>Ga0098055_1000011_pt1 | contig 190543 bp, 162 predicted proteins | sample 17_taG_FD_75107 | JGI IMG/M metagenome (GOLD analysis project Ga0098055, IMG submission 75107) | Marine viral communities from the Subarctic Pacific Ocean - 17_ETSP_OMZ_AT15314 metaG | ecosystem: Environmental > Aquatic > Marine > Oceanic | place: Pacific Ocean | collected 2015-01-18 | reverse complement strand
CCGTAGGCCGTGGCCGTACACTCACGGCTGATCGTTCATTACAGCTTGGCTTCTTTGCATTGCAAAACCGCCAAGCTTTCATTCTCTGCCTAACCGACTCGGCGGGTCAAGCTGCTCAGCAGCTTTCCTCCGCTGTTGAACAACGCTGCTCAACGGTAAAAAGGCCAGTACTGATGGTGTCAAACGGTTTGCATGATGACCGGTAATTGTTCAGGGGCATCATCGGTCACGCTAAAACATTTTTGCACCTGGTCTTTGGCTTGTTGCAGTTGCGCGGCATCATTGGCATGAACATAGGCCAGCGGGGTATTTGAATCAACAGCAGTGCCAATGCCTTGGACCTGGGACAGTCCGACCGCATGGTCAATCACATCAGTGGCTTTGGTGCGACCGCCACCCAAGCCTATCACGGCCAAACCCAGTTGTCGGCATTCGATGGTCGCGATATACCCAGGTGACTTTGCAAACACGGGTTCTGTCAAGCTGGCTTGTGGCAAGTGGTGTTTGGGGTTTTCAAGCAAATCGCTGGGACCGCCCTGGGCCACCACCATTTGCGCAAAGTGTTCTGCGGCTTGGCCGTTAGATAACACGTTCTCTGCGCGGTTTTTGGCTGTGGCCAGGTCCTCTTCAAGGCCTGAAATTTGCAACATTTCAGCGGCCAGGCTGATCACCAGTTGGTGCAATCGCGAGTCGCTTGGCTGGCCGCTTAAATAGTCGATGGTTTCTTGCAATTCGAGCACATGTCCCACGGTGTGACCCAGTACCTGATTCATGTCGGTGATCAATGCCTTGGTCGGAATCGGTGAAGTGGCCACCAAGCTGCGGGCTAGGTCTTGGGCCATCGCCAGGTCGGCAGCAAAGGCACCGTTGCCGCACTTGACATCCATCACCAGGGCATCCAGTCCAGCGGCCAGTTTTTTGGATAAAATGGATGCCGTGATCAGCGGGATACTGTCTACCGTGGCAGTGATGTCGCGGGTGGCATAAATGCGTTTATCGGCCGGTGCCAGGTTGTCGGTTTGACCAATGATGGCACATCCGTGGTTGTTGACCACCTGTTTGAACTGCTCAATGGATAGGCGGGTGTTGTAGCCAGGAATGGCCTCCAATTTATCCAGGGTGCCACCGGTGTGGCCCAGCCCTCGGCCAGAAATCATCGGCACAAAAGCACCGCAAGCAGCGACAATGGGCGCCAGCATCAATGACACTTTATCACCGACACCGCCAGTTGAGTGTTTATCCACCACAGGCCCATTCAGGTCAGACCAATCCAACACATCACCCGAGTGCAACATCGCTTCGGTGAAATGCCGGCACTCCTCAGCTTCCATGCCATTGAAATAGATGGCCATAGTCATCGCTGCAATCTGACCTTCACTGATGCGATCAGCGGTGATGCCTTGCACAAAGAAAGCCAGTTCTTCTTGACTGAGGGTCTTGCCGTCGCGTTTGTTTTTGATGATTTCTTGGGGCAGTAGGGTCATGGTTTCAATCCTTCAAATGATTTTTTGGCAACATGCTTTTATGTAAAACCCGAATAATCCATGTTGTGTCAGCGCTGAACATATAATAAATGACATGGCTCTTTATAGGGAAGCTGAACAATTGAATGCTGATGTCTGTTCTGTTGGTACCAATTTTTGGGTTGGAATTGATTAGGTCAATGGTTTGTTTAAGAACTCTTAAGTAAGTCAATGATTGTTCAATGCCCCAATTTTTCTCAGAGAATTTTTTAATCAACACCAAATCCTGTTTGGCATCGTTCAGTAAAATGACACGCCTCATAGTGCTTACTCAGATGTAAGCAGTTGCTCAAAAAAATCATCAGCGTCATCGGTGTATTTACCCTGTTTGATTTCGTTTTCAGCGCGCAACACCATTTCTTTCATCATTTGAATTTTAAGGTCTTCAGTGGCTTGGTAATCTTCGATTGATAGCACCACAGCCACAGGTTTACCGTTCTTATCAATCTGAACCGGCTCGCTTTGGGCCTTCAACAACAATTGCCCAAAGTGGGTCTTGGCTTCATTGGCTGTGAGTTTTTCCATGGTGTATTTCGCTTAAATCGTTCGATTTAATCATTTTAGGGCCAGTTTAGAAGAAGTGCAAGTTTTGTAGGATGGGCTTTGCCTATCTTGAACATCATGACAAGCTGAACCATTTGCTTAAAGCGTTGAGTTGTTTCTGAACACACCCCCTGCTGTTGGTGAGAGGGGGTTGAGGGGTGTGTTTTATCGTGGTAAAGAAATTCAAGAATACAAATGATCTAAAAAGCCGGAGATCAATGTGTGAACTTTGGCGGCGGCTTTGGGGGCGTATTCGAGGGTTTGTTCGTGACTCAAGCGCACGTCTTCCATGCCGGCACCGTAATTGGTGATGATGGACAGAGCGGCGACTTTCATGCCGTGGTAACGGGCCAGGATGGTTTCTGGTACGGTGGACATGCCCACGGCATCGGCACCTAGCATGCGGATGGCGCGGATTTCTGCTGCGGTTTCAAATTGCGGTCCCACCATCCAAGCATACACGCCTTGGGCCAGGTGGATGTCATGCTGTTCTGCAATTTTGCGGAGGTGATAGCGGTACTGGGCGTCGTAGGCTTTGTTCATGCTGACAAAGCGGCGGTTGTCGGTCACCCCAAACAAGGGCGATTGGCCGGTGAAGTTGATGTAATCTTTGATCATCATCACCGAGCCGGGTGCGGCATTCAACAAAGAACCAGCGGCATTGGTGATGATCAGCGTTTCGATGTTCAAAGCTTTTAAAGTGGCTATCACGGGCGCCATGGCACTGGCATCGGCTTGCTCATAAAAATGAATGCGGCCATTGAGGATGATCAACGGGTGACCATTCAGCAAGGCCAAAAACATCGAACCTGAATGACCTGCTACGCCGGTTTCTGGAAAGCCTGGGATATCGCGGTAGGAAATTTCTGCCAAGATCTCAGCCTGCTCAGTCACTGAACCCAAACCAGAACCCAGGATCAGGGCAGCTTTGGCATGAAAAGGTTTGGGCAACAAACCAATGATGTTGTTGATGAAATCAACCGATGACTGCTGGGTCTCTTGATTCAAAGGGTTATTCGCCATAAGGGGTCCAAATGTTTTTCACTTGTGAAGCCTGGCGCAAAAACTCTTTGCCACGGCCGTTGTTGTGCCAATCTCTGGGCTCGGTTTCGGTCCAAGAACGTTTCAAGTTGGTGGCCGATTCGTGCTCAATGACTTGGCTGTCAGCACCAAAGGCCCAAATCGCATCAACGTTCATGTGGCCCGCCAATGGTTTGCTCAGTTCGGCTTGTTGGCCGCTGACGATGTTTACTGTGCCGGCAGGCACATCAGAGGTGTTGAGAACCTGGTAAAAATCCAAAGCCGGCAGCGGAAAAGCTTCAGAAGCCGTCATCACCACCCGGTTGCCCATGGCCAGTGCGGGGGCCAACAAAGCAATGAAACTCAACAACGGGGCTTCATCGGGGCATTGGATGCCAATCACGCCAATCGGTTCGTGCATGGCCATGGCCACACCGCGCATGGGCACGCCATGTACCTGACCATCGTATTTATCACACCAGGCGGCATAGTAACTCAGGCATTCAATGGCGGCATTGACTTCGTCATTGGCTTGTTTTTTGCTGTGGCCTTGTTGCATCAAGCGTTCGGCAAATTCGTCTTGGCGGTAAGTCAGGTTTTCGGCCATAAAATACATGACTTGTTGGCGTTGGTAGCCGTTCATGCCAGTCCAAGTTTTGCTGCCGGCAGCGGCCTCTACCGCGTTGCGGATGTCTTTGCGGTTGCCCAGGCCGGCATGGGTAATGATTTCGCCTTGGTGGTTGTGAATGGCATAAGAGTAGCCACCGTCAGGGCGTGTCTGCTTACCACCAATGTACATTTTGGGGGTTTTGTCCATGCCTTCAATGGGCTCGGATTTGGCTGGCTTGTTGCTGTTGGCTTTTTTGTTGGCTTGGTTTGCTTGCTTTTTGGCTGATTTGCCGGGTTTGAGTTTGAGGTATTCATACAAGCCTTCCTTGCCGCCTTCGCGACCAAAGCCAGACTCTTTCACCCCGCCAAATCCTGCGGCGGCATCGAATTGGTTGGTGCAGTTAATCCACACCACACCAGCTTGCACCAAGGGTGCCAGGTGCATGGCCATGTTGATGTTTTCACTCCAAATGCTGGCAGCCAATCCATAGCGCGAATTGTTGGCCAAGGCCACAGCTTCATCTGGGGTGCGGAAGGTCATTGAGACCAACACTGGTCCGAAAATTTCATCCTGTACCACCAGATCTGAAGGAGAAACATCAGTCAGCAAAGTGGGTGGATAAAAGCAGCCGCTTTTCGGTAAGGCAGCATCAGACTGGTTCAAACAAGCACCGGCATCGACACCGGCTTGCACCAAAGTGGCGATTTTTTGTTGTTGTCGCGGATCAATAATAGCGCCCATGTCGATGGATTTATCCAAGGGATCACCGATGCGCAGTTTGTTCATGCGCGTAATCAGTTTTTTGTGAAAGCGCTCAGCCACAGCTTCTTGTACCAACAAGCGCGAACCGGCGCAGCACACCTGGCCCTGATTGAACCAAATGGCATCCACCACACCTTCGACAGCGGCATCCAGGTCGGCATCGGCACAAACGATAAAGGCGGACTTACCGCCCAATTCCAGCGACAGTTTTTTACCGCTACCGGCGGTAGCCTGACGAATCCAACGTCCCACCGCAGTGGAACCGGTGAACGCAATTTTCTTAATATCTGGGTGAGTAACGATGTGTTGGCCAGTTTGGCCATCGCCGGTGACCACATTGACCACCCCTTTGGGCAAGCCGGCTTGTTGACAAATCTCAGCAAACAGCAAGGCGGTCAAGGACGTGAATTCAGCCGGTTTGATGACCACGGTATTGCCGGTGGCCAGTGCCGGGGCAATTTTCCAGGCCAACATCAACAAGGGGAAATTCCAAGGAATCACTTGGCCCACCACACCAATGGCTTCATGCTCTGGCATTTCATCATCCAACAGTTGTGCCCAGCCGGCGTGGTGATAAAAGTGCCGCACTGCCAGTGGCACATCAAGGTCGCGACTTTCGCGAATCGGTTTGCCGTTATCCAGGGTTTCTAAAACCGCAAACAAACGAGAATTCTTTTGAATCAACCTGGCAATGGCGTAGAGGTATTGGCCGCGTTGTTGTCCGCTTAAATCCTGCCAGTCAGGCAATGCCTTGGCCGCGGCTTTAACCGCCTGGTTGACCGTCTTCTCATCGCCCTGGGCGACCTGGGCCAACTTCTCACCGGTAGCCGGGTTGTTAGAGGCAAAGTGTCCGCTGCCTTGTTGCCAGCTGCCATCGATAAAGTGGCTCATTTTGTTTTTGTGCGAGGCCAGCCAGGCCAAAGCCTGGTCGGGTGATTCAGGAGCTTTGCCGTATTCCATGTTATTGAATATGTCTTTGATGTTCATAAATTAAATCCGTGATCAGCCCATGGCATGGCGATGTGCTGCCGAATAATGACCAGTAACCTGATGTTCTAACTGGCGTTCGATGTCGCCGAGTAAACTGGAAGCGCCAAAGCGGAACAGCTCCGGTTGTAACCAGTCATCACCCAACTCTTCTTTCATCATGGATAAATAAACCAGTGCCTCTTTGGCTTTGCTGATGCCGCCGGCTGGTTTGTAACCAATCTGATAACCGGTGCGCTCATGGTATTCGCGGATTTGGCGAATCATGGTCAGCGACACCGGCAAGGTGGCATTGACTGCTTCTTTGCCTGTAGAGGTTTTGATGAAGTCGGCACCAGCCATCATGCACACCATAGAGGCTTTGGCCACGTTTCTTAAGGTGGAAATTTCGCCGGTTGATAAAATGGTTTTTAAGTGCGCATCACCACAGGCTTTGCGATAAGCCTTGACCTCGTCATACAAAGCTTGCCAGTTTTCTGCAAACACGTGTTTGCGGGTGATGACGATGTCGATTTCATCGGCACCGGCCTTAACGGATTCTTTGATTTCTTCTACTTTTAGGTGAAACGGCGTCAATCCAGCCGGGAAGCCCGTGGATACAGCTGCCAGGTGGATGCCGGTGCCCTGCAGTTCTGCTGCCGCGGTTTCTAACATGTCATGGTAGACGCACACAGCTCCGGTGGTCAGCTGCAAGTTAGCAACTCCCAGGGCTTCCAACAAGTCGTGTCGCACCGGTTTTTTGGCTTTGGCACACAAGCGCTTAACCCGCAGTTCGGTGTCGTCACCAGCCAATGTGGTTAAATCAATCAAGGTGATGGCCTTGAGCAGCCAAGCCACCTGATGCTTTTTCTTGACACTGCGTCTTGTGCCCAAGGTGGCTGCGCGTCGTTCAGTGGCACTTTTGTTCACCTGAATGGCCTCCAGCCAATCCAGATTCAGGTCCATACCTGGGTTTCGTTTGATATTCATGGCTGTCATTTTACATCAAATGTTAAACCAGGTAACTGGCAATCAAAGGTTCGTCATCATTCTGGCTTTTGGCAAAAATAACCAGAATGGAACAAAAGACACTGGATACCGGCCTGCGCCGGTATGACAAGGGTTCTTTCTAATTGGACTCAGATTATTTGAGAATAAAATCATATCCACAGGATTTTTAATTCATGTTGTGTTGCTTTAGTTTTTGCCTCTGGCAGCTGCTTCCACTTCATCCAAAAACGCCGGTTTGATGCCGGTCAGCTCCCAGGTGCCTAAGGCGATGGGGATGCCGCCGATGCGGTTGAGCTCATCAAAGAATGATTTGAGGGTAAATTCACGACCTTGTTCTTCATCCAGTTTGGCTTTTTGGGCCATGGCGGTTTCTAGCAAAGCTTTGCCGGTGACATAGCTGGTGCCGTAGCCGGGTTGACGTAAGTACAAATGCTGTTCAAAAATCAGCAATTCTTTTTCGGTTTTCATCCAGCCCCTGGGGGTCCAGTTCATGTGGATTTCACCGGCTTTCTCCATGGTCCTTTCGTTGGCGTGGGCATACAAAGAACCGAGTCCACGGGCGGCTCGTTGTGCCAGCATGATCCACACAATTTCACGGGCACGGGGGTTGTGGTCATACAGGCCGGCATGCATGAAGGTTTCTTCAACGGCCGTGGCAGTGCCCTCGTTGCGGCTGTCAAAAATATTGTAAAGCAAGGCGTTTTGGCGAATGGTTCTTGGGTTGGGGTCATGTTCCATGATGGCCAATTCAAACCAATGGTAAAAATGCGAATACAGTGGTGTCGGATCCAGGTGTGAACCGATGTAAAAAAAGTTGCGGTGTGCTGCGGGGATAAAACGACCCAAGTGTCTATCCAAAGCGGGTTTGAAATAGTCCTCAACCGTGACGATGTCTTTTTCATCCAGCCATTGCAAAAAGTAGTCTGCTGAGCGTCTGGCCAGGGCATCGTACTCAGCGGCATTGCTAGCGGGTTTCAGCTCAGGCAAATCTCGGTTGCGGTGTTCTTCCAGTTTCAATGAGGCCCAAGCGCGATCCAATTCGCGTTGCAATAAGCGCACTTCATCTTCCCAACTCATCGGCAGCAAGTGGACGTGTTTTTGGTACCAGCTGTATTGGTCTTTGCCAAGACCCGATGGACCGGTTTTGCTGGCGCTTTGTTGTTCCAGCCAATCGACAAACTCCGTGGTAGAAGTCATGGCTTGTTTTAAGGTGTTAATCAATTTCTGGTTGTTGGTGTCAGCCACCTGCTCAGCCAAATCAGTTAGCACCTGGTGTTGTTCGCGCAAGTCTTTGATGCCGGCAACCCACAGCTCTTTGGCGTTGCCGGTGAGGTTGTCTCTGGCCTGCTGTTGTAACGGTGGGATGCGCGAGAGGTCGGTTAGCAGGCGCTGTTGTTCGCTGTCACTCAGTGGGAATTCATAAGTCCACAACTCAGTCACGTAATGCGGCGTGGGGCCTTCATGGGCAGGCACATCGCTTTGGTAAGTCCACACCTGTTTGTAAAAGGCCGGATCTCGGGCCCATGGCTTCAATACATTTTGGTTGAATTCATAACCATTCAACTCGGCCAGCACCACAAACCAATCGATTTGTTGGGGAACGGTCCAATCGGTGCGATCAAAAGCCAGTAACCGGGATTTGAACTCAGCCCATTGGGGCTCACGTTGTTTGAAAGTGGACTCTCGGTAATCAGGTGCGCCGTTGTGTAGTGGGGCGACTTCAAAGGTTCGCCAGTCTGTAAACAATTGTTCCAGTTCGCTGAACTCTGAGGACGACCAAGCCGTGCTGCTGAGCATCAAGCCCAAGATGAATGTTTTGATCATGTTGTTACCGCTTTTTATTTGGAGACATTATATTAACTCAAAACTGGACCGCGGGCGGCTCGCCCGCAAGGTTATTGAAACTTTAACTATTTCAATGATCTTGCTTAATGGTATGTTCTATTAAAAAATCACCGCACTGACGGCATAGAAAATTGCCATGCAGCCGGAGAAAAACGAACTGGCCAGGAAGCGCTGTTTGATGGGGACCTTGTTTTGAATCAGGTAATTGGCTGCTGTAGAGACCAGCAAGCCATACAAAAATGACTGCCAGGCCGCCTGCATGATGGACCAGCTCAGGGCTTGCTGGTTGAGTAAGTATATAAACAACATGTGTCGGGCAATCCACAACGGATTGAAATAAGCCACGGTCATCAGGGTTTTGTACCATTTACCCCGGGTGTCATTCATGCTTTGGCTTTTGTTTTCTATCCAGGCGAAAAAGCTGGGAATTTCGATGGCATACACGGTGGCGCCAATAAAGGTCATGCCCACCATGCGCAGCCAGCTGAATTCACCCAAAATCAGGGCCGCTATGGTGTCAAACAAACCAAAAGTGATGGCGCCTTTGATGACTTCGGAAGCTTTTATGATCAGTTTCAAGGGGGGGCAGTATCCTGTTAATCAGCTCAACGGGTGAAACGTTGGATGAGGGTTTGGTGTTTTGGAAAGGCTTTGATCAGGCTGGTTTGATTGGCTAATTCAAAATCTGCAAACTCAAAACCTGGTGCCACGGTGCAGCCGACCAAGGCATAGTGATTGCCATGGGTGCTGGCGGCACTGGAAACATCGTCGCTGAAATCATCGACACGGGAATCATCGACACTGAAATCATCGACGTTGGCAGCAAACCAATCACCGGCTTTAACCACCTGTTGAAATGCCTGACCTTTTCTGGGGTCACTGCCCAACTTCAAGGTCTGGTAGTCGCCATCGGCGGTGATGATATGGATGGTTAGGCCACTGCCGTGATAGAAGTGCCACAGTTCGTCTTGTTTGATCCGATGGAAAGCGGAAAAATCAGGGGCTTGTAAAAGGTAATAAATGGCTGTGGAAAAATGGTGGTCCGTGTTGAAGCGGGCAGGTAAATGGCCAGCCGCCACGATTTCCTGACTGCGGTAAGTTTCCTGATAATAACCCCCTTCGGGGTGTGCCAACAAACCCAAGTGGGCAATCCAGTCAGCGGCTTTCATGTTGTTTCTTGAAGGCCTCAAAGCCGGCTGTTATGAACGGTACCAACCGTTCATGCACGGCGTCTAAATCGGTGGCTTGGCACAGGCCATCAGATAAGTTGCTGATGCGCTCGGTGCCAGAAAACGTCAACGTCAAGGCGCCCGATAAAAAATGGTAACACCAATACAAATCTTCGGGGTTACTTTCCGGCATGGTGTCATGGATGGCCGCGAGAAATTTTTTCGCCAAGGGATCAAAGTACTGGGTCATGATGACCCCACCGAGCTCGGCGTGATTATTGATTTGAGCAATGATGGCAAAATAACTGCGCCAGCCAGCACCACCTTTATTGGATCGATTCAATAAGGCGTGAGTAAAGGCATCAATGATTTCATGCAAAGGCGCTGGGTTGGGCTGCGCACGGCGAATACAGTCATCCAGCATTTGAATCCGTTCACGGTTCAGGACCTCGGCGCGGCGCAGCATCACGGCATCAAAAATGTCTTTTTTCTTGCCAAAATGGTAACTGGCGAGGGCCGGGTCTACATCGGCTTCTGAGGTGATTTGGCGGATAGAAACACCATAAAATCCGCGGGCGGCAAACAGTTTTTCTGCAGCATCAAGGATCAGGTCTTTGGTGTTTTTCTTGTCAGTCATGGGTTGGTCAGCTTCCCGGCTCGTTTGGTAGGCATTTTATCATGATTATTTTCGTCATGCGCCAAATAAAATTAAACAAGTGTTGAATTAATTTAATTAAGTGATGTATTATTTCAATCGGACATTTAAATACTATGGGGACACCACAATGAAAAAGCATAAATTGGCCGCAGCCATACATCAGGTATGGATGCTGTCTGCCTTAGGACTGGTCATGACACCAGCAGTCTGGGCTCAGGATACCAATGATGAAGATACCGTGGCCTTGGATGACGTTAAAGTCACGGCCCGAAGGACAGAAGAATCGCAACAAGACGTACCCATAGCGGTGACCTCGTTCAGTCGTGAAGACTTGGAAGATGCACAGGCTGAAAATTTGGATTCACTCAAAGGGGCGGTGCCTAACATGAACTTGGTGCAAGGCCGTGGGTCGGCCAGCAGCGCCAACATTTACATCCGCGGTATCGGACAGCCTGATGCCCTACAAACATTCGATCCGGGCGTAGGTGTCTATGTGGACGGGGTTTACCTGTCGCGTATACAAGGTGCTCTGATGAGTTTGTATGATGTCGAACGCATCGAAGTGTTGCGTGGTCCACAAGGCACCTTGTACGGCAAAAACACCATTGGTGGTGCTGTCAATGTGGTGACCCGACGACCTGATGGTGAAACCGCTGGAGAAGTACAGGTATTGGCTGGAAATTATGGCAAACTGTCCTCCAGCTTTTATTACAAAGGTGCTATCTCAGATCGCACCAATGCCAGTATTTCGGCCTTGTATCGGCTGGACAATGGTTTTGTAGAAGATGAGTTCAACGGTCAGCACTACAACGACCGTGACAACAACTCAGTGCGTTTGTTATTGAACTCTCAAGTCAATGATCGCCTGTCTTGGGATTTTTCCATTGATTACACCGATCAGGAAAATGCCATAACCCTGGGGCGGGATGAAGCACCTTTGATTGCGCTGGACTTCAATGATTTAGCCAATCCAGTGCTGCTCAGTTTGCCACCGACCGGCGAATATGATTTTCGCGGCAGAACTTCCTTCAATAACGATGAAAATCAGGAATTGCGACATGTGGGTGCCAGTTTTACCTTGAACTATGACATCAATGATGCGTGGCAATTCAAATCAATCACAGCCCACCGCGATTTACAATCCGATTCCTACATCGATATCGATGCCACCGAATTTGAACTGGGTGATGTTTTTGTTGGGGTGGATCAAAACCAATTCAGTCAGGAGTTTCAATTCCTCTATGACAACAACAATGGTTTCAACGCGGTGATGGGTTTGTATTACTTGAACGAAGAAGTGCCTTCGCATCAGGAGGCCTATGCCGATGACTTTTTGTTGTTTGCGGGTGTGCCGCTGGATTTTCTGCGCACCATTGATGATGACCTGGAAACCACCAGCTATGCGGTGTTTGCCCAGGGTAATTGGACGTTGAGTGACCGCTGGGGCCTGACAGCAGGCATCCGCTACAGTAAAGACGATAAAGACTATCAACGCACCACTTCTACATTTTCTGCTGCCGGGCCATTTTTGGAAGGTACCTTTGCCTTTGCTGACTCTGACAGCTGGGACAGTGTGACGCCGATGGTGTCGGTCGATTACCAGTTAAGCGATAGCAGCATGATGTACCTCAGTGCATCTAAGGGATTCAAATCCGGTGGCTTCAATGGTCGCGCCAACGGCGCCGCGGATGTCAGTTCTTTCAAGCCAGAAACCGTCTGGACCTATGAGTTGGGCGGTAAATCCATGTTGTTGGATAACCGCATGCGCTTGAACTATGCTGTGTTTACCTCAGATTACGAAGATTTCCAGGCCCGAGTAGCCGAAGACATCTCCAGCTTTCCGGTCATCAATGCCGCCGAGTTAGATATCTCCGGTGCCGAGCTGGAAGTGACTTGGTTGTTGAGTGCTGCCACGCAGGTATATTCGTCAGTGGGTTATTTGGATGCCGAATACAAAACCTTCTTTGATTTCAGGCAGCCAGACCTGGACCGCTCAGATGACATTCCACCTTTTTCACCAGACTGGACTTTTCGCATTGGTATGAACCACACGTTCTATATGGACAGCGGTGCGTTGTTGAGGTTTGGAGTCAATGGCAATTACACCGATGACATGTACCTGTCAGTGGACAATCAAGAAGCCCTGACTCAGGATGATTATTGGGTGTTCAATGCCTATGCCGTCTATGATTTTGCTAACCCCAATTGGTCTTTAAGCGTGGGTGCCAAGAACCTGACCGATGAAGTCTACAAAATAGATGCCCAGGAGTTTTCCAGTGTGGGTAACATCCAAACAGCTTATTACGGCGATCCCAGAACCTGGTATGCCGCTTTGAATTACCGTTTTTAATCTCCCTCTACAGGACTGGTTTTTGTTTGAATTCCAGTCCAACTGATTAAAATGGTTTGGTGCCTCACCACTGTCATGAGCAGTGGTGGGACATCCGTTTTGAGAATAGCAATGAAATTAACCTTGATGATGCTGGTCCTGTTGTTAGGTGCCTGTGCACAGTCCCCCAAACAAGCGGTTTCAACCCAACCAGTTAAGGTGTTGAAAACCGTATATTACGATGGCAAACCCGATGATTTGCTGACCGCAGGATTGGGTCTGTCCGGGTTGCGTGGACCAGCGCCCGAACTGCCAGCTGAGCCTACAGCCGCTGAGTTGCGGCGGGCCAGTTACTACCACCAATTCAAAGCTTTGAATGACTTAACTGATGCCGGTGGCATGGGGCGTTTGTACGGATTGAAGGACAGCCAAGAGCCTATAGCTGGTCATGAGTTCTGGTCTCAACGGCTGGTGGCGAATCAGGTGCACCACACCGTGTTGTTACAAGTACCTGATCATTTTGATCCACAGCGGGCCTGTTTGGTGGTGGCGCCGTCCAGTGGTTCCAGAAATGTCTTGGGTGCAGTCGGTACCAGCGGTGCCTGGGCATTGATCAAGGGTTGTGCAGTGGTTTATACCGACAAAGGCACCGGCACGGTTGTGGCATTGGCTGGAGGTCAGCAATACCGCATAGACGGCTTGATTGGCAGTACTGATGATGAGTTGGCTGCTGCCACTGCAATGCAGCCAGCAAGCCAGTACCATGTGGTGCAAAAACACCCCTACTCACAGGCGCATCCAGAAAAATATTGGGGCCAACTGGTGCTGGATGCCGCGGACTATGGTCTGGCTTTGTTGGCACAGCATCACAGTTTAAATCGGTCACAAGTGAAAGTCATGGCGGCCAGTGTCTCCAATGGCGGTGGTGCGGTGTTGCGGGCTGCGGAAGCCGATCAACAGGGTTTGTTGGATGCGGTGGTGGCCGCGGAACCTCAAGTCAACTTGCGTCACCAATACCAATTGCATGCAACTGAAACGCTGCAAGACATCACCACCCAGCCTTTGTTGGCGTTGTCTATCCAACTCAGTGTCTTTGAGCCTTGTGCCATGTTAGCTGATTCTTTGGCAACAGCGCCATTCATGTTCAATACGGTGTTGATTCAGCCGCTGCTGAAAGACCGCTGTGAGGCGTTAAAGTCGTTGGGGCTTTTGCATGGTGATGACATCCCGGCGCTGGCTGCCGATGCTTTGGCAAAAATAAAGGCCATCCACATTGAGCCAGCGGCTTTACCGTTGGTCCCAATCAACACCCTGGCCAACATGTGGGCCACCATCAATCACACCTACACCAACAGTTACCTGCGCCAAACCGCCGCAGATAATTTGTGTCAGTCAGCCATGAGCGCATTCACTGCGCAAGGTTCGCCCCGCGAACTGACGCAGCAAGAACTGACGCAGATGTTTGCTTTGTCCAACGGCATTGCGCCAAGTCATGGCATCGAGTTGGCGCACACCGATACCAACAACCAAATTCAAAGCAAAATGATGCTGGCAGAACAATACGGGCTGGCTTCACAGCACTGCTTTTATCAGCTGTTAACGACTGAGTCATTACAACAGGCCATGGCTGAAGTGTTGGCTACACCTGCAGGAAACCAAGTGCCTACACTGATTTTGCATGGCCAAGCCGATGGCACGGTAGCCGTTAATCATTCCAGTCGGGCTTATTACCACCAAAATCAAAGCAGTGATCAAGCCAACCCCAACATGCGCTACATCGAAATTGACCATGCCCAGCATTTTGATGCCTTTTTACCCTACCCAGGGTTCAATGACCGGTTTGTGCCCATGCACCCCTATTTTGAGCAAGCCCTGGATCACATGTACAACCACCTGATGTACGGGCAGGCCTTACCGCCCAGTCAACGGATAGCTACCATGCCCAGGGGCAATGTTCAGGGCGCGGTGCCTGAATTAAGCGACCTGCACATACCACCCATCAATGAGCAGCCAACACATCCCATCCGCGTGATTCAAAATCAATTGGTGATCGAATGAAAAAAACCGTATTCATAACTGGCGCCAGCAGCGGCATTGGCAAAGGCATAGCTCAGCATTTGGCGAATACCCATCGGGTGATCATATCTGACTTTTCCAAAGCCGCCATCATGGCAGCTCAGGCTGATTTAAAGTCTCGTGGCTTTGATGTTGAGGCGCAGGTCTTTGATGTCTGTGACAGTGGTCACCTTGCTGACTTAAGGACCCAGGCCAACGAGCAGGGTATTGATGTGTTGATCAACAATGCCGGGGTTCAACACGTCCAAGCCATCGAGGATTTTCCACCCGAAAAGTGGCAACAACTGATGGATGTGATGTTGAAAGGACCGGCGATGACCACCCGGGCTGTGATGCCAGCGATGAAACGCAACAATTATGGACGCATCATCAATGTGGGATCCGTACATTCTCTGGTGGCCTCTGCATACAAAAGCGCTTATGTGGCAGCCAAGCATGGCCTGATTGGGTTGGCCAAAACCGTGGCGCTGGAAGTGGCTGATCACGACATCACCATCAACACCCTGTGTCCAGGGTATGTGGACACGGATATGGTGCGTAACCAGATCAAACAGCAGGCCGAAGCACACCAAATTCCCGAAGCCGAAGTGATAGATAAAATCATGTTAAAAAACATGCCCAAAAAAGCCTTTATCGAAATCAGTGAACTGGCTGGGACGGTGGCCTTTTTGTTGGGACCCTATGCCAAAAACATCACCGCCCAAGCCATCACGCTAGACGGTGGCTGGACCGCCCAATAGGTTTGTTATTCTGCGGCCAAGTAGTGTAGAGACTGCGGTTTCAGCGAAGCTCAAGAAGCGATCATGGAATGCCTTAGGCTGCTCTGGGCCGCCCTAGACCGCCCTTGACCGCCCTAGACCGCGAGCGCCAGCGAGTCGAATAAACTTCGTCAGTAGTGAGAGGCTTTATTGCAAGTACAGCACCAGCAACTGGTACCCGAATACCTGTCCAAAAGTAGGACGCCAGGCTAGACAAGCTCGGTGATTTGGAAATCAATCCAGGTCTTCCAGACTCCAGCGGGGATACGCCTTGATCAATTTGTTTTGTTCAATGGTTTTACCGGTGAAACGCATGGCACCGGCCACAGCAATCATGGCACCGTTATCGGTGGCGTATTTCAAGGACGGGAAGTAGGCTTTGAAACCCTGTTTTCGGCCCATTTCATTGAGGGTTTCACGCAGTGACAGGTTGGCACTGACACCGCCTGAGATAACCAATGCCTGGTGGTGGGTTTGTTTCATGGCTCTGAGGCATTTTTTGCTCAAAGTGTCTACCACAGCCAGCTGAAAACAAGCAGCAATATCAGCCTTGAGTTGTTGCGATTCAGCTTCACTCAGTTCATGGCTGTTATTTTGTTCCCAAGTCACTCGGGTAAATGTTTTTAAGCCAGAAAAGCTGAAGTCCAAACCCGGCCGGTTCATCATCGGACGAGGAAATTTAAAACGGGTGGCATCGCCCTGCTCAGCCAATTCAGCGATGTAGCGACCGCCTGGATAAGGCAATCCCAGCATTTTCGCGGTTTTATCAAAAGCTTCACCAGCTGCATCATCCAGGGTGTCTCCCAAAATGGTGTAGTCGCCCAACCCTTGTACATCGACCAGCAAGGTGTGTCCCCCAGAAACCAACAAGCACAGGAAAGGAAAGTCTGGCTGTTCTTCTTCCAATAAAGGTGCCATCAGGTGGCCCTCCATGTGGTGGACTTCGACAGCAGGTAAGTCCAAGGCCCAGGCCAGCGACTTACCGACACAGGCACCAACCAACAAGGCACCGACCAAGCCCGGCCCGGCGGTGTAAGCCACGGCATCAAGGTCCTTGAGTTTGAGACCGGCTTCGCTGCAAGTTTGTTGAATTAAGGGCACGATTTTACGCACATGATCGCGGGAAGCCAGTTCAGGCACGACACCGCCGTATTGCGCGTGCAATTCAATTTGGCTGTACAACTGATCGGCAATCAGACCCGCTTCGGTGTCATAAATGGCGATGCCAGTTTCATCGCAAGATGATTCAATCCCTAAAACTTTCATGGCTTGTTTAACTGTAACATCATGTGTTGAGCTGTGGAGGAAGTCAGTAAATCTTGTTGGTCAACTGGGCGAAGACCCTTCAGAGAAATTTCACTGACTTGGTAGCCTTCCTTGAAAATAGAATCGACAAAACCATCTGCGTCCTCATATCTCATGCGATTGAACTCCATGATAATGACCATTTTGGGGTTGTTTTGCCTGAGCTGTGAGCTGCCAAGCCACATCTTGTGTTCTGAGCCTTCAATGTCTATTTTCATTAAATCAATTTTTTCAGCACCCAGTATGGAGTCCAATGTGGTGGTCTCAACCAATGTTTCATCGGTGATTTTGTTTTTCAGCACATGATCGGCCTTGTTTTCGCGCAGAGAGCCGTTCATGGGAGTCCGGCTGCTGTATACAAAGGGTTGTGGTCCCAAGTTTTGGTCTGAGATGGCCAGGTTTAAAGGCGTCACCTGCTTTTTCAAACCATTAACTTTGATGCTTTTGACCAGTAAATTATGAATGAATGGGTTGGCTTCAATCGACCAAACATGTCCATCAGGGCCGCAAAGTCTGGCCATCAAAAAGCTGAAATAACCGTAATTGGCGCCCACATCAACTGCTTTAAATCCTCGTTTTAAGCTCGCAGCGATTTGTACTGTGGTCTCCATCTCCCAATACCCGTTCATTTGTAGCTGAACACCATGGCGTTCATCATGGGTACTGACGAAGGTTAGGAACTGTCCCAGCATACGACAGACAGCGATGTGGTTGCCTTGGTAGGCCACTTGGGTCAAACGCCTGATGGTTTCAATATTTTGGGTTCGTTTTGACGGGTCTTTCAGTTGATTGAGATTAAATAGACCATTAGGCAGCACTGTTGGGTTTTTCATGGTGTTTTTAGCCTGGGTTTTGGTAGCATCATTGTATTAAAAGTAGGTAACCACTTCTTCGAGGTCAGGTCGTTGGCGATCCAAGGGTTCGTCCTCACTGGAGCCAATATACAAATACCCAGCAATGAATTCGTGCTCAGCCAAACCCATGGCCTGTTGGGCTTCTTTATCCAAACAAGACCAGCCGGTGACCCATTGGCTGGCAAACCCCAATGACCCTGCAGCGATGTTGATGTTTTGGCACACCGCGCCGGCTGATAATATCTGTTCGACTTCCGGGGTCTTGTGTTGTTGAGGCGAAGCCACCACGGCAATCACCAAAGGGGCCCTAAGAAAGCAATCCTTTTCAATTTCGACCTGAATGCCCATCATGTCTTCCTTTTGGGCTTTGACCGCTGCCAATTTTTCACCGAAATCCTTGCGGGCATCACCTTGCAAGACAATAAAACGCCAGGGTTCCAGTTTGCGGTGATCGGGTACCCGCGTGGCAATGGTTAAAATGGTCTCAAGCTGTTGTGCATCAGGTCCTGGTGCTGTCATGTTTTTGATCAGGATAGATCGACGTTTCAGCATGTATTCGGTAACCGCTGGATTGGGCTGTTGACTCATGATTGATTGTTGTCTGTTTTCAGTTTGAGTCGCTATTATAAATTATTGTGAACAGGAAAGCTGCTCAGCAGCTTTCCTGTGTTGGGTAAACCATTCTGGGCTGCTACAGATTAGCCGCCACTGGGTGATTTACCTGCCAGTCGATTGACGTGTGGCTTGGCGATAGATGTCCATCAGCTCAGACTTGTACTCATTGATGCGGTAACGGGCATTGAGTCTATCTAACTCGGCCTGATAGCCGCCCAAGTCATATTGGCTGGCCAGTTCTTCTGACTGGTGGGCTATTTCTGTGATTATGGTGCCGTTACTGCCAGAACCACCATTGCCACCATCTAGTACGGCTGGTGTATAAATATCCAGTTCAAAATAGGTGTCGATGGACTGCAACTTACAATAAGTCCAGCTCCAGACATTGGCATGGTTGGCAATGGCGTCATCTAAAGCGGTTTCACATTGTGATAAGGTGTAACCTGAAACGCTGAAAGTGTAGTAATAACTGCCGGAGCCATCATTGCCCAAAATGGTAACGCTGGCAGCGTAGACTCCGGTGGCCCCGCCACCAGGTCCGACTGCCAGGGCAGATGATGAGAACAGAAAGGCAAAGGTCAGGAGTGTGGATTTCAATAGGTTTTTCATGTGTTTCCTCGAATGTTGTTTAAAAAATAAGCTCAATGTTCGTTTCGAACGGCTTATCAGTGTAGAAACATCGCTCAAAAGGACCTAATCAATAGTCAGGAAAAACTGGTCAAAACACTTGAGAGAACTGTATTTTTATGACTGGAGAGGCTTTGTAACTGGTTGAATTTATTGGGCTAATCAGGTTTTTTCCAGAATTTTCCAGCTGTTGTTGTTCAGTATTCGGTTTTGTCAACTTTGTCAGCCCAAGCTTGAAATACTTGGATCGCTTCGGCCTGGGAAATTTGTTTGAATGGGATTTTTCGTTGACCAATAGGTGCATCGATTTCGTCATAAATGAACTGGTCATCAAAGGCGATGTCGGCGGCATCCTGGCGGTTACAACCATAAAAGACTTGTTTTGGCCTGGCCCAGTAAATTGCGCCCAAACACATGGGGCAGGGTTCACATGAGGTGTAAATCACGCAGTCATGCAATTGGAACGATTGCAGTTTTTCACAGGCTTTGCGGATGGCTGTGACTTCGGCATGGGCGGTGGGGTCGTTGCTTGAGGTGACCTGGTTCCAGCCCTCTGCAATGATTTGATTGTCCTTGACCACCACGCAACCAAAGGGTCCGCCAGCGCCACTTTCCATGCCCTCACGCGCCAATTCAATGGCGCGCTGCATAAATTTTTTGTCATTGTTATCCATAACATCATGATAAATTGAATCCTGCTAAAAGCAACAACCAGGGCAATTTTTTTATGATTTTTGTAGCTGTTCTTCGTGGGCCAGTTTTTTCGCCACCGTTTCTGGTGAACTGGTGTTGCGCGCCAACAAACTGTAGGCCACCGGTACGATAAACAGGGTGAACAAGGTAGCAGCCACCACCCCAAACAAAATCACCGTGCCGATGACTTCCCGGGTTTCAGCGCCGGCGCCACTGGCCAGCAACAACGGAATGGAGCCAGCAATGGTGGTCAGACCAGTCATCACAATCGGTCTGAAACGGACTTTCGAAGCCAGCAAAGTGGCGCGATTAAAGTGGTAATTCATGTCCCGCAGTTGGTTGGCAAACTCGACAATCAAGATACCGTTCTTGGTGGCCAATCCGACCAGAATGATCAAGCCAATCTGCGAGTAGATGTTGATTGAACCGCCCATCAGGTACAAACCAAGCAAGCCGCCGCCCATGGCCAAGGGCACCGTGAACATGATCACAAAGGGATGAACATAGCTCTCAAACTGTGCGGCCAATACCAGAAACACCACAATCAATCCAAGCACAAAGACAAACACGATGGAGCTGCCCGAAGCCACAAAGTCACGGCTTTGGCCTTTGTAATCGGTAATGGCATGGTCTGGCAAGTGTTCATCGACTAGGGCTTCTAAATGTTGTAGGGCATCGCCCAAAGCATACCCTTCTGCCAGGTTGGCTTCTAAGGTGATGGAGCGCACCCGGTTGTAACGGCTGAGGTTATCTGCCGCACCATATTCTCTGATGGTAATGAAATTTGACAGGGGTACCAATTCACCTGACCGTTGGGACCGCACATAAATGTTTTCGACGTCGCTGAAATTGCGTTGTTGGTTGCGTTCTCCTTCCATGATGACATCGTACTCTTCACCGTTTTCGATGTAAGTGGTGACGTTTCTTCCCGACAGCATGGTTTGTAAAGTGCGTCCAATTTCGTTGACCCTGACCCCCAAATCGGCGGCGGCATCGTAGTCAATATCAAAATCGATTTGTGGCCGGGTCTCTTTGTAACCACTGTCTAAGCCGGTGAATCCTGGGTTATTGGCTTCGATTTGTGCAAATAGGATGTCACGCCATTCGGCCAATTCGGCGTATTCTGCACCACCCAGCACAAACTGAACGGGTTTGCCGGTGCCACCACCCAGGCCTTGCCGCATGAGTGGAAACGCTCGCACACCAGGTAAATCAGTTAATTCCTGGCGCACTTCTTCCATCACATCAAAGGCCGAGCGGCGCTCATCCCAGGGTTGCAAAATGGCGATGATGATGCCTGAGTTGAATGAAGAAATGTTACCAAAAGACCGCGGTGAACGGACCAGCAAGCGTCGGGCTTCACCGTTGTCGATGTATTTCATCATCCGCCCTTCAATTTCGGTCATGTATTCTTCCATGTAATTATAGGTCGCACCTTCTGGACCGTTAACCATCACAAAGAAGGCCCCGCGATCTTCCTTGGGGGTGAACTCCTGATTGATTTTTGGATACAACAATACCGTGCCCAAAATCAACGCGAAGAAAATGGCGATGGTGGCAACAGGTCGGCGCATGGCTTGTGCCAGGGATTTGACATAGCGCTGACGTGAAGATCGGATGAGTCGATTGGTGGCTTGTAGCAAGCGGCTGGGATTGCTGTTGCGCTTGAGGAGCTTGGAGGCCAACATCGGCGACAGCGTCAAGGCCACCAGTGAAGAAAAGGAAACCGCCGCCGCAATGGTCAAAGAAAACTCGGTGAATAAACGGCCAATGTCGCCTTGTAAAAAAGTGATGGGCACGAAAACCGCAATCAGCACCAGGGTCGTGGCTATCACCGCAAAACCCACTTGGCGCGCGCCACGGTAGGCTGCCACCAAGGGTGTTTCGCCTTTTTCCTGCATCCGCCTAACGATGTTTTCCAGCATCACAATGGCATCATCAACCACCAGGCCAATGGCCAGCACCAAGGCCAACAAAGTCAGTAGGTTAATGGAAAACCCCAGGGCATTGATGACAATAAAGGTGGCCACAATCGACACCGGCACGGTGACAGCGGGAATCAGCATGGCGCGCAGGTTTCCTAGGAACAAGAAAATCACCAACACCACAAAACCAATGGCCACAAACAAGGTGAAATAGACTTCCTTGATGGCCTCTTCAATAAATATAGACGCATCATAACTTTGTTCAATGGACATGCCTTCGGGCAGGTTTTGATTGAGTTTTGCGGTCAACGCTTTGACGTTGCGGGCCACCTCAATGGTATTGGCAGTGGATTGTTTGACCACGCCAATGCCTACCATCGGAACGCCATTGCCTCTGAACAAGGTACGCTCTTCAACCAAACCCAATTCGACGCGAGCCACATCACCCAATCGCACCAGGTAACCATTTTCGCCTTCAGCCAGTACCAATTGGGCAAAGTCCTCTGGTTGATTGAAATTGCGGCTGATGCGGGCTTTGAACAGGCGCTGATCAGATTCCAAACTGCCAGCTGGTAATTCAATGTTTTCTGCCCGCAAGGCTTGTTCGACATCGGCCACACTGAGGTTTCGCGAAGCCAGTGACATGCGGTCTAACCAGATGCGCATGGCATAACTGAGCCCGCCACCAACGCGCACCCTGGCCACGCCATCTAATGTGGAATATTGATCGACCAGGTAGCGCTCGGCATAGTCGGTGATTTCAGGGACTGACAATTCACTGGAAGCCAAGTTTTGCCAAATCACCACATCGTTGCTGCTGTCTACTTTTTGTACTTCAGGTGGTTCGGCTTCCTCAGGCAGGTTGTCTTGTACACCGGCAATGCGGTCACGCACGTCATTGGCAGCCGCATCGATGTCACGGTTGATAGAAAACTCAATGGTGACATTCGATTCACCATCACTGGATGATGACTCTATGAACTCAATGCCCTCAATGCCAGAGATGCGCTCTTCAATGATTTCCGTGACCCGTGTTTCAACCACATTCGCTGGCGCACCAGGATAATTGACCTCTACGGTCACCACCGGTGGATCGATGTCTGGGTATTCTCGTAAGGACAGTCGCTCAAAGGCCACCCAACCAAAAGCAATTAACAGCAGGGAGATGACCGAAGCAAAAACCGGCCGTTTGACCGAAACATCCGAAATAACCATGGACTAAATCCCCTGTGTGTTGTCGCTGTGTTTTTGTGCCAACAGTTCCGCCAAGGTTTCATTGCCTTGTTTTTGGGCAATCACGTCCACAACGGCGCCATTGCGAATGCGTAAATTGCCGTGTATCACGACTTCATCGCCGACATCCAAGCCGCTGAGCACTTCTATCTTACCGGCATAGCGACTGCCTGATTGAATCGCTGTTTGCCTGACTGTGCTGGTGCCATCGCTGCGATCCACCACAAAAACACTTTGGCTGGTGCCGGCAGAAGTTACGGCTTCTTCAGGTATCAGCAGGGCTTGTCGAGGTTGAGTCAATAATTTAATGCGCATCAATTGTCCGGGTTTAAGCAGGCCATTTTCGTTGTTGATGATGGCGCGAACCGTGACCGCGCGTGTGTTGGGATTAATGCGGGAATCAATGTGGGCTATTTCGCCAATGAACTGACGGTCTGGGTAAGCCTGGGTGGTGGCTTCAATCTGAATGCCCTTTTGTAGCGCCGCCAAATGCCTTTCCGGTACCGAAAAATCCATTTTCATGACCGTGATGTCATCCAGGGTAGCGAGCACAGATCCTGGCTGTGCCAGGGTGCCTACACTGATGTCTAACAGTCCCAATACGCCATCAAAAGGTGCTTTGATGCGCCGTTTGTTGAGTTGTGATTGGATGCCTTTGATGCGTGCTTCAGACACGCTGACAATACTTCTTTGGTTGTCCATGGCGCTTTTAGATGTGGCATTTTGGTCGGCCAACGGTTGCAGTCTTTTCACTTGTCTGCGGGCTTCTTCTAAACGGGCTTGTTCTTCCAGCAGTAGTGCTTGTTCATCGGAGGTGTCCATTGATACCAGCAAATCTCCTTTTTGGACCTGTTGACCATCGGTAAAATGCACTTCAGTTACCAGTTCGGTAACGGTGGCGGTGAGGGTGATGCTGTCATTGGCCTTGAGGGTGCCGAGTGCTTCGACCACACTGGAAAAGTTTTCAGTTTCAGCTGTGGCGGTGATGACCGGTACAGCATCTTGATCAGAACTTGATTGAGCCAAAACAGTATTTGCCTGTAAGGTAGCCCAGGCCAGGCAACATAGTGTAAAGAGTTTCATGTGATGTCTTTATTTTTTTGGTTATATTACAAGTACAGCTTTCATTGTACTGTGAATTTTGACATCAAAATGTGCAAGAACAATGCAAACCACAGAAAACTCTGATGACAACCTGAATGGCTGAAATTTTAGTAAAGATCGCTCGGCCAACTTGCTTTGAAGGCAGCTGGCGGGTTGATAACCGCTTGATGATCCTTGCTAGTACATTTATGGTGGCGTTGAATCTAGACCGTCAACAAAAATCAAATCAGGTAAATTGGTCAGCACCACATCATCCAGATTCCAGTGGTATTCAAAGTTACCTTCCCATTGCCAGCGAAGCAGGACATTGGCTTGGCCCGCGACCAATGAACTGATGTCAATTGAAGTCATAGAGGGATTAAAACTCCACCTGATATCAGGCGGTACAGGTGAGCCAGTCACCAGAGTTGGGTAAGGAAGGAAGTCGGTCCAGTTACTGCCGCCATCAACACTGACTTGCAACAGTGCACCCACATTGGGATTAACCGTAAAGGCACCTATGTGACCATTGAACTCAACATAAACAGCGGTGGTGCCGGTTAAGTCTATGGGCGGAGAGGTCAGGCGGCTGACATGGAAGTTTAAAAGGCTACCATATGCGTCAGAATCCAGCGTCATGAAACCATTGGTGGCAGTGGTTGCGGCAAAGGGACCTTGTAGGTTCAAGGCATCATCCCACAATCGTGGACATCCGTTGACTTGACCAGAATTGGGATCGGCGCAATAGGTCCAGATGGCATTTTGGCCAGAGGCATCGTCAGTCGTCCAGCCAGCAGGTATGGCGCCATCTGAAAAATCCTCGTTAAAATAAATATCTCTGGCATTCATGGTGCCAGAAAATAATAACAAGACCATGGCAATTAAGTTACTAAGAGTGGTAGCTTTCATCATTTTCCCCCGAAAATTAAATAAAACACCTTATAAGTATAGAGTTTAACCGCCAGGTGTGCCATATAAAGCGACTGTATTTCCGCGTTGGTATTGGGTTTGGACAGGAGTTTGGTGTTGTATTAATAAAATCAATTGTGGTGTTCAAAAAATCTAATCACACAGCAAACATCATTTTGCTATACTGACTGCTGATTCAATTTGAGTGGGACAACATGACAATTACTGTAGGCTTTGTGAAAGAGCAAAAAGGTGATGAAGCCAGGGTGGCTTTGGTGCCGGAAACTGCGGCGAAAATATTGGAACTGGGATGGCAGGTGTTGTTTGAACCTGATGCGGGCGAAGCCGCTGGTTTTACCAACGAAGCTTATCCTGACATGTGCCAAATGGCCAAAACCCGCAACGATGTGTTGAATGCGGCTGATGTGCTGGTCGGTGTTGATGCCCTCAATACTGCAGACCTGGCAGAGTTAAAACATGGTGCGGTGGTGGTAGGTATGGTTTCACCTTATCAGGACCAACAAAGATTTAAACAAGCCGCAGCCAATAACATCACGGTGTTTTCAATGGAATTAATTCCGCGAACCACCCGCGCGCAGGCCATGGATGTGCTGTCATCACAAGCTTCAGTGGCAGGCTACAAAGCCGTGTTGCTGGCAGCAAATGAAGCACCCAGATTCTTTCCCATGTTGACCACCGCGGCTGGCACCATCCGTCCCGCCTCCGTTCTGGTTATCGGCGCTGGTGTGGCTGGATTGCAGGCCATGGCCACTGCCCGCAGACTGGGGGCCAATGTCACTGGATATGACGTCCGACCTGAAACCATTGAGCAGGTCAAATCATTGGGTGCCAAATTCCTTGATTTGGGTGTTCAGGCGGTTGGCGAAGGCGGTTATGCCAGAGACCTGACCGACGAAGAAAAACAAACCCAACAACAAAACCTGGCCAAGCATTTGACCGGCGTGGATGTGCTGATCACCACCGCAGCGGTTCCCGGGCGTCCGGCTCCACGCATCATCACCGCCGCCATGGTCAATGACATGAAACCAGGCAGTGTGATTGTAGACCTGGGTGCAGAAGGTGGTGGCAACTGTGAGCCTACCGAGGCTGGGGTCACCAAAATGGTTAACAACGTCAAAGTCATTGGCCCCAAAAACCTGTCGGCCACGGTGCCGCTGCATGCCAGTGAAATGTATTCGCGCAATGTGTGGAACCTGTTGTCGCTGATGCACAACGAAGGTGAGTTTAATTTGAATTGGGAAGACGATATTTTATCCGGTTGTGTGGTCACCAAAGCAGGTGAAGTGGTGCATCCGGCGGTTGTGGGAGAAGACAAATGATAGACGGTTTTATTGCTTTGTATATATTCGCATTGGCTGCGATTCTTGGGTTCGAAATCATTCGCAAAGTGCCCGTGGTTCTGCACACGCCGCTGATGTCAGGTTCTAACTTTATCCACGGAATCGTGTTGGTGGGTGCCATGATTGCATTGGGCCATGCCGACACCACGCTGGAAAAAGTGTTTGGTTTCATCGCCGTGTTCCTCGGAGCGGGTAATGCGGCCGGCGGTTATGTGGTGACTGAACGCATGTTGGAGATGTTCAAACCCAGGGTTAAAAAAGAAGATAAAGACGGAGAAGGCTCATGATGGAAACGTTGAATGAATACCTGCCGTTTTTGATCAAATCATCCTATTTCCTGGCTGCCATCCTGTTTATCACCGGCTTGCGGCGCATGAGTGCGCCTGGCACTGCCCGCGGTGGCATCGTCTGGGCTGGGGTCGGTATGTTGGTCGCTACGGTTGCCACCTTCCTGTTACCAGACATGCACAACATGGTGTTGATCCTCGCTGCCCTGGTTTCATCCACGGTACTGGCCTGGGTCAGCGGCAAAAAAGTGGCGATGACCGACATGCCCCAAATGGTGGCCTTATACAATGGTATGGGTGGCGGTTCAGCCGCTTTCATCGGGGCCATGGCTTTATTCAACGCCGTAGATCACATCGATGCTTGCAGCATGGCCGGTGGCAGTTCACACGACTGTTTGTCTGGCGTGCCGATGGTGTTTGCCATCGTGGGTGTTTACATCGGTGCCATTTCATTGAGTGGCTCATTGGTCGCTTTTGGCAAGTTACAGGGATGGATTGACAAACGCTTTACTTTCCCTGGACAACATTATTTCAATGGCTTGATTGGCATTGGCACCTTGGCACTTGGCTTGTATTTGACGCAAGATTTGAATGCCCAATACATTTGGATCTTCTTCGGTCTGTCGTTGTTATTGGGTTTGTTGATGACATTGCCCATTGGTGGTGCAGACATGCCGGTGGTGATTTCGCTGTACAACGCGTTCACGGGCCTGGCGGTTTCGTTCGAAGGTTTTGTGTTGCAGAACGAGGCGATGATTATTGCTGGTATGTTGGTGGGTGCGGCAGGTACCATGCTCACGCAACACATGGCCAAAGCGATGAACCGCTCACTCGGTTCGGTGTTGTTCGGTTCCATGGGTGGCTCAGGTGGCGCTGCCATTGAAGGTGAAATGAAAGAAATTCAGGCGCAGGATGCCGCCATCCAAATGGCCTACGCCGATCGCGTGGTGATCATCCCCGGTTATGGTATGGCGGTGGCCCAGGCCCAGCACAAACTGTGGGAGTTGACCGAAATGTTGATGGAGCGCGGAGTGGATGTGAAGTTTGCCATCCATCCGGTGGCTGGTCGCATGCCAGGACACATGAACGTGTTGTTGGCAGAAGCGGGTGTGCCTTATGATTTGATCGAAGACATGGAAGACATCAACGGCCAATTCAGCCAAACCGATGTGGCCCTGGTGATTGGTGCCAATGACGTGGTTAACCCAGTGGCCAAAACCGATCCCGAAAGCCCGATTTATGGCATGCCCATTTTGAATGTCGATGAAGCCAAAAACTCCATCGTCATCAAGCGCGGCAAAGGCACCGGTTTCGCTGGCATCCAAAACGCCTTGTTCTTCGCCGAGAACAACAAGATGCTTTACGGTGATGCTCAAGATGCGATCGCCAAGCTGATTCAGGGTTTGAAGGCGTTGTAATACCCATAAAGCTGTATAGTCAGATTAAAGCCCCTATGTTCACATGGGGGCTTATTTGTTGGTATTGTTTTTTTCTGAGACAAAAATAATTTGAAAAAAAAGGCGTGATTTCATGCAGGGTTTGGTTATGTACTTAAAACTAACCGGAAAAACCCATGAACAAATTTTTATCTAAGCTTGTCTTTTTGTTGTTGGCAGCTTTGTTGTGCTTGCCGTCTTTGGCCACTGCCTTTGATCGGGATAATTCAATCACCCACCATCAACGCGGCACTTTGGATCCAGTTCAAGAAGCCAAATTGTTGGCCTTTGATGGTGTGGCCGATGACTATTTTGGTGGAGCCGTCGACATATCGGGTGATTGGGCGGTGGTGGGTGCCAGTTACCATGATGGCGTGGATAACAACGAAGGGGCGGTGTATGTCTACCGGTACGATGGGGTCAACTGGATATTTGATCAAAAACTAACGGCCGATGATGCTGTTGATTCGGATCGCTTCGGCCAGGCAGTCAGTGTCGAAGGAAATCGCCTTATGGTCGGGGCATTCCGTGTCGATGACAACGGTGGTGACTCAGGTGCCGTGTATGTTTTTGACTACGATGGTGCCAATTGGAATCAGTCACAAAAGTTATTGGCCTCTGACGGCAACAATTCCGATTGGTTTGGCTTCAGTCTGGATTTAGCTGGTGACCAGGTAGCCATTGGTGCCCGCAATGCCAACAACGACAGCAGTCTCGAAACTGGCGCGGTTTATGTGTTTATTTATAACGGCACCAGTTGGCTGGAACAACAGAAGTTGGTGGCCAGCGATGCGGCTGAAAATGCCAAGTTTGGCCACGCGGTCAGTTTATCTGGCGACCGCTTGTTGGTGGGTGCCTATTATGATGGTACTGCCACAGAAAATATGGGTGCTGCTTATGTGTTTGATTATGACAACGGCAATGCCCTTTGGGTTGAAAGTGCCAAACTGGTGTCTGATGAAGGCGTGGATCAAGGTTTTTTTGGGTATGCAGTCAGTTTGTCCGGTGATCGGGCCTTGGTTGGCGCCATGGAAGACACCGGCAACGTGGCAGCATCGGGTGCGGCTTATGTGTTCGATCTCGATGGACAATCCTGGAGCCAAACGCAACAACTGACCGTGCCGACCCTGAATGGCGGTGGACAACTGGGTTATGCAGTCAGTTTACAAGCAGACCGTGCTTTGGTCGGTGCCAATAAAGACAATGCCAACGGATTCATCTCAGGGTCAGTCTATGTGTACGATTGGGTGGGTTCTGAATGGCTGCAGCCTCAACGCTTATCTGGACTGGACACTGAGACCAGAGATGAGTTTGGGGCGGCCATTGCAGTTTCCGGAGGTAAGGCTTTGATTGGCGCATTCAGGGACACCGAGTTGGGTAATAATGCCGGTTCTGCTTATGTATTAAATGTGCCCTATGACTTGTCTTTAACTGTTTCTGGTTTGGCTCCCGGTAACTCAGTAGAACTACAGAACAATGGCGGTGATGATTTACTGATTGATGACAATGTCACCGCTGCTTTTTCAGTGCCTTTGTTTGCTGGAGAGTCATATGCCATCACGGTCAGCAGTCAGCCCACCATGCCGAACCAAACCTGTGTGGTCAACCAAGGGTCAGGCCAGGTGGCGCCCACGGGGGTGACGGACATTCATGTGGTGTGTGCAACCAACCCATACTTTATCGGTGGTTTTGTCAAAGGGCTGTTGCCGAACAATAACTTGGAACTGCAGAACAATGGGGTTGACCAGTTGTACATCAATGGCAGCCAGTCATTTTCATTTGCCATGCCGGTAGATGACCAGCAGGCTTATGATGTCATCATCACCGAACAAGCTGATGATCCGATACAACCATGCGTGGTACACAATGGCCAAGGGCTGGTGTCAGGTGATGATGTCACTGATGTGTTGGTGGTATGTCAACCAGGCAATGATTTGATCTATCGCGATGGTTTTGACCCGCCTGATGAAGCTTAAGATTAGCCCAATCAAGGCTTGGTCTTGCGGTATCAAATCAAATTAAACTCAATGCGGAAAATGTGCTGATTATTGACGTGAAGGTATTCTAAGGTGGCGTGGTTGTCGTGACACAGCTGGCGGCAGATGTGTAAGCCCAATCCGGTACCGCGGTTGTGGGTGGTGTAAAAGGGTTCGAACAGGTTGTTCAGTTTTTTCTCATCAAAGGCTTTGCCGTTGTTTCTGAATTCAATGGTTTGTCCTCGAGCCATCATGGTTAACTCTTTGTCTTCTCCGTGCTTGATGGCGTTCGATGCCAGGTTCCACACCACTTGTTTGAAATGAGCTGGATCAAACTCGATGGTCAGCTCTTTGCTGGCGATGATTTGGACTTGTTGGCTGGTGGCCAGTTCCTGCTCAATCAGCTGGTTTTTGGCCAACGTCAGGTAATCAACCACAAACAGGGTTTCTGGTTGCGCGGTTTTCCGTTTTGACATTTCCAGGATGTCTTCAATGATGTGGTTGGCTCGTCGGGTTTGGTTGACAATGATCTCACTGATTTGCTTGTCCTGGTCTTTCAAGTCCGGAGATTCCACCAGTAACTCTGCGGCGGTGCTGATGGCGGCCAGCGGATTGCGAATCTCATGGGCAATGGAGCCGGACATCTTGCCTAAGGAGGCCAAATTCAATTGTTGGGCCGCTTTTTTCAAGAAGCTGGAGTCTTCGATAAACAGCACGCCAAAATTTTTCTCTTCAGAAACGGTGGCTTTCCGCAGGTATAAATCGAGTCCATTGGGGGCGTGGTAAACCGAGCCTTCATGGTTGCTGTTGATGTATTGTTCAATTTCTTCAGGGAAAAATATGATGTCATCCAGTCCCAACAGTCGCTTGGCTGATTCGTTGGCGTGCAAAATCACATGGTCATTCTGATACACAATCACACCATTGGTTAATTTTTCAATGATGACCTGATTCATGTTTTCCAGACCAGAGATGGTTTTGCGTTGGCTTTTGTAGAGTTGGAGGGTGCTGGTATAAGAAATTGACTGACGAATACCCAACAACGCAATCACAAAATATCCCAAGGCATGCAACAATTTGCTTGAGTTGGTGACCACCTCCTGTTGGCTGAAGTCCAATACTTCTGGTAACAACCACAGCAGGATGGTGGCAGTGGTCGGGGCCAACAATATAAACAGTGCTTGGCGATACAAAATCGCGGCTGAGCCAATGGCCAAAACCGGCAGCATTGCCAAACCTTGAGAAAAACCACTGGTGGCAAAAGCCAAATAAATCAGAATAAACAAATCCAAAAACAGGGTCAGTTTACTGATGGCAATGACCTTTTGCTGTTGACTGATGTAAGTAATCAACATCAGCGCAATGGACAAGATCAAGTAGATATCGACCAGGTCAGCGGTGTAGTGGTGGTATTCGGAAGTGGAGAAAAAGTTGGCTACGTACTCGTTGTTGACCAGCATGTAAAAAAACAAGCTGGCAAACAGCCGGAACAAGTTGAGGTACCGAAGGTTTTTTCGCTCCAGTTGTAACAGCTGTTCCTGGTCATCATTCCTGATCATAAGTCCAACCAGTTATGGATTCACTTGAGAGTAACTCAGGACACTGCTTTTGATTTTTTTCTGCCAGAATACTTGGCCGTCTCTGCCTTTGACCTCGATATTGAGGCTGCGGTCATTGCGGGGGCCGGTGAATGAAAATTTACAGTAATTGTGCTCGTTGACCAGCGTATCTGCAACCAATCTGGGGTTGTCTAAATCACCTCCAGACTTGCTGGAATGGGTACCGGCTGTCAGCGGCGAACAAGTCATTTCATACAATGGGTAAGCGCCAGGACGATTGGCCCGCTGCATCTCGGTGTGGTGTTTGTCACCACTGAGGAACACCACGCCTTCAATTTTGTTGTCATCCAGCCATTGAATGAACGGGTCGCGTTCGTGTCGGTATTTGTCCCAGCCTTCATAGGGATGGTGGTTGTTCAGCATCTGGCTGCCGCCGACAATGAACTTGAAAGGCGCATGGGATGCCAGCAAGCTGTCTTTCAACCAGTTCAGCTGGGTTTGGCCATAAAACACTTTGTCGGGGCCATCGGAGGCGTTTTCATGGGATTTGTTGTAGCGGTTGTCCAGCATAAAGAAGTCGATGTCGTTGTAACTGACTTTGGTGAATACCCCGTCTTGTTCGGGCATGCCGTAACTGGGGTTGGCCCAATAGTGTTTAAAAATGTTCAGCGCTTGTTGTTTGAAAATAAACTCTTGCCCCGAATTGTTGGGGCCGAAATCGTGGTCATCCCAGGTGGCATAGTTGGCAAACTTGGCATAAATAGGTTGTAAATAAGGTTTTTTGCGGTCATGCATCACCCGATACAGCAGGTTTTGTTCGGCATCGTAGTCCACTTCATGGTAATACCAGTTATCACCAATCCACAGCATCACCTCGGCATCCTCTTGAGCAATCTGACCAAACATTTTCTCGTGGCCACTGCCGTAGGGTGTGCCTGGGCGGTCATAAGCTTTCTCATTGATAAAATTGCATGACCCAGCGAGTACTGAAAACTCAGGCGGGTCGGTTCGCCATTGCCACAGTTTTTGGGTTTTGAATTGGTACGGATCTTTGTCATTAGCCTGTTTGCCATTGACCAGAATTTGGTATTGGTAGGTAGTGTCAGGTTCTAAACGGCTTAAATTGAAGGTGTGGGTGTTGCCATAAGTTGCATTGACCTGCGCTTCCAATGTCGAACGCTGTTCAGGATTGTTCTCGGGCCAGTAGCTGATGCTGACCGATCCGCTGTCAGCTGATTGCACCCAAATATTGGCGCCACGCAGCGCCACATGTCCCAGCATGGGCCCAGCCACCAGTTCTTGGGCTGAGGCTTGAAGTTGAATGCTGAGTAATACCAGTAAAATAAATTTCTTCATGTTTTTATATGACAATTTTTAACGGAATCTTCACAAAAGGCTTTTACCATACGCCTCCATGTGAGAAAATACGCAGAGGATTTTTTCAGAGAGGCTTTAAAAAGCGCCATATCAATTCAAACGTTCGTTTAACGGTCGATTGCTTTTGCGCCTTGCAAGTCATTATGTTTATTTATATAGGTTTTTGCAATGAGAAATATGAAACAAGTTAAGTGGGTGGCCGCGATCCTGATGATCGCTGTACTGCCTTGGGGTGTGTCATTGGCTCAGGAAACTTCGGCATCAATCAACGGTACCATCGTTGATTCTGATGGCAATGTTCTTTCTGGTGCCACCGTTATCGTGACCCACGAACCAACTGGTCAAGTTAAGACATTGACCACCAACGAAGACGGTCGCTACTCAGCACGTGGTTTGCGTGTCGGCGGTCCCTATAATGTAGAAGTCAGAAACGACGGTTTTTCCGATGCGGAAGAAGGCAACATCTACATCCAGTTGGGTGAAGACCGCGCCATTGATGCGGTGTTGGTGGCTGATGCCATTTCACTGGACAACGTGACTGCTGTTGGTGTGGCGCCTTTATCTGCCACTTTCAACCCAGACAACATGGGCACGGGTACCAGCATTTCAGAAGACCAAATCACCAACCTGCCTACGGTTGATCGTGACATCCAAGATTACGTGCGTTTGGATTCACGTGTGAACCTGAGAAGTTTTGGTAACGGTATTTCAGTATCTGGTGTTAACAACCGTTTCAACAACATCTCTATTGATGGTGTGGGTATCGGCGATCCTTTCGGTTTGGAAGCCAACGGTTCACCAGGCTTGTCACAGCCGTTCTCTTTGGACACCATTCAAGAGTTGAACGTACAGTTGTCACCTTATGACGTGACTTTGTCTAACTTCACCGGCGCCAACATCAATGCCATCACCAAATCAGGTACCAACGAGTTCACTGGTCGTGCGGCATTCTATTACTCTGATGATGACCTGCAGCGTGATGATGCTGACTTCACCCGTGAAGTTTACTCAGTATCTGCTGGTGGCCCCATTGTTAAAGACCGCCTGTTCTTCTTCCTGGCTTATGAGAAAGAAGAGCAAACCCGCATTGGTAATTCATCGGGTGTAGATACGGCTTTGGCTCAACAAGTGGCTGACATTGCCTCTTCAGTTTATGGTGTTGATGCCGGTACATTCAATGCACCTTCAAACTTGGTGACTGAAGAAGAATCTATTGTGGTTAAATTGGATTGGAACATCAACGATTACCACCGGGCTTCTTTCAAATACCAAAACAATGAAGACTCACAACCCATCTTCCCGAACTACGGTGGTGGCGAGATTTCACTGAGTTCACATTGGTACACCAATGCCTTTGAAAACAAATCCTATAACTTGAACTTGTACAGTGATTGGACTGCTAACTTCTCGACTGAGTTGCGCATTTCGAACTCTGAGTTTGATAAAAACCCTAACCTGAACGCTGTCCTGCCTCAGGTTGAAGTGATGGTTGGTGACGGTGATTCTGTGTTCTTCGGAACCGAAGAATTCCGTCACGCTAACGAGTTGAACGTAGTCACCGATAACATCTTCCTGGAAGGTAATTGGTTCTTGGGTAACCACAACCTGACTTTCGGTTTCGACTGGCGCGAGCAAGACATCCGCAACCTGTTTATTTCACAAGCCTTGGGTTTGTACGAATTTGATAGCATCGATGATTTTGCCAACGGCATCCACTCACGTTATGAATACAACCGCGGCACCAACGAGCCACGTCCTGAAGCCAACTGGTCTTGGGAAAACCTGGGTCTGTTCATTGGCGACAACTGGATGGCCACTGACCGTTTGACTGTTCAATACGGTTTCCGTTACGACAAGCCGGATGCCGGCAGCAAGCCTCGCTTCAATCAAGATTTCTTTGATGCCTATGGTTTTGCCAACAACAACGTGGTCAGCGAAGGCACATTCCAACCTCGAATTGGTTTCAACTACAACATGTCTGAAGAGCGCGACATGCAGTTGCGTGGTGGTGTCGGTGTCTTCACTGGCGGTACCCCTAATGTGTGGTTGTCTAACTCATTCACCAACACCGGTGGCGATTTGACTTTCTACAGCTCCAATGGCATCGAAGATGGCATGCTGTTTACTTTGGATCCTAACAACCAGCCCATTTTGGACGGTTCTTCACGTCAAAACGTCGATGTGCTGGACCCAGACTTCAAAATCCCAACCGTGTTGAAATCCAACTTGGCTGTGGATGCTGAACTGCCTTGGTATGGTTTGATCGGTTCTTTGGAATTGGAATACATCAAAGCGCAAGACGCCATTGATTACCAACACCTGAACTTGGGTGATCCTACTGGCACCTTGCCTGATGGCCGTTTGGTTTATTGGGAAGACCCAGCTAACTTGTCCGGTCGCCGTGCCAATGCCAATCCTGACTTCAATGACGTGATTTACCTGACCAACACGTCTAAAGGTGACACCAAGCGTGCCACTGTGAGTTTGGAGTTGCCACAAACTGAACACTGGTATGCCAAAGCGTCTTACACGTATACTGATGCTTCAGAATCATCAGCGGGTACTTCATCGCGTGCGATTTCTAACTGGAACAACACCCCAGCTTTCAATCCTAACCAAGCGATGGCCGCTACTTCAGCTTATGAAATCGAAAACGCTTTTGTGTTCGTGACCAACTACCGCAACATGTTCTTCGGTGACAACTACACCAACATTGGTTTGGTATGGGTTTCACAAGACGGCGAACCATTCTCACACACTTACAGCAATGACGTGAATGGTGATGGTATCCGTGACAACGATTTGGTTTATGTGCCCATGCCTAACGAGTATGTGTTGGCTGATCCATCAGAAGCCGCAGAGTTTGAAGCCTTCCTGCAATCTTCAGGTCTGGCCCAATACCGCGGTCAAGTGGCGCCAAGAAACGCATTCAAAGCACCTCGCATCAACACGGTTGATTTGAACGTGTCACAAGAATTGCCAGCTTGGGGCCCTGTGCGTGCTACCTTGTTCTTCAACATCAAGAACTTGGGTAACATGATTGACAGCGATTGGGGTCAAATCATCACTGCCGGCTTTGACGGCAATGATGTGTACCGCCTGAACTCTTTAGAAGATGGCATTTATGAGTTGGATTGGAACGGCCCAACCCGTTTCAGCACCAACCGCTTCGCCTCTCAATGGCGTGCACAAGTGGGCTTCCGTTTGGATTGGTAACCTGCTCAAGTTTAACTTGAAAGAAAAGGGTGGCTTTGAGCCACCCTTTTTTTGTGGGCGGGTTTAAAATGAGCTGCTTAATGATTAGGAATGTGTCATGAGTTTGATTGATTTGATCTCCATCTTGTTAACCCTAGCGGCCACCTTCGCTTACTTCAATCACCGTTTTATTGGATTGCCCAATGGCATAGGCATCATGGTCATAGGTTTGTTGATGTCACTGTTATTGGTGATACTCAATAAACTGGCTTGGTTCAACGACGATCAGATTGCGGCGGTGTTTTCGCAGGTGGATTTTGATGAAACGGTGATGAATGGCATGCTCAGTTTTTTGTTATTCGCTGGCGCACTGCACGTTAACATCAATCGCTTGGCAGCATTGAAGTACACCATCGCGGTGTTGGCCACCATTGGTGTGGTGATGTCATCCATCATCGTCAGTGTGGTGAGCTTTTATGTGTTTCAATTGTTTGGCATCGACATTCCCTATATTTATTGTTTGGTGTTTGGCGTGTTGATTTCGCCGACCGACCCAATTGCCGTGATGGGCATTTTGAAAAAGGCCGGGGCGCCCAAAGCCATTGAGGTGAAGATCACCGGTGAATCGTTATTTAATGATGGTGTGGCTGTGGTGTTGTTTATTGCCGTGCTGGGCGTGGCCACAGGCGCTTCTGAGGCATCTTTCAGCAGTGTCGGCTGGTTATTCCTACAAGAAGCCGTGGGTGGCATTTTATTTGGCTTGGGATTGGGGTATGTTGGCTTTCGGATGTTGAGGTCAATCAACAATTACCAAGTGGAAGTGCTGATTACCCTGGCCATGGTTACTGGGGGTTACACCGCAGCCCAACACCTGCACTTGTCAGGGCCCATAGCCATCGTGGTGGCTGGTTTGATGATGGGTAACCAAGGCCGCTTACTGGCCATGAGTGAGGTGACCCGAGAACGACTGGATAATTTTTGGGAGCTGATTGATGAAGTGCTAAATGCCGTGTTGTTTTTGTTGATTGGTATTGAGTTATTGTTAATTCACTTCCTGCCACAATACATTTACAGTGCTTTGTTGATTATTCCCTTGGTTCTTGTGGCTCGATTCATCAGTGTGGGTCTGCCGGTCAGTTTGTTGCGCCTGAAATATACTTATTCGCCGCACACCGTCAAATTGTTAACCTGGGGCGGTTTGCGTGGAGGGATTTCGGTGGCTTTGGTGTTGTCGATGCCGGCCAGCCCCTACCGAGAACCTTTGATAGCAGCCACCTACGCTGTGGTGCTGTTCAGCATTCTGGTGCAGGGACTGACTGTGGGGCGGTTGGCCAAGATGGCCAAAAATACAGAATCATAAATTAAACTGAGATAGCATGGGTTTAACTGTTGCAAAAAGAAAAATATATAGTAGAATATGCCATCTTGATGATGCGGGGTGGAGCAGTCTGGCAGCTCGTCGGGCTCATAACCCGAAGGTCGTAGGTTCAAATCCTGCCCCCGCAACCAATTGATTGAACGTATTATCAGGCTCCACATGGAGCCTTTTTTGTTGCTGAAATTTTTGATTGGTGAAGCGACAATTCCCTTTGCCCATCAGATAAAATTTCATCACTGTTTTGAACCATGAGCTGACATTGAATGAAAGAAAAAGTACTGTCACAACTGATCCAACCCGTCATTGCAGACCTGGGCTTCACTTTTTGGGGGCTGGAATACCTGCCACAAAAAAACAACGCCATTCTGCGGGTATACATTGACCATGAAAATGGTGTCAATGTGAATGATTGTGCCAAGTGCAGTCATGAAATTTCCGGTTTGCTGGAAGTGGAAGACCCCATCGCTGGCGCCTATGTGCTGGAAGTGTCTTCGCCTGGTTTGGATCGCGTGCTGTTTTCAGCCGAACAATTTGCCCGCTACATAGGCGAAGGTGTGGTGGTGAAGCTGGCTCAGCCTGTGGATGGCGCCAGAAACATCAAAGGCACCATCAAAGCAGTGAATGATGAACACATAGTGGTCGCAAATGAAGTGACTGAATATGGTTTTGAGATGAGTAATGTAATGAAAGCCCGGTTAAAATCAACTGTTGGTGGAGTGAAAAAATGAGTAGAGAAATTCTGTATGTTGCTGAAGCCTTGTCGAATGAAAAAGGCGTCAGTCGTGATGTGATTTTTGAGGCCATTGAATTGGCATTGGCATCGGCCACCCGCAAAAAACACATGAAAGACATGGATGTGCGCGTAGACATTGATCGCACCACCGGAACTTATGAAAGTTTTCGCCGCTGGACCGTGGTTGAAGAAGAGGATTTCGAATCTGAAGACCGTGAACTGTTATTGGAAGATGCCCGCAAAGAAGATCCCGATATTGAAATCGGTGATGTGATTGAGGAAGAAATGGAGTCGGTTGAGTTTGGTCGCATTGCAGCACAAACAGCCAAACAGGTCATCTTGCAAAAAGTCCGTGAAGCCGAACGTGAGCAAGTGGTTGAAATGTATGAAGACCGCATTGGCGAAGTATTGTCTGGCATCGTCAAGCGTGTTGAGCGTGGCCATGTATTCATTGATGTGGGCGGCGGCATTGAGGCCATCGTGCCACGTGAACATGGTATCCCACGTGAAAAAGTCAAACGTGGCGATCGCTTGAAAGGCTTGTTGATTGAGGTTAACCGTTTAAACCGCGGACCGATTTTGACTTTATCAAGAAAATCACCACAATTCATGATTGAATTGTTTAAGGTAGAAGTGCCAGAAATTTCACAAGGGTTCTTGGAAATCAAAGGGGCTGCACGGGATCCTGGACACCGGGCCAAAATTGCTGTTTTCTCACATGATCGCAAGCTTGATACCATTGGAGCTTGTGTCGGCATGCGCGGTTCGCGTGTGATGTCGGTGGCCAATGAATTGGGTGGCGAACGCATTGACATCATTTTATGGGATGAGAACACGGCGCAGTTTATGATCAACGCCATGTCGCCAGCTGAAATTGAGTCAATCGTGGTCGACGAAGAGAAAAACTCTATTGATGTGGCTGTTAATGAAGCGCAACTGTCACAGGCCATTGGTCGCGGTGGACAGAATGTGCGCTTGGCCAGTGAGTTGACTGGATGGGAAATCAATGTATTGACCACCGATCAAGCGGAAGAAAAGAATGAAGCGGAAGCCATGGAGTTTGTCAAAGAGTACGAAGAAAAACTCGATGTCGACGAAGACATGGCCATTTTGTTGGTTCAAGAAGGCTTTTCATCGATTGAAGAAATTGCTTACGTTGATGAGTCTGAATTGTTAAACATTGAAGGCTTTGATGAGGAGTTGGTAGAAGAATTGCGCGGCCGTGCCCGCGACGCTTTGTTGACGCAAATGATTGCCAACGAAGAAAAATTAGAAGACAAAAAACCAGCTGACGATATGCTGGGATTGGATTTGATGAATGATAAATTGGCCTATAAACTGGCCGATAAAGGTATCAGAACCCGTGATGACTTGGCAGATTTGGCCACCGATGAATTATTGGAGTTGGTGGATTTAGAGGAGCAGGAAGCCTCTGATTTAATCATGGAAGCCAGAAAACATTGGTTCGAGTAAATAACAACAGGAGACGATGAATGTCTGATGTAACAGTAAAACAATTGGCTGGTGTGCTGGGAATTTCCACAGAAAAACTGATGGAACAATTGGCCAGTGCAGGAATCCCTGCGAAGTCTGAAGACGACACCATCAGCAATGAATCAAAGGTTAAATTGTTGGAGTTCCTGCGTGGATCGCATGGCAAAGACAAAAAGAGCCTGTCTCCTCGCAAAAAAGTGGTGCTGAAAAGGAAGTCCAAGGAAGTCCTGCGCGTTTCCAGTGGTGGCACTGGTGCGGCGAAGACCAAAAGTATCAACATAGAAGTTAAAAAGAAAAAACTCAGTACGGGCCCCAGCCAAAAAGAAATGGCTGAAATCGAACAGGAGCGTTTGGCTGCCCAGAAAGCGTTGGAAGAGCGTAAAACACAATTGGCAGAAGAAGAAAAAGCCAAGCAACAGGCTGCAGAACAAAAAGCACAACAAGAGAAAGAAGCCGAGCGTCTGGCTGCTGAACAAGCGGAAGCTGAAGCTCAAGCCAAAGCAGAAGCTGAAAAAGAACAACAGGATTTGGCACAGGAAGAAGCAGAAGTTCAGCAACAGGATGATGCGCAAAGCAAAATGGAAGCTGAGTTGGAAGCGCAGGCGAAGGCCAAAGAAGCAGCCAAAAAAGAAGCCATTGACGAGGAAGCTGAGAAGAAAAAACGCCACGATGCGTTGGTGGATCAACAGGTTCAAAAAGCCATCACAGAACGGGCTAACCGCAAAAAACGTGAACAGGCCGGTAGTACCGGTAAAGGCAAACAGGATGATCGCTCGAAGACCCGCTACGGACGCAAACAATTGCATGTCCAAGGTGGTGCCAGTGGTCGCAGTGATCGCAAAGCCATCAGGCCAGCTGCGGCTGGTAAAGGCGAGCATGGTTTCCAGAAACCCGCTGCTCCAGTGGTTAAAACGGTGGCCATCCCTGAAAACATCACTGTGGCTGATTTGGCCAAAGAGTTGTCCATCAAGTCCAGTGACATCATCAAAGTGTTGATGCAAATGGGTATGATGGTGACCATCAACCAACCACTGGATCAGGACACCGCCATTTTGGTGGTGGAAGAATTGGGCCACAAAGCCGAAGAAGCGGTGGTGCAAAGTAAAGCCGAAAAACTCAAAGAAGAATCGTCCAAAGAGATTGATGAAGACAATGCCGAGACCAGGCCACCTGTGGTGACGGTTATGGGCCACGTTGACCACGGTAAAACATCGTTGCTTGACTACATCCGCAACACCAAAGTGACCGATAAGGAAGCCGGTGGCATCACCCAACACATTGGTGCTTACCACGTGGAAACTGACAAAGGCGTGATTTCTTTTATTGACACACCAGGCCATGCCGCCTTTACGGCCATGCGTGCCCGTGGTGCGCAGGTGACTGACATTGTTATTTTGGTGGTGGCTGCCAATGATGGCGTGATGCCGCAAACTCAGGAAGGTATTGAGCATGCCAAAGCGGCTGGCGTACCGATGATTGTTGCGGTCAATAAAGTTGACTTGCCAGAGGCCAATATCGATAAAGTCAAACAAGATTTGGCCAGCCATGAAGTGGTGCCAGAAGACTGGGGTGGTGACGTTCAATTTATTGAAGTTTCGGCATTGACTGGTCAAGGCATCGATGATTTGTTAGATGCCATCTCTTTACAAGCCGAAGTGATGGAATTGAAAGCGGTGAAAGACTCCAATGCCTCTGGTATTGTGGTGGAATCGTCTTTGGATAAAGGTCGCGGGCCAGTGGCCACGGTACTGGTGAAAAGCGGTACCCTGAAAAAAGGTGACATGATTCTGTGTGGTGAGCAATTTGGTCGCATCAGAAGCCTGATCGACGAGAATGGCAATGACATTGAATCTGCTGGACCATCGATTCCAGCCGTGGTGCTCGGTCTATCCGGCGTGCCTATTGCTGGTGATGAATTCTTGGTGGTCAAGAACAAAAAACATGCCCGTGAAGCGGCTCAGGAACACCGTGAACAAGAACGTGAAATGCGTCTGAAACGACAACAAGCGGCTAAGCTTGAAAACCTGATGTCACAAATGGGACAAGAAGAAAAGCTCAATGTGAACCTGTTGGTGAAAGCCGATGTACAAGGTTCGGTTGAAGCGCTGCGTGAATCGTTACAAGCCATTTCTAACGATGACGTGAACGTCAATGTGATTTCTGCCGGCGTTGGCGGTATCACCAATGCCGATGCACAATTGGCGGCAGCATCCAATGCCATCATCATTGGTTTCAATGTGCGAGCCGATAAAGCAGCCCGTGAATTCATCAAGGAAAGTGATCTGGATCTACACTACTTCAGCATCATTTATGAAGCCATTGATCAGGTGAAACAATCGGTCACGGGTATCCTGGGAACCGAAATCAAAGAAGAGATCATTGGTAATGCCGATGTGCGCGATGTCTTCAGGTCATCAAAATTCGGCACCATTGCAGGGTGTTTGGTTTCAGAAGGTGTGGTGCGAAGAGACAACCCAATCCGCGTGTTGCGAGACAATGTGGTGATTTTTGAAGGTGAGCTGGAATCACTGCGTCGCCACAAAGACGATGTCAAAGAAGTCAAGTCTGGTACCGAATGTGGTATTGGGGTGAAACAATACAATGATGTTCAACCTGGTGATCAGATTGAATGTTACGAAAGAATTGAAGTCCAAAGAACATTGGATTGATATAAATAATTATGGGACACAGAGATTTCAAAAGAAGTGATCGGGTAGCGGCGCATTTGCGCCGCACGCTGGCCACCGCCATCCATCAGAATTTGCCGGATGAGGACACCTCGTTCATCACCATTTCTGATGTGGAGGTTACCCGTGATTTGTCGGTGGCCACGGTATACATCAATACCTTGGATCCATCGCAAGAAAAACTGGCCATCAAGACTTTGAGCCTGAACGCCAAACAATTGCGCAAAGTCATGGCACAGCAGTTGAATACCCGTAAAGTCCCTGAACTGCGTTTCAAGTACGATGCATCACTGGAATACGGTAGAAAATTAGAGCACCTGATTCAAAAAGCACGCTCCACCGATCCCAACCTGACCGACGACGAATCCTGACGGTTTCAAACCGGTGAGTCTTCATGGCGAATCAAGTTTCAGCCAAACGCAACTACCATGACATCCATGGCATCATCCTGCTGAACAAGCCCCAAGGCATCAGTTCCAACCTGGCCTTGCAAAAACTCAGACACCAAATCAAAGCCAAAAAGGCCGGTCACACCGGCAATCTGGACCCCATGGCCACAGGCTTGTTGCCCTGTTGTTTTGGTGATGCCACCAAAGTAGCTAGCCTATTAATCAATTCTGATAAAACCTACCTGGCACGCTGTGTGCTGGGCAGCCAAACCGACACCGGGGACGCCACGGGTGAGGTGGTTGCCACCGCACCATTGACCGCGGTTGCTGATGACGACATCATGCAGGCATGTCAATCCTTAACCGGTGACATTGAACAAATACCCCCAATGTATTCCGCGCTGCACTACCAGGGACAACGCTTGTATGATTTGGCCAGGCAAGGAAAAACGGTGGAACGGCCTCCCAGACCGGTGACCATTCACCAGTTCAAGTTACTGAAAAACCACCCAGATCACATTGATTTTGAGATCAAAGTATCTAAAGGCACTTACATCCGCACCTTACTGGAAGATTTTGCCAAAGCCTTAGGAACAGTGGGGCACATGTCGGCTTTGCATCGCACCCAAACCGGGGTGTTCAGCGGTGAGCACATGCTCACCCTGGAACAAATCGCCGAGCTGGACAAGCCATTGAGCTGCCTGCTGCCGATGCAGGAAGCTTTGGTTGAATATCCCCATCTGTCATTAACCCAGCCACAAACTCAGGACTTGATTCATGGCAAACAGGTGCAACGGAGTGAGACCGATGACACCTATTGCTTGTTTGATCATAACCAGATTTTTATGGGTTTGGGTTTGTTGGAGAACAACCGTTTGCGGGTGAAAAACATCTTTATGAAATCCTACCAGCAGGTGTTGAAGCTACGAGGGTTAAGTGCAGATCAGCATTGAGGTTTAAGAAATTGGCCATGTGTTGTGCTGGCAGTTCTGCGTGGTCAGAAAGGCTGGTCGATTCACCCAACTGCAGGTGCCCCAAAACCCCCAAAAAACGTTGTCATTGCTGATTAAAACCATTAGAATACGCACCTCATCTGAATGGTGCGACGTGTCTGACGGCCATTCGGTAATTTTAACGGGCCCAACCTTTTAAGAATTGGCCCCTTCAACGAGAGCTATTATGATTACAGTTGAACAAAGACAAGAAATCATCAAAGATTACAAAACCAGTGACAACGACACCGGTTCACCTGAAGTACAAGTGGCGTTATTGACTGCCCGCATCAACAACCTGACTGAACACTTCAAAACCCACAAGAAAGACAAACATTCAAGACGTGGTCTGATTAAATTGATTAACCAACGTCGCAAATTATTGGCTTACACCAAACGCAAAGACAATGATCGTTATCAGGAGCTGATTCAGCGCCTGGGACTGCGTCGATAAGTCATGATAAAAAACCCGCTCTGGCGGGTTTTTTTTTAACTGCATACATTGTATGCAGACCGGATCGGCTCAAGGGAGCTGCTCTGTAGTATGAAAGTAAGAAATTAACAGGCTGAAATCGGCCAGGAACATATAAGTGAAAAAACAAGTAAAACAATTTCAGTACGGTAAACACACCGTTACCTTAGAAACAGGACAAATAGCTCGACAAGCCACAGGTGCCGTAAAAGTCACCATGGATGACACCGTGTTGTTGGTTACCGTGGTCGGCAAAAAAGAAGCCAAACCAGATGCCAGTTTCTTTCCATTAACCGTTAACTACCAAGAAAAATTCTACGCCGCTGGCGCCATTCCCGGTGGTTTCTTCAAACGCGAAGGCCGACCAACCGAAAAAGAAGTGTTGATTTGTCGTCTGATTGACCGTCCCATCAGACCTTTGTTTCCTAAGGGCTTCAAAAACGAAGTGCAAGTGATTGCTACTGTGATGTCGTTCAGCAAAGAAATTGATTCTGATATTCCAGCGTTGTTGGGTGCATCGGCTGCCCTGGCCATTTCCGGCATCCCTTTCAGTGGCCCCATTGGCGCCGCCAGGATTGGTTACACTGATGGTGAATACTTGTTGAACCCTTCATTGGAAGAATTAGAAACATCCAAATTGGATTTGGTTGTGGCCGGTACTGACCAAGCCGTGTTGATGGTGGAGTCAGAAGCTGATTTGCTGAGCGAAGATGTGATGCTGGGTGCGGTTAACTACGGTCATGAGCAAATGCAAGTGGCGATTGAAGCCATCAAAGAGTTTGCTGCTGAAAATGGCAAACCGCAATGGGATTGGGAAGAAGCCAAAGTCAACGAAACCTTATTGAATGCCATCAACACCGAGTTTGGTGGTGCCATTGAATCGGCTTTTGCTCACCAAGTCAAAGAAGACCGTTATGCTGCATTGGATGAAATGCGAACAGCGGTAATGGCCAAGTTCTGTCCGGAAGGAGAAGAGACTGGCAATGACCCCAAAGAAGTTGCTGAAATTGTCAGTAAACTAGAAAAAGAACACGTGCGCGGAAAGATCATTGCTGGTTCACCTCGTATTGATGGTCGTGACCCGACCCAAGTTCGCCCCATATCTGTGGAAGTGGGCATTTTGCCACGGGTTCATGGTTCGGCTTTGTTCACCCGCGGTGAAACCCAAGCAATTGTGGCCACTACCCTGGGTACCGGTCGTGATGCACAAATCATTGATGGCATCGAAGGCGAAACCAAAGACGATTTCATGTTCCATTATAACTTCCCTCCATTCTGTGTTGGTGAAGCCGGTTTCATGAGTGGACCCAAGCGTCGTGAGATTGGCCATGGTCGTTTGGCCAAACGTGGTTTGATGGCAGTGGTTCCCAGTGAAGAAGATTTTCCATACGTGAAACGCATCGTTTCTGAAATCACCGAATCTAATGGTTCCAGTTCCATGGCTTCGGTTTGTGGTTCATCACTGTCGATGATGGATGCCGGTATTCCTTTGAAAGAGCCAGTGGCTGGTATTGCCATGGGCCTGATCAAAGAAGGTGAAAATTTCGCTGTGTTGTCTGACATCTTGGGTGATGAAGATCACTTGGGTGATATGGACTTCAAAGTGGCTGGTACCGAAGGTGCCATCACGGCTTTGCAAATGGACATCAAAATTCAAGGCATCACCCGTGAAATCATGGAGATTGCTTTGAAACAAGCCACTGCAGGCCGCCAGTTCATCCTGGAAGAAATGAACAAAGTCATTTCTACACCGCGCCAAGAGATGTCAGCCTACGCGCCTCGTTTGGAAACCATCAAGGTTAATCCAGACAAGATTCGTGACATCATTGGTAAAGGCGGCGCAACCATCCGTGCCTTAACTGAAGAAACCAACACCACCATCGACATCAATGACGATGGTACTGTGACGATTGCTTCGATCAACCAAGAAGACGGTGATCTGGCCAAGAAACGCATCGAGGACTTGACCGCTGAGGTTGAAGTCGGTGCGATTTACGAGGGCAAAGTGGTTAAAATCATGGATTTTGGTGCCTTTGTTAACTTGCTGCCTGGTCAAGATGGCATGGTTCACATTTCAGAAATTTGCCATGAGCGCGTTGCCAAAGTCACCGATAAAATGTCTGAAGGTGATGTGGTTAAAGTCAAAGTGCTGGAAGTCGACAAGCAAGGCCGAGTGCGTTTGTCTATGAAAGCGTTGGAAGATAAACCTGAGTAAGATCAAGTTTAACAACCATTTAAAAAGCCCGCATCTTGCGGGCTTTTTTTTTGGTCAGCAATAATTAGATTTGCAACTGAATTAAATTTCCCAGCCCAATTTCTTGGCCATTTTGTTGGCTTTTTTCTGCGCCTTTTTGGCTTGCTTATCTTTGCCTTCAAGTTGATATAACAGGGCTGCTGTTTGGTAATACTTGATGGATTTGTCCCTTTCTTTGGTAAATTTATTCAGGTACAGCCAAGCCGCTTCTGTTTGGTTTGGGTCGCCATCTTGAGCCAACAGGTGTGCATATTCTAGTTGTGAATCCAGGTGTCCGTTCTCGGCAGCTGCTTTTAACCAATGGGCGGCAGAATGGTTGCTGCCGTTGACTTGGTTGGCCAGTTTGGGATGCTGTGATGCCAGTCTGGCGGCTCTGGCATGGCCTTGGTTGGCTGCCAGAATAACCCACGCCATGCCTTTGGGTTTGTCTTGCTTGGCACCTTTGCCAGTCATCAGGTGTTGACCGAGTTGGTACATGGCATCGGTCTGACCGTTTTGCGCCGCTTGGTACAGCCATTGGTTCATTTCGGCTTTGTTCATGCGCGCCTGATCCTTGACCAGAGACAGGTCACTGGCGGTCATCGCATAATAGTATTGGGCAGTGGGGTTGCCTTGATCGGCTTTACTTTTTAATGATGCGATGCGTTGCTGAATGGTGTTTTTCATTTCCGGGCTGTCCAAGCCTTTCAAGGTATATTGAATCGATTGGGTGGTACAAACGGGATACGGTTCAACACCTGGTTTAAAATCCACCGCAAACTTAAAGCCAGCGATGGCATCCAAAGTCACTTCATCAAAAACCCCTTCAGGCAGTGAATCTATCACCACAGGATTGCGGGTAGAGCCATCAGGAAAAACATCGAACTGAACGGTGACCCAACCTTGGGTACCATAGATCATTTCTTTGCGAGGATATTTGGGAGCCTGCCGGTGGATGATTTGTATCTCAAAGTCAGTTTCTTTTGAACCACTGGCATCCTCTGCCACTGAAGGCTCAGGTGCCCATTGACTTGCAATGGCGACATCACCATATTGTTGTTGCATTTCTTGAGCCACCTGTTCGGCTTGAGCCAACTCTTGGTCGTTCATATTTGACCGCAACTGTTCGGTGATATTGTTCCACTCCGGGTGAATATCGTAATTAACCAGCTTGGCCCAGCCGTAGGCTTGATCTAAATCAACATCGGTGGCATGGCCGTGCATGTACATGGTGGCTAAATGGTGTCTGGCGGAGTCACTGCCTAACTGCGCTAAGGCTTTGAACTCAGAAAAGGCTTGTTCGTGGCGTTGTTCTTGGTATGCCCGTTGGGCGTCAGTGATATCGGCCACCACTGTCTGACTGCCAATCAGCAGGGCCAGCATTGAGCAGCATGAGAAAAGGTGCTTGGGGTTCATGATTTCCTCCGTATTATATTCCTTGGTTTGATTAAAATTAATCCAAATTGTTCAATAAATTATACACACAAGAGTACAAATAATCACCGGTTGAAAAATAATGATTGGCTTGTGAAGCTTGCTATAATGGCTCCAATAATTACCTTATTAAATGAATTAAGCGCATGTCTCAAGATAGCAAAACCACCGTTTTTACCCCTTTAAGAATCACCTTAATGACTGCCATCGTGTTGGCCAATGGCATGGCCTTGGTGAGTCAGTTGGCAGCTGGACAACCTTGGGCACACCCGCTGGGCATTTTTGCTGTGGTGTTCATCATGTTGTTTGTGTTTGTGATTTTATTGGAAGTGGTGTGGCTCCATCACCGGGCCAAACCGATAACTGATCCGCAATTGAAAGGCAGGTACAAGCAAGCCAAATGGTTGTATCTGATGCTGTTTTTTCTGGGATTTGTGATGGTGGCCTGGCTGTTGTTGTGATGTGAAATTTACAAGACATTCACGGCACTGCTGTTAGTGTGGTGGGTTTCAATGAGGAAAGGACTGTTATGAAAAAGTTATCTGTGATGCTGTTATTCGCTGTCCTGGTGTCCTGTGCCACCAGTCCTACCGGTCGCAATCGCTTGATCTTGGTAGGCGATCAGCAAATCAATCAAATGGGGGCTGCTTCATTTCAACAATTGAAGTCGGCTGAAACTGTTTCAACCAACCGCAGAACCAATCGTTATGTGCAATGTATCTCCAGTGCCATCATTGATCAATTACCCAACAATTGGCGTCAAACCCCATGGGAAGTGGTGGTTTTTGAAGACAAATCAGCCAATGCCTTTGCTTTGCCTGGCGGCAAGATTGGGGTCAACACCGGATTGTTGTCGGTAGCAGAAACAGCCGATCAACTGGCCACGGTTATTGGTCACGAGGTGGCACACGTGATGTCAAAACATGGTGCCGAACGGGTTTCAATTCAAATGGCAGCGCAAACGGGATTGCAGGTGGTCGACATCATGAGTCGACAGCACATCGAAGGATCGCAGGAACGTCAGATGTTGATGACTGGTTTGGGCTTGGGCACACAAGTGGGTGTGTTGTTGCCGTTCAGTCGTACCCACGAGTCTGAAGCCGATGAAGTGGGCTTGAAGCTGATGGCAATGGCGGGCTTTGACCCTCGTGCCAGTATCACCTTGTGGGAAAACATGAGCCGGGCACATGGCAGTCAACGGGCACCTGAATTTCTAGCTACCCACCCCAATCCAAGCAACCGAATCAAACGTTTGTCCGGATTGATGCAGGCCGCCATCAACACCCAACAACAAGCTGAAGCCCGTGGACTAAACCCCCAGTGTCGTTATTGATTGTTGATTGAATTTGACAATTGATTGATGACTTTATAGGTCAACAGGCCGCTTTGACTGGTCTCATGCCAGTCAAAGTTGTGGCTGGCTAAATTTTCATCGCCCAGCACCATCATGTCCATGACATTCATCTGGGATTGGTAGGCTTGTCTGAAAAACTGCATATCTACCAACCTATTTTTGCCTGCAAGTGCCGACCTGATTTTGCTTTGTTCCGCATACAACTGCGGATACATCCCAGTGGTCATGTGGCTCAGTAAGCGGCGGTGGGTGAGGAATTCAAAAACCGCTTTACTGAGCGCAGAATCGTTACTGCGGGACAGGTTGTTGGCGATCAGTTTGCGGTAGATCTGTTGTTGAATGGCATTGACGTGTAGCAAAAAGGCATCATTCAACGCATTGTTCACTTCATTCATGTCATTGAATGCGGTGAAATTCTCCTCCGGCTGATTGATGACTTTGCTTTGCCAACGACTCCAATTGTTTCTGAGCACGGCATTGATGTCTGTTTTTTGTGCGGTCAAGAAAGTTAAGCGGTTGGGCAGTAAACCAAAAGTGCCGCGATCCAGGGTGGTGTTGATTTGTTTACCAATGATGGGCAGCGGACAGCTCATGTCCAAAGTTTCTTGGTTGTTTTCACCAAACAAGTAAACATGTTGTTGGTCACTGATGAGGTTTTGAGTGAATACGGTTTGTTCTTGATAGCGGCCAATCAATTTGACTGACAATTGACCTGAAAAATTGGCAATTTTGTTGTTATCTAGGTGGGTGGGTGCGGTTTTGCGGTTCACCCATTGAACCTGGTCATAACAAATCGATAATTCACCCAGACCAAACTGTTCAGCCAGTCGCAAGTGGTTGGGAAACAGGCTCAATAATTCAGCTGATGGGGTAAATGACTCAAAGGCGCCACAGGCGGTGGTGACATCACAGGCCTTGATCATCATATCGCTGGGTATGTACTGCGTTTGTTGGTCTGTAGACTTGAATAAATCAATGTCGTTGCCAGCAGTCAACTCAGTTTGGGTGTATGCCTTGACCTGGTTGTTGATTTCAGCTTTGAGTTTTTCCCATTTACTGGTCAATAACTGCAGTTGTTGATTCAGCGGTTTGGCCTGATTCAGGCAGTCGGGGTAGCGATGCAATTGTTGGCCCTGATTCAATAACGACTGTAACAATGACTGGTGTGTCGGGTCAGCCATCAAGGCTGGCCAGCGGTCATGAAACCAAGACACAGTTTCTGCTGCCAGCAGCCATTCAACGGCATTGCTGTGTGGTGTCAGCTGTTGCTGACATTCGACTTCACCAGCAGCTTGCATGGTCAGGTTGTTGATGATTTGGAAGCTGGGTAAGTCCAGGGCCCGGTTGATGCTACCGACATTGTCTAACCTGATCAGGTTGCTGGCCAGCTCTGCACTTTGGGCTGTGACCGTTCCCCACAGCACAAAATCATTCAGGCAACTGATGAACTGATTGCTGTCTATCGGCTCTGGAGGCTCAGGCGGCTGTCTGACACTGAGGTTCAGACACACTTCGAGGTTCTCCTGAATGGACTGGCGTAAGGGGTGGTTAAAATAGGCCGATGGGCTGCTGATGCCAGTCAGTTGCTTGAAGATTTGTTGGTTCAAGTCAATGTTGATGTGATCTGGATTTTTAAATTTCAGTGGCAGTTCCAACAACAGGTCGGTCAGCAGTTGGTGAAGTTGACTGTCAATCTGATTGACTGCGCTTTCATTTTCTAGCCAGTAAGCAGACACCAATTGAATCAATTGTGACAGGTGTTGTTGTTCATCAGCGGTCAACAGGCGGTCATTCAGTTCCAACAACTGATAAATTTCAATCCAGTCATAAGCCAGTGGCAGCAGTTGTTGGTCTTGGTGGTGTTTGGCTTGGCGCAGCAAGGCTATGGTCAGTTCGTCCAGAAACTCAATGCCGCGATCTGGCCATGGTGTCGGCAGCTGATTGCTTGCAGACAGTTTACGCAATATGGGTAACAGTGCCGGTGCTTTGACAGCAACGGGTGGTTGGGCTGAGGCTTCACCATCCAACCAGTCCAGCCACAATGACATGTTGCTGCGACCGCTGTCAGTCATCAACTGGCGCCAAAAGTAGCTCAAGTTAGCCCAGGTATTAAAAGTTTGAGCTGCCAGTGGCTGATCCGTGGTCGCTGGCAAAGTAGGCTGCCAAGGCAGGCTCACCTGACGCCAGCGGTTGAGGTTCATGCCATTGGTGTATTGAATCAGGCTTTGTGCCATCAAAGCATGGGAATTTATTTGCGTGAACTGGTTAGGCTCATCGACCGGGTGCGCGAGTGCTTGTTGCCACTGTTGTTGCAGTTGCTCTGTGGAAGCAAATGAATTGGACAACTGGGATGCCATTTGAGTGAGGTAAACGGCTTTTGCCATGGGATACTCGCTGCGCAAATGATCAGCCACCTGTTGAGCAGTGACTAAATTCAATTCACTGTCCTGGCCATGGGCATAGCCAGTCAGGAGTAACAGCAACCCGATGAGGTACTTATTTTTCATGTGCTCATTGTATCAAAGTGGTGTTGATTGCCAAGCTAAGAATGCGTTCTGGAACAATTAGCCCGATTACCCTTGGTCGGGATATACTGTGGTTGTTGGTGTTCTGATAGAATAGCTAATTATCTGCTCAAAGACAGCCCAAAACAGTTAAAATGTGTGGCATGCAAGCAACCAACAACAACCATGAAAAACCTTAAAATCATCACCACCGGTGGCACCATCGACAAGCTGTATTTTGATGATTTGAGCGATTATCAGATTGGCAAGCCCATCATTGGTGAATTGCTCAGTAATTACCACGTGGGATTTGACTTTGAAGTGGTGCCGTTACTGAAAAAAGATTCGATTTACCTGACTGATGAAGACCGTGAAATGATTAAAAAAGTCATTGAAAAGTCGGATGAGACACATTTTTTGATTACCCACGGAACCGATACCATGGTGGAAACAGCTCAGTTCCTCAGTGGTATTGAAGGCAAAACCATTGTGCTGACTGGTGCTTTGACACCGGCCCGTTTCAATGCCACCGATGCCATTTTTAACATCGGCTGTGCGGTGGCTGCGGTGCAAACCCAACCGCGTGGCGTTTGGGTCATCATGAATGGCTTGGTTTGGGATCCTGCCCATGTGCGAAAAAATCGTCGGGCCAACCGTTTCGAGGAAGTTTAAAGCATGGCTGATATTCTCAAGGTTCACCCGGAAAACCCGCAACCCAGGTCCATCAAGGCGGCCATCACCACGTTGAAAAATGGTGGGCTGATCATCTATCCTACCGATTCAGGATACGCCATCGGCTGGGGCATAGATAACATCAAAGCGACCAAAATCGTGGCTCAAATCAAACAAATTGATCAGCAACACCACTATACCATGATGTGTCGCAACATTTCACAAATGACCGATTTTGTGCTGGTTGATAACGTGGCCTTTCGGTTAATCAAGGAACACACGCCGGGTGCGTATACATTCATCCTGCCGGCGACGCGACGGGTACCTAAAAAGTTACAACACCAAAAACGCAAAACCATTGGGGTCAGAATCGCTGATCATTTGGTGGTCGATGCGTTGTTGGACGAGTTAGGCGAGCCGATGATGACATCAACCCTGGAATTCCCAGACATCGACATGTATGAGCTGGAAGTTGATGACATTGAGTTGCGGGTCGGTAACCGGGTTAACACCATCATCGATTCGGGTTATTGTGCGCAGGAACCATCCACTGTGGTGGACCTGAGCGAAGGCGAAGTGAATATCATCAGACAAGGCAAAGGAGAGATAGATTTTGTCTGAGTCTGACCAAGACAACACCTTCACACCTTCTGCCGTGCAATCGGAAATGCCGTTTGCTGTGGTTGAAGGTAAACCCTATACCAGCATGCCGACTGACCTGTATATCCCACCGGATGCCTTGGAAGTCATTCTGGAAGCATTTGAAGGGCCGTTGGATTTGTTGCTGTACTTGATTCGACGGCAAAATCTGGACATCCTCAACATTCCGATTCAGGAAATCACCAAACAGTATGTGGAATACATCGAATTGATGCACCAAATGAATTTTGAATTGGCGGCGGAATATTTGGTTATGGCGGCGATGTTGGCTGAAATCAAATCACGGATGTTGTTACCCACCCTGCACGATGATGAGGAAATGGAAGAGGACCCACGTGCGGAACTGATTCGTCGCTTGCAAGAATATGAACGCTTCAAACAAGCCGCAGAAGACATTGATGGCTTGCCGCGCCTGGAACGGGATGTTTGGGTGGCCGAAGTTTACGTTGAGCACAAAGCCGAGCAGCAAGAGTGGGTTGAAATTGACCTCAAAGATTTGGTGATGGCGTTCAAAGAAGTGATGGCCAGGGCAGATTTAAAGATTTCTCACGCCATTGAAAGAGAAGTGTTGAGTGTGCGAGATCGCATGACCTTGGTGTTGGATCGACTGTTGCAGAATAAAACAGTTCGGTTTGAAAGTTTATTTAATGTCAAAGAGGGTCGGCAGGGCGTTTTGGTGTCATTTCTGGCCATACTGGAATTGTTGAAAGCCCACACCATCGAGTTGGTACAGAACGAACCTTTTGGCAGCATTTATTTGCAGACCAGTACAGCCAATACATCAGGGGATTGATGCCATGGAATTAAAACAAATCAAAAACATCGTAGAAGCGGCACTGATGGCCAGTGACGAGCCATTACAAAACAAGCAATTGTTGGACTTATTTCCAGACGAAGAACTTACTGGGAATGACATCAACCAAGTGCTTAATGAACTGGAACAGGAGTACCAGGATCGTGGTATCGAGCTCAAACGATTGGCCAAGGGCTATCGGCTGCAAACCAGAGAGTCGGTGCAACCCTGGTTACAACACCTGTGGGATAAAAAACCACGCAAGCTGTCGCGGGCTTTGTTGGAAACCTTGGCTTTGATTGCTTACCGCCAACCCATCACCCGCGGTGAAATTGAAGACATTCGTGGGGTGGCTGTTTCCAGTAAAATCATCCACCACATGATGGACCAGGAATGGATCCGGGTGTTAGGATACCGGGATGTTCCTGGTAAGCCTGCGATGCTGGGAACCACCAACACCTTTTTAGATTATTTCAACTTGTCTTCATTGCGGGATTTGCCGAGTTTGGCTGCCATTAAAGACATGGAAACTCTGGAGCCCGAGTTGGCTTTTGAGTCAAACGACCCATCACCCATCGATGCCGAACAGGCTACAGACGATGACCATGAAGTGCGAGCAGCTCAAACGGAACGGCATGAGCCGTCTGATGAACTGCCGGACCCTGAAAACGAATCAACAGAGAATGCCTCATGAAAGATTACGATGAACCCACCGTGGTCACTGAACGAATACAAAAAACCCTGGCCCGCTGTGGCCTGGGCTCCAGAAGGCAGATTGAAGAAGCCATCAAATTAAAACAGATTACCATCAACCGCAAGCCGGTTGAGTTGGGTCAGAAACTGTTGGAAGGCGACAAGATTGCTTGGAAAAACCGGGCTTGGGTGGTGGAAACTGAAACTGTGTTGCCGCGTGTGCTGATGTACAACAAACCCTTAGGACAAGTGACCACCCGCAAAGACGAAAAAGGCCGTGCCACAGTCTTTGATAACCTGCCTAAAATCAAAGGCCAGAAGTGGCTGAACATTGGTCGGTTAGATATCAACACCACGGGATTGTTGTTATTCACCACCGATGGTGATTTTGCTAACCACATGATGCATCCCAGTGCCAATATTGACCGCGAGTATGCCTGTCGGGTGTTTGGTGAAATTGATGAAGAATTGATTCAGCGGTTACTGCAAGGTGTGGAGTTGGAAGACGGCATGGCCAAATTCACCGACATTCAGGCAGCAGGTGGCGAGGAGAAAAGTGCCAACAGTTGGTACCATGTGGCCATCATGGAAGGTCGGAACCGCGAAGTCAGGCGCTTATGGGAATCACAAAACATCCAGGTCAACCGCCTCAAAAGGGTGCGTTATGGTGGTGTCTTTTTACCCAAAAACCTGCGCAAAGGTCAACACCGTGAGCTGGTACCCAAAGAACTGGATGTGTTGTTCAAAGACACCGGTTATGAACCACCAGCACAGTCACTGGTAGTCAAATCAGTTAAAAAAGGTCGCCGTTAAAAGTAGCTTATTAATCACCATTTAAACGGCGGTTTACCGCGCCAGTACTGGATAATCAAAAAGCCGGTCAATGCACCACCCAAGTGGGCGATGTGGGCGATGCCATCGTTGTTGGGGTTGATGCTACTGATCAGGGCAATTCCGGCAAAAATGATGACGAAATATTTGGCCTTCATTGGGATCGGCGGCAGGATCAGCTGAATGGTGTGGTTGGGCCACATCATACCAAAAGCCACCAGCAAGCCATAAACAGCACCAGAAATACCAATGGCACCCACATCACTGAGCAAGGCATTGGCCAGCCCTGAGCCAATGATACAGATGATGATGTATATGCTGTATTTTTTTTCACCCCAGTAGTTTTCGATTTGCGAACCAAACATCCAGATGGCAAAGGCATTGAAAAACAGGTGCATCAGGTTGCCGTGTAACAGGGCATAAGTCAGCAGTTGCCAGGGATAGAAGTATGGGTGATCAATGGGGTATAAAGGAAAGTACCGGCCAATGAACTGTCCACCTGACTGACCCAGGATGTTTTGAAAAACAAACATGACAGTGATGGCAATTAAAATGTTGCGGGTCACCGGTGGTATGTTACTGAGTGGGTTATTGGATTGCATTATGAGACGTTTAGGGTTTAAAAAAGTTAACCAGTTGAGCTGGTAATTTGAGGCCATCTGCAGCGATTTCAAGGGCGCAATGAGCGACACTGGCAGGCACCATGCCAGGCAGGTTTTGTTGCGTCAGGTAATTCACCAACTGACTGACTGTGGGATTGTGTCCAACCAGAACCACGGCTGTTTGTTGGCTGGTGATGACCTCGCACCAATCACCCACGGTGGCATGATAGAACCGTTCATCGGGTTGAGGCTGCGTCTGTCCCAGGACCGAGGCAATGTTTGCGGCTGTGGTCTGGGTCCGCCTGGCATTTGAACAAATGATCCGAGGTGTTGTTGACAGTTCAGCTGATTGCAGGGCCTGTTTGATGAATTCACCTGCAGCGGTTGCCTGTTTTAATCCCACAGCTGACAAAGGCCTTTGGTGGTCGCTGTCTCCAGTAAATGGCGAGTGACCGTGTCTGACTACAAAGACATGGTTCATAAAGCAGCCAATTCGTTGGCTTTGTTCAAAAAAGCTGACTTGATTGCTGCTGCTGGGGTGTCCTCAGGCAGATTCTTGATGTGGTCAGACAAGGCCATCAAAGGCTTTTCATTGAGGTCTTTGTGCGGTTGAAACAATTTCTTGGTGAGGGTCGAGTTGAACTTCTGTTGTTCAAAAAAATAGATTTTTTGTTGTTGGCTGAAAAACTGATGGGCAGAAATGTTGGGGTTGAGGTGGGCTTGCAGTTCATCAAAAACCCTGACCGCCGATTCTGCAAATTGATTGATGGGTAGGCTCACATTGGCGGTGTCTAGGTCACAGGCCAACAACACCAACTGCTCATCTTGAGGATCAGGTAATTGTAATTGCTGCAGCAGGTGTACCGATAAGTTGCCTTGAAAAAAATTGTGGCTGAATTTTCCACCCGAGCCGAATGTACTGCCTTCAATCATGGTTTTCAAAAGTAACTTGTTGTGTTCGCTCCACAACTTGTTTGAGTCACAGATATCAATGATTCTCAGGGCCTCTTGGTAACTGGCCTGTTCATCCATGCCAACCAATGATCGCTCTGCCGTCTCATCCAGGGTTTCTGCTTGTCGTAAATCATGACAAGCGGCAAAATAACTCAACACAGCAAGTCCGGCTGATGACAGTTTGGGTTCCGCGTGTTCTGCACAATAAGTGATGCGCAGTAACAGGTCATTGATGTGGTGCTCATTGTGGTAACTGCGGGGATTGGCGCTGAGCTTGCCATTTCTCAAAGCCATGCGAGCATAAGCGATGGTCATGGCCTGTTGCAGTGGTGGTAACCAGTCACAGGTTGCAAATTGTTGTTTGGCCCAGCTGTGCCAAAATTTCAATTGGGGGTGTTCAGGTGGCAGTTTTGACAACAACTCCAGGGCTGCTGCCTCACTGCTGACAGTTTCTTCAGTTGCGTCTTTGGCATTGTCAGGTCCTGTCATGTCTGGCGTTTACCCCTGGTACTGTAACTTCAGTTTAACATAATGTTGAGCTGAATATTCCAACGATTCAATCTCGGCAGCGGTCAAAGACCTGGCCTTTTTGGCTGGGTTTCCCAGCCACAACTCACCGGTGGGAATGATTTTTCCAGGGCTCAATAAACTGCCAGCTGCGAGCATGCTGTGGTGTTCCATGCGGGCCCCATCCAAAATGGTGGCACCCATGCCAACCAAACAATAGTCGCCAATGTCACAGGCATGGAGAATGACCCCATGGCCAACAGTAACGCCTTTGCCAATGTGTAAGGGGCCACCTGCCGGGTTGTTTTGGCTGCGGTGGGTTACATGTAGGATGGAGCCATCCTGGATGTTGCTGGCAGCGCCAATGTGAATTTGGTGGACATCACCCCTGATCACAGCCATGGGCCACACCGAAGCCTCTGCTTCAATGGTAACCTGCCCAATCACCACGGCCGCATCGTCAATGTAGGCAGTGTCATCTATTTGGGGTTGGTGATTTTTGAAGGATCTAATGGTCATGTTCGGTGCATAGCAACACGCCCTGAAAAGGCAGGGCGTGTCGAAAGTTTAGCAGTAACGAGCTATCAGTAACGGATGTCCATGTCGGTCACCAAGCCTTTGTCGCTGAAGGTTACGGTCATGATTTGGGTGTCCCAATAGAGCATGCTCAAAGTCAATTCCTTTTGCATTTCCAGCTCCTCTTTGATGCTTGCAGGCATGTTAGGCATTTCCGCCAGGGCGAAAATTTGCTCCATCACATCACGGTAACCGTCGGCATCAGCTGAGGTATAAAGCAGGGCAGACTGGCCTTCTGTTTTGACTTTATCACTCAAATTCCCACCGCCTTCATGACCCAGTGAGATACCTATGGTGTCAGAAGATATGGCGGCGTACAGGTTTTTGATATCGAAAGGAATGTCTTTACCGCTGATCAGCGGTACTTGGTCTGCCAAGGTGATCAGTGAGCCATCAGTTTTGATGTCCATGCCTTGCAATTGAGGCAGCATCATTTGTGCCATACCCAGTAAAGCTTGGGTTTCATCCACAGCAAAGAAGACTTGTGATTTCAATGACTCAATCACTTGTTTGAAATCAGGGTTGTCGGCATTGGCTGCAGCCAGGTTCAATTTAATCTCATCCATGGAGAAATTAAAACCTTTGAGGTTGCCTACAAATGGCGGTATGGGTTGAGCCAGTTGCGCTTGCAGCTCAGTGGCTTTTTGATTCATCATGCCAAAATATTCACAGCTGTAAGGTTCTTGAACCATGGCATCAACATACTTGGCCGCCACATTTTTGGCATTCAATAAATCAAAGCTCATGCCAAAGGCAAAAGCCGCTTGGTTATTACCGTGTGGAATGCGACCCACCATTTGTGCCATGTCGTTGGCCAGTTCGCTGTCCATTTCCCAGACCATGGTGGCTTTGATGGTGTCATCGGTGAGTTTTTGCGTGCCAGCGACCAACCGAGGGGCTTTGTTGAACATGGCTGAGAATTCCGTTTTACACGCAGCTGACAGCATGTTTTCATCAATTTGCATGAAGTTGACCAGTGGCGAATTGTGCTTGGCCGGGTAGATAAAATGATCAGCAATCTGTTGCAAGTCGAGCAAGAAAATATCGTCTACAGTGTAACCATGAGCCGCCTTGATTTGGTTAATCAGTTCGGGGTTATCCGCCAGTGAGCTTTGGGGTTTGTTCAGGCCAATCAACTGTTCCATCATTTGGTCCTTGATGACGGTGGGAGCGCCGGTAATGACCAAAGTATTTCCTTGAGTGGCAATCATCAACGTGGCTTTGTCGCTAATCAATTCACGCATTTGCATGCCATTGACTTCACTGTTGACAAAAGGCACATCAAACTGGGCTTCCAGGTCAGCCAGCATGGCTGGAATCTGGTGGCCAGAACTTAATTCGACACGCAACACTGGAAACAGGTCTACGGCATAAACGGCCAAACGTGTTTCATCCATCTTCAAACCCACTTTGTCAAAGTTATCATCTTCAAACCAGCGGTTAACGAAATCTTTGACCTTTTGTTTCATCTGCTCTTCAGCAGCCTCGGCTTGAGTGATGACTTCATCGGCCTCATCAGTGATAGATTCTGCCTCAGCGTCTCCGGATTCTGCCATGGCTTCGGCTTTTTTCATTTCCTTCATGATGCCTTTATAGCTTGTGTCATGGCGGCTTTTTTTGTCTAAAGCCTGGTTCATCATCACTTTCATGTACTTCACAATACCTTCCATGTTGGATTGCATCACATCATTGTACTTGTCCGGCAATTGTTCGTGATTCAGCCCGGCTGTCATCAGCAGTGGCGTATCAGCCGGAATGTAAGTCAGAATTTCGGGTGCTTCTTTGGCTGTCATTACCAGGGGTGTTGGTTGTTCCTGGTCATCTCCACAGGCCACCAACAAACCGGTTAGGGCAATGATTAAAAAGATCTGTTTCATGATTTCGTCTCTCCTAAAATTTTTACAATCAATACGGTACCATCAATGTCGATGACTTTGACGGGGGTGTTTATGGGGGCGTCTTCGCCTTTGACTTTCCAGCTGGAATCATCTACTTTGATTTTTCCTACGCCATTGATGATGGCGTCGCTGAGTTGGAAAGTCCGGCCGATGTACTGGTGGCCGCGTTTGTTCAATGTGGGTCTGGGTTTGGTTTTGTCGCGTTTTTTATCATAAACATACCAAGCAATAACGGACAGCACCGAAGTCACGGTGAACACCACCATCTGCGCCTCCCAGCCAAAACCAAATACCCACTGCAACAGGGCCACCAAAAAGGCAGCAAAACTGACCCACAACAGATAATATGATCCAATCAACATGTCGATAACCAGCAGCAAAACAGCTGCAGACAACCAATGCCAGGGTGACAATCCAATCAAAAAACTCATGTTTATTCCTGTCCTTTGTTTTTAAATTCTTTGGCCAACTCAGTGATGCCAGCCAATGAGCCCAAGATGTTGGTGGCTTCCATCGGCAAGATCAGGGTTTTCTGATTCGGTGAATTAGCAAACTTACCAAACTCTTTGAGGTAACTTTGTGCCACGAAATAGTTGATGGCGTTGACGTCACCAGCTGCAATGGCTTTGGACACCATTTGGGTGGCTTTGGCTTCGGCCTCGGCTTCCCTTTCCCTGGCTTCGGCTTCTCTGAATGCCGCTTCTTTTTGGCCTTCTGCTTCCAGGATGGCTGCTTGTTTCTTACCTTCGGCTTGTAAGATATCGGATTGGCGGGAACCCTCTGCTTCCAAAATTTGAGCCCGTTTTTCCCGCTCTGCTTTCATTTGTCTGGCCATTGCTGCCACCAAATCATGGGGCGGCTTGATGTCTTTGATTTCGATGCGGGTGACTTTTACGCCCCAAGGTGAGGTGGCCTCATCAACCACAGCCAATAAGCGGTGATTGATTTCATCGCGTTTGGATAAAGACTCATCCAGATCCATGGCACCCAACACGGTTCTGATGTTGGTCATGGTCAGGTTCAGGATGGCGTACTCCAGCCGATTGACTTCATAGGCTGCTTTGACACTGTCAAGGATTTGGTAGAACACCACCCCATCGACGGTGACCACGGCATTGTCCTTGGTAATCACTTCTTGTGATGGCACATTGGCCACCTGTTCCATCATGTTGATTTTGCGTCCAATGCGATCCATAAAGGGCACCTTCAAACCCAGTCCCGGTTGAAATACGCGTTTGAATTCACCAAAGCGTTCGACCGTGTATTCGAATCCCTGTGGCACAACCACAAACACGCTTTTGAGAAATATGATCCCAAAAACGCCCAAGATGATGTAAAAAATATAACTGTCCATAAACTCCTCCTCTTGCTTATTAAATCATCATAGCACCGCTACACCCGAATTATCATGTGCCATTAGTGATAACGAATCAGGTGGATTATTTTATGCCAAGCAGCGCACAATTTACAGCGGTTTCAACGCCCTTTGCGGCATGGTAACCAGGCTTTCAGTCAATGCAATCAACGGTTAATTAAAGCCATGAATTTCTTTTTCAACTGGGTGTATGGCGCCCTGACCAGGTTGTTGAGGTTGATTTTTGATTGGTAATAAACTGATTTCATGTGGCTCATGGAAACAAATCCTTGGTAGCCATGGTAACTGCCCATGCCACTCATGCCAATGCCACCAAATGGCAAGCCTTGTTGGGCAAAATGCACCAAGGTTTCATTTAAGGCCAATGAGCCTGACTGGGTTTGCTCCCTGACTTGTTTGATGGTTTTTGGGCTGTCACTGAACAAGTACAAAGTCAGGGGCTTGTCACCCTGATTGACGAAATCAATGGCGGCATCTATGTCATCGCACTGGATGATGGGTAACAAGGGACCGAAGATTTCGCTTTGCATGATGGCATGATCCCCACTGGGGTTGATGACCAGGGTTGGCGGTATTCTGTTGTCGGTGGCTTGACCCATTGCTTTAAGCTGTTCTGGTTGCAGGCCGTTTTGCAGTTGTTGCAGCCGTTGTCGGTGATTGTCGTTGATCACACAGCTGTAATCGGGGTTGCTCTCTGGGTTGGGATAGGTTTCATTGATGACGGTTGTCAATGCCTCAATCAATTCCGCTTGTCGATCTGATTCAATCAAAATGTAGTCAGGGGCCAAGCAGGTCTGCCCGGCATTGAACCACTTACCTTTAACAATGCTATTTGCGGCTTTTTTCAGATCGTATTTCCGATCAATCAACACCGGACATTTGCCACCCAATTCCAAAGTCAAAGGAGTCAGGTTCTCACTGGCGTTTCGCATGATGATTTTGCCGACCTGGGTGGAACCTGTGAACAGGATGTGATCCAGTGGTAAGCCACTGAACTCATTGGCCACTTCCACACCTCCCAGTACCACCGCCACTTCATCGTTGGTAAACACATCGCTGATTAATTGTTCGATCAATTGCGCTGTGTGTGGGGTGATTTCAGAGGGCTTGACCATCACTCGGTTACCTGCCGCAATGGCAGCAGTCAGGGGCTCGATGACCAGATTGAAGGGGTAATTCCACGGTGCCATGATGCCCACCACACCCTTGGGCTGCGGCGAGATGCTGCATTTGGAGGGATAAAACTTCCAGTTGGCATGCCAGGTTTTGGGACGCACCCATTGTTTGATGTGCTTGAGGGTGTACTGGATTTCATCCAAGCACACCATGATTTCTGCCAACAGGGTTTCTTGCTCACAGCGGTGGCCAAAATCCTGGTGCAAGGCCTGGATGATGTCCGCTTGTTTGTGGTGGATACAGGCGGCCAGTTTTTTCAGGGACTCTATGCGTCTTGCCATGGTCAATGGTGGCAAGGTTTTCATCTGTTGTAGTTGTTTTTTCATGGTTTATGTGTGCTTATGCCAGAGGTAAATAGACATGAATGATGGCGCCGGACTCATGGTTTGCTGCAGTGATCTGACCGCCGTGCTCTTCGACGATTTTTTTGACAATGGCCAGCCCCAGACCTGAGCCACCTTGTTTGGTGGTTTCGTAGGGTTCAAATACATGTTTGATGACCTGGTCACTGAAACCATGGCCATTGTCTTTGATCGACAACACCAATTGATCTTTGGTCACTTCGGTGACAATGTTGATTTCAATGTCACCCTGGTCGACACTCTCTTGGGCATTTTTAATCAGGTTGGTTAGCAGCTGTCGCATGCGGCCTTTGTCGAGTAACAGTTGCGGCTCGGGATCGGCTAATTGTACCCGAAACACAATGCCCGGGTGGGACAGGCTGTAAAGGTCAACCATTTCTTCTATCAGTTGATTCAGCCCGCCCAATTCTTTTCTTAATTCCGGTGGTTTGGCGTAATCAGAGAAAGCGTTTACCAGGGTTTTCAGGTTCTCTACCTGAGAGACAATGGTTTGGGTGGCGCGGTCCAAAATTTCATCTTCTTCCTTGGATAATTTGCCGCTGAAGCGCATGTGCATGCGTTCGGCCGATAACTGTATGGGGGTTAATGGGTTTTTGACTTCGTGTGCCAGTCGGCGCGCAACTTCACTCCAGGCAGCGTCGCGTTGGGCCTGGTTGATGATGGTTTGGTCATCAAACACAATCACGTGGCCACCGCCCTCCATTTCGGTGTCACTGATCTGGCTGCCACGCACTAACAGGATGCGCCGCAAAGAGTCTTCGGCGATCAACACTTCTTGCTGCCAGTAATGGGTTTTGTCTGACACTTTTTGTTTAACCAGATCAATCAGTGGCACCAGGGTGGGATTTTTCATGGCAATGTAATCAATGTTTTGGTTGATCAGACTGCGGGTTCCCAGGTGCAAAATCTTGTGGGTGGCGTCGTTACTCAGGCGAATCAGGAAATCATGGTCAATGCTGATCACGCCACTGGTTAAATGCGATACCACGCTTTCCAAATAGGCCCTTTGGTTCTCTGCCTCGCTTTGCGCTCGGTGTGCCAGGGCGCTGGAGGTGGCGATTTGGGTCGACATGGAGTTGAATGATTCCACCAGCAATCCGAGTTCATCGTTGCTGGCAACCGGTATCACTTTACTGAAATTGCCTTGGGTGATGGCATCGGTGGCCTCAGACAACATTTTGATGGGTTCTACCAGCCTTCTGGCTGAAGAAAAAGCCCGCAACATGGCCAACAGCACGCTGATCAACAACACAATCGATAAGATGATGATGAAGGTGCTTTTTAACTGTTGTCGTTGGTAGTTGAGGTTGTTGTATTCATGCACCTGGGTTTCGATGTTGATGGCCAGGCTTTGGTATTCCTCGGGCAACGAAAACAAGGCCTGTAAAATCCGGCTTTGGCCTAAGCTGAGTGAGCGGTTGCTGCTGATTTGCAGGGCCACCCTGACTTGTAAGTTGTCGTTGGCTGAGGGTTCAACCCGGGCATATTGGCGGTTGATGTTAATTTCGTTGATGGTGCTTTGCGGCAAATTAGGCGCCACAAACTTAAGCGGATTCAGTGAACTTGAACTGATCAGCTGGCCATCTGAACTGTACAGACTCAGGGAGTCGGCCTTGGAACTTTCCAACAAACGGTCCAGGTAAATGCCTTGGTTGAGGGGGTCAATTTCGGCCAATTCTGCGGCTATGGCTTTACTGGCATTCAAGTGGGTGAGGGTCTGGCTTTCGAGAAAGATGTCACCCAATGAGATGGCATCTTCCAAGGCCTGGTCAGTTTTTACATCAAACCAGGAGTCGACGTATTGATTGACCAACATGGTGGCAAACAAGTAAACCACAATCACTGGCGGTAATGACAAGCCAGTGAACATCAACACCATGCGGGTGGTTAATTGAATGCCTGGTTCTTGCTGCCGCCGCTTGACCACCAGCCAGACGATGCGTTGAATGATGATCAGAGACAGGATGATGACAGCCAACACCGTGGCGGCAAACAACCAGATGTAGATGCGGTTGAATTGTTCGGTGCTTTGGATGGCAGTACCCAAAAAATACATCGCCATCAACAGGGTCAAGATCAGCGCAAAAATCGGCAGATTTTTGTTGAACAGAATGGACTTGATGTGAACACTCATGGTTGTTTGCCGGTGTTCAGTGGTACCTGTTGCCAATCGGTGTTGAGGTTCCAGTCGGCATCAAAAACAATGGGCAACTGCATGGTCGATGGCAATGCTTGTTTATCAAGAAACAACCGTGTGGATAAATAATCGGCATCCTGATTGGCGTTAAATTCAAAGACAGTTTGCTGTCCCAAGTGATCGAGTAATTGGTCGAGGGTGATAAAGCTTTGTTTTTCTTTGGTTCTCAGGTTGTTCAGTTGGTATTGGCTGCTGAGTGAAAAATAACGCACAGCAAAGGTTTGGGCCTGGTGTTCCAACATCGAATCAAACCACCAGTTTTTACTGGCGTAGAGTTTGACTTGCATCACAAAGTTAACCACAATGCCATTGTCTATGGCTTCCCGGACTTTGCCTGATGGCGACACTTTGTATTGGGGGTTTAGCAACCAAGTGGTGCCAGAAAAGTCACGTTCCAGCCGTTCAAATTCAGATGCCTGACTGGTTACCATGCCAAGCACAAGAACACCCAATGTCAGCCAGATTCTGTTCATTGTTTGCGCTTCAGCTGACAATAGTAAAAACCATCCATCTGGTCGGTGCCAGTGATGATTTGTTGGCCATACAGACAGTTTTCAGCTGCTTTGATGTTGATGGTTTGGTGTTCGTAATTGCTGTGGGTTTTCAGGAACTTTTTGATTTGTCGTTCATTTTCTGAACGAAACACCGAACAAGTTGCATACAGTAAGGTGCCGTCCACTTTGAGCAGCGGCGCAATGGCGCTCAAGATTTGTTGTTGTAGTTGGGTCAATGGTTTCAAATGTTCTGCTTGTCTCAAAACTTTGATGTCCGGATTGCGCCGCACCACACCGGCAGCGCTGCATGGAACATCCAACAATATTTTGTCATACTTTGTGCCTTGAAACCATGCTTTTGGTTGGCTGGCATCACCGGCCACCAAGCGCTCAGCATGCAAATTCAATCGTTTGAGATTTTGTGATACCAGCTGTAGGCGTGCTGGATCTTTTTCCAGCACATGCAGCTTGATGTCGCTGCACATTTCTAACAGGTGGCCACTTTTACCACCTGGAGCCGCACAGGCATCCAGAATCAGCTCGCCAGGTTGCGGTGCCAACAACCAGGCAGCATATTGAGCCGCAGCATCTTGCACAGAATAGGCACCGGCCAACATGGCCTCGCTGGTGGAGTCCTGCTTGTCGTGCAACAACCAGGCCGATGGCAAGGGTTGGTATTGAGTCCCTTGTTCCGGATTCATGGGTGTTGGGGTGCGGACCCAAAGCGGTGGCATCTGGTTATTGGCAGACAAGATTTGTTGCCAATGATCAGGCCAATCTTTTTTCAGTAAATCGATCCACCATTGTGGGTGGTTGTATTGTTCCGACTCATTTTTTGCAACAAAATCGGCATCGGCAGTGGCCAATTTTAAGACCTTGTTGATGAGGCCAGTGGCCCAGTTCTTTTTCAGTTTGCGTGCCGCTTTCACTGCTTCGTTGACCACGGCATGGTCTGGTGTGTCCAAGTGAAATTTTTGCGCCAAACTGATGGTTAACAAACAACCCACCAAGTGATCTTTCAGGGGTTTGGTCATGAACTTTTGCCACCTGGCGTTGAGGTTTTGGTGGTGCCGAAGGCTTTGGTAACAAACGTGCTGTACCCAGGCTTTGTCTTGTGGTGGATAATCTGTTGGGCAACAGGATTGCAAAGCTTGTTTGAGGTGTTGTTGTTTGAACACCACCTGATACAGCACCTGTGTGGCCAGGACCCGAGGTTGCATCATGAAGTGTACCAGGCGGATCTGGCAGCCATAAAAGCTGCAATGGGCAGGCGTTTTTTGCCAGCCCGTTGGATCTCTTGAATGCTCAATTGATACTCGCCACATTGGATGATGAGTTGTTGTTTGTCGGCTTTGACCACTTGGCCAGGGTCAGCCTGGGCGTTTTCCTCAACCACCTGGGCGGCCCACAGCTTGACCGGTTCTTGTTGGATGGTGGCATGGGAGCCGGGCCAAGGATTGAATGCCCTGATTTGTCTTTCAATTTGAGCGGCGGGAAGCTGCCAGTCAATTTCAGCTTCTTGCTTGCTGAGTTTGTGTGCATAAACGGCGTCTTCATGACGTTGTGCCGTGGCTGGCGGCAAAGTTCCCGTTTGCAGTTCATTGACACAAGTCACAATGGCTTCTGCACCCATCTGGCTGAGGCGGTCATGCAGGGTTTGTCCGGTATCATTTGGACGGATGTCACAGGGGTATTGATGAAACACCGGTCCGGTGTCCAAGCCAGCTTCCATTTGCATGATGGCCACACCGGTTTGTTGGTCGCCGGCCAGTATGGCCCGATGAATCGGTGCTGCACCACGCCAACGCGGCAGCAAGGATGCGTGGATGTTCCAGCAACCATGTTCAGGAATATCCAAAATGTTTTGCGGCACAATCAATCCATAGGCAACCACCACCATCAATTCGGCCTGCAGCCCAGCAATCAAAGCCACCGTTTCTGGGTCTTTCAGGTTGGTCGGTTGGTACACTGGAATCTGGTGTTGTTCGGCCTCAATTTTAACCGGGGTTTTCTGCATTTGTTGACCACGGCCCTTGCGCTGATCTGGCTGGGTGAACACGGCCTTGATTTGATGGCCGGCTGCTACCAGGGCCCGCAGGGGTGGAACTGAAAAATCGGGGGTGCCACAAAATATGATGTCCATATTATTTACATGTCCTCCATGGGCAGTGAAATCTGAGAAGGCTTGATGCTGCCTTGGTCATGGAAGATGCGTTTGTATTCAGCTCGCGACACCGACACATAGCGTTCATTACCACCAATTTGGATTTGGGCGCCGGTTTTGATGGCTTTACCGGTCTCGTCGATGCGCACCACCATGGTGGCTTTCTTGCCGGTATGACAAATGGTTTTTAGCTCTCGCAGCTCATCCGCCCAAGCCAACAAGTACTGGCTGCCCTCGAACAACTCACCTTGAAAATCTGTGCGCAGGCCGTAAGCCAGGACCGGGATGTCCATCTTATCCACGACTTCGGTCAGTTGATAAACCTGTGATTTGCTCAAAAACTGCACCTCATCGACCAACACACAATCCACCGGATCTTGTGCTTCAATCAGTTGATAGATGTTTTCCTTTTGACCGAAAACAATTGATGGTGACTCAATGCCAATACGAGACTTCACCACGCCCTGACCAAAGCGGTCATCCAATGAAGAAGACAGGATCAGGGTTTGCATACCCCGTTCGCGGTAATTGTGACTGGATTGCAACAGGTGGGTGGTTTTGCCAGCATTCATTGCAGAGTAATAAAAATAAAGTTTGGCCATGCAGCGAGGGAATGTTGTCGTGTTTTTAAAGCGGCTATTTTAACAGAGATTGCTGGTAAACAAGTGGCTTAAAAAGGTCCAAGGGGTGAAGGGGTGTGAATCTAAGGGTAAGCAATTCACTGGTTTTAGACAAAAAAAATGCTATGATAATCAAGCTGATTTGAAGTTCACGATCACTTGTAGTGAACCTGGAATTCTGCAGGGAATGATGAAAAAGCACAGAAACTATATGCCATTGTTGATTGGCCTGATGGGGGTCAGTCTGCTTTGCGGCCTGCTCACAATGCGGCTTTCTGGTGTCAGCGAACTGAGCCCTGCAATGGGCAAGTTGCCGTTAATCTGGCTGACATTGATGCTGCTGGTGTGGTGGCTGTGGTGGTATATGCAACGCCAACAACAAACCATACAGCGCCAGTTTTACCAGGTGGCCAACACCGATTGGGTCACAGGTCTTGCCAATAAGCAGCAGTTGCTAACAGACCTGGAGTCGGTACAACATCCCAACCTCGGATTCGTAAAGATCGTTAATTACCAAGCACTGGTCAGCCGTCACGGTCCCATTATTACTGACGGCATCATCAAAAAAGCAGCTGAATTTTTGGCCGATTTTAATGACCCCAGGTTGCTTAAAAAGACCGCCTATCGCATTGAGTCTGATGTTTTTGCCTTACTTGAAGATCAGGACATCAGTCACCAGGAAATTGGAGATGTCATTACTAAAGTCATCAAGCAAGTGATGGGGTATCAATACCCTGTGGGTGATGACATGACAGCGCAACTGCATGTCATTGTTGGTGGTGTCAATTACAAACAGGACGCTTATGTTTTGGCTAACATGGCTTTACAGGAAGCCGAACTGAAAGGTTTGCCATATTATTTTATCGACAAAAATATCGGCAACCTACCGCATAACTATTTGGCAGATGCTAAATCCATTCATGAATTGAAGCAAGCTTTGGACAATGGCGACATCGTGCCACACTATCAACCCATTTTTTGTGCCCGCAGTCGGCGAGTGGTTAAGTATGAATGTCTGGCTCGTTGGGTTGATGACCAAGGTAAGGTGCTCAAGTATCCGGATGACTTTCTGGCTTTGGCCCATCGCTCGCATGTCTACCACAAAGTGACCCGCTGCATACTCAACCAGGCCATCGATTTTGCTCATCAACAAGATGCGAGTGTGGCCGTCAACATCAGTGTGGCTGATGTCCGTAACAAGAAGACCCGCACCTTTATTTGTGAGGCCATCAAAGCTTCAGGCATCGCCGACAGGGTTTATATTGAACTGTTGGAAAATGAACACATCAATGAAGAGCAAATTGTCATTGAATTTATAGAACAGCTTCAGGAACTGGGCGCGAAAGTGGGTTTAGATGATTTAGGTAAAGGCTACTCAAACATCGAGCGCTTCATTAATCTGCCGATCAATTTCGTGAAAATTGATCGTTCAATTATGGAAAACCTTCAGAAAAACAAAAACATGCAGAAAATGGCAAAAAGCATCATTGCTCTGGCCCATCAACAAGGCCTGAAAGTGACCGCTGAATTTTGTGCCGATGAACAAATTACCGAAATGGCCATCAAGCTGGGGGCTGACTTTTTGCAAGGTTTCCACCTGGGACGGCCCCAAGCTTTCCCAGTCGCTGCTGTTTCTCGCTAACATCTGTTAAAATCAGTTTTTCTGGGTTGCTACCAATTTTTTTGCATGGAAAATCAGTACATACAGGTCTTTGTCAGCTGTGCATCCCGCGAGGAAGCCAAATCCTTGGTTGATGCTTTGCTGAATGACCAAATAATTGCTTGTGCACAAATTTTACCGGGAATTGAATCTTTTTACCGTTGGCAGGGTCAGACAGAACGGGCAGAGGAATGCTTGTTGTTGTTAAAAAGCCAATCTGATAAGTTTCCCGCCATAGAACGGACCATAAAGGCACTGCATTCTTATGATGTGCCGGAAATCCTGGCCATGCCGGTAACGGCTGGTTCAACAGCATACTTAAAGTGGATCAATGAACAAATTAAATAATGCCAGCCTGCTGATCATCAGTGGCTTACTGATGTTGATGTTTGCGCCTGCTCAGGCTGCCAATCAGAACCCGCCACCCGCTGATCAGGCGATGAAACTGGCCCACCAGCTGTCAGAGCCAGGAGTGATTCAACTTGATTTCGAGCTGATGGATGAGGTTTACATGTACCGCCATGCCTTTGCCTTTGAAGCCACCAACTTTGATATCAATCAGCAAGACATCATCATCCCTGAAGGCAAAGAAAAAGACGACCCGGCCTTTGGCTTGGTAGAAACATATTACAACCAGGTCAGCATTCAGCTGCCTTTTTCCAATGTGGGACCCAATCCACAGTTGACCGTCAAGTACCAGGGCTGCGTTGAGAATTTTATTTGTTATCCGCCACAGCGGAAAATATTGGATTTAAGCGATTTGCTGCCGCCAACAAAAACCGTGACCTCGGGGGTAAATACTGGTGCCTTGTTGTCATCCAGCAGCAACAGCGGCGGATTTTTTGGTGGGCAACAGCTGTTACCGGTCGATCAAGCCTTTAAGTTCGAAACCATCGCCCTGGACAGCAGCCAACTGATGGCACGCTTCACCATGGCACCCAACATCTATTTATACAAAGACCAAATAGAATTCAGCACCTTCACTGCAGGAATTCAGTTGGGCCAGCCGGTCTATCCGCAAGCGCAACTTAAAGACGACCCTGAGTTTGGTCTGGTTGATGTGTATTACGATGTGGTTGAAATTGAAATACCCTTCACTCGCAGCCAAGCAGGCATCACCCAAATCGACATTGAAGCGGCTTTTCAGGGCTGTGAAGATGGTAAGGTGTGTTATCCACCCACCGCTCAGTTGGTGACTGTGGACGTGCCTGATGCGCCGGCTGATGAGTCTGCAATTGGGACGATGACTGAGCAAATAACGGGTGCTGCAACGGCTGCGCAGGACCTGTCAGAAACAGACCAAATCATCCAGGGTTTTGATCGCAGTGTTTGGCTGGTGATTTTGCAATTCTTTGGTTTTGGCTTGTTGCTGTCATTAACGCCATGTGTGTTTCCCATGATCCCCATTTTGTCTGGTTTGATTGTTGGCCAAAAAGACCCATCAACAGCCAAAGCCTTCACCTTGTCATTGGTTTATGTGTTGGCCATGGCCCTGACCTATACTTTGGTTGGTGTGGTGGCCGGCATGGCTGGCACCAACCTGCAAGCCATGTTTCAGACACCCTGGGTAATCATCAGCTTCAGTGTGGTGTTTGTGTTGCTGGCCCTGTCTATGTTTGGCTTCTATGATTTGCAACTGCCAGCCTCTTGGCAAAACAAACTCTCCAACATATCCAACCGCCAAAAAAGTGGTTCCTGGGTAGGTGTGGCCATCATGGGCTTGCTGTCTGCCTTGATTGTTGGGCCTTGTGTGGCACCGCCCTTGGCCGCGGCAGTGATTTATATTTCATCAGCCGACGGTGGACCCGTGGTTGGTGGCCTGGCTTTGTTTGCCATGTCCATGGGCATGGGTGTGCCGTTGATTGCCATTGGCACTTCAGCCGGAAAATGGATGCCGAATTCGGGCGGTTGGATGAATGTGGTGAAATCATTTTTTGGCGTTTTGTTGATCGGCATGGCCATTTGGTTCCTGTCCCGCATCATGCCAGATGATGTGATCCTGATGATGTGGGGATTGTTGTTGATTGCCACCGCAGTGATGTGGCACCAACATGCCAAAAACAATGGCCTCAGTGGCTGGGTGATGTCCTTGTTTGATGCCTTGCGGATCATTTTGCTGGTTATTGGTGTGGCCCAATTGTTGGGTGCCATGGCCGGACAAAGTGACCCACTGAGGCCATTGAAGGGCTGGTTTAATGGCGGTCAGGCAGTGGTTGAGCCCAAAGTGGAGTTCACCAAAATCAAATCATTGGATGATTTAAATCAGGCCATAGCGAAGAGTCAAAAACCGGTATTTTTGGATTTTTATGCCGACTGGTGTATTGAATGTGTGCGCATGGAAAAAACCACCTTCAAAGACCCTGAGATCGTGCGGTTAACTCAGCAGATGACGGTTTTGAAAGCCGACGTGACCGCCAATGATGCAGTCGATGCTGAGCTGATGCAACACTTTGGTATCGTTGGTCCGCCAGCCAGTTTGTTTTTTGCAGCCGATGGCACGCCACTGAAAGCCCAGAACTTTTTTGGTTACAAATCAGCAAGCGATCTAAAACGAACGTTTGAAAAAATACTTAATTAAGCTACTTTCTGGACATTCGCTACCAATTGATGCACAATCGCAGAACTTAGTAGCGAGATTGTGTCTCAAGCATGCGTGAAATTGCCGTCATCAATGGTCCGAATTTAAACCTTTTGGGCGTCAGAGAGCCCGAAGTTTATGGCACCGAGACCCTGCAGGACATCGAAACCAAGCTGTCTTCATTGGCCGCGGATTTGAACCTCTCTGTGCGGTTCAAACAGTCCAATGCCGAACATGAATTGGTGGACTTTGTTCACCAGTGTTTACATGATCAGGTGGCTGGTATCATCATCAATCCCGCTGCCTTTACCCACACCAGTGTCGCCCTGCGCGATGCATTGTTGGGTACCCAAATACCCTTTATAGAAGTTCATTTGTCCAATATCCATGCCAGAGAAGCATTCCGGTCTGATTCGTGGTTCTCGGATGTGGCGGTTGGCACCATTTGTGGCCTGGGTTCCAAAGGTTACCAAATGGCGTTACGTTACTGGGCTGAATGAATGACATAACAAACAACACAGGAAACATCAATGGACATCAGAAAAATTAAAAAACTCATTGAACTGCTGGAACAGTCTTCATTGACTGAAATGGAAATCACTGAAGGTGAAGAAACCGTCAAGCTTTCCCGCGCCTCCAAGGCGTCGGCTCCAGCACCCGCAGCAACCACGGTTCAACTGCCGGTAGCTGCCCCGCAGCAGGCCTCAACACCAGCTGCCGAAGCGGCAACCGAACAAGCCCCTGAGCCTTCAGGAACCCTGGTGCGCAGCCCCATGGTCGGTACTTTTTATGCATCGCCATCGCCTGACTCAGAAGCCTTTGTTAAAGTGGGCCAGAGTGTGAATGTGGGAGACACCTTGTGCATGGTTGAAGCGATGAAAATGTTCAACCAAATTGAGTCTGAGCACAAGGGTGTGATCAAACGCATCCTGGTTGAAAATGGTCAGCCTGTCGAGTTTGACGAGCCGTTGTTCGAAATTGAGTGAAGCTGAAAAGCAGAGAGCCTTATGTTCAGTAAAATAGTGATAGCCAACCGGGGTGAGATAGCCTTAAGGATTTTACGTGCTTGTCAGACCATGGGTGTGAAAACTGTGGCCGTGCACTCAACCGTAGATCGCAATCAAAAACACGTGGGCATGGCCGATGAATCGGTTTGTATTGGCCCGCCATCCTCATTAGAGTCCTATCTGGATATCCCCAAAATCATTGCAGCTGCCGAAGTCACTGATGCCGAAGCCATCCATCCAGGTTATGGTTTTCTGGCAGAAAATGCCGAGTTTGCAGAATGTATTGCGGAGTCCGGTTTTAAATTCATTGGCCCCAGGGCAGAGACCATCCGCCTGATGGGCGATAAAGTGGCTGCCATTGAAGCCATGAAAACTGCCGGAGTTCCTTGTGTACCCGGATCAGACGGTCCTTTGAATGATGATCCTGAGCGTAACCTATCCATAGCCAAAAAAATTGGCTATCCGGTGATCGTCAAAGCCGCCGCTGGCGGTGGTGGTCGAGGCATGCGGGTGGTGCACACCGAAGCGGCCTTGAACAACGCCATCATCACCACCAAAACCGAAGCCAAAGCGGCATTTGGCGATGGTACGGTTTATATGGAAAAGTATCTGGAAAATCCGCGCCACATTGAAATTCAAGTGTTGTCTGATATGCATGGCAATGCCATTCATTTGGGTGAGCGCGACTGCTCCATGCAACGGCGCCATCAAAAAGTGGTCGAGGAGGCCCCAGCCCCAGGTTTGACCGAAGAAGAGCGGGCTGAAATTGGTGCTGTGTGTGTTGAAGCTTGCAAACGAATCCAATATGAAGGCGCCGGAACATTTGAGTTTTTGTATGACGATGGTCGTTTCTACTTTATTGAAATGAACACCCGAATTCAGGTGGAACATCCGGTGACAGAATTCATCACCGGGGTTGATTTGATCAAGCAGCAATTGTTAATTGCCGCTGGGGAGCCATTGGCCATAAAGCAATCTGACATCAAACTGACCGGCCATTCCATTGAATGTCGAATCAACGCCGAAGACCCGGATACGTTTATGCCATCACCGGGCACCATAGATATTTTTCATGCACCGGGCGGGCCTGGTGTGCGGGTTGATTCACACGTTTATGACGGCTACCGGGTGCCACCGAATTATGATTCCATGATTGGAAAAATCATCACCCATGGTGAAGACCGCATCACCGCCATCAGGCGCATGCGTCTGGCGCTGGCTGAGACTGTGGTTTCAGGCATCAAAACCAACATCCCATTACAACAAAGAATCATGAGCGACCAGGGTTTTGTCAGTGGTGGAAAAAACATCCACTACCTAGAAAAACGCCTGAAAGAAGCCAAGTAAATGCCGTTTTATGAACTGACCTTGCAGGTGTCACAAGAGCTGGCACCTGCAGTGGATGAGTTGATGACCGAATACGGTGCAGTGGGCATGACCTACGCCGATGCACTGGATCAGCCTTTGTATGAACCCAAACCGGGTGAAATGCCCTTGTGGCAGGTGGTCAAAATGATTGGTCTGTTCGATCAAGAAGCCATCATGCAAACAGCCCACAAGCAACTGACTGCAGCATACCCCGCATTACAAATCCAGGCCACCCAATTGGCCGATCAGGTTTGGGAGCGCGTGTGGTTGTCACACTTCAAACCGATCCAATTTGGCACCCATTCCTGGGTGATACCCAGCGGTTATGATGTGGTAGACCCTGATGCCACCAACCTCATGTTAGACCCTGGTTTGGCTTTTGGAACCGGTACCCACGAAACCACCGCCTTGTGCCTGCGCTGGTTGGATAATCGGGATGTTACTGATTTGGCATTGGTCGATTTTGGTTGTGGTTCTGGCATCCTGGCAGTGATGGCATTGTTGAAAGGTGCGCGTCAGGTGATTTGTGTCGATATCGATGAGCAAGCCATTCAAGCCACCAGACAAAATGCCGAGAAAAACGGCGTGGCCGATGGCATTGTTGTGGTGGCTCCTGACGCGGTGCACACCATCGAGAACCAGGATGGAGTGATGGCCAATATCCTCGCAGAACCGCTGATGACATTCACCGATGAATTTCACCGCATGCTCAAACCAGGTGGTTTTGTGGTCCTCAGTGGCATCCTCGAAGCCCAAAAAAACCAGCTTTGTGAAAAATATGCTCAGCGTTTTATTGACATTGAGACTGAAATTGACCAAGATTGGGTTCGGGTTTCTGGCAGCAAAGCCAAAAATTGAAAAAATTCTCTAAGATTAGATTGACTTGAGTGGATCTCGAGGCCTGTGCCCGACACCCTGCAATCAGTCTTTGCAAGTAAGAATGGCGTTTTTTTCAGAGGAATAAATTGTATACTCAGTGCAGAGGATGTGGCGAAGTGTTTGTGATTGATGTGGATCACCTCACCCACGCCCGTGGTCATGTCAGGTGTAACTTGTGTGGCACCGTTTTTGATGGCTTGGAAACCTTGAGCGCTGAAAAACCTCATGAAGACGAAGACCTGTTGTTACATGATTTTGACAATGCCCCGCCGTTATTGACCCAAGCCTATCAGTCCCCTGCAGTAGCCGCCATGATGGAAGTTGAAGACGAGCATGAGTCAACTGATCCCATGACAGCTGAAATTGATGAAGTGACCCTGGATACCAGTGATTTGGCTGACAACCCGGATGCCCTAGTGTCTGATCAGGTGGGTTTGGAAGCCGTTCAAGAAGACCACATTGAAACTGCTATGCCGGCTTTTATCAGTGAGCATGATGCCCCGGAAGACGTGCCCTTTGTAGCCGAAAAAAGCCAACAAAAACAACAACCCAACTCGCCACAATGGCTGTGGGCAGGCATGTCAGTGGCGATGCTAGTCAGCCTTCTTTGGCAAGCTCAGCATGCCCTGGCTGCGGGATTGGTGACCTTGCCCGAGCATGAATTCAGTGATCAGTTGTGTGAATGGGTGAGTTGTGTAGAAACCACCGAAGCAGTCGATTTGAATGCCATTTCTTTGGTGTCCAGAAACATCAGGCCACACCCAGGCATGGATGATGCCTTGATCATCACAGCCAGCATGATCAATGCCAACAAACTCAACAAAGCCTTTCCAGCGTTGGAAATTAAGCTGTCTGATTTGAATGGTCAGATTGTCGCCATGCGTCGCTTTGTGGCAGACGAATATGTCCCTGCAGATGTGTTGCGTGCCGGTTTTGTTGACAATACCCTGATACCCATCAACCTCGAAATTGCCAGCCCGGGAGACAATGCCGTGGCTTTTGAAATAGGATTTGTGCAACCATGAGTCCCAACCGCCCCAATCAAAAAGCATTTACCAGGGAAGCGGTGCGCATGTACTTGGAATCGTTGAATGGACACAGCACCCATTGTTTGTATGATTTGGTCATTGAGGAAACGGAAAGAGGCATGATTACTGAGGTGTTGAAATGGTGTAAAGGCAACAAAACCAACACCGCCGACATCTTGGGCATCACCCGCACCACATTGCGCAACAAAATGCGCAAATTGAATATATCGGATTGATCTCGATCAGTCGGGTTCGAACCATCCCTTGTCGACAGTGGTGGCTTGGTTTACGAAAAGACTGAATATCCATTCAATTCGAAAATGATCGCGTTTATAATACGCGCCTTCTTGCAGCACATTAAATACGGCAAAATATCATGGCACAAAATCGTGTACCCATCAGAAGGGTTTTGATCAGCGTTTCTGACAAAACCAATATTGAAATGCTGGCGAAAGGCCTGTCTCGACTGGGTGTTGAAATCCTGTCAACCGGAGGCACCGCCAAAATGCTGGAACAAGCCGGCTTGGTGGTGACCGAAATATCAGAATACACCGAATTCCCGGAAATGATGGATGGTCGCATCAAGACCCTACATCCTCGGGTACATGGGGCATTGCTGGGCCGACAGGGTGTTGATGACGAGGTCATGAGCCAACACGGCATTGAGGGCATTGATTTGCTGGTGGTTAACCTCTATCCTTTTGAGTCCACCATCAAAAAAGCCGGCGTGACCCTGGAGGAGGCCATTGAAAATATCGACATTGGTGGGCCTGCCATGTTGCGCGCTGCGGCGAAAAACCACGACCGGGTGACGGTACTGGTGAACCCTGAAGATTACGAAGAAATGTTGGAAGAATTAAGTACCTATGGTGGCATTTCTCATGCCAATCGCCACATCTTGGCTGCCAAGGCATTTGCTCACACGGCACGCTATGACGGTTTGATTGCCAACTACCTCAGTGCCATCAATGACAACGAAGAAGTGCAGGATTTTCCTCGGTTTTTCACCCAACAATTCAAGCACCGTTCAGAGTTGCGATACGGTGAAAACCCGCACCAAAAAGCGGCTTTTTATACCGAACAAAATCCACCGGCAGGAACCATCGGGCATGCCTGGCAAATTCAAGGCAAGGCCCTATCCTACAACAACATTGCTGATGCCGATGCGGCCTTAAGTTGTGCCAAAGAGTTTCATGAGACACCGGTTTGTGTGATTGTTAAACATGCCAACCCGTGTGGTGTGGCCACCGATGACAATCAAACCATGGCCTATCTCAAGGCCTTTGCCACCGACCCGACTTCAGCTTTTGGTGGTGTGCTGGCATTCAATCGCAAATTAACCGGTAAAACAGCTGAATCGATCCTGGACAAACAATTCGCCGAAGTGATCGTGGCGCCAGATTTTGACAAAGAAGCTTTGAAAATATTTGCCACCAAAAAGAACCTGAGGGTGATTTGTTGTGGCGAATTGCCAGCCAAAGCCAAACCCTGGAAAATGTTCAAACGCGTCAGTGGTGGCCTGCTGGTTCAAGATGCGGACATCGAAATGATTGATGTCAAAACCGCTGAGGTGGTGACCAAACGCAAGCCTACCGAACAGGAGCTTACTGATTTGGCGTTTGCCTGGAAAGTGGGTAAGTGGGTTAAATCTAACGCCATTGTCTATGCCAAAGATGCCCAAACCATTGGGGTTGGTGCCGGCCAGATGAGTCGCGTCGTTTCTGCTCGCATTGCCTCAATCAAAGCCGACGATGCTGGCTTGAAAGTCACCGGCTCAGTGATGGCATCGGATGCCTTTTTTCCTTTCAGGGATGGTATAGATGCGGCAGCGCAAGCAGGCATCACTGCGGTCATTCAACCGGGTGGTTCGATTCGTGACGAGGAAGTGATTCAGGCTGCCGATGCCCACGACATGGCCATGGTATTCACTGCCATGCGGCATTTTAATCATTGATAGAAGCCTAAGGAGCAAGCAAATGAATCGTGTTTTGGTAATCGGATCAGGTGGCAGAGAACATGCCCTGGCTTGGCGCTTGTCACAATCTACTTCAGTCGAGCACACCTATGTGGCTCCTGGCAATGCCGGAACGGCCGCAGAAGATAACATCACCAACGTGACATTGGACACCAGTGATTTTGAGGCAGTGATTGCTTTTTGTCAGGCTGAAAACATCAGTTTGGTGGTGGTTGGTCCAGAACAACCTTTGGTCGATGGCATGGTGGATGCCCTGCAATCGGCCGGCTTGGCCTGTTTTGGCCCATCCGCGGCCGCCGCGCAATTGGAAGGCTCGAAAGCTTTTGCCAAAGATTTCTTGTCCAGACACCAGATTCCTACGGCTGCATACGGTGAATTCACCGAAGTGGCAGCTGCCCATGACTACCTCAAACACCAAACCATGCCGATCGTTATCAAGGCCGATGGTTTGGCCGCCGGCAAAGGTGTGGTGATTGCTGAAACGCTCGAGGAAGCCAAAGCCACGGTTTCAGACATGTTGGCAGACAACAAATTTGGTGATGCTGGATCGCGCATCATCATCGAAGAGTTTTTACAAGGAGAAGAGGCCTCATATATTGTCATCGCCGATGGTCATCACTTTATCCCGATGGCCACTTCTCAGGACCACAAAGCCCGTGACAATGGCGATGTGGGACCCAACACCGGTGGCATGGGTGCCTATTCGCCAGCACCTGTGGTTACGCCAGAAATAGACCAACAAGTGGCCAACAACATCATTCAAGCCACCTTGGATGGTATGGCTGCAGATGGTCACCCTTTCACTGGATTTTTGTATGCCGGGTTGATGATTGATGCTGATGGACAAGCCAAAGTGTTGGAATTCAATGTGCGTTTTGGAGATCCGGAAACCCAGCCGATCATGACCCGTTTACAAAGTAACCTGGATGAATTGTGTTTGGCTGCCATCGAAGGTCGATTGGCAGGGCAACAGGTGCAATGGGACCAGCGATTTGCCTTGGGTGTGGTGATGGCGGAACAAGGTTATCCATTCAGTTACGCCAAAGGCAACGTCATCAATGGGCTGGATCACACTGCTGATGACATCAAAGTTTTTCATGCAGGTACCGCCACGCAAAATGATCAAGTGGTCACCAGTGGTGGTCGCGTGCTGTGTGTCTGTGCGTTGGATGAAAGCCTGCAAATGGCCCAAAATAAAGCCTACGCAGCGGTACAAAAAATCAGCTGGGGCAGTGAATACTACCGCGAAGATATCGGTTTCAAAGCCTTATAAAAGTTACTGAAAATGATTATTTCGGGTTAACGAAGTCATTCAGCCTGAGGTGTTATACTGCTCAGCTTTAGCGCACACATTCGTAAACTGAATTAACTCTGTCATGACCCCTGAAATGCCTCAAGGCACAGCCAAATTTTACCCGCCAGCAGAAGAAAAATTTAACATCATTTCCCATGCCCTGGGAATGTTGTTGAGTGCTTTTGGGTTGGTGATGTTGTTGTTTGTAGCTGCTGACAGCAACCATTGGTCCTATTGGGTCGCTATGCCGGTGTTTGGACTCAGCCTATTGGCCTTATACACCTCATCAACTTGTTACCATTTGGCGCGTGAACCAGCCCGTCGACAACGACTCAGGGTGGTCGATCATGCCATGATTTATGTGTTGATTGCGGGCACCTATACCCCTTTTATGTTGATTGTTTTGCCTGGTGTTTTGGGCTACAGCATCCTGGCATTGGCCTGGGGGATGGCGCTGTTGGGCATTTGTCTTAAACTGTTTTTTACTGGTCGATTTGAGCTTGTTTCAACGGCTTTGTACGTACTGATGGGCTGGGCCATTGTTTTTGCCTTTAAGCCATTGGCTGAAAACATGGCTGCTGAAGGGCTCTATTGGTTGATTGCGGGTGGGCTGTCATACACCGCCGGAGCCATCATTTATGCCATCAAGAAAGTGCCTTTCAATCATGCCATCTTCCATGTTTTTGTGTTGCTGGGCAGTGCTTCCCATTTTATCTCGGTGTACCGCTACCTTTAATCATCGCTGTCGCATGCTATCTGCAAGTTTTTGAGCCGGTCCAACATCGCTGGGGTAGCGCTGCAATGGTGGGAATCATCAATCACCAGGGCGTATTGAATACCCATTTGCTTTGCCACATCAGGCCAGTGTTGACTGCCGGCGACGACCAGCGCCGTGGCAGCGGCATCGGCGGTGATGCCGTCGGTGGCTACTACGGTGGCAGAAACGATTTCCGCCACCGGCCAGCCGCTTGTGGGATCAATGATGTGGGCATATCGTTGACCGTCGAATTCTTTGTACCTTTGGTAATTACCGGAAGTGAACGCCGCCTCCCCGCTGGCCAGTTTTAAGCTGCCAAGCAATGACCAGTCCGCTGGTGATTGAATGGCCACGTGCCAGGCCTCGCCACCTTTGTTGCCCAACACCCGCAAATCACCACCGGCATTGACGATGGCGTGGTTGATGCCGTGTTGTTGCAAGATATCCAATGCCAAGTCCACGGCATAGCCTTTGGCAATGCCACCAAAATCCAACCACATTTCAGCTTGCATTGAACTCAACGTCGTGCCATTCAATGTGAGGTCATCAACGGTGATGTTGAGTTGAGCCAATGACTCAATGGCTGCTTCATCTGGTGGCGGGGTCAGTAGGGGATATTCATCGCTGTGGAACCCCCAAAGGTTGATCAAAGCACCGATGGTGGGATTGAAGTGGTGCGATGACTGTCTGGATAAGGCGATGGTCCGCGCCACAAAATGGGCTTCTTCCGGGGTCAACTCAACGGAGTCGCCGTTTCGCAGTTGTTGGTTGATTTGCTGTAACCGCCCTGGTTTCCAGGCATGCCAGTGGTGGTGCATTTGATTGAATTTGGCACTGATTTCGTTGACTGTGTTTTGGGTTGTTTCTGGCTCAGGGTGCCAAATGCTGAGCTCGACCAGGGTACCAAAGACATACAATTGGTGCTGGCTTAATGGCGATTCTTTGGGGCCACAAGAGGACAGTAGCAGAGAAGTCAGAAAAAAAATCAGGACTTTAATAGAATTGGTGTTGATAATCATTCTCGTTAAGATTAAAATTCACGCACTTTTGATTTATTTGGAATAGCATGTTTAAGAAAACTCTGATTTTAGCACTAACCGGCTTCTCGGTGATGTCATCTGCTGCTGAAAAAGCGCCCAGCTTGGAAGAAATGTGGGCCATCATTCAACAACAACAGGAAACCATTGAGGCCTTGAAAGTACAGTTGGCTGAACAGGACCAAAAAGTTCAGCAAGACGTTCAACAGGTAGAAGCTCAAGTTGAGGCTCAGCAAGAAGCCATTACCGTGGTTGCTGATGCCGTTGAATCACAATCAGCACCTGCTGATCGAGTAAAAATAGGCGGTTATGGTGAGTTGCACTACAACGACCTTGATTCAGGTGAAGAAATTGATTTTCATCGCTTCGTGATGTTCTTTGGTTATGATTTCAATGACCGCACCCGCTTCTTTTCTGAATTTGAACTCGAGCATGCGCTGGCTGGAGATGGCAAACCGGGCGAAGTGGAACTGGAACAAGCGTACATTGAGCACATGTTCAGTGATCGCAGTAAAGGTACTGCTGGTGTGAGCTTGGTGCCCGTGGGTATCCTCAATGAAACCCATGAGCCCAACACCTTCTTCGGTGTGGAGCGCAACAACGTAGAGAAAAACATCATTCCATCGACTTGGTGGGAAGCTGGTTTGGGCTTCAACCACCAGTTCAATGACCAACTGGGCTTGGATTTATTTGTCTCCAGTGGTTTGAACACGCCAGTGTCCGGTAGCAAAGCCTTTTTGATTCGCAGTGGTCGCCAAAAAGTCGCTGAAGCCAAAGCTTCTGATCTGGCTTACACCGCACGTGTGCGCTACAATCCAATGGCTGGTCTGCAACTGGCAGCCACTTACCAACGCCAAACCGACCTAACCCAGGGTGCTTTAGACATCGGTGCCGACTTGATTGAAGTGAACGCCCAATATCAGCTGGGTGGTTTTGGCTTGAAAGCCTTGTACGCCCAATGGGACTTGGACAACGAAGTTGATTTGATCAACGCCGGCCGTTCAGAACAAGCCGGTTATTTCATCGAGCCCTCTTATCGTTTTGGTTCGGACCGTCAGTTCGGCGTATTTGCCAGGTACTCCATGTATAATAACAACGCCGCTGACCGCAATGCTTTGGACATCGAACAAATGGACATCGGTTTTAACTTTTGGCTAACCCCACAAACGGTATTCAAGTTTGATTATCAGGACCAAAGCGAAGGTGGTTCGGATGATGGATTCAACCTGGGTGTGGGTTACTCGTTCTGATCAGATTGAATTGAAAAATTGGTATCACACAATGGTTGGGCTCAGTTTGCTGGCATGTTGCACGGCAGGCTGGGCCTATTCCGCTGCAGAACAACAAAAAATCAATCAATACCTGAGCCAGCAGTTCAATGGTGAGGTTCCTAAACCAGCCAGGATGTGGGTTAAAGCAGACATGAAACCTGCCATCAAAGCCATCCTACAACGTCCAGTCAAACAGCTGAGCTACCGTTATTGGCAAGCAGATGATCGCACCATTTGGTTACTGGATGAACTGGGTAAAGAACGCGACATCACCACTGCCGTCACGGTTATTGACCAACAAATCAGCGCCATCAAGGTGGTGGTCTACCGAGAGTCCAGAGGTGGCGAAGTGCAGGTGCCCTGGTTTACCGACCAATTCAAAGGCGCTCAAGCCAGTCAACAATGGCAACGCAACATCGATGGGATCAGTGGTGCCACCTTGTCGGTCAATGCCTTAAAGAAACAAGCTGAGCTGGCTTTGTATCTGGATCAGCAGCTGCCATGAGGTTGCGCAAGGCCTTGCGAAAAATTCACCGTTGGATTGGCCTGTTGGCTTCGGTCTGGTTGTTGTTGCTGGCGGTTACTGGACTGCTTTTGCAACATGCCGATGGTTTGAAGTTGACCCAAAAACCCGTGAAGTCTGTGGCCCTGTTGCAATGGTTTGAGGTGGTTCAATTTCAACAAGCCTGGGACTTGGACAACCAGCGTTGGTTCCAAGTCAATAACCAAATCAAATGGTCTGATGGTGAGCCTTGGTCGGTCGATTCGCCGGTATTGGATGTGATTAAACTCAACCACAAAAACGCAGGGTTGGGGGATTACGTCTTGGTGACTTCTGACGTCATTTATTGGGCCAATGCTGAGGGTGAGTTAGTCTATGCTTTGGATGGCTTGGATGGTGTGCCTTCTGCAATCAGCCAGGTGGCGCAGGCTGGTGGTTCTCTGTTAATCAAAGCCAGTAATCAATGGTATGAAGTGACACCAGAAGCATCGATTCAACCAGCCAGCCAGTCTCTGTTAACCCAATTAAAAGATGCACATGGCGAGTCGATGAAGCCACAACCAAGGTCTATGTCAGCAGCTGAAGTGGAACAACAGTTGCCATTGTTCCAGTCACCCTCGTTTACCTATGACAAAGTGATACACGGTGTGCACTCTGGCCTCAAAGGCTCAGTGTGGTTGAATACGCTTTCAGCCTTGGCTTTGTTGTACTTGTGTTTTTCCGGCATTTATTTGTTTTTCAAAGCGCCCAAAAGCAAGCGTTTGAAATAATCAAGTTGTTCAATGCCTTGCCCTAATTACTCAAAATCATCGGCATAAATCAAATCACACTGCACGGTGTTGGCAACGCCCAGGGTGGCATCGGCATTGCCAAAATCCAGGCTGGTGGTTAAAAAGCCACCGCCTGATTCTACCCCGCACCAGCTGAGGGTTTGGTCATTAGTCGCGGTAGGAAAGTAGTCATAAACGTCTGCAGACAATTCCAACCAAATGTTTTTATCACGCGCCACGTCACTGCGACCGACATCAACAGCGGTCCCCCACTGCACAAAATCCACCATGTTGGCAGCGGTTCCAAATGGGCTTTGAGTGTATAGACCCAAATCAGATGATGTGTCATTGAGGTCTATGCCCACATTTAAGGCGATGATTTCACCCGGATCCAAGGTCAAATCGGGGTTGCCTGATAATATGTCACTGGCGGAAATGGTGGGATAAGCAAAACGTGCACACCAACGCCAACCGGTGATGTTGATGGGATCTGGCCCCCTGTTCACCAACTCGACCCAGTCCTCACCCACATTGCCGAGGTAATACACCTCATTGATGGCGATGTTCTGCGGGTCAGAGCCACCCGCTTGAGCAGCAGGGGTTAAGAACAGGCTGGTTAATAACAACAAACCTGGCATGGCTTTGTGTGTGCCAATTGAAAGTTTTATCATGGTGTGCTCCGATCCAAAGATTAAACAAAATAGCACAACTTTCGTTGAGAATGCAATCGCCACCTTAGATATTGACCGTTGCTATGAAGGGGAGGTGGGGTTGTCAGTGGAAAGCTGCTGAGCAGCTTGACTCGCCGAGTCGGTTGGTGAGTGAAGCGAATCAGAGACGAAGTGCGCGAAGTTGCGAGTCATGCTCGCCGCGGCCGCTTTCACTTTTGTCTGGAACAAAAGTGAATGAAGTCCCAAGAGCATTCCTTTATTTGTGGGTGAGAAGGTCCAAAATATTTGTTAAACTGATTTGATCATCACTGAAGGAAACAGCATGAACCCAGAACAAAGCAGTTATTTGATTGAAAGCGATGCCGTGTTGTTCGGTGTTTTGTCATTAATTCTGGGTTTGGTTTTTTATACCAAACAGAGTGAGCATCCGGTTTTTGTGAAATTTTATCAATACGTGCCGGCGTTATTGATGTGTTACTTGTTGCCTTCTTTTTTGACCACCTTTGGTCTGGTCAATGCCGATGAATCTAACCTCTATTACATGGCATCAAGGTACCTGCTGCCAGCGGCTTTGGTGCTGTTAACCATCAGTGTGGACCTTAAGGGCATCATCAGATTGGGGCCGAAAGCCGGCATCATGTTCCTCACCGGTACCTTGGGTATCGTGATTGGTGGACCACTGGCATTCATTGCCACCCGAGCCATGTTTCCAGAAGCTTTTGCTGCTTCTGGTGCCGAGGATATTTGGCGTGGCATGACCACTTTGGCGGGTTCTTGGATTGGTGGTGGCGCCAACCAGGCGGCGATGAAAGAAGTTTGGGAAGTGTCCGATGCCGCTTTCACCCAAATGGTCGCCATTGATGTGGTGTGGGCCAACATCTGGATGGCTATCTTGTTACTGATGGCGGCTCGCGCTGCGCGCATTGATGCCAAAACCGGTGCCGATGTCTCGGCCATTGAACGCATCAAATTAAAAATGGAAACCTTCCAGGACGAAAATGCCAAACCGGTGACTTTGCCGGATCTGGTGCTGATGTCAGCGATAGCTTTTGGCATCACCGGTCTGGCCCATGCCATAGCCAACTGGATGGGCCCGGCAATCAAAAATAACTTGCCGATGTTGGCTGAAGTGAACTTGGACTCAACCTTTTTCTGGTTGGTGATACTGGCCACCTTGGGCGGAGTGTTGATGTCGTTCACCAAAGCCCGCAAGTATGAGGGCACTGGTGCTTCCGGTATTGGCTCTTTGTTTGTTTATATGCTGGTGGCCACCATAGGACTGAAGATGGACGTCAGTAAGATTCAACCCTTCCTGTTTGTCATTGGTGGCATATGGATCAGTACCCATGCCATCCTGTTACTGGTGGTAGGCAAATTGATCAAAGCACCTGTGTTTTTCTTGGCGGTGGGTTCCCAGGCCAATGTGGGCGGTGCTGCATCCGCTCCGGTGGTGGCCTCGGCCTTTCATCCGGCGTTGGCACCCGTGGGTGTGTTGCTTGCGGTTTTGGGCTATGTGGTCGGCACTTCTGCGGCCATGCTCACCGGCATCATTTTACAAGCTTTGGCCGGTTGAAGTGATTTGAGCAGACTCAAATGACTTTCTGGTATTGTGGGTAAGTCGTGCTTCGGGTTGGTTGAGCCAGGCCGTGGACGTCTTGTTCGGTTGCCAGGGTATCGTGTTTTTGCCAATTAGTTCATATGTGAACCAAAACCTGTCCAGCAATCCAAATTGTGCATATTTATTTGAATAGTCTAGTCAGAATGATTTGCAGGAGTTCAAATGAGTAAGGGAATATAGGGCTGAGTATGAGAAGGGATGGATAAACAATCAGTCTAACTGGTCCAGAGCTTCAAACACGCGGTTCATGATATTCAAATTGGTTTCGATTTCTTCATCATTCAAGACCCGGGTCATGGTTTGGACCATTTCAATTTGCACAGCCATCGATTGTTGTAATTTTTGCTGACCGGTTGGTGTCAAATACAACTCATGGCTGCGGGCATCCACATCGCTTTTGCGTTGTTCTATCAGTCCCCGTTCAACCATTTTTTTCAATAAGGCAGAAATGTTGCTTTTCACTACCAATAAACGGTCACTGAGTTGTTGTTGGGAGCGGCCAGGCTGGTGGCTGATGTTCATCAAAATGTCATGTTGGGCAGCAGTCAAATCCAGCGCCGCCAGTTTTTGATTCATCACTTTTTGGCATTTGAGGTAGCACCTGACCACGGCCAACCAAGATGTGTGGCCTTTGATATCGCTGGGTCTGATGGTGGATGACAGCTTCATTTTCACATTTGGTTCACAAGTGAACGATAGAGTGTATAATGAAATCAATGAAAAGTAAAGCCGACATGAAATCGACCGCCTATCCACCTAACATGGACAGATTAAAACCGCCCAGCAAGCTCAATACCCTGAAAGAATTCCGGGCGCCATTGGAGTGGTTAATGGCCATGGGCAATCGAAGGAAACTACGCCACGTGCCTCAAGGGGATCAAAGGACCTTGGTTCTGGTGCCAGGTTATGGGGCTGATGAGTGGTCCATGCGACCATTGAAAAAATTCCTCTGTGGTATCAATTATCGGGTATTTGATTGGGGCCATGGTCGCAACCGCGGTCATGTGAATCAGGACACCGAACATTTGGCCAGCACCGTTGCTCGAATCAGGGCTAACCATGAAAACCAAGCCATCACTTTGATTGGTTGGAGTTTGGGCGGTGTGTTGAGCCGTGAAGTGGCGCGCTTACATCCCGAATCAATCAGGGAAGTCATTACCCTGGGCACGCCCTTGGTGGGCGGCCCCAAATACACGGTATTAGCCAACAGGTACGCCAAATCCAGGGACATCAGTCTGGATCATTATGAAGCTGAAATACATGAAATCAACTCCCAAGGCATTCATCAACCTTTGACCGTTATCTACAGCAAGACAGATGGCATAGTCAGCTGGCAAGCTTCTGTAGACCACTACAATGAACAAGCCCGCAACATTGAGGTGTCTTGTTCGCATTTGGGAATGGGGGTGGATGCCGAGGTCTGGAAAGTCATAGCTGAGACACTGAGCCAATCATCGGAACCCACCACATGATCAACATGCTCAAAAGCGTCAGCAACCGCGTTCATTTGGATGACCTGCTTGAGCAGCTGGACCAAAACCCCAGTCACCAAGTTGTGATACCTGCCAGTTGGGGCCAAGGTCGCACCGTTTATGGTGGATTGACAGCGGCACTGGTCTTTCATCGCATGCAACAAGTAAGCACATTATCCCATCCTGATGAACACCGGCCGATACGTTATTTGAATCTGAGTTACATTGGCCCCATTCGCACTGATCAGTTAATGACCATTGAGGTTGAGTTGTTGCGGTCAGGCCGCAGCGCCACGCAATTGAGCGCAAGGGTGCTACAAGACAACCAAACCTGTGTCATGGCTCAGGCCTGTTTTGGCCTACAACGTGAGTCGGTCATTAGCAAAAAGAATCAAACTAATCTGGTCATGGAGATGCCGAAAAAAGCCGACTTCATTCCGCCTATTCCGAAAGTGGTACCGAAATTCTTGCGTCACATGGACCTCAAATTGCAACAAGGTCGATGGCCATTTATGCGCGGTAACAGTGATGAGTTGCAAGGGTGGATGCGTTTCAAACAAGCCCCACAGGCATTCAAAGATGCTCATCTGATCGCTTTGATTGATGCTTGGCCATGTACGGTGTTACAACAACTGAAAAGACCAGCAGCTGCCAGCACCATGAATTGGAACCTAGAATTTTGCCAAAGTACCATACCGCCAAAACCCGATCAATGGTTGGCCTACCATGCCCAAACCGCTCACGCGGCTGATGGCTATGTGTTGGGTGATGCTGAAATCAGAAACTCACTAGGTGAATTGTTGGCCTTAAGCCGACAAACTGTGGGTGTGTTCGGATAGGACCCAAATTGTCAATTTTGGCAAAGCACAAATGGTCAGTCATTGCGGTCTTGAGAAATATACGATAAATATATTTGGAGAAGGTGGCAGAGACCCTGTATGCTACACAACACATTCAAAATGAGTTAGGATAAAGTTTTCAACTTTAAAAGTACAGTCACATGGAAGTTACCTCCCGCTCCCGAACGCTGATATTGACGCTATCCGTTTTGCTCTGTTTCACGAGTCATGCATTGGATTTTGATCAACAAGAACTGCAGATTCTGAAAGGAAATAATCCAAAACTGGAGGACAATGAAGGTTATCTGTTTTTTCCGTTTCAATCCAATACTGATTTGAAATATATTTTATTGGACCACGTCGAATCAGGCAAAAGTATCAAGTTTAAAAATATTGCCAGTGGTGAACATCACGCTTTATTGAAACTGAAAGCTGGAAAGTATTACTGGAAGCGGGTCAGAAAAGAAATTGGTTATGCTGTATACCAGGTAAGATACAAAAAACATGAGCACCAGTTTGAAGTCAAGCCGGGGGTGGTTAACTACGCAGGTAACTGGATGTTTAATCTGGAGTTCAGAAACAATGGGATGTTTGGATACAGCCTGACCACCACCAATAAATATGCTTACGAATGGTTAAATTATAAAACCCAATTCGGCCCCTTAATCAACAACCAGCCTTTGACATATGTGGGTGAAGTGGAAGACAGGTATCCGCTTAAAATGCAACAATTGATGAGCCGCAATCCGCAGGTTTCAGATGACTCAATCAATTTACATGGCTTACCTAAAAGCAGCCCACTGTTAAAGTTTTACGACACTTCTGATGGCATCGAACAACAAGAAGCTGAATTTCCGCAATTAACCTCTTACGTTAAAACCAATGACCGGTCGGTTGGAGAAATGAGTCCTACAGGCGAATACATCATCCTGCATAGCCGAGTTGATGCGCAATATATGATTGAAATATTGCATGTCGAAACCCTGGTTTCTTATGTGCTGTTCAAACAAAAATTACATCAGAACACCCGCATCAGGAACCTCAGTTGGATTGATCAAGATTCGTTTTTGTATGATCTAGATTTTGGTGAAATGTCTTCAACCCATGTGGTGCATCTGAATTTTGATCTATTCGGCAAACTCACGGCAGCGAATCAATATGAGTTTCCCATAGAAGGGGTGGTGATTGACGCCTTGGTAGATGAACCCAATACTTTGTTGTTTGCTAATTTTACCGAACAGGAGTCCGTACGTAATGATGGTAGGGGCCTGTACCGGGTGAATACCACCGACAATGACAGCATTCGAAAATCCTTTTGGAAGACGGTCAAGCACACCAGGCAATTTGATCATGTGGTGCAATGGCTAACTGATCATGCCGGCCGTGTTCGATCTGTGATTGAAGTTGAACATGATAAGAAAAATGAGTTGATCATATACCACCATTGGTTTCTGGATATGGCTGATGGAGAAGGTACGTGGAAGAAAATCAATACGTTTGACTCTGACCAGGATGTGCCTTTGCCGGTGATGTTGTCAACGGATAACCAGTTCTTTTATACCCTCACCAACCAATTTGGTGAAATGAAGTCCATACATAAATATTCAACCCAGGACTACAGCCACATGGGCCTTTACCATGAAGATAAAAATCATGACATCACTGGTCTCCATGTAGATCCCAGCTCTGGGAAATTGGTGGCCTACGGGTACATAGAAAGCGGTAATTTAAAACTTAATTACTTCAATGACTCAGATGATCGCATCAAGCAGTTGCGTGAACAAAATCCTGGCATCAATTTATACGTAAGACAACATCACAAAGGCACTGGTAACATGTTGGTTTTTGGGTTCACCAGTTTTTCAAAAGGAACCTGGTACTTATACAATGAAAAATCAGGAAATATCAGCAAATTAATTGATGTCAATGAAACTTACGAAAACCTGCCCAAAGGAGACACCCATGTCATTAACATCAAGGCAGTTGATGGGGTAAGCATCGAAGGGTATTTGGTAACTCCATCAGCAGCAGGTTCGAGCAATCACCCGCTGGTGGTGATGCCGCATGGTGGCCCCATAGGCGTCAGAGACTATGCCGTGAATGATGAATTACAACATTTTTTTGCTGCCCATGGGATAGCAACACTGAAAGTCAATTACCGCGGTTCAGGCGGTTTCGGCAAGACATTTGAGTCACTGGGTAATGGTCAATGGGGTGAAAAAATTGAAGCAGACATACACCAAATGGTTAATCATGTGATTGCAGAATACTCACTATCCCCTGAAAAAGTTTGTGCTATGGGAGGTTCCTATGGTGGCTATTCGGCTTTGATGTTAACCATCCTTTATCCCGAAACCTATCAGTGTGGGGTGTCATTTGCAGGCGTGGTCGATTTGCCACTGATGTTTACTGGAATCAGTGCATCGGCTATTGATGAATACCATGAGGTAATGAAAAAAATTGTGGGTGACCCCAAAACGGATCAACAAAGAATGATAGAAAAGTCACCTTTTTTCTTGGCCGAAAAACTCACCAAACCCATAAAACTATTTCATGGACAACTGGATGATACCGTCTCGTTGGAGCAGTCATTGCGAATGGTCCAGGCTTTGCACTTGCTGGGAAAACAGGTGGATTTAACCATTTTTGAGGACGAGGCACACAGCAGTAGGTTCGTGAATACCGACGTTTACTTTTTTGCCGAGAGTTTAAAATTCATCCAGCAGCATCTGGGGATAACATCGACTGCCAAACCCTATGTGCCTGAACCTGAAGCAGATGAAGAAGATTCCGCAACAACGGTGCTGGACTACATTCAAGGGCAACAATAAGGTTTTTGAATTTAAACAACGCTTTGGATTACTGGTATATTAGCGAACAAAGCGTTTCAAACCATTGGAAGTAAACAAGCTGTCTTTGGCCGGTTCGGTTGGGTAGGCATTGGGTTTGACTGCTTCATTCTGTAATCCCATCACGTGGTATTGGCGACTGTTCAGGTCATGGTAAGCATTGATGACTGGTACAGTTCCAGGAAGGTCATGATCTTGGTGGAGGTAGGACAGGCTGACCCGAAACAGTTTGCCTTGTTTGTCGTATTGATCCGCGATGACCACCGACCAACTGTCTTCATCGAGGTAGAAATCACGTTGGCTGTAGACATGTCGCCAAGCTGCTTTCAAGGTGGCCCTGATCACCCACACCCGATGCAGTTCATAGCGGGTGTACTGGGGGTTGATGTGTCCAGGCTTCAAAAGCTCAGCATAACTTAAATCGGCACCTATTAATCGATCATTGTTATAGGGAATGTATACCATTCTGGGTTCCAGCATGTGCCAGTTGAACCGATCTGGAGAGCCGTTAATCATGTCGGTGTCATCGGCGGTGCGCAGGCCATTGGCAGAATTAACCGGTTGGTCGTAGGCCAGTTGCGGTGCCCGGATAACCCGGCGCCGTCCCTGGTCCCAAAGCCAAGCGGAGCGGGATTCCTTGATTTGATCCAGAGGTTCCAGCACCAGTCCACCGGACCCTGCTTGGTTGGCAGGTGCGGTTATTTTGGACAGCGCCGAAAACAAGCGGTTGTTGTTTTTGCCATCGGGCAGGTAATAATCAAAGCGCACCAGGGTTTCGCGGGTGGTTAATTGGATGTTGCCTTGGTCATTGATAACGGCATCACTGGCGAAACTGGTCAGCTGCTGACCCCGCCAGCGGGTGATGTGATTGAAATAAACTTCTGTGGCTGATTGGGGTAACGGAAAAGGGATGCCAGCCAAACTGTTTTGAATGCCGGTTTGTTGTTCATTGAGGGTGGCTTGAGTGGCATTCTTTTGGGTGTTCTCAGTCACCCATTTGGGTGCGTTGAAGGTGCGGTGGCTGGGGTAAATGGCCATGCTGAAAGTCTCTGGATAAGTTTCAAACAAAGCCACCTGTCCGGCTGTCAGGTGTGCCAGGTATTGGTGGTGGTTGGCATGGGTGATGGTGAACAGGGGTTGTTCATTGGTATCGATTTGAGTGACATCCTGCCAAGCTGGAATTTGATCACCATCCCCGGCTTGGGTGGCCCCAAAGGGAGTCAATTCCACGCCCAGCTTTGCGGCTTGTTCAGGGCTGACTTTGGCGACGGTCTCAGCGGGTACTGACAAAATCAACAAACAGCAGAGCAAAGCATTGGTAAAATGTATTTTCATGAGTCGGCTCCGGTGAGGCGCATTTCAATTAAATGGGGAACAAAACCAGCTTTTTCATAAGCGCGGATGGCGCGCGGGTTTTGTGCATAAACATGTAAGATGATTTCGCTGATGCCTTGTTGGTTGAACCAAGCGGTGATGGCGGTAATCAAGGCTTCACTGACGCCTTGGCCACGGTGCTTGGGTTCAACATACATGAAGCCAATGTAACCCAGGTGGCTGGTTTGAAAAAACGGCTTGCGCGGTCTGATCTGGCCGTAGACACTGCCAACGATTGTACCCCCATCTTCAGCCACCAACACTTCGGTGTCATTGGCATCGATATATGCTGCTATGGGGTAATAGCTGATGGGCCGGTCCTGAATCAAGGTAGGGTCCATCGGCCTTTCGGTGGCGATGATTTGTTGCTCAAATTCCAGTAGGGTGCTTAGGTCGTCAGCAGTGGCCGGTCTGATGTGCATGGTCTGATGTTGAAATTAAACCCCATTATCATAATGGATTAAGGAATGCTCTTGGGACTTCATTCACTTTTGTTCCTGACAAAAGTGAAAGCGGCCGCGGCGAGCATGTCAATCAACTTCGCGCGAATGACGCCATACACAAAAGGCTTCTTTGCCGCTGGCAAAACCGCCACATGTTCATTGGCTATTCTCTTCGTCTCTGATTGGCCTCCATGGATGGAGGTCTGCCGCGCGAGCTTGGAGCAGAAGCGGCCGTACACTCACGGCTAATCGCTCATTCCATTATGGCTTCTTGACTTCGTCAAATCGCCATGACTGTATTCTCTGCCTAACCGACTCGGCGGGTCAAGCTGCTCGGCAGCTTTCCTAAGCCGCAGTTATTGAAAACTTTATACTGGATAGTGCGAATATTGAGGTTAAAAAAAGGGGCCAAATGGCCCCAATCTCGGAGGTGTGGTTATTCAGTCGCTAAAATCACGTTGTTGGCATAGTCTTGATAAGCGGCTTGTATTTGTTGTGCCACCTGATCAGGGAACAGCAAAAAATCACCTTTTTCTAAGGCTTGTACAATTCCCTTGGCCACCACTTCTGTGGTGTCAGCTTCATCAAATCCGGCTTGTTTGGCCATATCTGTCGCAATTGGCCCTGGGTGTACCGACAGCACCTGAATACCCAGGTCTTCCCAACTTTCCTGCAGCCCCTGTGTCAATGAATAAGCCGCTGCTTTGGATGCTGAGTAGGTTGAAAATGGGGTGAAGTTTTTGATCGATGCCACGGAGTTCAGTTGCACAAAGGCGGCTTCTGGCTGTTTTGCCAATATCGACTCATAGGCTTGTGCCATGCGCATCAACCCCAGCGTGTTGATGTTGAATTCAAATTGTAAGGCCGCTTCAGCGTCTGGGTCGGTTGGCGCGGCTGACTTGAGTACACCAGCGTTGTTGACCACCACTTCGGCATCGGCAGTTTGGCTAGCCAGATTTTGAATGGAGGCTTTGTCAGCCACATCGACCTGAATGGTTTGTACGCGTTTGCCATACTGTTGTTCTAATGGTTTGACTGATTCTGGGCTCCTGACTGCCAGGTAAACTTTTTTGGCGCCAGCGGCTAAAAATTGTTCGGTAATCGCCAGACCAATGCCACGATTGGCGCCAGTTACCACAGCTGTTTTGTTGTTTATGTTGATACTCATGTGAATGTCCTTTAGTTGATTTTTTAATTATGTACCGTTCGGTATGTTTGCAATAGTATACCGGTCGGTATAAAATGGTCAAGCATTTAATTGATTGATTTTGAGGTAAGTATGGTGGCAGGCAGAAAACGTTGTTTTGATGAGCAGCAGGCATTGGAGGCAGCGATGCGGGTGTTTTGGCAAAAAGGCTATGCCGGGGCCTCACTGATGGACCTCACACAAAGCATGGGCATCAACAAACCCAGCATGTATGCGGCGTTCGGTAATAAAGAACAGTTGTTTATCCGGGCCACTGAAAATTACATTGCCAACTACGCCGCTGTGCATGCCAACCATTTACAGGACGATTCACAACCCCTGATTCAGCGATTAAAACGATTCATGCATTCAGCCGTGACTTCACAATGTGGTGAGCATGGTCCCAAAGGTTGTTATTTGTCGATGGGGCTTTCAGAAATGGCTGGCGAAGAAATACCTGAGGCAGCTTGTCAGGTCCTGGAACAAGCCAAATTGCTCACTGAAGATTTGTTCCACGATACTTTTGTGGTGGCCCAAAAGCGGGATCAACTGGCAACCACTGCCAATGCCCGCCATTTGGCGCAGTATTTAGCCACGTTTTTACATGGCACTGCCGCCATGGCACGGGCCGGTAAAACCTTGGATGAATTGTCACAAACCATCAAAGTGGCCTTATCGGTGATTCCTGCTCAAGACAGCCTGGCAGCGGAGGACGCATGAGCCTAAAAAATTCAGTCAAGAAAGCCCACCAAGCCAAAAAATTGAAACGCATCTTGAACTGGTATGGTCCCTATTTGGGTGCTGGAGTCAAAATTGAATATATCGCCGATGACTGGCGGGAGGTCAAAGTATCGATGGCGATGAAGTGGTACAACCGCAATGCAGTTGGCACCCATTTTGGTGGTTCTTTGTATGCCATGATTGACCCGCATTACATGTTGATGTTGATGAAACTGTTGGGCGAGGACTATGTGGTTTGGGACAAAGCGGCCCACATTGATTTTATTAAACCCGGCACTGGAACTGTATCAGCCACCATGAAGGTCACCGGTGACATGCTTAAAGACATCAAAAACCACACCGCTGCTGGTGAAAAGTACTTACCGGAATACCCGGTTGACATCACCAATGAGGCTGGCGAGTTGGTGGCGCGGTGCCTGAAAACCCTTTATATCCGCAAAAAGCCATCAAGCAACAAAAACTGATTCCCCGATGACCTAAGGGAATTTCTGACTTGTTGATTGAATAGCGGCTGACTATAATCTTTGCATTACTCACTACAGTGCTGCCTGATGTCATTGCAAATAGGCCCCTATACGGCTGACCCTGAACACAACACCATCACTCGCCATGGCCAACCGGTTAAATGGGGAGAAAAAGCCCATGCTTTGTTTATTCAGTTGTTGATTCACAGTCCCAAAACCACCAGTAAAGAGGACATATTTGCTCATGTCTGGAAAGGGCGTGTGGTGACCGAAAACTCACTGTATAAAATCATCAGCAAATTGCGTCAGGAATTACAGGGTGATGACATTGAAGTGGAATCGGTATTTGGCGAGGGCTATCGCTTGGTTTATCAAGGCGATGAACAATCAACAAATGCATCAAAAAAAATGACTCATGGGTGGCTTTGGGCCATGGCAGGTATATTAAGTCTGGCGCTACTGGGTTGGTTTTGGCTACAGCACCAAGAGCGACAAATGATGCGTCAGATGCTGACGCTGCAACAAGTGATGGCCGTTAACAAGCAAGCCTTTATCAGTCAAATCAACCGCCGCAATGAACTGGGTGAGTTGTTGGCAGAACGCTTTGAATTGAAGCAAGAGGATTCATGGGAAAAGCGGTTTTACCAATTGTATGACCAGATGAATGAGCAAGAACGGTTTTTGTGTCAACAAACCCGTGCCTACACCGAAGGTCCTTTATTTGAAAACAACCAGGCAGCCCTGCAGCTGCTACAACAAAATCCCAAGGTGGCTGCCGCCTTGCCGTTGGCCCCGGAGTTAATCACCCACTTGACCTTGTGGCTGAATAAGTACGAGCGGGTGTTTCGGAATTCAGAGAAAATGTGTTTGTTGTACGTTGGCGTTGAAGATGGTGCACCCTACCCATCCGATTTTGATCAACAATTAGGCGATTGGATCAAGGCGCACCAGGACTGACTCAGGCAAGTTAAACACGCCAATTTAAATCAACCGAATCTCAATGTTTTGAATGGTTTTTAAGTAGGCGGTGACGATTCATGTACATCATCAACAGCATCAGGCCTGCCATAAACCCGATGCCGACGGTGGTCAAACTGGGAACGGCAGTCGGCGTGCCCACAGGTCCTGGAGGACCCGCTGGGCCGACATTGAGGCTGTCAATGGCAATTAACTGGCCATTGAAGGGCGGTTGTCCCACATCTTCAACAAAATAAACCAAGGCCAGCCGACCGTCGGCATTAACCGGCACATTGATTTCAGTCCATTGTTCTGGGTAGCCACCCGGCTGTAAATTGGGGTTAACGGCGCCAATGATTGTGAAATCCCCGAAATCCTGAGTGCCGCGTGTCACATCGCCAATCACGCAAGGACCGGTGGTGATACCGCCCGATGGACTGTGAACCACCACCAAACGATCAGCTGAGAAAGCATTGCTTTCGGCACGTGTAAAAAAGTTTAATTGTTCGACAAATCCCACATCGGGCAAAATCAACCAGTCACACAGCACATTACCTCCGGTTTGTCCTACGTTGCCGATGATGTAAGAATCATCAGGACCTGCCTGCGCAGGAAACAGCCCGGGAAATCCTTGAGTCCAGCTGGCATCGCCAATGAAATCGGAACGGTTGTCAAAAATCCACCCTCCGTCATCCAATGCCAGGATGTCTTCAAAGCCCTCTTCAAATGTGCCAGCCCAGCTTGGGCCAGATAAAGTGGTTAAACAGGCGATACATGCCGCCCATTGATAAATCATTCGCATGTCATTTCCTCTATTGATAAACAGGACTACTTTGACGCAGAGAGGCGTTTTGCGGTTAGTGAATAAATCTGAATAATTCTGCCTCAGGGTCCGCTCAGAGTCTGCTTGGTTTAATTATCAGAGGAATTCTATTTGCCATGCATTGATGTATCCGGTGTCTTGGTTGTAGACATCAACTACCTTTAATTGCCAGGTGCCAGAGGCCGATATACCGCCTTGGTTGGTATCAACCGTCTGATTGAGGTTGTTGGTGCTGCCACCACTGGGGTTACGCAAGGTGGTTACCGTGCCATCAGGTGCCACCAGTTGTACCCGCAAATCCCCCCGGTAAGTATGCACAATGTCATAACTGATGCGCATGTCGCCAGCGACACCAGTTAAAGTCACCGCAATTGGGCTGCTGATACCGGTTGGGTTGTTGTCAGGAATGTTGTAATTGCTGTCGTTTAGGTAAACCAGTGGTTGTTGGTTGTTACTGTATTGAGCAACCAGGCTGGCACCACTGTAGGAGGCGTAAGCGCGAACCAGTACATGATAAGTGCCTGCTTGTACGTTGTTAAGCTGACAGCTTTCATTGTTGTTGCTGTTCCAAGAGCGACAGTCATAAGTTTGGGTGGTTGGTTGTGAGGCAAACCTCACATAAAGGTCGGCATCGCCACTGCCACCACTGAGTTCAAAACTCAAATCACTGGCTCCAGCAGGGACTGCAAAAGTAAAATACTGTTGGTTGTTGGTGTAGCCAGTCAGGCCGGTTTTGGGGACGCCATTGGTTAATGCGTTACCTGAGTCACCACCAATTGTTACTGAAACCACTGCGCTTTGAACCGATTCATTGGCTGCCTGATCTTCGGCTGTCACATAATAGTGATAGGTGTTGCCGGCAGTCACATTGTTGTCGGTGTAATTAGAATAAGTTCTCAACACGGCGTTTAATGGCATGAAATTGTTGCTGTTATTAATCGATCGGTAAACTGTATAACCGGCCAAGTCGGTTTCATCGTTGTTATACCAGTCAACATATATGGAATCATTGTTCACTGTTGTACTGAGGTTGGTTACGGCTGCAGGTGGCGTGGTGTCCGTTCCACCGCCGTCACAAACCAGTTCAAAAACACAGGTGACCCAGGCAGGGTTATCAATGAATGGGTTGCGATTGCCCTGGGCTGCGGCTACCGCTTCATTGTGCTGATGTTCGTAAATGTCAACCGGATCATTTTGATGCCACAGCAACAGCACCGAAAGCAAACCCATGTAGGCCGTCGATTCGTTGTTGCCCGTGCTTGAGGCTGCAATCAAGCTGAGGTTGTCGGTCAGGATCAAATCAGGTTCACTGTGGCCGGTGTTCCCATGAACGCCACCTTCATACCTGACATCCATGTAAAACATGGCGCGGGCAATGTCACCTTGGCGTTCTTCCCAGACATCCCAGATACCTGTTTTGGTGAAATTGGATTGGCCTGCACCGCCGCGGTTGTTATTGACTTCAGTGGGTTTCTCGGTGCAGCCATTGACGCAAATATCAAAAGGTTTGTTGCTTCTGGACGAGTTATAAGAACTGTCGGCAATGAACAGGTGGTGCATATCTGTGTAAGGGTAATTACTGCTGTTGTCATCTGGAAACCCATAGGACTTGGGCCATGAGTGTTCCCGGTTGTAATTGTTGTTACCACCACCGACTTTGTTGTTACTTGAGTTTTTATATAGGGTGATGACTTGGTTTTGGTTATCGACATTTTCCCCAGCCAATTCCAACACGTCCCAGGTATCGGTAGCCGAAGAGGTGTAAGGAATGCGTGTGTGGTCATCGATGATGTCATGCAGAGAATTGCGCAATGCGCTGGGTGATGAATCATTGACTGTGGCATAGTAGTTTGGATCAGCTTGAGACCAAACCAGCGGTGAGGTGAACAGCAGACAGGCGCAACCAAGTGCGCGCATTGTAGCGTTTTGTTTGTACATATTTTACTCCCGGGTTTTTATTTTTATGGTGTTGGTAATTAACAATCTACCCCAACACCTTCAAAATATCTGCGACTCGTGTCGCTTTGATTAAACCACCATGAAGATTTGGTTATGAAGCAGTCCACTGAAGCCAAAAAAGGCAGTTAATCTATTTGCAATTAAATCTTTGTTTGCAGTAAGTTAGGGATGATAAAATTTTTGAATGTATAAATCATCCACGAGAATCCCATCAGATTTGGCCTGTTATGAGCAATAAAATAACCATCACCATCAACGACAAAACCCATCATTTTGATGCCGATGACAAAGCGGCCATGGCCAAAATGGAATGGCAGGACCGCAAGCAACTGATTGCTTTGCTGGAGAACATACGCCAGGCTGAACACATCACCGCAAATGCCGCAGAACAGAAATCAGCGCCAAAAAACATTTCGCCAACGCAATCAAACACCCAAAACAGGGAACACAGTGACCAAGATGCCAGTCACCAAACCATCAGGGAAGGTCGCCAGGGTGAGGGTGACGTGGATGCTTTGATGAACCGCTTGATCATGCAGGAACAACAGAACCGAACCAGCATTCCCGATCGCGGTACGGTGCTTAAATGGATGTTGGTGTTCTTTGCTGTGGTGGTGTTGTTGATGTTGATTTAGCCGAACACCTGTTCATTTTCTGCGTTGAATCAAGCGCCCGCGCAACCATTGTTTTTCGGGATGGCCTAACCAGGCTTGCAATTCAGGACTGGAAGTTCTGAAAGTTTTCAGGCGAATGGGTTGTGAGCGGCCACCCAAAACACCGAAAAACACGTAGTCCTGATCGTACTTTAATTTTTTGCAATCAGGGTGTTCAGGTAAGGTCGAGGAATCCAAGTCAATGCTTTTAGGCACTTTACCCCGCCAGATTTTTTTGCTTTCTATGAAGCTGAGCTTTTTGTCTGAAAAACTGATTTCCTTGCGGTAGGTGCCGGAAAACACAAAATCATAGCCAGCTCTTTTTAAACTTTCGGTGTCGGCTTGGCGCCAATCGGCCTGGCTGGGTTGTTTCTGTTCAACCCACTGGCCATTGATGAGCTTGGGTGGGTTACTGATTTTGGGTTGTGGGGTACAAGCCCAAGTAAGGCTGCTTTGGGTAATTAAGCCCAGCAACAACAGCGGTTTGATTGTCATCATTTGGTCTCCAACCAGAAAGTCACCGGGCCATCATTGATCAGGCTGACCTGCATATCGGCGCCAAATTGGCCAGTTTCGATGTGCAGTCCGGTTTGTTTGGCCAGTTGGACCATGTCATTGAAGATTTGTTCACCGTGTGCTGGCGATGCACCTTTTGAAAAGCCCGGCCGGTTGCCCTTTTGGGTGTCTGCCACCAGGGTAAATTGGGACACCAACAACAGCTGGCCCTGGATGTCATTCAATGACCAGTTCATTTTGCCACCATCGTCAGTGAAAATACGGTAACGGCAAATTTTTTGCAGCAGCTTTTCAGCCTGTGCAGGCGTGTCATCGCGTTCCACGCCAACCAATGCCAAGATGCCTTGCTGAATTTGGCCAACGGTCTGACCAGCGACATCGACTTGCGCCTGTTTGACCCTTTGTATCAATGCTTTCATGGTCTGTTGAAATGAAAAAATTCATGTTAGCAAATGCCGGTTAGTGATACCAGCCTGAATGCGGTGTTGTTGAAGGGTCTTTGCAGTCGCTTTACTTGGCGTGTGTTCAACTGCTTAAGAAACTATCGACTTGTTGTTGGAGTTTGTCCAGGTAATCAGACTCCATCGGATCCAACCAAATGGCGTCGGGTTCTTTGCGCAACCAGGTTAATTGGCGTTTGGCCAGTTGGCGGGTGGCGGCGATGCCTTTGAAGATAAAATCTTCGCGGCTGGTTTTGCCTTCCAAGTGTTCCCATGCCTGGCGGTAACCAACCGAACGCATGGATGGCAGCTCATCATGATTTCTGGGGTTGGCCATCAAGGTCCGCATTTCATCCAGAAAGCCTTGATTGAGCATCTGATGAAAACGCAAGGCAATGCGTTCATGCAAAATACTGCGGTCGGCTGGCGCGATGATGATTTTCAGGGTGTCATACGGCAGTGATTCGCCTTGGTCCAATTGATACCAGGTGGTCATGGTCTGACCGGTGAGCAAATACACTTCGTAGGCCCGGTTGATGCGTTGTGGGTCATTGGGGTGAATGCGAGCGGCACTGTCTGGGTCGACTTCTGCCAACAGTTCGTGCACATGTTCCCAGCCCAACTCATCAGCAATGGCCTGAATTTGCGCCCTGATTTCCGGGTTGGCTTCCGGCAGTTGCGATAAACCGTGTTGTAAGGCGTTGTAATACAGCATGGTGCCGCCTGCCAACAACGGTATGCGGTTGTTCTCTACGCTTTGTTGCATCAGGGCTTTGGCATCCTGACAAAAGTTGGAGGCCGAGTAAGGTTCCCAGGTTTGGCAAATATCCACCAGTGCATGGGGCGCTTGTTCAAGGGTTTGCGCATCGGGCTTGGCGGTGCCAATGTCCATGCCTTGGTAGACCAGGGCGGAATCCACAGAGATGATGTCGGCCTGGTATTTTTGGTGCAGCAGGATGGCTGCGTCGGTTTTACCGGCGGCGGTTGGACCCATCAAAAAAATGGCTTTGGGTGCTGCCTCTGCTGTCATGGCCTAACTGTTGTCATGGATGTTGATTATTGCCCACGCAGGAATAATTTGTCCAATTGTTTCATGTCTAACTGCGTCCACGTGGGCCTGCCGTGGTTGCATTGGTCAGAGCGCAGGGTTTGTTCCATGTCACGCAACAAGGCATTCATTTCCATGATTGACAGTTGGCGATTGGCACGCACCGAACCATGACAAGCCATGGTGGACATGATTTCATTGATCTGCGCTTCGATTTTTTGACTGGAACCCAGGGCCACAATTTCAGACAACACATCTTTGATCAGGTTTTCGACATCAGCTTGGGCCAGCATGGCTGGAATTTTGCGAATCACCAAGGATTCATCGCCAGTGACTGAGATTTCGAAACCCAATTGTGCAAACCACTCTTGCTGTGATTCGACCACATCCACTTCACGGCTGGAAACATTAATTTGAATCGGCACCAACAGTTTTTGGTTTTTCAAGGCATCGGCAGCGAATTGTTTTTTCATGCGCTCGTAAGTGATGCGTTCATGAGCCGCGTGCATGTCAACAATAATCAGTCCGTGTTGGTTTTCAGCGACAATGAAGACCCCGTGTATCTGTGCTTTGGCATAACCCAGTGGCGGAATGTCTTCGTGACCGGCTTCACTGGCCGGTAGGTCTGGTCCTGCCGGGTAACCGGACATGCCGGCACTGGCTTGCGCAGCCTGTTGTAAGTAACTGATGCCGGCTTGGTGGTCATTGGCTTGGTTATCAGCAGGGTGGCCAAACTGATTGCCTGAAGGGTAGCCGGTACCGGAGGGATAGGGTTGGTAGGTGCTTTGACCTGAACCACCCGAACCACCTGACAGGTTCATGCGGTGTTGCATTTGCGCATAGTCAGGTGTTGGCGTCTCAGCAGTGGCTGACATGGCCCCGACCCGAGTTTCTGCCAATGACTGGTGAATGGAGCCAAAGATAAAATCATGCACCAATTTGGAGTCCCGGAAACGCACCTCATGCTTGGTTGGGTGGACATTGACATCCACCAACTCAGGATTCAAATCCAGGTACAACACAAACGCCGGGAAACGGCCATGAAACAACACGTCTTGGTAAGCTTGTCGGATGGCGTGGCCGACCAGTTTGTCCTTGATCATGCGTTGGTTGATGTAGAAAAACTGGCGGTCTGGCTGGGCGCGGTTCCAAGAGGGTTTGGCGACCCAGCCGGAAAGTTTCAGGTGGCCGCGCTGTTGTTCAATGTAAATGGCGTTGTCAATGAAATCCTTGCCGCACAATTGGTTGATGCGTTGGTGTTGCAGTATTTCTGATTCACCACCCTGGGCTTGGCGGATGAGTTTGCCGTTGTGGCTGAGGCGGAAAGTGACATCGTAACGCGACAGCGACACCCGTTTGATCAATTCATCGATGCGCAGGTATTCGGTCTTGTCGGTTTTTAAAAATCGCCGGCGTGCCGGGGTGTTGAAAAACAGGTCAGAGACTATGACCGTGGTGCCCACCGGGTGAGCGGCCGGCATCGGGCCTTCAATCTCGCCGCCATGGGCATTGATCTGGTAAGCCATGTCGGCATCTTGGTGTCTGGAAATCAATTCAAAGCGACTGACCGAGGCGATGCTGGGCAGCGCTTCGCCACGAAAACCCATGGACAACAAGGATTCCAGGTCATCCAGTGATTGGATTTTACTGGTGGCATGGCGTTGCAAGGCCATGGCCAGGTCCGACTCACTGATGCCCTGGCCATTGTCAGTGATTTTGATGCGTTTTTTGCCGCCGGTCTGGACGTCAATGTCGATGACTGTGGCGCCCGCGTCGAGGGCATTTTCAACCAGCTCTTTAACCACTGAAGCCGGTCTTTCAACCACTTCGCCAGCGGCGATTTGGTCGATCAATTGATTGGGGAGTTGTCGGATGCTCATGGATTGAATTTTAACATGAGCCAAGTCTGCTTTGCGCGGATAGATGCATTAAGTGCACTATGCCCAAAGTGGCGTCATCAACAAATCACTGAATGTTTAACGGGATGGATTTGTTGGTGGGTTTGTTGGCGTGGCGTTTGAGTGCCTGGTAAAAAATCACCAGTACCAAAGCGCAGCCGCTGAGCCACAAACCAGCAAACAAGGGTTGGCTGGTGAAGGTGACCAATTGGTAGAAACAACTGGCAATCAGGTAAGCGATGCCCGTGGAATACAGGGCTGAAAAAACGGCCCATTGCTTGCCGGTCTCTTTGGCAATGGTGGCAATCACCGTGACACATGGAAAATACAACAGCACCAACAGCAGGTAAGCATAGGCCGCCCAACTGTCATGAAATTTCTCTTGCAGGATGCCAAACAACTGGCTGGATACACCTTGGTTTTCCGCCATGTTTTCAACCGCATCGATTTCGGTCAGTGACAAGCCCAAAGGGTCTATCAGGGCATCAGCCAAACCAGCAGCGTTGTCTGGAATGCTTTGTAACGCTTCTTGTAACTGTTCGCCAATGGTGGCATCGCCATCATCGGTGTTTTTGGAATAAATGGCATCTAAGGATCCCACCATCACTTCCTTGGCCAATAAGCCGGTGAACAAACCCACCACAGCCGGCCAATTGTCCTCATCAATTCCAATCGGTGCGAACAACGGTGTGGCCAGTTGTGATCCGGCGGCCAACATCGATTCATCGACGTCTTCATTACCCCAAGTAAAGTCGCGGCCAACCGATGAAAACAATTGCAGAATCAACACGATCACAAGGATGATTTTACCGGCATCAACAATAAAACCACGCAGCTTAAACCAGGTGGATTTCAAGATGTAGAGGATGCCTGGGAAGCGCCATTTGGGCAGCTCAATGACAAAGGGGTCGGGCTTACCTGGTAGGATGGTTTTGCGCATCAACAAACCGGTGGCAATCGCCACAGCAATACCAATCAGGTACAGCGACAACACAATCAGCGCCGCATGTTCAGTGAAAAAAGCCGCCACAAACAAGGCATATACCGACAAGCGGGCACCGCATGACATGAAGGGTGCCATCAGGGTGGTGATGATGCGTTCATGCCGGCTGGTCAATTGTCGGGTGGCCATCACTGCCGGAACGTTACAGCCGAAACTGACAATCAAAGGCACAAAAGCTTTACCGGATAAGCCAATGCGTTGCAGCCAATTATTCATGACAAAAGCGGCACGTACCATATAACCAGACTCTTCGAGGATGGTGAGGAACAAAAATAGAAAGCCAATCACCGGAATAAAGGTGGAAACCGTTTGGATGCCGGCGCCGAGGCCATCACCCAGCACCACTCCCAGCCAGTTGGGTGCATTCACTGATGACAGCAATTGTTTGGTGCCATCGATAAACAGGGCGCCGGTGGCGATGTCAAAAAAGTCAATGAACACATTGGCCACATTGATGGCAAAAAAGAACATCAGGTACATCACCAACATAAAAGCCAGGCTGCCGGTCAGCGGGCTGGTAAGCCATCGATCAATGCGACTCAGTTGGTTTCGAGGCCCTTTGATGCGAGACTGGCCGGCCGTTCGGGTGACCGCTTTGGCCATGTCCATGGCTTGTTGGAAGCGGGCATCAAAGATGCGCTTGCTTTCATTAATCACTTGATCCGAAGACTTGACATAAGCCTTGATGGCCTCAGCCCGAGATGCTGCTGACGGCAAGTCAATGTCATCTGGTAATTCGCTGTGTTTGTGCTCAACCTTGTCGGCTTGCTTTAAAGCCGCCTCGATGGCATCAAACAAGGCCGTGATGCCATGCAGTTTGACCGCGGTGGTGGTGATTACCGGGCAGCCGGTCATCGACTGAAGTTTGCCGATATCTATGGTTTTGCCACTGGCTGCACGTTCATCATCCATGTTGAGCACCAGCAACGTGGGCATGTCCAGATCCAACACTTCGGTGGTCAAAAACAGACCGCGTTCAAGGTTGTCGGCGTTGAGGACATTGACATAAACATCGATGTCTTGTTGGTCAATGGCTTGTTTGACCACCAACTCATCCTGTGACAATTCGGCCAAAGACAAGCCGTAAATACCGGGCAGATCGACCAGGGTGAATTGGGTGTTGTTGCGGATCAGCTTGGCTTTCGATTCTGTGACAGTGACGCCCGCCCAGTTGCCGGTTTTTTTGTTTTGGCCGGCCAGAGCGTTGAACAGTGTGGTTTTGCCGCTGTTGGGGTTACCAATCAGGGCGACTTTGGACAATTTGGTCACAACAGTTATTTCAGGCCAATAACACAGAAATGGTCTGGGTCAAATCGGAACCCACGGCAATGTTACCAAAGGGGGTTTTAACCACAGCACCATGTTTATACAGGGCAATCAACTCAATAACCATGCCCATGCCCAGACCCATCAAGGTCAGTTTTTGACTCATGGATTCATTGCAGGCATTTTGATACACCCGATACGTGTGACCGGCTTTGGCTTGTGATAATTGGACAGGGTGTTCCGTTGATGGGCTCATGGTAAGCAGTTAATCTAAATAATAATGGTTCTCATTATTGATGATTTTTATGCATTAATCAAGTGCTGTGGGGCAAATAATATCCATTTATCGGTGACATTCTCTAAACAAATTGAAGAAGCACACAGCCGATGTGGATTTTGGCTGAGGTAATTGGCATCAGTGGGCGTAATTGTTTGGTTTACTGCCGTGCAATTTGATAAAATAGACCGTTTATTTTGACTGGAATGATTGATGCTTGGACACATTCAGGAATTGATTGAGAACGCCCTGGAGCACTTGCAGGTGAAAGGCGAGTTTTCTTTGGAGGAAACCCCGGAGATAACCATTGAAAGGACGCGCAGCAAAGAACATGGAGATTATGCTTCCAACGTGGCATTGACCTTGGCGAAGCCATTGAAATCCAATCCGCGTGCCATTGCTGAAAAAATCATCGCTGAAATGGCTGATTCCAGCCACGTGAAAAAAATTGAGATTGCCGGCCCCGGGTTCATTAATTTTTACTTGACCGATGCCTGTCGATTGCAGGTGTTAAAGCGCATCTTGAAACTCAAGACCGAGTTCGGCAGCAGTCAGACGGGTGCCGGTAAAAACATCACCGTAGAATTTGTGTCTGCCAACCCGACTGGACCCTTGCATGTGGGCCATGGCCGGGGTGCTGCTTTTGGTTCCAGTCTGTGTAATGTGCTGAAAAAAGTGGGCTATGAAGTGCATGCCGAATACTATGTCAATGACCATGGGCGGCAGATGGACATCCTGGCCACCTCCGTGTGGTTGCGTTACCTGGAGTTGTGTGGCGATCCGATTACCTTCCCAGTCAATGGCTACAAAGGTGAGTACATTGTTGATATTGCCCGCAAGGTGAGAAAAAAATATGGCGATGATTTTCGCCATGATCAGTCTGTGGTCTATGCCCAGGTGAGTCCGGACGAACCGGCCGGTGGTGACAAAGAGCAACACATCGATGACCTGGTGGTCAATGCCAAGGACATCCTCGGTAAAGGCTACCAAAAAGTCTTCAAAGTGGCGCTCAAGGACATCCTCGGTGGCATCGAAGATGACCTCGAAGATTTTCATGTGTTTTATGACGAATGGTTTTCGGAAAAATCATTACACGATGGCGACACCATTGAACGGGCGCTGGCGAAGCTGGATGCCGATGGGCACCTGTATAAGAAAGACGGGGCCTTGTGGTTCAACGCCACCCATTTCGGTGATGAAAAAGACCGGGTGGTGATGCGTGAAAATGGTTTGAAGACGTATTTTGCTTCGGATGTGGCGTACCTGTTGAATAAATTTGAACGCGGTTTTGAACAGTCCATCTATGTGTTTGGTGCTGACCACCACGGCTACATCCCCAGACTAAAAGCCGCCACCAAAGCGCTGGGATATGATGCCGACCAGATTGAAATTTTGCTGGTGCAATTTGCCCACCTGTTCAAAGGCGGGGAAAAATTGCAGATGTCGACCCGCTCTGGGGAATTTGTGACCTTGCGAGAACTGGTTGAAGAAGTCGGTTGTGACGCCGCGCGGTTCTTTTATGTGATGCGATCCCATGATCAACATTTGGATTTCGATATGGACCTGGCCAAATCCCAGTCCAATGACAACCCGGTTTACTACATTCAATATGCGCATGCGCGAATCTGCAGCATCTTGCGCAAGCTGGAAGAACAAAACATGACCCACAACATCGAAATTGGCCATGTGGCGGTGGAATTGTTGGTGGAGGAACAGGAATTGGACTTGATTCGGGCCTTGTCGCAGTATCCGGAAACCGTTGAGCGCGCAGCCAGTACTTATTCAGTACACACCGTGGCCAATTACTTGCGTGAGTTGGCTCAATCGTTCCACAGTTATTACAACGCCCATCAGGTACAAGTGGATAACGAAAATTTACGCAATGCCCGATTAAACTTGTGTTTGGCAACTCGCTATGTGCTGGCCGATGGTTTGTCCTTGTTGGGCTCATCAGCGCCCAAAGAGATGCGTTCTGAAGACCGCTGAACACCACATCCCAGACACCATGACCCGTTTGCCTATACAATAAAACCATGACCAAAAAGAAAGCCGTGCGTAAAACAAGCAAAAGAACCACCCGCAAAGCCGGACACAAACGCCCCGTTCCAGGTTGGATTATCCTCCTCAGTGGGGTGTTGTCAGGCTTGTTGTTGGCGGTGTTTATTTATGTCAAAGGCTGGGTGCCTGAACCCATCCAAAACACCCAGCAACCGGTGCCCGGGGTGGCCCAAGAAGCGGTCAAGCCAGTCGAAGATGTGAGTAAATCACTGACCAAACAAAAACCCGATTATGACTTTTATTCGGTGTTACCGGAAATGGAAGTGGTGATACCCAAAGAGGAACTGGCCCAGCAGGCGGCCCGCAACAGCAAGGAATACACCTACATATTACAAGTGGCCTCTTACAAAACCCTGGCCGATGCCGAGGCGCTGAAAGCACAGATTGCCTTCTCTGGCCAAATCGCCTACATCGAATCCATCGATGTCAATGGTGCCCAATGGTTCCGCGTGCGGGTGGGTCCTTTTGACTCCAGCCGCGAAGCCGACAAACAAAAAAGACAACTGGAATCCAGTGGCCACAAACCACTGGTTCTGAAGCAAAACAAAACCTAAAGGTCCTTCATGAGTCTCCAAAGAACACAAGTCATGGCATGGGTATTGATGTCATTGGTTGCGGCTGCGGCTGTGGCCAAAAAAGCCCCCACTCGTCAGTACAAACAAATCCTGCCTGAAAAATATGTCACTGAAAAGCAAGTCACTCAACAACAGAAACACAGTGCCAGCCACAGGGTGCTCACCGGCATCAGTAAAAACCAGGACTTCCAGTTACCTGGCTCTTTGGATGCTGAACAAATTGCCAGCGCTTACCTGCAAGATTTAATCGGCCAACAGCCGCAACAAAAATCAGCCGATATTCAGTGGCAACAAACCGGCATCTACCAAGGTGCCAGCGTCACCACGGTCAGGTTTAAACAAGTCCATCAGGGTTACGATGTGTTTGGCGGAGAAATTTCAGTCAGTATCAATGCCTCAGGAAAAGTGGTGTTTGCTACCCATGAATTGTTTGCCATCCAAGGGCTGGAAAACCACAAACAACGGATCTCTGACCCGCAAGCCAAGCAAATCGTTGCCGATTACTTTAAGCACCCGGTAATACAAGCCAAAACAGACATGACCGAGCAACTGGTGATTTACCCCCATGCCAACGGTGCCAAATGGGCCTATCAAATGGATTACCAGTTCAATAAGGGCCGTGGTTATTGGCAATTGTTGATTGATGCCCACGATGGCAGCGTGATTCGTGCCGCCGACCAATTGCATTATGTCGATGCCCCAGGCCAGGTGTTTGACCCAGATCCCTTGTCCAGTGCCGGCCAGGAATACGGTGGTGGCTTGGAGGATAACAATGACCAGACCACCCCAGAGCTTAACCAACAGCTCAAAGCAGTGACCTTGGATGTGCTGAATCAGAACGGCAGCTTCTTTTTGACCAATCAATGGGCCGAGTCATTTGATGATGAAGCACCATTTGAAGGTGATTTTTCCCAACCTTCGAATGATTTTAATTACCACCGCGGCGAAGACTCATTTGAAGCAGTAAATACCCTTTACCACATCAGTGAGTATTTGGATTACGTCAACAATGACCTCGGCTTACAGGTGCGCCCCTATCAGTACAGCACCGGCATCAGATTTGATGCGCATGGTCAAGATGGCCTTGATAACTCTTTTTACAGCCCAGCAGGAAAACTGGTTTTTGGTGAAGGCTGTGTGGACGATGCCGAAGATGCCGATGTGATCATCCATGAACTGGCTCATGGCATCCACGACTGGGTGACTTTGGGCGGACTGTCAAATTTGACAGATGGCCTGAGTGAAGGCTTTGGAGATTATGTTGCCCAGTCTTACAGCCGCTCTCGGCCCGGTTACCAATGGGGCCCCAATGATGCCCATTACAACCACGTGTTTTCCTGGGATGGCCACAACGTATGTTGGGACGGTCGTACCACCAACTACAACCGGGTTTATCCCAGCGGACTGACCGGAAGAATTCATGATGATGGTCAGATTTGGTCTACCTGTTTGATGAAAGTTTGGGATGAGTTGGGCCGTGACAAAACCGATGCCATGGTGATTGAAGGTTTGTCCATGACCAACAGCAGTACCAATCAAGCGGAAGCCGCACAAGCCGTGTTACAGGCTGCTGCCGAACTGAGATATACCAGCGACTTGGGTTTTATTGCTGATACCTTCAATTCTTGCGGTTATGATGTGGAAGCCATCAATGAATTTGCGGTCAGCATCGAAACCAGCAGCAACCCACAGGTAATTGGCTCACCCGTGACGTTCAGTGCCAATACCGCTGGAGGCACCGCACCCTACAGCTACCAATGGGACATCAATGGTGATGGCATCACCGACAGCACCGCCGCTACAGTGACAGCCACTTATGCCCAAGTGCAACAATTCGATGTCAGCGTCGCGGTTGCAGGTTCAGCCGGCGGCAGCGGCAACGCCAGTTTGCCAGTGAATCTGGCCGGTGCGGTGGTTGAATTCAATGCCGCCGGCATCAATCCACCCAACCTGACACAGGTCTGTGGTAACAACGATGCCGTGGTGGATCCGGTCGAACGCTGGCAGGCGACTGTCAGCGTTGAAAACATCGGCGATCGCTCTGCCAGTGATGTGTATCTGGCCTTGGCTAAAAACCGCAACGCCATCTCCGCGCTCAATCAGGATAATTACGGCAACAGTGTGGCTTTATGTGATCGTTCATTCGTGGATATTTCTGGCTCAGGGAGTTTGTTGAATTGGCAAGCAGCAGGAACTCAATACCCCGCCTCTGATGAAGGGTCAGTGTTGATTCAATTAAGTCAAGCCATCGATCATTACGGTGTATCAGTGAGTCAACTCAGGGCTTCCACCAATGGCTATTTCAGCACCTCAGCCAATGCCAACGGTGGAGATTGGGACAACGATTGTCCATTACCAGCCACACCCGATCAAGACAATAACGGTGGTCGTATTGCCGTGATGCATGATGACCTACAAGATGCTGTGTTTTATCACCAGTTCTTCAGTAATTGTCCCAGGCCATCAGACACCGGTGGTAATTTGTCGTGTGAGGTTTTTCAGTGGAGTGATGTTGATTTGCTAGATACCTCCTCGGTAGAAAGTTTTGATATCCAAGCCATCCTTTACCCGACCACCTCACAATGGGTGTTTCAATATGCCGGCACTGGATTTGATGGCGGTTTTTCCACCACCGGCATGCAAAATGCAGCAGCCAGCGATGGTTTGAATTTTGCCTGTAACTCGGCGGGCAGCTTAAATGATGTTGAGGCCATCTGTCTGTTCAACAAGGATCACCAGGTTATAGCTGACAATAATTCTTGGTTGGTTGTGGAAACGCCGGTCATTGCTGTGGGTAACCTGTCAGTGGGCGCCTCGCAGGCGGTGGATGTGGCTTTTGCCATTGCTGAAGATGCTGCCTGTGGCAGTACCTATGGTATCAACCATGAAGCTTCAGTTTTCAACCAAGGATTCAATGCCGGTTACACCAACATCATCACCGGAGAGCTGGGCAACAACGGCAGCTGCCAAGTGGTGACCAGTTGTGGTGTGGGAACCACTGCGAACCTCAGCGTCAGTAACAACATCAGTCCCCAAAACGGCTTGTGGTGGAACCCGGCACGTTCCGGTAATGGCGTTGATTTGCATGTCAGTGACCAAGCGTCTTTGTTGTATGTGATGTACACCGGTAATCCAGACCGCTCTCCGGCTTGGTACATCGCCAACGATGCCGACAGCCACCACAACCAATATCACAACCAGGTATTGGAAGTTAATTTCGTCGGCGGGTATGCTGCCAACAACCAGCAGATTAATGTGGTGGGATCATCAAACACCACGTTCATTAGTCCCACCGAAGCCATTCAGGTGCGCCGCATCAATGGCCAACTCAGTGCCGAGAAACTGCTAGTCGATCAATTTGCTGCCAGCCCCACACCGAACATGCACACGGGCCATTACTTCAGCCCGGCTGAAAATGGCTGGGGTCAGTCAGTCATCACTTTGGGTGATACCCGGGTGGTTATCAGCTATATTTATGATGTTTTGGGTAACCCCTTTTGGACCATCAGCAGTGGTGCCAATGACGCATCAGAAAAAACCGTGGTCACCGCCGACACCTTTTGTCCCCATTGTCCAGCCATGCCCATTGAAGTCGATACCATCGGCACCCTGCGCATGCAATTCAATGGCCAGACTGACGGTGTGATTGATGCCTATAACATCAGCTACCCATCCGGTGCCACTACACCAGCGGCTTATTGGGAAACCACCAATTTACCCATCATTAACTTGGTGCCCAACGACAACCCGTGATTTCTATTGTGGCCGATAGGGTTTTGATCCGTCGGCTTGGATGCTGAAGCGTTTGTAGGTCCATTGGTATTGGCTGGGTGCCAGATTAACCAGTGCCGCGATTTCCTGATTCAATGTGGCTACACTGGTTTCCAGGTCGGCATAGATGGCTTCTGAAGCCCTTCGAAAATGTAAATCGAATCCTTTACCATCGCTCAGCCTTTCTGCCACCGCCAACACCACCGGCGCTTGGGTTTTGATGGCCATTTTAGAAAATAAAGTCATGGTGTAGGCTGGTTGGCCCATAAATGGAGCGTAGATGCCTTGACCGCTTTTGGGTTGTTGGTCCGGCAATATGGCCAGAATTCTTTGTTGTTTCAACACCTGCAAGATTTGGCGCACACCTTTGGCATCGGCGGTGATTTGGTTGGCACCTCCCTGTCCGCGGTAGCGCAACAACAGCTGTTCTATTTTGGCTTCCTTGGGTGGTTTATATAAAAAGGAAAAACCTGGGTGGCGCGACAGCCACAGATTCAACACTTCCCAATTACCAAAATGGGGCGCTGCCAACAGCAGTCCCTGACCTTCGTCCAGGGCCTTTTGCAGCACGTCATGGCCATGAACTTGATGAACAATGGCGTCGATGTCGTCACCGTACTTTTTCCAAATCAAACCCAACTCAAACATGGATTTAAGGGTTTCAGCCAGGCTGTCTTGAGCCAGCTGAATTTGATCATCGTGGCTGAGCTGCGGGTAACACAGTTGTGTGTTGGTGGTGGTGATGCGCCTTTGTTTTTCTGACCAGCGCCAGACCAATCGAGACATCCAAGTGGCCCATCGGTGTGTGGTTCTCAGTGATGACCAGCTGCTGAGCTGAACAATGAATTGGAATAAGAAGGCACGCATGTCGGTATTTTAATGCATTCGACTGAAAATGTTTGAGACAAAAAAAACCGCCATCCAGAAGACGGCGGTTAATTTACGAAGGCCACAAACATAAGACCTTCTTATCCCTTATTCCCGAGTTCGGTACCTCATGTACCTGGCCGACAATCCCTTGAGCGACCACTTGAGCCAGTTCATTGACTCTCCTTGATGTGCCTCATTGGCTGGTGATTCCTGATCACCTGATCCATGGGTACATTATCGCTGTGGTCGGGTTGTCAGTCTGTCCATGAGTTCGCAGTGGCTTGTAAGAAATTTCCTACAAGTACTTTTCGTAGATTGACTAATTGAACCGGGGTGTAGTTAACTTTCGGTGCTGGTGGCACTGGATTTTTTGTCTGCTGGTTTTGGTTTTTTGGTTTTAAAATCAGTCTCATACCAGCCTGTGCCCTTGAGTCTGAAACCAGCAGCGGAAATTTTCTTACGCAATTTGGGTTGCTCGCAACTGGGACAATCAGATAATGGGGCGTCCGACATTTTCTGTATTTTTTCTAGTTCGTGACCACAATCCTGGCACTGGTATTCATAAATCGGCATAGCAAAAAATCTCCAATATTGACATGGGTAACGGGCCATGTGGCCATGACCCGTTGTGGTGACGCCCTTAGTGGGGGTTTACAGCCTTAAATTCAAGTTGATTATCAGACAATTCTGCCTTGATGATTTGGCCCGGAGTGAATTCTCCGGCCAGCAACCGTTTGGCCAAGGGGTTTTCCAGCTCATCCTGAATGGCCCGTTTCAATGGCCGAGCACCATACACTGGATCGAAGCCGACGCTGCCCAGGAAGTCCACCGCCTCATCGCTGATTTCCAGGTGCAAATCCCTGGCCAACAGACGTTTTTTGACCTTGTTGATTTGAATCTTGGCAATCAGACGGATGTGTTCCTGCTTCAAGGGGTGGAACACCACAATGTCATCAACCCGGTTAATAAACTCGGGTCTGAAGTGGGTGCCGACCACTTCCATCACCGAGGATTTGATGTCTTTGTAAGGTTCATTGATTTTGCTTTGAATCAAATCTGAACCCAGGTTCGACGTCATGATGATCACGGTGTTTTTGAAATCCACCGTGCGGCCCTGACCATCGGTCAAGCGACCGTCATCAAGCACTTGTAACAACACGTTAAAGACATCCGGATGGGCTTTTTCAACCTCGTCCAACAGAATCAAAGAATACGGCTTGCGACGCACGGCTTCGGTCAAGTAACCGCCTTGATCATAGCCCACATAACCCGGAGGCGCGCCAATCAAACGAGCCACCGAATGTTTCTCCATAAATTCTGACATGTCCAGGCGGATGATGGCATCTTCGGTATCAAACATGAATTCAGCCAAGGCCTTACACAATTCGGTTTTACCGACACCAGTGGGGCCGAGGAACATGAATGAACCGATGGGGCGGTTGGGATCAGCCAAGCCCGAACGTGATCGGCGAATGGCATCGGCCACTGAGTTCACCGCTTCGTCTTGACCAATCAGCCTTTGGTGAATGGCTGACTCCATGTGCAACAATTTTTCTTTTTCACCTTCCATCATTTTGGTCACAGGAATACCGGTCCACATCGAAACGATCTCTGCAATCTCGGTTTCAGTGACTTTGTTGCGCAACAATTTAAAGGTACTCATGTCCACTTCCGTGGCCTGGTTAATCTGTTTTTCCAGTTCTGGAATTTTGCCGTATTGCAGTTCAGACATTTTGGCCAAATCGCCGGCTCGTTGCGCCAGTTCAAAATCGGCTTTGGCTTGTTCCAATTCTTCTTTCAAATGGGTGGTACCCTGAACCGCGGCTTTTTCACTGTTCCAGATTTCTTCCAGGTCAGAGTATTCGCGTTCCAGCTCATTGATGTTGGCTTGTAACTCTTCCCGGCGTTTCTTTGAACCTTTGTCTTTTTCTTTGATTAAGGATTCTTTTTCCATTTTCAGTTGAATCAATTTGCGATCCAGTTGATCCAGCTTGTCGGGTTTGGAATCAATTTCCATGCGGATACGCGAGGCCGCCTCGTCCATCAAATCAATGGCTTTGTCCGGCAGGTTACGATCAGTGATGTACCGGTGTGACAAGGTGGCTGCAGCAATGATCGCTGGGTCAGTGATTTCCACCGCGTGGTGGACCTCGTATCGCTCATTCAAACCACGCAAGATGGCGATGGTGTCTTCCACCGAGGGTTCTTCCACCAGCACTTTCTGGAAGCGGCGCTCCAGGGCTTTGTCTTTTTCAATGTATTGGCGGTATTCATCTAAAGTGGTGGCGCCAATGCAATGCAACTCACCTCGAGCCAGGGCTGGCTTGAGCATGTTACCGGCATCCATGGCACCTTCAGCGGCACCGGCACCGACCATGGTGTGTAACTCATCGATGAACAGAATCACCTGACCTTCTTGCTTACTCAAATCATTGAGCAGGGCTTTCAGGCGTTCCTCAAACTCACCGCGGTACTTGGCGCCGGCAATCAAAGCGCCCAAGTCCAGTGACAACAGGCGTTTGCCTTTGACACCTTCGGGTACCTCGTTGTTGACAATGCGTTGGGCCAGTCCCTCCACAATCGCGGTTTTACCGACCCCGGGCTCACCGATGATGACCGGATTGTTTTTGGTGCGGCGTTGCAAAATCTGAATGGTGCGCCTGATTTCGGCATCGCGGCCAATGATGGGATCCATCTTGGCTTTTTCTGCCCGTGCAGTCAGGTCAATGGTGTACTTTTCCAAAGCCTGGCGATTTTCTTCGGCACCGGCATCATCAATCTTGTTGTCGCCGCGGATGTCATCAATGGTTTTGGCCAACGAGTCACGTTGGGCACCGGCTTTCTTCAGCAATTGTGCGGTGGTGTCATTGGAATCCAACAACGCCAAAGCAAACAATTCACTGGCGATGTATTGGTCTTCGCGCTGCTGGGCCAACTTGTCAGCCAAGTTCAGGACTTTGACCAGGTTGGTAGACAGATTAACCTGCCCGGTGTTGGTACCAATCACCGGCATCAGCTCAATGGTTTCATCGATGCTGGCGCGCAACTGATTGACATTAACACCTGATTTCATCAACACGTGTTTGATGGAGGAGTTTTCCTGATCCAGCAGGGCCGCCAACACGTGGGCCGACTCAATCACATTGTGGTCTTTGCCCACCGCAATGGATTGGGCTTCGTTCAACGCTTGCTGGAAATTGGTTGTTAATTTATTGAAGTTCATAATTTCCAAAAATAATTTATAAGATGAGCACAATATTGGGGTGTTTGTGGTTTTTTTCAAATGGCATGCCATCCCCGGAAATTCAATCCTTTTACGCGGGCTTCAAGGGTTGCGGGCGAGCCGCCCGCGCTCCCGGTTGGTTATGAGCATCGTCTTTGAAATTAAGGCGGCTGAGCCTGTCGAAGTGCTCGTTGGGCTTAAGGTGGCTGAGCCTGTCGAAGCCTTTTTCGGGCTGGGTGGAATTTTCTTTAATTTAAACACACCTCGACAAGCTCGGTGAACTTTGGTGGTTCTTTATGTCAGGGTTGGTTGATGAAGGATTTGAGTTGGTTGAAATACTCAGGATTTAAATCCAAATCATTGTGTCCGGCTCGCCGGCATTTTTTGAAAAAGGATGAAAAAAAGTATCTACGTGTTTATGTCATTAATGTCGACCATGAAACTTAGTAACAGCTTGTTTTGTATGCGTTTTGGATAACCAGGCTCATGCTGCTTAGAGTTTATCAGTCATAACATTTAACTCATGAGTGATGTTAGAATATTGTTTTTTCTCAGCAGGAATTGAGATGAGGTACATCATAGGATTTTGCCTATCACTAGTCTGCTCACCCGTTTTGACCAACTTTCAACACGGATTTCAAAAAGTGGATTGTGGCACAAGCGGAATGCCATAACCTCCAGTTGGTTCACGACAGGCTGAGTTTGTCACTACCACCATCAACTCATCTATAAAAATGGCAGTTGTCGTTAAATACTTTAAATAACAAACTATCGATAAAAAATATGTTTAACTCAATCAAGCAGACTAAGCTCAACTTCAGAACATTTGCTTTATCAATCCTAATGTTGTCAGGCGGCACGGTGATGGCTCAATTTGAATTTGAAACCGTTTATATGGATGACTATCTGACCGGAACCTATGACTTTGAAGTAATGGATGTAGATGGTGATGGTGATGAGGATATTGTGTCGCTGTCAACAGTGCCCTACCGTGGTGCCCAGGTGTTCACATATTATGAAAATGTCTCAGGGCGCTTTCATCAGCGCTTCTTTGATCATAACATGGCTGAAAGGCCTTGGGAACTGACCTATGGGGTACATGTCGGCAGCGATCAAAACCTTGATTTTTACAGCAAAACAGGCCAAAGTTTGATTTACTTTGACCAAACCAACGGTGGCTTTACAGAACAAGTTTGGTTTGATGCGGATAATAATCAGGAAGGAGAGTACGTTCACACCGTGGGTGAATTCAATGGCAGTGGCTTGACAGACCATGTGATTTTCACAGTTCCTGAATTGTCCATAGAAACACGTATACAAACCGCACCAGGTCAATTTTCATCTGTCGTCATGCCAACCAATTTAAGGGTGTCTGATGTAGCAATTTATGATTTGCCTTTTTATCATCAAGTGATAGACATCGACGCAGATGGGGTGGATGAACTATTTCTTGCAGGAACCAATCAAGCCAGCGGAGTCTTCGAGCTCCACATGTATCGGTTCACAGATGGGGTGCCCAATCAAACGATGATTTCTGATCAAGTTACATTTGGTTTGTTTCGAGAAGTGGTTAAACCCATCCAGTTTGAAGATTTTACCGGTGATGGGTTGTTGGATTTTGTGCTAATCAAGAACAGCGGGTTTACCGAGTCCAGTCCAGTTCAGTACACCCAGAATCAGCAAGGCGGGTTTGATGAGTCTGTCATGAACATCACTTTTTCAGGAGGCACCCGTGCTTATAAATCCTTCTTGCGTGACCATGATCAGGACCAGGATCTTGACTACCTTTATTTGTCCGTGGGTGGTACTGGCAGTGATTTGGTTTGGCTTGAAAATGACAATGGCGATTTTTCACAATCCAGCTTATTGGCTTCATTTTTCTTTGATGATATGAATCCTGTGCTGGAAATTGACGTTGATGATAGCGGCCCCAAGGAACTGATCACATCAGCCTCTTTAATCATGAATTTGTTGACTGCTGAAAATGATTATGAGCCATACATCATAGAGGAACGGTTGGCACCCTTTGGGGAAATCATCAGTTCTGATACAGACCAGGATGGTGATGCGGACTTTTTGGTATCAAGTGGGTTTATCTCTACCCTTAAGTATTATCAGAATGATGGCAACCGGATACAACCGGGGCAGAACTTTCAATTCAATCGAGACATCGCTGGTTTTGAGTTTATGGACCTCAATGGTGACACTTACCTCGACATCATGTTTGTGTTGAGAAACGAGATTAACTCTCCGGAGGAGCGGTTTGAACTGGTTCAATACATCAATGATGGGGCCAACCATTTCAATCGTTCGGCGTCACAATTGTTGCCTTCAAGCGTCTTCTATGGCAGGACTGAATTTAATGACATTGACCAGGATGGAGATCTGGACTTACTGATGGTTTATGACTCAAGTGCCTACTGGTATGAGAACCAAAACCAGGTGTATTTAGCAGAACAAGTGATTTTAGAAAGTTATCGCGGTGAGTTGGATGAACATTATGCCTTGGGAGACTTTGATGGAGACGGTGACACCGACCTAATCATGTCATACCGGGTTTGTGGTTTTGCTTCATGTTCTAACGAAAAAGTGGTCAGGTATGATTTCAATCAAATCACCAGATCGTTTGAATTCAATCAGGAGTTACTGAATGACGTTTCAACTCACATGACAGCCGGTGATGTGACTGGCGATGGAAAGGATGAATTTTTTTATTATTATCAGGGACAAAGTTGGGTCATTGATTTCAGTCACCAACGGGCGACTACTTTGGCATCAGACTTCAGGTTTTTAGAACACGACACTGATTTTTTTGATGTTGATGGTGATGGGCGCAATGAACTCTTGTATTTGCAAAGGCAGTCATCAGATGTGCTGTACTATCAATTTGATGCTGGATTGGCGTCCACAGCTAAAGTTTTTTCCAACGTAAACCCATACGGTGTTCCGCTACACTATGGTTTTTTTAACAACGATGCCAGCCTGGACATGTTGGCTGAGGACACCCCGAACGGTACTTTGGTCATGCAAACCAACCTCAACTCCGTCAGAGGTCCAGGCGCGGTACCCGTTCCAATCAACCGCTGGTCATTGTTGGTTTCAATATTGGCCATGTTGTTAGCAACTCACCAGTTTAAACAAAGGCGTAAAGCATTCAAGTCAGTGTTGACTTGATGTGCGGGGCATAGAATAGTAGCTCAAAAAGTCTTTCAAAGTGCGGAAGTACTCGGGGTTTAAATCCAAGTCATTGTGTCCGGCCTGGATGGTTTTGATTTGTAATTGGTTGGCAGGAAAGGCGGCGGCCAACAGTTGGGTGTGCTTGGGTGGGATGATGCGGTCTTCGCTGGCGCCGATGATCAGGGTGGGTGCTTTGATCGCAGCTATCCGCGTGATGGAATCGTGGTGGTCTTTTAATAACCAGTTGACTGGAAATATGGGGTACAGGCTGGCGGCCACTGACCTGAGGCTATCAAAGGGTGTCACCAACACCAGTTTATCCACGGGTCTTTGGCTGGCCAGGTAAGTGGCCACACCTGATCCCAACGAGCGGCCAATCACAACCACTTCAGGGTGAATGGCTTTGAGGTGGTCATACAAGGCCAGGGCATCGGCATGCAATCCGGACTCAGTGGGTTTGCCTGGTGCACCACCATAACCACGGTACTTCATCAGATAGACACTGTGCTGAGGAAAATCCTGAACAAAGTCACTGGCGGTGTAAGCCACATTTTCGGCGTTACCGCCAAAGTAAATGATGGCCTGTTGTTGGTTTTTGCGGGTGAGGATGGTTTCCACGATGCCCTCATCGTGTGAAATGACCCAATCTGTGTAAGGGTGTTGGGTGATGGGTGTGGGTTGGTAAATCATGGACCTTTGCAGCAAATACATCATCAGCAGCAAAGTCACATAAATCAACAGGATGGATTTAATGATTTTAAATAGCATGGCGGCAGTCATAGACAGTGTTATCAGTGCAGCGTTCAATCAGGATTTCTTGTTATCGAAGAAGGCTTGTTTTTTATTCAATATTTCTAAGTCTTGGCTGTTTTCCAATTTCCTTTTGGCATCGTCTATTAGATGGCCAGTCTCCTCGAGGATGGCGTCATGGAAAGATGGGTGAACGCAATCCTGATACAGCAAATACTCACACATGCGCAGTAATTTGGTGACAATGACGATGTCGTGAGAACAGTAAGCCCGAAATGGCGCCAATATCACGTACAGTAATTTTTCAAAGGGGATGATGTTGACTTCAATGATGGCCTCTTGTTCTTCTCCAAAATACAAATGGTCGGATTTATTCATGCGCAAGGCCAACAATTCAGTGAGGTAATCGATACAAGTCAGGGCTGTGCCTGGGTCATTGATGCCAGGTGACATGGCTTTGATGGCAATTTCTGTGATTAACTGGAAAGCCAGCGAATAGTTCTCGCCCATGGCTTCTGAACTGTCAATCAGGAAGTGGTTGAGAAATTCTTTGGCCTGGTCTTCATCCAGTGACTGTTTTGATTTGAAAATAGGCAAACCAGCCAATAAAAAAGTGTTTTTAGTTGGTATAACTCGAATTAAGGTGTTGGTTTCTTTGGCCAGTTTCAGCAACCTGTCGGTGTTGATGCTTTGTACATAACCAGATTGAGGCACGTAATAGTCATGCCAGGAATCGTAATCAGCCAGCGCTTTTTTGCTGTCCTCAGAATAATCATTATTTTCTAGTTCAATCAAGAACTCCATGCGACTTTTGGCCGATTTGAAAGTGGACTTCAGAATGTAATCAACCTGAATGGATTGCGATATCGAATGAATAAAATAGATGAAGGCGGCCAATGAGGTGGTGATAAAAACAATGGCAATCAACACCGAAAAACCGGGTAATTGGTAGCCGGTATCGGTGGGCTGTATGGAGATCAAAGTAATCAGACAGTAGAAAATACCAGCCAGGTGGATGCCCAGGATGCTTTGGTGTTTTTTGTTGGAAATCAGGCCGGGCAACAACCGCGGTGAAAAATTGGTGGAGGCCTGGTTGAGGATGATCATCACCATGGAGAAGCTGAACACCAGGACAGAAATTAGGCCAGCTATCAATGAACTTAAGATGATGCGTGCCGTTTCTACGTCTTTGATGACCAGTACCGGCATGGTTTCAATCAGAAAACCAGAGACTCCGTACTGTTCTACCACCACCATGATTAAACCAAACAAGATGCCACCCAACGCAATCAGGGTGGGATAGAACGCAATTTTGTTTTCAACTTTCCAAAAGGTCCGGGTGATCTTGTGGATTAAATCTTTCATGCACCATGCTCCATTAAAACCGTGGACAAGAGTGAATCACTCTCAAAAAACCCAGCATCACATTTGACCATGCCAGGTTGTGGCGGTTGTATATCAAACCAGTCGCAAATCTTTCATCGGCAATCGGCGGTGTCGTTGGCCGGTGGCATCAAAAATGGCGTTGCAGATGGCGGGTGCCACGGGTGGCAGCCCCGGTTCACCGACACCGGTTGGGATGGCATCGCTTTCGACCATATGCACATGAATATCTGGAATCTGATTGATGCGGGTCATTTGATAGTCATCGAAATTGCCTTGTTCAATGATACCGTCTTTGGCGGTGATTTCACCGTAGAAAGCCAAAGAAGCACCAAAAATGGCTGAGCCCTCCATTTGCGATCGCACCCGGTCTGGGTTCAAAAGCTGGCCAGCATCAACTGCCATATGAATGTCTTCCAGCTTGACTTTATTACCGTCAACAGACACCTTCACCACCACTGCAATGTAGCTCAAAAAGCTGCGCCAGGCGGCTATGCCCATGCCAGTTCCTTCGGGCAATTCCTGTCCCCAATTGGCTTGGTCGGCAGCCACTTTGATGACATGCTTCAGGCGCGAGGTTTCAGCCGGGTATTCCTCGGCTGACTCACCATAATTGCTGTATTTGAAACCGTCTTTGGCAAAATCTTCGATGCGGTCATCGCCAATCAATTGCAACAAAAAATCTTTGCTGTCAACACCGGCGGCATGGGCCAGCTCATCGGCGAATGAACCAGCTGCAAACACGTTGTTGATGTTGGTCACCGAGCGCACCCAACCAATGCGCATAAAGGTATCGGTTTCGCCCAAAGCGATTTTGATGTTGGGCACATCAAACATCATGTCACCTTGACCCAAGTCGGTGCTGCCTGCGGTTTTGGCCATGGGATTGAAAGTGGAGGCGATGGGGTGATTGACCATGGTGTGGTACCAACTGGTCACTTGGTTGTTTTCGTCTAAGGAACCGCTGAGTTTTTGGTAACTGGGAGAATGGTAATAGCCATGCTTGATGTCATCTTCTCGGGTCCATTGGACTTTGATCGGCATCTGGGTTTCATGCGCCAGAAAAGCCGCTTCGGCGACGAAGTCGGGTTTGGATTTGCGCCCAAAGCCACCGCCCAATAAAGTCACATTGATCTGTACATCGGCCGCATTTTCTTTGGGGATGGACAAGGTGCCCATGACATTTTGTTGCGAGGCTTGTGGGGTCTGGGTACAAGCCCAGACTTCGACTATGGGTTGCTCTTTGCTGCCACTGATTCTTGCGGTGGCGGCGGGCGGTTCCATGGTGGCATGGGCCAGTCCAGCCACATGGTAATCGGCCTCGATGTGTTTGGCTGCGGATTTTTTGGCATCATCAACATCACCCCGTGACCTAACCACTTCTTTGGGGTTTTCCAGGGCTTTGATAAACACTGCTTCGTGTTCTTTGGTTGAATAGGAGGCGTTGCTGCCATGATCCCACTCGATGTTGAGTTTTTTGCGACCTTCAATGGCGGCCCAGGTGTTTTCTGCAATCACCGCGATGCCACCCAGCATTTTGAACATGGCAGGCGGTGTCAATGCCGGTAACTCAACCACTTTAAGGACTCCAGGTACTTTCAAGGTTTCAGCGGCATCGTAGGATTTGACTTTGCCAAACACCACTGGGGGTCTGGCGATAACGGCATACTTCATGCCTTCCAGTTGCACATCAAAACCAAATTCTGCCCGACCAGTTACGATGTCCTGACCGTCTAATAAGGGCATGTGGTCTTTGCCTACCAGTATCATTTGATTGGCAGTTTTCAATTTTAGGCTGTCGCGAGCGGGCACCTCGAGTGTGCTGGCGATGTTAACCAATTCTTTGAAGTCTAAAGTCTGGCCGTTGTATTTGGCCTGGTGATTTTCAATGCTCACTGCGCTGGCATCCACGGACCAAACCTGTGCGGCGGCTTGTTGAATCATGGTGCGCATGATGGCGCCGGCTTCTTTCAGTTTCTTGAAGTTTTTGCGCACACTGCGCGAACCATCGGTGTTTTGGCTGCCGTATTTGGCATCGCCCAGGGCTTGTTTAACGGTGACCCGATCCCAATTGGCATCCATCTCATCAGCCACCAGTTTCGGTAAGGTGCTTCTGATGCCTTGGCCCATCTCACTGCGGTGTGAAATGATGGTGACTTGGCCGTTTGCATCCATGCTGACAAACACATCAGGTGCAAATGGTGATGCTTGGGTGGTTTGTGCCATCAAAGGTGAGAATTGTACCCCCAGCATCAAGGTGCCTGAAGCCAGACCAGTGCCTTTGATAAACTGACGTCTGTTAAGTTTTTTAATCATGACGCATCTCCAGTGGAGGGCGATGCGGCTTGGGCTGCTTGTTTGATGGCGGCGCGTATTCTCGGGTAGGTACCACAACGACAAATGTTGCCGGCCATGGCGCTGTTGATGTCATCGTCACTGGGGTTGGCGTTGTTTTGTAATAAGGCAGTGGCAGACATGATTTGGCCGGTTTGACAGTAACCACACTGGGCCACATTCAGCTCCTGCCAGGCTTGTTGTACCGGGTGGTCGCCGTTTTCGGACAAGCCTTCAATGGTGGTGACGGATTTGCCTTTGGCATAGGCCATCGGGGTGATGCACGAGCGCATGGGTTGGCCATCAATGTGGACCGTACAGGCGCCACAAATGCCTTTGCCACAGCCGTATTTGCTGCCAGTCAGTTTGGCTACATCACGCAAAGCCCAAAGCAAGGGCATGTCTTCTGAGACGTCCAGTTCGGTGGGTTGGTCATTGATGGTGAGTTTAATCATGTGCTGGTCCAAATATGAAATCACTATCAGTATATAACATCCAAGCTTATTTTTTTTTGCCCAAATGCATGAATTTGTCTGCCGCAGGAACGTTCAGATTGGTGATATGGTCTATAATATCAAACGATTGTTAGACCCATAATTATAATTTGAATACATTTGACTACATTGTGGTGGGAGCCGGCTCTGCAGGCTGTGTGCTCGCCAACCGACTTTCGGCCAACGGCAATCATTCGGTTTTGCTGATTGAGGCCGGTGGTTCCGATTGGAATCCGTTGATTCACATGCCGGCTGGACTGGCCAAATTGGTGGGCGTAAAATCCATCAACTGGAATTACGAAACCGCCCCCGAACCGCACCTGAATAACCGACAACTTTATTGGCCCAGGGGCAAAGTGCTGGGTGGTTCTTCATCCATCAATGCCATGTGCTATTGTCGCGGCCACCGCAAAGACTACGACCATTGGGAAGCGCTGGGTAATCCGGGCTGGGGCAGTGAAGATGTACTGCCTTATTTTAAAAAAAGTGAGGCCAATGAGCGCCTCAATGATGCTTACCACAGTGACGAAGGGTTGCTGTCTGTGGCTGACCACAAATACACCAACCCATTAAGCGATGTCTTCATCGCTGCCGCCGAAGAGGTGGGTTATGACCGCACCGATGATTTCAATGGTCCCAGACAACGGGGATTTGGTTATTATCAGGTGACTCAGAAAAATGGCCAGCGCCATTCCACCGCGCAGGCATTTTTGAAAGCGGCCAAAGGCCGAGACAACCTAACCGTTTGGACCAAAACCATGGCCCAAAAGATCACCATAGAAAATCAACGCGCCACCGGTTTGTTGGTGACAAAAAATGGCAAAACCACCGCGGTTCATGCCAACAAAGAAGTGATTTTATCCAGCGGTGCCATCAATTCGCCACAGCTGTTGTTGTTGTCAGGCATTGGCCCGGCAGCTGAGTTGGCTGAACATGACATTGAATGTCAGCATGATTTGCCGGGTGTAGGGAAAAACTTACAGGACCACCTGGATGTCTGTCTGGTGCAGCATTGCACCCAGAAAATCACCTACGATACCCTCAGTGATGTGATGACCGGTTTGCGTTATTACCTGTTTAAAGATGGGCCGGGCACATCCAACGTCGCTGAAGCCGGCGGTTTTTGGCAAAGTCCATTGGCCACCGATGACCGGCCGGATTTACAGTTTCATTTTGTCCCTGCGATGCTCGATGACCACGGTCGCAACCGTTTGGAAGGCAGTGGTTACACCATGCACATGTGCGTGTTGAGACCCGAATCACGCGGCCAAATCACCCTGAATTCCAAAGACCCCAACCAACAACCTCACATACAGGCCAACTACCTGGCTGTTGAACATGACCTCAAATTGATGGTTGAAGGGTTTAAGATTCAACGCAAAATTTTTGCCGCAGCGGCATTTGATCCTTACCGTGGCGAAGAAATATTCCCCGGCAGTGACACCCAAAGCGATGAGGAGATCATTGAATTCATTCGTCAAAAAGCCGAATCGATTTATCATCCCATTGGCACCTGCAAAATGGGCGCTGATCCCATGGCTGTGGTTAACCATGACCTGGAAGTCCATGGCTTAAGTGGCTTGCGCGTCGTTGATGCATCGGTGATGCCAACACTGGTCTCTGGTAACACCAATGCTCCCACCATCATGATGGCTGAGAAAATCAGTGACGTGATTTTGCAACAAACCACACCCCCGGATGAACAACACAAGCGCGTCAGCGTGAATGCTTAACACCCTGCTGAAAAGGGTGTTGTGGGGCATACCGGTGTTGTGGCTGGTGTTGACCCTGACCTTTTTCTTGCTGCGGGCCGCACCCGGCGGTCCCTTTGATCAGGAACGGGTGCTGGCTCCGGATGTCGCGCAATTGGTGGCAGAAAAATACCAATTGGACCAACCCCTTTTCCACCAATACACCCAATACCTGCAAGCCATTGTGCAAGGTGACCTGGGCCCTTCTTTTCAGTATGCCGATCACAGCGTCAATGACTTGATTGCCCTGGGCTTGCCGGTGTCATTACAAATCGGCTTTTGGGCTTTGTGTGTGGCTTTGATATTAGGCGTCACTTTAGGCATGGTGGCCGCGCTGCATGCCAACCGCTGGCCAGACTTGGTGGCCATGTTGGTGGCGGTGATTGGTATCAGTACGCCCAATTTTGTTATCGCACCGTTGTTGATTTTGTGGCTCGCCGTACACTGGCAATGGCTGCCTGTGGGTGGTTGGGCCGGCGGTGAGTGGACGCATTTGATATTACCGGTGCTGACCTTGAGTTTACCGTTCATAGCTGCCATCGCGCGACTGGTCAGGGGCAGTTTGTTAGAAGTCCTGGCCTTACCACACGTTCGCACCGCTCGCGCCAAAGGTTTGTCTTCAGCCGCGGTGATGCGCCGTCATGTGTTGCGCCCAGCGATGTTACCGGTGGTCAGTTACCTGGGGCCGGCTGCGGTTGGGCTGATGACTGGTTCGGTGGTGATTGAGCAGATTTTTGGGATTCCGGGGCTGGGCCGGTACTTTGTTCAGGGTGCCTTGAATCGCGACTACACCTTGGTATTGGGCGTGGTGTTGGTGATCGGCTTAATGATGTTGTTGTTCAATTTGTTGGTCGATTTACTTTACCGCTGGCTTGATCCACGCATTCAGGAGTCCTCATGAAGTTGCGTCTGGGTTTGTGCTTGGTGGTGGGTGTGACATTGGTGGTGCTATTGGGGCCATTGTGGGCGGATTTGTTGCCGGACACCATTCACTGGGATGACATGGCGGTGCCACCGGATGCCACTTATTGGCTGGGCACCGATGTGATGGGACGAGATTTGTATGTCCGCACGCTTCAAGGTGGACAGGTGTCCTTGTCGGTGGGGTTGTTGGCCACCCTGGTGAGCATGTTGATTGGGGTCGGTTACGGCATGGTGGCGGGCTACGTGGGTGGGCGTGTTGATGCAGTGATGATGCGCTTGGTCGATGTCTTTTATGCGCTGCCTTTTTTGTTTTTGGTGATTTTGTTGATGGTCTTTTTTGGTCAGCACCTGTGGTTGTTGTTTGTTGCCATTGGTTGTTATCTGTGGCTCGACATGGCGCGCATCGTGCGTGGCCAAACCCTGAGCCTGAAACACCAGAGTTTCGTCGAAGCCGCTCATGCCTTGGGTCAATCACACGGTCACATACTCAGACGTCACATTTTGCCGAACCTGCGTGGTGTGGTGGTGGTTTATGCCACCCTGACCATTCCCCAGGTGATTATGATTGAATCGTTTTTGAGTTTTCTGGGATTGGGGGTGCAAGAACCGCTGACGTCGTGGGGCTCGTTGGTTAATGAGGGCGCAGAAAACATGTCAGTGGCGCCTTGGGCCTTGTTGTTTCCGGCTTTCTTTTTGTCGGTGACACTGGTAGGATTCAATTTGCTCGGCGATGGTCTGCGTGACCGGTGGGACCCGGCAATGACTAACAAGGCCAAATGACATGACAGACCCAGCGTTGCTACAAATCAAAGACCTGACCATTGACTTCAACACCAGTGGTGGTCGCTTGCGGGCGGTAGATCAGTTGAGTTTTGACATCCACAAGCAACAAACCATTGGGCTGGTGGGCGAGAGCGGATCAGGCAAGTCAGTCACGGCTTTATCGATTCTGGGTCTGATTCCACAACCACCTGGGGTGATCAACTCAGGTGCCATAGAATTCAACGGCAAAGACTTGCTGCAGTTGCCCGAAAAACAATTGCGGCGCATCCGCGGCAATGACATCGCCATGGTGTTTCAGGAGCCGATGACCTCTTTGAATCCGGTGTTCAGGGTGGGCCACCAAATTGCTGAAGTGTTGCGCCTGCATTTGAAAATGAACAAACAACAGGCACAAAAGCGCACCATTGAATTGATGGATTGGGTGGGTATTCCTGAGCCACAAAAACGCTTCAAAGCCTATCCGCATGAATTATCCGGTGGTCAGAAACAGCGCATCATGATTGCCATGGCAATTGCCTGCGAACCCCAGTTGTTGATTTGTGATGAGCCTACCACCGCATTGGATGTGACCATTCAGCAGCAAGTGTTGGATTTGTTGCAAAGGCTGCAGCGTGAGATGTCCATGAGCATGTTGTTCATCACCCACGACCTGGCTGTGATTGCTGATTTGGCCGATGAGGTGGTGGTCATGTACCGGGGCCAAAAAGTCGAACAGGCGAGAACCGCACCATTATTTGATCAACCAAAACACCCTTACAGCAAAGGCTTGATGGCCTGTCGGCCGCAGCTGCATGACAATCCCAGACGCTTATTGACCGTGGCCGATTTCATGGACGCAGAAGGACATGAACGTCAGCCTGATGCCAGTTTGTTGGTGCCGCAAGTGAAAGCCGAAAAGTCAAATCAGCCGGTGTTGTTGGAAGTCACTGACTTGAAAACCCATTTTCCAGTCAAATCTGGCCTGTTTGGTCGCGTCACAGATCACATCAAAGCGGTGGATGGCGTCAGTTTTCAGGTCAAACAAGGAGAAACCTTTGGGCTGGTTGGTGAGTCCGGCTGTGGCAAGACCACCTTGGGACGCACCTTGCTGAATTTACAAACTGCCACTTCAGGACAAGTCATTTACGATGGCATTTCGGTGTTTGAACAAGACGCCCAAGCGATGCGCGCGCTGCGTTCCCGCATGCAAATCATTTTCCAGGACCCTTTTGCTTCCTTGAATCCACGCATGACCATTGCCCAGGCCTTGATGGAACCGCTGCGCCTGCACCGGTCTGGCGACAGCCCAGCCGATCACCAGCAGCGGGTGGTCCAACTGATGCAACAAGTGGGTCTGAGCCCAGACCTTTTGAATCGCTACCCCCATGAATTTTCTGGCGGCCAACGCCAACGCATCGCCATTGCCAGGGCTTTGGCAGTGGACCCAGAGTTCATTGTTTGCGATGAATCGGTGTCAGCCCTGGATGTTTCGGTGCAAGCCCAGGTGCTGAACCTGTTGTTGGATTTGCAGGAACAGCACGGTTTGACCTACATCTTTATATCCCACGACCTGTCGGTGATTAACTTTATGGCCGACCGCGTGGCAGTAATGAACCAGGGCAAAATCGTTGAACTCAACACCGCCGAAGCAATCTACCGCAACCCACAAAACCCCTATACCCAAAAACTGTTGGCAGCGATACCCAAGGGTGTGCCTGAGCGTTCTTTGTGAAACTCATCAAGCCATCCATATCATTTCAAGAAAGCTACAACGCCTATATCGAAGAACTGGGAGATGAATCCAGGCATCCCTTTCCGATGGATTTTGACCACCGGGATTTTGCAGCCATGTTGGCGAAAATTGAGCAGTACGAACAAGGCATTGATTTACCCGCGGGTTATGAGCCGAGCACCACGTATTGGCTGGTTGATGGCGATGAGTTGATCGGTGCCGCCAACCTGCGCCACCAACTCAGCGACATCCTAAAACAAGCCGGCGGCCACATTGGCTTGGGCATACGCCCGAAATACCGCGGTCAGGGGCTCAGCGTCAAATTACTCAACCTGACCCTGGCCAAAGCCCATAACATGGGCATCAACCCGGTCGAAGTTCACTGTTATCAGGACAACCTGCCCTCTGCCGGCATGATCAAAGCCTGCGGTGGGGTTTTTCATTCCAGCCACTTGATGGATAACGGTAAAACCATTGATCGCTATGTGATTAAACTTTAATGATGTCATCCTGACTGGAGCGTAGCGGAATCGAAGAACCTCCTAATGCTGCGTAAATCTCCAATCTTCGTCATCCTCGGGCTTGCCCCGGGGATCCATTGAAAATACCCTAACAAAAATGAAGGAACCAGTTGTTTACATTTTATCCAATATGGAAAAGGGTACACTTTACATAGGTGTAACCAGCGATTTAGTCAAACGCATTTTTCAGCATCATTGAGAAGTAACTGAAGGATTCTTAAAACAAACCAAAACCCATCGACTGGTGTATTTTGGGCGGTATACTGAACATCAAAAAGAAAAAACAGCTAAAAAGACTGAAGCGTGTATGGTGGCTGGAATTGATTGAGAATAAAAATCCAGTTTGGATAGATTTATTTGACGAAATCACTCAATACTTTTGCTTTAAAAATGGATCCCCGGGTCAAGCCCGAGGATGACAGTAGTTTGCTTTTTCATAATTTAAAAAAATACTCCTTAGATTAGGCTTTAGTCCTATTTTGAAAAGCAAGTAGGTTGGGTTAAGTCTGCGCAGCTCAATCCATTACATCAATATCTCAACATTGTTGGGCTTCGCTTTGCTCAGCACCAACCTTGTATCTTAAGTCAGATAAAGCCAATCATTTGTCTGATATTAGTATTGTTTACCCGAATGGTTTTATTATAGAGCGTGCATTATCGGGAAGGCTTCTTGAACTTCGTTCAAACCGCCATCTCTCAATTGCCTGTCCTCGAAATGACATGTATTAGGTTAATACTGTTCTCACTTCTATCTTGTTGTGCAGGGTTCGGTGGACGGGGCATTTGTCGGCGATGACCAGCAGTTTGTCGATTTGTTCTTGGTTCAGGTCGCCGGTAAATTCGATGGTGCGGTTGATGACGTCGATTTTGGGGTGTTCCTCATCGCAGGACAGGCAGTCTTCGCCGTGTTCGCGGTTATGGGTGAGTTTGACGATGACGTTATCCATGGGGTATTTTTTGCGGTTGGCGTACATGCGCAAGGTCATCACGGTGCAGGCGCCGAGGCCGGCCAGCAAGTGTTGGTAGGGGTCGGCGCCGGTGTTTTCACCGCCGACTTTTTCGGGTTCGTCGGCCACCCATTGGTGCGAGGCGGTTTGGATGTCGCATTGGAATTTGTGGTCGATTTCGGTGACCCGAACCATGCCATCAGGGACATCAACCCTTTCAGGATGGGTGGAGACTGGCTTATCGAGGAATTTTTCGGCCCAGGTGGCAATGACTTTGGCGGCGTAGCCAGCGTCTTCGGCGTTGGTTAACAGGTGGTTGGCGTGGTCCAGGCTGACAAAACTTTTGGGGTGTTTGGCGGCGACGTAGATTTTTTCTGCCTCGTTGATTGACACGGTATCGTCTATCGGTGAATGCATCACCAGCAGGGCTTTGTTTAACTCGCTGATGTGTGCCGTGCCTTGTGACTCCAGGTCATCGATGAATTGTTGTTTGATTCTGAATGGCCGACCTGCCAATTGAACTTCAGTTTCCCCTTGTCGTGCAATGGTGTTCAATTCATTTTCAAACAAATGCTTGATGTGCGCGGCATCGGCCGGAGCTGCCAGGGTCACCACGGCTTGGGCAGACGGAATCTGGTCAGCCGCCTTGAGGATGGCGGCACCACCCAATGAATGACCAATCAGCAGGCTCGGTGCTTGGTAATGTGATTTTAGGAAATCAGCGGCAGCCACCAGGTCTTCAACATTCGATGAGAAATTGCTGTTGGCAAAATCACCGGCTGAGTTTCCCAAACCAGTGAAGTCAAAGCGAAACACCGCAAAGCCCAAATCCACCAAAGCCCGACTGATGTGGGCCGCCGCGATAAAGTCCTTACCACAGGTGAAACAGTGCGCAAACAGCACCACCGTGTTGCTGTGTTCGTTGGCGCGTTCCAACAGACCGGACAATTCGCCCTGGCTGCCAGGAAAAGTGATTTTAAGTTTTTGCATGTGAGCTCCTGAAAAACGTTTCTTATCAGAACATTTTAGCAGGTAGTGCTTTGCTTTTTTTTATGGGTGTGTTGGGTAGTTTAAAATTCTTGTCATCCTCGGGCTTGGTCGATTCCGCTCCTGCTCACTCGACACACCTACATCCCTATAGGCGACCTGGGGATCCATTGTAAATACCCTATAAGTAATGAAGGAACCAACAGTTTATATATTATCCAACAAGGAAAGAGGAACACTTTACATAGGTGTTACCAGCGATTTAATCAAACGCGTTTTTCAGCATCGTTCGGAAGCAATTGAAGGATTCTCAAAACAATACAAAACCCACCGACTTGTGTATTTCGAGTAGTTTGGCGATATGTATGAAGCCATCAAAAGAGAAAAACAGCTTAAAAAATGGAAACGTGTTTGGAAGCTGGAGTTGATTGAAAATAAGAATCCAGGCTGGATAGATTTGTTTGATGAAATCACTTAATAGATTCGTTTTAAAAATGGATCCCCGGGTCAAGCCCGAGGATGACGATAGTCGCAGCAGTCGCTAGTTTTAGGCAATAAATAACAATGTGATTCCTTTAGTTGCTGACAGTTGGTACTTCAGGCAAGCCCGAGGATGACGATAGTGAGTGGATCGCATCGTTGAGTTATTGTGCATATAACCCAACCATCAGGTAAAATATATTTTTGTTTCAGAGAACGCCATGAATCAACATCCCAGCTTGAATGTTTATGAGGAGCCTTTGGAAGATTGTTGTGATGATCCGGTGACTGGATTTTTTCGGGATGGTTGTTGCAACACCGCCGATGAGGACCGAGGCATGCACACCGTGTGCGTCCAGTTAACCGATGAATTTTTGCAGTTTTCTCAACGCATGGGCAATGATTTGATTACACCGCACCCGGAATTCGACTTTCCCGGACTCAAAGCCGGAGACCGCTGGTGTTTGTGTGCCAGCCGTTGGTTGCAAGCTTACCAGGCCGGTGTGGCGCCGAAGGTACACATCCGCAGCACCCACTTGCGTACCCTGGAAATCATCGACATTCAGCTGTTAAGAAAATATGCAGTGGACCTGCAGTAACAGATAAAATCCGATTCCGGTGTAGCGCAACTCATTAGACTGCGGATTTTTAACAGTGACTGTCCCTAGCAGAGCTGTTAAAATTTATCGCCAGCCAAAACAAGAGTTTTAATTTTTATGCCTACTTCATTCATTGTGGTCGATGATTTTCTCGATGACCCTTATCCGATGCGCAACGCCGCATTGCAATTGAATTATCCAGAAGTGCAAGGGCCGTACCCTGGCCGAAACTCCACCCAACAAATCAACATTGAAGGCTTGCATGAAGAGATTTCTCGTTTGGTTGGTGAGCCTTTGTTGCCCATGAGTCATAATCAGGCACACGGACAATGTCGCATAGCGTTGGCATCCGATGTGGGCACGGCCAAAGTGCATGTGGATGCTTCTCATTGGTCTGGCATCCTGTACTTGAGTTTGCCTGAGGATTGTCGCGGAGGCACTGAGTTTTTCCGCCACATCCCAACCAACACCGAGCGCGCCCCGTTCAGTGACCAGGAGTGTTACGAAAAATTTGGTGTGCCTTCTGCCAAACAATGGACAGCCGACGTGCTGGACAATGACACCAATGATGATTCCAAATGGGAGATGACCATGAGAATCCCCATGCGTTTTAATCGCCTGATACTGCTGAGGCCATGGCTGTGGCACACCGCCGGTGAAAGTTTTGGGGACAAACCAGAAAATGGGCGTTTGGTTTACCTGATGTTTTTTCGTTCAGCGAATGCTTGATTGAGAAATATTCCAGTCCCAGAGGGGTGCAATACTGAATTTTTCCTGGTGCTAAACCCTTGGTTGCTTGCCTTTAAGTAAACGCCGCATGGGTCGCCAACTGACAATAAGCAGCGCCATCCAGATGCCGGCAAAGGCCACCTGATGGCCGTGGGTGAAGGCCTCACCATAAAACCAAACAGCAATCAAAAAGCTGATGGTCGGCGCAATGTATTGCAAGAAACCCACCAGCGTCAAAGTCAGGCGCTTGGCAGCGTAATTAAAACCAATCAAAGGCAGGATAGTGATCAATCCGGAAAACACCAACAGCCACCAGGTGGTTTGATCGAATGCGGGCACCCATTCGGCTGGTGCCAACCACAGCAAATACAGCAAAGCGGGCAGCATCAATAAGGTGGTTTCCCAGAACAGCCCAATCAGTGGCCTGACATCCAGTTGTTTTCTGACCAATCCATACAGCCCAAAGGTGATCGCCAGGGCCAGCGCAATCCAGGGTGGCTCGCCGATGAATATGCCCAGATAAATGGTGGTAGACGCGGCGATAAGCAAAGCCACCACTTGGGTTTTGTTCAGGCGTTCATGCAAAAACAACAGGCCCAAAAAGATGTTCACCAGTGGGTTGATAAAGTAACCCAATGAAGTGGCCAGGATCTGACCGCTGTTGACCGCCCAGACGAAGATCAGCCAGTTGCTGATCACCAGTGAGCCGCTGATCAGCAGCACCAGCAGTTGTTTGGGCGAGACTCGCAAAACAGTGAACAGGCGTTGGCGTTCTCTGATGCCCAAAAACACCAATAAAAACAAAGCCGCCCAGATGATTCGATGGGCAATGATGGTTATGGCAGGCACGTGCTGAATCAGTTTGAAGTAGATGGGAGCAAAGCCCCAGAAAACAAAACAGAACAAACCAGCGGCCAGCCCTTTGTTGTGGTCATTGAGGGGCATGTTTGCATTGTAGTTCATTTGTGTTGCAGCGGTGCCAAAACTTGTCTTGAATAAGTTATATAATGAGGTGATTTGTGACTTTGGATCTTTATGAAAATACCTGTCTGTTGGGTGATGGTAGCCACCTGTTTGACCGTTCAAGCGCACCAAGCAAGTGAGCATGTAAAGGTTCAATCAGTCGCTGCGCAGGATGCCGGTGAGGTGATGTACCTGGGTAATACCGGCTTGTGGGTCAGCCACGGTCAATTGCAAGTCATGTTCGATCCATTTTTTCACAACCATTACGGTCAATACCAGCTGGTGCCTGAGTCCATCAGGCAGGATATTTTTGCTGGCAAAGCGCCTTTTGATGCTGTTGAAATGATATTGATCAGCCACGCCCATGAAGACCATTTTGATGCAGGGGATTTGCTCAAGTACTTAACTGCCCATAAACAGACCCGCTTATTGGCTCCCCAGCAAGCCATCGAGCAACTGCAAAAATTATCCGGATACGCAAACATTCAGTCGCAAGTTCTGGGCTTCGGTTTGCACAAAGGTGATGAGCCAGTGAGCCATGAGATTGATGGGATTCGAGTGGAAGCGGTGAGGATTCCGCATGCTGGCTGGCCAGCACGGGCCGAAGTGGCCAATCTGGTCTATCGGGTGACACTCAACGATCAAGTCACGGTGATGCACATGGGCGATGCTGATCCCGATGATGAGCACTTTGAACCCTATCAATCCCATTGGGCTTCACAAATAACCGACCGGGCTTATCCACCGTTCTGGTTTATGCTGGTGCCAGATGGTCAGGCCATTTTGGCCAACCGCATCCACGCCAGGCATGCAACCGGTGTGCATGTGCCCGTTAGCGTGCCTGAATCGCTACAACACAGCGGCGCTGATTATTTTTCCATTCCGGGCAGCACCCATTCCATCAAAACCAACACCCAAAAATCGAAACAATGAAACCAAAAACCACTCAACTTAGCTTTTCTCTGATCCTGTTATTCGCTTGGCAATTCGCGGACGCCCAGATGCCCAAGATTTTGCCGTTGAAACAACAGGCTGCCACCATTGATCGCTTGTTGCAAGATAAGGTGGCAACGGTGTTGCCCCAGTTGATGCGAAGCAACGGCATCGACATGTGGATTGTGATGGCGCGGGAATACAATGAAGATCCAGTGATTCGCACCCTGTTACCAGCGATTTGGCATGCCGCTCGCCGACGCACCATTTTGGTGATGTATGACCCTGGCGAAGGCCAAGACCTCGAAACCATGGCGGTGGCCAGGTACGATGTTGGCCAGGTGTTTAAAAAAGCCTGGGACAAGGAACAACAACCGGATCAGTGGGCCAGACTGGTCGAAATCATTGCCGAAAAAAAACCTCAAAAGATTGGTCTGAATTATTCTGATCACTTTGCCCAAGCCGACGGTCTGACTTTGGCAGAATACCGACAGTTTATGGCGGCCCTGCCGGAAAGTTGGCATGCCAAAGTGGTCAGTGCCGAGACCTTGGCCATCAATTGGTTGGAAACTCGCAGCCAAGCGGAAATGGATATCTACCCACAAATTGTGCGCATCGCCCACACCATCCTGGCTGAAGGCTTGTCCGAAGTGGCCGTCCAACCGGGAGTCACCAGCACAGAAGACTTGGTGTGGTGGTACCGTGAACGCATCAAAGCCTTGCACTTAGACACCTGGTTTCATCCTTCGGTGTCAATACAACGCGCCGACAAGGCCGCATTTGATCACCTGCGCACCTTTGATAAACGACCTGCGGAAAACATCATTCAACCTGGAGACCTGTTGCATGTGGACTTTGGAATTAAATACTTGCGGTTAAACACCGACACCCAACAACACGCCTATGTTTTGCGCTCCGGCGAACACCAGGCACCTGACTATTTAAAACGTGCCTTGCAACGGGCCAATCGTTTGCAGGACATCTTCACTGCCAATTTCAAAGTCGGTAAAACGGGCAATGAAGTGTTGTCAGAATCTCGACAGCAAGCCATTGACGAGGGCATTAAACCTGCCATCTACACCCACCCAATTGGTTACTATGGGCATGCAGCCGGAACCACGCTGGGCATGTGGGATTCACAAGGCGGGGTGCCACACAAGGGCGACCACCCGCTACATGCCAATACCGCTTACGCCATTGAATTGAACGCGTCGACCTTCATTGATGAGTGGGATAAGGAAATTCGCATCATGTTGGAAGAAGATGCTTTTTTTGATGGTGAGCAAGTGCGTTACATCGATGGCAGGCAAACCGAATTGCTGCTGATCCCCAGGCAAGATCAGCCTGTTTTAGGTGATTGACCGAACAGTTTAATTCGCAAGCGATGAGCGACCTGCATCAGTGGGCGCTCAATCCAGTGGTAATGCAGCACGCTGTAAACTACGGTGGCAGTGATGATCAGCCACAACCACAACACTGGGAAATCACTGTTCTCGGATAACCACAGCTGCCAACCCATGGCATAGACCAGGGCAATGACCAGTGTGTGTGATAAGTAAATGCTGTAGGATGCGCCACCCAACAATAAGGATAAGCGTTGCATCAGCACGCGACCACGCAACTCCGCCTCAACCACAGCAGCCAGCAACAACCAGGCTGAGGTGCCGAACAACATCACCCGCACAAAGTCATACTGGCCATGTATCAAGGACGACTGAATCACTTGTTGTTGGATGAACACAATCAAAACCAGCAGTCCCACACCCAGTGCCACCACCAGCGACAACCATTTGAAGCGGTGTTGTTGAAAAAAGGCACCCATCAAACAGCCGGACAGGAATTCCAGACAGAAAGGCGACGCCACAAAACGCGACAACCAAGGCGCTAAATCGAGGCTGTGCGCGCCTGCCAAAACTTGATATAGGTGCAGTGCCAATAAGCCAACAAACAGGGATTTAATCACAGCCAGCATGGAGTGCCTGGGTAACAGCAGCAGCACAGTGAACCAAGCATAAAAATATAGCTCAAACTGTAAAGTCCAAGCCACCGGAATCAGCAGTTGATTGGTGTGTGGTTCAGTCAGCCAAAATGAACCCCACAGGTTGGTGTTGTCACTGGTCAGGTTTGGATACACCGCAATGATCAACAGTCCCAACAGAAAATACGGCCAGTAGCCCAGGTAGATGCGGGTCAGGCGCTTGTAGGCAAAGGTGGAGACGGGTTGGTGTTTGGGCAACGTTTCGGTGGTCACCCACATGATGTAGCCGCTGATGACAAAAAAGAAATCTACACCGCCGTAGCCAAGCTGATTGAATAAGTTGAAGAACCAGTCACCGCCGTCCTGAATGATGTTCAGTTGCAAAGAAAAGTGATACCACAGCACTGCCAGCGCTGCCACGGCTCGCATGAACTGAACATTGATGATGGTTTTCAAAGTGGCATTCCGCTGTGGTTCATGGTCTGATATGGATTAATAGCCTGGTGGAATGTATTTAAAACGTTCCATTTGTTCGCGGTGGTCGTTGACCAACCGTTCAACCTGCTCTTTGCTCAATACTTTTTGCCATTGATTGGCTGTTCCAGAACGGAAAAAAGCCCCGGCATTTTCATGTTTTTCAACAAAGCCAGATTGTTGCTCCTGTTGTTTCAAGTTTTTGAACGAACTGGCATGGATGGCTTTGGTCAGGCGTTTGGGGTCTTTTTTAAGTCCCAGCAGTGATTCAACTTTGCGAAAATACTTTTTCGGGTTTTTTAACAGGTCCTCATAGCGCAACACCAATAAATTGTTGCCTGGTTCTTGGGTCCAGCTGCTGACATTCAGTGACCATGAAGTGATGATTTGGGGCACGTTTTCCGGTTCATTGGGGGTGCCTGCCATGTCATCGGCCATATAACTGATGGCATCATCAATGGTGTAATCAAAATAATGGCTTAAAGAGACAGCCACATCCAATGGGTTGCGAACCACATAAATGGCTCCTGATGACACCGACCAGTTGTGCAGCGGGTAGTTTTCGTATTGTCCCTGAAAGTTATGTGATTTCACAAAAACAGTCCCTTGTGCCGCAGCTGCTATGTCGGCATGTACGTTAGGGCGGATAGCGCAGATTGTGGTCAAATCCAAGTCAGTGGTGGCCTGATCAGCCGACAAATAGGGCTGATAACGGAAGGATTTAATCTCATCAATGGATTGGCGGTGCATGTCATTGATGTCGCTGCGCTGGTTACTCAGGTAGTTTTGGATGAACGACCTGACCCAGGTGTTGCCTGATTTTGGATAGGATGCAATCCACAGGATGTTGCCCACTCTTTGGCCCTTAATGTATAGAATGGCGCCATTATAACTGATAGACTGCCCTTGGGACTGTATTCACTGGAGAACTGTCCACCCTTTCACAAAAGTCTCAAAATGGCTGGTTTTTTTACTGGTCAGACAAAATAAAGTGCAAATTTCAGCGCACTTGTTAAGGCGCAAAATCACGCTGTATTGCTTGTTTGTGCGGTCGAGGGCGGAACACGGCGTTGAATTTAAAGCAAAATACCCACACCGACGCCCATCCGGTCTTTATACATATTATATATAGCAAAAAAACATTGTTAAGAAAATGTAAAAAAAACTGAATTGTGACTTTTTTTTAACAAATGAAAGTGTTAGTATGTGCCGGATAGGGAATCTATATAGATGCAATTTTTTGAGTTAACTCATGGATAACAATTTGGAGAACAAATAAATGAAAATGAAACGTAATCCTATTACTAATGCTGTGCAAAAAGCATTATTTACAGGTTTTATCGCTTCTTCTGCTTTCGGTACTGTTGCTATGGCACAGGACGACGACTCAGTTGAAGAGCAAGGTAAAATTACTGTAACGGGTTCGCGCATTAAACGTTCAGACGTTGAAGGTGCTTTGCCCATTACAGTTATCACTAGGGAGCAAATTGAATTAAGTGGTGAATCTAACGCTGCTGACTTCATTCGTAACCTGACTTTTAACAGTGCCGGTTCTTTCCGTCCACAATCTGGTAGCTCTGCTCAAGGCGAAGCCACCGTTTCTTTGCGTGGTCTGGGTTCATCAAGAACTTTGGTATTGATCGACAACCGTCGTCTGCCTAAATCACCAGCCACTGGTTCGACTCAAAACTTGAGCACGATCCCAATGGGTGCGATTGAAAGAATTGAGGTTTTGACTGACGGTGCTTCAGCTGTATACGGTTCTGACGCGATTGGTGGTGTAATTAACATCATCACCCGTTCTGATTACCAAGGTGCTGAAGTTATGTTGGGTGCTGCTGAAGTTTCTATCCCTGCCAATGGCGGTGAAAGAGAAGAAGGTTCTATCGTCTTCGGTGCTTCATCTGACCGTTCTAGCTTGTTGGCTGGTGTGTCTTGGAATGACCGCGAAATCGTTTTCGCCCGTGACTTCCCATGGAACACTCCTGGCGCCTCAGTTTACGGTAACAGCTTCACTACCATCACTGGTGGTTTTGACAACTTTGACTGGACTTCTTTCAGAGATGGTATCGGTTGTGACTTCCCAGGCACTGGTTTCTACACTGTTCCTAACTCGAACTCACCTAACGGTACGCGTTGTGCATACGACTTTACTTTGGTATCTGCTGATGAAGCATCTACTGAGAACAAGTCTTTCTATGCCAAAGCCACTCATGAAATCAATGACAATTGGGAATTGTGGGCCAATACTACATTCGCTCAAACTGAATCTTTCGGTCGTTATGCACCGGTTCCAGATTCATCTTACTTCTCAACGCCATTGACTGCCAGCAGTCCTAACAACCCAACCAACCCTAGCAGCCCGTTGTACGATCCTTCATTGGGTCTGGATCCACAAGCTGTTAACTGGTGGCACCGTTTTGATGCCCTGGGTAACCGTGACGGAACTGTTACTACACAACAACTGGACTTCTTGGTTGGTACAACCGGTCAAGTAGGTAATGCTGAAGTAGAATTCGGTCTGCGCCACACTGACAACAGAACTTCTGACGTTGGTAGAAACTACCTGTTGCGTTCAGCTGCTGCTGACCTGATTGAATCAGGTGCTTACGACTTGGCTAACCCTTACGGTTCACCTGAGAATGTTTTGAACGCAATGAAAATCACCATTTACCGTGATTCTAAATACGATCAAGACGAGTTGTTTGGTTCTGTTGCCTTCGATCTGTTTGACTTAGGCGGTGGCCCAGCTTCTATGTATGTAGGTGCTGAGTACCGTGAAGAGAAATACTCTGATCAATACGATCCACAATCAGAAGCTGGTCAAGTTGGTGGTTCAGCTGGTAACTCAGCTGCCGGTAACCGCGACGTGACTTCTGTGTTCTTCGAGGCTTTGTTCCCAGTACTGGACAACCTGGAATTGAACTTGGCTGGTCGTTACGATGACTACTCAGATTTCGGTGACAACTTTGCACCAAAACTGTCTGCCAGATGGCAGCCACTGGATAACCTGACTTTGCGTGCTTCGATTGGTCAAGGTTTCCGTGCGCCAACTTTGGACATTCTGACGCAGAAACCTTCGTTCTCTGCAACTTCTGTTCGTGATCCACAATCTTGTGTTGCACAAGGCCAAGATCCTGGTTGTTCATTGCAAATCAATGACAACATCGTTGCTAACCCAGCGTTGCAACCAGAAGATTCAGATCAGTTCTCTGTGGGTGTTGCTTTCGAACCCGTTGATTGGTTCAACTTCACTGTTGACTACTGGGATATCGAAATCACCAACCGTATCAGAAACTTCTCTGCTCAGACTTTGATCAACAACGAAGGTAACGGTGTTGCCAATCCTCCAGGATTGGGTTGTACCCGTACACCTACTGGTGCGATTCAGTTCTGTACTTCAGGCTTCGGTAACGACGGTACTGTAGATACTTCTGGTGTTGACTTGAATGCTCGCTTCACTTACGAGTTTTTGGGTGGCAACATGACTACCAATTTCCAATTGGCTCACATCTTAGACTACTCTATCGATAACGGCTCTGACCTGACCAAAACTCCTGGTCTGCCTGAGCAACGTGCGGTACTGTCTAACATGTACTCATACGGTGATTGGAGTGTTGCATACAACATCAACTACATCGGTGACCAAGATGCTGACGCAGTAGATTCGTCTGCACCTTCTTGGACTACACATGATGTGCAGTTGAACTACTTCGCTCCTTGGGATGGTCAATTCACCGTTGGTGTTCGTAACGCCGGCGAGAAATTCCCTCCTGTTGGACGTGGTGCCGTTGGTTCACGTGACTATGACTTCAACCTGTATGATGGTTTTGGTCGTGTGACCTACTTCAGATACACTCAAACTTTCTAAACCAAGTTTGATAAACTGAAAAAAGGGCGTACTTCGGTACGCCTTTTTTATTGGGATAAATTAAATGAATAAAAACCATTGGACAGCATACTGGCAAACCGGAGTCATGACTTCATTGCCCATGGATTTTAAGAAAAATTACGATGGCGAACTGGCCACCTACTGGCGTTCGGTGGTTGACCAAGTATCTGAGAAATCTCGCATTCTTGATGTGTGTACCGGTAATGGTGCCATTGCCATGCTGTTACAAGAAATTTCAAATGAAAAAAATCACAGTCTTGACATAACTGCCATCGATGCATCAGCCATTGATCCCCAGTTTATATCACAACAACATCCAGAGAAAGCCGATATCCTTAAACACATCACTTTCAAAGGTAACCTTAAAGTAGAGGACCTGGGTGGTCTTTATCCAGAACAGTTTGATGTGGTGGTCAGTCAGTACGGCATTGAATATTGTGACACCCACGCGGCTGCCAAAGCTGTCAGTCAAGTGCTCAAGCCAGAAGGGCAACTTTTCTTTGTCTCACATTCTCCTGAAACTGACATTCACCGCTTTATGCGTGGTGAAGAAGGTATCTACAGTTACTTTGATTCGTTGGAATTATTCAAGACCTTTGACGCTTTTGGGCAAGGACAATTGTCTCCGAATGGATTTAAGAATAAATTAGCCACGGCATTGGCATCCATGCAGACACAACTTAACATGAAAAGTCAGCCATTGTTTCAGACTTGGGCTCAAGCCATGGCACAGTTATCACAAGTGCCGAATAATGACTTAAAACAGCAGCGTGATCGGGTTCATTCATTTGTGACGCAATACCAGCATGCCCGTGAACGAGCCAAAGACATGATTGCAGTTTCAGATAAATTAATCAGTGAACCTGAATGGTATCGGGCGTTTGAATTAGAGGGTCTGCGTCTGGTTGAGCAAGGCGAAATCATGTATCGCCAATCCCACAATGCTGGACATTACTTCCATTTTAAGAAGTAAGAACTGCTCAGCATCAATAATCCACAGACCGAAAATCAATCAATCAATTGTTGAATCAACTCTTGGTTCAGAACTTCTTGTTTGGCTGTACTCATGCGATTGGCCTTGATGATGGCCTTCAACCCTTTCAACGCATCTTCAAACACATCATTGACCACCAGAAAGTCAGCCTTGTGGTAGTGCTTCAATTCCGCAATGGCCTTGGTCATGCGCGTTTGGATGACTTCCTCTGAGTCTTGACCTCTGGATTCCAGTCGATCTTGCAGCGCTTGAATACTCGGCGGAAGAATAAAGATACTGATGGCGTCCGGAAATCTTTTTTTGATTTGTTCGGCTCCTTGCCAATCTATTTCTAGCACCACATCGTGGCCTTCAGCGAGCATTTTTTGCACCGTTTCTTGGGAAGTACCATACCAGTTGCCAAACACATTGGCTGATTCCATAAACACACCAGCCATGGCCATTTGTTTGAATTTATCTTCCGTAATGAAGTGGTAGTTGTACCCATCAATTTCTTTGGGTCTGGGTTTTCGGGTGGTGTGCGAAATAGACAATTTCAGGTGGTTTGTGTCACGAACCAGGGCATTGACCAAGGAAGTCTTACCGGTACCTGATGGTGCAGATACAATGAACAAAGTGCCGGTGATTTGGTTGTTTTTCATGTCAATCATTCTATGTTTTGGATTTGCTCGCGCATTTGTTCGATGGCAACTTTAAGATCGATACTGGCATTGGAAGTGTTGATGCTGGCCGATTTAGAGCCAATGGTGTTAGATTCCCGGTTCAATTCTTGAACCAAAAAGTCCAGTCTCCTACCCACCGGTTCCTGTAGTTGTAACACGCGGTTAAATTCTTTGGTGTGCGCATCCAGGCGATCCAATTCTTCGGTGATGTCAATCTTTTGCAGTTGCATGGCCACTTCCTGCTCAAAACGCTCTGGGTTAACTTCGACATCCAATTCGGCCAGTTTGTTTTTCAGTTTTTCAGATAAATGTTGATTGATGGCCGGCACATAATCTCTGATGGTATTGGTTAGTGAAATAATCAAATCAGTTTTTTGTTGTAGCACAGCTTTCATTTCAGCGCCTTCTCGGGCTCTGGACTCCAGCAGTTTTTGCACGCTTTGATTCACCAGATCGATGGCGGATTGATGCAGTACCGAGGTGTCGGTAGGCTGTTGGACAATGACATCAGGCCAGGTCATGTAGTGGGAAGTGGACAAGTTATTGGTCAGCTGGTGATTGTTGGCAATTTTATCCGCTTGTGCTACCAATTGCGCCAACAAGGCATGGTTGACACTGAGTTGCGTTAGACTGGTGTTTTCATCTGGAAAAAATTTGATGAAAGCAGTGACTTTGCCCCGGGTTAAATGTTGGTTGAAGGTTTTGCGAAATTGATTTTCAGCTGCCCGCAAAAAATCCGGGCATTTGATGGTCAGGTCCAAGAATCTTTGGTTTACTGAGCGAATTTCGCAGGTCAGTTTGCCTGCTGGGGTATCCACTTCATGTGAAGCGAATGCTGTCATTGATTGCATGTCATCATTTCATCTGTGAGTCATGCGTATTATAGTGTATTGATTGAATAATTTCCGGTGTTGATGTGATGCGCTTGGCTCACTGACAGGCTAGGTCTAACAACCATGACCTGTGGCCTATGAAAAGTTACCAGCCAAAGGCTATAGTAATTGAAAATAAAAAGAGAGGATCCAATGAAAAATACCCTGATTTTGTGGTTGCTGTGTCTGTTGACCCTGCCCATGACCCTGGTTGCCGAAGATGGCGACTCATCCGACAGTCCTTTCGAAGGCATCAAACTCAGAAGCATTGGGCCGGCGTTGATGTCAGGCCGAATTGCAGACATTGCCATTCACCCTGAGGATGAAAACACCTGGTATGTGGGAGTTGGGTCTGGAGGTGTGTGGAAAACCACCAACGCTGGTACCACCTGGCAAGCCATTTTTGATGATGAATCGGTGTATTCAATAGGCAGCGTGACCATAGATCCAAGCAACCCAGAACGCATTTGGGTGGGCACCGGGGAAAATATTGGGGGTCGGCATGCCAGCTATGGAGACGGCATCTATTTAAGTGAGGATGGCGGGCACAGTTGGCAAAACATGGGACTCAAAGACTCAGAGCGTTTATCAACGGTGATCATACACCCGGAAGATTCTGATACCATTTGGGTGGCTGCACAGGGGCCGCTGTGGTCGAAAGGCGGCCAGCGGGGTTTATACAAATCCACCGACGGTGGTCAAAGTTGGAACAAGAAATTGGGTGACGACGAATGGACCGGAGTTACTGACATCATTATTGACCCCAGGAATCCTGATCGATTGTACGCCGCCACTTGGCAGCGACACCGCACGGTAGCCGCTTACATGGGTGGAGGGCCCGAAACCGCCATTTATCAATCTGAAGATGGCGGTGAGTCTTGGAATAAATTAACCCAAGGTTTACCCAAAGAAAACATGGGTAAAATTGGTCTGGCGATTTCACCACAAAAACCCGATGTGATCTACGCTGCCATAGAAATGGAGCGGCGAACTGGCGGGATTTATAAGTCAGTCAATCAGGGTGCCACCTGGGAAAAACAATCGGATGCTGTGGCCGGTGGTACCGGCCCGCATTACTATCAGGAACTGTATGCTTCGCCACACGAGTTTGACCGCTTGTACCTGATGAGTAACTTGATGATTATCTCTGATGACGGTGGCAAAACCTACCGCACCATGAATGAAACCAACAAACATGTAGACAACCATGCCATTGCCTTCCGCGCCAGCGACCCTGATTATGTGTTGGTGGGTACCGATGGTGGTTTGTATGAAAGTTTTGATCTGACTGAAACCTGGAAGTTTGTGGCCAATCTACCGGTTACCCAGTTTTATAAAGTGGCTGTGGATGATGCCGAACCGTTTTACCACATCTATGGCGGAACCCAGGACAACAACACCCAAGGTGGACCGTCCCAGACCGATAACATTCAGGGCATCAGAAACTCAGATTGGTATGTGGTGTTGTTTGGTGATGGTCACCAGCCGGCCACTGAGCCAGGCAACCCTGATATCGTTTACGCTGAGTGGCAACAAGGGAATCTGGTGCGGGTCGATAAAACCACCGGTGAAATGGTATACATCCAACCCCAGCCGGAAGCAGGCGAAGACCCTGAGCGATTTAATTGGGATGCCCCCATCCTGGTCAGTCCGCATAACCCAACCACCTTATATTTTGCCTCACAAAGGGTGTGGCGATCTGATGACCGCGGCGACAGCTGGCGCGCCATTTCAGGTGACTTAACCAAAAACCAAGAGCGCATCACTTTGCCCATCATGGGTGGTACCCAAAGTTGGGACATGCCTTGGGATTTGTTGGCCATGAGCAATTACAACACCATCACTTCAATATCAGAGTCACCACAACAAGCAGGACTGCTCTATATCGGCACCGATGATGGTCTGTTGCAGATTTCAGAAAATGGTGGTGATGACTGGCGTTCAGTGCCAGTGGGTAAGTTACCTGGGGTGCCGTCTACCGCATTTGTCAATGACATCAAAGCTGATTTGCACGACAGTGACACGGTTTATGTGGCCTTGGATAACCACAAGTACGGTGATTTTAGACCTTATTTATTGAAAAGTAGTAACCGCGGCAAAAGCTGGCAAAACTTAAGTAAAGGCATTCCGGCGAATCACTTGGTCTGGCGCATTGTTCAAGACCACGTGGATTCTGAGTTGATGTTTGCTGGTACGGAATTTGGCTTGTTCTTTACTTACGATGGTGGCGAGCAATGGCATCCTTTGACTGGTGGCATGCCGGCCATCGCTGTGCGGGACTTGGCCATACAAAAGCGCGAAAATGATTTGGTTGCGGCCACTTTTGGTAGGGGTTTTTATGTGTTAGATGATTACAGTCTGCTGCGCCACATCAATGCAGACACCACAAAACAAGACCAACTATTTCCGGTAAAAGATGCCTGGTGGTATATGCCACGCAGTGTCCTCGGTTTCAACCCCAAAGGCTCACAGGGTGATGCCTTTTACCGGGCCGAAAATCCACCTTTTGGCGCGGTCTTTAAATATCACCTCAACACCGAATTGAAAAGCAAAGCTGAGATCAGAAAAGCCGCTGAGTCAGATGCCAGGAAAAATAACAAATCCATTCAGTTTCCCGGTTGGGATGCGGTACTGGAAGAAAAAAATGCCGCTGAGCCCAAAGTGTGGCTGACGGTTAAAAACCACGAAGGCCAAGTAATCAGAAGAGTGCCTGGCAGTACCCACAAAGGATTTAATCAGGTGGCCTGGAATCTGCGCTATCCACCCAATGGCGTGGCTGGTGAAGGCAGTGGCTTTTTCTCTGATGAACCGCAAGGCATGTTGGTCGCACCAGGAACCTATGAGGTGTCGCTGTCGATCGAAGTAGACGGGGACATATCAATGGTGGGCGCTCCGCAATCATTCGCAGTGAAACCCTTACGCAGTGGTGCTTTGGCTGGCGCTGAGCCTGCCGAAGTGGCGGATTTTTGGCAGCGATTGTCTGCTGTTCAACATGAAGTCACGGTAACCAGTAAACAACTGTCTGAAGCCATCAAGCGATTGGATACCCTGGCAACAGCTCTACAACACAGTCAGGCACCTCATGGCGAATTGGATAAACAGTTCCATCAAATCAAAACAGATTTACAGCAACTGGATTCAGAACTCAATGGCAATCGAGCCAAACAGCAAGTGGGCGAAAAAACCCAAGTGACGGTGTCCTCAAGATTGGGGTCTGTGCTGTTGGGTACGGGTTTATCCACTTATGGTCCAACGCCAACACACCAGCGCAGTTTAGCCATTGCGACGGCTGAGCACCAACAGCTCAAAGCCAGAATTGATCAGATCATCCAACAACGGCTGCCAGCATTCGAACGGGCGCTGGAAGCCGCTGGTGCACCTTATGTTCATTGATCTGTGATCATAGCCCTGGCCTCAGGTCAGGGTGATTGCTGGTTTAACAGGGTTTGCCATTGGCGGTTGCGTTGTTGGAACTGTTTGATTTGTGAGGTTGATAGTTCAGCTTGGATGAGTTGCTGACAGCGTGCTTTGATGAATTCAAATAACTGTATGTCAGCCTGGTTATGGGCGGTGATGCATTCAAGTTGCGTTGTTGATAATTCAGCCCGGGGCAGAAATGGGGTAGATACGTTGTGTCTTTGGTAAAAGATGTCTTTCAATCCCAAGCGTTGTTGCAGCAGCAGCAGGCTTTCATCAAAGTGACAGGTGGTCAACACCAGAGAAAAAGCCTTATCTAAAGTGTCCATTGCCTTTTCAAGCATGACCGTTTCGTCAATGGGAGCTTGGTGCAAGTAGCCACTGAAACGTCTGACCTGACCATTGTGCAGCTCTGGGCTGGGGTTGTTTTCAATGAATTGTTCGAGACTGATTCCAACGGCATGCTCATGCATGGGGTGGTCGGCTTTGCCTTGAATGTAGTTGTAATAGGACAACACCCGATCTACGGGATTTCTCAACATGGTCAAATGAAAGGTTTTGATGGCAGGCAATAAGCCGTACAGCTGTCCATGGATGGGGTGGTGTCCACAAATTAACTTAAATGGGCTCCTCTTCAGCTCAAGTAATTGCGGGCATTGATTCAAGTCCGGCGCATTGATGTGTAGGACATCGGCAAACCGAAAGTTTTTTGCCAGGATGTTCTCCAAGCTGGTACCAGCAGTCTTGGGGACATGAGAAAACACCACCTGTGTGTCCTGATTTTGGCTCTCTGCCACCAACTGTTGTTGTAATGTAGAGACATTGTTTTGGGTGTTTTGTTGATCTGTCAGAGATCCCCATTGAGGCTTCATATTTGTTATACTGACACTTGGAGAATTGAGAAAAAGTGTACCACAAGCTGCCAAAAAGCTGAATTTTTCAAAAAAATAAGCACTGAGGTGACAATTAGTGTCATTATTGAAAATATCCCGTGCTGGGTGTTAATTTTTAGTGACAAAACTGCATAACAGAATAGAATTGATGGCAGTTGGTCGAAAAATGAGAACTCGGTTCTTGTAGTTAAACGGGTTATCCCATAATCTATTCGGTATGGATGACTAACGAGTAACCATTTTTTAAAATAATTATTTTTGAGGTAAATTGAAATGAAAAGAAATCAACAAGGTTTTACATTAATTGAATTAATGATCGTAATCGCGATTATCGCGATCCTGATGGCCTACGCCATTCCTGCTTACCGTGATTACACTGTACGTGCAAAAGCCGGTGAGTGTATGTCTTTGTCAGCTGCTGCCAAGCAGTCTGTCAGTGAGTACTTCGTGAGTGAAGGTCAATTGCCTACTGACAATGCCGAAGCCGGTTTGGCTGCATCTGCCAGTATCACAGGTGAAAATGTAGCTTCTATCGCAGTTGCTGGTGGCCAAATCACTTGTACTTTCAATGCAAATGACAGCACATTGAGTGGTGCCAGCATCCTGTTCGTAGCCAGCACAGCCAGTGCAGGTAGTATCGAATGGAATTGTACTTCTGGTTTGGCTGACAGATACTTGCCTACCAGCTGTAGATAATATTGCAGCAAATCTTTGTACGAAAAAAAACCTTGGGTCACCCCCAAGGTTTTTTTTGGTCTAAAATCTTTAAAAAACCACAAAAATTACCCCTATGGTCCATAAAAACAGTTTAAGAAACAGATGGATCGCAGTCATTTTGATTGTGACACTTTGTTTGGTCACTTGGTTGGTATATGCACCCGGATTATCCGGAAACTTTATCTTTGATGATTTCCATAGCCTGAAAAAACTGGAAGTGTTGGGAGGAGAGTTAACCTGGCAGGGTTTGATTAATTACTTTGGGTTATCAGACACTGGGCCATTGAAAAGGCCTATTTCAGTGTTCTCATTTTTGATCGATGGCCAGGATTGGCCAACCGGAGCTTATGCTTTTAAACGCACCAATGTCATCATCCACATCATCAATGGTTTGTTGTTATTTTGCCTATTAAAGTACTTGTTTTCACGAACTCAAACACATCAACGCCAAAGCACGGTCATTGCTATATTTGCCACAGGTATCTGGTTGTTGCATCCTTTTATGGTGTCCACTACGCTTTACATCGTTCAGCGTATGGCGATGCTGCCGCTGACTTTTATGTTATTGGGTCTGTTACTTTATGCAGTAGGCAGGTATCGCTATGCTGCACTGCCCAATTTAAGTAATAAATTGCTGTTATGTGTGGCTGTGTTTGGGGCCACGATACTGGCCATGCTGAGCAAAGAAAACGGGGTGTTATTTCTTTGGCTGGTAATCCTTTTTGAATTTCTTATTGTGCAAAAATACTTGGGATTAAAACCTTTGAACAAAGGTTTTGCACGATTTCTGCTGTACCTTCCAGCGGCGCTGTTGGTTGTCGCATTGTTGATCAAAATGCCAGGTTTTATGGAGCGGTATGATGAACGAACATTTACCGTAATTGACCGTCTATTGACACAATTCAGGGTGGTTTCAGATTATATCTATCACCTGCTTGTCCCAAAATATTTTACAGCGGGCGTTTTCAATGATGGCTTTGTTACCTCAGAAAGCTTATTCAAACCGGTCAGTACCATTATCGCTCTGATTTTTATAACAGGCTTGCTGGTTCTGGCTTGGCTATTGCGAAATAAATATGTGTGGTTCAGTTTTGCGGTGTTATTTTATTTCATCGCTCAATTGCTGGAGTCTACAATCATCCCGCTGGAGATGTATTTTGAGCACCGCAACTATGTATCGGCGGCCTTTATGGGCGTTCCCATCAGCCTCGCCTTAATCCAATTGTCACAGCGCTCTAGGATTTTCATGGTGATTCCGGTAATGATTTTATTACTTCTGGCTTTCCTGACATTTTTACGGACCAGTGTTTGGGGTGATAATTTCAAAATGCATGAAATGACCATGAACAAATACCCCGAATCCAAACGGGCGTTCACCATCACTGCTGATTATTATGTGCGTAATGGATACCGAGAGATGGCCATAATGACAATCAGTACGGCCATCAAATACCACGATAATTTGGAATTCAAATTGAATCAAATCATTTTGTTGTGCAACCACGAGTGGTTGGATGAACAATTCCTGGAAAATTTATACCAAGCATTCAAAACTGAACGTTTTTTATTCACTGATATTCCAGCTTTTACTTCGCTGTATAAAAAGTTACTTAACAACGAATGTGACTTGGATCCTAATAAGAACCATGGTTTGAGGCTATTTGAGGCCTTGCGTCACAATCCATTTACAGACAGAGCCCACGCAAAATCGTTGATACGTGCTTATCAGGTTTACTATGAAATTGAGAAAGAAAACTATGACAAAGCCAAACAATTGATAGTAGATATTATTGAAGATAATCTGCGCTATTATGATTTGTTTGAAATGTTAGATGCGATGATAGCTCATAAACAGTTTGATTTGGTAAATGAGTTGTTGGTGTTGTTAAAGGCAGAGTATGCGCTAGAATATGAATTCAAGCCAGATCTTCAAATGTTTGGCGATATAATTAATGAGTACCAAAAAATAGTGGATAAAAAAGAACATGACCAGAAAACTGTCGATCATCATACCAGCGAAAAATGAGGCCAAAAGTTTGGTGAATTTGCTGCCAGCACTGCAGGCATTGTCATTGGATGCTGAAATAGTAGTGGTCAATGATGGTTCTACTGATGACACCCAACAGGTGTGTCAACAGGCTGGCGTGACCACTGTCAACCACCCATACAGCAAAGGCAACGGCGCCGCCATCAAGTCAGGAGCGAGAGCAGCGACTGGTGAGGTGTTTATTTTTATGGATGGTGATGGCCAGCATCGACCGGAAGACATCGAAGTGCTGCTGAATAAGTATGACGAAGGTTTTGATATGGTTGTGGGGGCTCGGAGCAAACAATCACAAGCATCATTTGCTCGGTTGTTTGGTAATGGCTTGTATAATCGGGTGGCCAGTTACATGACAGGGCAGCCCATACAAGACCTGACCTCCGGCTTTCGGGTGGTCAATGGTCGAAAGTTTAAAGAATTCTTGTACCTGTTACCCAACGGTTTTTCTTACCCAACAACCATCACCATGGCTTTTTTTCGGGCTGGGTATGCCGTAGCTTACAAGCCCATCATTGCACCCAAAAGGGTGGGTAAGAGTCACATCAACATCCTCAAAGATGGTACCCGTTTTTTTTTGATTATATTTAAAATTGGTACGCTGTACTCGCCCATGAAGTTATTTTTTCCAGCCAGTTTGTTGTTTTTTTTGACGGGTTTGATTTACTACGTGTACACGTTTTTTACCGATGGCCGGTTCACCAACATGGGTGTGTTGTTGTTGTCGACCTCAGTGATGATATTTTTGTTGGGATTGATTTCAGAACAAATCACGACACTGTTTTATCAGACCAAAAACCCAGACGACTCATCCACTTAGTCAAACCATCAGCCAGTAAATAAATCACTGTTTCGGTAGCGACCGATATGAGCCGAATGATTGCTATCAAAATCAAGGCCTCGTGGGCTTGGATCATGGGGGTTCCCACAAAGATAAACACCGCTTCACGTACCCCCAACCCGCCTGGGGCCCCAGGAATGATGTAGCCTGCCAACCAGGCAAGGGCATACAAGCCGGTGATGAATGGCAACGACAAACCGTTAAAGCCCAGTGCTTTAAAAGTCATAAAACAAATCAGTCCCATCCCCAAAAAATAGACCGCATGACATGCCATTATTTTCAGATGCTGGCTTAAAGACCACGATATACTGAGGTAATAAGAGGTGACACCGATGACCGCCGATAAGCCCAGCCACAACAGCGGCATGGGCAGCCAGGGTATGAGTGATTGTATGTGGGCGGGCCAAATCAGCAACAGCATCAGACTCAACACCGACCACATGATGAGGCTCAAGGTCTCTTTGATGGTGGCAGCCATCACCTGCGCATGGCTTAATCCTGTCTTGATTGTTTCACTGTGGCGGTAGACAAAATGAAAAAAATTCCCAGGCAAGTATTTCAGGGCAATACTTTTGAGGTAGATGGAAAATAACACCTTTGCTTGGTGACCCTGGTTGATGGCCAACCACCCCAAAGCCAACAGCACCATCAACACGCCGTATAGACATGTAACCACAAACAAGGTGACCAGCATCGCAGACATGTTAGGTATTTGCACTGATTTCAGTGCGGAGAGGTTGTTGAGAAAAACTTGTGCAATGTAATAGCCGGCAATGGCCAATGCCATGACCTTGAGGGCGAACTTGATCCAATCAATGGGCGATTTATTCATTCACTGCTGTGTGGCCAGCACCATGGTCCAGGGAATTGGGCGGTTTACAGACTGGACCGATAATTGTTGGCTGACAAAGTTTTTGAAACCGCGAGTGCTCCAATGGTTGCGGTGGTCTGGGGTATTGCCCCAGTCGCGCATGTATTTTCCTCGCATGAAGTTCAAGATGCGCCACAAGGGTTCATTGGGCACACTGAACAGGTAATATTTGGCCTGCAATTCACGCATTTTTTGCAGGGCCAACTCAGGGTGTTCCAAATGTTCCAGAACTTCACAGCACACCACCAAATCAGCCCGTTCTTGGTGGTCAATGTCGTAGATACTTTTGACATACAGTTGGGTTTTCTCGCTGCGTTTGTTGTGCTTGGCGATGGCGACTTCCTCGGGATTGATATCGAAGCCTTTGATCTGAGCGTCTGGAAACAACTGTTCCAATCGCTGGTTGACGTGTCCTTGGCCACAGCCACATTCGGTGATGTTTTCAATGGGGGCTTTTATTTGTGCGACCAAATCATCGATGCTGTGCATGAAGCCTTGAATCATTTTGATGGCTATGGGATTTTTGGTATCGTATTTTTCGTGGTGAGATTGCTTCATGGCTGATTTGGGTTTGGTTTTGGATGGCAAATTTTGTCATATTTCGCTGTGATGACGTGGAAACACTGCAAAATCAATGGATAATCTGGTGTTTCAGTTGCTTTCCACCTGAGTTAATTTACTTCAGTTTACAAGAGATGGAGAATTATTAAAGTACTTTTTAAAGCAGCACTTTACCATGAAAAAAAATCAACAAGGGTTTACCTTAATCGAATTAATGATTGTGATTGCCATCATTGCCATATTGATGGCCTATGCCATACCTGCCTACCGTGACTATACAGTGAGGGCAAAAGCAGGTGAAGGTCTGTCTTTATCGGCTGCACTGAAGTCTTTCATTTCTGAACATTGGGTCAATACCGGTGAAATAGCGAGTTTGACCAGTGGTGCCAATGGGCTGCCGGCGGCCAATGTCACCACGGGTGAAAATGTCAACCAAGTGGCTGTTAATGCTGGAGTCATCACGGTTTCTTTTTTCAATGATACCACCTTGGCTGGTAACACCATGACGTTAACACCACTGATTCCTGGCAGTGGCGGAAACGCTGGTTCCAGCTTGCAATGGGGCTGTACTTCCTCGTTGGATAACCGGTACCTGCCGGTACAATGCAGAACCCCATAATTAAGTCATAGTTGGGACTCACCTGGCTTTTTTAGACGATTGCATCCTAGCCAAATTGGTATGGCTAGGCTGTACTTGTAGCCGACAAAATACAGCCTTATTTTTCAGGAGTGGCAGTGTAGGAATCGTTTAAAGAGCATGCCTAATTATTAACCCATAGCCCAGCACATCCAGGCGTAAGTTTTAGTCATTATTCTGTTTTGACGTTTTTGGATTTGGGCTATACTTGGCCATTTGGATGATACAACATGACTAAACTCAAAGCAGCGCTTATTCACTTTGCCATCAGCTTCTTGTTCGTATTGGGATTTATTCTGTTTTTGTGTGGGTTTTGGTATAAAAACCTGTTTTTTGTTTCTGGTGTCATCGAACCGCTGAAGCTGTTGGTTTTGGTGGATGTGATTTTGGGGCCGATATTGACATTTTTGGTCTATAAAAAAGGTAAAAAAACCCTAAAGATGGACTTGTCAGTGATTGTCTTGCTGCAATTATCGGCTTTTGTCTACGGTGCTTTCACCATTTATTCAGGCAAACCCAGTTGGGTGATCTACAACGGCAACCAGTTTGAACTGGTGTATGAGCGTGAAGTGGGTGATCAATTGGAGCATTTGGTCAAACCCAGTTTGCTGGAAACGCCGCATTATGGATTGATTCAATTGGAAAACACCAAAATCAACTTGATGGCGTATCAAAATTTGGCTGAAGTTGAATTGTTAAACGAACAAAATCGCAATGAACTCACTTATTTTATGATGTCTGCTGATGAAGTGGTAGCCACTTTGGGGATGGATGTCGATCAGTTGCCACAACGTATTGAGCAACCCATGGATGAAGTGGAATTTTATCCCCTCAGCAACAATGGCTTGGTTTCAGTGTTGGTGATTTCTAAAACCGACCTACAAGAACTTCAGGTTTTGGCCTATGAGTAACTGCTGGTCTTTGATTTAATAGCAAGACTGCTAAGCTGGCCCACTTAAAGACTTATAGCACATGATTGTCTTGCCACATTGATTTACAATGATTTCACTCAATCCAGTGACTCCTATGGAAAAACGATACAAAAAGAAAAGCAACAAAACATGGTGGTTGGTGGCCATCCTGGTTTTGTTGGGCTCGCAAATCCTGGTGGCCATGTATTACGATCAGGAGCCAGAATTTTTTGATGTCAAACGCAATGCCGAACAACGCCTGAAGGACCACCAACATGAAATGGTTACGGGTTTTACCAGTGGTGCCACTTTTATGGAAGTGACCGATGTGCTGTTGAATAAACCAGGAGGCTACATGTCCAACGACGTGCTGCCACCATTTGTGTTTATGGACAACATGCCTAACTGGGAGTTTGGGGTGTTGGTACAGGTCAGAGATTTTGCGCGGGTGATGCGCAATGACATCAGTCGCTCACAGAGTCAGGGTGAAGAAGATTTGGATTTAAAAGAGGCCGATCCTAAATTTCACAATGACAATGACAAGTGGATTTGGCCACAAACTGAAGGCCGTTATCGAGAAGGGCAAAAGCATTTTCATAATTACCTCACGCGTTTGGCAGACACCAGTGACCCGGAAGCGCAATTTTATGCGCGCACAGATAACCTGGTGATTTGGTTGAATTTGGTGGAAAAACGGTTGGGCGCGATGTCGCAAAAACTCAGTGCCAGTGTGGGTCAAAACAGAATCAATACCGATACCGGTGGTGATGAAGTGGCCACCACTTCTACCTACAAACCCAGTGAACTGCGGGTGCAAACGCCATGGCTTCAAATTGATGACAATTTTTATGAAGCCAGGGGAGCAACTTGGGCTTTGATTCACTTCATGAAAGCCATTGAAGTTGATTTTGCTGGGGTATTGGAGAAGAAGAATGCCTTGGTTTCATTGCGACAAATCGTCAGAGAGCTGGAGGCTGCGCAGGACACCATTTGGACCCCGATGATTTTGAATGGATCAGGCTTTGGCTTTTTTGCCAACCATTCCTTGGTTATGGCTTCTTATATATCCCGAGCCAATGCAGGGGTGATCGATTTGCGCCAATTATTGGAAGACGGCTGATTTAATCTGTCCACAGCAAGGTTTCAACCTGAACTCCATTGACCTGGAATTGCAGTTGGTCAACCTTCACCTCACTATCTGCAGTGATCCTGAACTCGCTCAGTTGATAGGAATTTGGGTCCACGGTGCGGAATAATTCGTTGTTGCCTAAAGCGCCTGGATTGAGGGTGGCTATTGAGTGGTTTGATGAGAAAGTCACGGTGTTGTCACTGCCCTTCTCATGAACCAGCCAACCAGTCACAGCGCCTGCATGCTGCTCGATGTAATAAATGGGAGGAAGCTGACACTGACCGGTGCCAGAGCGGAAAAAATAGTACACCTTCAAGCCTTGTTCCAAGCTGAGCGCATCTAGCCACTCCAAGCCATTGAGGCTTTGGCAGGCCTGCTGATAAAAAGGAATTTGTTGGGGCAGTTTCATGCCGCTGTGTTCAACCACCAGCAGTTGCGATTCTTCATTTGAGCTTCGCATCAGCTGCATCAGTTGCAATTGTTTGGCCCTACCGTGTTTGCTGTTCATCGGGTGATCCAGTGATTTCAGTTGCCAGTCATCATCGCCGTAAAATTCCAGCGCCGCCAAGTTCATGAAATGGTCGGTGGTTACCAGTGGAAGATTTTCTGCAGATTTGATCTTTTCAGTGTGTGCTGCCAGGCCCTGCCAGCCGCGACTGTTTTCGGTGAATTGGGCGTTAAGTTTCGTCACTGCTGTGTTTGGTTGGTGCCAATACAATAAGGTCAGCAGCCAGGCCATTGCCGCCAGGAAACCCGTGCCAGCGCACAGAGCCAACCAGCGTCTGTTGAGGTTTGGGGTGGATGTAACCAACAACAGAATTAACACATAAGAACTCAGCACCCAGTGGCTGTTGAACCGCAATTCATCGGTAACAAAGCCGAGCACGGCATACAGCAACCAATGGGCCACCGCCAGGCGCGCAATGAAGGTGCTGAATGACTGTCCGGCGAGGTGTTTGAAACTCAGCTGAACACACAACAAAAACAGCAGCGGAGTGGTCACCAGCATTTGGATTAAGACAAACATGACATGGCTGGGCTGGAAAGTCCAGGGATGGCGGTCTTGAAACTGGAAGGACAGCAAGGGGAAATCATGTTGGTAGTTAAACCACAAGATGGGAAGAAACCCTAAAAGCATCACCGGCAAACTGATGGCTAATAAGCTTCTGATGGCGGTTTTTCGGTGACGGCATTGCCATAAATAAATGACTCCAGCCAAGCCCACCAAAATCCAGAAACGCACATGCACATTAGCTCCCAGGGCCAACACCAGCCCCAACAGTAAAAACCAACGGGCCTGTTCAGTCTGATCGGCTTTCACCAGGGTGTAAGTGGTAAACAGCGCAAAAAAGCTCAACCAAATGTCGGGGATTGCCAGCACCCCAGCCAATGACAGCAGCGGTAATGACAAAAGGAGTAGACCAATGTGCCAAGGGCTGAGGCGCTGGTCTAATTCAGGTGTGCGCAATTGTTTACTGATCAACATGCCCAGCCAAGGGATACTGAAGGCAGCCAACAAGCTGGGTAGCCGAACAGTGAGCTCAGATTGTGGCAGCAGCCATTGGCTTAAGGCGATGGCCCATTGGGTCCAACCGGGTAACTCTGCATAAGACCAAGCCAGGTGTTGGCTCTCAAGCCAGTAGAAAGCCTCGTCACCAAACAAAGGGAACTGGGTGGCAGCAAACAGTTGCAACAGACACATCAGGCCATAACAAACCCAAAACAGGTTTTTGGCACTGATGGACTTCAGCATTTGGGCACTTTGAGCTTTTTGCCGGTGTTGATCAGGTATCGTGGGGCCTTGATTTGGTTGAGTTGGGCAATTTCACGTTTGCTGGTGCATTTGAACTTGCGACTGATGCTGCTTAATGAATCACCTTGTCTGATTTTATACCAGGTGTATACCGGGCGGTCTGGAAAGTCGGCATCATGGATGGTTTTGGCTAAGCCCATCAGTTGAGGGTCGTTGCACTTGCTTTCATAAATCGGTTTTAATTCAGCCGGAATCACCACCACGGCATTTTGTTTGATGACTCGCTTGGCTTTGATGCTGGAATTCAGGTTGCGCAATATCCGATACCAACCCATGGTGTTGTTGTGCTGACCAAAACAAACCGATAGCTCGCTGAGGGAGGTTTCATTTTTAGCCCTGATCAAGGTGGTGGCATCATCGTGTTCTTCGAGCACCACGTTATATGCTGAAGGATTTTCATAAATCAGTTTGGCTGACAACACGGTGGCTATGTAATCTTGGGTTTCTGAGGGCAGGTCATAAAAAAACTGACTTTCCCAAACTGATTGGTTGTTATGTTTGTTGTTCAGGCGCTTGAAACGATTCTCACCGGCATTATAGGCAGCCAGTATTTTGGCATAATCATTTCCATAAAGCCCTTGTTGTTCAAGGATATAACTGGCCGCGCCCTTGGCTGCAGTTTCGGGGTGGTAACGGGCATCGTAATCACCAATGGTGCCGCGCACGCCAAATCGTTTGGCGGTGGCTGGCATGAATTGAAATAAGCCGCTGGCACCAGCTGATGACATGGAGTGTACCCGCCCGCCACTTTCTTGGGTGATGATGGCCAGCAACAACGACTCAGGAATGTCATGTTGAGCAAAAGGTGGCCAGATTTTATTTTTCAGGAATTGGTAGTTTTGCCAAGCCTCAATCAGTTTGGGACGTTTCCAGGTCAACCATTCATTCAATGCCGCCTGTATTCTGACGTTGTTTAACAGCGGTTCATTCAATTGCGGGATGGCACTGGTATCGGTGGTTAGTGGCTGTTGTGCATTGGCCTCGTTGGCCTCAGGGAGTTCAGGTTCTAATGCGGCTTCAACTTTGGCTTGTTCAGCCAACTCATTGAAATACCTGTTGAGCTCAGCCAAGCAGGTTTGGTCCGCTTGACATTGTTCAATGCCAGCAATCAATTGTTGAATTGATAATGGCTGTTCAATGGGTTTCTGTGGCGTGATGACCGCTTGTTTTTGACAAGCCGATGACATCAGCAAAGCTGAAAAGATAAAAATCAGTCGCATAAAAAGTTCGTTGCAGCGTATGGGAGTATTGTGTATTATCAGTATTTTAAAGTCATCAGCAAGCCCTAGGGGATGAATTTACTCAGTTCAATCAAATCGATATGGCCTTCAAAACCAGCTGAAAAGCACCTCACTACAGACGAACAAACGGAATTAAACAACGCCATGGTGGAGTTGATGGTGGAAATGGTCAAAGCAGACTTCGTCGAACTATACGCTGAAAAAACCGCACTTTCTGAATACCTGTCAGGCCAATTAGGCTTTTCAAAACAAGACGTTGCCCGCTACGTCGAGGCTGCAGAGCTGCGCACCGACTTTTCGATTTCACTTGAATCTCAAACCAATGTCATCAATAATTACTTAGGCAGTGTACAAAAAGTGGAGTTAATGCAGCACCTGTGGGCATTGGCAGTCGCAGACAACGAAGTACATTTGCTGGAAAAGAATTTATTTTTCAAAGCCGGACAGCTTTTGGGCATCAAGAAAGCCCAACTTGACGAGATTTGTCAATCCAATGAAATATAACAACACCGACCCAGGAAGATTATGGACCTAACTCACTTTTTGAAAACCATGCGCGAAAACAACGGTTCCGACATGTATTTAAGTACCGGCGCACCCATCAATGTCAAAACCGAGGGCGTACTGGAATCGATGAGTAGCACCGGACTGCCCCCGGGTATCGTTGAAAAAATTGCCTATTCACTGATGGATGAAAGACAAATCAAGGAGTTCGAGGACACCATGGAATGTAACCTGGCGGTGTCGATCAAAGGCGTGGGACGTTACCGGGTGAATGTGTTCCGTCAACGTGGTGAAGTCAGTATGGTGATTCGAACCATCAAAAGCACCATTCCCAAATTAGATGAACTCAATATGCCGCCGCATTTGTATGATCTGATCATGGAAAAGCGTGGGCTGATATTGGTGGTTGGCGCCACCGGCTCAGGTAAATCCACCACCATGGCATCCATGATTGATTACCGCAACTCCAGCACAACGGGTCATATCTTGACGGTGGAAGATCCCATCGAGTATGTGCACAAACACAAAATGTCGGTGGTCAACCAGCGTGAGATTGGCATTGATACCCTGGGTTATGCCCCGGCGTTAAAAAATGCGTTGCGTGAAGCGCCAGATTTGATTTTGATTGGTGAGATTAACGATGCGGAAACCATGGAGGCAGCCGTTTCTTTTGCCGAAACAGGTCACTTGTGTATGGCTACCTTGCACGCCAATAACTCGGACCAGGCCATGGAGCGGGTATTGAACTTTTTCCCCAGCGACATGCACAACAACGTGCTGATGAACTTGGCTCTCAACTTGAGGGCGGTTATCTCACAACGCTTGGTCATTGATGTGAACGGCAAACGAAGACCAGCCTGTGAAGTGTTGATGAACACGCCACAGATTCGGGAAATGATTCGTCGCGGTGAAATCAGTGAGCTGAAAATGGCGATGGAAAAATCCCTGGAAGATGGCATGCAGACCTTTGATCAGGCCTTGTATGACATGTACAAAGATGGCATCATCACCCTGGAAGAGGCCTTGAGTAATGCCGACTCTGCGCAAGGTTTGGAGGTTCGAATCAACCTTTCCAGCGATGACGACACCGGCTCTGATGACTATTTTTGATCAGAGAAAATAATCAATGATTTAAGGTTCCTGCAATCTCGGCAATCAAATAATGATTCAGACTTTGTTGGTTTCAAGTGGAGACAGTTCAGCACTCGTATCAATGACCATATGACTGAACTGGCCCACACACAGAGCTGATGTCAATTCCATACCGCAAAGACATTGATGGGCTGCGGGCCATTGCAGTCATTCCTGTTGTTTTATTTCACTCAGGTATCCCTTTTTTTGAAGGAGGTTATGTAGGTGTTGATGTCTTTTTTGTCATTTCAGGTTATCTGATTACCCAAATCCTGTTAAAGCAACTGAACGAATATACATTTTCAATCTCGACATTTTATGAACGTCGAATCAGGAGAATTTTTCCGGCATTGTTTGCTGTGTTGCTGGTAAGTTCAGTGGCAGCTATTTGGTTGATGTTCCCGAGTGAATTCAGACATTACAAACAAAGTGTTTTATCAACCTTATTTTTTTACTCAAACTATTTCTTCATGTCTGATGTCGGGTATTTCACTGAACCAGCTGAAACCAAGCCCATGCTGCACATGTGGTCCCTGGCAGTAGAGGAACAGTTTTATGTGTTGTTTCCCATATATTTGTTTCTGGTATTTAAGTTTTTCAAAAAATATTTGGGAACGTTGACAATTGTCATGTTTCTGGTTTCATTGGCATACAGCGCGTATATCGTAGGTATGTTACCGGGGGACGCTTTTTATTCAACCCCTGCCAGGGCCTGGGAGTTGATGGTTGGGTCTTTGTTAGCCATTTATTCTGGTAATGCTGTGCTGTTCACCTCTAGAGTGTCAAATTTATTGACTTTCATAGGCTTCAGTCTGATTGTTTACGCTGTGGTTTTTTTTGATGAGGCCACTGCATTTCCCGGTCCGATGGCTTTGGTTCCAGTTGTTGGATCTGCTTTGATTATACTGGCTGGTAACGACAGGAAAAACTGGGTTGGACATTTGCTTTCTACACCCCCTTTGAGATTCATAGGTTTAATATCCTATTCTCTATACCTGTGGCACTGGCCGGTGTTGGCTTATGGCCGCATCTATTCATTGGGGTCTCATCCCGATGAACTGATGCCAATGTTGCTGTTACTGATGTTTGTCTTGGCTTGTATCAGTTGGCTCTGTATTGAAAAGCCATTCAGAAGGGGGGGCTTATTTCACAGCTCAAGACGATTGCGGCTGAACCGTTTCAGTGGGACATTATTGATATCCATGGTTGCTATGCTGGTTATGGTAACTTCATACCAACAAAGAGAAGTCCAGCATGAACACCAGACACACTTGGAAAAAAGAGTTGATAGTCAGCCGTTGAGGCTAACATCGTGTGAAGAGTATGAAGCCTCGAAACGTAGCCTCAATATATGTCATTTCGGTGACTTAAGTCAGCCGCAAGCCAGTTTTGCTTTGTTGGGTGACTCACATGCAAGAGCTTTACTTTCAGGTATTGATCAATCAGCCGGTACTCTCAACAAAAAGGGTGTTTTTGTGGGTAATGATGGCTGTGTTAGTTTGTTTGGTGTGAACCGGGAGAAGCAAGGTTTTGAACGCTGTCGGGAGAAGATGGATGCCTTTAAAGAGTACCTGCTTCAGCACCAAGAAATAGAGCACGTCATACTGGCATCTCGGTGGGGCGTTTACACCACTGGTGAAAGGTATAAGAACACCCTCGGAGACAACTTATACATCACCGATGACCTAAGCGATGAAATGTCTTTGGAAGAGAACAAGCACGTTTTTGAGCGGGGTTTCAAAAGAACCATTGGATTTTTTAAGAAACAGGATAAGATCGTTACGGTTATCACTCAGGTTCCTGAGACAGAATATGGTGGATGGGATATCGTGAGGGCAAAAAAGTTGGGAAAAGATATAGAGTTCAGACCACTGCTGGCAGAATATTATGAACGGCAGAAAATTTCACTGGGATTATTTAACCACCATCACATCACTGGGGACATCCAGCTCATCAATCTACATGAGTTCATGTGTGGTGAAGTGTATTGCAACATGTTCAGCGAGGGCAAGTCCATATATATAGATAACAATCACATCTCCAGAACTTATGCTGACAAATTATCACCAATTTATGATGAATTGTTCAAATGAACGCACAACCCTGATTCGGCTGGATTTACAGCATCACAGTTTCATGATGACACCGCCTGGTGTTGATAAGACGCTGAGCATGAAGAGGAGGTGACGCTATTTCCATTGATGATGTTGTGCTGATGTTGATTGTAGATTGATGCCATGGGGTCGTATTCAACCTGTTGCAGAGCAAGCCGGTGCTGCTGCCTGGAACACGTGGTGTTCACTCCGATTTTTATGACTTGGCCTCACCCATAATTTACTGTCCAGTTATTGGCAGAAGGCTTAAAAAAGACAACGAACTGAAGACCGGCTAAAAAATGAATGTCGTCCGCACCTTGCTCAATGGTAAAATCACATCGCTGGATGTTAAAGTCCGCCATACACCTCATGGATTATCTAAACCTCGAGGCCAGTGAATTTAAAAAATAGCCAGTTGGCATACAACCTAATATCAACAGAGGGAATGACATTGAATATTGAAGCTAAGCAACAGAAAAATTGGCAAAAACTATGCGCCGCTGAGGATTTTTATCACCCTGAATTTCAGGATGTGTTGAATCAAGTGTTTAAAAGACCTGCATCTTTTCACCGCAAACAGTGGGAATTTGTGACCATATATTTGAACCTCCTGCAAAACAATAAAATCAACCAAGACATGACTGGCGCTTCTTTTGGTGCTGGCAGGGAACCATTGATTTATTTGATTGGCTCTCGGGTTAAGTCATTCACCGCCACCGACTTGTATATTTATGACACCGGCTGGCAAACAGCGAAGATCAACAAACAACAAAGCTGTCGCGATTTTGTGATGGAAAAAGCCCCCAAAGGTATCGATGGTTCTGCCATCGATGTCAAAGAAATGGACATGAGGGAACTTGATTTTGCAGATGGCAGTTTGGATTTTTGTTACTCATCCTGTGCATTTGAACACATTGGCCACGAAGCGGATTTTTTGGCTCATTTATCAGAAGTTAAGCGGGTGTTGAAAGCGGACGGCATTTATGTCATGACCACCGAATACCTGTTCAACCACTCCACATTCAAAGTCCAAGGCAACTACAAGTTTGATCCTGAATACTTGTGGCAGCTGTTTGAACAGTCAGGTTTGTATCCCGATGCTGAGTTTGATGCCACCATGCACCATTCATTGATTAATAAGCCCAAGCTGGATTTGAGTCCCATTGCTGGCATGACTCAGCCATTAATGGTATCCATCCATGCCCCAACCCTGGAAAAACAGGGTGTACCTTACACCTCCTGTTGTTTTGTGCTGCGAAAAAGCAATCAAAAGAACATAGACTTAGAAAAATTAAGCCATGCCGATACCCAGCAATTCATGGCCAAAGCGTCGGCAGCTCATGTGCGAAAAATTTATAGCCGGTACCAATATTTAAACCCCATATCCGGGTTAAAAAAATCAGCCAGAAGCGCATTGGCTGATCACCTGGAGTTCATCACTGCTGATGCCGATCAACATTTTGAACAATTGGAGATTGATGGCAATAATTTCATTCACACTGATTTCGTTTACTATGCAGAACACACGGGCCATTTCGTTTTGGATATCAGCTGCCGCCAAGAGGCAAAAATTAATGTGATCTTGGTCGAAAAACCACAGTTAATCATGCAAGGCCGAAAAAATGTGATGAAACAAACGATGGCCTGTCAAGCCGGTCATTCGCAGCTGACGTTGAGCCACGCATGCCAGGCTGACAAAGTTTATGCTTTGACTGTTTCGTCCAAACAGGACATCAGTCATTTTGACTTAAAAAGTACCAGCATCAGGGTAAAAGTCAGTTGAATTTGCTATCCTGTGCAGTTTACCAGTAGCTAAAAATCAAACAGAAAATGAAAAAGTATATGAAGGACCAATTCCAACTAAAAAAAGACCTTAAGGCCTGGTATAAACTACCGGTGGCAGAACGCAACCGACTGAACAACGAGGTGCTTGATGAGAAGCTGATGACCTGGAAGAAATTGGCCGTCAGGTCTGCCAAAAAGCCCTTGCCCGGGTTGGCTGGTTTTCATGTGATATTTTTCCACATTCCCAAAACCGGTGGTACCACTTTGGACTATGTGGTGGCAAAAAACTACCGCATAGATGTGGTCTATCAGGTCAATGCGCCAGCCTTTGATCAACATGTGGCAGGGGTGTATAAAAATGGTCACATGTTCAGAACACTGATGGGCCATTACGAGTTAAATGATTACTATCACCAATTGTTTGATCGCCGGTTTGTCGCGCAATTTACCATGCTCAGAGAGCCGGTTTCGCGCATCATTTCATACTACGATTACCTGCGCACCAGTGAAAAACATCCCAAGCACGATTTGGCCAAAGACATGACTCTGGAAGAATTTATCGAGCACCCTGACATTGATGAAATGCCCAACGCCCAAACCCATCGGATCATGGGATTGCTGAAACAAAACGAATGGCGTACCAACCCCATTCCTGATGATCAACTGTTGGCTGATGTAAAACACCAGCTTGAGCACCGCTTCAGTTTGTTTGGTTTGACTGAAATGTATGACCAGTTTTTAATCATGGCCCAACAAACATTAGGCTGGCAGGACATCTTTTATCGGCGCATGAATGAGTCCAAAATCAAAACGGATAAGTCCACCATTCCAGAGTCCACCATTAATCGGATCAAAGCTTTGAATGCGGTTGACATGGGCTTGTATGCATTTGCCAAAGAGTTATTCAATGAGCGCATGAAAACCTTGAACATTACACCCGATATGGTTCAGACATTCAAAGAGAAAAACCAGGCATACAGTGACTTGTTAAGCTGGCACGAACCATTTAAAGCATAGATATATTTTGAACCCAGCAGAAATCAAGCATCAGGCAAGGCACTATTTAACCGTATTGCGGTGGATGCTTGGGTCATACTACCGCCAAGAACGTGGTTCTTTTTGGTTGATTCAAATAACCATGGGGTTGTCGGTTGGACTGGGTCTGGCTTGGTTACTTGGGGTCATTGCTGGCTTACAGTTTTTGAATGACAGTACGTACCTCAATCAATTTGAACTGCCCTTGTTGGTTGATTTTTTCCATTGGCCGTTGGGGGTATGGTTGAGTGTCCTGACATTAGCCGGATTGCTTGGGACTGCATGTATGTACCTGTCGATTCACATCGGCGTTCAGTCCATTTTGAGGTTTCAGGTGACCATGCTCAAGCAGGTGATGGAAAGTATAGGCGATGATAATTGGTTGGCTGTGGTGGCTGATACCCCCAGAAAGAAAACCCATCGCATCCTGAAACTGAGCGTACAAATGACTGGGTTGATAGTCAGGCGGTTGGTGCGGATGTTGATACCATTGTTGACATTTGTGGTTGCCTTTTACGCCTTAGTACAGCTGAACCTGTCTTTGTTGATGGTCTTGATACCCTTGTCAGTACTGTATCTGGTGGCTTTGTACTTTATTAACCGCTATGCAGCCAGAAATCAGGTCAAACTCATGGGCGTGTCGGAGCAAGCCAACAAGCAAGTGGGCAGACTCATTGATGACTTGTATCATCGCCGGCGGCCATACGATTCGCACCTTCGTGAAGAGGTTGATCAAACAGCATACCTCCGGTTTTCCAGGTTAAGGTACCGGCGTCGATTGGCCGAAATTCATGTGACCTGGGTCAATGGTATCTTTCTGGTGTTGGGCAGTGCCATGGTGGTTTTTTCTTTCGCGCTAGATGCCATCAGTGACCGCATTGATTGGATGAATTTGATTTTGTTTTTGGTGGCCCTGCGGTATGCCTCCGGAGCCATTCAGGAACTGGCATCTGCCACCGTAGGGTTCAGTCGCTTCTTACCAGAGTCTGAAATGATTCACCAGATACTGACTGGTCAGACCGAAACACCGGTTGTTGATCAATCCAATGGTTTGGTGCTGTACCTGGATGAAAACAATGACATTGAATTTTTGTTGCCTGATTTGTTGCGGCTGAGGTTTGGCGCTGATAACAGTTACTCATTGGCAGAATTTCAAGAAAACAGCGACGTTGTTGACAGCAGCACATCAACTTGGGTATACAGTGTCAAGCCAGCAAAGTTTAAACAGGCTGTTAAGCAAAACCAAGAACGCATCTCGACGGTGGTGGTTGCGTTTGAAGGCCAGTATAAAAAATACCATGATGTGTCAAAATTTCTGGAAGAGTTTGACCCCCAGGAGTTTATAAAAAACAAACAACAGCAAGGTGTTATGGATGATGATGACATGTATTGAAGTTGTGATTTACTGCGGAATAAAAGATGGATGAAAAACACAGAATATTAGTTGATGGTTTTAACCTGGGTTTAAAGAAAGGTTCGGGAATCAAAACTTACGGCATGACATTATTGGATGCCTACCAGGTATTGGGTTACGAGGTGGGTGTGCTAATGGACAACCAGTTTCTGACCGGCAAGGATGCGTTGTTGGACGAAGTCAGTTTGTTCGATCAAGATGAAGTGAGGCCCAAAGGGCGGTTCAATTTGATGTGGCTGAAACATTTAAAGACTTTAAGTTACCTGTTTCGGAAGCGATCAGGTAATGTGGTGGTTCCCAGAATCACAGAGCCTGATCCCGAAAATTATTTATCGCATGTGGGTGGTAAAAAATACCATTACATAGAGAACATCAGTGATGTATTTAACACCGCCAACCGGTTGTTTGCTGTGACCCGCAAAGTTACCCAGTTGAAGTTAAAAAAACAACCCGATATATTTCATTTGACCACACCCTGGCCGGTACAGGTCAAAGGAGCCAAGACGGTGGTTACCATCCACGATTTGATTCCGTTAAAAATACCTTTTACCACCTTGGACATGAAGGTGCATTTTTATGAGTTGTTCAAATGGGCGGCGAATGCAGCTGACTTGATTTTGGCGGTATCTGAACACACCAAAAAGGACATCATGGAGGTGTACGACATTCCGGCCAGTAAAATCAAAGTTACCTACCAGTCTTACAAAGGGCGTGACATTAAAATCAAGGACGCCGATGCGGGTGTGTATTTGGCTTCCAAAGGCCTGCAAGCGGAGAAATACATCTTGTTCGTGGGTAACATAGAACCCAAAAAGAACATCAAACAACTGATCAGAGCGTTTGCCTACGTTAAACAAGGGTACAGACTGGCGATTGTGGGACACAAGGCCTGGATGTCAGATTCGCAGTTACTGCGGTTGAAAGGTTACCTCAAGAAAAAAGATTATGTGATGCTAGATTATGTGACCGATGAAGAGTTAGCCATTCTCTATGGCAATGCTTTTTGTATGGTTTTCCCTTCATTGTATGAAGGCTTTGGGTTGCCAGTATTAGAAGCCATGCACCATGATTGCCCGGTGATTTGTTCAGATAGGTCATCCTTGCCTGAGGTGGCTGGAGATGCGGCCTTGTATGTCGATCCTTATCAATATGGTGACATCAGGACCCAGCTAGAAAAACTGATCAACCATCCTGAGTTGCGCACAGAAATGATTGCCAAGGGAAGAGCAAGGGTAGAGTTTTTCAGTCCGGAAAACTATGCCAAAAGGCTGCAAGAAGCATATGAAGGCCTGGTTTAGTCATGCCCTCAAAAAAGCCATTCAGTTGCTGAGGGGGCAGTCAGGCGCACAGGATGCCGCGATGTATTTCGCCCACATTCCGAAAACTGCCGGTACCAGTTTTATTGTGTTGTTGGATCGTTTCTTTCCCACCGATAAAATTTTCCCCCATCAGCTTTGGCGTGAAGTCTCCAAAATAGACACGGCTGAAAACCAGGCTTATCGATTGTTTCGTGGCCATTTTGGCGGTGGTGGCGTGAAACAACTAACGGCACGTCCGATTCAACCCATCACCATTCTGCGCAGCCCAGAAACTTTAGCCACCTCAACCTATGAGTTTGTTAAGCGAGAAAAAAACACCAAAGTGCATGAATTGGTTACTGCCAATAACATGTCCTTGGCTGCTTTCTTGCAACATCCCCAAACAGCCGCCTTGGTCAGCGACCGCATGGTTCGCAACCTGTCATTTGATTTTGAAGAAGACCCTGCTGCTCAAGAAGTGTTCTTATCGGCCGAGACCATTGCCCAATTACAACCCATCATCAACCAACAAAAATCAGCAATCAGTGATGAGGCTCGCTTGGATCGTGCCAAAAAGTTCATTGAGTCCTGTGCCTGGTTTGGTTTGTTGGAGCGCTTTGATGAGTCCTTACAGTGGCTCAGTTTTGTTAATCGTTGGCCACCCTTTGGCTTAACTCAGAAACTCAATAGTCGCAAAAGTCAGCGGCAGTTGAGTGCTGAAGAATCTCGACTGATTGCTGAGATGAATGCACATGACAGCCGGCTTTATGATTGGGCCAGCAAGCGCTTTGATTTGCAGTATCAGTCCATGTTAAAAGAGCTTGAGCGGTTTAAGACTGAGCAAGATGAAAGCGTGGATGAGTTGTTGGATAAACATTATCGATATCACCACGCCAAGGCAATCAAAGGCTCACTGCCTTTGGGCGTGGCTTATGGTTTTGATCAGCCGCTGTTGGGAAGCCAATGGCACCGCCGTGAATTGATGCAACCAGAGAATGAATACTTCAGGTGGACTGGCCCCGACGCTGTTGCCAGCATTGACTTTTGGATTGAGCCGGCTGATTATGAGCTGATTATCAGAGTCATCAACGCCACGGATGTGGCAGTCTTGAATGATTTAAAACTCACCATCAACAACCAGCCACTGCATTGGCACACTGCCGATGAAGGCGTGGTCAGGGTCTTACGAGCGACCGTGCCCATGGATGCCATAGCCTCCGATGGCCTGGCAAGGCTTGGGTTCCATTGTGGTTCCATGGTCAGCCACCAACAAGCCTTTGGTTCGGATGATGAGCGGCTGGTGGGTGTGGCAGTTCACCGGATGGAGTTTATACATGTCAATTAAATCACCCATTTTTATCGTTGGCAGGTTTCGCTCAGGAACCTCGTTTTTGTGGCAGATATTCAACCAGTTGCAAGGTTACTGCGCCTGGTATGAGCCTTTGCATCCGGAACTGTTGACTGCGATAAAACATATTCCGCCCAAGGACGATCATGTGGGGATTACAGATTACTGGCAAAGCTACCGAGATAACCCGTCCTTTGCAGACTTTTATGCCGTTGAATTTGCCACCCGCCAACTTTATCTTGAACCACAGGATGATTTTCCGGCTTTGCTCAATTACCTGAAACACCTGATGGCTCTGTCAGGAGATCAGAGGCCGGTGTTACAATTGAACCGCGCCGATTTGCGCTTGTCTTGGTTAAGACACTACTTCCCTCAAGCAACCATCATCCACATTGAGCGCAATCCATTGCAGTTGTATTACTCACAACGAAAGCACATTGACAAACCACAGCGTGATGATCTTCAGCATTGGGATGCCTATGAGCTGCTGCCCTGGTGTTGGTCGCTCAGCACACAATTTCCCATGCTGTTGGACGCCAAACATGATCACGCATTCTATGGGTTTTACTGGTTGTATAGGATGTCACAAATCTTAGGTAGGCGCTTGTCTGACATCAGTATTCAATTGGAGGCTGATGTGTTCGAGAGTGATGATTACCTCGATAAACTGAAACAAGTGATAGACTTGAAGCCACAACAAATTACCACCATCAAAGCCATCAAACATGTACCAGATACACCGGTATTTAACAGCCAGGAAGTGGAACACTTGAGTGCCATCATGACAGCAACAGAATTAGACATGTCTGCTACTGGGCTGTTGGAACATTTGGGTAAGCACAACCTCGAAACAATTCAGTTTTCTCATCAAGATTTTTGGGGTCCACTGCGCTCGCAGACACCTGATCTGAAAAGTTTAACAACAAAGTGTGAAGAGACTGAGCGAGAAGTCAAACGCATTGCTGATGAGAATCTGGGCATGACAGAACAATTGGCCAATCATGCTGTGGATTTGACTGCAGCATCGATTGAGCTACAACAACACATGACCCGAGACTTATCACCCAGCCAGCAACAGAAACACAGCAGTGAACTGGGTCAATTGCTGTTGAAAATCAATGTGGCACGCAATCAAATGGCCACAGAGTTAGCCAACCACCGGAAATTAAAATCACAGCTAGATCAAGCCAGCCGTTCATGAACAAACAAAAACGCACTGAAATTTTTTCACGTTGGCGTGAAATCAACCCCAAACCAACCACAGAACTCGAGTTCAATTCACCGTTTGAGCTGTTGGTGGCTGTCACCTTGTCTGCTCAATCAACTGATGTAGGCGTCAACAAGGCCACCCGACGCTTGTTTCCTGTCGCCAACACCCCAGAAGCCATTCTGTCCCTGGGTGAAGAAGGGTTGAAAGACTATATCAAAACCATTGGTCTGTACAATTCCAAAGCCAAACACATCATCCAGGCATGCCAGATTCTGGTCGAAAAATTTAATTCCACCGTGCCTGATAACCGTGCCGATTTGGAATCATTGCCTGGGGTGGGCAGAAAAACTGCCAATGTGGTGCTCAACACCGCCTTTGGTCAACCCACCATGGCGGTGGACACCCACATCTATCGTGTATCCAATCGCACCAAAATTGCCCCAGGTAAAAACGTACTTGAAGTGGAAAAGCGCTTGTTAAGGCTGGTGCCCAAAGAATTCTTGGTAGACGCTCATCACTGGTTGATATTGCATGGCCGTTATGTGTGCAAAGCCCGTAAACCCTTGTGTCACGAGTGCGTGATAGTGGACTTGTGTGAATACAATAAGAAAATACTGGATTGATTAATGAGATCCCAAGCGTTCTGGGATTAAGCTGACTTTAAGGCCGAGAATCAATTGACGCAATGCCAATGGCTTGCAAGAATTGGGCGGTTAATAATTCCAGCCCTTCGTTGTTGTAATGCATGAAGTCATTGAAGTACTCACACGGCTGTTGATCTGGGTTCTGAGTAAATAGCTCGCGCAGATCAACCACTTTGGCCTGGCCTAACTGACGGGTTTGATACATCAATTGATCGATAAATTCTGCGGCATTCTTGGGAGTATTCAAAACTGTGTTGATGTGAGATTCTGGTAACAACAACACCGTCAGTTTGATGTCATTGTCAGTGATTTTTTTAAAAAGTGTCAGCCAATTTTCCGTCCACAATGCCTGTTCCTCAGGTGTTAGTTTTCGTCCGGCATGGGGATTGATAATTTGTAACCTGGCATAACGGCTGCTACACCTTTTGATTAACGTTTCTTCAAAGTGTGTCTTCTTTTGTTTTTTGGCTTTTAACTGCAACATGGTCTGGTAACATGATTTCAATGAGTCGGTGTTGTAGGAACAAACATTTGTGGTGCGGACGTGTCTTTTTTCCCAAATCTTGGGCCAATCATTGGCCAGAAATTTATCTCTGGCCCGCTTGATCCTTAAGGGATCCTCAAACCACCGTTGAATTTCATCAAAATACCAATACAAGTCCAGATGACGCAGCCATTTTAGCCATGGTTTTTCAAGCTCGGCATAATGGTAACTGTCAAAATCAAGGTGTTGGTTAAATGGCATGGCCACCATGATTTGACGCGCCGTGCCTTTGGGTTCTATTTTTCGACCATCAAAGCCAATCACGATGTGTTCAAGGTTGGGTAAGTGGTCTATGGCCCACTCAGCAGTGGACTGGATGGCGAGGAATCCAGACTGTTCAAAAGTGAAGCGAATGTAGTTTTTTTGTTGTGCTTTGAACAATTTAGCTTTGATTTCACCATGGTCCAAACCCCAATCTAAGCTGGAATCACCCAGGCTGATCATGTTGACATTTTCGAAACCAAAATTTTGTAAAGCCCGGTACCTGAAAACAGCTTTGCCAATGTAGGTCTTGGGCGAAATAAAGCCATCCAACCATCCCACGCGGGCAGACCCTTCCAGCACACAGCCCAATACCAGCAGCATGGCCCATGGCAACCAAAATTTTTTGCTTAAAAGAAATTGTTTCATATCAACTTTGCGGTACAGGGCGAATGCTAAACAGCCTTTCAATTAAACATGCACTGCAAAAACATTGGGTCATTCGCAGACAATCGAGGTTCAACATCCTGGCAGTCACGGGTAACAACATAAGGTGCAAAAAAGTGTTTTCAAATAAATCATATCAGTTGAAATCATGTTCCAATCAGCAATTTCAGGTCGGGCATTTTTTTGAACCAAATGTTAAAGGCCAAAACAGCCTGACCATACAGCATGCCCAAACCATCGCTGGTGAAAGCACAACCCAGACTTTGCATGTTGCTAAGAAACGGTTTGGCTGCATCACCATAGGACAAGTCGTAGGCAAAGGTATCGGCATGGATGATATTTTCAGGCACTGTGGGCGAGTGACCGTGGTGGCCCATGGATGTACCGTGGATGATCAGGTCTTGGGATGGCAGCTGGTTAAGATCTGCGAAACTGGCACAATCGATGTTGAAATCTTGCGCCAACTGTTGGGCTTTTTCATGGCTGCGGTTACTGATGGTGATTTGTGCTGGGTTCGCTGTTAGTAAGCTGGGGATGATGCCAGCCACCGCACCACCTGCGCCAATGATGAGGATGCGCTTATTTTTTAACTGCCATTTTTTAACTTGAGTCAAGTCCAGTATCAAGCCAGGACCATCGGTGTTGTCACCACACAGCTGGCCGTCACGCCAGTAAATGGTGTTGACCGCATTGACTTGTTGTGCTCGTTCACTGACTTGGTCTAGTAATGACACCACCCGTTGCTTGTGCGGTAGGGTGATGTTGCAACCATGGGCGGTAGTCATAAACTCCTGCAGCACCGAAGTCAGTTGATCAGCTTCAACATCCATCAATTGATAGTTGATATGCAATCCAAATTGCCGCGCAAAAGCAGCATGAATTTGTGGTGACTGGCTGTGACCGACCGGGTGGCCAAGCAAGCCCAGTTGGTATGATATCAGTCGGTCAACCATGTGACCACGCGGTCGGCATAGTAGGTTAGTATGGCATCGGTACCGGCCCGTTTAAAACACAACAGCGCTTCCATGATGGCGGGCTGTTCATCCAGAAAACCATGATCGATGGCACTTTGCAGCATGGCATATTCACCAGAGACCTGGTAGGCACAGATGGGCACATTGAAATGTTCCTTGGCGGTTTTGATGATGTCCAGGTAGGGCATGCCGGGTTTAACCATCACCATATCAGCACCCTCGTCGATGTCCATGCCGATTTCATCGATGGCTTCACGGGCATTGGCTGGGTTCATCTGGTAGGTGTTTTTGTTGCTTTTACCTAGGTTGGCGGCAGAACCAACCGCATCACGGAAGGGGCCATAAAATACCGAGGCAAACTTGGCGGCATAGGACATGATGGCGGTGTTGGGGTATTTTTTGTGTTCCAATGCCTCTCTGATGGCGCCCACACGCCCATCCATCATATCAGAGGGCGCCACCACATCGGCACCGGCTTTGGCATGTGACAAGGCCTGCATGACCAAAGCTTTGATGGTGACGTCATTGATGACGTCACCTGCTTCATTGATGATGCCATCTTGGCCATGTGAAGTGTAGGGATCCAAGGCCACGTCAGTGATTACCAGCAATTCTGGCAAGGCTGCTTTGATTGATTTGACCGCTTTCTGCACCAAGCCTTCAGGATTCCAGGCTTCGGCGGCATCATCCGTTTTGTAAGATTCATTGATTACCGGAAACAAAGCTATGGCATTCAAGCCTTGTTGGTGCAGCGGTGTGAGTTTGTCCAGCAGCATGTCAACACTCATGCGTTGAACACCGGGCATGGAGTCAATGCTTTCCGTGCGATTGAAACCGTCCAAAATAAACACCGGCCAAATCAGGTCATTGACCGTCAAATGGTGTTCTTGACTGAGGTTTCTGATGGCCTGATTGGCGCGCAATCGGCGTTTCCTGGTGAAGGGATAATGCATGGGTGTTCAGATCGTATGCTATGAATGGTGATAGTTTAGATAAAATACGCTAAAATTTCACCCCATTACTGATAAACAACTAAACATCTACCCATGGCCATAGTAATCAAGACCCCTGAACAAATTGAAAAGATGCGCGCGGCAGGCAAAAATGCGGCTGAAGTGCTGGACTTGATTGGCGAACATGTGAAACCTGGCGTGTCTACGCTTGAGCTGGATGAAATTTGTCACCACCACATAGTGGAAGTGCAAAAGTGCATTCCAGCACCTTTGAATTACCGTGGCTTTCCCAAGTCAATCTGTACTTCGGTCAATCAGGTGATTTGTCATGGCATACCGGATGAGAAAAAAATTCTTAAAGACGGGGACATCATCAATATCGATGTTACGGTGATTAAAGATGGCTGGCATGGAGACACCTCACGCATGTTTTTTGTGGGTGAACCCAAAATCAGGGCCAAACGCTTGGTCGATGTCACCTATGAGGCCATGAAAACCGGAATCCAGATGGTCAAGCCAGGTGTCAGGCTCGGTGACATAGGTGCTGCCATTCAGGCCATTGCCTATAAAAATCGGTATTCGGTGGTTTATGAATATTGCGGACATGGCATCGGTCAGGTTTTTCATGAAGATCCACAGGTACTTCACTACGGCAAAGCCGGAACCGGAATCATACTTGAACAGGGCATGACATTTACCATTGAGCCGATGATTAACATGGGCAAACGCCACAGTAAATTACTGGGTGATGGTTGGACCGTGGTGACTAAGGACAGAAGTTTATCTGCTCAGTTTGAACACACCATTGCTGTGACCGAAGATGGTTTCGATGTACTCACAGAGTCACCTAACTTCCCCTTGTGATTTATGGCGCTGCTGGCCCCTCCTGATCATGCCGATGACTATTTTGATTTGACTCAATTGGCGGCCATCAAGGGCGAGCCTATCCACGCTTATAAGCAGCTGCTGCAAGAGGCTGATGAAAAGCTCAACCAATCGTTTTATCAGTGCACAACATTTCCCGCCTGGTACGCACCCGTGCCTGGATTGTTGAACAACTGATTCTGGAGTTGTGGCAACGACACCAGTTGCCGGATTATCAGGTCACTTTGGTGGCCGTTGGTGGTTTTGGACGCGGCGATTTACAACCCCACTCTGATGTTGATCTGTTGATTCTGTACCACCAAAACCTGCCAGAAGCAGCGGTCAGCAGCCTGATTCAGGACATGTGGGATTTGGGTTTGGATGTCGGACATGCGGTCCGCACGGTTGAAGAATCGGTGCAATTGGCGGCCAATGATTTATCGGTGGCCACCAACCTGATGGAAAGCCGGTTTATGCAGGGTGAACATCAGTTGTACAACGACATGTACGACCGCACCAATGACCGCCACATGTGGTCTGGGCCAGACTTTTTTAAAGCCAAATTTCAAGAACAGGCCAATCGCCACGAAAAGTGCGGTGGTACCGCTTATAACCTGGAACCCAATATCAAAGAAGGTCAAGGTGGGCTGCGCGACATTCAAATGATTACCTGGGTGGCGCAAAGGCATTACCACGTGTCATCGATGCATGGTTTGGTCGATGTGGGTTTTTTACACCCAGATGAATACATCCACCTGCAAAAGGGCATGCGGAAACTGTGGAAAATCAGGTACGCTTTGCATTTATTGGCAGGACGTAAAGAAGACCGCTTGTTGTTTGAACATCAAAAAGAGCTGGCTAAAATTTTTGGCTTTGTCGATGACGAAGAGTCACTGGGCGTAGAAAAATTCATGCAATCCCATTACCGCAATGCCATGCAGCTGGAGCAATTGAATATGCGGCTGTTGCAGTTGTTTGAAGAAGACATCCTGCAAAGTCATGAGGACAAACAAGCCACAGAGTTGACCGATGAGTTTTTGATCATCAACCAATACCTGGACATCAGCCATCCTCATGTCTTCAAGGAGCGGCCGGCCGCTTTGTTGGACGTGTTTCACCATTATCAGCAAAACCCCCAAATTCATGGCATCCGGGCCAACACCTTGCGTCACATCAGTCAAAATTTGTACTTGATTGACGATGAGTTCAGGTCCGATGCTGAGCTCAAGGCCAAATTCCTGGGCATCTTTAAACACCGTAACTTGGTATTTAAACAGTTGAAATTGATGAATGCGCTGGGTGTACTGGGGGCTTATTTGCCGGTGTTTGGTCGCATCGTTGGGCGCATGCAATACGATTTGTTCCACATGTACACCGTCGATCAACACACGTTGTTTGTGTTGCGCAACATCCGCAAGATATTCCTGTCCGATAAAACCCATGCCCATGCCCATGCTGTGGCCCAAGGCATTGAAGCGCCTTATGTTTTAAACCTGGCTGGGTTTTTCCATGACATCGCCAAAGGACGCGGAGGTGACCACGCAGAACTAGGGGCTGTTGAAGCCAAAACGTTTGCTCAGTCATTCAATTTACCAACAGCGGATGGTGAGTTGTTGAGTTGGCTGGTCAAATACCATTTGTTGATGTCAGTGGTGGCACAAAAGCAAGACATCAGTGATGCACAAGTGATAGAACAATTTGCCGCTGTGGTTAAAGACCAACAACACCTGGACCACCTTTATGTGCTGACCATTGCCGACATATCGGGTACCGACCCCAAACTGTGGAATTCTTACAAAGACAGTTTATTGCACGAACTTTACCACCGTACCACGCAGCAATTGGCGGCAGAAGAAAAAGACCTGGTGGCAACCAGCAAAGCCGAGGCGCTGGGATTGCTTGATGCCAAACACCACGAGGATGTGATTGATTTGTGGCAGCATTTTCCTGACCGATTTTTCGATTATTCTGCACCGGAACAAATCGCTCGCATCAGTCAAGCCATTGCTGAAAATCAACATCAACCCACCGTTTGCATCACGGATTTGCATGAAGATGGCTTTGAAATCATGTTGTACGGCCATGACCAGACTGGTTTGTTTCATCATGTGGTCGGGGTTTTTGCTGAATTTCAAATCGATGTAGCCAACGCCAGAATATACAGCAACAACAATGGCTTTGTACTGGACTATTTTCACTGCCTGGGAAGCTGTGATGAGGCTTTGCTGAAAGACCTCAAGCGAGCAGTTGAGCAGGTGCTGCTGATGAAAGAGTACCAATCCAAAAACCGCGAGTTGGTGGTTACCCGAAGAGAAAAGTTATTCCTGGAAGTGCCCGAGTTGAGTTTCTCCGCCGGGCGCTCGGCAGCTGAAACCCGCTTCGAGATCAAGTGTACTGACTATGCTGGTATGTTGGTGAACATCACGCGGATATTGCTCAATCTGGAAATTGATATCCATGCGGCGAAAATCGGCACCTTTGGTCACCGCGCTGAAGATGTGTTTTGGTTGTCACATCAGAACCAGGCTTTAGATCAGCAGATTCAGGAGCGGGTCAATGCCGCAATCATGGATTTGTTACCGGCCAATTGAATCAAAAGAATTTGTAAAGTAAGCCGGCAAATACTGACAGCCGTTGATCCTCATCCACCATTGGGCTGTTGGTAATTTCGTCAGCCAGAAACTCATTTTGTACACTGCCTACCCATGACCATCGGTCATTAAACTCCCTGATGGCCAGCACACTCAAGGTGTAGTTTGTGGCTGATTCACCGCGGTAGGTGGGCAACTCTGCAGTGGCATCCAGGGGGTTGATGCCATAAAAATAGTGGACCACTTCTTCGCTGTGGTGCTCAACACTCAATTGTGGCATGATCAGCCACTTGCCTTTGAAAATCGGAGCCGAATAGGTGAATGCGCTGGATTGGCCATTGTGTTTGTTGTTGATTTCGACGTCGTGTTTGAGTTTGAATAAACCGACTTTGGATATGTAAGTCGCTGAAACAAAGGAGCTCAATGGCAAACTCAGTTCGGGCAAGTCTTTCAGTAAACGGCTGTCACCGCGGTCGGTGTCTCCAACCAGGTTGACATTCAAACCGGCATTGACTTCCCATGTTTTGTTTTCAATTAAATTAAATCCCAATTCACCGGCTTGAAAATAAAACCTTTGGTATTGGTAATCGATGGCAGGAAAGACTTGGGTTTGGGTTTGTCCGCCAATGTAAACCGATTGGCTGCTCACAGCCGCCAGACCCAATTGCAATTCATGTTCTTTGGGCGGTGAATCAGGTACCGGTTGTGCCATGAGTTGACAACTGATGAAAGTAAACATTAACAGGCTGTATGTTTTCATTTGGATTCCTCTAATTTGGCTAAAGATGTTCATTGGATTAATTGTTGACCGGCTTTTTTGATGTCTTCTTTGCTGACTTTCTGCGGTACATTGATGCCCCTGACTGCGGCTGGTCGCTGACCAATGGCTGCAGTCCATTTTTTCAGGTTTGGAAAAGCTGAAAGCTCAACACCTGACCAATTATGGGTATGTACCCAGCACCAATTGGCTATGTCAGCAATGGAATAATCACCCGCCAGGTACTCATGCTTTTCAAGTCGTCGATCGAGCACTGCGAACAATCTTTTGACTTCATTTTGGTAGCGATCGATCACTGCTGGTATTTTTTCTGGAAAATAACGGTAAAAGACGTTGGCTTGTCCCATCATCGGACCGATGCCTGACATTTGGAACATCAGCCATTGTATGGCGGTACTCTTGGCATGGGTTTCTGTAGGAAGGAATTGCTGGTACTTTTCGGCCAGGTAAATCATGATGGCGCCACTTTCAAAGACGGCAAAATCATCATTATCTGTATCAATTATGGCAGGGATGCGACCATTGGGATTGATGCTCAGGTAGGCGTCAGATTTTTGTTCGCCGGCACTGAGGTTGACGGCATGGAGCTGGTAGTCCACGCCCAGTTCTTCCAGTAGCACAGATACCTTCCAACCATTGGGGGTGGCTGCCGTGTAAAGTTTAATCATGATGGGTGATTGCTTGCATTCGGTTATTTTACCTGCAGCGGATGCCAGGGTGAAATTTAATCGAATGTTAAATCAGCAGCAATGAAAGTGAGGTGAAAGGTGTGGGCATTGAATCGTCCCTGATTCAATGCCAATAGCGGGTAGATTTATAAGTTAGCCGCCATCGCTTCTAGAGTCAATGGTTCGGCGTTGCTCCAGCAATTGATTTTTGGTGATGTTTTCTTGGGCATCCCTTCTTTCGCGGTCCATTTGTTCCTGGGTTTTGCAGGTTTTTTGTTTGCGATGTGAACCGGTTACAATGCGGCGTTTGCAAACGACTTTTTTGTCGGCACCTGTGTCAATCGCCATGGCGGCTTCAGGTTCCGGTTTGTAGTACTCATCGCCTACTTTGACTGCGACAACGCGGTCTTTACTGGATGCACAGGCAGCCAGACTGAAGACAACTATAAGTAAAAATGTTTTTTTCATGTATCCTCCGTACGATATGATTAGTAGATAGTGTCATTACTGTAACCCATTGTGGTTACAATCTCAAGGTTGAATTTGAATGTTTGGAAAAAACTTCTGTTCCAATCGTTTGAACCACAATTGGCTTGGGTAGGAGTCATCCTTGACCTGCGATTGTCCTGAATAAATGGTTTCAACCACCACCGCCTTTTTGATCAACTATTTGTCTTGAGTTGAATAAGTTACCCGAATCGATGGTTTCTTGAGCCGCTTTGCGATCGCGCTCTTTTTGGCTGACTGTAGTACAAACACGTTGTTTTCTGTGCGAACCTGTTTTTATTCGCCGTTCACAAACAATTTTCTCATCGGTTCCGGTGTCAAGGGCCATGGCAGCAGCCCGGTCAGGTTTGTAATAGTCATCACCCGCTTTTACCGCAACCACTTTGTGGGGCCTTGGGCCGCATGCAGCGAGCAAGGTTATGAATAAAATGATAAAGATCAATTTCATAATATACTCCGTACGTAAACATTAGTAGATATATCAATATAAAGTATCAATGAAATAAAATCAATCATAACAGCGGATTATGGCGATGGGGTTTTCAGGAAATAATTCGTGCTGTCAGTTCAGTTCTAAGCCGTTGGCATAAATAACATCTTGTCGCCAATTCACCAATGCGCGACAAACATGGTTTGGTGAACCGCCGATAGTAAACTCAAACCGCAGACGATCTGTCCCTGTCTGTGTTGATTGCAGCGGGAACTGAACCACACCTTGGGCATTGGTGTTTAAAGTCTGGTTGTGCCCAGTCAATGGGCCTTGAGTGATACTCAAGGTGACAGCCTGATTATCTATTGGCATGCCATCGTCGGCATGTAAATACAATGTCACAGTCTTTCCAGCACCCAAATCGGTATAACCCACGTTGTAATAGCTGGTATGACAGTGCCTTCCGATACTGATGGTTTGGTCACTTACCAAGTGCTGGTTAATGACTTGCTCATGACCATCTGGCCAGGTGACCTGTATGGATTGTATGTTGCTTTCCTGACCCAGACCAAAGTGTTGAGTGAGTGGGTTGTTGGAAGCATAATTGTTGGCGTGAGCGAGTTCCTTGGTTTGCGTTGATGCGGCTGTGGTCACTGCAATTTTGGCTTGAATGGCATAGGGGTTAGTGCCGCTATCAAAGAGTCTGATTCCCAAGAAGTGGTTGTTGTTACTGGCGATGTTTCGGTACAGTTTATAAGGCGCATTGTTGGGCATGACCAGAATATCGACGCGACCATCGAGGTCATAGTCCACACATGAGACACCGCGTCCTTGGTCGGTATGATTCAGCCCATTGGTGGCCGCACTTTCGGTGAATGTCCCATCGCCATTGGCCATGAACAAGCGGGCAGGATCATGATGGAATTCAGTCGCCAGCACCGGCGTGGTGAAGCCATTTTCGTGGTATATATCCATATGACCATCGTTATTAAAGTCAGCGAAACAGGCACCCCAGCCCCAAAACCCATGGCGCAATCCCGCCTCGTCGGTGGCGTCTTCAAAGACTCCCATGCCGGTGTTGCGATACAGGCGATTGCCGGAAGTGCCCCAATTGCCTTCTGCTTGTCCATCCGGGTCATAGATGCTGGTTACGAACCAATCCAAATCTCCGTCGTTGTCGTAGTCAGCCAAAGCAGCACCCATGCCGTTTTCGTCAGTGATCACAGGCGGTTGGGTGGTACTGAAAGTCAGTTGGTTGTTAACTGTGCTGTTGGAGTAAAGGATGCGAGTGGTGCCAAAATCACCGGTTAATAGCACATCCAGCCAGCCATCCTCGTTGATGTCGGTGATGTTAGGAGTGAAAGTCCAGCGATCGAAATTGGCATTTTGAGGTATGCCCAGGTATTCAATGGTTTGATCTGAGAAAGTCCCGGTGCCATCGTTAACCCAAAACAGTTGTTTGCTGGTTTCATAATCATTGTTCCAATGAGTCATGAAGATATCCAGGTCACCATCCTTATCAAAATCCGCAGGGGTGCCCATGACACTGGGCATGCCAGATGAAAAACCTGAGACCAGGGATTCTGTGAATGTGCCCTGACCTTGGTTGATGAACAGTCTGGGACGATTTTCAGTGGTATTTCCTTGTTGAGGCGACTGTCCTTCACGATTGATGGAAAATACCAGTAAATCCAGATCAAAATCCCCGTCAACATCAAAAAACACTGGCCCAGAACTCAACACATCGAATAAATCCACCTGGGCGGCCGCTGCTACATTAACGAAGGTGCCGTTGCCTTGGTTCTTAAATAGGGCGTTGGCTTGGTTGGTGCCACCTAACAGGTAAAAATCAGGAAAACCATCAAAATCATAATCTGCCACTGCGCCACCACCGCCAATAAAGGTCAACTCACTTTGTCTTTGGGGATTATTGATGTGGGCATAATCCAGACCCACCTGCGAGGTGACGTCGGTAAAAAGTTGAGCAGTGGCTGTAGAGGCCAAAAAAATTAAGGCCAACAGGTAAATGGTATGTTGTTGTTTCAATGCCAATCCCCCTGGAAAGTCTTATGTTTATATCAAAACATCTCGTTGCAAACAATAACATCGAATCAAAAGTGCTCGGATGATGCAAAAATCCTAACCAATTCACATTTTTAGGATGTGTTCAGCTGCTGGCGATCTCAGGTTGTAATTTGAAGACATCACTGCCCCATAAGCGCCGGTATTGGCAATCAGTATCACATCACCAACTGTCGTTGCTGGCATTTTTCGGTCAATACCTAGAACATCACCGGTCTCGCACATGGGGCCCACCACATTGGCAGTGAATTCAGTAGGCTCACCCAAGTTGCTGAGGTTGACTATGTTGTGCCAGGCGCCATACAAGGCGGGTCTGAGTAAAGAATTCATGCCGGTGTCAATGCCGATGTAACCCTGGTGTCCCTTCCATTTGGTCTGTGTCACCCGTGCCAGCAGCACCCCGCAATGGGCAACCAGATAACGCCCTGGTTCCATCCACAATTGAATGCCAGGGTGTTGTCGTTTGAAAGCTTGTAAAGATTCATCCATGGCCTGCAAATCCAATCCGGCATCACCCGGATTTTCCCTGATACCCAAGCCGCCACCGACATTAATGATTTCACAGTCAGGAAATTGTGACAGACAGTTACCCAGGTATTCAGCGATTCTGGGCCAATTGGCATGATCCAGGATGCCACTGCCAGCATGGGCATGTAGGCCTTTGACGTTAATTTGATGTTGTTGACACCAATTGGCAACTGGTTCAATGTCACTGGCCGGAATGCCAAACTTAGACTGGGTACCCGCCGTGCGGACATAGCGGTGATGGCCGCTGCCATGCCCAGGGTCGAGTCGCAGGATGACCTGTTTGTTTTTGAATACTTCTGGATAATCAAACAGCATGGACGGATTGTCTATGGTGACATGCAGTTCGGACTGTAATGCATCCTGATACTCTGAGATGGGGGCAAAGTTAGGCGTAAACAGAATGTCTTGTTGGTTGATATCAGGGCAACTTTGCTTGACCCGCTCGATTTCGCCGGGAGAAACCGTTTCCAACGCCACGCCCTGTTGATAAATGTAGTTTAGAATCTCAGGGTGGCTGTTGGCTTTGCTGGCATAATAAAAACGATCAATGGCAGTCAATCGCTGTAACTGCTTGATTTGATGACCAATGGTGGGCAGGTGATACACATAAGCCGGAGAATGGTCTTTGGCCAATTCCAATAATTGTTGGCGGTGAATTTGCCACCAAGACTGGCTGGTTTCCGGCTTCACTGGTTTGTCTTGAATCAATTGTGCCCAAGTGGGACCAAAATCATCAATTTCTTTGTCTTCAATGATTAACACCTCATGCAGTGCTCGGGTCAGCTTGTCGGCCTGATCTTCATCAACCACAAAGGTTTGGTTCAAGTCATTGGAGGATTGGGTGGTGATGTAAACGCGTTGGTCTGCGAAAGTTGACAGCACCGGAGCAATTTTATCTGCCAGTGCCCGGATCCGATAGCCCACCAGGGTCACGGCTGAGCAGTTTCTGAATATTTCCACTTCACACAGTGGCTTGAGGGCATTGGTGAGTTGGTTCAGAATATCCTGGTTGATGACATTGTCGACATTGTCCAATGAAATGGTGACGTTGGTTTGTGCCGTTGACACCAGATCAATTGACAGCCCCAGGTTTTTGTATATGGTAAATATATCACCCATGAAACCTGCCTGATGCCACATGTTGATGGACTCCATGGATACCAAAGTCACTTGATGGCGGCTGTTGATGGCTGACACGCGCGGTTTTTTGGGCGCATAGGCTGCCGCCAGAACCGTCCCCAGGGCTTTGGGGTGATTGGTGTTTTTAATCAACAACGGAATGTCGTGTTGTTCCACCGGCAAGATGCACCTGGGATGTAACACTTTGCCACCACTGGCAGCAATTTCACGGGCTTCCTGATAACCCATATTCAACAACAGACGTGCACTGGGGATGTTGTGGGGGTTGGCGCTGAAAATGCCATGAACGTCTGTCCAAATTTCCAGCTGCTTGGCTTTCAGCAGCACCGCCATATAGGCTGCAGAAGTGTCGGAACCACCTCGACCTAACAGCACGGTTCTGCCTGCGGTGTCACTGGCCAAAAAACCAGGCATCACATAATATGAGTGACTCAGTTGTTGATCAATGTCCGCAAGTGGGGTGATTGCACATTTGGCAGACAAGACCCGAGCTTCGGCATGGCGTTTGTCCTCAGAGCTACTGATCAGCCACTCTTTGGGGTCCAGTGATTGCGGTTGACCATGCTTTGATAGAAAAGCCATCAGTACCCTGTGGGTTGCCAGTTCTCCCAAAGCCATTAAACTGGCTTGTTGGTAAACATCAAGTTGGGCTAGCAAGTCCAATGCTTTGAGGGTGTCCAAAGGTTCTCTGGCCACTGACATTGGCACCTCAAGATCCTGGGCCAAAGCTTGTAAAATCTCGGAAAATGCCGCAAAGGCCGGGGTGTTGTGCTGACAGCGGTCTGCCAACAGATTGGTCAATCCTTGGGCTGCAGAATGAACCACCAATACTTTATGGCCTTGTTTTAAGTGGTTGTTGACAACATCTATGATGACCTGACATTTGGTTCGGCTTGAAACCGAAGAACCGCCAAACTTTACCACTACCCACTGACTCAAAATTTCACCTGCACAAAGCACCAAAATGCAAACTTTAGGTAAAAAAAATAAATCATGCAAGCATTATCGTTTAATATGTTTCTTAGTTCTGAACACTTCAAAAAAATAGGATTTATGAAAGCACAAACAAAATTAGCTTGCGATAAAATCAGGTGGCGGTGTGATGCCGATCAGTTGGGATTTGATACCACAGCTGCAGTTGAACCTGTAGATGTCATTATCGGACAAGATGATGCCTTGGAGGCGTTGAATTTTGCCATTGAATGTCAGGCCTACGGGCAGAATGTTTTTGTCAGGGGCCTCAGCGGTACCGGGCGCATGAGCATGGTGTCGAAAATATTGCATGACCTCAAGCCACAAATGTCGGAAAAAACTGAACATTGTTATGTGGCCAATTTCAACCAACCTGATCGCCCGGAGTTAATCAGTTTGCCAGCTGGGCAAGGGCAGCAATTCAAACGCATGATGGAGCAGTTAAGTGCTTACTTTGCTGAAGAGCTGGGTAAATCAATGGAGTCAGAAGACTTGTTGCATCAACGCAACCAGGCTGAAGAGTCATTACAAGCTGACATCAAGGCGTTGACAGATCCGTTTGAAAAAGAATTGAAAGAACAGCAAATGGCCATGGTGCAAGTCAACACCCCGCAAGGCCAACAAACCATCATTGCCCCGGTATTGAACGGTGAAGTATTGAACCCGCAGGTCTGGCAGCAGAAAGTGGCTGCGGGAGAAATTGATGAGGAACAACAAAAGCAATTGTTGGAAACGCAACAGACCTACAGCAAAAAGCTGGAAGACCTGGGACGCAAAATCAATGACATCAGAAATGCCGGCATGGCTGACATTACGGCCCTTATGGAACAGCATGTGAGTGGTCTGGTTGACGCTCAAATCAATCAATTAAGTAAACCGTTCAAGTCGGTACAGGTTCATGCTTTTTTGGCGGCGGTAAAAAATGATTTGATTGACCAGTTTTTTAAACCCAAAAAACAAAAGATTGATCCGACAGAACGCTATGCGGTGAACTTACTGATGGCGCAGGACGAAAACAAAAACTGCCCGGTCATCATTGAAAGGGTGCCGTCGATGCAAAATCTGTTGGGTTCGATTGAAAGCAAATGGTCTGAAAACGGACCAGTAATGGCTGACCACATGAGTATCGTTGGTGGTTCTTTGTTGCGCGCTGATGGCGGTTATTTGGTGCTTGATGCCAGGGAGTTGTTGTCTGAGAAAGGTGCCTGGAAAACTTTAATCAGAACCCTTAAAAATGAATTGCTTGAAATTGTACCGGCAGAACTGAAATGGCCTTTTGGTCAACCATCATTGAAGCCTGAACCGATTCCAGTCAACATCAGGGTGATCTTGATTGGAGATGCTGGCCTGTATTATTTTCTGGATAATCAAGACCCTGATTTCCCGGAATTGTTTAAAGTGTTGGCTGATTTTGATTCAGTGATTGAGCGCAACCAAGAAGGCTTTTCAAGTTACGCCAGGGTGATAGCAAAAATCATCAAGGAAGATGGCTTGCTGCCATTCGAAGACACCGCTGTGGCCCGTTTGATTGAGCATGGCGCGAGAATTTGTTCGCAACAAGATAAATTAACCGCCCGGTTTTCCAGGGTGGCTGATTTGGCTCGCGAGGGCAGTTACTTGGCTAATAAAGAGCAACAAAAAGTAGTGACAGGAGCACACATAGCCCATGCCATTGCACGCACCAAGAAACGGGCTGGTTTGTCATCCCGGAAATTTCAAGAACGCTTGCAAGATGGCACCATTAATTTGGAAACCAGTGGATCCGTGGTGGGGCAAATCAATGGGCTGGCAGTGATTCACGCCGGTCCTATTGTCTATGGTTTTCCTTCACGCATCACTGCATCCATCGGTTCAGGCCGTGCCGGTGTGATAGACATTGAAGGCATGGCTGGAAAATCGGGTTCCATTCATACCAAGGGTTTTCATATCTTGGGTGGTTTGTTAAGACACCTGTTGCCAGTCGAGCATCCTTTGGCTTTTTCAGCTTCCATAGCCTTTGAACAAAGTTATGGTGGTATCGATGGTGATTCAGCATCAGGGGCCGAGTTCTGTTGTTTGATTTCTGCTTTAACCCAAGTGCCCATCAGCCAGGGTTTTGCCATGACCGGTGCCATTGATCAGCATGGTCGGGTCCAAGCCATTGGTGGTGTGAATGAAAAGATTGAAGGATTTTTTGATACCTGCCATCACCGAGGCTTGACCGGCGACCAGGGAGTCATTATTCCCCGGGCCAATGCCGGCGAGTTGATGTTGAGAGATGATGTTCAGACAGCTTGTCAAGCCGGTCAGTTTGCAGTTTATGCGGTTTCACACATCACTGAAGCCATGGAAATTCTGATGGATATGCCAGCTGGGGTGTTGATTGATGGTGAGTATGCCGATAACACCTTGTTGTCGAAAGCCATGCAAATGGCCAGAAAGTACTGGCAACATTCCCAAGCCAAAGATTAATGCCTGGCTGACCACCGCATAAGTCGCAGTACCCGCTGCCATCACATTGCCAAAATGTGAAGCCGCTCACAAGATTTGATAAATTTATTAAGAATGTAACATAGGTTTATGATTTTGCTTGAGGTTTTGAATTTAGTTTGCTAATATATTTTGTGTACGAAACTAATTCTGCTGACACAGGTCAAATGGCCTGTCACAAGGCTTTTGGGGACTGAGTTGTTTTATCGTTTTTGCAAAAACATCATTGGATTGGGTTTGATCATAACCACCGGATTCGTTTGTGCCGAAGAATTACCCTCATTCCAGCCATTTGATTTATCTACCAGCTCCATCAGCACACAGGGTTATACCAGCCAATCATTCTCTGGTCAGTTGACCTATAATCAAGTATTTACTCCATCGCCAAATCAATACGATTTTTTGAACCCTCAACCCAATGGTTATCACCTATCAACCCATTCGGAAGGTTTGTTCGGTGATGAATTGGTGGTTGGCATGAAGTTCGCCGATTGGTTAACGGTGCGCTTGAATGTCATCGATGACAACAACCAATCAAACCTTTTCAACCCTGGCAATGGCTATCCACAAAATGAAGCGCCATTGGATGGTTATCAACTGGGCTTGAGTTCGGTAATGAACCTGAACAAAAATTGGCGGCTGGGTTTTGATTTGGGTCACGGAAAAGTCGGTGGTGAAGTGCTTGGTCTTTATCAGGATCAACTGGAAACAACCAGTCTGGGCGTAGGGATTCGCAATCAAAAGTTTGGTGCCAAATTTCAGTCAGACATACTTAACCGGGCTTCTGACAATGTGATGGAACAGGCCACCATGGATTTACAGGTGGACTGGTATTTCACCAAGGATGGCACCATCTCGTTTGGTGCCAGAAAACACGTCAATGACAACCAGGCCAGTACTTCATTGGATCAATTGACCGGTACGGTTCCATACATTAAGTTCAAGCACGACCTTTGATTCGCTTGCGCTGATAAATGCTGATGTCAGGGATGCTCAGAAAAATTTCAATTGTTGCTTTGCTGCTGTTGCTTCAAGCCTGCCAGCTCAACCCACCTAAACCGCCTTCATATGACAGCCATCAATCGGTACTGGATTTAAGTCAACGGTCAAATTTTTCTTTTTCTGGCAAAATGTCATTTTCAGATGGCACCGATGGCGGCTCTGGGCGCATATCTTGGCAACAACAAAGCGATGGATACATCGTGGCTGACTTCAAAGCGCCGTTGGGCAGCCAAAGTTGGCAATTGGAGGTGACGCCAACGGCAGCCACCCTAACCGACCGCAATGGCCAAAGCTGGATGAGCCAACAAGCGGGCGAACTGTTAAGTGATCAACTGGGATGGCCAGTGCCTTGGCAAGCATTGACGTATTGGGTGCAAGGTCAAAAAGATCACGAAGCCGCCATCATTAAAGAAACCGAAGATGGCTATCTGATCAATTCTGGCGGGTGG
>Ga0098055_1000010_pt1 | contig 202968 bp, 187 predicted proteins | sample 17_taG_FD_75107 | JGI IMG/M metagenome (GOLD analysis project Ga0098055, IMG submission 75107) | Marine viral communities from the Subarctic Pacific Ocean - 17_ETSP_OMZ_AT15314 metaG | ecosystem: Environmental > Aquatic > Marine > Oceanic | place: Pacific Ocean | collected 2015-01-18 | reverse complement strand
ATAAACGGCGACATGTTGTAGTAGATTTCCGGTGCTTCCCAGTAATTGCGTTCCTCGGCCTGGAAGCCAAAGGGTGTTAAGGTGCGGTTATAGGCACCACTGCGGGCGATGCCAGCAGCAAAATCATCGGAATGACTGAGTAAGTTGGCGGTCATAAAGGCACCATAAGAATGGCCTGCCACGCCCACCCGATTGCGATCAATGTAGCCCAAATTATCAACCGCATCAATGGCGGCTCGCCCGTTGGCCACCAGTTGTTTCACGAAGGTGTCATTGGGTTCTTCATCACCTTCACCGACAATGGGGAAAGAGGCGTCATCAAGAATGGCATAGCCTTGGGTCACCCAGTAAATCATGGAGCCGTAATAGGGATAAGTGAATTCATTGGGGTTGTTGGTGTTTTGGGACGCACTGTTTTTGTCCTTAAACTCAGTCGGGTAGGCCCACAACACCATCGGTAATTTGGGTTTGTTCTCGAAATCATAGTCAGCAGGCAGATACAAAACGCCGGATAGCTCTAGCCCGTCATCACGTTGGTACGTGATCACTTCTTTGTGGATGCCGGCAATGCTGGCAAAGGGGTTTTCAAAATCAGTGATTTGCTTCAGCGTGTCTGTTTTGAAGTTGCGGATGTAGTAGTTGGGGTACTCGGTGGGTGACTCGATGCGCACCAGCACTTCACCATTGCCCAAGTCGATGGCATCATTCAAGTCTTCGATTTTATCGGTGTAGCTGGATTGGTACAGGCGTTCTGTGGTTTTTGACTGTAAATCAAGGCGGTCGATGAAAGGAAATTGTCCTGCTTCACTGTAACCATCACCCATCAAATAGGCATGCTGGTTATCCAACAACAACACGTCTTCACCCAAGTGGTTGCGGGTGGTGACAAAATTGCCCGGATCGCTGTACACATCTTGGTAATTTCTGACATTCAGCTCAACCACATCTTGGTCCAGGTTGGCAGGATCGAACAGGCTGGTGCGAATTTGTCGGGTGTTCCACCAGTAATCGTAAAAGATGGCGTGGTTTTCATCGCCCCAAGTGATTTGATAAAACCGGTCTTTGGTTTTGAACAGCGATTCAGGTTGGGCTTTGAATGGGGCTTTGACCTGGAACACCTCATCGCGGAATGGCACTTGGTTTTCCGGGTCCCCGCCGTCCAGGGCTTCAGCCCAGACCATGGTGGCTGGTTGGTCAGCACGCCATTGCAGGTTACGACGGCCTTCGCGGGTGGCCATAAAGCCTTTGGGAATTTCTTCGCTCAAAGGCACTTGGTTGAACAATTTGACGTGTTTGCCATTGGCTTGGTAGATATCGGTTTGTTGAGGAAAACGGCGGTATGGCACCAAGTACGAGAAGGGTCGCTTAACCTGGGTGACTGATACGTATTTGCCATCAGGAGAAAAATCAATGCTGGTGTACATGGCTGAAGGTAACCACGGTTTGGTCTTGCCATTCAGGGAAACTTTGACCAATTCAGCATGGGCAAGCTGCTCAAAGTTGAATTCGTCGTTGGGATTTTTCAACAGGTCTTGATAGGTGCGGTTTTGGGCCTTGGAACCATCGCTGTTGGAGACCGTTGGGCCGGTAGGAACGGCATCCATAGGATCAATCAGGGCTTTGCGGTCAGCCGGTAAAAACTTCACCAGCAAAGCTTTGTCATCTTTAAACCAACGGGCCACTGAACGCATGTTGGCATTCAATCGGGGTTCGGTTAAGCGGTGCGCCTGACGAGATGACAGGTCGGCATACCACAGCTCAACACCGGTTTCGGTGGTGTGGGTGAAAGCGACTTTCTGCTCATCATGCGACCAGATGATGTTAGCCAGCCTGGCCTCCTCAGGCAGGTCTTTGATGTCACTGATTTTTTGAGTTTTGACATCCAGTACGCGGATGTTGTTGTAGTAAGTGGTGCGGCTGCCTATGTTGGTTTTGGGGTTGATGCGCAAACCGGCCAGACGCATTTCTTTGGCTGACAGGGCTGCGATGGATTTGTACTGGTCACGGTAAACCAACAACATGGTCTGTTTGGTTGAATCGGTGAACACGCTGGGTGCCCGTTCGATGTCAATCAGTTCCAGGATTTCCTGCGGTGGTTTTTGGTAGGTGATGGCTTCCTGGGCCTGCAGGTTGAGGCTGAACAGTAAGCCCAACAGTAAAAAGTATGGGGTTTTCATGGCAATACTCGCAAAAACAAAGCCACAAATTGTAACAAACCAGCGGTTAATTCATTGTGGTAGAAGTCACGATTGCAGGTCTAGGTGATTTTTTCAATCAGCAGCGGTAAGACTGGTTAGGTGGTTGGTCACTGCGACCGGTTATGTGACCGCGCTCCAGGGGAGTCAGATCGCGTGGATATCAACTTTAAAAAGCAATGAAGTACCAAGAGCATTCATTTATAATGCAGGGTTTTTGATGTTGCTTGGGCAAATCCATGGAAAATAACAATCAACAGGTCCTGACCTTTCAAGACCTGATCCTCAAATTACAGGCATTCTGGGCTGAACACGGTTGTGTGATCATTCAGCCGCTTGATTTGGAAGTGGGTGCCGGTACCTTCCATCCAGCCACATTTCTGCGATCTATTGGCCCTGAGCCCTGGAACAGTGCTTATGTGCAGCCCTGTCGTCGCCCAACCGATGGTCGTTACGGTGAAAACCCCAACCGATTGCAGCACTATTATCAGTTTCAGGTGGTATTGAAACCTTCACCCAAAGAAATTCAAAACTTGTATTTACAATCACTTGAAGCCATTGGTGTGGACACCCTGGAACATGACATCCGTTTCATTGAAGACAACTGGGAATCTCCCACCTTAGGGGCCTGGGGTCTGGGCTGGGAAGTGTGGTTGAACGGCATGGAAGTCACGCAATTCACTTACTTTCAACAAGTGGGCGGATTGGAATGTAAACCAGTCATGGGCGAAATCACCTATGGCTTGGAACGCCTGGCCATGTACCTACAGAACAAAGACAGCATTTATGACCTGATTTGGGCAGAAACGCCCAATGGCACCGTGACCTATGGTGATGTGTACCACCAAAACGAAGTGGAACAATCGGCTTACAACTTCGAACATGCCGATGTACCGGCTTTGTTCAATGCTTTCAATGAAGCCGAGCAGGCTTGTTTGACGCTGATCGAAAAAGCCTTGCCTTTACCGGCTTATGAAAAAGCCCTGAAGGCTTCACACCTGTTCAACTTGTTGGATGCCCGCAAAGCCATCAGTGTGACTGAACGCCAACAATTCATCCTCAAAGTCCGCAACATGTCCAAACAGGTGGCACAAATGTATTACCAATCTCGTGAAGCACTGGGTTTTCCCGGTTGTAAAAACGATGCACAGGAGGGCACACATCATGGCTGATATCTTATTCGAATTGGGGTGTGAAGAATTGCCACCCAAAGCCTTGTACGGTTTGTCCAAAGCCTTGTTCAATGGGGTTGAGAAACAATTGCAAGAAGCCGGTTTTGCCTGGCAGCAAGACGATTCCCGGTGGTTTGCTTCACCGCGGCGTCTGGCCTTTCAGTTGCACGGCATCAATGAACAGCTGGCGGATCAAAAAATTGAAAAACGCGGTCCTTCCGTGGCAGCGGCATTTGATGAGGCTGGCGAAGCCAAGCCGGCGGCCATGGGTTTTGCCCGTTCTTTGGGCGTGGATGTATCGGATTTGAGTCGCATCGAAACCGACAAAGGCGAATACCTCACCTACGAAGTGTTAGAAAAAGGCCAGCACATCGCAGCCGTGTTGCCGGCCGTGATTGCACAAGCCATCAAACAATTGCCCATCCCCAAACCGATGCGTTGGGGCAGCAACGATTACAGCTTCATCAGACCGGTACACTGGATGGTGCTGTTACAAGATGAAACCGTGATTCCCATGGAAATGTTTGGTTTAAACGCTGGTAACCAATCCTTGGGCCACCGCTTTCACCACAACGAATACGTCACCATAGCACATGCACAGGATTACGTGCGCGTGTTGGCCGATGCCCACATCATGGTGGATCAGCAACAACGCGAAGTCTTGATCGCTGAGCAGGTCAATGCCGCGGCTGCCAGCGTCGATGGTGTGGCCAAAATTGATGCCAAATTGTTGGAAGAAGTGTCCAGCATCGTTGAACAACCAGCGGCCGTGTTGGGTGAGTTTGATCCTGACTTTTTGTCGGTACCCAAAGAAGTCTTAATCTCATCGATGGAAAAACACCAAAAGTATTTCCCTGTTGAAGACCAGCAGGGTCACTTGATGCCTTATTTTGTGGCACTGGCCAACATCGACTCGAAAAATCCAGCGGCAGTCAAAAAAGGCTTTGAAAAAGTCATCACCCCACGCCTGGCTGATGCCCGCTTTTTCTGGGAAAAAGACCAAGCCAGACCGTTGGCTGACAACATCCCCTTGCTGGAAAAAATGGTGTTTGAGAAATCACTCGGCACATTGGCAGATAAAACCAATCGAATTGCGAATTTACTGACTTGGATGGCGCCACAAATGGGCTTCAATGTCGGTGAAGCACAACGAGCCGCCGCACTGATGAAATGCGATCTGATGTCAGATATGGTCGATGAATTTCCCGATCTGCAAGGTTTGATGGGGGGTTATTATGCCGCCGCACAGGGTGAGCCTGAAGCCGTGGCCAAAGCCGTCAGAGACCAGTACTTGCCGAAATTTGTCGGTGATGATTTGCCAGAAATTGCGCTTGGACAAGCGGTTTCCATCGCCGATAAAATCGATACCTTGTGCGGAATTTTTGCGGTAGGTAAAAAACCCACTGGCTCCAAGGATCCATTTGCCTTACGCCGGGCGGCTTTGAGTGTCATCAATGTGCTGACTGATAAAAGCATAGCCATCAATCCCCAACAGCTGATGTGGCAATCATTTGAATCCATGCCAGTGGCGGTGGAAGAAACAGCCAGACAAGAAGTGTTGGACTTTTTCAATGACCGCCTGAAAAACCAATACCAATCCAAAGGCATAGCCCATGACGTGGTCAATGCAGTGATAGCCAAACAGCCAGACGATTTGGTTGATTTTGATCACCGAGTGAAAGCCACGGAACAGTTCAAACAACAAGACTATGCCAAATCCCTGATCGAAGCCAATAAACGCTCCCGCAACATCATTGCCAAATCAGAAGTGCAAGCCGAAGCGCTTTGCGCCGTTGATGAGAAGTTGTTCGAGTCACCCCAAGAACACGATTTGACAGCCGCTTTGGCTGCCATCAAACCGGAGTTTGAGGCTTTGGTGAAAGCCAAAGATTACCAACAAGGTTACGCCTTGCTGGCTACCTTGGCAGAGCCGCTGGATCAGTATTTTGAACAGGTGATGGTTAATGCCGATGATGAACAGGTTCGTCTCAATCGCCTGACACAATTGGCCCAGTTCAGTGAGTTGACCAACGCCATTGCTGATTTGTCGGAGTTGGTTAAATCCTGAGTATTATGAATAAATTGTTATAAGCCTAAGGAATGTTCAGTGAAAATCTATGGAGATATTCAATCTGGTAACTGCTATAAGATTAAGCTTCTCACTTCTCTTTTAGAAATTGAACATGAGTGGATTGAAGTGGATATTTTAGCCAGTGAAACTCATTCTGAGTCATTTTTAAAAATGAACCCTAACGGCAAAATACCGTTACTTGAATTAGACAATGGGACATATATTTCAGAGTCTAATGCCATCTTGAATTACCTGGCTTATGGGTCAGACTTAGTTGGTCATTGTCGTTTCAGTCGTGCCAAAGTATTGCAATGGCAATTTTTTGAGCAGTACAGCCATGAACCATTTATTGCCGTGGCCCGGTTCATTTCTAAATACCTTGGATTGCCGAAAGAACGGAAAGCAGAATATGCTGCCAAGCATGCCGGTGGTCATAAAGCCCTTAGCGTGATGGAAGAGCAATTACATTTAACCCCGTTCCTTGTTGGGGAAGACATAACGATTGCTGACATTTCACTTTACGCGTATACACATGTGGCTCATGAAGGTGGATTTGACTTATCAGCTTACCCATCGATACGGCGTTGGATAGATCGCATTCAATCTCATCCTAAGTATGTCGGCATGGATTAACCAGCATATAGCAACAGCATACCTGCAATCAACCAAAAGCATTCAGGGCTTTTAGGTGAATGGCTTTGATGCTGTCGGGCAGGAAGCTGGCTTTGAAGGAGTTTTCGACCAGGGTGAAGATGTCATCATCGGATAAGTCCACGGCCTCAGCCAACTGGTAAAAGTTGTCGTTGATGTAACCGCCAAAATAAGCCGGATCGTCTGAATTGATGGTCGCCATCAGTCCCTTTTTCAACATCGTTTTGATGGGGTGATCTTTTAAGTCTTTAACCACTTTTAACTTCAGGTTTGACAACGGGCATACCGTCAGGGCCAGGTTTTTGTGGGCGATTTGTGCTGTCAGTATGTCATCATCCAGGCAGTGGTTGCCGTGGTCGATGCGGTCCACATCTAACAGTTCAATGGCTTGTTTCACGTATTCTGCCGGACCTTCTTCACCGGCGTGAGCCACCACTTTGAAGCCGTCTTTTTTGGCCTGTTCAAAGACCCGTTGGTACTTTTCTGGTGGGTGCCCTAATTCTGAAGAATCCAGACCGATACCCAAAATCTTGTCTTGGTGTTTGAGGATTTCCGGGTACAAATCTAGCGCGTCCTGTTCGGGCAAATGGCGCAAGAAACAGGCAATGATGTGGAAGCTGATGCCCAATTGTTCTTGAGCATCGTTAAAGGCCCGATACAAACCGTTGATGGCGGTGTCGAAAGGAATGCCTCGATCGGTGTGTGACTGCGGGTCATAAAAAATTTCGGTGTGGACCACGTGGTCTTGTTTGGCCCGTTCCAAATAAGCCCAGGCCAGATCATAGAAATCTTGTTCAGTTTGTAACACCGCACAACCTTGGTAATAGATGTCCAGGAATTCTTGCAGGTTGTTGAAGTCGTATTTGGCTTGCAATTCTGCCACCGAATCATAGGGTAAATCGATGCCGTTGCGTGCTGCCAGTTTGAACATCAGTTCGGGCTCCAAGCTGCCTTCAATGTGCATGTGGAGCTCGGCTTTGGGCAGCATTTGAATCAATTCGCTCATAGCATTGTGCCGATGAATTTACCGATATTCAGGCCTGCCAGCAGGAGAATCACCAACCAGGTGAGTAAGGTGCCATAGAAGCGTCCAAAGCTGATTCCTTTTTTACTGACAAAGCCCAAGGGGTGAATCAAACGCCCGATGACCAGCGTGATACCCATGGCATGTAACAGCAGGTGGTTGCCATTATTCAGTTCATAAACTGCAAACAGGATCAATGCGATGGGAATGTATTCCACAGCGTTTTGTTGGGCACGGATGTGGCGGATACCAGTGGCATCACCACCATCCCCGATATCAACCCGTTTGATGCGGCGGAAGACCACCACTTTGTAACAAAGCCAAATGATGATCAGCGCCAATAGTGATGCATACAATGAGGTGATGATTAACATGGTGAATACTCCTCTTCTAATTTTTTGATGGGATTGGCCACCACATAGCGGCCGTCTTTTTGTTCGATGTTGGCCAACGGATATTCAGGGTCATGGGTGAAAAACAAACGCAGGTTTTGGTCAATGACGTTTTGCAGAAAAACGGACTTTTCATCGATCAACTGTTCCGGAAAGCGGTCATAGCCCATGGAAATGGGGACGTGTACCCAGGCTGAGCCCGGGATTAAATCAGTGGCAAACACCAAATCACCGACTTGGGCATGCATCAACCCGGGGGTATGACCCTCGGTGTAAGTGAATTGCACATCAGGACCCAATAACTCATGCATGGGACCGCTGACTAACTGCAAGCGGCCGGAATCCTGTAATAAGTCATGTAGGACTGGAATAAAAGAGGCGCGGTCTCTGGGGTGTGGGTTCATGGCCCGCTGCCAATGGTCAGAGCCCACCAAATACTGGGCCTTATCAAACACCAATTCCGGATCCTTCTCAGCATCCCAACTGGTCAACATGCCACCGGCATGATCAAAGTGCAAATGACTGAGCACCACCACATCGATGTCTTCTGGATAAAAGCCAGCTTCTGACAACGAATCAATTAATACATGGCGGTCTTGATAAACCCCAAAGCGTTGTTTTAATTTGGGTTCGAAGAAATTGCCGATACCGGTTTCAAACAGCACATTGTGGCCATTGAGGTTTTCTACCAGCAAAGCCCGACAAGCCAACTCCATGCGATTCAGCTCATCCACTTCCACCCAGCGCGACCACAAGGCTTTGGGGGCATTGCCAAACATGGCCCCAGCATCCAGCTTCTGGCGATTGCCTTCGATTGAATAAAATTTCATGTAGTGATTTTAACCGATGTGAAGGCCCTTTAGAAACCACCGCATTCAGTTTAATTGTTTCGGACTTGGACGGCTTTAAAGAGCCGTCGTTGCGAGCCACACCGTGGCGTGGCAGTCTCATGAATCTGTCGAGACCATATTCTCCCGAGGCCGCACAGCCTGAAGGAGATTGCCACGGTCGTTCCTCCCTCGCAATGACCGTGTTTCTCTAACTTTTTACTCAACCACCGCCGAGCCAGTCGTGGTTCGGGGGTCGCTGGCGGCATCGACTTCACCGGTTTTTTTGTTCCAGGACACCGCGTGCATGTTGCCCCATTGGCCTTTGTGTTCCACCACTTCATGGCCTTTGGCGGTGAGGGCATCAATGGTCGCTTGGTCAAAGGCGCCTTTTTCGGTGTACAGGCGGTCGGGTAAATACTGGTGGTGGTAGCGGGGTTTGTTGACCCATGAGTTGACATCATGACCATCAAAATAATCCAACAAGCCCAACAACACCATGGTGATGATGCGACTGCCACCGGGCGTGCCCAGAACCGCCACCTGGTCTTCAGAAAACACAAAGGTGGGTGACATGCTGGATAAGGGGCGCTTACCGGGTTCAATCTTGTTGGCGTCATCACCAATCAGACCAAAGGCATTGGGTACGCCTGGTTTGGCGGAAAAATCATCCATCTCATTGTTCAATAACACCCCGGTACCTTCAGCAATGAAACCAGAGGCCAGGCCGGTGTTGACAGTCAAGGTGGCTGAAACCATGTTGCCTTCGGTGTCAATGATGGAAAAGTGGGTGGTGTCTTCGCCTTTGGGGTTGTCACTGATGCCGGGTAACAGGTCTGATGGCATCGCTTTGTGGGGGCTGATGCTGGCGCGCAAACCGGCGGCATAGTAAGGGTGAGTTAACATTTGGATCGGCACCTCTACGAAATCGGTGTCGCCCAAATAAATGCTGCGGTCACGGTAGGCGCGGCGCATGGCTTCGGTCACCAAGTGAATCCTTTGGGCACGGGACTCCAGGTCCATGGCAGTTAAATCCCAGGCCGACAAGACATTCAATATGGTGGCAATGGCGATGCCACCGGATGACGGCGGTGCGGCTGTGACCAAGGTGTGACCTCGGTAATTGGTGGTGATGGGTTCGCGTTCTTTGACGGTGTAGTTTTTCAAATCATCCAGGGTCCAGATACCACCGTGAGCCTGCACCGCTTTGACCATTTTCTCCGCGACTTCACCTTCGTAAAAACCGGCTTTGCCGTAGACGGCAACGGCCTTGAGTGTTTCTGCTAAGTCTTTCTGGATAATCAACTGGCCTTCTTTAGGGATTTCTCCATCAGGGAAATAGACTGCTGATGAGGCTGGATAGCGTTTCAAGATTTTGGCTTTGCGCTCTATGCTGCGGATGATTCTGGGGTAGGCCGGAAAGCCCTTTTCGGCGGCTTCAATGGCCGGCAACAAAGACACAGACAAAGGTAATTTGCCGTAGTGTTTGGCCAAGTGTTCAAAGCCAGCGATCTCACCAGGAATGGCCGCGGCCAGTGGGCCGTAGAGCGCCAGGTCACGATTAACTTCACCATTTTCGTCCAGGTACATGTCGGCATGGGCTTTGGCTGGGGCTTGTTCGCGACCATCGATCATCACATTTTTACCGTCTTTGGCGCGGTGTAGCAGCCAAAACGCACCACCACCGATGCCAGAGCTTTGTTGTTCGACCACGGCCAAGGTGGCACTGACCGCGATGGCAGCATCAAAGGCGTTTCCACCCTGCGCCAAAATCTGGTGTCCGGCTGCGGTGGCCATGGGATGGGCACTGGCAATACCCGCTTTGGCAGGTAATTTGGCCTGAATCAGGGTGCTGGTGAATAAAGCGAAAAAGGCTACTACTTTGATGGTATGGTTCATAAGTTTTCGGTCAATCGTTGGTATTTGAGCAGTAATTCTGCTTCGGTTTCTTCGTTGTTGGGGTCTTTGGGGATGCACTCAACCGGACAAATTTCAGCACATTGTGGTTCATCAAAATGGCCCACACATTCGGTACACAAATCGGGGTCAATTTCAAAAATCTCCGGACCCATATAAATCGCTTCATTGGGACACACCGGTTCACAAACGTCGCAGTTGATGCATTCTTCTGTGATGATCAATGACATGTTCAGTCCACCGTTTTGAATTTCTGTTGTAAGGCTTGTTGCACCACCGGATCAGCAAACTCAGACACATCACCATCCAACATCGCAATCTCCTTGATTAACGAAGAAGAGATGAAGCTGAATTGTTCTTTGGGGGTGAGAAACATGGTTTCAATGTCAGGTATCAAATGGCGGTTCATGCTGGCCAACTGGAACTCATATTCAAAATCTGACACCGCCCGCAATCCGCGCAGGATCACATTGGCACCAATTTCGGTGGCAAAATCTGCCAGCAGCACATCAAAACCAACCACCTCGACGTTGTCCAATGGGGCCAAGATCTCAGCGGCCAATTCGATGCGTTCATCCAAGGTGAACAACGGGCCTTTGCGGCTGGAATCGGCAATGGCCACCACCAAGCGGTCAAATATTTTGGCGCCACGAGCCACCAAATCGGCATGGCCGTTGGTGATGGGGTCAAAAGTGCCCGGGTAAATGGCGGTGTTTGGGTGTTTTTTTTCAGTCATTTTTTTGCCACAGTTCAAAGCAAACCTGGCCAGCGGTCTTCTGTTTCAGCAAGGTCCAGCTTTGTTCATTCATTGGTGTGATGTCTTGGTTCACACCGTATTCGCGGTAAACCATACCGGTTGACCGCACCTGGTCGGCAATTATAACAGAGATGCGGTTCATTTCTTCGCTGTCGAAGGGTGGATCCAGTAACAATAAATCATAAGGTTCACGGACATGTTGGAGAAATTCAACAGCGCTTTGACGAAAAACCTGAATGTTGTCAAAAGCCAGTAGTTCGCGGTTTTGCTGTAACTGGCGAATGGCCTGTTGATTGAGGTCCACACAATCCACTTGGGCAGCGTGTCGTGATGCTGACTCAAAGGCCAAAATACCTGAGCCGGCATACAAATCCAGTACCCGCATACCGGACAGGTTTTGGCCCAGCCAGTTGAACAGGGTTTCTCGAATGCGATCGGCAGTGGGTCGCAATCCTGGTTGATCAGCGACGGTGATTTTTCTGGAGCGGTGGGAGCCACCGGTGATGCGAACTTGGCCCATGTCGTTATTGGCTGAATGACTTGCACGGATGCAAGACACTGCAGACTTGTATTTGATAGAATATGCGCCATATTTTAACGGAATTCTCCGAGCACACGCCCATGATTAAGTTTTTTAAGAAAAAAAACAAAAAACAACCAGATCAACAGCAAGGTCAACAGTCCGATCAGCAACAAGATCAGCTACCAGATCAACCAGTCAATCAACCGGTTGATGACCAGACTGCAACCGAAGATACCGCCAAAGGCGATGGCAACCAAGCGCCAGATTCAACCACTGAGTCAGTCCAAGACCCTGCGGCAGCTCAGGAAGCCGCTGCCGCGTCTCAAGCCGAACAGCCGGTCATTGAAGTGCCACCAGAGTTGTTGGCTCAAGGCGTTGAACCGCACCAGTATCAGCTGAGCCAACAGTTAGAAAGAACCAATGAAAACCTGGGTAAAAAGGTTAAGCAGCTGTTTTCCATCAAAAAACAAATCGACGAAGATTTGTTCGAAGAGTTGGAAACCACTTTGTTGATGGCAGATGTGGGAGCCACGGCGACCATGGATGTACTGGAGAAAGTCAGAAAGTCTTTGAAACGCCGCAACCTGTCTGATTCAGATGCGGTGTTTGCGGCCCTGAAAACTGAGCTGACTGAGCTGGCGGCTGCCGTTGAACAACCGCTGGTGATTGATGACAGCAAAAAGCCTTTTGTGATTTTGGTGGTGGGTGTCAATGGCGTGGGTAAAACCACCACCATTGCCAAGTTAGCACGCAAGTACAAAAGCATGGGCAAAAAAGTCATGCTGGCTGCCGGTGACACCTTTCGGGCAGCCGCTGTGGAACAATTGAAAACCTGGGGTGAACGCGAAGACATCCCTGTGATGGCACAAGCCACCGGAACCGACTCGGCCTCGGTTATTTTTGATGCCATGACTTCGGCCAAATCGAAGCAGATGGATGTGTTGATTGCCGATACCGCCGGCCGCTTGCACACCCAAGCCAACCTGATGCAAGAACTGGAAAAAATTGTTCGGGTGATTCGCAAGAACGATGAAACGGCACCGCATGAATCATTGATTGTGATTGATGGTGGTACCGGTCAGAATGCCATTTCACAGGTGCGGGAGTTCAACAAAGACAACTTGCTCAGTGGCGTGGTCATCACCAAACTGGATGGCACACCCAAAGGCGGTGTGTTGTTTAACCTGGCAGCCGAGTTTGGTTTACCGGTCAGGTACATAGGCGTGGGTGAAAAATCCACCGACCTGAAACCTTATCAGGCTGAGGCCTTTGTCCAAGCCATCATTGACTGATTTGTCATCGGCTTCATTCAGTCGGCGCATTGTCCGTTGGTATCACCAGCATGGGCGCAAACACTTGCCTTGGCAAACCGCAGATGGCACTGTGCCCAATCCCTACCATGTCTGGCTGTCAGAAATCATGCTGCAACAGACTCAAGTGGTCAAAGTCATCGAGTACTTTGATCGCTTTGTCGCGGCCTTGCCGACCCTGAATGACTTGGCTGCAGCCGATGAACAACAGGTGTTGGCCTTGTGGTCGGGCTTGGGTTATTACAACCGCGCCAGAAACCTACACAAAGCCGCCCAACAGTGTGTGGCCAATCACCAGGGGCAGCTACCTCAAGCGCTGGATCAATTGATGGCACTGCCTGGTATTGGCCGTTCGACCGCTGCTGCCATCATGTCTTTGGCCTATGGTGAACCCGAGCCCATCATGGACGGTAATGTCAAACGGGTGTTCTCCCGCCACTTTTTGGTGAGCGGTGAACCCAACCAAGCCAGCACCCTCAAACAGCTGTGGTCATTGGCTGAAAAACACAAGGAGCATCAGGAACCGGCTGCCTATACCCAGGGACTGATGGATTTGGGCGCCACTTTGTGCACCCGATCCCAGCCCAACTGCACAGTGTGTCCAGTGGTCAACAGTTGTGAAGCGCAACGGCTGGGCGTGGTGGCTGATTACCCGCAAAAGAAAAACAAAGTGGTGCAAAAAGAAGTGGATTGGTATGTTGTCTTGATACTGGACGATGACAAAATCGGACTGTGCCAACGCCAAGGCAATGAAATCTGGCCGAACCTGTGGTTTTTGCCCACGTATGCAGATGAACAAGGCTTATCGGAGGCGGTTCCGGCTGGACAACACCGATTCAGCTTGACCCACAAACTCACGCATCGTATATTGCAAATCCATGTGTACGTGGCCGCTAAAAGCACGGCAACACACAAGGGGCCGAATGTAAACTGGGTTAGCAGAGCTGAATTACACGACACCCCACACCCCAAAGCACTGAACCATATATTGAAACAACATGACAACCATTAACTGCATCAAATACGGCGCCGATCAGGAAGCCATCCCCTACACACCTTACCCCGGTGAGTTGGGCAAAAAAATCCACCAGCAAGTCAGCCTGAAATTCTGGCAAGAATGGCTGGCCCAACAAACCATGATCATCAATGAGAACCATTTTTCACCGATTGATCCGGACCACCGCAAAATCATCGAAGAAAAAATGGTTGAGTTCCTGTTTGAGGGCAAAGACGTGAAGCCGCAAGGGTATGCGCCAGATGAGGCGTGAAGGGTTCAGGCTACCACCAAGGATAATCTCACAAACAGTGCATTAAAAGTTTGACAGCCTTGCAAGGCATTATTATAATTCGCGTTCCTTTTTGAGACATCCAGTCTCAGCATGGTGTGCCCGGTTAGCTCAGTCGGTAGAGCAGGGGATTGAAAATCCCCGTGTCCGTGGTTCGATTCCGCGACCGGGCACCATTTATTGCTTCCAAAAAATATAACCCAAACATTGCTCAATCACATATCACATCTTTGTGGCGTTTGTCTTTACTGCAAGACGCTTAACGATTCCAGTTTATGCCAGAGAGGTGATTATTTTATGCGCTGTTTTTAATGACAGTACGTTGTTCAAATTTTCCCTTAAAAAATACACTCTCGTAATCTATAATCATTGGAGAATCGATTTGTATTTTTAAAAAGGAGTGGGGGAACAATGAATAAAAAACAACAAAAACGCTGCAAAGATCATCTTTGACAGCATCTATTTTAGCGGCCATGGGTCCAGCGCATGCGGCCGCCATCGACGTCGTTGGCGGCTCTGTACATTGGTGCAATATTAAGGGATCTGAACTCTTTAGTTTCAGGATTAAAACATTCAGACTAATTATTTAAAGTTATGACATGTTAGATAGCTGATTAAACATCAGCCTATGTCCTAGAATAGTTAACTGATTAGTTATTTATCTGTAGCAGAGTTGTTAAGAGTGTGTACGGATTTCTTTATTGCGGTGACTTTCTTGAATTAGTTTCAATGAATCTACTGAAGATTAATTACTATTATTTTAATATAAAAAGCAACAATGAAAAAAAATGTAATAATAACCTTATTAGCCTTCATGCCATTGCTGGTTCATGCTGGTATTAGTAATGGTGTAGTAAACCTAAGTGACATTAATGGTCAAAATGGTTTTGTCATTAATGGTGTGTCAGAAAATGATTATTCAGGTCGGTCTCTCGGTCACGCAGGTGACGTCAATGGTGATGGCTTTGATGATGTGATTATAGGCGCACAAAGAGCTGATGTTAAAGGTACTGAAGATGTTGGCAGCACCTATGTAGTCTATGGTAGTGATTTAGGGCTTCCTAGCCCGTTAAATCTAACAGATCTGAATGGGGAAAATGGTATAGTTATCCATGGAGTTAGTCAGGGGTATGAATCTGGATCGTCAGTCAGTTATGCAGGGGATGTCAATGGTGATGGAGTCGATGATCTAATCATTGGTATTCCTGAATCCACATTTACTCGTGCTAGTGCCTATGTCGTTTTTGGCAGTAAATCCGGACTCCCTAGTCCTATTAATCTAGCTGATATTAATAGTGTTAATGGTTTTGTTATTAAAAGAGAGGTCAATAAATTTTGGCATGGCAGCTCTGTAAGTCATGCGGGTGATATTAATGGCGATGGTACAGATGACTTGATTATTGGAATATCTGGTGCCGATGCCAATGGTATAGAAAATGCTGGCAACGCTTATGTGGTCTATGGCAACAACTCAGGTTTTCCTAATCCATTGAATCTACCTGATCTTGATGGTAATAATGGTTTTATTATCAATGGAGTAGCATCTTGGGATATTACCGGTTCTTCAGTCAGTAATGCCGGTGATGTCAACGCAGATGGATTTGATGATTTGATAATAGGTGCTCCATGGGCTAATTATAATGAATCAATAAATGCAGGAAAAGCTTATGTGGTATTTGGCAATGATTCAGGTCTACCTAATCCATTGAATTTAGCTGATCTAAATGGAGTTAATGGTTTTGTTATCAATGGAATTAATTCTTTAGATCAAGTCGGTCAGTCAGTCAGTAATGCTGGTGATATTAATGGCGATGGTATTGATGATATGCTCATTGGCTCACTTGCTACTGAAAATGATGGAAAGAAAACTTTTGTTGTTTTTGGTAGTGATTCAGAACTGCCTAATCCACTGAACCTAGATCTTTTAAATGGAAATAATGGTTTTGTTCTCGTAGGGGGCGATGGTGATTTATCAGGTGAGTCAGTCAGTTTTGCAGGGGATGTCAACAGTGATGGAATTGATGATATTATAATTGGTTCAAGGCGTGGTAACTCTCAAGCTGGAAAAGCTTATGTTGTCTATGGCAGTGTATTCGGTCTACCCAATCCGTTATATTTAGCTGATCTTAATGGGAATAATGGTTTTTTTATCAATGGGGTAAACCAAGGTGATTTGGCAGGTGACCCTGTCAGTTATGCTGGTGATGTTAATGGTGACGGTGTCGATGATCTAATTGTTGGGGCGCCTTATGCAGATGCAAATGAAAATATTGACGCTGGTAGCAGTTATGTGGTGTATGGTCTTGGGGATATTATTTTTCAAAACGATTTTGATTATAATTTAATATCTTCATTTATTTGGCAGTAACTAATAAATGGCAGAAAATAAAAAGTAGTAAGATCCCTTTAGTCTTGGTAAATTTTTTTAAATGCAAATCTCATTCAGGGGTATATATGAGGGTATATTTTTACACTGCATTTAAATAAAATATTAATATCAGTAACATAAAAACAAGTTCTATTCCCGACCGGGCACCATTTATTGAATCCCCAAAACACAACCACAAAGTCGTTCACCCAGCTTCTCCTTACATCTGTTTTTCCGCCAAAAAATATCAGGTCGGGCCATTTTCAAATGTCTGATTTTAGTGTTTATTGTTGGCAGCAGTTGTCTTAATCTTTCCCTTTAAAAAACACCTTGAGATGGTCTATAATAATTAACTGACATTTCGTATTATTCAAAAAAGGAGTGGGGAAAAATGAAGAAAAAACAACAAAAAATGCTGCAAAGATCAACTTTGACGGCATCTATTTTAGCCGCCATGGGCTCAGCACAAGCCGCCACCATCAACGTCGATGGCGGCTGTACGTTGGTGGATGCGATTCAAGCAGCCAATACCGATGCCATAGTTGGTAGTTGTACTGCTGGATCTGGCGATGATGTGATTCAATTCGTCACACCTGACAGTCGTATCACAATCAGCACCATTTTTGCAGCTTCCAGTTATGGCCCAGGAAGTTCTGGCTTGCCGGCGATTACCTCAAATGTCACCATTGAAGGAAACGGGGCACAGATAGTTGCCAACAACAACGCTGACGCCTTTCGATTGTTTGAAGTCCATCCAGGTGGCGATTTGACCTTGCGCGATACCCAAGTATCCAATGCCGATGATGGCTATGGCTTGGGCAGTGGCTTATTTTCATATGCAGGAAGAGTCACCATTGAGAATTCAACGTTTAACGCCAACAATGGCGCCATTTCATTGATCTACAATTTGGGCAGTGAAATCAACAATTCGGTAATTCGGCACAACTCCCAAAGTCAGGCAAATGCAGCGGGACTAAGCTCCTATTTTTCAATCATTGACATTAACAATTCAAGCATCATTGATAACCAACACTATACTGCGGATTACATACGTGGAGGCGGAGTTGGAATCATAGCTGGCGGTGCCGGGTTTGTGCAATCAGAGGTAACCATCACCAATTCCACCATCAGTGGCAATGAAAGTTTGTATGGTGCAGGTCTATTTATTTCCGACGACAATCCACTCCCATTGCCATCCAAGTTTTCCCGCTTTGGAAAAAATCATGCCATGCGTGGCATGGTAAACAGTGAGATCACCATCACCAACAGCACCATCACCAACAACAAAGGCTATCTGGCTGCTGGTATCCTGGAAATTGGAAATGCCACGACCTTAACGTTTCAAGGCAGTATCGTGGCAGGTAACAAAGTTTATTACAATGGTTTCGCTGCGGAGGTTTACAGTTCAGGCAACGGCATCATCAACACCGACGCCAACAACATCTTTGGCGAACTGGGGGACCCCGGTGTAGTTAATGTACCCATAGGTCCCAGTGACAGCACCTTCAGCAACGCTGCCAAAGACAATTTATACCCCCTCACTGTGGCCAATGGCCAACTGATGCACCCGCTGAAAGTAGGTTCAATTGCCATTGACGGTAACGACTTGTCCTGTTTCGGATCCATCGTCGACCAAGAAGGCAAAGGCCGAGGTAAAGACGGCGATGATAATGGCAGCTTTGTGTGCGACATTGGCTCATTTGAGCACACTTTACCCATTGTGGTGACTGGTACCTGTGACTTCAGCAGCGCGTTGTTATCGGCTCAAAATGATGGCAGCATCAATGGTTGTGAGCCGGGCAAAGGCCATGACATCATCATGTTGCCTGAAAACAGCACACAGACATTTACAACGGTCGCTGATACAGTGGTCGAGCCAATCTTGTATTCACCTTACAATACATTTGGTATTCCACGCATCCTTAGCTCAGTTACCATCGAAGCCAATGGCAGTACCATTGAGCGCGACACGGCTTCATCAGAATCTTTTGACTTGTTTTTTATTCACAATGGTGGTCATTTAAATTTAATCGATGCCCATGTGACAGGCACCAATGGTGGCTTGGGGGCTATTACCACATTTCCGGGTGGTAACGTGAATGTTTTGGATTCCACCATCAGTGGCAACAACAGCGTCGCGATTTTCGATGTCTACTCTTATAACTCGTCAGTGGTCAACACCACCATCGATCAAAACACTTTCAATACTTATGGGATTGGGTCTGCAATCAGCCCGTTAACCACTTTAGCGAGTGAAGGATTTGAACTGCGACAATCAACCATCAGCAACAACCAAGGTTATACGGGTGGCGGTGTCGATTTCAGGACTGTGAACATGGCCACTATGGACAACACCACAATCTCAGGAAACTCTGGAATTTATGGCAGTATGATACTGACACCGGGTCAATACAGCTACAATGATTCAAACAAAATGGCCACCATCCGGAATGCCACGATAACTGGCAATATTGGCAGCAATGCTGGAGGCATCTACTCAGTATCACCTTATGCGCCAGACAAGCTACGCATGTCACACAGTGTGGTATCGGGCAATGTGTTGGCACCACCTGCACCCAGGGGTAATGCTAATCGTGGCAGTGCTCACCCGATGTTAGCCCTTCCGGCTCGTAATACCATTGCCGGTGGTGGTCCAGTACCTACCGAAATATTTTCTTCAACACCTTATTTGATGCTAGATGCCAACAACATCATTGGCCAAAATGGTGATGCGGGTACAGTAACTGCTGTATTGGGCCCTTCTGATACGGTACCAGTCGGTGCCACCAGTACAGTGATTGAGCCGCTGGCAGATAATGGCGGAGATACTTTGACCCACATGCCGGTCGATGGTGGTATCGCAGTTGACGGCGGTGATATTTTTTGTGGTTTGAATGAGGACCAGCTGGGCCGCATCAGGCCTTGGGATGGTGATGGTGATAGCGATGCCCGATGCGATGTGGGATCCGTTGAGAGGGGTTCGGTTGCCGCCAGCGACCTCATCTTCAAAGATGGTTTTGATGCCACCATAATCATCAGAAGAAACCCCGTGGGTGATTGACGTTCAATACCAGTCCGCTAAAAGGCATGCGCTGCATGCCTTTTTTTTGCCAGGATTTTAGTTATAGTTTATCAACGCATTCAGTACTGCCCTGTGGTTCAAATTTTTTCTTAAAAAATGCACTTTGATGATTTATAATCATTGGTTTCTGTCAGTTTGTAATACTTAAAAAAAGGAGTGGGGAAACAATGAAGAAAAAACAACAAAAAACGCTGCAAAGATCAACTTTGACAGCATCAATTTTAGCGGCCATGGGTTCAGTGCATGCCGCCACCATCAACGTGGATGGCAGCTGTACATTGGTGGATGCGATTCTAGCAGCCAACACCGATGCCGTCGTTGGCAGCTGTACCGCTGGATCTGGCGATGATGTGATTCAGGTGGTCACACCTGACAGTAACATTACCATCAATACTGTATTTGGTGCATCAACAGTAGGCCCCGGAAACACAGGTCTGCCAACCATCAACTCTACCGTCACCATCGAAGGCAATGGCATGACATTGCAATCTGATAATTATGCTGCTGATAATTTCAGGCTGCTCGAAGTGGACTCTTTGGGTGATTTGACTTTGCGAGATACCACCGTTCAGAATGCCGATGATGGCTACGGTGTGGGCAGCGGACTGCTTTCTTATGGAGGCAGGGTTACCATTGAAAACTCAACGTTTGCATTAAATAATGGTGCCATTTTGCTGGCCAACAGCTTGAACAATGAAATCAACAACAGCGTCATCAGGCACAACAAACAGACTAACAGTAATGCAGCAGGACTCAGCACCTATTTTGCCGGCGTTGACATCAACAACTCGAGCATCATTGAGAATAAGCACATTTCAGCAAATTACTTTCGTGGAGTCGGAACCATCGCTGGTGGCGTGGGATTTACGCAATCAGAAGTGACCATAACTAACTCCACCATCAGTGGCAATGAAAGCTTGTATGGTGCGGGCATGTTCATCAATGATGACAACCCACCGCCAGTGCCATCTAAATTTCCACGCTTTGAAAACAGTGCCATGCGTGGCGTTATTAACAGTGAAGTCACCATCACCAATAGCACCATCACCAATAACAAAGCCTATTTGGCTGCTGGTATTTTAGAAGTTGGAGAGATCACGACCTTAACCTTTCAAGGCAGCATCGTGGCAGGCAACAAGATATATAACAATGGTTACTATACTGAAATCTTCAGCGTAGGAAACGGCGTCATCAACACCGACGCCAATAACATTTTCGGCGAACAAGGTAATCCGGGTGTTTACAATGTCCCCATGGGTCCCAGTGACATCACCTTCAGCAACGCTGCCGAAGACAACTTATATCCCCTGACTGTGGCCAATGGTCAACTGATGCACCCGCTTAAAGTGGGTTCTGTGGCCATTGATGGTAACGATTTGTCCTGTTTTGGATTGATTCTCGACCAAGAAGGCAAAGGCCGAGGTAAAGACGGTGATAATAACGGCAGCTTTGTGTGTGACATTGGCTCATTTGAGCACACTTTGCCCATTGTGGTGACGGGTAGCTGTGATTTCAACAGTGCTCTGTTGTCGGCGGAAAATGACGCCAGCATCAATGGTTGTCAACCGGGCAAAGGCCATGACATCATTATGATGCCAGAAAACAGCGTAAATACTTTTAATAATGCAGTTGATCAACCCGACATAGGGTACTACAACCCATATTTTCAGTTTGGGATTCCCGGTATAAATACTGCAGTCACCATTGAAGCCAATGGCAGCACATTCGCCCGAGATGTGTCAGCCAGTGATGCCTTTGATTTATTTTTAGTGAACGCTGGTGGGCAGCTGAACTTGATTGATGCCACAGTCACCGGTGCCAATGGTGGGTTGGGCGCGGTCTCGTCCTGGTATGGTGGTAATATAAATGTCATCAACTCAGTGATCTCAAACAATCAAAGCCAAGGTGTTTTTGATATTCAGTCAATCAATTCATCGGTGGTCAACTCAACCATTTCACTAAACACCCCCACCAATTATTATGGTGCAGGGCAACGTTTTGGTGCTTTAACTTCCCTGGTAAGTGCTGGATTTAATCTACAAAAATCCACCATATCTAACAATTCAGGTGGATATTGTGGTTTGGATTTGCGGAATGTTGCATTTTCCAGTGTAGAAAACACCACGGTGTCCAACAATTCAGGATATCTTGCAGGAGTCATTGCCACAGGATATTCAACTCAAGTTGAAGCTGCCGCCTTTAGAAACAACACCATCACCGAAAATAGCGGCGGCAATGTGGGTGGCATATTAACATTCATCTATGCGCCTGATGGCTTGCGGTTATCGCATACCATTGTTTCTGGTAACACCCAAATAGTTCCGCCTTCACCAAATCAATCCAACGGAGTACCTGGGCTGTTGGGTCGACACCAGTTACAATCTGTTGCCAGAGGACCTGTGGTGGTGAATGAAATCTACTCATCGTCAGCTAATGTGGTGCTAGATGATTACAACATCATCGGTCAAAATGGTGACAGCAGTTCAGTCGGCATCACCATTGGTGCAAGTGATATTGTGCCTGCTGGACCCACCAGTTCGGTGATTGAACCGCTGGCAGATAATGGCGGAGATACTTTGACCCACATGCCGGTCGATGGTGGTATTGCGGTCGATGGCGGTGATATTTATTGTGGTTTGAATGATGACCAGCTGGGTCGCATCAGGCCATGGGATGGTGACGGCGATAACAATGACAGGTGCGATATGGGATCCGTTGAAAGGGGTTCGGTTGCCGCCAGTGACCTCATCTTTAAAGATGGTTTTGATGATGCCGTCATCATCTTGAAAAGAAAACGCATAATCGATTAATTTTCTTACCATCCGGTTAAAAGGCATGCACTGCATGCCTTTTATGGTTTCGATAAACGCAAAAAAAAGCAGGCACAAAGCCTGCTTTTTTTTATACTCCTTGAATGGTTGTTAACTTAACCGTTTTTAACGACCAGTTTATTAACAACTTCACGAACACCGTCGGTGTTTTTGGCCATTTTTTCGGCCAGCTCTTTGTTGGCTTCTGAATCGGCTGTACCATTCAGGGTCACCACACCACGGTGGGTATCCACATTGATGTCTAAGCCGTCAACTTCACCACTCCACAAAAATTTAGACTTCACAGACGCGGTGGTGGTTGAATCATCATACCAAGTACCGAAGCTGCGCTCGTCACTTTCATCATGCGCTTTTTTCTTCATCTCAGTATCGGCGTCAACGACCAAGTTGTTTTCTACGTTTTCAACACCCTTGATGCCTTTGGCGATTTCAGCAGCCAGTGCCTTATCGACATCTGACTTCACCGTACCGCTCAAATACACAGTGTGATTTTTAACATCAGTGTCTATGGTGAAATTATTCAGGTGTCTGTTAATTAACAACGCAGACTCTACTTTGCCATCGATCCAGGCATCCTTGAGTTTGTGGTCACTTTCATAGTGTGCGTTGTTATCAGCCCATGCCAATGAGCTGATGCCCATGGCACCAATCAGTGCTGTTACTTGTAATGATTTTTTAATGGATAATTTCAATGTATTCATGATTTTTCTCCTGTATATTTAAGTACACAGCATGTCTTTTGCTGTTGTGTCCATTGTCATATTTCCCGGTGAAATTTCTGTGAATGAGCTGTTAATTTATAGCTATTAATGTTCCTGATAACAGGTTAACACATTGATATATATCAAAAAAAACTATTTTATTTTAAGGGCAGTTAAATCGCCAGGCACTGGTGTCGCCTGATTCAAACCCATCTTTAAATATGGGGTCAGCGGCCAGTTCCCGTTGGTACAAAGAAGTGCCAGCAGGGCCCACCCGGGGACCTATGAAAAAACCTTCGACACGCACCACCTCAGAGCCATTCAACTCATGAACCACACAACCATCAATGGGGCCGCCCACACCAGCCAAGGGATAACTCGGATCTATCTGTGGCGGCGCGCCGGGTGACTCCGAATCAACGATGAAGTAATCGCCCCACAGTACATGGGATTGCATGGGCTCGCCGTTGTTATCATCGATTCCTAGGATGGTGCTGCCCTGAAAAGCATACTGTGAGCCATTGTTGTTGATGGGGCCCAACGACGTCTCAGTGTAGTTGTTAGGGTTGCTCAGTGGGATGTCATACAACTTCGCCATACCATCGCCGTTGAAAGTGAAAACAAAGCCATCTCCTAAGCTTGCGCCTGCTGATTCTTTGACATAAGTAAAACCCATGGGTTGACTTAAATTTTCGAGGTTGGTGTGCTCAAAGGTAGGTGTGTTATCAGCCGTATCAAAGCCAGTGAACCTGACGGTCCCATTAGGGAATTGGTTAATCCCGGCGGCATACCTGCTGGCATACGTGGTGGCTAAGGGCTCTCTGACTCCACCACCAAAGGGGCCAGCTGAAACATAACGACCATAAAAAGTATAAGAACTGCCACCATTGCTGGATTTGAATATTTCAGTTTGATTGTCAGTGAGGTCATGGGTACTCACAAACGCGCCATCTGTAGTTTCACTGCAGTCCGCGTTGTCAAAGTTGTTGGTGACCGTTCCGGGTATGGTGATGGTGTTCCAGGATGAGCCATTGTAACGTGCTGTTACCACATTGAAATCTTTCACATAGGGAACGATAACCTGATTACCTACCGTACAAATATCACCCAAAGCAAACAAGCCGCCAGTGGTTTCTAAGGCCTGGCTGGAGATGCCTGAACCGTCATATGGTGGTGGCATGCGCACGGCATCCAAGCGGTTGCTGTTGCCATCGTTCCACAAGATAACTGCCAATAAGTCAGGCGAATCACTGTCTGAAAAAGTGCCTAACTTGGCTTCCAGTGGGTTTTCATTGAAGACCACGTGGTTAACCCAGTTGACTGTTGGACCGGCAACAGCCAGCGAAGGTAACAGACAAGTCAGAACCCAAAACTTCAAATGGATGTTCATGTGTTTGCTCCAGTATATGATGTGTACTGCTTATATGCGCAAAAACAGCCGGTGTTGCGCCAAATTTTGATAGTTTAGGTGAACATTGCCGGGAGCAGATTGTTGGTTTTTTGTGATCACATTGTGATTAACATTAAAGTTACATAGGGCAACATCAAAGCCTGCATGTGCAATACCATGACGACTTACAGGGAATTGGACAGTTCGTCGATGGCCTGATTCACCGCAGCCAATGCCGCTTTGAAGCGGTTTTCTAATAAACCGTTGTTGGCTATGGCAAGACTCAAGTGTTGTTGTGCTGAAAGCCATTGTTCAAGCTGTGATTGTTTGGATCCAGGCTGCCAACGGTTATTCAAATAAATCAGTTGACCCAATTGTGCTTGTAATATGGCGTTTTCTGGATTTTCAGCCTGGGCTTGTTTCAAAGCGGCCATTCGATCATCCCACTGTGGCATCAGGTGCGACAAATTTTTCTGTTTCCAGCGACTTTCAATGATCATTTGGGTTGCCAGCTGAGCAAAACAAGAGGCACTGTCGACTGGGCTTTTGATACACTTTTGATGATGTGTATTACTGATATGCAGTGTTTCGGTGGGGTTGAGGTTTCTGAGCATTTGGTCCATGGCCAGCATGTTGTGGTAATAGCCCAGGTGACTGTCCAAGCTGATTTCATCGGCAATCCTGGTTGCCAGGATATCGAGCTTTTGTTTGACTGACTGTAATTCGGCTGTTTGTGGTTCGCCGTTGTTGAGGTGGTAGGTGATGGCTGCCAACATGGCACTGATTTGATTGTATCTGTGGGTCCATTGCATGCTGTTGTCGGCTATGACCAATTCAAAATAGGCCATAGCCTGGGCTAAATACGTATCTGGATTAATTTGTTGTAAGGCCAAATAGTCAACATAAGTCCAATACAATGTGGCTGCTGCCATGTGAGTGAATGGGTTGTCTTCAGCTTGTGTCAGCAATTGATTAACCAAACCTTCGGCAGATAACAACAGGTGGTCGGCTGGCTGTCCGTGTTGGTATTTGATGTAAGCGTGTTCAGTTAATACCCGAACCAGGGAACTGATCAATGCTTGGTTGGCATCAGCGTGGTCCAGCAAAGCAGTAAAAATGGTCTCTACATGATTGAATTGTTGATCGGTGCGCTCAGGATGGTAGGGACTGTAAGTGGCCAAATGATACCAGGCCATGCCCAACTCGTAGCGGGTGTTGAAATCTGCGGGCATCAATTCAGCAGCCTGCTCATGGTGTTTTTGGGCTTGTTCAAAGGCATGGGTGAATGGTTGATCACTGTACAACAGCCACAAGCCTTCGGTATTGTAGGTTTGGCCTAATATCCGTTCGAATTTTGCCAAGGCCTCACCAGACACCTTAGTGCTTAATCGCTGAATGATTTTACGGCTGTGGTTCAATATAGAGTTGGGTTCATGCCCTTTTTTTACCCAAGTTTCAGCCACCTGAGTGTAGGCAGAAGCAGCCAGCAGGCTGGCGTCATTGTTTTGTGGCAGCAACACCAACAATTCATCACAGCCGGATAAGCTCCAATCAGATGAAGGTGAATTCAATTGCATCAGTTGGCTCTGGGTTTGACAGCGTTGCTGCTGAATACCTGGGTGTGAGCGAGCAATACTTTTGAGCTGATCAAGAAACTCGAGTGCTTCCGAGAAATGCGATTTGGCCTGATTGGTTTGATTCAAACTCACCTGTTCTAGCCCGAGGTCATAGGCGACCTGAGCTGCCAACAGCAGCCTTTCAACTGGCCACAAATCAGGTTCTGGTTTGCTGCGTAACAGCACCAAGGCTTGGGCACTTTGGTTGTTAAAATGTAACCACAAACCAGCTGCCATCAAGTCTTGATTGTTGGTCGCTGCGGCTGGAGTTTGGAACCGATCTTGGGTGGGGGCGATGTATTTTTCGTGCAAAGCTTGGCGTTGAATTTGTCGTTGTTTTGGTTCACTGAGTTGTTGTAACGATTGCGCCTCTTGGTGGTAGAGTAGCAAAGAGTTCAGACCCAACAGGTTCTGCACTTCTTGGTTATTGGGTTCATGGTTTGCTGCCATTTCCAATTGCTGTTGTGCATCATGGTAGCGATTCAGACTGATGGCTGCCTTGGCCAAGGGGAATGCCACCAGCGCCTTTATCTGTGGTGGTTCTTTTGCCAGCGAGGTAGCAAGTTGTGTGAATTGGTTGTTTAAGCGTTTGAAATCGGGTTCTATGTTGCGACTGGGTAAAGCATAAATCAGTTTGGTTTGGTTGCTGATGTCTTCAGCTGATTGCCAATAATACATGCTGTTTTTGGTCTGGCTTGTTGCATTGATGGCGGGAGTATTGGTAGGCCAAAGCCCCGCCAGACCTGCCCACAACAAGGTCAAAACTATAGCACCCATAAGAATTTGTAGCCATCGATTACCAGCAACAGTGCGCGGTTTGACTGGCTTGCTTGGCCACAGCATATTTTCCATGGCATCGATGACTTGTTGCATGTCATCAAATCGTTCATTGGGAGATTGAGCTGTACAACGACCGATGAGGGCAGACAGCGCTTGGGGGGTGGTTTTGTCCGATTCTACTGGTTGTTGAATGTTGATTTGATTAAGGTGTTCTACCAATTTTCCAAACGCAAAAATGTCACTGCGATGGTCTGCTTTTACAGCTGTGGAATTGAGCTGTTCTGGAGCTGCAAAGGCTGGTGTGGCAAACACATAGGGACTGTTGATTTGTTGCACGTTTTGAGTCATGGCGATGCCAAAATCTATGATGATGGGTTCGGCTTGGTTGTCGATGATTTCGACCATCACATTGGCCGGCTTGATATCCAAGTGGACAACTTGTTGTTGATGGATATACCGCAAGGCCCGTGCTACCTTTAGACACAGGTTCATTAAGCCATCAAAACTTTGCGGGTTTGACTCGATATAGTGATCGATGTGGTCACCGTCAATGTAATCCAACATCAACCAAGGGCGCTGTTGTTCATCAATCCCGGCATCGGTTATGGTGACGATGTTGGGGTGTCTTAGATCCGCCAGGATTTGCATTTCTGCCATCAACTGTTGTTTTTGTGTGGCCCCTTCTATGGTCTGGTTCAACAACTTGATGACCACCGTTTTCTTATAGGTACCGTCGTTTCTGTGGGCCAAATACACATGGCTTTGGCCGCCACTGTCGACGCGGCGAGCTATTTTGTATTGCGCTTGACTGTGGGTATTTTGTGGGTTTTTTACTGCCGGTAAAGCAGAGGCCAGTAAGATTTGGGCCTTGTCATCGAGTTGCTCAGAAAGCAAGGCGATGGTCGCTTGTTGCGACAGTTGTTGGTAGCGTTTGAGAATTTCTTGTTCAGATAAATCAGGGTGTTGATCCACCAGTTGTTCGAGTAGCGCATAATCGATGTGGTTCTTATCTGTGGTTTCATCGTTGTTGTCAGTCATTACTTTAGTGCCACTGACATCATCAATTTGGCTTTTTTCCAATCACGATCAACAGTTCTTCGACTGGTCTCAGTGGCAGCTGCAATTTCATCGATGCTCATCCCGCCAAAATATTTATACACAAACACGGTTTCCAAGCGTGAGGCATATTGCCCAAGTTTTTGCAGTTCCCGGTCCAAATCTAACAACCACATGGCATCTGATTTATCGGTCACCAATTCAGCGTCTTCACCCAGGGTGTCTTCTGAACGGGTGGCTACTTTTTGGGCCTGGTTCAATAAAATTTGGCGCATGGCCAATGCCGAGGTAGCAAAAAAATGATGGCGGTCATTAAAAACTCGGGTTTTGTGGTTCAGTTTAATCCAGGCTTCATTAACCAGGGCAGTGGTGTTGAGGTCGTTTTGCCTGACTTTGAACCGTTGAGAATGGGCGATTTTTTTTAATTGCAGGTAAACTGACTCCAGCGCTTTCTGTTGCTCATTGGTCAGGGAGTGGTTGCTGGCGTTGAGGAGTTGGGTCAGCTGTAGCGGGTCCATAAATTGAGTCAAACTGCCTGATGACTCAATATAATATCATTTAAATAACGCGGTTGCACAATACTGCATCACATAAAAACCAACTGAATCTGTGTCCATGTGCTGCGCTTCAGGGTTGGGTTGGCGCACGTGTGGCATCAAGCTGTCACACGTGCGGTTATTGGCCTTTAAAAACCAAAGGCATCCTGCCAAATCAGGTCGGTTTGCGTCATGGCTTCTATGGCGCCAATATCACAAATATTGGATCCATTACCATCACCATCCATGGGTCGGTCCCGTTCAATGGCATCTTCATCATCGCAAATGTCGGTGCTATCAATGGCCGGTGAGCTGAACGTTGGCGCGAAACCGGGAAATGAGCCTTCTTGGTCAGATGTGCCTGACAACATCGGATCAGCCACCAAAGTATTGGCAACCGTATTTAACAGTTCACAACTGGCATCATCGGTGATGTTGTCACGAATACTGGCTGGTGGATTGGTGTTGAGCGAGCCAGCACAATTGTCACCATTTTGGGGGTAAGCAATGATGTTTCTGGAAGGCAACAGCCGACCACTACCAAACACATAGACATTGTCTCCGGACACCGCGGCACTGTTGTGGACCAAGGTAGAGGAGGTTAACCGCAACAGGGCATCATCAAACACACTGGTTACTGCGCCACCGCGGTTGGCTTCATTGAAAGCAAATAAAGCGTTTCTGACATAAACGATGGCGCCAAAACCCACTTGAAGGGCACCGGCATCACCACCTGCCTGGTTGTGAAGAAATAAACTTTGGTTGACGGTGATGGTTGGCGTGTCTACCACACCACCAATGCCCAGGGCGCCCACGTCATCGGTGGCGACATTGTTGAAAAAGTGATTGGTATTGAGTTCAAATTCATCCAGGCTGTCGTTGCGCATAAACACCGCCCCGCCAGTGCCACCGGCTGAGTTGTTTTCAAACAGGTTGCGATTCATTAGGATGCTGCTGCCGGTTCCTGGTTGCACCACACGAAAGCCACTGATGGCACCACCGATGTTATTGGCATGGTTGCCGATAAAAGTGCTGTCAACAATTCTCAGGCTCTCGGCAAAAGTTTCATTGAAACTCAAAGCGCCGCCATTGTGGCCTTGGTTATTGATGAATTGCATGTTGGTGATTTCAATCATTCCCAAAGGCGCATTCATGCCTGAGAAGTAGATGGCGCCGCCTTCTATTTCGTCAGTGGTTGCACCTCCAGTCAGGGTGAAATTCACCATGGCAAAATTGTTGTCATTCACTGAGTTAGGAATGACTCGCATGATGCGTTGGTCAGGTGCGCCCCTGATTTCAACTGCTTCGGCTCCAAATGTGGTGCCGATGTAAATTGAGCTGAAAACTGGCAGGGTACTTTCCAGTTGAATCGGGCCTGGTACCTGTACAATCACCACATCCTGAACCCCTGACTCACCTGAAACACAGCCGTCTATACTGATGTTGATGTTGGCTGAATTGATGGCGTCGCGTAAGTCACAATTGCCATCAAGTGCGCCCAGGTCCTGATCATTGTCGACAAAAATAACGGCAGAAAAAGCCGCGGTGGAAAGCAGTGACATCAGTGCTGCCAATACAATATTTTTCATGTTGTTTCTCCCGTTTAATACCAGGCTTAACCGATGAAAAACCAAAACACGCCAAAATATTTCAAAAAAATCTGATTAACGTGTTTGCCACAGATTGCCCACCCAAGCAGCCCTTACAATGTTAAAATTAAGTCATGAATACTGACATCAAACACAACCAGGACAAACAGCGCTTTGAAATCAACCAAGACGGCATGACGGCTTACATTTCTTATGTGCTCAATAACCACCAAATCAACTACAACCACACCATCGTACCGGATGCACTGGGTGGCCAGGGCATGGGTACGGAATTGGTTAAATATGCCTTGGCCTATGCCAGGGTCAATCATTTACAGGTGATTCCCAGCTGTTCTTTTGTCGCTCATTTGATACAGAAGCATGAGGTTTACCAGGATTTGTTGGTGGCATCTTCCTGACCGGATTATTGAACCAAGTGTCTTCACATGAAAATCGTTCCTTCTGAAAGATTGCAGTACGCCCTGATGGGCCCTGACGATGCTGAAGATTTGTATGCCCTGGACCAGGACCCAGAAGTGATGCGCTACATCAATGGGGGACACATGACCACCCGTCAGGAGGTTCAGGACATCTTTTTGCCCCGCATGGCCAAGTACACCCGACACGACAAAGGTTGGGGTTTGTGGAAACTCACCACCACAGCTGATCAACAATTTATTGGTTGGGTGCTGGTGCGACCCATGGATTTTTTCAATGAGCAGCCGCAATGGCACAATTGGGAGTTGGGCTGGCGCTTGATGCGTCAGGCGTGGGGACAGGGTTATGCCACCGAAGCCGCCCGGCACATCATGCAACAACTGTCTGAAACTCAGGATGTGCAGGTTTGGTCTGCCATTGCCATGCCTGACAACCAGGCCTCCATCAACATCATGAAAAAACTGGGGATGATGTACCAAAAAACCGCCATCCACAGCGACCCCCTGGGTGATGAAGAAGTGGTTTTTTACCAAACACCTTGAGGTTTTAAAGTTACACAGGAACCGGCAATTGAAATGAAAACTGGGTGCCTTTCTTTAAACGGCTGGTCACCCTGATTTTGCTTTTGTGTAATTCCAGAATTTTTTTAACGATGGCCAAACCCAAACCTGAAGAGCTGGCCGATTGTTGTGAACTGTTTTCTGCTCGATACAAGCGATCAAAAATAAAAGGCAGTTCCTCCTGACTGATGCCACGTCCGGTGTCACGGACAATGACCACATATTGATCTGCCTGCTGAGCCAGTTTCAGCAACACCTGTCCGCCTTTAGGCGTGTGTTTGATGGCATTCATAATCAGGTTTTCTAATACCCGTTGCATCAGACCAATGTCGGCTTTGACCGTGGTGGTGCCATTGGGAATGTCAACCTTCAACGCCACGTTCTTTTGTTTGGCCATCAATTTAAATTCCATGCTGATGTCCTGAATCAATTCTGACAGAGAAAATTGTTCAATCGATGGTTTTACCGCCAGCGCATCCAATTTAGACAGTTCAAACAAATCATTAATCAGCTGGTTGAGCCGGGTGCAATGCTTGCTGGCAGTTTGCAAAAATTGCTGTCGTTGTTGTGGGTCCAATTGGCTGTCTTTTATCCTCAGGGTATCAACGTAACCTTGAATGGAGGCCAGTGGAGTGCGCAAATCATGAGAAACGTGGGTAATCAAGTCGCGTCGGTTTTGGTCAGCAGATTGTATTTGTTGCATCTGCACTTTGATCTTTTTTTGCATTTGTCCAAAGGCCAGGTCCAGGGTTTTGATTTCATCACCCCGCTGATTGGTTGCGGGTTTGTTGCCGGTCATGGCGGTTTGAAACTGACGCACATGTTCGGTCAGGTGGCTTAATGGCTTGGTTAATTTGCGAAACACCAAAACCCCAATCAGGTAAGCCAGGATTAACACCACGAAAATACTGGCCACAGCAACCTTCAGGACCCAGTTTTTACTGATGTCTTTGGCCAGTGCTTCATAAGTTTGGCCACCCAGGATGGCATAGACATAACCTTCCTGCTGACCTTCATAGGTGACTTTGGCTGCAGAAAAAGCTTTGTCTTTACCAGGACTGCGGGGGTCCAGGTTGAGCAAAGGTCGTTTGGATTTGGGTTGTAAAAAAGCATGGATATTGGCCAATGGGATCTGGTTTTGCAGGTCGGTATCAGCCGGCAGGTTGTGGCTGAGGATTTGGCCCTCATTGTCCAATAAATAAACCTCAACGGTGGGGTTGATGACCATAGCCCGTTGTGCCAAGCGATTGATGGCAGCTTCATTGTGCACACCGTTGGCAATCAATTGCTCTTCATCAGCGACATACATGGCGATGGATTCATTCAAACGTTGGGTCACCTCTAAATTGTATTGGACCGAAGCGTGTCTGGTGATGAATGCCAGGACCACACCCATGATGATAAACAGCGCCATCAGGGCCAACGATAATTTTTGGGTTAAGGACCTCATGATTGCGCAGCTTGAGCTGAGTTGCTGGTGGCAACAAACTTATAGCCCACACCCCAAATGGTTTTGATGAATTGGGGATTGTGGGCATCTGATTCAATTTTGGTTCGCAGGCGATTCATGTGTGAATTGACGGTGTGCTCGTAGCCATCATGACCATAGCCCCAGACCTGATCGAGTAATTGTGAACGGTTGAAAACCTTGTCCGGGTGGCTGGCGAAAAAATACAACAGATCAAATTCTTTGGCAGTTAAGCTGATTTCTTCGCCATTGACTTTAACGGCACGTTGGTCAGATGATATTTCCAGGCCGTTGCAGGCAATGACCGGACTGGGTGGTTGATGCAGTCCCTGGCTGGCATCAAATCGGCGCATCAAGGCTTTCACCCTGGCGGTTAACTCCAAGACACTGAACGGTTTGGTTAGGTAGTCATCGGCACCTAACTCAAGCCCAAGAACGCGATCCAACTCAGTGGATTTGGCAGTTAACATCAGAATGGGTACATAGGAAGACTGCGCCCTGACTTGTCGACAAATTTCCAGGCCATCCATGCCTGGTAATTTGAGGTCAAGGACGATGGTGTCCCAAGATTGTGACAAAGCCAATTGCAGACCTTGTTGGCCGTCGTGGATTAGCCTCACTTGTTGACAAACTTCAGACAAGTGGATTTTGATCAGCGCAGCGATGTCGTGATCATCTTCAATCACCAGTATTTGTTTATTGGCCATGTCACCTGCCTCCTCTTTATGGTTATTCTCGTGACCTATTACTTGAAAGGAATTAGACATGGTTGCTTACATTTATTTTTTGATTGAGTTGAAATCAGGCCACTGACATTGGCATGCCGTGGCCTGATACGAAGCCTGAATTAGGGTTGGCAAGCACCATTAAATCCGGTGGGACCTGAGGTCAAGCGAGACAGCGGTTCCACACCGGAACCAAACCCTTCAACCACCGAGTCATAAGTCAAAGTGGCACTGGTGCAACTGTCGAATTTGATTTTGACCTGTCCCCAATGGGTGGTGACCACGTCATCGGCATTGAAACCCTCGCCGAACACAGCGCCTGCTGTCTGGACCACATCAACGATGGCGGTGTCGCCAACCACGGGGCCGACTCCAACCAACCACAGCTGTTCACCTGAACCGTCGGCCTGGTAATGGTACCAGGACACCATGGCGCGACTGCCTGAGCCATCGACATCATCGGTGATCTCTAACACCAAACCATGACCACTTTTGGCTGGGTTGTACCATGATCCACTGTGTCCACCATCGACCACTGCAGAGATTCTGATTTCTGCTACTGTGCTGCCTGGCAGACTGAAATCGGCTGCTGTTTCATCGAAGCTGATACCGGGACCATTGGTGCCGCCCAGAATATTTTGAGGACTGCCATTGGGGTTGGTAAACGAACCATTCAGGCCAGGATGCGGCCCAATGACATCAGCTGTTGTGACGCCTGTGTTAGGGGCTGATTGGTCAAAAAAAGCAGCGTCTGATTCGGTGTTGGCTTCGGTACCGGCATCCCAAACCTGCTGGCCTGAAATACTGATACTGACTGGCCCAGTAAAATTTCCACTGTCGTCAAACAAGGGATAGGCCATGGGGTTATCGTTAGCGATGAAAGCATCATTGGAAGGTACCAACATGGAAGCATAAGAAAGGTAACGGTGTTGACTGGCATCAAGTTGCAGCAAACCAACGGTGCTGAATCCGGGATCAAACAAAGGTGCACCAGCAAATCCTTCGGGGTTGAGAACCACTTGGTCGATGCCCGCATCAGCGGCTTCAAAATCAGCAGTCAAGGTTGCAAAATCACCGTCTTCAGCCATGCGCTCTATGCCCATTGATGCCGCATCACCGGCATTGAAGAGGTCAAATGAACCGTCATGAACGCCCAGCCAAACTGGGGTGAGGAACATGCCGCCTGTTGGCGCTTGATTTTTAACACTGAACCTGACTGTGGTGGCAGTGCTTTGCAAGGTGATGCGCATGATTGGAGTGAGGCCAGCAGTGAAGTCGCCAGTCATTGGATCCAGAGTGGTACCAGGTGGCAAGGTGGCACCCAAAATGTTCACTGGTGTGGCGGCTGGATTGCCTGCAGAACCATTGAAACCTGGGTGAGCGGCAATCACATCATTAGTGGTGACGCCAGTATTGGGAGCCGTTTGATTCAAAAAAGCCACATCAGATTCGGTGTTTTCCTCGGTGCCAGCATCCAACACCTGTGAACCATATACCACGAAAGAAATGGGGCCGTTGAATTCACCGGCATCATTGAATAACTGGTAAGCCATCGGGTCATCATTGCCGACAAAAGCATCGTTGGAAGGCAAAATCATGGTGCCATAACTGAAATATTGCTGTGCCACAGGATCCAGGTCAAATACTTCATAACTGGCCAAGCCTGGGTCAAAAACTGGAGCGCCGGCAAAGCCTTCTGGATTTACCATCACCGCATCAAGACCACTGGTGTTGGCAAAATCATTACGCAGGGCAGCAAAATCGCCGTCTTCGGCAAACCTTTCAAGCCCCTCAGTTGCGGTTGATCCCTGATCATAAACATCAAAATTACCGTCATGGAAGCCTACCCAAACAGGGGTGAAATACAAGCCACCTTCAGGACTTAAGTTTTCGATTTTGACCTGCACTTCAAGTGCCTGAGATTGCGCAGCCAAAAACAGCGCAGTAAGCAGCAGCATAGATCGGATGGTGCGAACGGAATTCATGATTTACTCCTTTGGATTGTGAAAATGAGAATTCATTGTGCAGGTCAATTCTCACGAAAGAATCACAGCTTTAAAACAGATTGCTCAAATCTTGGCTGCTTGATTGCCAATGTTTCTAAACAATAAGACGGATTCAGGAAGGATTCAGAATTTCAGCGATAGACTATTAATCAAGTGATCACATAAGGAGAAAGCATGAAAAAATCATTGATTTGGATAGCGACACTGGTGTTGATTTCTGGTGTGTCAACAGGCAAGCGACTGGGCTTGAAGTTTGATGATCATGGAAACATGATCGGACCAGATGATTATCTGGTACACCAAGCCTTGAAAGATGATGACGATGGGTACAAAAACGATGCCATGTGGCGACTGCAGGAAGCAGCGGAATATGGCAACAAACATGCCCAGTATTATGCCGGATTGTTGTACCTGCAAAAGGATGACTACATCAATGGCTACGCTTGGTTAAAGCTGTCTGGAGATGACTTCCTCAATAACCCGAACTTATTGCCCGCTGTAAAGTTAACCCTGAAGGAACGCAAACAGATGCAAAGCGCCAAACAGGCATTGAATGACCTAGAAGATAAAATCAATTTTGATACCACACTGGCCAAACGCATGAATTGGTATAAACGCTTGAAGTTTGGGGGTTCCAAAATTGGTGGATACATTCCGGTCTTTTGGAAAACCCAATTGAACGACGGTGTGATTGTGCAATCACATGATTTGAGACAAGACATGAAGCAATACCTGTTTAATTACCGCTACCAACAGGGTAATGTCAGACTCAAAGAATTGGAACTTGAAAGCAATTCCTTGGGGTTGGATTGAGCCTGATACATTAATCCAGGAAGCCAGTGGTCAATGAGCTTGGTTTCCTGGTTTAAAATCACCTAAAATGTATGACAGTCCTTCGCCAAGCCAGCAGTCATGCAACCTGATCTCATAAAATGTCTGAAAGACCTGTCTCGCTCTGAACCAGCAGAGCAGGCCAAAAGTTTACCCAGCTTCGCCTACCAATCCAGCGAAATGGATGTCATAGACCGATCGGCGGTACTTCAGCCCAGTTGGCAACTGGCAGCGCACCTCAGTCAGTTACAAAAACCAGGCGATCATGTGGTTCATCAGTTGGCTGACCAGCCCATCCTGGTGGTCAATACGGGTAATGGCATTCAGGCTTATTATAATGTCTGTCGCCACCGGGCAGGTCCTTTGGCACTGAAGAATGGCCATGCCAAAACCCTGATGTGCAAATACCATGGATGGAACTACCACTTGGATGGCCGCCTGAAAAGTGCGCCAGAAATGCAAACCACCCAAGGCTTTGATGTCAGCCAATACCGCTTGCCTAAAATCAAAACCGCTGTTTGGCAAGGTCTGGTTTTTGTGGCGTTGAATGACGATGTGCCGCCTTTGTCAGCATTAACGGCAGGCATTGCAGCGCAGGTGTTGCCGATTGACCTGGCGACCATGTCCTTCCACCGGCGTGATGAATTTGTGTTGCAGTGTAACTGGAAGATTTATGTGGAAAATTACCTGGAAGGTTACCACTTACCCCATGTTCACCCCGGCTTGAATCAATTGCTTGATTACAAAAGCTATCGGACTGAACTCAGCCAGTGGCACTCCTACCAGTACAGTCCGCTGGAACAATGCAGCGGTTTTTATGGCGAAGGTCAGGCGCATTATTATTTCCTTTACCCCAACACCATGTTAAATGTCTTGCCCAATCGCCTCCAGACCAATCAGGTGCTGCCTTTGCCGAACAACCAATGTCGGGCGGTGTTTGATTATTACTATCCAGATGTGGCCGGTATTGAACAACTGATTGCACAGGATCGGCAGTTCAGTGACGAGATTCAAGATGAGGATGTGGGTATTTGTGAGGCAGTACAATTGGGCATGAATTCTGGCAGTTACCAGCCCGGGCCGTTGTGCCACAAGCGCGAGATGGGCGTGCACCACTTCCAAGAACTACTCAGAGATGCTTACCGACAAGCCATTAACACTCACAGCTGACCTTAATCATGAAAACTTTGCACTTAATCAGACACGCCAAATCCAGTTGGGAACAAGCTGGTTTGGCCGATATCCACAGGCCGTTGAGTCGAAGAGGAGCGCGAGACTGTCAGCTCATGGCCAAGGCCTTGTATGCTGAAGGAGTGCAATTCAATCAGGTTTATTGCAGTGTGGCCCAACGCGCCCGCTTAACCATCCAAGGCTTGGCTGATGATTGGCCTGGGCAGCCCATTGAATGGCAAACTGTCGATGCTTTGTACACTTTTTCCAGCGCGGCCATCTGGCAATGGGTTCATGCCATGGATGATGATTTCAGTGCAGTCTTTTTGGTTGGTCACAATCCTGCTTTCACCGATTTCATCAATGAGGCCGGGGCTGGACAAATAGAAAATTTGCCCACCTGTGGCTACGCCAAACTGTCGTTTCCGCAAGCGCTGTGGTCAGAAGTTTGTGCGGGATCGGCCACGTCTTTGCATTTTCTAAAACCGAAAATGTTCAAATAATACGCGCATTGTGCCATCTATTGCGAGTCAATTTGGCCAGCGCCTGTGCCGTTTTGATACCACCCTGCTGGAGTGCATCAAAACCCTTGAGTCAGGTCAGTCTGAGCGTTAAACTGATTGTTTTAACCAAAGGATTCATCATGGCCAACACGCAATTCAAAGGCAACCCAGTACAAACTGAGGGCGCATTTCCACAGGTGGGTGATCAAGCACCCGATTTCAAACTCATCAAAGCCGACTTAAGTGAAGTCACATTGGCTGATTTGTCAGGCAAAAACATCATCTTCAATATTTTTCCCAGTATTGACACCGCTGTGTGTGCCTTGCAGCTCAAGACATTCAGCCAAAAAGCCGCTGACATGGACGATGTGGTGTTGTTGTTTGGTTCGATGGATTTGCCCTTTGCTCTGAACCGGTTTTGTGCGGCAGAAGGCATTGAAAATGCCGTTGCCACTTCAGATTTCAGACACCACAGCCTGGCAGAAAATTATGGGGTGAAAATGTTGGATGGCCCGTTGAGCGGATTGTATGCCCGCGCCACGCTGGTGATTAATGAGCAAGGTCAAGTGATCCACAGTGAACTGGTTTCAGATGTGGTTAACGAACCAGACTACGAGGCGGCTTTGGCGGCATTGAGTTAATTCGGAAAATTAACCCACGGGGTTTTGTGGGTGATTATGAGCGGGTGTTGGCTATTGGCAGTCAGCACCCGTTTTTTTTAGTCAGTCAATTGATGGGCATGAAGCCGAGTGAGGTTTGATTTGCAGGGGCTGGTTAAATAAACCACTTCTCTGGCAAGTCGGGCGGTTGGTAACTGTCCAGATAGGTCATGACCGCTTCCGGACTGTCACAAATGTGGTACAACTGGCGGTATTCGGCTTTGGCGAAATTTTCCGCATAGATGTGTTCAAACATACCAAACAGGTGTTCATAGTAGCCGGCGGTGTTCAGGAACACGATGGCTTTATTATGGTAGCCCAATTGTTTCAGGGTCATCACTTCCAACATTTCTTCTAACGTACCAAAGCCCCCGGCCAGGCCAACAAAACCATCGGCCAGTTCAATCATTTTGGCTTTGCGGGTGTGCATGTCAGGGGTGATGATCAACTCATCATCGATGGTGTTGACTACCCCGTCTATGTGCAGGGCTTCAGGTACCACACCGATGGTTTTGCCGCGCTGTTGTTTGATGGATTTGGCAACTTGTCCCATCAACCCAACCATACCGCCACCATAAACCAGCTCCAATTGGTTTTGCGCCATCAGTGCTCCCAAATCACTGGCGTGGTCGAAGAACGCTTTGTTGATTTGGTCTGAGGAGGAGCAGTAAACCGCCAATTTGTTGATGTTCATGCTGGCTTTTCTGCGCTGGGGTTGACCCGGAAAGTTTTGATGGTTACTGGCCAGTTTACCGTCTTGGTCTCTTCATCGCCCCAGGCAGCCTGCAGGTCTTCGAGGATGGCCTCGCGAGGGTCTGAGCCTTGATCCTGTAGGCATTTTTGGGTGGCAGACCAGGTACCCAGGTAGCCCATCAGGTGTTTGAATGTCCATTGTTTGGTCATGGTGCAAGCCGGTGCTTTGATGGGTTCAAATGGAAACTCAATGTCAGCATACGCTTGTTCAATGTGACGCCTTTCTGGTGGCCAGTAGGCACCGATGATGTCTTGGTAATAGCGGTTGATGACTGCATCAACTTCGGGGCTGATGGATTGCAGTTCATAGCACCAGACCGCCAACACGGCATTAGGCTTGGCCACCCGCTTCACTTCTTTGAAAAAAAGTTCAAATTCAAACCAATGTAGGGCCTGTGCCACGGTGATTAAATCCACACTGTGGTCTTGCAATGGGCTTTGGTGAGCTAAAGCCACCTCGTATTCAACCCGTGGGTAAATCATCGCCCGGTAAATTTGTGATTCGCTGGCATCGGTACCAATGACATAGGAAAAAAACTGGGTTAATGCCACTGCTGCCTGACCATTGCCGGTGCCACAATCCCAAACCAGCTTTTTTTCATCACACAAGCTGGCCAACCAGGCATACATTTCAGGCGGGTATTCGGGTCGGTAAACGCTGTAGTCTTCAGCCTGAACAGAAAAGTGGTCTTTAAATGCGGTTTCAGTCATGATTTATATACGGGTTGTTGGGTTGTTTAAGGGCCCGATACAAGCATCGGTTGGGGTGGATAATCTTACACAAATCTGCTTCCAGTGGCAAAGGTTGTGAAGTAATCATTGCCACCAAGTATTGGGCCAGTAAAGGCGCCGTGGTAAAGCCCCTGGAACCCAACCCGTTCAGCAAATACAAACCAGGTAAGGTTTCGGCTTCAGGATAGTGTTGCCAATGCCGCCCATGGTGCAGGTCTTGGTGGGTGAGGATGAATTGAGCCTGGTTTACCAGCGGTCCGCACAAGGGCAAGTGATCCGGGGTGGTGGCACGAATGGCAGTGTGTGATTCCAGCTGTTGAGCGGTTGATAGTTGCTGAAACCAGGGCTGGTCTTGCCAATGCGTCAAATTGCGCTGCCAGTGATCCACCACTGGGGGTTGTCGTTGATACCATTGCTCGGTTGGCATATGATCAAAAGTGGCGCCACAAAGCCAGTGTTGATTCTCTGCATCAGGAATCAGGTAACCTTGGTCGAGGATGATGTGATCCAGGTCGACATCCGGTGCCTTGACCGTGGTTGTTTGTCCCAGCTTGGCGGACAAAAACAGTGCCTGATCAGAAAAAATCTGTTGTGCCCTGATGCCATTGGCAACCACCAGTAACTCGGTGGTATGGACGGTTTCACCCTGGTCATTCAGCAGCTGCCAGCCACCGTTTTTAACAGCGCACACTTCGCTGACTTCTTGGGTCAGCCACTGGTCCATCGACGAGCGCAAACGTTGAGCGATTGCCTGTGGTTTGACGTACCCGGCATTTTCATAGAACAAACCTGCTGGTGTCATGCGCAGGTAATGACTGGGCCATTGCTGTTGTTCGATGGCTTGCTGCCAGCGTTGGCGTTGGGGTGGTTTGATGTGCTGCAGCACACCGATGGCCCGGTATTCATCGGTAGCATAAAATTGGGTAGCGACTTCAAACGCACGTTGGTGGAATAAGGACTCCGGTGAAGTTTGGGTGGTGAGTAAGGGCATGACCATGGCCATCGGGTTGCCAGAGGCCTGTTGCATGGGTTGCGGGTTTTGGTCAACCAGGGTGACCTTGTAGCCGGCTTGTTTTAACTCATGAGCCACACACATACCGGCGATGCCAGCGCCCAAAACTGTGGCTTGGCGGCAGCTATTTGGGTGCGTGTTGACAGGTGCCCAATGTGGTATCTGGGTGGATTTGTTGGGGGTGGTGACTGCTGGTTGGTAAGTGGCGGTGATCATTTCACGCTTGGCTCCAAAGCCTGGAACCTTGGTGATGAAAAAACCTTGTTCTTGTAAGGTCTTTTGCACTTTTGAAGCGGCTGTAAAAGTGGCCAAAGAGGTGCCCTTTTTTGACAGTCTGGCCATATCCTTGATTAACGGTGCATGCCACATTTCTGGATTTTTTGCTGGTGCAAAGCCGTCCAGATACCACGCATCTACCTCAGCCATCAGCTGCGGAAGATAGCTGTTCACATCGCCAAAGAACAAGGTCAGCGTCACGCTATTGGGGCATGAATACTGGTTGATGCCGTTTCTGGGTGGTCGCCATTGTGACAACAGCTGTTCACTGAATGGTGCCAGCTCAGGAAACAATTGATGCGCCAATTGCATGCTGTGGTCTGATAAGGGGTGTTGTTCAAAACTGATGTAATGCAACCGGTCTGGTCTTTTGGTTTGTGCTTTCCAGGCCCGACAAGTGGCCAGAAAATTCAAGCCAGTTCCAAAACCTGTTTCTGCGACACAAAAGGAACTTTGATCAGTTGTTGACCAGCGGGGTATGAGTTGATTACCTTGGATAAAGACGTACTCAGACTCAGCCAATCCACCGGCACTGTTGAAAAAAACATCATCAAAGGTGGCTGAATGGGGCTGTTGGTCCCGCAGGGTCAGTTCTTGGGGTGTGATGAATGACAAGCGCAGTTTTGACATGCGGTCATTATACTGGATGTTGGTAGGCTGCCCAATGCCACATTAGCTGGCAGTCATTTGGGTTGGATTGGTTTAGGAAGCCTGGGTTTGTAGTTCCGTAGGAATCAGGTTGCACTCGGTACAGGTGTAATTTTTGTGATCAAATGGGGCATCGTTGTCGGCTTGATTCATGACCTTGATGTAAATCACGTTGACATGACAGCATGCACAGAGAAACCTGATGATGTGCTTATTTTCTTGTGGTTCCGTGCGACCCATGCGTTGAGAATTAACCCGTAAATATGACCAAGCAATATTATCTGAGATTGCCTCTGCCATCGTGAATACAATTCTGATATATTTGCGCTATTCGCCTGGGAATGACTCAAATCTTTAGGGCAATGGGCTAAAATAAAATCCACATGACAAAAATTGATCAAAAAATAAACATTCCTGGGTACCGCATCATCAAAAAAGTGGGTGAGGGCGGTATGAGTGTGGTGTTTTTGGCTTATCAAGAATCACTCAAGCGGGAAGTGGCTTTGAAAGTGATGCGTCCCATCGTCACCGATGAGGAGAATGTGGTCAGTCGATTCATGCAGGAAGCAGAAATCATTGCCAAGCTGTACCACCCCAACATTGTCAGCATTTACGAAGTGGGCCATGTGGATGATGACTGGTTGTTTTACTCCATGCCTTACCTCGAAAACGGTGATTTATCTACCTACACCTACCAGGATGATGAGTCCTTGCAAGAAATCCTGGTCAGCATTTGTGAGGGCATGGCTTATGCCCACAACCAAGGTGTGGTTCATCGCGATCTGAAACCAGAAAACATTCTGTTTGATCAGCATGGACACGTACAGATTGCCGATTTTGGTATCGCCTTGACCACAGGGCAAAACCGGTTTACCAAAGACAGTCGCATCATTGGCAGTGTGCATTACATGAGCCCAGAGCAGGCGCAAAGCAAAAAGGCCAATGAAAAATCTGATATCTATGGTTTGGGTGTCATCCTCTATGAGATTTTGAGCGGTAGGCCTTTATTTGATGAAGACAATGACCTGTCAATGATGATGGCTCATGTGACCAAACCGGTGCCGCAGTTACCATCTACCCTCAGCCATTGGCAGCCCATCATTGAAGGTTGTTTGGCAAAACAACCCAAACAGCGGTTCAAGTCCATGCAGGACTTGCAAAAAGCCGTAGAAAGGCTGTCTGCAAACCCCAGACGAGGGTCGGTATTCAATTGGCCTAAACTGCTGTGGCCAGCGGTGGGCTTGATGCTGGTTTTGGGAACCATCTGGCTGCTTACCAACAGTAGCTATTTCACGCAAGACCATGCTGCTGATGGAGCAACAGCAAGCTCAGGCACCATTTCAAACGGCGATCAAGGGAACCAGCCATTGAATAATGGTTCGGTTGCTGGAAGCACAGCAGACAGCGAGGGCAACACCGATAGGCTCATATCGACCGCCGATTTCGAAGACTCCAATGAGTCTAGAGCTGGTGGCAGGCAGGGTGATGGCTCTGAAATGTCGGGCGGTGAAACAGAACCACAAAACAATGACTTGGGACTGTACCTGTTGTCTGCTGATGAGATCAGTCAGTTGTTACAGCAGGCGCAAACCAACATCAATAAAAACCAACTCACGACACCGGCCGATGACAATGCGCTGGATGACATTTTGTTGGTGCTGAAAGATCAGCCCCGCCACGCACGTGGTTTAGAGATGTTGTCTGAAGTGATGGCCGGTTATTACCAGTTGTTGTATCAGGCCATCAACAAAAATGACGTGTCCCAGGCCGTTAAGTTGGCAGACGCGGTCAGTGAAGTCCGCCACCGCACGATTTTGGTCAACGACGCATTGATGGCGCACCTGGAGATGGACACCGAACTGGAGCGCAGTTTACTGATTGGCGTGGTGGTTGAAAAAGTTAAAGCGGCGCAAGCCAGACTCAACAGCAAACAAACCAACCGCTTGATTAGGCTTTTGGACCAGGTGATGCCGGGTCATGATTTGATCGATGATTTGCTGGCCAGTAGCCAGAACATGTTAAAAGCTGGCCAGGTATTGACCGATTCTCAAGGCATCAAAACAGTGGTTGTCACACCCCAACACAATGACAAAAGGGGGTCGATCAATTATGGTTTGGCGGTAACCATGAGTGAAATCACTTATGGCCAATTCGATCGCTTTTCCCAGGCCACCAAGCTGCCACTGAAGCGCTGTAAGAGTGAGCTGAAGTCCAATTTATTGTTCAGTCAAAGGAACTACACCAAACCGGGATTCAGGGTCAGCGATGACATGCCAGTGGTTTGTGTGACTTGGCTCGAAGCCAACCAATATGCCAGCTGGTTGAGTCAGCAAACAGGTTTGCATTACCGTTTGCCTTACCAAAGTGAATGGCAACACCTGTGGCGCTTGTCTGACAACCCATTCCGTTGTGGTCAAACCAACGTGGCTGGCACCGAATTTCCAGATAAAAAACACGTCACCGATACCTACGACTGTAATGACGGCAGCCCGTTTGTGGCACCGCACCAGCAATTTTCCAAAAATGATTTGGGTTTGTATGGTCTGGGCGGAAACGTCAGTGAGTGGCTGGCAGGTTGTGAAGAGCTCGGTAAATTCAAAGCCATTTTTAACCCGGACGATGCCTGCGATAACAACCCGGTCATTGGTCGTTCCTGGCTGTCTGGTCAAAGTGACAAAGGGCAGGTCAAACAGATTGACTTTGATGATGCCTGGACACACATAGGTTTTCGATTAATCAGAGACCTAAGAAAAGAATAAACTCAGCAGGAGTAAAAATGAACCCATCCCACGATGAAGCGTCATCAGCCGTTTCCCAATTTTCAGCGGTACAAGCCAGGGTACTGGCCTGCTTGATGGAAAAACAATTGACCACGCCCAACAACTACCCCTTGAGCATGAATTCCTTGTTGTTGGCTTGCAATCAAAAAACCAATCGGGTGCCGGTGATGAACCTCACCGAAGGCGAATTGGGGCATGCAGTTAGTGAGTTAGAAAAAGAGCGCTATGTGGGCGTGGATTATGGCGGACGAGCCACCCATGTGACCCACCGAGTGATGACCGTTTTTGATATCGATCGTCAGCAGCAAGCCATCTTGGCGGTGTTGATGGTGCGCGAACCTTTGACCCTCAATGACATCAAAACCAAAACCGCGCGCATGGCTGACTTTGCTGACATCACTGCTGTGGAAGACGTGCTGGATGCACTGATAGCTCGGCCAGATGCCCTGGTGATTAAAATCCCCAAAGGACCCGGTAGCCGCCAAGACCGCTACACCCATTTGTTGTGTGGTGAGGTCGATATCGAAGCCATGGCCAGTCAGACACCAGCGACCAGGGAGACCAAAACGTCCCGGCTGGATGAGTTGGAAGCCCGTCTGGCTGCGGTTGAAGCCAAGCTGGATCAATTGACTCAAGACTGAAACCATGACCATCCAACAATCCAGAACCGCCAACCCACAACCGGTGGCTAAAATGGCGGTGGTTACCATGTTGGTGGCCGCTTTGATTATCAGCACCTCCAGTGTGTGGGTGAAATTGGCTGACATGGGTGCCAGTGCCATTGGCTTTTATCGCATGTGCATAGGTGGTTTGGTGTTAATCGTGATTTGTTTGTTGCGTGGCCGCTCCTTATGGCAAGGTTGGGCGCACCACCGCTGGTTGTGGTTGGGGGCTGCGTTCTTTGCTGCTGACCTGTGGTTTTGGCACCGTTCCATCCAATACGTTGGTCCAGGCCTGGCCACCGTGCTGGGCAATGTTCAGGTGTTTTTCATGACCTTATTTGGATTCCTGTTCCTGCAAGAACGCATCAGTTGGAAGTTCTTTGTGGGTTTGGTGTTGACCTTCACCGGCTTGTTTTTGTTGGTGGGCTTACAATGGGGCGAGCTGTCAGCCAATTACCGCATCGGCGTTTTTTATGGACTGGCCACCGCATTGGCCTACACCGGCTTTATGTTGTCATTGCGACATGCCCAATCCTTGCCTGAGTCATTGACGCCAATGGCCAACCTGGGTTTGTTGTCAGTCTTGTGTGCCATGATGTTGGCTGTGGTGGTGCAATGGGAAGGCGGTGATTTCAGCATCCCCAATGGCCTTTCCTGGTTCTCGGTACTGGCACTCGGGGTGTTTTGTCAGGTCTTGGGTTGGGTGATGATCACCAAAACCATGCCCAGCTTGCCCACATCGATTGTCGGCTTGTTGCTGCTGTTGCAACCGGCCATGTCGATGGTCTGGGACATGTTGTTTTTTGCCAGGCCCACCACCTTGCTGGATGGCGTGGGCTTGTTGTTGGTGTTGATGGGGATTTACCTGGCCACCCTCAAACGCAGGCGCTTGGTATGAGTGTATCGGCATGAGTACATCAATATGGGTCCATTGACATGAGTCCATTGACATGAGTCCATTGACATGAGTATGGGCGGTCCCTTGCAATTGAAACCTTGTACCGACCAGGAATTGGTGGCGGTTTTTCGTTGGTTCAAAAGCACCCAGGCAGTGCTTTACTGGGCCGGTCCGGAGGTGTCATACCCCTTGCAAATCAAACGTTTCAAACACGAGTCCAAATTCGACAAAAGTCACAGCCACGTGCTGATTAACCAAGCCAATCAAGTGCTGGCCTTTGGTCAGTATTACCAGCGGCTGGATTGTTGTCATCTGGGACGGTTGGTGGTGGCGCCCAACCACCGCAAACAAGGCTTGGGTCAGGAGCTGGTGGCCCAGTTATTGGCTCGTGGACAACAGCACCTGGGTCTCGATCATGCGTCACTTTTTGTGCTGAAAGATAACCTGCCGGCCATGCGACTGTATCAAAAATTGGGCTTTGTAGAAACCAGCTACCCACAAACCATACCCCTGGAAAACTGCATTTATATGGTTCGCCATCAAAAGCCCGATTAACGGTGGTCACTGTCAGCCGAAAAGATTAAACTGTGTGTCAACCATGGATGCCAATATTTTCAAATGACCACATCGGTTAATGCCCAACTTTTCAAAGCCATCGGGCTGATGTTGATGGCTGCTTTGGGATTCAGTTTCATGAATGTATTGATTCGCTGGACCTCCAGTGAACTGCACGCCTTTCAAATCGCCTTTTTCCGCAATTTATTCGGCCTGGTGTTTATGCTGCCGTGGTTGATCAACAACGGTTACCGCTCCTTCAGGACCGAACGCTTTAAGTTGTTTATCGTGCGCGCGCTGCTGGGCATCAGTGCCATGTATTGCTATTTTTGGGGCATCACCGTGTTGCCATTGGCCAAAGCCGTGGCCCTGAGTTTTACCGTGCCCTTGTTCGTCACCATCGGTGCTGCCGTGGTGCTGAAAGAAAAAGTACACAACCGACGTTGGTTGGCGGTATTGGTGGGCTTTGTTGGTACCCTGATCATCTTGCGACCCAGCATCGATGGCGATTTATTTGCTTCTTTGGTGGTGGTCGCTTCGTCGATTTTTATGGCCGCTTCGGTACTGATCATCAAAAGCTTGTCCCGCACCGAGGAGTCCAATGTCATCGTTATGTACATGGTGTTATTGATGACGCCTTTGTCGTTGCCGGTGGCTGTTTATGTGTGGCAATGGCCGTCCTGGGAGATCTGGTTGGGCGTGATTGCCATGGGCTTTTTGGGCAGCTTTGCGCACTTGATGTTCACCTCTTCCTTACAGCGTTCGGATGTGTCGATAGTGATGCCGTTTGATTTTGCGCGCCTGCCATTCATCATCGTCATGGCCTGGGTGTTCTTTAATCAGGCAGTGGACCAATGGACCTTGATCGGTGCCGTCATCGTCTTCTCATCGGGTATCTACATTGCCCACCGTGAAGCGCAATTGAACAAACGCCGGGCCAAACAACCGAAAATGACCTCATAAATGACATGGCCTTCGATGACTCCGACAAAGCCGCTTTCCTCAAAGCCCTGACTCAGGTCATGCCCTTTGGTAAATACCAGGGACGACAGCTGATGGATTTACCGGGACATTACCTGGCCTGGTTTCATCGCCAAGGTTTTCCTGATAATCAACTGGGCCGCCAACTGGCCTTGGTCTTCGAGCTGGACCACAATGGACTGTTGGGGACTTTGCGACAGCAACTCAAAAAACAGGCATAAACGTGCAAGCCCTGTTGCGACAAATACGTGCCTGCCAAGTCTGTCAAGCCCACATGCCTGCAGGCGTGAGACCGGTGGTTCAGGCCAGCCCAGACAGCCGCATTCTGTTGATTGGTCAAGCGCCTGGTCGACGGGTGCATGAGACCGGCATTCCCTGGAATGATCCCAGTGGTGATGCCTTGCGCAGTTGGTTGGGGGTGGATGCCGAGGTGTTTTATGATGAACGCTGGTTCGCGTTGATGCCCATGGGTTTTTGCTATCCCGGTAAAGGACCATCTGGTGACCTGCCACCGCGACCAGAATGTGCGCCACTGTGGCATCAGCCCTTGTTGGCCCAAATGACCCACATTGAATTGGTGGTGTTGATTGGTCAGTATGCCCAAAAGGCTTACCTCAAGGATAAGCACCGCAATTTAACCGAGCGGGTGCGTGATTACCAACAGTACCTGCCCCAGCAGTGTCCCATTCCACATCCTTCTCCGCGCAACAGACACTGGCAGCGCAACAACCCTTGGTTCACAGCGCAGGTGGTGCCGGCCTTACAGTCTCGAGTTAAGCAGGTGTTGTCACTCCCGGATTCCGCTTAGACAACAGACCACTGTTTCCAATATATTTTTAGGTGCAGACGCCAATTGCTTCTGGTCTTTAAATTGGAACAACGGTCAGCTGGCATTTATTGCCAAGCATACTTCCAGTTTTTCACCATCAAATGTAGCATCAAGCACATCAGTCCAGCCAGCAGCAAATAGCAGACCAACATGATGGCTAAATAACTCCAAAACCCCAAATGTTGAATTTGTGTCAACCCATTGGTGATAAATATCACCCCATAAAAAGGTGTCATGAAAGCCGCAACCAAGGCGATCAACCCAATACCAGCAGCAGACAGTCGTTGCCGCAAAGTTTTCAAATGGATCAAATCAGAATCAGCTGTTTTCATTTCACTTTGGTCCTGATATGGGTTGTGTTATTCGCCCTGAACTTATTTCTTCTGGAGCGCCTGCGCATGATTCGCGCCAATTTAAATCCAGCCGGCTTAGACTTGAATTTGTACCATTCGACCATGTCTTTGGCCACTTCAGGGTCTTTAACCATAAATATTGACTTGATAAATAACCACATCTGATTTTAACTCCTTTGTTTCAATACCTTCCTCAATCGCGCATTAGTTAAGGGCTGCTTGACTGCTGTCAAACCACCGTCATCTGCAGTGCTACTCAGGTGTTGCTTATTATTAAAATAACACAGGTAGGGTGATTTCGTGAGTGCCGGAAGTTGTGATTGGATGGGGTATATTTGCGGCGGGTTTTGGTCAGGTTGATTCCTTAATGCCACTCAAGCACCTGACCAAGTGTTTCAAACACCAAGAAAAACTAAAATAGATCAGGTAAAGCAAAGCCGGGATGGCCAGGATGTTGATGATTAAACCAGTCAAGTCCCATGAAGAGAGGAAAGCGGTGGTCTCCGAATAACCCCTACCAAACAAGCCGGTGGTAACCAAAATCGTCATTGGCACAAGATAAACGGCACCACAGAGCAAAGACAGCGATGCCAATATCGAGAAAAGACGTTGTGGCCAACTCAGGCGTCTGGCTTTGATGGCTGCCAGTTTGGCTTGGTATCGATTCATCATAAGTCCTTCGAACGGGCTATAAAAAAATCGATTCTAACATGCCGTCAGGCACAATTTTTTAAGGGCAATTGCTCCAATAATTCGCGGTGGTGTTTGAAATTCAGCATGCAACCCGCAAAAAATTCATCCAAGCGCTGCTGGTCTCGGTGGTATTGAGTGGGTGGCGGCAGTGTGGCTGCGCTGGCGAATGAGCCGGTGCCAGCAAACATGCTGTTCCATGACAAGGGGGAATAATATTCACTGACATTGAGCTGTTGCAGTACCGCCTCTAAATTGTGTACTTGGTGCCAGGACTCAATGATGGTGGCCAAGTTTGAAGAGATGTGGGGGTTGTTGCGGTTTTCGATCCAATAGTCGGTGTCCTGTCGTGAGTTGGTTTGGTAATGCAGTACGATGTAATCCAAGATGCCAGCGTAATTCTGATTAATTTTGTCGTTGTATTGGGATTGGTATTGTGGGGTGAATTCGCCTTGTTCAAAGGCTTTGATGAACAACTCCACCGAACTGTGAATGAATTGAATGGCAGTGGCTTCCAAGGGTTCGATAAATCCTTGTGACAAACCTATGGCCACGCAGTTTTTCTCCCAACCTCGTTCGGCACGACCCACCCGCATGCGCAAATGCCTGGCTTCGGTTGCATCATCCAGTAAACCCAAATGGCTGCGCAATTCTGTCTCGGCTTCATCGGGACTGCAATGGGCAGCACTGTAAACATAGCCATTGCCATAGCGATTGGTCAGTGGGATTTTCCATGCCCAACCATGCTTCATGGCGGTGGATTCGGTGGTCACTGGGATTTCTTCAGTGATTGGGGTCGGAATGGCAATGGCGCGGTCATTGAATAAACTGTCAGCAAAACTGACAAACGGAACCTGTAAAGTTTTGCTGGTCAACAAGGAAGCGAAACCCGTGCAATCAACAAACACATCAGCCGCCAACACCGACTGGTCAGCCAACACTATCTGACTGATGTCACCCGACTCATGCTGTTGTACTTCGGTGACCGTGCCGGTGATGTGCTTCACACCCCTTTCAATGGCCTTATCACGCAAGAATTGGCCCACCAACACCGAATCAAAATGATAGGAATAATCAAATTGAAAGGGAAAGTTGGCCGGGGCTTTGGGTGCCATGTGGTTTTGCACCAACTTCGACATCAGAAAATACCGGTCTGGAGACACATCAACGTCAACGCCTTTGCGCCTGAGGATGGTGTGGTCTCTGAAAATGGGATAAGTCATGGTGTCTAAGGTGCAACCAAACGGATGGAAGTACGATGTATACCCCGGCACGGTAGACCAATTTTTAAAGGTGATGCCGTTTTTGTATGTGGCATGACAAGCGGGCATCCATTCTTCTTCAGGGATTTCCAAGGTTTCAAAAAAGTCCTTCAGCTTGGGCGTTGAGCCTTCTCCCACACCGATGATACCAATCTCTGGTGATTCCACCAAGGTGACCTGGATGCCATATTTACGCCAATGGTGATTCAGTAAATTGGCCGTCATCCACCCAGCGGTACCGCCACCCACTATCAATATGTTCTTCACGTTTGCTTGTGTCACATGAGCCTCCAGAAATCAGTAACAACATAGTACGATATAAGTAGTACGTAATATATATGCAGATGGTCATGGTTTGGGGTGGGGTTAAGGTTTATTCAATTGGCGGAGCAAAGTAGGTTGGGCTGAATGCAATGAAGCCCAACATGGGGTGGATTTTGGGAAATGATGTACTGATATGTAGTAAGCTTCCCCATCAGGGCACCATCAATACTCCTGTGCCCTCCAGTAGCTTATCTATAGTGTTTTCTGACTCAGCAGCCTTTCTACTTGCCCATTCTTTTGGCTTCCGGTTATTTAGCCAGTTGATAAAAGCGGTCACATCAGGTGGATAGTGTTTATGGTATTCATGAGTTGTACAAAATTACTTTCTACAATTCAGGCAAAGACTATTTAGTTATTATATTTAGTTTTCTCGACAACGTTTTTTTCTAATCCTGTTGGCAATAAAAACCATTTATTTAAAATAGAAGTTAATCTCGAAAGGATGCATTAATAGTTATTTTAATTTAGTAAAAACCATCAAATTGGGTTTATAGAAAAATTACAATTATGCTAGTATATGTGCGCGTGTGTATTATAAATATGTATTTAATTTTAAATTAGAAGGAGTGGTTTTAATGAAAAAGATTCTATTTATTATGCTAGCACACAGTTCATTTACGGTGATTGCATGTGACGATGAAGAGATTCAAAGTGTAGGGTGGCCTACAACTGTTACATCTAAGAGTCAAACCAATGGTAATCAGATGGAAAATAGTAGTTCAGGCTCATTGGGTACAGAAATTTGTCTTCCTCCTATCAAGGCAGTAATTACTTTTATACCTATGGATAATTGGTTGTCAGGAGCTTATGGAATTGCTTATGCTTTAAGCTATAGTCAAGTAGGTGGTGGAACTGTAGTCGCAAATGTTAGTTTTTCAACACTCACAGGATGCAGCACTACCACTGAAGCCGAAAGAGTTGCAAGTGCCCAAAAGATTTTTGGAGATATGGGACATAAGATGCAAGAACAATTCATAGCTTATGGGCCAGATAGTCCACAAGGAAGGCATGCGGAAAGGTGGCTTGATCAACATGGTGTGGGTGGAACCTTTATTCTTGAGTTTCCAGACCAGTCACGTGGATACTATAATATAGGAGAAGGGTTTATACTGACTGAAAATACTTGTGGGACACCCAACCCTTAATATATATGCAGAAGATTTTTGCCATAGTAATAATCACTGTTTTAGCTATTATCTTGTGGCTAAATTGGAATGTTGGATTGAATAACAGTCACAAGAATGTGGTTGATATAGCTGCAGATCAGGGGCCTGCAAAAGAGGCCTCTGATCATATGTTCGAGTCAGATTTATCCGCAAAGTTGCCTGAACAGACTGAAGTTGAACACCCGCTTGACTACCAAGCCAATCAAAAAACGTATCTGAGCAAATGTGGTCTTGAAGACATGAGTGATTTCTATATCAACTCGCTCCGTAAAGACAATATCAACATCAATGAATTATCCAAACAACAGCAGCAGGCTTTTAACCAGCTAACATCAAATCAGTTTTGTGAGGACTGGTATCAATATGTAAAAAGTTTATCGAATGATGATCAGGCCAATTTAGAAGAAGTGATGAATGAACCCAGGCTTGTTTCGGCTGCTTTTAATTCTCTCGAAGATGAAGAGAAAAGCTTAATTTCTAAAAGGGTATTAAATAACGAAGCCAACGACATCAACAAAAGGGTTGCTTTACATTATCTCCTGACTAAAGATTGGGATTTTATCAAGCAGGTTGCAGCGGAAATTAATACCACAAACTTGAGTTTAATTTCAGGATCTTCACTGAAACTAGTAACCTTACACGAATGCCAAGAGAACCCGTCAATCTGTGACAGCAACAGTTCGCAAATGCTATCTAGGTGCGTTTTCAATGAGAACCATTGCAACCTCAGCTACCTGCAGTATTTAGAGAATACCCATACTGCCAATGAAGTCAGTGACTTTTTTAATATCCTGGCTGCTGTCAGGAGATTACTCAGTTCTTAGAACAATTTTTAATGGGTAAAATTTATTTAGAATACAGGAACTTAAATTATATGTGTTTGGTAGGTTGGGCTGAGCGCAGTGAAGCCCAACATGAGGGAGGGAGTTTTTATTCATTTTAATAATTTTAAGGTGTCAGCACCTTTTAGAGTAAAGTTGATGATTCAGCTTAACCAGAACAAAACTTTGATGTTGGGTGCATCATTAACCTGACTCAAGGTAACCGATTCGGGGTTGCTCAAAAGGTTATTTTTTAATGTTCTTAACCTAACGATACCTCTGACTGACTGAATGAGTAGCAGTGAGCTGAAAAGGGCTATGATGCTATTTAAAAAGGTCATGCCAGTATTAGCAATGAAGACAATCTGCACGAATGCCACCACTGAAAAAATGCTGCATGCCAACCAGTTGCTGTTTAGGTTTTTATTGATAAGCCGGTAAATGTCCGTAGATTTGTGCTTGTTGCGTCTTCTTCTCATTGTTTCAATCATTAAATATCAGATATAAATTTAACACACTCTTTAAATCGAGGTAGGTTGGGCTGAGCGCAGTGAAGCCCAACATGATGATGTATGAGTTAAATGAGGAGTTAAAAAGCAAAGTAGGTTGGGCTGAATGCAGTGAAGCCCAACAAGGGGTGGTTGGATTGATGAGGATTTATAAAGAATGGTGCCCGGGGCCGGAATCGAACCGGCACGGTATTTCTACCGAGGGATTTTAAGTCCCTTGCGTCTACCAATTTCGCCACCCGGGCTTTTTTGATGCCTCTTTCATTGTGAGGTCCTCAAATCCTGCGTCGAAACTGACTCAAGCACATGAGTGCATTCGTCAGTTATCTCCTTGACTTTGATAACCTCACTGCGAAAGCAGGCTATCAAAAAAATCCTTTTGCTGATGGTAGGTCAGCATATTCTATGTCGACAATGATTCGAACACGTGAGTGCACTCATCATTGATCTCCTTGACTTTGATAACCTCACTTCGAAAGCGGGCAATCAAAATAACTCCTTTTGCTGATGGTAGGTCAGCTTTTTTGGTGTTGCTACGTGTGGATTCATTTGGAATCCAAAGTCTTGAAATGGAGGCTGAACCCGGAATCGAACCGGGGTACACGGATTTGCAATCCGCTGCATCACCACTCTGCCATCCAGCCAATTTCAAGGCGACCCATTTTCGCTGTATCTGGATCTTAAATCAAGTCCAAAAAGTCTTAACTTTATCTGTGTCCACAAAAAAAGGCTGTGGTGACAGCCTTTTTGGGGAAGTCCTGAGGTGAATCAGGGCTTCATTTGTTTGGAGCGGGAAACGAGGTTCGAACTCGCGACCCCAACCTTGGCAAGGTTGTGCTCTACCACTGAGCTATTCCCGCTTTGAGGGTGGACATTTTATCTTTAATGTCTGTTTTGTCAATTTTTTTTTGACCCAATTTTGAATTATTCTCCGACTTCATCAAGCTCATCTTCAGTGACTTCCTCTTTCATCAGTGGCCAGGCTGCCTTGAGATAGACGTACATGGAGTACAAAGTCAGGCCGGCAGCTACGTATAACAGCACCAGGCCGATGTTGTAGACCGGCAGAAACCACAGGTCGGCTTCGTATAATAGGAAGCCGATGGCCGTCATTTGAAACACGGTTTTGATTTTGCCGACCAAGGCGACATTAACCACACCCCGTTCACCCAGCTCAGCCATCCACTCACGCAGGGCAGAGATGGTGATTTCCCGACCAATGATGACGGCCGTGGCAATCATCATCAACACCGTTGGATGGTCCTGTAATAAGATGATCAGCGCCGTGGCAACGGTCAGTTTATCGGCGACCGGATCCAGGAAGGCGCCAAACTTGGAAAAGGTTTGGTGTTTTCTGGCAAAGTAGCCATCGAGAAAATCGGTGATGCTGGCAGCCACAAAAACCCAACATGAGACAAACCTGGACCATTCAAAGGGCAGGTAAAAGAACAGAATCATAACCGGAATCAAGATGACTCTGAGCACAGTGAGGGCATTGGGCAGGTGTTTTGTCATGGCCGTTGTCGCTGAAATTGAGTCCATTTTAACAACCCAGCGACTACTTGGGGTGCAATAATGTCTTTTATGCGCAATTTATCACTTTTTTCCAACCGCCGGTGGATACGGTGCGTCTTTAGCACATGAAACCTGAAAAAGTTTACGTGGAATATTTGTTGTTAAAGATCCGCACCGGTGAGACCGGTGCATGGGACCAACTGTTGCCGATTGTGCAAGTCAAAATCAGGGCGATGGTGGGCAAAACCCTGGGCTACAGCAGCGGTGTGGATGACTGCGTACAAGAGGCCATGCTGGCCATCTACCGCCAGGTGAAGCGTTTGCAATCGGTCAAAGCTTTTCATACCTGGATGTACCGCATCAGTTATTCCAAATGCATGGATTTCATTCGCAAACAATCACCCAATCACGACTTTTGGGAACCATCAGATGATGGCATGGCGGTGTTGGATGAGCAGCTGGATGTGCAGTCAGCCATGGCTGCTTTGAATGAACGCGACCAGACCATCATCTACTTGTTTTATGCCGAAGGTTTCAAAGTGTCAGAAATCGCCGCCATCATGGATCAACCCGCTGGCACCATTAAATACCATTTGTTTCAGGCCAGAGCGGTACTGAAACAACAATTAGAAGACCCAAAAACACCTCTAACCGGAGAATCACCATGAACATTGATGAACAGATCAAACAAGCGTTGAATGACGAAATCAACCACCTCAAATCGGACCATGACCGCATTGATGCCAACCCCTTCAAACAGATGCAGGCCAGCTTAAAAGGCCAAATGGGCTGGATGTATGTGTTGGTGATGACCATCACCTTGCTGTTTTTTGTGGGCATGCTTTACAGTGCCTATCAATTTTACTTGGCTGAAGAGATCAAGCCCCTGCTGGGCTGGGCGGTGGGCATCGTGATATTCGCCATGTTCACCCAAGTCAGCAAAATGTGGTACTGGACTGAAATGGGCCACAACCGGGTCATCAGAGAAGTGAAGGTGCTGGAGTTACAGCTGGCACAGCTGACTGAAAAAGTGTCTGGTAGAGACTAATCTTTGTCGCGGCAAAGCGGGCCATTCAGTACAAAGGCCACGCTGTTGGTCGTGGTGTTTTCAGCACTGAGTTCAGCTTGGTGGTAAGTGGCAATCAATTGTGCGATGTACAAACCCAGTCCCAAGTGGGGCTGGTCATCGCGCTGATCTCTGAATGAAGTCAATGAATCAAACAACTGTGCGGCATGTTCGGTAGGCAGTTGCGAGCCGCTGTTACTCACTTGTAACAGGTAGCGGTTATTGCGCTTTTCGAGGCTCAGGGAGATGTCATCTTTGGGGGTGGTGAAGTCGATGGCATTTTGCACCAGTTTATCCAATAACTGGGCCATCAATTCCGGCGAGCCTTTGACCTTAATGGCCTGATCTGCGGGTTGGTAAGTGAGGTGAGGGGCCTGTGATTGGTAACCCGTGACCAAGTCACTGAGTAAGTTGTTCAAATCGAAAGTGGTTTGTTCAGTCTCCGCAATCACCTGTTTGAGTTGGCTTAATGCGCTGAGTTGATTGAGGATAAACTTGAGCCGGTGATTGGCCTTCAAAGCCCGTTCGACAAAAGGGTTGTCGGCTTGTTCCATCTGCAGGTTTTCCAGTGAGGTGTTGACGATGCTGATGGGTGTTTTCATTTCATGTGACAAACGGCTGCCCAGTTGTTTGAGGTATTCGGTGTAATCATTGATTTGTGACAGCATGGCACTCATGCCGCGGGACAAATCGCCGATTTCATCTTTGGCATGACCAGAGGGCAGGGCGGTACTGATGTGACCGCGCTCATCCAATACCGATTGCAAGCCCTTGTGCAAACGCTTGATGCGCCAAGCCAGAATCAAGGCATAGACAAAATAACCCACCAACAGCACCACGGCCAAGGCAAAAATACTCAACACAGAGCGGATAAAGTTCTGAATCAGGGACAGCTGTGCGGCATTGTGGTTAACCAACAGTTCGATTTCTCCGCCAGGGAATGGCTGGGTAACTTGGTGGCCATTGAATTGGCTGCCGGTGGCCAGGTTCTGATCAAAAGCCAGTTCATAGATTAACTCGGTGATCCAGCCGATAGAAGCTGGGTTATCACCGGGGTTGCTGCTGTGATAATAAATCCTGCCGGCCGAATCTTTGATGTTGATTTCGGTGTCTTCGGGGGTGATTTGAGCCAGAAAATCAAGCCAGCTACTGGCCGGTCTGAATAGGGCCTGCAGTTGAATCTGTTGGTCCTCAAGGTGCCCAAAACTGACGTCTTGATTCGGGCCAAGGTGGTCAATCGCCACCAGCCCCAAGCGCCACAGATCCGGGTTGCTTAATTTGATTTCAACCTGGTAACCATCAGCAGTTTCGTGCCAGTAAGCCTGGTAGGCGGCCTGCTCCAGTGACGCAATCACCGGCCCTTCAGCCTGTCGATTCAAGGTCAGTTTTTGCATGCCGCGTTGATCGCCCAACGCCACAATCAGTTGGTCGCGTTGGCCGGTGGGGTCGGTCATGCTGCTGTCGTCTTTGACCGCAACCAATAATTGAAATTGACCATCGATCTGACCCAGTTTAAAGCGCATGCGTGGCGTGACTTGATACCAGGGAGAGCCAGACCATTCGGTGTCAGCGCCATCCAGTGCAGCATCGCTGGCCAATGCCGTGGGGATGTAACCTGACAGCGAATCATTGTGTTGTTGGTTGAATATTTGTACGCTGCTGACGATGACCTGTGCTTGTTTCTGTGCCGCTTCAACAATGCTGGTTTGGAAAGTTTGGTCCAGGCTTTTGAAAGCCAGCCACACCACCCAGGGAAAGCTCAGGCTCAGAACCGCAATGACGGTGATTTGCCATTTGAGTTTCATGGTTTCCAGCGATAGCCCATGCCGTGGACGGTGTCTATCTGATCAAAATCTGGGTCGGCTTTCTGAAATTTTTTGCGGATGCGTTTGATGTGTGAAGTGATGGTGCTGTCATCAACGAAAACATTGGCATCATGCATGAGTTGGTCGCGGGTTTTCACCTGTCCGGGATAACGTGCCAGTGATTGCACCATCCAGAACTCAGTGACTGTCAGTTCAATCAATTGTTCCTGCCAGAACACTTGCAGGTTATCCAGCATGATTTTCAAGGGTCCTTTTTCCAACGGTGCTTGTGAAGTCTGGGCCACATTGGCTTCCTGGCGCCTGAACAAACTGGCAATGCGTGCCAGCAGGTGTGGCATGGAGATGTCTTTACTCAGGTAATCGTCGGCACCGAGCCGAAGCCCTGAAACCACATCGATTTCATCATCCCTGGCGGTTAACATCAGGATGGGTAAAGTGGCTGATTTTTGGCGCAACATTTGGCATAACTGAAAACCGGCATCGGCTTGGTGGCCCAATCCCACGTCCAGAATCACCAAGTCAGGCAGGGTTTCATTGAACGCTGCAGTGGCCGCTTCCAGGTTGGTCAGGCCTTGGGTTTGGTAACCATGTTTGGTCAATGTGGCCTGATAATTGGCCAGTAAATCCTGTTCGTCTTCTACGATGGTGATGCGTTTGGGGGTGTGGTTCATGCTGGTTTGTTCTGTGGCCCAGTTGTGCTCTGTTGTTGAAAAGGAAATTATTTATAAGTTCTGTGGTCAAACACGCGAAATTACAGCATTCATTGTATAATGTTCTCTCTTTAATTGAAATCACAGCGCGCAGGATAATTAACATGAGGAAGTTGCTAAAATTTATCTGGTTTATGACCAAACTGGGCCTGTTTTTCCTGGTTTTGGGCGTGGTGATGATCTACGCACTGTACAAGCACTACGAATCAGAGCTGCCTTCGGTTGAATCGATCAAAGAATACCGCTTGCAAGTGCCCTTGCGGGTTTATACTGCCGATCAAAAATTGATTTCGGTGTTTGGTACCAAACGCCGCATTCCCGTGGCCATTGAGGACATTCCAGAGCAAGTCAAACAAGCTTACATCGCTGCTGAGGATGCCAGTTTTTATAGCCACCCCGGTTTTGACATCAAAGGCATCATGCGGGCGGTGTGGCAGATTGTCACCACCGGTGAAAAACAAGGCGGTGGTTCAACCATCACCCAACAACTTACCCGCAACGTGTTCCTCACCCTGGACCAAACCTGGGCGCGCAAAATCAAGGAGCTGTTTTTGGCGGTGAAACTGGAACGCACCATTTCCAAAGATGAAATCTTGGAGTTGTATTTAAATAAAATAGCCCTCGGCCACCGCTCCTACGGTGTGGCTGCAGCGGCAGAAGTTTATTATGGCAAAACCCTGGATGAACTGACCCTGGCGCAGGCTGCCATGTTGGCTGCGCCACCCAAGGCACCATCGAGAATCAACCCGGTGACCAGTCCTGAGCGTGCCTTGCAACGCCGCAATTACGTGCTGGGCCGAATGCTTGACTTGGGTTACATCACCCGCGCCGAACATGACCAAGCCGTGGCCGAAAAAGACGAAGCCTATGTGCATGAGCCAGTGGTGGAAGTGAATGCCCCTTGGGTGGCTGAAATGGTCAGGGCACAAATGATAGAACACTATGGTGATGATGCCTATACCGATGGATACAATGTGGTGACCACCATTCACGCCGACAAACAATTGGCAGCAGAGCAGGCGTTACAGCAAGGGTTACATGCCTACGATCGCCGCCACGGCTACCGCGGACCGATTCAACAGAACGACCTGTCCGCCATCCTCAACGCTTCGACAACCACCACGGTGAATGATGCGGAGGATGAAACCGCAGCTGAGCAGCCCCCCACCGATCTGGAAGTTATCACCGAACAACTGAACGGCTTTCCCAAGCCAGCGGGTTTACAAGCGGCGCTGGTGTTGGAAGTGGATGCCGAAAATGCTTTGGCCCGGTTGGGTGATGGTCAGGACATCGCCCTGACTTTTGAAACCAGCCAATGGGCGGTGCCGCACATCGACAACTACCGGGTGGGTAACAAACCCAAAGACCTGACTGAAATTCTCTCTGTGGGTGATGTGGTGATGGTTAAACGAGGTGACACTGGCGAGTTCGAGTTGAGTCAAATTCCTGCAGTGCAAGGTTCTTTGGTGTCGGTTAACCCTGATGACGGCGGCATTTATGCCCTGGTCGGCGGTTTTGATTATTACCTGAGTAAATTCAATCGCGCCACCCAGGCCAAGCGACAACCCGGATCTGGCTTCAAGCCCATCGTCTATTCAGGCGCACTGGAACATGGCATGCATGCAGCCAGTATCATCAACGACGCACCCATTGTCTTTGAAGACAGCCAGCTGGAGAAAGCCTGGCGCCCGGAAAACTACAGTGAAAAGTTTTTTGGTCCCACACGTTTGCGCGAAGGCATAGTCAATTCCAGAAACCTGGTGTCGATCCGGGTACTGCGACAAATGGGTATCAACAATGGTCGCAATCACATCCTCAAGTTCGGTTTCAACCCCGATGATGTGCCCAGTAACCTGTCGATTGCGCTGGGCAGTCCCAATGTGCCAGTGATTGATATGACCCGAGCCTTTGCGGTGTTTGCCAATGGCGGATACTTGGTTGAACCTTATTTGATTAAAAGTATTACCAATCAAAAAGGGGAGACGGTATATCAGCACAATGGCCCTCAGGTTTGTCCTGATTGTGTGGTGACAAATACCGACCCAGAACAACAAGCAATGGACAGCAATGAAACCGATCTGGATTGGACCCAACCCATCGATTCAGAAGTTGAAGTGCCCATCAAACCAGCACCTAGGGTGATTCCAGCTGAAAATCAATTCATCATCGAATCCTTTATGAAGGATGTGGTCAAGCGCGGTACCGGCACCAAGGCCTTGTCACTGAACAGGCAGGATTTGGCCGGTAAAACCGGAACCACCAATGACCAAATGGACGGTTGGTTCAATGGTTATCAGCGTGATGTGGTGACCACGGTGTGGGTCGGTTTTGATACCCCACAACCCATGGGTCGTGGTGAAGTCGGTGGCCGGGTGGCCTTACCTATCTGGATTGATTACATGGCGGTGGCATTGGATGGTGTGCCTGAATACCAACGCCCGATTCCGGCCGGTCTGATCAGCGCCAGAATCGATGCCGAAACCGGGCAATTATTGCAACCTGGAACCAGTGGTGGTTTGTTGGAATATTTCAAAGTGGGTGAACTGCCAGAAGAAGCGAAGCAGGAAGAGGACGTCGATTATGACGACCTGTTTTGATGATTTGTTTGTTGGGGTTCGTTCGATGACTTTGTACGATGACCTCATTCGATGACCTCGGGCATCAAATCTTTTACTGCCAAATGCCGCACAGTAAAAATTTTTTACAGTGGTAGAATGTAAGTAATTTATACCCAGCTTCGATGTCATGTCCATAGGCCAAATCACCCTATTATTACAACAAGTCAGCGACGGTGACAAACAGGTCCTCAACGATGTGTATCAACTGATGTACACAGAAATCAAGTCGATAGCGGGTTACCAATTAAAACATTTGAACACCGGTCAAACCATCACCCCCACGGTGCTGGCACATGAATGCTACCTCAAAATGTATCAACTGGCCAAGGTGCCTATTCAAGACAAACGGCACTTCATGAATTGTTTGGCCAAAACCATGCGCATGTACCTGATTGACGTGTTGCGGGCCAAGTCGAGTCAAAAACGCAAAGGCCAGGAAGTGCATGCAGGCATCACAGAGTATGTCGGTGATGAAGATGTGGCTTTCAGGCTGATGGAAATAGATCGATTGTTAGATCGCATTGCTGAAATCGATGAGAACTTGGCAGAAGTGTTACAACACAAAGTGATTTTTAACCTGACTTTCAGTGAAATGGCTGAAATGATGTCGTTATCAGAACGACAGGTGATGCGGTTGTGGAAACAAGCCAAAGCCTTATTGATGGCGATGCTGGAAACAGGAGAGGATTGAAGTGACTGACGTGAGCATTGAAAAGTGGAAACAAGCCAATCAGGTTTATGCTGAATTGCTGGACTTGACGGTGTCGGATGCTTTGCAGCAATTGAGTCAAATGCACGAACTGGATGATGAAATGAAAAGTCTGGTTTTGAGTTTGATCAGCTCGGGTAATCAGACCAGCCAATTTTTTAAAAAGCATGTGGGCGATAATTTTCAACTTGATGAGGCGCCTCGTCATCAATTCAAAGCGGGAGACCAGGTCGGTGGCTACGAGCTCATGCATGAATTGGGTAAGGGTGGCATGGCCATGGTTTATCAGGCCAAAAAACTGCATGCAGAATCTCAAAAACCGGTTGCCATCAAATTATTCAATCATCGAGATGTCTCGCATTTGTTGTTGAATCGGTTTTCAATTGAACAAGAGATACTTTCAGAGTTGTCTCACCCTCACATCGTCAACATGCACCACGGTGGTACCAGTGAATCAGGTGTGCCATTTATCGTGATGGAACTAATCCAAGGTGCCAAAGACATCGATCAATACGCCATCGAGCACCAGGCCAGCTTGAAAAAAAAGGTCGCTTGGATAGTGGATGCCGCCCGTGCCATCGCTTATGCCCACCAAAACTTAATCGTGCATCGGGACATCAAACCCTCTAACCTGATGATTGATACCGCAGGTCATTTAAAGGTGGTTGATTTTGGCATTGCCAAGTTAATGACCAAAGAAGATGCGCCACAAAAAACCACCATCATGGCTTTAACGCCATCCTTTGCGGCACCGGAACAAATCAATTCAGGGCAAATAACCGTGGCCACCGATGTGTTTTCTTTGGCGGCTGTGTGCTTGGCATTGTTGATAGAAGATCAACCTTTGCCTACTGACCGCTTGTTGAAGTCTTGCGCCACTGACGAAGCCCATTTGCGACAGGTGCTGCACAAAAAAATCAACGACCAAGATTTACGCAATATTTTAAACTGCGCTTTGCAACACGAACCGCGAAACCGCTACCGCAACATGGAATTGTTCGCTGCTGATTTGTCGGCTTGGTTGGCTGACAAACCGGTGTCAGCCACCCGTGACTCGTGGGCTTATCGGGTTAAAAAGTTTGCGCAGCGAAGACAGGCTTTGTCGGTTGCCCTCGTGGCTTTGCTGTTGTCGGTGTTGGGCGGATTGTATTTATTCAGTGTGCAATACCAGCAAACCATGGTGGAAGTGGAGAAAACCCGGGAAGTCAAAGATTTCATGCTCAATGTGTTTTCTTATGCCGACCCCGATCAAAACAGTGGGCAAATGATTTCAGCGTTGGATTTATTGTCCTTGGCAGAAGATGAAATTCAATTCAGGTCGTTCAGTGATGACCAAATTGAGGCCGATATCCTCGGCAGCATTGGTGCTGCCTTCTTGAACCTAGGTGCCTATGAAAAAGCCGGCCGGAACCTGCAAAAGGCCTTGCAGATTGATGCGGATAACACCTTGGCCAAGTTAAACATGGTGCAGTTGATGTTAGACCGTTCGGAACCGGACCAAGCCGCTGAATTATTGGCAGAATTAGCCACTGAAATTGACATCAATAGCGAGAAGTCATCGAACAACCAAGCAGATTATTGGTTGTTAAAAGCCTCGCACAGCACCTTTGGTGACAACAATGATGAGGGGATTGCCTTTGCGCAAAAATCGTTTGATGCCTATCAAGCTCTGGATCATTACGCGGGGATGTTAATCAGCACTCGGGTATTGACTGAAAAAATGGCCAACGCCTCGCAAACCCCTGCCGCGGTAGAAGTGGCGTTAAACACCATGGCCAGGGTCGACGGCAAAATTTCTCCGGTCAATTCAGAATTGTTGCGCCTGCGAACCACTTTGGTTTATTTGTATACGCAGCTGGGCAACTATGAGGCAGCAGAAACAGAAATTACTGGTGTCATAGAGGCCATTGAAAAGACCCTGGGTGAGAGTCATCCGGCCACATTGGATGCCTTAACGCAGCGGGCCATGGTGTATAAAAGCCAGGGTCAGATTGAGCTGGCCATGCAAGACGCCAAAGTCGTCTATGCCGTGGCCCAAGAAGCCTTTGGTGAGACCTCACAAATGGCGCAACAAGGCTTGTCCGCCTTGGCACAATTGAATTTTATCAGCGGTCAACGACAACAAGCACAACAGGATTTAGAAAAAGTGGTGTCGATGTCGATCAAAAATTACGGCGAAAATCACCGCATGACCTTGGGAGCGCAAAGCGAGTTGGCCAACTACCTCAGTGCCAATGGCAGGTCTGAAGAGGCCATTGACTTGGCAACCACGGTGCGACAAAAATACCTGAGCGAGTTTGGTCCTGATAACCACCAAACCATTTTAAGCACCAACACGCTGTTGAAACTGTTGGCAGTTGGGGGTCGGGTGGATGACGATGTGGTGAGCATGGCCAAAGTGAACAACCAACGTGCCATTGATGCCTTGTCTTTAACGCATCCGCAAACCGCGTATTCATTTTTTGTGTTGGGTAATGTTTACAGTGCCGCTGGATTGTACGAACAAGCCAACCAGGCTTACATTGGTTTGATTGATAACCAACTGGTGCAACCCAACAATCCCAGGTACGTGGCTTTGACAGCATCCATCGCCAGTAATTATCAACAAGCGGAAAACTTACCAATGGCCAAAGCTTATGCCCAAAAGAGCCACCAAGCCAGTGCCGAAATTTTTGGCGAACAGGCGGTCAGAACCATCCAAATGGAGTTGATGCTGCTGAATATACTGTTGACACAAGAAGACCCAGAGGCACAGCAACACTTGCAAAAACTTCAAGACTGGGTAGCCGAAGGCGTGATCACAGAACCCATCTTGATCGATGGCATCCAAGCATTGGTTCCCCAGCCATGACCTTGCCACCACTGATCCTGGCGTCAAGTTCAGTTTACCGCCAACAACAGCTGTCCCAACTGTACATCGATTTTGATGCGTTCAGCCCAGACATCGATGAGACCCCAAAAGCAAATGAAAGCCCTGAAGATTTGGCTTTGCGCTTGGCGGTCAGCAAAGCCCAAAAAGCCCACGCAGAATTTACCGATGCTGTGGTGATTGGCTCAGATCAAGTGTGCAGTCAGGGTCATCTCACCTATGGCAAGCCAGGCAGCAATGAAAATGCAATCGCGCAACTGCTGAAGTTTGTCGGCAAGCAGGTGGTGTTTAACACCGCATTGGCTGTGATTGATCCAAAGGGCCGCCAATACCATCATGTGGATAAAACGGTGGTTAAATTCAGGTCACTGACACGTTCAGAAATTGAACGGTATGTACAGCAAGACCAGCCCATGGATTGTGCCGGTGGATTCAAAGTGGAGTCTTTGGGTTTGGCGCTGTTTGAATCGATTCAAACAACTGATCCCAGTGCTTTGGTGGGGCTGCCGCTGATCACCACGGCTCAATTTCTGCGCGAAGTGGGCTATGCCATACCCTGATCACCGGTGATGGTCAGGGCATGCATTCAGTCTATCGGGTCATTCATTCAAAATCATCAGCAAATATCACATCGGAACAAGCGGCTATTTGTTCGGGATTTACCGTGACATGAAACTCGCTGTTGGCGACCATGTCGCTCAAGTCCTGGTTGTAAACTGTCCAATCTATGCCATTGTAATACACGCCAATGGGGGCATCGTTGAACTCGCCACCGTCGGCACTTTGGGTGACTTGAACTTCGGCACACGGCACGCCATTAATCAGCGGGTTGTCCAATGTGGTGACGTTGCCAAAAGAATTGGCAGCCACCGCCGTGTGGACCCAGGCACTTTTGCTGGGTGGTTGTGAATAAACATTGAAATGGCTGCCACTGGGTATGTTTTGCAAGTCGGTGTTGACGATGTACCAAAAACCGCTGAAGTAAAACACGCCAACAGGGTGTGGGTTATAGGTACCGGTCCAATTTTGAGTGACTTGTAAAATGCGGTCACTTTGGTTGTTCAAGTTGGCATTATCCACTTGGGTGCTGTTGTCACCAGCCGTTGACACGGTGTGCTCAAAAGTGTGGCTGGTTGAAGCGTATTGGTGCACATTGAATGCCGCACCGAGGCTGAGGTCTATCTGGTCTTGATTAAACACGGTCCAATTGCTGCCGTTGTACCAGATGCCTTCGTCATGGTTATTGTAGACACCTGGGCTGCCAGGTGGATTCCAATTGGCACTGACGTGCAAGTCATCCAGTCCAGCATTGCCATCGAGTTCATCGTTGTATAGGGTACTGATGTGGCTGCCAGCAGTATTGACCCGGTGGGTGAAATACAAATCGCCAGTTTCATAAGCACCGATGTCGACTTGTTGGGCACCGCCTGAGTCATTGCCTTTCTTTAACCGGTGGGTGCCATCGGCATCGACAAAGGGTGAGCCACCCAAAGCAATCAAGCTGATGGTTGACCCTGCTTCTATGGCCGGTGAACCTGGTCGCAAACGCGCATTTTTCATGCTGGTAACCATGGGGTTGGATGACAGGCTGTTTGGGCCAGGGGTAAAATCCCCATCAACGGTGACGTTGCCGTGAAGTAAATTATAGTCATTGACAATGGCAGTGGCGGCGTCAGTCCAGACCGCAGCATCGCCAAATGCCATTATATTATTGTATAAATAGACATCCAAAACAGCGCCAGTTTGTTCATCGAAGTTAAATGCATCGAAGGCCCCCAAAGCGGTGTTGTTAACGATGTTCAAATCAATGGTGCCTGAAGACGCCACGGCTCGCACGCCGCGAAAAGTTTCGCTGCTTGAAGAAGCATAAAAAGCGTTGTTACCAATGCTCAGGTCAGTGCTACCTGTGCCATCATTGCGGAACACATACAAAGCAGCTTGATTACCGCCTGAGAATTCATTGCCGGCAATGTCCATATCAACATCGGTTTGGGCATAGGCAAACACGCCGACCCCGATGGTGTTAGATCCGGATGCGGTAATGGTGTTGCCATATATGCGTCCGCTGATGGTGCCGCTTAGGGTGGTGTTACCCACCGTTCCGGAGCGGATGGTGATGGCACCGCGTGGACCTTGGTCAGAGGTGTTGCTGGTATAGGTCAGGTGGTTGTAATCCAGTTCGACATTCAAGGTTTGATTGGAAGAGTTCAAGATGCGAATGTTCTGAAAAGTGGAAGAATTATCCAGCACCGTATTGTTTCTGATATAAACGTTGCTATCGGCAGTTCCACCCAATAGGTGGTAGGCGATGCGGCCGCGCTCGAAAGTCAGTCCTTCAATGATGACGGAACGGAAACTGTCAGTGACGTTAGTCATTTCGATGCCATTACCACTGCCAAAGACCGGCTTATAGCCCTTGCCTGCGATCAGCGACACGGGGTTGCTGGTGGCAATGTTTTCGTTGATGGTGGCGTCGGTTTTGATGATGATGGTGGTGTAGGCAGGACTGCCTTCAACACAGGCCAGTAAAGTGCTGTTACATGGCGCTGTCCCACTGGGCCAATCGACAGCCCAAGCCCAAGACGGCATTGACAAGGTCATTAATAACAATAATTTTTTCATGGTGATTCCTCTGAATTTAGAACGATGTACCCCATAGATTCGTATATTCAGTTAAATTCATGACATCATGTCAGCATTTATTTTTGATAGCAAAAGTACTCATGGGTTGATATTGATTATCAGCCTTCAGCTGGTGTTTTACTGCAGCATCGATAAAAGCTACAATGCACAGATGGTTTTTACGTTCTGCTGGTTTTGTCACTCCCTGCCCATCACGGCATGCAGACCCTCACTGATGTCGAGTCGCTATGGGGCCTAAGCACCTGGCTGCTTTGCTGCTGTTGGTGGCAAGCTGGCTACTGATTCAGATGTTTGCGCATGATTATGTGGTGCAAAAACAGCAAACACATCAGCAAAACCAACAACAATTGATTGAGCAACAGCGATGGCATCAAACCTGGCCCATGGATCAATGGGATGAGGTGGTCAGTAGTTTTCAGTCAGACTGGCAATTGACCGCATCTGGACTTCAATCAGATTCCCTGCAACCGGCCATTTCACTGGTCTTTAATCAGCAACAAATCGACCCCCCAATTCACCAACAACTGGATTTGAATTGGGCTCTGGATGGACAAGCTGGGCCGGATGCCGTGGTCAAAATAGAATTTTCTAACCAACAGCAACAGTGGTTTTTTGAATCACCGGAAATTCCTCTGTCTGCGTTCAATGAACCATTGGACCTCTCCCAATTCAGCTGGCAATTCAAACGCCCCGCTCATCAGCCAGCGCCAACCATGCAAATGGACTGGCAGTCACTGGGTACCTTGGATGGTTTGGTATTGCGGTTTTATTTTGTCCAACCACGACAACTGACCTTGTCATCGGTTGCGGTATTACAAACCCACGAAAAAACCTGGGAGTCGCCGCCGGTGATCGATTGTACTGCGGTTTATGAGCAACCCTGGCTGTGCTTGGTGACCAATCAAATACGCTACAAAACCCAACATTGGGCAGGGACACAACCCAACCAAGCTTTGCAATTTACGCCGTTGTTGCCCTGGTCAGCTTGGTGGATTTTGCTGGGCTCGATGGTCACCCTGTTGCTGTCATTGCGGTTGTTGGCAGGCTATTTTCACCCCAGTGCGGGGTTTTTTGTTGCGACTTTATATGGCATCACTGCCTGCTTGCACATGGGATGGTTGGGTCACTGGTCCGACGGCCTGCTTTGGCTGGTGCTGGTGTTGGCCATTGGCTTGTTCTGGCTGCACCGCCAGTGGTTTCTCAGACCAGCACAGGTGGCTTGGCTAGTGTGGCTTGGTACCGCTGTGGTGTTTTTGGCGATGTGGCTAAATTCAGTCCCTGAAGACCATTGGTGGCTGGCATTGCCACAGTACTTGCTGTGGGCCTGTTGGCAACAGTTGTTATTGGGTCCATTGGCATCTGACTTTTTCAACAACCGATTATCAGCGCCCAGGTGGTTGGTTGCGGTGTTGGTTGGTGTGTTGTTTTCGATGATTCATGCGCCCAACCACAGCCTGATGTTGGCGACTTTGTTGGCTGGAATCTGTTGGTCCTACAGCTGGATGCGGTATCAAAACATCTATGCCAATGCCATTTCTCATGCTTTGTTGGCATTGATGTTCTACCAATTTATGCCGGTTGATTGGTTGGGGTCGGCGCGAATTGGGGTCTTCTTTTAGATTGATTTATTGTTATGGGCGCAAGCGTTGTGCCATTTCTGCCATGCGTTTGCCTTGCGCCAGGCACAACTGTTTTTCATTGGCATCTATGCTGCGGTTGGATTCAAAATCAGCCCAATGGGTGGCGCCATAGGGGGTGCCTCCGGACTGGGTATACAACAACGACTTTTCTGAATAGGGCAAGCCCACCAACACCATACCAAAATGCAACAACGGCACCATCATGTTCATCAATGTGGTTTCCTGTCCACCATGCAATGATGAGGCGGTGGCAAAGACACTGCCAGGTTTGCCTTCCATGTCGCCGGAAAACCACAGGTTACCAGTGGTGTCGATGAACTTTTTTAACGGCGAAGCCATGTTACCAAAATAGCTGGGGCTGCCCAACACCAAACCATCGCAATCACGCATGTCTTGTTCTGTGACCACCGCTTCGGTTGGGGCTTCGGCATCGGGTAGGTCGGACTCGACTGTCCGCAGCATGGCTTCACAGCCGGCCACAGATTCAACACCACGGGCCATCAGGCGGGCCATTCTTTGGGTGTTGCCGCGTTTGGAGTAAAATAAAATCAGGATTTTGGTCATGCAAACAGTTCCAGGACGTTTTCCGGTGGACGGCCAATGATGGCTTGGTTATTGAGACTGACAATGGGGCGCTCCATGACTTTGGGGTGCTGATGTATCAGTTCGATTAATTGGGTTTCGGTTAATTCCGGATTGGCAAAGCCATGATCCCGATACTCGCTTTCATTCTTTCTGAGGATGTCTCGAGCTGACAGATTAAGTTCATCCAGTAACCGCTTGATGGTGTCTGTGCTGGGTGGGTTTTCCAAGTATTTGATGATTTCGATGTCATCTGTTTGGCTTTGTAACAGCGCCAATGTGTTGCGGGATTTAGAACACCTGGGGTTGTGAAAAATTTGAGCTGTGGGCATGTTGATTCGATGCGTTGATTACAAAAGAGGTGGCTCATTTTACGCTATAATGGGGCGCTTGTCATGCCAACGGCGTGACCTGCCAAGCACATGAAATAACCGCTGATAAGCGCAAATAAACCTCGGATCTAGAAGCCATGTCATCAGAACCTAACAATCACGACCAAACCGGTGCAGAAATTAAACGCCTGTTGTTGGCTTGGGGCGCCACCGATGTGACCGTGACCAATAACAGCCATTTACACGTTGGCCATGAAGGGGCGAAATCAGGTGGTGGTCACTTTGCGGTCAAGGTGGTTGCCAGTGAGTTTGCCGGACTCAACCGCATCAAATGCCACCGTTTGGTTTATCAACAATTGGATGCTTTGTTTGCAGACGGTCGTATCCATGCCCTGGAAGTCGATGCCATAGCGGCTGAAGCTTAAAAGAAACTCATAAAAAAAGGGCTTCGATTGAAGCCCTTGATGACATTGATATTTAGTATCAGTTCAAATCCATAAAGCTGCGCAGCTGCTCTGAACGACTGGGGTGTCTTAACTTACGCAGGGCTTTGGCTTCGATTTGTCGAATCCGCTCTCGGGTGACATCGAACTGTTTGCCCACTTCTTCCAAAGTGTGGTCGGTGTTCATGTCAATACCAAATCGCATGCGCAACACTTTGGCTTCGCGTGGGGTCAAGCCGGACAACAGGTTAGTCACGGTGTTGGTCAAGCCATTGGCTGTGGTAGATTCCAGTGGTGACAAAATGTTGCCATCCTCAATGAAATCGCCCAAGCTTGAATCTTCATCATCACCAATGGGGGTTTCCATAGAGATGGGTTGTTTGGCTATCTTAATCACCTTGCGCACTTTACCTACCGGCATTTCCATCACTTCCGAAATTTCTTCCGGTGTGGCTTCACGGCCTTTTTCTTGCAGTAATTGGCGCGACACGCGGTTCAGTTTGTTGATGGTTTCAATCATGTGAACCGGAATACGAATGGTGCGGGCCTGATCAGCAATGGAGCGGGTGATGGCCTGCCTGATCCACCAGGTGGCATAGGTTGAAAATTTGTAACCACGGCGGTATTCAAATTTTTCTACGGCCTTCATCAAGCCAATGTTGCCTTCTTGAATCAAATCCAAGAATTGCAATCCCCGGTTGGTGTATTTTTTGGCAATGGAAATCACCAGACGGAGGTTGGCCTCAATCATTTCTTTTTTGGCGCGCCTTGATTTGGCTTCGTTAACCGTGACGTTGCGGTTGATGGCTTTGATTTCAGGAATCAACAACGAATAGGCTTGCTCAATGCGCAACAGTTTGTTTTGCAGGGCGATGATTTCGTCTTTGTATATTTCCAACATGGTGGCAGAATCGCCGCCTTCTTTGATGCGGTCATCAACCCAATTGAGATCTGTTTCCTTGTTCATGAATGAACGGATAAACACCTGTCGGGTCAGCTTGCATTGCGATACCGCGATGTCCAATATGCGGCGTTCAATTTTGCGGATCTCATCCTGTGCCGATTTCACATCAAAAATGATGTCCTGCATGGTGATGGGGGCAAATTTAAACTCCACCAGGATGTCAGCAATCTGGCGCATGTAGTTTTTCTGTTTTTTGTCACCCAAGCCGGATTTTTCAACCGAATCATTGAATTTCTTGAACAGTTTTTCAACGGCTTTGATGCGTTTGGCCACTTCATCCATGTCCAGACCTTGATCGACTTCCTCTTCTTCTTCGTCCTCGTCTTCATCCACAGGATCGGTTGGTTTTTTAACCTTAGGAATCACGGCTTCGGTGTGTGGGTCGTAAATGTCGGTGATGAATTGCTCAATTTTGAGGTCTTCGTTCAACATGTCCTGGTAGTATTCCAGGATGGTTTTGATGGTGTGTGGAAACAGGTAAGATGATTCCATAATCAAATGATCACAGCGCTCAATGCGTTGGGCAATGGCGATTTCATCTTTTCTTTCTAACAGTTCAACCGAGCCCATTTCACGCATGTACATGCGCACTGGGTCGGTGGTTCGGCCAATGCTTGGGTCGACGGCTGACAACACAGCAACGGCTTCTTCAGTGGCGGTGTCATCATCTTCTTTGGCGGTGTCGTCATTGAGGATGATGCTGTCTTCTTCAGGGGCTTCCTCTAATACCTGGATGCCCATGTCATTGATCATTTGAATGATGTCTTCGACAGAATCGGTTTCGACGATGTCGTCAGGCAGGTGATCATTCACTTCGGCATAAGTCAAGTAACCCTGTTCTTTGCCTTTGAGGATCAATAGTTTGATTTGAGAAGTTTGTTTTTCAGTTGCCATATCGTATCAGTTATTCGGTTGGTTTTTGCGGCGCAACAGTTGCACCAATTGTTGTTTTTCTTCGGCATCAAGGCCGGACTCCATCTGCTTGTTTCTCAGTTCATTGATTTGGGCCTGTGAGGTCAGTTTAATCAGATAAGTCAAAATGTCATCAAATTCCAGGGCTTTTTGTTCTTCATCCAAGTGATCATAAATTTGCATCAAATGGCCCAAATACCGGCTGTATTCAGAATCCCTGAAGTGTTCCATCATGCCTGCTGCGTTGATGTGGGGGTTCCTGCCGTGAATTTCAACGATTTTATCAATAATTTCAATGCCTTTGAAAGATAATATTCGCAAGTTGAGCTCTTCGGGTATTTTTTCACAAAATTGCGGTGTCCCCAATAACAAACTGATCAGTTTTCGCAAGGGATTGTCTGTGGGCGTCACCTGATTGTTGGGTTTTTTGGCTGATTCAACTTTGGGCTTTAAAACCTGACCTGAAATTTGGCTGATTTTATCTGCCATCAATTTTTTGAACGCCCCTTTGGGTAATTGGTTGATGAAGGGTTTGGCCCTTTCTTGAAATTGCGCTTTGCCATCCAGGCTGTTCATGTTGACCTGTCGTTGCAGGATACTGAGCAAGAACTCAGACAATGATTGGGCGCCAGCCAGGGCTTCATCGAAAGCGGCTTTGCCGTGGTCCGATATGTAGCTGTCAGGATCTTCGCCTTCTGGCAAAAATAAAAAGTCGATGGTTTTGTTATCCAAGTACAAAGGCAGTGCCGTTTTCAGGGCTTTTTCTGCGGCTTGAACGCCAGCCTGATCGCCATCAAAACAAAACACGATGCGGTCCCAGACTTTAAAAAGCTGGCTGATGTGCTGTGATGAAGTGGCGGTGCCCAAGGTGGCCACGGCATTTTTTACCCCATGTTCATGCAAGGCAATGACATCCATATAACCTTCCACCACCAGAACATAGGCGTCGTTGCTGTGTTTACGTGCCAGGTGATAGCCGTACAGCTCATTGCCCTTGTGGAACAAGTCTGTTTCTGGCGAATTCAGGTACTTGGGCTTTTGATCAGGTTCAATGGCACGTCCACCAAAAGCAATCACCCGTCCCCGTTTGTCATGAATAGGAAACATCAGTCGATTGCGGAATTTGTCATAGGTCCGGTTGTTGTCATTGGTGGTGCTCAAACCGGTTTTGTTCAACAGCCCGTGTTCATTGGCATTGAACCGTTTCAACAAGCCATCCCATTGATTGAGGGCATAACCCAACTGAAAGGTTTGGCAGGTGGCAGCCGATATACCGCGGTTTTTCAAGTAAGCTTGCACCGATTCAGCGGCTTTGAGTTGGTGCTGAAAGACCCGGGTGGCTTTTTCCGTGACTTCATATAAATTGGTTTTGGGCTGACTGTTGCCTTTGAATGAGCTGGCAGGCACTTCCATACCAGCGGTTTGTGCCAGGTCTTTGACGGCGTCTACAAAATCCAGTCCTTCGTAATCCATCATGAAGCCGATGGCGGTGCCATGTTTACCACAGCCAAAACAATGGTAAAACTGTTTTTGTTGGCTGACGGTGAAAGACGGGGTGTTTTCGGCATGAAAAGGACAGAGCCCAGAGTAATCTTTCCCGGCTTTTTTCAGCGCCACGCGGGCACTGACCACATCATAAATATCAATGCGGTCTAACAGGGTTTCGATGAACTCATTGGGGATGGACGCCACGATTGATTTAAGCGTTCAAAATAGGGATTTTACAGCAGCAGACTGTTATGTCAAATTGGCCTTTACAATTTGGCTGACTTCACCCATGTCGGCTTGTCCGGCCACTTTGGCTTTCACGGCTCCCATCACCTGACCCATGTCTTGCATGCCGCTGGCGCCGGTGTCAGCAATCACTTGCTTAACCACAGCGTCGATTTCTTCGGTGCTTAACTGGGCTGGTAGGTATAGTTTTAGGATTTCGATTTCAGCCAACTCTTTGTCAGCCAAATCCTGTCGATCTGCTTGTTTGAATTGTTCAGCAGCGTCCTTGCGCTGTTTGATCATTTTGCTGACGATGGACAAAACATCGGCGTCGGCCAATTCTCTGCGCTCATCAACTTCCACCTGTTTAATGGCAGCAGTTAACATGCGGATGGTGCCAACTTTGTCCTTGTCTTTGGCTTTCATCGCTGTTTTGATGTCGTCCATTATTTGCGCTTTCAGCGACATATACGATCCTGAGTTTTGGCCTGAATGGTTGGCTGACTAGAAAGAATAAATTGAGTGCTTCAGTACATTCTGCGTGGAATGCCTTCTTTGGCAACACGTCTTTGCAAACGTTTGACTGCAGCCGCTTTCTTTCTTTTTCTTTCTTGGGTTGGTTTCTCGTAATACTGACGTTTACGTGATTCTGCTAATACACCCGCTTTTTCACAGGCGCGTTTAAAGCGTCTTAATGCGAAATCAAACGGTTCGTTGTCTCTGACTTTTACACTTGGCATAAGTTCGTTGTCTCCAAATGGATGCCTCTTGGGCAAAATTTGTTGTTTACAGTAGCCCAAAGAGCTACCGGGAAAAAGACCGCGTATTTTAATGGTTTTGTGTTTAATTGCAAAGGGAATATCGGTTTTTTTTAGATTGTTCGCGCGCGGGTTTGTCGGGGTTGAGAGGAGTCCAGAGTCTGTGGGCAGTGGGTGGTATTGCCACAGGGAATAAATTACAATGTTTTGTACTAACCTTTTTACCCAATAAGCCCATCATTATGAGCGAGATAATCGAGAACCTAAAGCACGTAAAACAACGCATTCAACAAGCTGCAGGCTCAGGAGATTCGGTGGATTTGCTTGCTGTTAGCAAGAAACATGCGGCTGATAAAATTCGCCTGGTGGCTCAGGCGGGGCAACAACATTTTGGCGAAAATTATGCCCAAGAAGCGATCGATAAAATGGCTGAGTTGGCAGATTTGGCGTTGGTGTGGCATTTTATTGGGCCGATTCAAAGCAACAAAACCAAATTGATTGCGGGTCATTTTGATTGGGTGCAATCGGTTGATCGCATGAAAATTCTCAAAAGGCTTGAACTCCAGCGACCAGAAGAAATGGCACCACTGAATGTCTTGCTGCAAATCAAAATCGGGGATGAGGACAGCAAACAAGGTGCGCCGCTGGACAAAATTGAAGCCATGGCCGATTGGCTAAGTCATGCCGAAAAGCTGACTTTGAGGGGGTTGATGTGTATTCCGCCACCCAGTGATGATGCGGCCATTCAACGGGCTTACTTTGATGAAACCAAGCGGGCGTTCGACCGCCTGCGGGAAATTTATTCGGGCATTGATACCTTATCGATGGGTATGAGTAATGACCTGGAAGCTGCGATTGCGGCGGGTGCTAGCATGGTGCGCATTGGTACCGATATTTTCGGTCAGCGGGATTAAAAATCCTGGCTTCAGAAGACCGTCCAATTCATTTTCCACCATTCCAGAAACTCATCAAAATCAATCTGTTCGTTCTGGTCCACATCGATGGTGGCAAATCCACGGATGGCGTTGTCCTTGCTCGCTGAAGGGGCCAAAACTTTTAACAACTGAGTGAACTCATCAATGTCAATCAGGCCACTGTTGTCATTATCAAAAAAGTCAAAATGATCTTTGATTTCGGTTATTTCTTCTGGTGTCAGTTTTGGCATGTTGATTCTGTATAAAATACTTAATGCGGTATTATAACTTAAGGGCAGGGGCAAAACACAAGCGCCTAGCCGAACTCTTTTATTGGCGTTAAAATCAGCTCAACCACGCCGCCTCGTGTTGGTTCTGGTGCTTTTGTCTGTGTGCTTGTGTTAAAATCCCGCCACTTTTTTTATCTGAGAAGCATCATGGGCTTTAAATGTGGCATTGTGGGCTTGCCCAATGTGGGTAAATCAACTTTATTCAACGCCTTAACCAAGGCTGAAATAGCGGCCGAAAACTACCCTTTTTGTACCATTGATCCGAATGTGGGTATTGTAGAAGTACCTGATCCCCGATTGGACCAATTGGCAGCCATTGTGCAGCCGCAAAAAGTGATTCCCACCACCATGGAGTTTGTTGATATTGCTGGTCTGGTGGCTGGCGCCTCAAAAGGCGAAGGCTTGGGCAACCAGTTTTTGTCTCACATCAGAGAAACCGATGCCATTGCGCATGTGGCCAGGTGTTTTGAAGACGATGATGTGGTGCACGTGGATGGCAAAATCAATCCACTGTCGGACATAGAAACCATCAACACCGAACTGGCCCTGGCTGATTTGGAATCTGCAGAAAAATCGTTGCTCAGAACCCAGAAGAAAACCCGTTCAGGTGACAAAGATGCGGTCAAAAGAGCAGGCGTTCTGGAACAAGTTGTGGCACATTTAAGTGACGGTAAAGCACTGCGTACACTGGATTTGTCCAAGGAGCAATGGGAAGCGGTTAAAGAGTTCAGCTTCATCACCGCAAAACCGATGATGTACATTGCCAATGTCGATGACCAAGGATTTGAAAACAATCCTTTGTTGGATGATTTGCAACAGTTTGCTGATCAAGAAGGGGCCATTGTGGTGCCTGTGTGTGCGGCCATAGAAGCTGAAATTGCCTTGTTAGATGATGAGGACAAAGCAGAATTTTTGGATGAAATGGGCTTGGATGAAGCGGGTCTGAACCGGGTCATTCGTGCCGGTTATGAATTGTTGGGTCTGAACACCTATTTTACCGCGGGTGTGAAAGAGGTGCGGGCCTGGACTTTTGTTCAAGGTGCCACCGCGCCACAAGCGGCTGGTGTGATTCATACCGATTTCGAAAAAGGCTTTATTCGAGCTGAAACCATGGCCTTTGATGACTTCATTGAATATCAGGGTGAAGCCGGTTGTAAAGAAGCTGGGAAGCTGCGTTTGGAAGGCAAGGAATACATTGTCAAAGAAGGTGATGTGTTACATTTCAGGTTCAATGTGTAGCAAGCGCTTGCCTCGCTGCTGGAGATTATTACAGTTTTTAGAAGCACAAAAAAGCCGCTTGATTAAGCGGCTTTTTTGTTGATCAGTTTGTTTCAGTCTACTCAAAGTCATCAGCGAATATAATGTCGCTGTAATTGGCATCGGTTATTTCCACAATTTCCGATGATGAGACATAGAACAAACGACCGTCCTCAGATTCTCCAAAGGCACGGACATTGGTGAAGGTGCTGGTTAGCTCGGCCAAACCACTCCATATACCATTGTCCTGAACACTCCAATACAAATCACCGGTACAAAAATCGGAATAAATGTAAGTGCCTTGCCAGGTGGTTTCGGGGCCGCGGTAAGGAAAGCCGCCGATGGCAGAGCAGGCGCCGGTACCACTGTGAGAAATTTCAGCAAAAGGATCAACATGGTTGGGTGCAGTACAACTGATGCCTGGTGTTGGGATGGTGCCTTCACGACATACCCAGCCATAATTCTCCCCACCGGGAGAAGTGGCAGCCTGGAAATTGAATTCTTCTCTGGCATCTTGTCCAACATCACCAATAAACAGATCACCGGTGTCACGGTCAAAACCCCAACGGTACGGGTTGCGCAAGCCCCAGGCCCAAATCTCACCACAGTCATTATTCGCATCGCTGAATGGGTTATCAGCCGGTATTCCGTAGTTAACGCCTTCACCGCAGGCATCTCCGACATTGGTACCAGGGTTGTCCACATCAATTCTGAGCATGGCACCCAATAATGCCCTGGAGTCAGGGTTACCGCCTTGGTTGATGAAACTGGAATCGACGGCACAACTGTTTGTGCTGACGATGTCATCAGGATCCCTGGTTTGGCCACGATCGCATGGATCGTCACCGCTGCCACCATCACCCAGGCCGATATACAGGTAGCCGTCTGACGGACTGAAATGTATGTCGCCGCCATTGTGGTTACTGAAATCTTGGTCAATGCTGATGATCTTCAAGGCCGAATTTGAATCAGCCACATTGGGATCACCAGAGCTTACAGAATAGCGGGCGACGATGGTATCACCTGAAGTGTTGGTGTAGTAAACGTAGAAATAACCATTAACGGCATAATTGGGGTGGAAAGCCAGCCCCAACAGGCCTTGTTCACCTGAGCCATTGGTCAGTGGGTCAATGTTTAAAAATGGCGTGGCTAGGGTCACGCCATTATCAATGATCTTGATGCGCCCACCTTGTTCTACCACAAACAATCGGTTGCTGCCGTCACCAGCATTTCTGACTGCCACAGCGCCGCTGAAGCCGGTCTGAAATGAAGTGAGCACTGGATCCAGTGGCGGTGTGGATCCACCTCCAGCGGTTGCGACACTGAATTGACAGCACATCAGCAACATTACCATGGAAAATTTGAAGCTGTTTGATGGAATCTGATTGGTCATTGAATACCCTCTTATTTTTAATTATTTGATGCGTTTAACTTTGACACTGCGGTTGCCATCAACCCGCAAACTCCAAGAACCCATCATTTTGGGTTCGATGGTGACCAGGTTGCGGCCGCCACTTTTGATGAATACTGAGCCTCCAGAAATGCGTTTCCAGATTTGGCCATTATCCAATTCATAGTAAGTGTCACCTAATTTGTCATCATACGTTTTTTCAAGCCTGGCTTTGATTTCACGTCGTTCAGTTGACTCTCTGCGGGCTTCAAAACCGGCATTGCGCTGTCTGATTTTGCGATCAATTTCGGATTGTTTGTTCTTGATCCAATCATCCAGTGCACTGAGTTCTTCCTCGGTGAGTTTATTCACCCCAGTGGCTTCTCTTTCTGCGTCAGTCATGTCGTTGATATCTGGTGATTTGGCCAACAAAGGCAGAGACAGCATCAACAGAAAACACAAAAACAGTTTTTTTATCATATTTACACTCGGTTTCAACAAGCTGACAAATATACATCAATAATGCCTAGATTTCGCCGAAATTATGCTGAACTCTTCACAAAAAAGTGTTTTTTATTACAATTTAAGCCAGCTTATAACAAAGTTTTAACACCGATATATGAAAAACCAGTAAAATGCAAAGGGTCAAACCCCAAAAAATGAAAACGTAACCCTATACTGAAAGGTACCGATAGAAATGAAGAAAGTATACATCAGCAAGTTAACCACTTTGCTTCTCACGTTTTTTGTGTTTACTGTAAATGCAGAAATTAGTTTAAAAATAGATCGAGATTTACTCGCTGGCAATGAGCCCTTCGTGCCAGTGATTCCGCTTCAAGGCAACACCCAAATCAGTGGACAGCAAGTGACCATCCAAAGTCAGCACGCCATTATTTGTAATCGCATCGAAGATTACGTGCCTAATTCGGGTGTCAAAGTCCGGTTGTTAGACCCTAATGGTGACAACAAAGGTGATGGCATTTCCGCAGGTGATTTGGCATTGCAAGGTGTGCAAAGCAACATCAATTATAACCTGGGCTTCAAAACCCTCAACGTCACTTCACAAAACCGCAGCAAGGCATTGTGCTTGTCTGCCGAAAATTTTGATGTGATCTTTAAGGACAGCATGTCTGTTGAGCCAGAGCCGGCTTCATTGGTAGTGTATAACTTCCTCAATGAGCCACAAGGTGGCTATGCAATTGGTGATCCGGTGATTTATGAAATCATTTATGAAAACACCACCGCTGCCAATCAGTTGATAGATTTAGTTGAATATTACCCTTACGACAAAACCGTTGATGCCTATTTCAGTCCGGGTGGTAATATCAGTTGTACTATTCTGAATGAATTCGATATACAAGTGCCTGGATCGTTTTGCCAGTCCTTTGATGGGGTGGTTCGAGACGTGGATTTACAACCAGGCCACAAAATCAGAATGTCTATGAGCAGAACCATCAATGAAAACTCCATTGACGGCAGTGAATTGCAGATGATGGCTGCGGTTTTCACCAAAGTGGGCACCATTGATTCCACCAGTAGCGGTGCGTCCAGAACCAGCTACTCCTTCTCTGGTTTTTCCTTCCAGCACCAGCTGGTGCCAGTAACAGCCAATTAAGCTGACATGTGCTTAAAGTGCAACGCAAAAAAGCAGCTTCGGGCTGCTTTTTTTGTGGTTTGAAAAAATGACGCCAGAACGTTTCAATAAACTCAAGCAAGTGCTGCGAGCCAGACAGCTGGATTTGACTGTGGTAATGGATTGGGTTCACAAGCCGCATAATTTCAATGCCATCATTCGCACCTGTGATGCCGTGGGTATCCATGAAACGCACTACATACCGGTTACGGAAGGTTATCGACCCTTAACCAATACCGCCAAAGGGGCGCAGAAATATGTGTTGGCCCACCGGCATGAAAATTTCACCGAGATTGCTGGTCAACTCAAGTCGTCCGGACACCAGTTATTGGCCGCGCATTTTTCTGATCAGGCTGTGGATTACCGGACCATTGATTACACCCAGCCATCGGCCATCGTCATGGGGGCTGAGTTAGAGGGAGTTTCGCCGGCTACGGCTGCGCAAGTTGATGCACATATTTTGATACCCATGATTGGCATGGTCAGTTCCTTGAATGTATCGGTGGCCTGTGCTTTGATTTTGTATGAAGCTCAGCGGCAAAGACAGTTGGCAGGCATGTATGATCAGATGTCATTCGAGCAAGACACCTATGAGCAATTGTTGTTCGAATGGTGTTGGCCTAAAGTGGCCGATTTGTGTCGCCGCCAAGGCCGGCCTTATCCACCGCTGGATGAGTTCGGCGATTTCAAGAGTTTCAATAAACGGTCATCTGCCAACACTTGATCCAAGGCATATTTCACCGGCTGAGTTCGCAAGGCTAAATCCGCTTGCTCTTGCGAATTATTTTTAGCCAATCCAGTCCAGCGTTCGGCACAGCTGTCAATGAATCGGCGGTGTTTGGGGCTGGGTATAAAATCTTTAGCCAACAATGACACCAGAGCATGGCTGGCTGCGCATTCATTCATCATGTTGATGCTGTCGGTGGTAACAAACAGGTGAGATGCTGCACGCATCCAGGCAGCGTAAGGGTTGTCACCATCATCGGCACCAAACCAACAATTGTCAGCAGCGCTCAAACTGCTCTGCACCCTTTGTTTGATCATCGATTGAGTCCTTGGAGAACCGCACACAAATAACGGTGCTCCCGGGTAGCTGCTTTTAATCTGATCTAATTCAGCTGGCCATTGGCTTTCAAAATAGGCCGCTTTGGGGTTGCCCAGCATGATCACAGGGCAAGGCGTTTCATGGGTTGCATTAACTGGGTTAAACCAAGTCGGATGGTACGGATGAATACTGCCGTTAAAAGTGATGATGTTGGGGCCGGTTTTTTGATCGTGAGCTGGCAGTAGCAACAGGTCGTATTGGCTGGGACGGTCTCCTGGGTGCAGGATTTGTATGTGAGGTACAGTCCGGGATAGCTTGGCGATGACGTATTTACCGGCCGCAGCGGCTTTTCTACCGGTGGTGATGATCAGGTCGGGATTTTGCTTAAAATTAGGGGTGCCACGGTGCCAACAAATACCCCGTTTGAACAGCGGCATCAAGCGCGGGGTGAAGCTGTCCCAGGGTTGTTTGATATAAAAAGGCAGGATGTTGGTCTGTTCAGCCAGGCCAGTGGCCAAGGTGGTGCTTTGAATTTCATGGCCCCGTCGGCCATCACTCAATACCCAGCACAGATTTACTTTATTCAAAGCCATTCACGGTTTATAATACTGCCACCATTATAGAGGCCTGCAATGACACTGCAATGCCTCATTGATATAATTCTTAACTGCAAAAAAGAACCCAATTTTCACCTGGCAACACAGCACGCCAACAACTGATTAGGAAAGCACATGAGCACTAAAGCCGCCAACACTGAGAAAGTTTATCATGTCAAACCCAGTGACTTACCCATTTCATGCCCCGGTAAAGACATGGCCTTGTGGAACTCACACCCCAAAGTATTTTTGCCTATTGAGGAAACCGGCGAAGCCGTTTGCGAATATTGTGGTGCCAAATACGTTTTGCTGTCTGATTGAACATCGCTGGTATCCCTAACGCGTTGATCACAGCCAGTTAATGACAACTCCTTTAACTATTGTACAAGTGGTGCCTGCCCTTGATGTTGGTGGTGTTGAGCGAGGAACAGTCGAACTGGCCATCCATTTACAGCAGCAGGGGCATCGATCCGTGGTGGTTTCCAATGGGGGAGAATTGGTAGCCCAACTTGAAGCCCATGGGGTCACCCACATCAAACTACCCGTTGGACGCAAAGCCTTGCGAACCTTCTTGTTGGTAAGCAAGCTAAAAAAAATCATCCAGGAACAACAAGCAGACGTGGTCCATGCCAGGTCACGATTACCCGCATGGCTGTGTTATTTTGCTTTGCGAATGATCGGTTCCCAGCGGCCTCATTTTGTTACTACCTTGCATGGTCTGCATTCGGTCAAAACTTATTCATCCATCATGGCCAGGGGCGATGCCGTGATTGCTGTTTCTCAATGCGCCAAACAATACCTACAAAACCATTATGCACGACACTTGAAGTCAGCACCTCAGGTGATTTACCGGGGTGTGGGCAGTGAGTTCAAATTCCAACACCAACCCAATACAGCGTGGTTGGCACGGTTTAAGAAAAAAATAAACTGTGAACCAGGCACTCGACTGGTGTTGTTGCCAGGCCGGGTGACCGCGGTGAAAGGCGTGGAGAACCTGTTGCCCTGGTTGGCCTCATGCAAGCAACCCATTCGTTTGTTGCTCACCGGCGTGCCCGATGCTTCAGCACACACCCAAAGACTGGCGGCTGCGTTTCAAAAGCTCGGGGTCGACAAACGAATCAGTTGGATTGGTACAATAAGGCAAATGCCTGATTTGTACGCAGCCGTTGATCTGGTTGTTTCCTGTAACAACCAAGCGGAAAGTTTTGGCCGTGCGGTGTTGGAAGCGTTGTCAGTGGGTACGCCAGTGGTTGGCTATGATATGGGCGGGGTGGCTGAAGTGATGCAACAAATTTTTCCACAAGGTCTGGTTCCGGCTGGTGATCAACTAAAACTGGCAGAAAAAATCAATGACTTTTTGCTCAATCCTCCAACAATGCAAGCTCAACAGCAGTTCAGTAACCCAAAGATGTTTGCTGAAGTGATGGCAGTCTACCAATCCTTGGTTCGGGGTACCAATGACTGAACAACCAGCCAAAAGGCCATGGCAGCAAGCCTTATTGGCTGGCTTGCTGGTGGCAGTTCCGGCCTTGTTGCCGTTTGGTCGCTTGAGCGAATTGCCGATATTAATTTTGGCTGTTTGGGGCTTGGTTTTGCTGGTTTCGCGGCCGCTTTCTTTGTGGCAGCATGAAAGCATCAGAACCTTAACCTGGGTGTTTTTGGCGTATTTTCTGATGACTTTAATTTCATCTCTGGACTCAGCATGGCCACAAAAAAGTTGGCTGATTACGGCTGCTTCGGTTCGCTTTTTGCTGATGGGAATGGTGGTGCTTTATCTGGCCAATCATGACACCTTGAAATCAGTGATGAAATGGGTGGCTTTAGTGGCGGTGTTTTGGTCTGTGGACGCCATGGTGCAGTATGTGGCAGGTGTTGATTTGTTGGGCCGGGCATCTTATCCTGGCCGTCTGACCGGAATCTTTGGTGAGAATGTGAAGTTGGGCCCAGTGATGGCCCTGTTGTTACCGATATTAATGATTCAATCACACCATGTTGGGGTGATGTGGCGATGGCTTGGTGTGAGTCTGGCTGTGCTGGTGATTCTGCTCAGTGGCACCCGTTCTGCTTGGCTGATGATGGCTTTTGTGTTGTTGATGTATGCCTGGCACCATGTACAGGGTCGTCGGTGGTTGTTGCTGTTAAAATCGACGGCTTTGATGGTTTTGGGGGTGTTGTTGCTTTGGTATTTTTCGGCCGATTTTAAACAACGCGTCGATCGGTCCATTCACGTTCTGAATGGTGATGTCAGTGCACTGGATTACGCCCTGGCTGATCGTTTACCTATTTGGCACACCGCCATTGAAATGTATCAATCCCATCCCATCAATGGGGTGGGCGCCAGGGCTTTCCGATCGGTGTATCAGGATTTTGCTGCCGAAGATGATGTTTGGGTACAACAACAGGGCCAAGGTTTACATGCCCACCATTGGGTTTTGGAGGTGTTGGCAGAAACCGGCACCGTAGGGCTGCTGTTGATGCTGTTGTTGTGGGTGGTGCTGATCAGGTATGTGCGTCCAGTGTTTGCCGATGATGCGGTGTGGCCAGCCGGGGTGGCGCTGTTGGCAGCGATGCTGCCTGTGGTATCGCTGTATTCGCTGTTTTCTTCATTCTGGTCGATATGTTTGTGGTGGCTGGTGGTGTTGCTTTTATTGGGAGCCAAACATGTCAAAACATAAGCCGGTAACGGCGGTCGTCACTTGTTTTAACTCAGCCAAGACCATTGAAAAATGTGTGCGCAGCTTGCTGTGGGCAGATGAAGTCATTGTGCTGGATTCATACAGTGAGGACAACACCCTGGAAATACTTGAGTCATTTGAGCAAGTCACCATCAGACAACAGGCGTTTAAAGGTTTTGCCCAACAGAAACAAGATGTGATAAACATGGCCAGTCATGATTGGGTGATGTTATTGGATGCCGATGAATGCCTGAAACAAAATTCCAGCAAGAAAATCAGGCGGTGGTTAGATCGCAATGAGGGTGTGATGGGATTAAATTTACCTCGCATTGAATGGGTTTTTTGGCATTGGTCTCATCCTTGGGTCAAACGCAATGAATTCATCCGTTTGTTTAACCGCAAGCACGCCCACATGACTCAAGACCTGGTGCATGAGTCGATTCAGGTTGATGGTCCGGTGGCCCGCTTGAATGCACCCTTCAAGCATTATGGTGAAACCTCTATTCAGGTTAAACTGGAAAAAATCAATCGTTACTCGGCCTTGGCAGCTAGGCAGAAATTTGACCGCGGTAAAAGGTGCAGTCCGGTCCGCTTGTTTTTGTATCCGGTGTTTTATTTTTTTCGACAATACCTGGTTAAAAGGCAAATATTCAATGGCGTGGCAGGCGTTATCAATGCCACCTTGAACAGTTATTACGCTTACCTTAAATACGCTAAATTGTATGAGTTACAACAACGCAAAGACTGACTTTCAGGTTCGGATTGCGCGCTGGTTAGCCAGACGTTCAGTCAAAACCTGGTTGCGTTTGGGAGGCTGGCTGGGTAGTTTATTTTACTGGCTTCCTAACCGCAGGAAGAAAGTCGCTGCCACCAACATTGCCTTGTGCTTTCCTGAGTTAAAACCAGCCGAAGCCAACAAACTGTTGCGCCAAAACCTGCAAGCCACTGGCCGTGGGGTGATGGCCATGATGGCGGCTTTGTGGGCGCGTGAAGCGGTGGTTGCTCAACATTTTAAAGTGACTGGCTTAAAGCACTTACGTGAAGCCTTGGAAAGTGGGCAAGGTTGTTTGTTGCTCAGTTGTCACACCACCACCATTGAGTGGGGGATCAGGGGGTTGAACCACCACCTCAGGGCAGCCGGTTTGCCCATCGGTCACATGATGGCGCGACAACACAACAACAAGCGCCTGGAAGGACACCTCGAACAAGCCCGTTTGGGTTTTGTGGAAAAATTGATTGATAAAAAAGACCTCAGGAGTTTATTGAAGTCAATCCAGTCAGGACACCCGGTTTATTATGCACCGGACCAAAATTTTTCATACCAGGTTAATTTTGCTGACTTTTTTGGTCAACCGGCGGCCACCACAGCCGGTACCTATAAATTAGTCCAACGGGGCGTGTTGGTGGTGCCTTGGTTTTGTTTCCAAACTGCACCTGATCAGTGGCAAGTAGATATTTTGCCGCCGGCAGCCGATTGGTCAGGTTTGGATGAACAACAAACAGCCAATCGCCTCAATGCCCTGTTTGAGTCTCAAATAAAGCGCCACCCCGAACAATACCTGTGGGTACACCGACGATTCAAAAACCAGCCCGATGGTCGGACCAATCCCTATCTCTGACTGCTATTTCCAGCTGCAAGCAGCAATGACGCCAATCACAGCGCAATGAATTTTGGTTCCATATTTGGTGGTGAAGGTTTTGCTGATGGTGATTTTGTCGAAAAACTTTTCAACGTGACCTTCAATGCCTTCGGGATAAAAACGCATGGTCAATTTGGGTTGGTCAACTGATTCATCCAGATAAGGAATATCAGCAAACCAATCCATGATTTCTTGTTCAGGAATATAAAAATCTTTCGCTGGCCCAAGCCTGGGCATGAATTCATCACTTAACTCCACCCGAGGTGGCTGGCTCATCATCCGCATGACATCGGTGGCGGTGGGTTGCTTGGTGCTTGGTGCGGGTTGGGTCGATGGTGTGACAGGCTGTTTGTCAGGCGGCGGCAGCCTGCTGGGTTGCGGTGAGACTGCTTGGGGTGTTTCTTGCAGATTTGGTTCAGGATTTTGCCTGGGTTTTGATTCTGGTTTGGTTTCTGTTATGGGTTCGGGTTCTGGCTCTGACTCAAGCTGCGGTTCTGGCTGTTGGATTTTTTCTTGACGGTTTGTTGGTGCTTGCAATTGGACGTCAATCCAAGTGCTGTCAACCGGAGTCTGGTTGTGCCACGGCATTGGCAAAGCCAACAACAGACCCAACAGCAACAGCGGCAGCAACAAATGTTTGATCCAATGTCGCAGGTTGTGGGTTTGATACCAGTTGGGGTTGGGAGCGTGTTTCAAGTCGGTGGCGGTTGACCAAAGCCATTGATTATAGGTTTGGGTCGTTAAGCCTGAGTAAAATAATCGTCAAGAAAATTCCAGGTCTTGTTAACAAATGGATTGGTACTCTAAAGCTGGTCGGCCATTTAAAGTTTCAGGCCAAAGAACTTGAACACCACCCAGGCTGGGCCAATCAGTAAGAATTGCAAATCTTTGAAAAAAGATGGTTTCTTGCCTTCAATCTGGTGACCGATGAACTGGCCTATCCAGGCCACCACAAAGACCCCAACAGCTATCCACAACAACGGCAATCCTGCTGTTTCAAGCCAGTAGTTTAAAGCCAAACAGGCCGCAGTGAAAATCAGCATGGTGGCAAACACCTTCAGGCTTTTGAGCAGGTAATACAGCATCAATAAAGCGCTGGCGACTATGGCTGCATTCAGTACCAATGGAATTTTGATACACCACAACAACGCGGTAACGGACCAAAATATCAGCGGCACACAAAAATAATGAATGATTTGATTGGTGCGGTTCACATGCGACTGGTGGTATTCAGTCATCAGTTGTTTGATGCGGTCAGTATGTCTTGCCGGTGATGCGTTGGTAGGCTTCATGGTATTTCTCTGCAGTTTTTTCAATCAATTCAGCTGGAATGTGTGGCCCGGGTGGTTGTTTATCCCAGTCCAATGTTTCCAGGTAGTCTCTGATGAATTGTTTGTCGAAACTTTCAGGGCTGGTGCCCACTTGGTAACTGCTGGCACGCCAGAACCTGGAGGAATCAGGTGTCAGCACTTCGTCCATCAACACCAACTCATCGTCATCATCGAGACCAAATTCAAATTTGGTGTCAGCAATGATGATACCATTGTTCAACGCATGGGTGCTGGCTTGTTGGTAAATTTCAACCGACACCTGTTTGATTTGAGCGGCACGTTCCTGACCTATGAGGTTGACCAATTGATCAAAGCTGATGTTTTCATCGTGATCACCAACTGCCGCCTTGGAAGAGGGGGTAAACAAAGTTTCAGGCAGTTGCTCCGCTTGTTTTAGGTTTTCAGGCAGTTGGATGCCACAAACCGCTCCTGTGGCCAGGTAATCTTTCCAGCCGGAACCTATGATGTAGCCACGCACAATGGCTTCACAGGGCAGGGCTTTGAGCTTTTTGACCACCACTGCGCGTTGTTTTAAATCATCATCTGCATGGGGAATGACTTGTGCCACTGGAATTCCAGTCAGGTGATTCTTTATAATAGGCCGCAGCATTTCAAACCAGTGGTTTGAGATTTGCGTCAACAAAGCACCTTTGTTTGGAATGGCATCTGGTAGCACTACGTCGAAGGCACTGAGCCGATCACTGGCCACCATCAGTAAATGTTTGTCGTCAACCTGATAGACATCTCTGACCTTGCCCTGATGAAGCAATGGTAATTGAATTTCCATGTGATGTGAGTCATTAACAAAGCATGTATTTTAGCTAGGGACAACTTACGAAGCAAACGATTAGTATGGGCATTATCATTGGCGGCATCATCGGGCTCCTGCTCGGCAAATACACAGGCATGATCATTGGGGCTTATGTTGGGTATTGGTTACAGTCTCAATTCAAAGGCAGTGGTCAAACCGGAACACAGCGTCAAATTCAGGAAAGTTTTTTCAACGCCCTGTTCTTGAGCATGGGCAAACTGGCCAAAGCCGATGGTCGGGTCAGTCCGGTTGAGATTGAACGCACCGAAGGCATCATGCGGCACATGAAATTGACTGCCGATATGAGGGCCAGGGCGATTGAGCTTTTCAACCGCGGCAAACAAGGACGGCATGACATTGACCAGGCCTTGAATTTGTTTGGTCGGCTGGCGAAAAGGTCTTTGTCACTGCGACAAATCTTCTTGGAAATGTTGGTGGATGTGGCAGAAGCCGATGGCATGATCTCCCGGGCTGAACAGAACTTGATTGAGAAAATATGTGCTCAGATAGGTTATCCTCATGAGCTGTTCCAAGCCATGATGCGGATGCGAGGGTTTGCCAGCAGTGGCGGTTTCAATCAACAACAGCAATCTTCATCAAATCGTCAGCAGCGCCGTCCAACCAACCAGCAAGCTCCTTTCAATCCTTACCATGTTCTGGGGGTCAGACAAAATGACAGCAAAGCCACCATTCGCAAAGCTTATAAAAGACAGATCAGCCAACACCATCCCGATAAGTTGGTTTCCAAAGGATTGCCGCCTGAAATGATGAAAGTGGCGGAAGAAAAGGCCAAGCAAGTGCAGCTGGCCTGGGAGAAAATCAAAGATTTAAAAGGCTGGTGATGTTGACATTGGCTCTGGCCGGTGACAAACTTCTGGCAACCCAAAGCTATCAATGATCATGACTGATTACATCATCGCACCTTCCATCCTTTCAGCAGACTTTGCCCGTTTGGGTGAAGAAACCCAGGCCGTGTTAGATGCCGGAGCCGATTGGGTCCATTTTGACGTCATGGACAATCACTACGTCCCCAACCTCACCATTGGTCCTTTGGTATTGGATGCACTGCGTAACTATGGCATCAGCGCACCGATTGATGTGCACCTGATGGTTAAGCCAGTGGATCGCATCATTGGCGATTTTGCTGAAGCCGGCGCCTCCATGATTACCTTCCACCCGGAAGCTTCTGAACACATCCATCGCTCTTTGTCGTTGATTAAGTCGGCAGGCTGCCAGGCCGGACTGGTATTGAATCCTGCCACATCGGTTCATTGTCTTGAACATGTGATGGATCAGTTGGACATGATCCTGTTAATGAGTGTCAATCCCGGTTTTGGGGGCCAGTCATTCATACCTGCCACCGTGGATAAAATCAAACAGGTACGCCAAATGATTGACGCTTCTGGACGCGACATCCGATTAGAAGTAGATGGCGGCGTCAAGGTTGACAACATTGGCACCCTGGCAGCAGCAGGCGCTGATACTTTTGTGGCTGGATCGGCCATTTTCAATACCGATAACTATGAAGCAACCATCAAAAACATGAGGCAAATGATTCAGCAGGAATTCAGCAAAATAAGTTAAAATAAACTCATGAAAGTTTTATTAACAACAGGTCTGCTGATGTTGTGTTGCTGGCATGCAGCTGCCAGTGACCGCGGCGTTACGCTCAATGAAGCCGTTAATCAGGTGAAGTCTGAAGGACGCGTGTTGTCTGCTAAAACAATCAATGGCCACCATGAAATCAAAGTACTGACGCCAGGTGGCACGGTAAAAACCATCAACAAACCAGCAGCTGCCGTGGTGCAGCCGCCCAGACCTGAGTTCTACAACCGCGGTGGCCGGTCCATGCGCGACAGAAAACAAAATCCAGTGATTCCAAACCGATTCACCAGTTCAAATCAGACCCGCGATAACAGCCGACAAATCAATAAGCGCCAAATGGATGCCCAATCCAAAAAGAGTCGCAGCCGGTCCAAATCATCCAATAACAAAGACAAAGACAAGTAAAGCATGCGAGTATTGCTGATTGAAGACGACGAAAACCTGCGCAACACCCTGATCAAACGGTTTGAAGAAACCGGTTATGTGGTGGATGCCGCAGACAATGGTGAAGATGGCTTGTATAAAGGCAAGGAATACCCAGCTGATGTGGCTGTGATAGACCTGGGGTTGCCGAGGATATCCGGTATGGAAGTGATTCAAACCCTGCGGGAAGAGGGTGTCGAGTTCCCCATCATTGTCCTAACAGCCCGTGGATCATGGCAGGATAAGGTCATGGGTCTTGATGCGGGAGCCGATGATTATCTGGTGAAGCCGTTTCATTTTCCGGAACTGCTGGCCAGGGTCAATGCCTTGGTCCGTCGGGCCAGTGGCAACACCACGCCAGAAATTGCTTGTGGTGGTTTAACCATGAACATGAGCACGCAAGAAGTGAAACTCAATGGCCAGGTGTTGGATTTGACTTCTTATGAGTACAAGGTGTTGGAATATTTGTTGCACCACCAAAATGAAGTGGTATCAAAATCAACCCTCACTGAACACATTTATCACCAGGATTACGATCGCGACAGCAACGTAATCGAAGTTTTTGTGGGTCGTCTGAGAAAAAAACTGGCTGCCATCGATAAAGACAACAAGTACATAGAAACTTTACGTGGTCGCGGCTACCGAATGCGTTCTATGGATTAATTCATGGCCCGTGTGACTCACAGTGTGTCACTGACCAGACGGGTGTTATTCACTTCCAGTTTGGCTTTGCTTTTGGCACTGGCGGTCATTGGTCTGGTGATGGATCAGGCCTTCAAAGACAAAACCCTGCATTTGGTTAAAGAACGCCTGGAAAGCTACGTGCTGGCCATCATTTCCAACACCGAGGTGGATGGCGATGAGTTGGTGTTTCCTGAATATTTCCCCACCCCCAGAATGAACCAGCCTGGTTCAGGAATGTACGCCCAAATTCTGATCAATGATGACGAGTGGCAATCGCCGTCGGTATTGGGCCAAGATTTACCGCCCATAGCGCCAGTGGCGGTCAATGAGATGCAATTTGAAGCGCCCCTGGTGTTTAATGGTGAACGCTTATTTCGCATGCGGCAAGGCATCGCGGTTGAAGGTGAAAACGGCACCATTGAAATGACGGTAACAGTCACTGAACATGCCGGTAATTTTTACCGTGAGTTGGCAGAATTTGAAGAAAACCTGGTGACCTGGCTGATTGTGGTCAGTTCGTTGTTGGTCTGTGTGCAATGGGTCATCATGTACTGGGCAACCAAACCATTGAAAAGGCTGATGACCGATTTGCAGAAACTAGAAAAAGGCGATGAACTGATTTTTTCAGAGAACTACCCCAGTGAATTGCGTGGCCTCACCACCAGCCTCAATCGTTTGATTGAAAATGAACGAAGTAACCTGTCTCGTCAGCGCAGAACTTTAGGAGACTTGGCACACTCGCTGAAAACGCCTTTGGCAGTGATTCATGCTGATTTAGAAAACGATCAAACCGACAAAGGTTTGATCAAACAACAAATCAATCGAATGGATGAAATTGTGGCCTATCAGTTAAAACGGGCTGCTGTGGCAGGCCACCGAACTTTTGTGATTGGTGTGCCGGTGATTGATGTGTTAGATAAAATCATCAAAACCCTGCAAAAAGTACACCACAACCGCAACATCAACATACACACTCAGATTGCACCAGGAGCGGAATTTTTTGGAGAAAAAGGGGATTTGATGGAAGTCTTGGGTAACTTGCTTGAGAATGCTTTCAAGTGGTGTGATCAAGAAATTGATGTGTTGGTAAAAACTTTGTATATGGAAGGCAGGAAGCGCACGGGTATCGTCATTGAAATAGGTGACGATGGTCCCGGGATTCCCATTGAAAAACGCAATGAACTGTTAAAAAGGGGTGTCCGTGGTGACGAACAGGTCACCGGACATGGCATCGGTTTATCTATCGTCACTGACATCGTTGAGTCCTACCAAGGCAGTCTTGAAATCAAAACCCATGAGCGTTTGTCTGGCGCTTGTTTCAAAGTGGTGTTGCCGCCATGAGCACCCGAAAGCTACTTGACATCATGCGTCGACTGCGTGACCCTGAAACGGGTTGTCCTTGGGACATTGAACAAGATTTTTCTAGCATTGCCCCATACACCATAGAAGAAGCCTATGAAGTGGCTGATGCCATAGATAACAATGACATGGAAAGTTTGAAATCGGAATTAGGTGACTTGTTGTTTCAGGTGGTTTTCCATGCCCAAATGGCCGATGAGGCTGGACATTTTAATTATCAGGATGTGGTTGATGCGGTTTCCGAGAAGATGGTTGCACGCCATCCTCATGTGTTCGAACCCGGTGCGGTTCAATTATCAGCTGAAGCGCAAAGCCAGGCTTGGGAACAAGCCAAAAGTCGTGACAAAGACAGTGTCCTTGATGGCATCGCCGGAAATTTACCTGAGTTACTCAAAGCCGTGAAGCTGACCAGATATGCGGCGGTTATCGGATTTGATTGGCCAGATGTCGGCCAGGTGTTTGAAAAAATGAACGAAGAAGTGGCCGAATTGCATGAGGCCATAGACAGTGGAGATCAACAACACATTGAGGAAGAGTTAGGTGACTTACTTTTTGTCTGTGCCAATGTTGCTCGCCATTTAAAAGTAGACCCTTCAGTGGCCTTGCGCAAAGCCAATAACAAATTCGAAAAACGGTTCAGGTTAGTTGAACAAAAAGCGCAAAAAATAGCTGCTGCTGAAAACCATGAACATATCAAAAACAGTGGTGCCAAAAAAAATAATCAGGAGCAAAAAAAAGAAAACTTTGACCTGAAAGTTCTGGACGAACTATGGAATCAGGTCAAAGCAGAACTGAAAAAACACGACGAGTAAATAACTCACCTAAAGTGTGTGTGTGCGTGTGTAAAAGGAAAATTACTTACACATGCCGTGTTGTTCTATCAATGAGCGTTCAATAAAATATCGTAGCTCTGTTTCGTTATTATCTCTCCCTCTTCATTAAATCACTGCGAGACGGCAGCCATTCAATTCAAAGCCTATAGTCATGTGACTGATATTTTTATGTAGTGTGTGTAGTGTGTGTGTAATAAAAATATCAGTCAACATAGACGTTCTTTTGTTATTCGGATGCACACCCCATTTTGATGCCGTCCAAATAAACCTCTGTTATTGTTATGTCTTGAACAGATGTGGCAGTCTCAATACTGGCAGACAAACCACAATCCAAAGTGACCGACAATATCAGTTCACTGTTTACTGAGCCGCCGGTTCCGTCGTCTGAGGAATCTAAGCTAACCAATCCTTCCAAGCTGGTTCCGCCAGTGCCATCATCCGAAGAATCAAGTGAGGGTGTGGTGGTGTCAATACCAATAAAAACACCATTTTCTATGTAACCTTCAATTTGGAAAGCCGATTTGTTTTCAGAACTGTAAAAAGTTCCAGAATAGGTTTCGCTGTTATTTATGTCTGTAAATAAAAACAAACTGTTGGCGAATGACCATTGGCTGACCATCATCAGACCCAGAATCATCAATGCTTTGATGCCTGTACCTTCTGATTCTGAAAAACGACGTTGTCTGGTATGGGTGTCACTCAGTCTGATTCCTGTGCCCTCAGATTCTGATAGGTTCATATTTGTTTGATTTGTTTGTTTCATTGTTGTCTCGGTCTCGTAAGTATTTAAATTTTTGTTGTGGGTTAATCTTCAAAGTAAAATATGCCCAAACCCACGGGCTTATTTTTATCCCTGGATTCAAGTGATTCATGCTCTGATTCGATTTGATCAAATTCTGGGGTGATGATTTCCTTGTAAACTTTTCGAATCATATGGCCAACCTTCTCTTGGAACTCTTGGAGTTGATCCGGTTTAATTCTTATCGAATACAAATTTCTTTGAAAATGAGGTGTCTCATCACTGTAGATATTGTGATGTATGGTGTCGATGATTCTTTTGATCGAAACAGCCGCTATGTTGGTCATTTCTACGTTAATCCCAGATGGTGGCGTGTAAGCTTTTTTCAGAAAATGAACTTTGTTGTTCTTTATTTCAACGCATTCGGCTTGCAGCAGTGATTCCAGGATGGGGCCGTGACTGATGTTTTTGCCAAATCGCTGACACAAAGTTTCAAAACTCAGTCCCTTGCCGCTGCGTTTGAGCGGAACAGGATTGCCGTTGTTGTCACAGAAAGGTGGCATGTGACTCCAGTGTTCAAGGATGTTGGCTTCTCTGGACCTGTTGTGTTCACTGTAATCACCCTTGCTTTCATCATTTTTCAGAATTTTTGAGACTTCCCTTCGGTCTAACCCAGTTTGGTAGGCTACGGAAGATATTTTGCCGCGACTGTTCTCTGAATTATCTTCAATAAACTTCTCGGCTTCTTCGACAAAAATTTCTTTGGCCAAATTGTAAAAGGCATTGAACTCGACTTTCTGCTTCACCAAGATTCTGATTAAAGGGCGCAAACAGGTTTGAATAAATCCCAGCCAATAAACGTCAAATGACAGGTTGTTTGATTTGTTGGTGGTTGTTTTCATTTGAATAACCACCCCTGGAAGTTATGGAAACCTTGGGTTTTACCGCGAATGTAGTCTTCTTCTGTTTCAACACCTTCTAATACGGTGTTGATATTCATGCATTCGGCAAATCGAGACAGACCCAAAATGTAGTCATAACCCACTGAATGATGCGACAGGTTCTGAGATGCGACTTTTATGACATCTATCATGCCGGTTTGTAACAGTTCCCAATGGGCAAATCCTGATCCAAAATCGTCCAATGCCACCCAACCGCCATGGCTTCTGAAGACTTTCAGTAAGTCCAGTGCACTTGAACACAGTGGAGGCATGGATTGGGTTTCGATGATTTCTATGCAGATATGTTGTGGGTCAATGGCCCGAGTTTGCATCAGGTGGGAAAATTTTTGTCTGAAATCACCACTCAACAAACTGTTCGGCATCAAATTGACACTCAGCCTGCGTGGTTTCTCGTTGTGCAGTATATCCGGTAACTGATCAAAAATTTGGATGTCCAAGTCGACTTTTTGTTGTGTATTTAGTGACTTGAAAAATAAGTCAACATTTTGGTAGCCCATCATGTGATTGGGGCGATACAACATTTCAATCCAGTTCTGAGGGCGCTTTTTGTAGTCAACAATCTGCTGATACTGAAAATTCAGTTTCTGGCTGATGGTTGTTTTGAAAGCGGCTAAATTCACAAAAATTCTCAAACATGGTCAATATTGAACAGGTTCATTATAAGCCCAATATTCTGTGGCTGTAAACAAAAAAGTTATATATTCATAAAAAATGGGCGCTGCACCAAGTGCCTTAGACGTTTAAGCTATTGAAAATAATGGAAAAAGCTTTAATGAAAAATTTGTGGTGACCAGTAGATTGATGCCAGCTACGGCAACAAGAGGTGACTTTTAGGGGTTGGTAAGGTAACTAACGATGGCAGCATTGGCTGCTGGTAATTGCATGTTGGTGAGTTTATTGGTGGGTACCCACTGCATCGGCTGCTGTTCTGCGGGTGTAACTTGCGCTTTGAGATTGCGTTCATGAAAAACCAACAATTGCACAGAAACGTTTTCGTAGTCGTGCTCGATGGTCAGGATATGCTGTGGTGAGGAGGGGGTGTAATGGAGTTCTTCCTGGCATTCTCTGGCCAGTGCGTCGCTTGGTGTTTCACCCGCTTCAATTTTACCCCCGGGGAATTCCCAGAATCCCCCAAGGTGTTTTTCTTTGGCCCGCTGTGTCAATAGCACACGACCGTTGCCATCTTCCAGTACCATGACGGCTACCTGGATGGCGGGTTTTGCTGTCAGGTCAGTTTGCCGTGACACTGTTTGTACTTTTTACCCGAACCACATGGGCAGGGATCATTGCGACCAACTTTTTGACCATCCCTGATGAAAGTTTCCACTTTCTTCGGTTCACTTTTGTTTTGTTGCTGGCCTGGAGACTGGTGTTGAAAAGTGACGTTTTGGTCCTCTTTGTGTTCCATGGCTGCCACGTCATCTTCTTCGCGCACTTTGACTCGAGCGATGATGCGGGTGGTTTCGTATTTAATCTTATCCAATAAATCCTTGAATAATTCAAAAGATTCACGCTTGTATTCCTGGATGGGTTGTTTCTGCGCATGTGAGCGCAAACCCACGCCTTGACGCAAATGATCCATCTGGGCGAGGTGTTCTTTCCACAACTGGTCCAGGGTGTTTAGGTAGGCCGCTTTTTCAAAGTGACGCATCACTTCAGCACCCGTCATGGCTTCCTTCTCCTTGAAATACCGATCAATGTGCTCATGGATTTTATCGGTCAAACCATCATCGTCTAGGTTTTCATCACGTTCGAGAATGCGGTTGATGTTGATTTCGATACCGAACTGGTGTGACAACAACATTTCTAGCTGACCGATTTGCCACTGTTCTTCGACACTTTCCAGCGGGATGTGTTGTCTGATGATGTTATCAAACACCTCATCTCTGGCATCGGCAATGTACTCACCAATGTCATCAGATTCTAATAAGTCGGCTCGTTGTTGGTAAATAACCATACGTTGGTCATTGGCGACATCATCATATTCCAACAGCTGTTTACGGATATCAAAGTTGTGTGATTCCACTTTGCGCTGGGCATTTTCAATGATGCGGGTAATCCACTTGTGCTCGATGTACTCATCTTCCTTCATGCCAAAGCGTTTCATGTTGTCCATCATGCGGCTTTGACCAAACACCCGCATGAGGTTGTCTTCCAAGGAGATGTAGAAGCGTGATGATCCCGGGTCACCCTGACGACCAGCACGGCCCCTTAACTGGTTATCAATGCGTCGTGATTCATGCCGTTCGGTACCAATGATGCGCAGACCACCGTTGTCCAGAACCATTTGATGGCGGACTTCCCAGTCTTTCTTGAGCTGTTCTTTTTCGGCATCACTGAGGTTTTCTTTGCCTTCCAGTTCAACAGCCAAATTACCACCCAAAACGATGTCTGTACCCCTACCGGCCATGTTGGTGGCAATGGTGACAGCGCCTGGTAAGCCGGCTTCAGCGACAATCATGGCTTCTCGCTCATGCTGCTTGGCATTCAACACATTGTGTTTGATTTTGCGTTGTTTCAGTTGATTGGATAACAATTCAGAAACTTCGATTGAAGCGGTACCGACCAGCACCGGCTGTTGGCGTTCACAACAGTCCACAATGTCTTCGATGATGGCCTCAAATTTGGCTTTCTGGCTGAAATAAACCAAGTCGCCTTGGTCATCGCGAATCATCGGTTTGTGGGTCGGGATGACAATCACTTCCAGATTGTAAATGGTTTGAAACTCGTAGGCTTCGGTATCGGCTGTACCCGTCATGCCGGACAGTTTGGGATACAAACGGAAGTAGTTTTGGAAGGTGATGGATGCCAGGGTTTGGTTTTCTTTTTGAATGGGCACATTCTCTTTGGCTTCCACGGCCTGATGTAATCCATCCGACCAGCGTCGACCTTCCATGGTGCGCCCAGTGAATTCATCAACGATAACAATTTCGCCGTTGTTGACGATGTAATCGACGTCTTTTTCAAATAAGTGGTGGGCTTTCAAGGCGGCACTGACGTGGTGCATCAATGAAATGTGTTGAGAGTCATAGAGTGAATCATCGGGGCCCATCAGGCCATTCTTTTTCAACAGGTCCTCGGCATTCTGCATGCCTTGTTCTGTCAAAAATACCTGTTTCGACTTTTCATCCACAGAGAAATCACCGTCTGGTTCTGGCATGCTTTGTTTGTTAAGCATGGCCTTACTGATTTCTTTCGGATCGGGTTCCTTGGTTGAGCGTTGCAACAGGGGTACCAGTTTATTGACCCGGTTATACACTTCGGGAGACTCATCGACCTGACCGGAGATGATCAATGGGGTTCTGGCCTCATCAATCAGAATGGAGTCAACTTCATCGATGATGGCGAAGAAGGGTTCACGTTGAACTTTTGCTTCGAGGCTGAAAGCCATGTTGTCACGCAAGAAGTCGAAACCCAACTCATTGTTGGTGGCATAAGTGATGTCACAAGCATAAGCGGCCCTTTTGGCTTCATGGCTTAAACTGGGAATCACCACGCCAACTGTCATGCCCAAAAAGTTGTAAAGCGGTTCCATCCATTTGGCGTCACGGTTAGCCAAGTAGTCATTAACGGTCACCACATGCACGCCCTCTCCAGCCAACGCATTGAGGTAGGCAGGCAAGGTACACATCAAGGTTTTACCTTCACCGGTACGCATTTCTGCAATTTTTCCCCGGTGAATGACAATACCACCAATCAACTGTACATGATAATGTCTCATGCCCATGGTGCGGACCGATGCTTCACGAACCAAAGCAAAAGCTTCAGGTAACAAATCATCCATGCTTTCGCCTGCTGCCAGGCGGTCTTTAAGTTGTTGCGTTTGCTCAGGGAATTCTTCGTCTTTCAGCGCTTGGAATTGAGGCTCCAGATCCTCAATTTTATCTGCAATTTTATCCAGTTTGCGGATGTATCGTTGGTTTCTGCTACCGAAGATTTTGGTGAAAAGGGAATTGTTTGCCATAGTTTTTAAGGTGTTCCGCTCGCTTAATGAGACTATGTGGTCTCAATTGGGAAATATTCAAGTTTCAAGGCAAATTTAATTAATAATTTGCCCAGCTTTCAGGTGTTATTGGCTTATGAATGAATAAACGGTGTGGGATTGATTTTCCGACCGTTTTTCAAAACTTCAAAATGCAGGTGTTCTGATGTGGCTCTGCCGGTTTTACCCATGATGGCAATGGCGTCTCCTGCGCTCACTTTTTGTCCCAATTGGACATTGACCTTATCGGCATGTGCATAGCGTGTCATGTATCCATTGCCATGGTCTATTTCTACCATGTTGCCGTAAGTACTGCGTTTACCAGCCCAGACCACCACGCCATCGGCCGCGGCCAAAATTTTGGAGTTGTAGCCGCCCGAGTAATCAATGCCGGGATGGGTTGATGGTTGTCCGGTAAAGGGATCAATGCGCTTGCCGTAGTAGGAAGAAATCCAGCCTTTTTCCAAGGGAAAAATATGTGGTGTGGCATTTTGATCCAACGATTGTTCATTCAGCAGTTGAGCCAGGATGTTGAAGTTCTCTTGTTGTTTAACAACCGTGTCTTCCAAGTTGAATAAATGGGTATATAAACTTTGTGGGGTGTTGCTGGTGCCAACCAAGCTGGCTTCAGGGCCACCGATACCGGGTGCTTCGGTGAGGTTGAATTCATCTTGATCTATTTCAGCCACCACTGTCAGTTGGCTACCCAAGGCGTTTAAACGGGTGGTTTGGGCCATCAGCTTACCGATTTGCAAAGTCATGGAGTCAATGTCATTTTGAACCGACTTTCTGTGGTCAATCAATTCTTTCTGTCGTAAATCCACCAACGCCTGTAATTCTTTGATCTTTTCATTCTGTTCGCCGTCTGTGGCAAAAGTGTAAGCGCCTACCAGTGAACCCAGGGCGAAAACGGACAGCAGCAAAAATCCGCAGGCTGCCACCACTTTACGTTTAATCTTGCTGTCGCTCAGGGCGTACTGGACGATGCCAGATTTGTCGTGCTTAATGATGGTAAAATTATTCATAAAAAACTTGCTTATCTACGTTTTCAATATTCAAATACACACATGCGCCGTTCCAGCAAAGGGTTCAACACGATCAATGAAAGTATTTCTCAAGATAAATCTTTATCTGGACTCATACAGCGTGCCAATCAACTTAAAAAGTTAAACGATCAACTCCAATTGCGTTTGCCCGCCCAAGTCAGGGGCATGTGCCACCTGGCCAATATCAAGGGCGAAACAGCTGTTTTTATTTGTTATACACAAATGGAAGCCAGCAAAATTCGCATGTACAGCCGAAGCATTTTACAGACAATGCAAGTGGATTTCAAAATTTCTGTCAACAAACTGGCATTAAAAGTCGAATTAAAGGGCTAAGAATGACAAAATTCATTGGCTTTCACAACCCTTTTACTAGACAACGCGTTGTATAGCTTACTTCACGCGCGTGTCGTTGGTAATTTTCAGGGTGGCTTTAACCACTTGGTCTGTAGGCTAGGCAGCCATTCCTTAATGTAAGTTGGATAGCGACAAAAGTGAATGTAGACCCAAGAACATTCTTGCTATAATGCCCCGCTGAATCAAATGGAGTTCCAACATGGACTTAGCATCAAAAATCAACGACGCCTGGGAGGCCAGGTCAGTACTGACCACCGAAGAACTGACACTGCAGTATGGTCAATTTATCAATGCTGCACTGACAGTGCTGGAACAAGGTGAAGCCAGAGTTTCTGAGCCAACCGCCGATGGCTGGCAGGTCAATGAATGGCTGAAAAAAGCTGTGCTGCTGTATTTCACCATCTCAGAAAACCGCGTGATGCCCGGCAGCACCCACAACTACTGGGACAAAGTACCTTGTCGATTTGACAATGCCGACGCGGCTGAATTCAAACAAACCGGTGCCCGTGTGGTGCCACCTGCCACCATCCGCAAAGGTGCCTTTTTAGGCAAAGGCGTGGTGTGCATGCCCTCGTATGTCAACATCGGCGCTTATGTGGATGAAGGCACCATGGTTGATACCTGGGCCACCGTGGGCAGTTGTGCCCAAATTGGTAAAAACGTCCATTTATCCGGCGGCGTCGGAATCGGTGGCGTATTGGAGCCCTTACAAGCGGCGCCCACCATCATTGAAGACAACTGTTTTATTGGCGCCCGCAGTGAAGTGGTGGAAGGGGTGCGCATCGGCAAGGGCAGCGTGATTTCGATGGGTGTTTTCATCGGCCAAAGCACCAAGATTTATGACCGCGAAAAAGATCAAGTGAGTTATGGCTATGTGCCTCCGGGTTCCGTGGTTGTGGCTGGCAGCCTGCCTGCTGACAATGGCAAGTACGCGTTAAACTGTGCTGTGATCGTCAAGCAAGTGGATGAAAAAACCCGAGCCAAAACTTCAATCAACGAATTGCTGCGGTCTTGAATATGGTCATTTACGGTATCAAAAATTGTGACAAAGTCAGACATGCCATGAAGCAGGCACAAGCGGATGGCCACGCTCCGACTTTACATGATTTCAGGGTGGATGGCATCGACTCAGAATTGGTCAGCGCATTTTTGCAAGACCTGACGATGGATGAATTGGTCAACAAAAGAAGCACCACTTGGAAGCAATTGTCAGATGAACAAAAAAACCCAGTGGATGTGGCTTTACTGGTGGCACACCCAACCCTGATCAAACGACCCGTGATTCAGCACAACCAACAATACCGCATCGGCTTATGAGCACCATGGAACCAGAAGTCATCTCATTGGCCAGGCAGTTAATCCGGCTGCCATCTTACACCCCTGATGATGCTGGCTGCCAGCCACTGTTGATGAACCGTTTGGGCGGCCATGGCTTTCAGGGCGAACATCACCGTTTGGGTGAAGTGGATAATGTGTTGATGTGGCACGGCGATGAACCTGGGCCGGCATTGATGTTTTTGGGGCATACCGATGTGGTGCCGCCTGGTGACCTGAAATCTTGGCGTCATGATCCGTTGTCGGCCGAGATTGAAGAGGGTGTGTTGTATGGACGTGGTGTGGCTGACATGAAAGGGTCGGTGGCGGCCATGGTGTTGGCGATGGAAAAATTTGTTGGACAGTATCCAAACCATCCCGGCAAAGTGGGCCTGATGCTCACCAGTGACGAAGAAGGAGAGGCCATTGATGGGGTGCGTAGGTTCATGCCCATGATGGCAGAAAAACACCATTTTGACTGGTGCTTGGTGGGCGAACCCAGCAGTTCAGAATCATTGGGTGACACAGTCAGGGTTGGGCGCCGGGGTTCTTTGCATGCGAACATCACCATCAAGGGCAAACAAGGCCATGTGGCCTATCCGCAAAACGCCAGTAACCCGGTGTTTTTGGCAGGTTCAGCGATTGCTGAAATGGGACAGTTTCAGTGGGATCAGGGCAATGATGATTTCCCACCCACCAGCTTTCAGATTTCTAACATCCATGCGGGCACCGGTGTACCCAACATCATTCCCGGGGTGCTCGAAATCACCGCCAACTTCAGGTACGCACCAGTTTCCACGAAGGCCTCACTGGCCAAACAACTGTCTGCTATCCTCGACAAATACGGACTGGACTATGAGCTGGATTGGGTACTCTCAGGTGAGCCGTTTTACTGTGAAGACGAAACATTCCGTCAAGCCGTGTCTGACTCAATTGCCGCCATCACCGGTATCCGGCCTGAGTTCAACACCGCCGGTGGCACGTCAGATGGCCGTTTTGTGGCACCACATGGTGTGGCCACCATGGAGTTGGGGCCGATTAACAAGACCATTCATCAGGTCAATGAATGCGAAAAAGTCAGTCATCTGGTGCAATTAGAAGGGATTTATCTGGATTTACTCAAACGCCTGTTGTTGAAATGAATACCGGATTGGATCGGCGTTTGTCTGTGGCACCGATGTTGGATTGGACCGACCGCCATTGTCGCTATTTTCATCGTCTGATCTCATCCAAAGTGTTACTTTATACTGAAATGGTGACCACCCCTGCCATCCTGCGAGGAGATGAAGAAAAGCACCTGGGCTTCTCTCCAGAGGAACATCCCGTGGCACTGCAATTGGGTGGCAGTGATCCCGAGGCGTTGGCAGCTTGTGCACGCATTGCCGCAGACCGTGGTTATGCAGAAATCAATTTGAATGTGGGCTGTCCCAGTGATCGCGTACAAAAAGGCCGTTTTGGCGCCTGTTTGATGAAAGAACCCGAGTTGGTGGCCCGTTGTTTCGAAGCCATGCAATCAGCCGTCGACATTCCCGTGACCATCAAGTCGCGCATCGGGGTAGACGATGACGATTCTTATGAATCATTTGCGGCATTTATCGAAACCGTGAAAGCAGCCGGATGCCAGACTTTTATTGTGCATGCCCGCAAAGCCTTGTTAAAGGGTTTGAGTCCCAAACAAAACCGCACGGTGCCACCACTGAAGTACCACTATGTGCATGACCTCAAGGCGGCGCATCCCGACCTGGAAATAATTCTCAATGGTGGTCTTGAATCTGTTGACATGGTGCAACAAGAAATGCAACATATCGACGGGGTGATGATTGGCCGTGCATTTTGGAATGCGCCGTGGCTGATTCACGACATCCATCAACACCTGGAACTGGGCACGGGCTGTGCCAAAAACCGGGACGAGGTGTTGTTGGCATATACCGATTACTGTGCTCAAATGGTGGGACAGGGCCTGAGTTTACACTGGCTCATTCGTCCTATTTTGGGTTTATTTCATGGCTTCCCTGGTAACAAAAAGTGGAAGTCACATTTAGTCACTGAGGCACCCAGGAATCCTACCGATGTGGGTGTCATCACAGCAGCAAGAGAGTGGGTGAAAGATGTTAGTTAAAAACATTGCGGACTTCAAAAAAGTCCAGGAACTGAAAAAATTCAACGTCAAACAAGAAGTGGCCATGAAAGCTGCATTCATGGTTTCGCCGGTGGGGTTCTCATTGAATGAACAAACCGCCCAGGACAATGAATACATGCAGATGGACCAGAAAGTCGATGAGAAGCTGGCGATCTACCAACAAATGCACCTGGCCCGCACATTGACCGATTTTGGCATCCCGGTGGTGACCTTTCCGGGTTCAGAAGACACCCCAGATGCGGTGTTTCCCAACAACGCTTTTGCCACCAACCATTACCGCCGCTACATTGTCGGTTCCATGCGTTACCCTAACCGCCAACTGGAAACCCAACGCCGCGATATCCGTAAGTTTTTCAACGGTGTATTGGGTTATGAAGAGTATGAAATTGAACACCACCGAGCAATAGCTGAGCTGACCGGTGTGTTGGTTCCTGATAGAGGCAGAAACGTGGGCTTTATTGGCATGACTGAACGGGTTGATGAGGCTGGTGCCGTGGAATTGGATGAAGGTTTTCAATTGGACCTGACCTTTCAGTTTGACTTGGCCGAAGGCGAATACCACACCAACGTGGTGATGGCTTGTTTGGCCAGTGTCGGTTGTGTGTTACACAAGGAGTCTTTTGCTGACCCCGATGTGGTGCAAGCCATTGATGATTTTTATGATGGTCATGTGTTGTACTTGTCTGATGAGGAAAAAATGGCTTTCTGTGGTAACTGTATTTCAATCACAGAGCGTGATGTGTTGTTCAGCCAAACGGCTTTTGATACTTTGTCGGCGTCATCGAAGAAGACTTTGACGAATTGGGGGCTGGATATCCACGGTGTCGACGTTTCCGAACTGGAAAAAGCAGGTGGATCACTCCGATGCATGATCGGTGAAATCTTCTGAGGACGATTTTGGTGGTGAATCTCTGCGTTGGGCTTAGATTTTAGGACGGTCACGCACACTGATGTGCGCTTCCGCCTCTAAAACCACGCCCGCCTTGACCTTCACCACCAAACCCGCCCTCAGGCATATGAATTGTCATCCCGAGTAAGCGCAGCGCATCGAGGGACCTCCTAACGCTGTCGATATGTAAAAAAAAAGAACGTCATTGCGACGACTGCATGGATGCAGGAGGTAGAGCAACGCGACGCGGCAATACCCAAGGGGCAGGCCCCCTCCCGAGGCCACCGCAATCTAACTAATCAAACACAACTCCAGCTTCAAGAGATCTTTCGCTTACATCCATGAAGGCAAGATTTAAGATACAAGGGACCTCCCAAAGCTTTCGAGATCTCAATTCACAGCTTTATTTAAGATCATTTCAAATTTAGGAGATTGCTTCGCTGCGCTCGCAATGACTGAAAGAAAAGTGGAACATCTTTGCGAAGCTGCATATCAGCTGTGGCCCCTTCATAATCCTGCGGCAAGCTCCCAAGCGGCAGACCCCCTCCCAACGCTGTCGATATGTAAAAAAACAGAACGTCATTGCGAGGGAGGAACGACCGCGGCAATCTCCCAAGTAGCAGATCCTCTCCCAAAGCTGCGGCTGTAATCAATAAGATTCAAAGGAAAGCTGCTGAGCAGCTTGACCCGCCGAGTCGGTTGGTGAGTGAAACGAATCAGAGACGAAGAGCGCGAAGTTGATTGACATGCTCGCCGCGGCCGCTTTCACTTTTGTCTGGGACAAAAGTGAATGAAGTCCCAAGAGCATTCCGTATATACTTTCGGCTGCTGTGTTTTCAGCTTTACCATTTTCTTTCGAGTGGCTAAGATAGCCTGTCGAATATGCTGAGTGGGTATTCAGTTTTAACAAGAAAAGCTGGTTGAGCAAGGCACGATATTTTTACCAACAAAACAAAAAAAGAGAACGCTTATGGATTTTATCGCATCACAAAGAGACATGAATAACGCTTATTTGGGCGGGGCCACTGGCGTGCTGGCATCGGGTTTGATTTGGGGAATGGCTGGCGTTATCGCTGTGCTTGTATCAAATATTGCGAGTATGCTCGCGCTTTTTTTTGGCGGCATGTTGATTTTTCCGCTGTCCGTGGTTTTTTCTAAACTGGCGAAACGCACGGGTAAACATGCGCAGAACAATGCGCTCAAGCACTTGGCCATTGAAAATCTGGGGGTGTTGTTTGTCGGTTTGTTTTTGGCGTTTGTCGTGGCCCAAGTGAACAGCAATTTCTTTTATCCAATCATGCTGCTGTCGATTGGGGCCCGTTATCTGATGTTTCAAACGCTGTACGGGTTAACGGCGTATTGGTTGTTGGGTGGCGTGCTGATTCTGGCAGGAGCCTTGGTGTTGGTCTTTCAGCTACCCTTTGTCTACGGCGCCTTCATTGGCAGTGCCATAGAAATGGTATTCTCATTGATGGTGTACAAGCAAAGCCAAGCAGCTTTTTCAGCTACTGCGGCACATAGCTAAAGCGTATAGTTTGTATAATGCAGTTGCAATGAAACGATTTTAATAGCGCGAAAGATTGTTGGAAGATTGCCACGTCACTGCGTTCCTCGCAATGACCGCATGAAGAGCTTTTCTAAATTTTCAAAACAGGTCAACCATGTTTTGATAAGCTAATCATCTAAATCCTATAGGCACGGCAGCGATGCTGCTGCGACAAGTTACTACTTCAATTTAGTTAATCAAAACCAGCCAATAATCGCGCCCATCAGGGTCAGGGCCAGGGTGGAATAGCCGGCGTTGATCATCAAAATTTTCAGACCACGGCCTTCGAAGGCGTAATGGATGCCCATAAAGGTGGTGACAAAGCCCAAGCCAACGAAAAAGCCGGTCATGGCACCTCGATGTAAGTCAGCATCCGCTTCAATGAACAGAGCCAGCATGATGGCAGCCAGCAAGGTCCACAAGATGGCTTTGCCGAACACTTTGCCGGGGTGACGTTGGTTGATTTGTTCTTCGGAAAAGCCAAAGGCTTGGAGCCAAGGTTTGCTGAACAGTGGGCCGTACCAAATACCGCCAAGCACAAAAGCCGCTGCGGTAGCAATCAGGATGGCCAGCCAGTTGAGTTGGGCCAAGTCAAAATGAATGTGCATGATAAGTTCCTCGTGGTTATTAAGAAGTGGCTTCTAAGTCTTCGCTGTAAACCACGACTTGGTTGCGGCCGGTGGTTTTGGCTTCGTAGAGCGCTTTGTCCGCCTCGTCTATCAGTTTGAACACCGCTTTGGCAGAGTTGATTTGGTGGCGGTCTTTGCTGAAAGCCACGCCAATGGATACGGTGGTTTTCTCTTCTTGGTTGGCGGTGTGGCTGCGGATGTTTTCAGCCGCCATCAAGGCGTACTGTTCGTCGGTGTTGGGCATGATGATGAGAAATTCCTCACCGCCGTAACGGGCCGTCAGGTCTTGTTTGCGTTTGATGCGGGTGATCAGGCTTTTGGCAAATTTCTCCAGTAATTGGTCACCGGCCAAATGCCCATAGGTGTCGTTGTACTTTTTGAAGTGATCCATATCCATCATGATCACAGTGATGTCTTTGACGCGGTTATCAATCAAGTCATTGATGAATTGGTCGAGGAACAAGCGGTTGGACAAGCCCGTCAGGGGGTCTTGGTGGGCCAGGTCTTGCAATGCTTCGTTGGCCAGTTTCAAGGCATGGGTTTTTTCGTTGATGATGGCTTTCAAAGCCTTTTTCTGTTCTTCGTGCTTGCGTTCACGCCACATCAAAAACAGTTTGAAAATCAGCAACAACAGCACCAGAGCACACAATAACCACGCGGCTTTCGCCAGCGGTGTCAGGTACCACTGGGGTTCGATATTGAATGACAGCTGCGGGCTGTTGTGGGTGTGGCCATTGACGTCTTTGGCGATGACTTCAAAGGCGTAATTACCTGCAGGCAGTTCCAGAAAGCTGGCTTGTGTATTGCGGCTGAATGGTGACCACTGGTCGTTGTGACCCAGCAGCCGGTATTGGTATTCGGTGGCGCCTTGGTTCTTGATGTCGGTGAAGGTGTATTCAATGGTCAAACCGCCCACGTCGGCCCCCATGGTAAAGGGACTGGTACTGACCACCGGAAAATCCACTGGACTGGAGCCATCTTTGGGTGTTAATGAGGCGGCGGTGATCATCATTTTGCCGCTGACTTCTTCGGCGACATGGCGTTGGTCAAATAAGTAACTCAGGATGACACTGTTGGATGATATTTTGACTTGGTCAGCCAAAAACTCAACATCATAAATCCCACCTTGCAAGTAATCGGTGGCATCAATCACTTGCCACTGCTGGTCATCATTTAATATAAACAGTTGGGTGCTGCTGTGAGCCCAAACCTGACCATCTGGGTTGGTGCCCATACCTGATATGTCTTTGGGAGAGACCAATTGTTGCAAACCATCCAGGTCGGAGGGTTGTAGTTCATTGTTGGTGAATTGATAAAACTTTTCTTGGGTCACGCCGATAACAGAATTGTTGGGGCCGGGGTACAGCACTAACTGACTGATTTCTTTGGCCGACATGCCCGCTTGATGATGCATCTCGACCGTGGCTTCCACAGCATTGAGCTCATCATTCAACACCACCTTGAAAAAGCGCCCCTCGACGGTGGTGATTAATAAGGTGTCAGCGGTCAATTCGATGACACTGTTTGGTTTGCCTGGAGCCACCACCCAGTCACGCCATTGTTCACCTTCACGCAACAGCACGCGGGTATCCAACTCGGTGAGCATATAAATTTGATTGGGATGGTATTGGGAAGCCAGAAAATCTCTGGGATAGATGATGTCAGTTAACTGGGTGCGTTCGCCATCTCGGGTCACCAGGTAAGCATAATGCGATTCGGCAAACAGCATTTCCTCTGCATTCAACGGGAAGACTTTCCAGGCTTCTTGGTGGGTCCAATCCAGGGTTTTGAAGTTATTGCCGACGCCTGCTTGTTGTTGAGGCAATTCCAAAAACACCCCAGCCCGTGAGGTGGCATACAATTGGTCATTCCAGATGGCCAGGTCGAAAATGTCACTGCTCAATCCTGAGCTCGGGCCTTGAATGCGCCAAGGGCTGGGCCACGTGAGGTGGTAAATAGTGAAGTTGGATAAGATCAACAAACCGCCATCATTGGCTTTGATGATGGATGAAATCCAATCGTTAGAGAGTTGAAATGATTGGGCCGTGAAAGTATTGAAATCCAGGAAGGTCAAACCGCCGTCTTTACCACCCATAATGACTTGATTGTTTGCCAATGCCAGAGAATCAGAAAAACTGCCCAAGGGTGGTAAGTTGGCATCAAAATCGATGCCTTTGATTTGCTGGCCATCAATCAAGCGCCAGTTATCAGATTGTGAGTGGATGAAAATGTTTTGGTTATCCAGCGCTTGGAAATCATAAATCAAGCTGTTGTCTTCCAACTCAATGGGGCTGTCGACCCACAGGCCATCGGAAAGGTATTTCATGCCTTCAGAACGGTCTTGTAAAAGCACCTGATCCTGATGGCATATCACATCACCCAGTTTGCCATTGAATGACCAGGATGAAATGTTACCGGTTTTGGGGTCGTACTGGTAAATGTGGTTTAAGGCTTTGAAATAAATCAGCTCCTGACAGCTGGCAATGCTCCAAATGCTGGCAAAATTGATGGGGTTTTTGGTCGGGGTCAAATCAATGAATTCATAAGCGCCGAGCTCATTTCGGTTAACGTAACCAAAAAAATTAAAACCACCCACATAGACCCGTCCTTGCTTATCGACAAATAACTTTCGGGTCAAAATGGTGTTAGGAATTAACACGGTGTCCCAGCGGTTGCCATCGAATATTTTCAACCCACGGTCATAGGTGAGGTAGATGACATTGTTGTGGTCTTGAGCCATATCAAAGTAGGTGATGTAAGGCTCAGATGGGACATTGATTTTGGTCAGTGGCGGTGTGCCAACGATGGTGGCCTGAGCAGATGACTGAATCAAAAACAGACCCAGCAGTGCCCAAATGAATGGTTTGATCAACGCGAAATTCAGCACGGTTCCCCTTTTTGTTTGATGTTGGAATGACTTGATGTCAGCCCATTTGTTCAATACAGGATACCAGAAATTGAATTTCTGTTGACCAATTTTTTGTGGGATACAAACAATCAAACTGCCTGTGCCAGTGATTCCCTGCAGGATATCGCCCTTCAGTACAATGCCTGAGAAAAGATTCAACAACACCAGCCCCAAAACGACAAAAAATGTCATCTCGAGCACGCAAACGGTCATCCCGAGGCCAGGTAATTGAATGATGGCGGTTTGGACGGAGTCCAAGACGACTCCAAGGGTGGAGGAGTTAGAATCGAGACTGGATCAAAGATCGAAGACTTCTTGAAATGCCGTAGGCCGAAAGCGCAGCGCATCGAGGGACCTCCTAACGCACGCGGAATGTGAATAAATAGAACGTCATTGCGAGCGCAGCGCGGCAATCTCCAAAGTGGCAGACCCTCTCCCAAAGCTGCCATAATCTTAGTATCCGAGGACAACTCCAACTTCAGGAGATCTCTCGCCTACATGGACAATCAATGTTCCTGACATGATTCTGCATTCCCCACTTCCATGTGGGTCAAGTAGGTGTGCCGTGCGAGCAGGGACACGGAAACGGCCGACTCCACTTCGTTGCGCTCAAGATGACAAAATCCTGTCATCCCGAGCGAAGCCGAGGGACCTCCTTTCGCAGCCGTCATCCCTGATCCCCAACACACCCCTCAATCCCCTCTCAAGAGGGGAGGTGGCTCATCAGTGTTGCTGAGAAGTAAGCCCTTATATTTAATTAATCTCGTACCAGTCGATTCATCAATTGAACTTTGATTAAAAATCTAACGGATAACAGTGCATTTGTGCATCTTTAACCGCTAATAACCTGCTATTGATGCATGAAGAAAATTTCAACTTAGCATAAAATCAATCACTTATGATATTATCATGGTTTTTTGAGTGCACTTTTAACCGGTAAATTAGATGTTTGATGGCAATAATGCACTATTAATAAATTGTTCGGCATCACAGTAGTAATGCACCATCCTGAAGAACACATCAACGACATTGATAAGCAAATATCAGCAGTGACCGGACAATACTTATCTGGATACACTTGCTTTGAATATATTGCAGATGATGGGCAATCAGATAGGTGGGATGATATGCCGTTGCAGTTATTCTTTGATGGTCCTATGCCGTTATCGATTGCCTGGTCCCACTTTGATAATCTGTGGTGCAAAATCGGCACTGAACTACCATTCGATCCAGGTGAAAATTACAGAAAATGCAATAATCATGGCATACGCGAAGTTGAACCATTAATCGGTCAAAAGATTTGTTCGTTTTATTTAGGAAAGGGGCAAATGACCATTGAAGACCGTGATGTGGAAATCTGGACTAGGCTACTTCTTTGCTTTGAGGGCGGGCAGTACCTTGAAATATACAACAAGTTAGATGAGAATGGATATATGCACCATAAACAAATGCCTAACGGTGACTGGATAAATGCCGAACAAGTCGCCCAAAGGGACGACGCTTCGCGGCGCCCCTTGGCTTAGGCGTTAGGCGTAAAAAAATATGAGGCATCCTACGAGAGCTGCAATCGATAAATTTAATGAGTTACTTGGTTTGGTTGAGCAGCCATATATGCAAGATTGGGAGGTCGAGTGTGCTGACCCGGGTAGAGTTGATGAGTTTATAAATTGCTACCGAGTTAATGCCGATACTGACGATGAACGTTTTACACTAATGTCGTTGATTCTAGGCTCGTTTGAAGAATTCCACGGGTTGAACACCCCAGATGATTCAACTTGGGAAATAATAAAGTCTATTCTCGAAGAAGAGAGAGAGCTTCATAAAGACCATATTGAATACTATTCATGTTGGGAAACGGAAGATGAGGAAGAATGGTTTCCTATTACTACTTTAATAAGGAGTGTTTGTCAGTGAATCTTAAGTACAGCGGTGCCTTGCCTAACAAGCGCCAGCAAACCGATATTTATTCCGGTGCTTGCTTTTTGTTCGCTGCGCTTTTAACAAAAATCAATCCCCTCCATAAATACGGTTGTGGCGGGCGTTAAACAAAAACGGGCCCAACAGGCCCGTTTTAATTTATCGCATCAAACCCTTTAGGCTTCGCGGCTGGCGCGTTTGCGTTCGTGTTCCAGCAAATGGCGTTTGCGGATGCGGATTTCATCGGGGGTCACTTCAACCAGTTCGTCGTCTTCAATGAATTCCATGGATTGTTCCAGGGTCATTTGAATCGGAGTCACCAGGTTGATGGCGTCGTCTTTGCCTGAGGCACGGACGTTGGTCAACTGTTTGCCTTTCAATGGATTCACGGTCAAGTCATTGTCGCGTGAATGGATGCCGACAATCTGACCTTCGTACACTTCGACATTGGCATTGATCAGCATGCGGCCACGTTCTTGCAAGTTGAACAGTGCGAAGCCCAGGGCTTTGCCGGTGCCATTGGAAATCAGAACGCCGTTTTTGCGGCTGCGTTCAATGGTGTTTAATTTGCGACCGTAGTGATCGAATACGTGAGTCAGGATACCTGAGCCTGAAGTGGTGGTTTTGAATTCGGACTGGTAACCGATCAAACCACGGGCTGGAATGATAAAGGTCATGCGCACCCGACCGGTGTCATCTGGCACGATGTCTTTCACTTCGGCGCGACGGCCCAACAACTGTTCCATCACTGAACCTTGGTGTTCTTGTTCAATATCAACCACCAGGTCTTCATAAGGCTCACAGAGTTCACCGTCGATTTCACGGTAAATCACTTGCGGTCTGGAAATCGCCAGTTCGAAACCTTCGCGGCGCATGGTTTCAATCAATACCGACAAATGCAGTTCGCCGCGGCCAGAGACTTTGAATTGGTCTGAGTTTTCGGTGTCTTCAACACGCAAGGCCACGTTGTAGGTGGTTTCACGCTCCAGGCGGTCACGGATTTGGCGTGAGGTCAGGAATTTGCCGCTCTTACCGGCAAACGGTGAATCATTGACACAGAACAACATCGAAATGGTGGGCTCATCCACCGTCAATGGTGGCAGCGCTTCTACATTGTCGCGGTCACACAAGGTGTCCGAAATGCCGATGCCATCGATGCCTGAAATGGCCACGATGTCGCCAGCTGATGCTTGGTCAACTTCGATGCGTTCCAATCCTTTGAAGCCAAAGATTTTCAAGATGCGGCCGTTGCGGGTTTGGCCTTCGGCATCAACCACCGTCACTGGCGTGTTGGTTTTGACTGTGCCCTTTTTGATGCGACCGATACCAATCAAGCCCAGGAAGCTGTTGTAGTCCAAAGTAGAAACCTGCATTTGAAATGGCGCATTCACATCCACATCTGGTGGGCTGACCTTTTGGGTGATGGTTTCAAACAAGGGGCGCATGTCGCCTTCGCGGTTTTCATCGTCTTCAGAAGCATAGCCATTGATGGCTGAGGCATAAATGATGGGGAAGTCCAACTGTTCATCGGTGGCACCCAAAGAATCGAACAAATCAAACGTCTGGTCAATCACCCATTGGATGCGGGCACCGTCGCGATCTACCTTATTAACCACAACCACGGGTGTGAAACCCATCTCGAAAGCTTTTTGGGTCACAAAGCGGGTTTGTGGCATGGGGCCGTCAACGGCATCAACCAGTAGCAATACAGAGTCAACCATACTTAACACACGCTCTACTTCGCCACCAAAGTCGGCATGGCCTGGGGTGTCGACGATGTTGATTTTGAAGCCTTCCCATTCAATGGAGGTGTTCTTCGACAGGATGGTGATGCCGCGTTCCTTTTCCAGGTCATTGGAATCCATTAAACGGTTAGGGTCATCGGCGCGGTCGCCCAGGGTGCCGGATTGTTTCAGCAGTTCATCAACCAGGGTGGTTTTACCGTGGTCAACGTGGGCAATGATGGCGATGTTTCTGATTTTTTCGGTAGACATGTTGGCTGCCAGGCTTTAAAAGGCGCGCATTATAGCGTATACCCATGGTAGAAAGGCTGTTTTCACCCGATATAATGGTTAAATTCGTGATTTGTGACTTCCAGCAGGCTTGTGTTGGGTAGAATTGAACCCATAAAGGGCTCAGTTGTCTGATACGTCAGGCTTTGAAATTTGTTGTATGAGGTAGTTTTCCATGAAAAGAGTTTTGTTATTTGTCGCCACCAACATCGCCATTCTGGCGGTCATAACAATTGTGATGCGGCTGTTTGGTTTTGACCATTACCTGACTGAAAATGGTCTGGATTATCGGGCCCTGGCGGTGTTTTCACTGTTGTGGGGTTCGGTGGGTTCCTTTATCTCATTGGCCATTTCCAAATGGGTAGCCAAGAAATCCATGGGTGTACAAGTCATTGAACAGCCTCGCAATGCCGATGAGCAGTGGTTAGTTGATACGGTCAAGCGCCAGGCCCAAGAGGCCGGTATTGGCATGCCGGAAGTGGGCGTGTTTCAATCACCCAGCCCCAATGCTTTTGCAACAGGCATGAAGAAAAACGACGCCCTGGTGGCGGTCAGCACCGGCTTGTTACAAACCATGGACCGCAATGAAGTAGAGGCGGTGTTGGGTCATGAAGTGGCGCATGTGGCCAATGGCGATATGGTGACCATGGCTTTGTTGCAAGGCGTACTGAATGCTTTCGTGATTTTCTTTTCTCGCATCATTGGTTATGCCATTGCTGCCGCTTCACGTGACTCGCGTGGTGGCGGCTACACCATGGGTTCATTTATCGGCACCCTGATTGCGCAGATAGTGTTGGGATTTCTGGCAGCGATCATCGTTAATGCCTTCTCCAGGTGGCGTGAGTTTCATGCCGATGAAGGTGGTGCCCGATTGGCTGGAAACCAGAACATGATCAATGCCTTGAAAGCTTTGCAACGCAGCTCCAGAACTGAAAAACTGGAAGGCGAGTTTGCCGCCTTTGGTATTTCCGGTGGTAAAGCCACTTTGGCTAAATTATTCTCAACTCATCCTCCATTAGAAGAGCGCATTGCAGCACTGGAAAATGCCCAATACCAACGCAACGGTGTGATCAGTTAACCGACCTCTTGTAAAACCCTGAAAAAGCCGGCTTCATGCCGGCTTTTTTGATGGCATCAATTTACAGCAGGTTGTAAAATTCAAAACCTCTATCAGAATAGCGATGTTTATGAAAACCAATTCACTTTTGCTGTTAATCTTCTTCTTGGCGGCCTGCCAACACCATCAGGCAAACCTGATCAAGGTGACTGCCGACATGGAAACAGATGCGGTTGACGCCGATGGTGATGCTGCCGATGACCCCGCCTTATGGGTCCATCCAACCGATCCGGAACAAAGCCTGGTGTTGGGCACGCACAAGCACATGGGCTTGTACAGTTATGACCTGAATGGCAACATGAAACAATTTTTACGTGTTGGCCGACTGAACAATGTGGACGTCCGACAGCAGGTGTTGTTGCGGGATACGTTGGTGGACGTGGTGGCGGCATCGAATCGCACCAACAATGCGATCACCTTATTTTATGTGAGACCCGAAGGCATCATTAAGCCATGGAGTCGAGCCACAGCAGAAGTTTCTGCGTTGGATGAAGTGTATGGTTTCTGTTTGGGTGTGGTCGATCAGGATTTGATCTTTGTGGTGACCGGTCGTTCAGGTGATGCTGAAATTTATCGTTTTGTGGAAGACAACCAAACCGTGATTCGCACCCGCACACTGCACATCCCCAGTAAATCAGAAGGTTGTGTGGTTGATGACGAAACCGGTGACATTTACATTGCTGAAGAAGCTGCCGGTATATGGCGATTTAATTACCAGGATGAACACAGCAGCGAGCTGATAATCGCAGTAGACAACAAGCATTTGGAGCCCGATGTGGAAGGTTTGGCACTGCTGCGACACCAGGGCGAAAAGCTGTTGGTGGTGTCATCTCAAGGTAACAGCCAGTTTCCAGTTTACAGGCTGTCAGATAATGTTTACATCAAGTCAGTTGTCATCACTGACAGTGAGGAACATGACGGTGTTACTGGCACTGATGGCATTGCAGTGAACCAAAGCCTGTCGACCACCAACTACCCGGCCGGTGTCTTCGTCATTCAAGACGATATCAACACACAGCCGGATGATGCCCAAAATTTTAAATTAGTGAACCTGCAAAAAATCTTGGACCAACTTTAAGTCTTTCAAGTAGGCAATGCCCACTTAACTGCCTTGAGGTAATTCAAACGAATTTTGAAAGATCACGTCGCTGATGGATCGACTGATGGTGACCGTTACCGGTGCCGAAGTGTCTACGCCGCCGTTATCGGTGCCGCCGTTATCAATCAACTGAATCAGCAATTCAACTGTGCCTTCAGCTTGGTTGGATACCTCGAAAGAGAAGGTGCCCGTTTGGGCGTTGATGTTGGGTTGCTGGGAAAAGAAACTGGCATCGCCGCTTTGGAAGGTGATGTCAAACAACAAGCCTTGGTGGGCCTCATTGGCAGCTCCGGCATCGATGTCAGTGGCCCAATCCTCGTAGTTAATCGATTGGGTGATGTTGGTGAAAGAAAACACCCCGGCGCCAGACTGGGTGAAAGTGGGGGCATCATTGACGGCTAAAACCTCTATCACAGCTTGTGCGGTGTCATGGTTGTGGCGGTCTGATACCGTGTAATCAAAAAAAGTCACCCCATGACTGTCAGTTGCTGGTGTGTAACTGAGCGAACCGTCTGCCAGCAACTCAACCAAACCAGGGTCCAGCATGTCATTGCTGTCAGGCACAAGGGCACCGGCATTCAACACCCACAAATTGTCATCATCCACATCATTCCAAAGTAAGGTGTTGTCATTGTCATCACCTGGGGTGGTTTGGCCATCATGATCAGACAGCACCAAGACGTGGTCTTCCAACACGGTGTACTGGTCATCAGCGGCAGTCGGCATGGGGTTTTGATTGATGGCATCGAGTTCGTAAGCACCGATGTCACATCCATCAGCCAAATCAGCCACACTATTATCATCGATGATTCGGATGCCATTTAACTCGTGGTTAAAGCCCCGCTGATCGGTCACAGCATTGCTGCATTTGCCTTGGTCGATTAAAGGTGAACCTGCCTCAATGGCTCGGGTCAGGGTGGGACCGCCGTTGTCATCGATTACTGCCAGGTCGGGCAGACCGATGGCTGGAGCCACCAAGTCATTGTTGGCATTGGGCATGCCAATGGGAAAGTCACTGCTGATGCCTGGGTTGCCGTTGGTGTAATTGTGACCAAAGCTATTGAATACGCCTGATAAATTGGGCCGACTGGTGGTTGAATGGTCGAGGTTTCTGGCGATCACGTTGTTGAATAAATTGACTGGGTCTTTGGCGGTTGAGAATATGCCGCCACCGGCAGAGCCAGTATCAGACATGTTGGCATCTGCGGTGTTGCCTGTGATGGTGTTGTGTTTGATGTTGACGAGCGAATAGTCATCAGGGAACCCAGGTCCTCCCACGGCAATGGCACCACCGGCACCATGCGCCAAGTTGCCATCAAATGTGCTGCTGTCGATGGTCAATGAAGAGACCGCAGCCGGCGCGGAAGACAGCATCCAAATGGCCCCACCGATGCCGTCGCCAGATGGCAAGGGTGCGGTCATGTTTTGGGCTTGGTTGTTCACAAAAGTGGATTGCTGAATCACCACATTTTGATAGGCTCCAATGAAAATGGCGCCACCGCCACCGGTGTTGCCATTGGCTTGTTCTACTGACCCCGAAGACGCATTATCATAAAATTCTGACTGTGAAATGGTGATGTGGTTGTTGGTTGTGCCCCCATAGCCTATGGTTATGGCGCCACCAGAGTATTCGGCATAATTGTTGGTGAAACGCACCCGTTCTATCAACAAACTGGAATTTGATAACGACACCATCATCGCCCCACCTGAACTGTCGGGAACCGGTCCTACGCCGGCATAGCCACCGGTGATTGTGAGGTCAGAAAGGGTGTGGTTTTGGTTGGGTATGGTACTGAATTCTATAACGCGATCAATTCCAATGCCTGCCAAGGTCAGCAGGTCTTTGTGTGGCCCTTCAATGTGCATGGATTCAACGATTTGCAAAGGTGTTTCAATGACCACCGTGGCCGGCAACAAGGACAATTCGAATTGGATGGTATCAATCACTGGACTGGGTTCGCCAGCCACACATTCACCGGCGGTGCTGCCAGAAGTGAGGTTGCTGTTACTGGCGATCACCGCTTCCTGTAGGGTACAGAAACCATCATCTTGAATGGTATTAATGCCAGAAGCGCTGTTGACGGTGATGACTGCCGAATTTCCTGCGTTGCTCAATGTCAACAGAGTGAATAATGTGATCCAAGGGTAAATTTTAAACATGGCAAGTGACCTCAATTTAAATGATGGGTTCAGCTTAGGTCATGTTGCGAAAAAAACCCTTTCGCCATCCTGATTTAATCCTGAATTTAAGCGAATTCAGAATGTAATCATGTTCAAGACAGTATGTTTTGTGGCGGTTTGGTTATCTTAAGGGTTTTTAATTGAGGTATGAATCATGCACCCTAAGTTTTCAGTTTATGTTTTGATTTTGCTGTTGTGTTGGTCCAACCACAGTTGGTCACAAGCCATTTCTTGGTTGTCACAACCACAACATGAAATGGGTTTGGTGGCCAATGGGGGAATTAAAGATCAAAAATTGTCAGCCAACGGGCGTTACCTCACCTTCATCAGTACAGCGGGGAACCTGATGCCTGGTGATACCAATTATGGAGATGATATCTACCACAAAGATTTGGTATCCGGAGAAATTAAACGGGTGACCGAATTAGGTAATGGTCAGATTATCAATAACACTTATTTGCTTGATTTTTCATCAGCCAGTGACGACGGTCGGTATGTGAGTTTTATCGCCAATGCCGATAATTTGCCAATGGCTAACGGTGATTACATCCTTTATTTAAAAGACCTACAAACCGGTGTGCTATCAGCGGACAGTGTATCGGTCGATGGTCAGACAGTTTATCCAGTCTCAGTTGCAATAGATGGCACCTTGTCGCAATCTGCAGATGGTCGCTACGTGGCTTTTGCCAGTGTTGCTGATATTGTAAACAATCCTGGCCTCACTAAAAACGTGTTTCGTAAAGATCGACAAAACAACAGCTATCAATTGGTCAGTGTGACTCATACCGGCGATGCTGCTGGCACAGCCAGCTTAGAGGACATGTCTGCCAATGGCCAGTACATCACTTTCAACAGTGCTGGTGAAGTGCTACCAACCAGCCCCAACCCCGCTTTTACCACCAACTACCTGCGCGATATGAACTTTGGTAACACCGTGATGTATCATCGTGATACCAACCAGTCGCCGGTTATTGGGCATTACATCATCAGTGCTGTGTCTGATCAGGGTACGGTGGCATTTTGCTCTGCGGCAGACAATCTCATCGCCAATGATAACAACGCACTGTTGGATTTGTTTGTCTATGAAGGCGGTGCCATCACCCGTGCCAGTTTAACCAGCACACAAAATGAAATCACCGATGCCGGTTGTGGTGCTTATTATCTCAAACGAGACGTAGAAATCAGTGCAGATGGTCAGTACATCGGCTTTCTCCATTCATCCAATCAATTAACTGCCGAAGACAATTTAGGCAAGGTCCAAGCTTATAGGTTAAATCGTGGAACGGCGCAAACAGTGATGATTTCCAAAAATGATGTCCAGGAGGCGGCCAATAAAGATGTTGTTTTGCTGAGTTTCTCAAGCAATGGCTTAAGAGCGAGTTTGGTCAGTGCGGCAACGTCATTACCACACCCAGCCCCTACCATGATTCACCGAAATATTTATATGTATAACCACAATACCGGCAACATCACGGGCGTGGCGTTGGCTGAACTGCCAGTCAGCCATTGGCTAGCAGGTGCTGTTAAACCGCTGATGACAGGTGACATGAGTCAGGTCGTGTTCAGTACTTTGGCACCCAATGCGTTTGATGAAAATGAGGTTAATGACAGCAACGACTTATACATTTACGATATGGCAACCAAAACCAATTCTCGCGTGGCCACCCATGTTTTATCTGATAGTCATGATGTCTCAGATAACGGCCGTTATCTGGTTTTTGTCAGTGATCGTTTTCAGCCTTTAAGCTCAATTGAATTGGGCGCTGAGTATGTGTTTTTGTATGACAGTCAAACCGATCAATACAGTCAAATAGCAGAAGGAAACTCACCCAAAGTCAATGATTCAGGCTGGGTGGTTTTTGTATCTGAAGATGATGGCTTGAGTCCCGATGATGACAATGGTTTCAGTGATATTTACTTATATCAAAGTGATAATCAAAGCATTTCATTGGTCACAGTGGGCCATGATGGCAGTGCTGCAAATTTCTTCAGCAGCAGCCCCGATATCGGCGGCATAGGCGTCTCCACCTGGTTGGTGTTTTTATCCCACGCAGATAATTTGATAGTGGACGATATTGAAGGTGAGGAAGATGTGTTTATACAAAACTGGGGCCAGGGTCCGATCGTCAGAATATCTGAAAACTCATTAGGTGAAGGACAGAATAGTGGTGGTTCAAATGTTGCAATTGCTGCCAATACCCAAACCATCGTGTTTGATTCATTTGCTCAAAATCTGACCGCCGATACCCACCTGTATTACTCAAAACAAATCTATGTGTATGACCGCATTAATAACCAGTTAGAGTTAATTTCCTTGAACGATGATGGCTTTCCTCATGATGGTAATTTGTTTTCCCAAAGTTTATCAGTTTCTGCCACGGGTCGTTACATAGGCTTTGGTACGGTGGGTTTTTTTGGCAACGATGCCAATGAAAACAGCGAAGGTGGCATATATTTGTATGATCAAGTCACCCAAAGCAGGCAGCGAATTTCTCAATTTTTAAATGGTGACAGCCTGCCCGGTGGCAGTTTGCATGGGGATGTACAAGCCGATGAATCACACAACCCACCGTTGGTCAGTGTGTTGTTCACTAACCCTGGTGACCTGTTGGATCCAGCCCCCAATAGCGCTTATGATCAAATCATGTTGTACCAACAGGGTGGTCCTGGTGTGGATTTAAGCATGCAAGTCACTGGTGCCGGCTCCGTGTCGGGAAATTTGGGTTATTTCTGTCAAGGCAGCTGTGAAAACACCTACGACTTGGGCACCACCCTGAATTTGTTGGCGATTGCCGACCAAGGGGCCAGTTTTTTGGGTTGGAGTGGCGACGTCTGTCTGGACAACAACATCAGTTGTGAAGTCATCATGAATGAAAACAAAAGTGTCCAGGCGCTGTTCAGCAGCAATGATGTGATTTTTGTTGATGGCTTTGAATGAAGCCTCCCTCAATGATGCGTTGGGGCAATGCCCTGTGGTTGGTCGGAGTGGTGTTGCTGTTGCTGGGATTGGTCATTCAATATGGTGGCTGGACCCGGTTGGATTGGCCGTTGGTAGCAGCACAAGTGCAAGACGTTCAATTGGTCAAGCACAACCAGGCTACCGAACAATCCATCAGCACGCCCCAATGGCTGGTGCAATATGCCTATAAATATGTGTGGGATGGTCGCGAATACATTAACCGCGATTTGATCCCGCACAGCCAAAAAAACACCGGTGTGGCTGGGTTAACCAGTCAGGAATATGAGTATTGGTTGTTGCGCCAAGGGCCAGCTGTTTGGGAACCCATCAAGATTTGGGTCAACCCCAAACATCCGTCCCAATCCCTGTTGTACCAAGCCCCAACAGCGCCATCTTGGCTTATGGCTGCTGGGGCTTTGCTTTGTGTGTTGTGGTTGGTGCTGCGGCTAAGGTGAAGAAGTTGGTTGGTTTTGAGCCACAGCGACCAGGTGAGCCAAGTAACTGGATTCATGGTCGGTCCACAAATCGGCTGCTTGTTGTTGGCACAGGTTCATGGTTTCCAAAGCCTTGATCGGTTCACCCATGGCTTCCTGCGTTTCGGCCAACAGTTTCAGGTAAGGCAAAGCAAACGGCTTGAACTGACTGGATTGTTGTAAGACATCGAGCGCTTTGTCCGGCTGACTTTGATCCAAATACATTCTGGCCAAGGTGTTGTTGATGTTGATGATGGTCTCACCATCTTCATTAATCAGGGCTAGGGACTTGGCTGTTTGTAGCAAATCCAATGCCGCTGATGGCTGGTTTTGTTGTAATAAAATTCTGGCTTTGAACCAATCCAGCCGGGGTTGCATGCGCACTTCCTGCTGCTGATCTATGTGGGCTTGCAGTGTCGCTATCAGGTCTGTGGTTTTTTCAGGCTGTTGCGCGTCTACCCACAAGCTCAACGCCAACATGTGGTTTTTGATCAAAGCGCGTTTATTGTTGGTTGCTTGCGCTATTTCGTGGTGCTGTTGTAGATTTTTTTCTGCCACAGCCCATTTCTTTTGCTCACGAGCCATATCAAAGAACAATTGTTTGGCCGCCATTTGCATGGCTGGGTAATCAATTTCGGCTGCAATCTTCTCCAATTCGCGAGCGAGCTCCCAAGCCTGGTTGTGCTGTCCTTGTACCATCAGTGTGTAGGTCAGTTCATTCAGGGTGGCGCCTTCCCCCAGTTTAAAACCAACCGTTTGGGTGATGGCTAAAGATTCTTTGAGGTAGGCCTCAGCCAGTCCATAATTGGCCTGTTGGTTGGCCATGCGAGCCAAGGTTGTATAGGATTTGGCCATACCCAAGGCGTCATCATTGCGTTCAAACATGGCCAAGGCTTGTTCGGTCAACTCTCTGGCCTGATCGACCTGACCCAAACGTTGCTGAATTGAGCCTTTGAGCGCCAGGGCGTCTGCCAATAAGCCGACATCATCGTTTTCGTTGAGGTGGCTAATCACAGTATCCAGCTGTTGGTTGGCTTCGGTGGTCATGTTCTTACTGAGCAACAGGTAACTGTATTCGTAGCGTGCTTGTAACAACGGCAAAGTATACAGATCGGGATAGGTTGCAAATACCTCCTCAAAAATGGCCAAGCCTTCATCGTGCTGGCCTAAGGTATCAAAAATATTGGCCTTCATCGATAATGCGCCAATTTGCAGCTCTGTGCTGATGGGCAGTTGTAACAGCGTGTTGATTTGAGCCAATGCCGCTTCATGTTGGTTTTGCATGGTCAGCACATGGGCCATTTGAAAAGGCGCCAGGTAAAATTCTGGGGCTTCCTCTTTAATCAGGTCTAATTGTTTGCGTGCTTTGTCAATTTCATTGCGGTTCAAACTGTCCATGGCTCGCAAGTACAACTCTGCCACATGACTGCTGCCAGGTAACCAATGGCTGTTGTCCTGCCACTGAGCATTGCTACCTAATTGAGTTCCCAGCCATGCCATGGCGGCAGACATCACTTGACTTAACTCGCTGCCTTCAAATCGCTCTGAGTGGGTTGCACCACTGTGGTTGACGGTCACTGTCAGCACATAATCACCTGCTTGTTCTGACAACTCGGTTTCAATGGTTCTGAGTGATGGGGTGATGGACTTTTGGTTGCTGATAAAGGCCTCGTTATCGACGAACCGGGGTTTGTCTTTGAGCTCAACCACATTGGCCAGGCCAGCATAATTTAGGACTTGAGTAAACAACTGTTCCGCACCACCCTGAGCCCAATTGTCTGACTCTTCGGTGGCCGTGAGCATCAACACTTTGGGTTTGCTGGCCGGCTGTAGTGGCGCAGCCATAAAATGGTAACCAAGCAGAGCGATTATTGCGACCGCGGCCACTGCAGCTACCGTTATCATGCGCCATGGCTTGTCGGTGGTGTTGGTTGGGTGTTCACACGCTTGTACTTCTGGGACAAACTTAACCCCTTGGCCATACACCACTTCGATATAATCAGCTGGTTGGCTGCTGTTCAGTATTTTTCTCAGTTTAGAAATGCTTTGGTCGACGGTGTTGTCACTGACGATGCGGCCCTGCCAAACGTGTGTTACCAAATCATCTTTGCTGTGAATTTTGTCTGGGTGGGTGACCAAATAGTGAAGCAAATCAAAGGCCTGTTTGGTCAACACCAGGGTCTGTTCGCGGTGTTTCAATTCGCGCAGGTCAGTATCGAGTACGAAGTCTTTAAACTGGTATTTCAAAGTGGCATCCTCAGCGTTCTGCATGACCCGGCAAGTTGCCGAGCTGAAAATAAAGTGAATGGTCCCCGTGGGCAGGGTGCCTAAATCCCATGAACTTAGGCTCCAATGGGGTGGCGGATCCAAAAAAACCATCGCCAGCATAAACCGGCGACAGAACCGCAAAGAATGGTCTGACTGGCTGCAGCTTGGAGCTCAAAACTTCAATGTTCATGGCTGAATTGTGTGAATCGGTTCAAATAGATTTTACACTTTTAGCCATTCATTTAAATACCTTTTATTGGCTGCACGTCGGTCAAGCGGTTGTGAGCTCAGACGATAAATTGATTCAGGTGCTCAATTTCGGGGATCGATTGGGTGGCCCTGACCGGTAAGGTTTTGGCTTTGGCTTTCAAGTTTTCTGCTTCTTGTAAAAACTGTTGGTACAAGGATTTTCGCAGCAGGGGTGAAAGCGGCTGGGGGTTGTCCATGTCCTGTTTGAAAGCTTCATCCAGGGACAGTTCCGGGCATTTGCCATCATCCTCAATGTGCTGCCAACAGGCTTGTTTCAAACAAAATTTATACCACGGTAAAAATTCAGCACCGTTGTCAGCAATGAATTTGACACAGTCAATGATGTACTGAACTTCTGGTTCGTCCATGATGTAGTGAAACCCGATGCGACACCAACCCGGTTTGATGCCATGGTAGCCTTTTTGAATCAAGGCGCGGTACTGTTCCGAGGTCTCTTCATCAATGCCCAACAATTGGTGGCCATAAGGTCCAGCACAAGAACATCCCGCTCTGGATTGAATGCCAAACAAATCATTTAACAAGACCGTGACAAATTTGGGGTGTAAGTATTTACCTGAGGCGGTTTTGATGTTGAAAGACACAATACCAACGCGGTTTTCTGGGTCTTGGTCGCCGAGGATTTCAATGCGGGGATGGGCTTGCCACGCGCCAAAGGCTTGTTTCAGCCATTGCTGCTCGATGGCATGAATTTGTTGTACCCCAAATTTTTCTTTGACCTCAAAACACAAGGCCGCACGCATGATTTGTAACACGCCGGGTGTACCGGCTTTTTCGCGTTCTTCGATGTCGTCAAAAAAGTCATGGTCATGTCGAGCCACATAACTCACGGTACCACCACCGGAAACTGTCGGTTGTAAGGCCGTTTGGTAGATGTTTTTGTTGAACACCAACACCCCTGATGAACCAGGGCCACCTAAAAATTTGTGGGGCGAAATAAAAATCGCATCAAAATAACCATCTGGGTCATCATCCGGGTGCATGTTCAATTCAACATAGGGTGCGCTGGCGGCAAAATCAAAAAAGGCCAGGGCATCGTGTTGGTGTAACAAGCGGGCAATCTCGCGGGTGTGGGAAATCAGTCCGGTGACATTGGAGGCGGCTGAAAAGGAGCCAATCTTCAGGCGGTTTTGGTATTTTTCATCTTGCAAGTGGGCCTTGAGATGTTCTAGGTTGGCATGGCCGTGTTCGTCTAAATCCAACTCCACCACTTCACACAAGCCATCTCGCCATGAGATTTCATTGCTGTGGTGTTCGTAGGGACCCACAAAAACCACCGGTGATTGGTCTTTGATTTTATCCAGGTCGCAATGTGCAGAGCGTTCAATTTGGGCTCGGGTGGCTGGTGGCAGGTAAGTACCTAAAATTTGTTGTAATTTGGTTATGGCACCAGTGGCACCGGTGCCGGTACAAATGATGCGGTCATCTTTGTTGGCACCCACCGATGCTTTAATCCGCTCTTCGGCATCGTGTAACAAGCGGGTCATTGAACGCCCGGTCATATCATCTTCGGTGTGGGTGTTGGCGTAATGGCGCTGTAATCTCATCAAATATTTTTCGATGAAGGTCAGCGTGCGACCCGAGGCGGTGTAATCACAATAGGTCATCAAGCGTTGTCCAAACGGGGTGCAAAACGGTGCATCGACACCGATAATCGCTTGTCTGAGGGTATCAGGTTTTAAGTTGGACTGGGTTGAATTCATGCTGAGCGAAAGTTAAAACTGAAGGGCATTTTAGGCCACTTCAGCTAAGAAATACAGCGCCTTGGTCAAATATTAGAAAAATCTGATAAAACAGAGCTAACTTGACTAAACGATATAGCCAAGTCGGATCAGCTGTGCCCACCACCAACCTTATGATACCAATCAGGTGAAAGATAGGCAGGGCCCAACCAACCAGGCTGAAGCAATAAGCAATCAACAATTGATGATAAAATATCTTTTTTATTTGCCAATTTATCTCTGCTTTAAGATGATAACCATGAAATATGGTATTTATTAAATTGTTATATTGCAGAAGGTAATTGATTATGACTATTATGAGATTATGGCATGGAGAAGTTGCCATAGAAAAAGCCGACGACTATCAAAAATTTATGGTTGAGAAGGCCGCCCCAGACTACGGTTCTGTAGAGGGTCTTATTAAATTGTATTTTCAGCGTAAAGATGAAGAGAAGAAAGCCCACTTTCTGTTGGTCACTCTTTGGGACTCGGTTGATTCTGTCAAAAAATTTGCAGGAGAAAACCCTGATATAGCAAAATATTACCCTGAAGATGAGAACTTTCTGTTAGAGAAAGAAAAACATGTATCCATGTACGAGGTTTTTTACGAGCAGTGATAAAACTAATCGCTGCAGCAGCAGTGCCTAACTGTCACGCGCCACCCTGATGGCACGCAGCTGAGTTCAGACGTTTGATATAAATGACCAGAAATATGGGCGGGCCCAACCTATAGAGCTTAAGTGATTTACAGAGCCAGTTATAACTAAGCACATTACCAGCCCAGGGAGGTCTTTCGACTCCACTCCGTTTCGCTGGCCTACATGGAAGTAGGTCTGCCGCGATAGCATACTCCCATGGATGGCAGGAAGTAGAGCAATGCAGGAGCAATTGCCGAGGAGCGGTAGCGGCCAAGACGACAATACCTTGCCATCCTACAAGGTTTTAATAATCGCCCGTCAAAAATTCACCCATCAAAATATCAATCTGTGATCAACCGGCCAAACCCCTGACCACGTCCATGGTGGCTTTGGCTCGATTCAGTGTGTAAAAGTGGATGCCGTTAACGCCTTGGTCCAGCAGTTGTTGGCAGAGTTTGATGGTGAACTCGGTGCCAAATTGTTGGATGGATTTGCGGTCATCACCATAACTTTGTAGTTTGTATTGCAACCAGCGGGGCATGTCGGTGCCGCAAAAACCACAGAATCTTTTGATGTTAGAAAAGTTGGTGATGGGCATGATGCCTGGGGTGATGGGGGTGTCGATGCCGGCTTTTTCGCAATGATCGACAAAATTGAAATAGGCATCTGGGTTAAAGAAGAACTGCGTGATGGCCCTGGAAACGCCTGCTTCGACTTTTTGTTTGAAGTATTTGATTTCACTTTCAAAGGATTCGGTTTCTGGGTGAACTTCCGGGTAACAACCCACCGTCACATTGAATTTATCGGGGTACTTTTCATGAATAAACTCGATCAATTCATTGGCGTATCGAAAATAGCCAACCGATCCCATGCCAGAGGGCACGTCGCCACGCAAGGCAAGGATGTCATTGATGCCGTGTTCCAGGTAGGTGTCCAACAACGCCGAAATTTCATCCGGGGTGCCGCCCATGCAGGACAGGTGTGGAATCACTTTGGGCGTGGGGTGTTGTTTCAATTCCAGCACCGTATCAGCGGTGGCACTGATGGTCGAGCCACCGGCACCAAAGGTGACTGAAAAGAAGTCAGGATTCAACGGTCGCAACTGTTCTTGGGTGGCTTTCAGAATGACTTTTTGTTCTGCTGTTTTGGGCGGAAAAAACTCGAAGCTGAGTCCAAATTGTGGTTTATTCATTTTTGTTATACCCCATAAAAAAAGCCAGACGGGTGCCTGGCTTTCGTTTCATCAACTTGTTGGATTAAATCCAGCATCAGTAGCGGTAGTGCTCCGGCTTGTATGGGCCTTCGACTTCTACACCAATGTATTTGGCTTGCTTTTCTGTCAGCGTGGTCAGTTTGGCACCAACTCGCTCCAAGTGCAATTGCGCCACTTTTTCATCCAAGTGCTTGGGCAAAACAAAAACATTGTTGTCGTAGTTGTCACCATTTTTATATAACTCAATCTGTGCCAACACTTGGTTGGTGAAAGAGTTTGACATCACAAAGCTCGGGTGACCGGTACCGCAGCCCAGGTTCACCAAGCGGCCTTTGGCCAGCAGGATGATGCGTTTGCCGTCTTCAAAGATGACATGATCGACTTGGTCTTTGATGCCATCCCACTCACAGTTTTTCTCCAGTGAAGCCACATCAATTTCATTGTCAAAGTGACCAATGTTACAAACGATGGCCTGGTCTTTCATGGCTTTCATGTGATCAAAATTGATGATTTGGTAGTTTCCGGTGGCGGTAACAAAAATGTCGGCATCGGCAACCACGTCTTCCAGTTGAACAACAGGGTAGCCTTCCATCGAAGCTTGTAAGGCACAAATCGGATCAACTTCAGTCACCGAGACAATGGCGCCCAAGGCACGCAGTGAAGCGGCAGAACCTTTACCAACGTCACCAAAACCGCAAACCACGGCTTTCTTGCCAGCAACCATCACATCAGTCGCACGCTTGATGGCGTCAACCAGCGACTCACGGCAACCATAGAGGTTATCAAATTTAGATTTGGTGACTGAATCATTGACGTTGATGGCAGGGAAGGGCAAATCGCCAGACTTGGCCATGTCATACAAGCGTTTCACACCTGTGGTGGTTTCTTCGGTTACGCCTTGGATTGAAGCCAGGGTTTTGCTGTACCAACCGGGCTTGCTTGTTAAGCGTTTTTTGATAGAAGCAAACAAGTAAGTTTCTTCTTCTGATTCCGGGTTCTCTAGGATGCTTGCGTCTTTTTCCGCTTTGCTGCCCAAAATCAACAACATGGTGGCATCACCACCGTCGTCCAGAATCATGTTTGGTGCACCACCGTCTGACCATTCCATGATGCGGTGGGTGTATTCCCAATACTCTTCCAAGGTTTCACCTTTGACCGCAAAAACCGGGATGTCCTGGTCCGCAATGGCTGCAGCAGCGTGGTCCTGAGTGGAATAAATGTTGCATGAAGCCCAGCGCACTTCGGCACCCAAGGCACGCAGTGACTCGATCAATACGGCGGTTTGGATGGTCATGTGTAAAGAGCCAGCAATGCGGGCGCCTTTCAGTGGTTGTTGGTCTTTGTATTCTTCGCGAATTTGGACCAAGCCTGGCATTTCTGTTTCGGCAATGCGAATTTCTTTGTGGCCAAATTCCGCCAGGCCGATGTCGGCAATCACGTAATCTGGTTTGATGTTTTTAACTGTTTCGGTTGTCATAATAATCTCTAATCTATGTGTAAGGTAGGTTGTGTTTATAAGCCAGCTTCTGATCTCAGTAACTCGGCTTTGTCGGTGCGTTCCCAAGTGAAGTCAGCTTCTTCTCTGCCCATGTGGCCATAAGCCGCTGTTTGCTGGTAAATGGGACGCAACAAATCCAAACTGGTGATGATGCCATAAGGCCTCAGGTCAAAGTGTTCACGAACCAGTTTTTCAATGGTGGACTCAGGCACCTGGTTGGTGCCGAAGGTGGTGACACTGATGGAAGTGGGTTCAGCCACGCCAATGGCATATGAAACCTGGATCTCACAGCGTTCTGCCAAGCCAGCAGCGACAATGTTCTTGGCCACGTAGCGACACGCATAGGCTGCCGAACGGTCAACTTTGGAGGGGTCTTTGCCAGAAAATGCACCGCCACCATGACGGGCCATGCCGCCGTAGGTGTCGACGATGATCTTGCGACCAGTCAGGCCACAATCTCCAACGGGTCCGCCAATCACAAAATTACCGGTCGGATTGATGTGGTATTTGGTGTTGGTATCGATCCAATTGCTCGGTAATACCGGCTTGATGATTTCCTCCATCACCGCTTCACGCAGGTCAGCCAGGCTGACATCTGGGTCATGTTGGGTAGATAGCACCACCGCATCAATGGCCACTGGCTTGTTGTTTTCGTAGCGGAAGGTCAATTGAGACTTGGCATCCGGACGCAACCAGGGCAGTGAGCCTGAACGCCTGACTTCAGCCTGTTTTTGTACCAACAGGTGAGAGTAAGTGATGGGAGCTGGCATCAACACATCGGTTTCGTTAGAAGCGTAACCAAACATCAAGCCCTGATCTCCTGCGCCTTGCTCTTCCGGACTTTGGCGATCAACACCCATGTTGATGTCGTGTGACTGTTTACCAATCAGAGACATCACCGCACAACTGTGTCCATCAAAGCCGACGGCTGAATTGTCATAGCCGATGCCAATGATGACTTTGCGAACCAATTCATCCAGATCAATCCAGGTGTTGGTGGTGATTTCGCCAGATACAATGGCGGTGCCGGTTTTGACCATGGTCTCACAAGCCACGCGAGCTTGCGGATCGTCTTTGATAATGGCATCCAACACGGCGTCTGAGATTTGATCGGCCACCTTATCTGGGTGTCCTTCCGAGACTGATTCTGAAGTGAATAAGTAATTGCTCATGGTGTAATATATCTCTTAATACGGATAAAGAGATATATTATCTATTTATTTTTCTTTTTGTCCACTTTATTCTGGCCTTTTTCATGGTTTTTATTGGGTTTTTGTTTGGATTATGTTGGGTTTTTCTTGAAATATACAGGTGGTACCCTAAGATGCATTCCCATTCGAGCACAGCGTTTTTTTATGATCAATACCTTCAAAGGCATTTTGTCAGCAACCATTCTGGCCATCAACACCCTGATAATGGTGCCGTTATTGTTAATTTTTGCGCTGTTGAAGTTGGTGTTGGCATGGCCATCCAGCCGGCGATTCCTTTCCAAAGTACTGACTTGGATAGCCACCCTTTGGGTCAGCATCAACAGCGGATCTTTCCGCTTGATTCATGGTGACAAAATCAAGCTTAAAAACATGCCAGATTTATCCATGGATCAATGGTATTTGGTGGTCTCCAATCACCAAAGCACCGCAGACATTCCGATCTTGCAAGCCGCTTTCAATCGCCGCATTCCATTCCTTAAATTCTTTTTGAAACAGGAACTAATCTGGGTGCCTTTGTTGGGACTGGCCTGGTGGGCATTGGACTTCCCCTTTATGAAGCGGTACAGCCGAGCCAAGCTTGAAAAGTTCCCACATTTGCGCGGCAAGGACATGGAACAAACCCAACGTTCTTGTGAAAAATTCAAACACTTTCCAACAGCGGTCATCAATTTTGTTGAGGGCACGCGTTTCACTCCGAAAAAACAGCAACGCCAGCAATCACCATACACACATCTCTTGAAACCCAAGGCCGGCGGTCTGGGATACGTGCTGGGCAGCATGGGGGAATGCATGAATCAATTGTTGTTGGTCACCTTGGCATACCGGCCAAAGGTACCCGGCTTTTGGGACTATTTGTGTGGAAATTTCGAAGCGGTGGAAGTTCTGTGTGAAAAAATCGTTATACCTGATACATTACTGAACAAAAATTACCAGATTGACGAAAAATTCAGGGCTGAACTGTTTAAATGGAGTGAAAAGATGTGGTATAAACAAGATGATAGATTAAAGGCATTTTATGAGCGAAGCAACATTCAAGATTAATTTCAAAGGTAAAACCAGCCGCGACGTTGATTTGGCGAAGGCCAAAAGCAATTTCGGTAAGCTGTTTAAACTGCCTGCTGAAAAAGTTGAAATCATGTTTGATGGCAAGGAACGCACGCTAAAAAAATCTTTGACTTTGGACAAAGCCAACCACTTGCGGGCAGTGCTTAAGAAGGCCGGCATCAGGGTGTCTTTGGTTAAGGTGGAAACGGCACCGACCCAAAAAACTGCCGAGGATTGGGAGTTGAACGATCCTGGCACGGTTATTTTGCGTCCAGTGACTCCGCCTGAAACTCACATCGAAACTTCACACATCAAAGTGGATGTAGATTTTGATCAGCTGGAAGAAAAACCTCAGCTGGATCCGCCTGAAGTAGATATTGATCACATCGTGATTGATGATTCTGAAGACCCCATCATTGAAGCCAAGGAAGTTGAGATCCCCGATATTGATTTCAGCAAGTTAACGGTTGAAGATCCTGGTTCCATCATCGTTAAACAGAAAAAAGTAGAGACACCCGATATTCCTACTGACCTCTTGAAGCTGGATGAACCCGGTGCCCAAATCGTTGAAAAAAATCAAGTTCCGGAACCTGAAATTGACATTTCTAACATCAGTTTAAACGTCAAGTAAACCTCACTTCAACCCCAGTCGCTGAAAAGCATCCCAATGACATCGAGTACATCGAGTTGCTGCAGTGCCTGAATGTATTTCCACTCCCTCATCCCCAGACATTAATCGCCCTGTAACGGGTGCCGCTTTGTTCCTGCTAGTCAATTCATTTGAGTCATTCTGTCCATAGAATGATTGATTATATAGACATCTAAACGTCTTGACATCCAAAAACCTGAGTGTATGATTGGCCATTTAGACGTCCATATGACCATGCATACAGTCAACGAAAAAACCATTTCATTGCCTTCCTTCGCTTTAAGTGAGGGCGGTGAGTCGGGTGAGCTAGAAATCCCCTGCTGTGTGTGGGGTGATGTCAGCAAGCCGTTGCTGGTCGTCATGGGCGGTATTTCTGCTAACCGTTGGGCACTGGATTCCATGGGTCATTCTTCAGCACATGGACAAAGTGGTTGGTGGCGATCGGTATTGAACCCTACCAGTTACCTGAACCCACGGGATTTTAGTTTTTTGACCTTTGAGTATTTCGCTTTTGCTGATCGGGTGGCCAATCCGCCGCTTGTCAGCACCATGGATCAGGCACATATTTTGGCGCAACTGCAACAGTCTTTGAATTTACCTCAGTTCTGTGCCGTCATCGGCTCGTCTTATGGCGGCATGGTTTCTTTGGCTTACGCAGCCCGCTATCCGGAGCGGCTACAACACCTGATCTGTGTGGCCGCAGCCGATCGCAATTCCGTGAAAAGCCAGGCCTTGCGGGCCATTCAAAGGCAGATCATGCAGTTGGGCTTGGATGCCGGAGATTCTGGTCAGCAAAAGTACACCGCCTTGGCCAGGTCACTGGCCATGCTGGGGTACCGTTCAGATGCTGAGCTTGAGTCGCGCTTTGATGCCGATGATCCCGTAAATTCATTGCAACAGGTGAAAAGCTACCTGAATCATCATGGAAGCAAGTTTGCCCAAACTTTTTCAGCATCCAGGTACTCGCAATTATCCCGATCAATCGATCACCACCGCGTGGATGCCAGCCACATTCTGGCCAGTACATTGTTGATAGGCATCACCTCAGATCAGCTGGTACCCGTTGAATTCATTCAGAATTTGCACGCCAAAATCAGTGGCACCTGTCAATGCCGGTGGATTGATTCATTGTATGGACACGATGGATTTTTATTGGAAGCCGAGGCCATCAACCAAATTTTTAAACATTATTTCAGTGAGTATAACCATGACCCTATTGAACCAAACCACCGCCGTGCGAGCGGGTATTGATTGCGATTCACAACATGGTGCGGTAACCCCGCCCCTGTACCTGTCCAGTAACTATTCATTTGCTGACTTGGATCAACCGCGAAAATATGATTATTCCAGATCAGGTAACCCCACCCGTGACATCCTGGCTGAAGCCTTGGCTGCGCTGGAACAAGCCGCAGGTGGGGTGGTGACATCCACCGGTATGTCTGCGGTGTTGCTGGTGTTGCAGTTGTTGCCCAAAGGCGGACGGGTGGTGGCACCGCATGATTGTTATGGTGGGACTTTCCGCTTGTTGAGCACTTGGCATGAGAAAGGATTGATTGAAGTGGAATTCATTGACCAGTCAGACCTTGCTAAGCTGGAACAAACATTGGCTACCCCAACCGATTTACTGTGGATTGAGACCCCAAGCAATCCCTTGTTGCGGGTGGTTGATGTTCATGCTTTGTGTCAATTGGCTGGGCCCGAGGTGCTTAAAGTGGTGGACAACACTTTTCTGTCGCCAGCGTTGCAGCAACCCATCACTTTGGGAGCCGACCTGGTGGTTCATTCGACCACCAAATACATCAATGGTCACAGTGATGTGGTCGGTGGCGCGGTGCTGGCCAAAACCGAAGAACTGGCAGAACAAATCAAATGGTGGGCCAATTGCATTGGCATCACCGCAGCTCCTTTTGATTGTTTGCTCACCACCCGTGGTCTGCGGACTTTGAATGTGCGCATGAAACAACATTTGGAGAACACCGAACGCATCATTGAATTCCTCAAATTACATACCGCCATTGAAACCATCCATTACCCTGGATTGGCAGAACACCCCTGTCATGAAATTGCCAAACGCCAGCAAAGTCATTTTGGCGCGATGTTGTCATTTGAGCTCAAGGGTGACTTACAAGCGGTCAGAACCCTGGTGAACAATTTAAAATATTTCACTTTGGCAGAATCTCTGGGCGGGGTGGAATCGCTGATTTGTCATCCAGCCACCATGACCCATGCGGCCATGGCTCCAGCAGCGCAGCAACAAGCGGGCATCAAGCCCAACCTGATTCGCTTGTCAGTGGGCATCGAGGATGTCGATGATTTATTGGCTGACTTGGAACAGGGGTTATCTCGCAGCCAGATCAAACCGATTCAGGAAGCCAAACAAGGACAGGCTCATGGTTGATTTACAAGCCAATCCACTGCCACAGAAGGCACCTGATGTGCATAAGTTCGGCGGCACCAGTTTGCAGGATGCCAAACGCATCGGGCAGGTGGTTGATACCATCGCAACCAAGGTCAACCGCGGCGATTTTTTGGTGGTCTCGGCCAATGGCCGGGTGACGGATTACTTGTATGCCATCATTCAAGGTGACCAGCAGGCATGGGTTGATTTGAATGCCTATTTGGTCAGTCTGGTGGATAGCGTATTGGAACAACCTGCGCCTTTGTTATCACAAATCCAACATGACTTGCATCAGCTATCAGCTTGGACACAACAAGCGGCCACCAATCAGCACGACATCCTGGCCTTGGGTGAGTTGTGGTCGGCACAGCTGTTATCAGCCAAACTCCATGAACAGCACATCAGCAATGAGTGGCTGGATGCCAGAGACTTTTTGGTGGTAGATGACCAAAACCAATTGGCCAACCGCGTCATCGCCAAGCAGCAGTTGCAACAGCTGTTTCAACAAGGTGAAGACTCAGGAAAAGACCCAAGTAAAGTTCCGTTTTGTTATGTCATCACCGGTTTTATTGCTCGGGACTTGAATGGTGATGGCATCACTTTAGGGCGCAATGGCAGTGATTATACCGCCACCCTCATGGCTGAAATGATGCAGACTGACACCGTGTATTTGTGGACCGATGTCGATGGCATTTACAGCGCCGACCCCAACCTCATCAAGCAAGCTGTTAGGGTCAAACAACTGACCCTGTGCGAAGCACAAGCTTTGAGTGAATTGGGCTCCAATGTGTTTCATGAAAAAACCATTGCCCCCATGCTGCGCCAGTCTAAAGTACGAGCCGCCCACCGGCCTGTCCGCTTAGAAATTAACACCTGCAATCCCAAATCAAACGGTACTCAAGTGATCTGTAGTAACTCAGCAACATCGGTTAAGGCCAGTGAAGGTCGGGTAAAAGCCTTGGCCCACAAGAGTCGGTTGGTACACTTGTCAGTGGCGCCCATCGGTGAGCTCAAAGCGCGACAGTTGCAAGCCAGCTTAACGGCAGCCCAAATCGCCAGTTATGCCAACCACCTTGATAAAACCAGGGGCGCGCTGGGTTTTTATGTCAACCCGTTTGATTTATTCAAAACCACCCAGCTAATCAAGTCAGCAAAACTGCACATCACTCAGCAACAAAGTGACATGGGTCTGATCAGCGCAGTGGGGCAAAACATTCGCCAAAATCACCGAATCATCAGTAAAATTCTCAACCGTTCGGCGCGGTTCGATATCCACAGCATCCATTACCCAGCCAATGACCACACCCTGAGTTTGCTGCTTCCCGATAAGCAAGCCACTGATTTGCTACAAGACTTGCACGACACCTTATTTGGCCTTGAGCCATCGATCCCCATCGTGGTATTGGGTTATGGCAACATCGGTCAGCAGTTCCTGCGTATACTGAAACAACACAAAAGCACCATTGAACAACGGGTGCAACAGTCACTGTCGGTGGTGGCGGTGGCCAACAGCCGCTATTTTCAATTCAGTGAAAGCTGTTTATTGGATGAATCCATCGAGCTCACCCAGCCCAACCAGCAGGGTGAGTTGTTAGAAAAGCTCAAGGCTTATGCAGGAAAACCCTTGGTGGTGATTGATCTGACCGCCAGTGATTGGGTGGCAGAACAATACCTGAATTTCGCGGAACGGGGCTGGCAAATCATTGCCGCCAACAAAGTGGCCGCAGCAGACCATGACTGGGCCGACAAAATAGAACAGGTGATGCGGAAAAAACATACCCGCTGGTTAACCAACACCACAGTGGGTGCGGCCTTACCGATTCAGGATGCTTTGCACAAGTTGAAAGAAACTGGCGATCAAGTGCGTTCCGTCTCTGGGGTATTTTCTGGCTCATTGTCGTGGTTGTTCGGTCAATACGATGGCAAAAAGCCCTTTATGGACTGGGTCAAAAAGGCCTGGGAACAAGCCTATACTGAGCCTGACCCCAGAGATGACTTATCGGGTCAGGATGTCTATCGCAAGGCGCTGATCCTGGCCCGTGAACTGGGGTTTAAACCCAGTCAAATACAATTTGAACCGGTGATTCCGGCTGCTTTTTTGTCGGGGACCAAAGAAGATTTCTGGCGCCACCAAGAGGCCATCAACAAGCACCTACATGGTTTGTGGCAACAAGCCAGTCAGAATAACAAACAACTGCGATACCTCGCTGCGGTGTCGGCCGATGCGTTGCGAGTGGGGCTGGTGGCCATTGATGCCGACCATGCCGCGGCACAGTTGCAACCAGGTGATAACATCTTTATCGTGGAGTCAGATTGGTATGCCGATAATCCGCTGATCATTCAAGGTCCGGGAGCTGGCCGGGAGGTCACCGCTGCTGGGGTATTGAATGACTTGATTAAACTGCTTCAGTCAGCTTGATGGGTGTTTGAATCAGCAGGTTTGTTATCGGATCTATCATTGGATATATCATTGGGTTTATTGACGTTCAGTAAAAACTGGGCAATCCAGGTGTTTTTAGCAACCAATATCAGCCCCACAATGAACTCTGCTCCGGTGGTAAAAATCATGGCTTGTTGCTCTGCCAAATAAGTATCGAGATAGTCTTTGGGGTACGATAACAAAAACACAGACCAATAGATGACATCAAAAAATGCCCAAACGGTCAGATACAAACCAAGAGACAACACAACCAGACGCATCAATCCCAACAAGCCCATGACTTTAACGGGTTCATTCTGTGCGGGTTTGATGATAATTCGAGCCAATGTGTTGGGAAAGAGCCACAAAATCAGACCAAATAAAGAAGGCAGCAGCACCATGAAGGAGAACAAGGCAAATACCGGCAAATGGGGTTGGCTTTCACCGTAGTTGATTTGGTTAAATACTTGTGTGGTGTTTATGGCTGCGCGGTAAAAAAGATACAGGGCAATCAGTCGAAATAAAATGACCGCCAATGATCTGATGTTCATAGACTTCTCCTCAGGTTAATTTATGAGCCAATAAGGTTTCAAAATACGGCAGGCATTGGTCTGCAATGCGTTGCTCATCTCGACTTAACTTATTTTCTTTGGGCTGATAAGCTGAAAAGCCAGTGGATTCAATCACCCGGTTGTACCAGTGTTCGGCCCAAATACCATCCGATTCGCGGTATCCTTTGGGCCAGGACAACATGGCCTCATCGAAAGGCACGTCCAATTTCTGACACAATTTGCTGAGCATGCCGGGCGGGTCATTTTGAATGTCTTTTGACTCCAGGATGGGTGGGATTTTACCGGTTCGGTCTTGGATGCGATTGAACAAGGCGACTTGTTGGGGGTAACCCAGGTCTTCTGGGGTGGCACGGTGGTGCTTGCGCAAATAGGAGGCCAACACGTCATTGGGATGACGAATCAAAAAGCCATTGCGCAGCTGATCGATAAAATCCAGTTTAATATCCTCAGTGAGGTGGTGGCTCATGTGCTTTTGATAGTAAATTCGGGTGTCGTCGTTGGCATCCGCGGGTGTGTCTTCCGTCAGGGCTTTGACTATGGGTTGCCATAAGGCGCCCTGAGTCTTGATGATTTGTTCATAAGCGGCATGTTTTTTACCCGTACTGGCCAGGTAGGGTCCATACAAAGGTTCGTCCACCACCACGGTGTCAGACCGGTTTTCCCAGGAGCGCAACATGGCAGTAGAGATGTTGCGTGGTCCGGACCACATGGCAATTCTGATTAAAGGCGCACTCACGCTTGGGCCTCACTTTTGATCAAGGTGATGTATAAATCTTGCAGTCGTGTGATCATGTCGCGTTGTTGGCCATCACCAATCAAACGGCCATCGACTTCATTGACCGGGGTGATGCCGGCAAAGGTGCCGGTTACGAAGGCTTCATCGGCTCCATAGACATCAAACAAGGAAAAATTCTTTTGTTTGACCGGGATGTTGTTTTGTTCACACAGCTGAATGATTTTTGAGCGGGTGATGCCGCCCAGACAATAATCACCCGTCGAGGTCCACACCTCGCCTTGGGTCACCATAAAGAAGTGGGTGGAATTACAGGTTGAAACAAAACCATGGGGATCCAGCATCAAGGCTTCATCGGCGCCGGCTTTGGCGGCCTGTATGCACCCTTGTATGCAATTGATTTTGGAATGGGAATTCATCTTTTGGTCTTGCACATCCGGGTAGCCACGCCTGACGTGGGTGGTGAACAACTTGATGCCACCTTGAATTTTGCGCGGTGAGGGTTCTTTGTACTCTGCAATGATGACAATGGTGCTGCCAGGTATGGTGCACCTGGGATCCTGATACGGGGTGATTTTTTCACCGCGGGTGACCATCAAACGGATGTGTACACCATCGGTCATGTCGTTGGCCTTCAAGGTCTCCAGCAACCGTTGGGTCAACTCTTCAGGGGTCAGGCCGATGTCCAAATCCAAAGATTTGGCGCCTTGATACAACCGCCTGAGGTGGTCTTTGAGGAACACCACCACGCCATGGTGCAATCGCAAGCCTTCCCAAACGCCATCACCCAAAATAAAACCACTGTCGAATACGGACACGGTGGCTTGCGCCCTGGGGTAGAGTTCGCCATTGATGTTGATCAGGATATTTTGGTTGCGCTCGTCTTCAATGTATTCGTGGGTGCCTTTGGACATGGTGCTTAATTGAGTTAAATCCATGATGTTAGCAGATTTGAACCGTGTGGCAAGTGTTGCAGCTGTCGTGACACGGTATCACTTGTACCCAAACAGCTGCTGAACCAAAAACAACAGCGATTGTTTTTCAATTGCTGTTGTTTTTTTTGGGTTTAAAGGCATGTCAAATAGCAGTTGTCCTTTGCATGACATTTGAATTATTTTGAATTTAAGTCCAGAATGGATGTGTTTATTGAGGATACAACCATGAATTTTATCCCCTTCATCTGGTTATTGCTTGGGTACAGTCACGGTGCAATGGGTGCCGAAGAGGGGCTGCCCATCAGGGCAGTGGCCGGGGACTTTGTTGATGACTTGTACCAGAATGATTGGTTGGACTGGTTTCAATTCACTGTGCCGCCACAGGGTACCGTACCTGATCACCTAACCACTCCTCGTATTGTGGTGTTGCAGACTGATTTGTTTGGCCAGCGATTGGCAGATGGCAGTCCCATCAATGCCAAACAGGGGCAAGCCTTGTTTTTAACCAATACATTTTCTCCTGGCTTTACCAATGTGGGAGAACAACCAGCCACTTATTGGGTGCTGGGATTCAAAAATACACCACTGGGTGAAGCACAGCTTGTGCAGCCTGATGGACAATGTTTACATGCGGAATTGTCGGCCTGGTTGGCGCTGACTGATGTGGTTTTGTGTCAGAGCCAAGCACCATTGTCAGTTCAATTTAAACAAAGTGTGTTGTTTTATCAGGCCTCACAACATCAGGTCAGGTGGGTTGCTGAAGGTGAAACCATAGCTGTTCAGATGGGTGATGTTGTGCTTGAAATCAGTGCCCGGTTGCGCAGCTGTTCTGGAACTCAACCAGAGACATTTTGTGATAACATGAAGGTCACTGATTGAAGGCTGAAAACATGAAATTTGGGATTTGGGTGGTCATTTTTGTGGGTGTATTTATTTGGTCTGCTGTCAGTCCATATGACTATTTGACATGGGGATTGGAAGTGCTGCCAGCAGTCATCCTGGCCGTGGGTTTGTGGTATTTTCATCACCGTTATCAAGTCACACCCATGTTGTCGGTGTTGATACTGTTGCACTGCATCATCTTGATTATTGGGGGGCACTACACTTACGCATTGGTGCCAGGGTTTGAGCACTTTTTGAGCCAGGTCTGGCCAGAGCGCAACAATTACGACAAGTTGGGCCACTTTGCTCAAGGTTTTGTGCCAGCCATTATTTGCCGTGAAATGGTGATTCGCCTGGGTGTGTTTAACTCGGTGGCTTGGCAGCGTTTCTTTGTGATCAGTTTTTGCTTGGGTTTCTCTGCTTTTTACGAATTGATAGAATGGTGGGTGGCGTTGTTATCAGGTGAAGGCGCTGAATCATTTTTGGGCACCCAAGGCTATGTTTGGGACACCCAGTCAGACATGTTTTTGGCGCTGATCGGCAGTATAATGGCATTGATTCTGCTGAGCATTTGGCATGATAAACAAATCAAACAAGTCAATCAAAACAAACAAATTTAAGGAGCACACATGACAAACATCATCCTTCCGGTTTTTTTACAAGTGGTACTGACTTTCGTTATTTTATTTATTTTGGGTTTCTTGCGGTTTCGCAGTGTTGGCCAACGCACCGTAAAGCCCAAAGACTATGTCTTGATGACGGGACAGGAAAACTGGCCAATCATGTTACAGAGGATGGGTCGTGCATTCCACAACCAGCTGGAAGTACCAATGCTGTTCTATGTGTTGGCGTTGATGGTGTTGGTTACTGAAGTGCAATCCACCTTGATTTTGAACCTGGCCTGGATCTATGTTGGCTTGCGTTACCTGCATGCTTTTATCCACATTGTTTACAATCAGGTGATGCACCGGTTTTTGGTCTACATCATTTCCTGTTTGGTGCTGTTGGCCATGTGGGTGCTGTTTTTGTTTGAAATCAATGCCCAGTTTTAAACGTTTTCAGGCGCACTTAATATCCTGTGAATCAATGCCTGGCGAATCAATACGCCATTTTTAACTTGTTCCAGAATCACTGATTGGGGGCCGTCAGCCACTTCATCAGAAATTTCGATACCTCGGTTCATGGGGCCGGGGTGCATAACAATGGCATCCGGTTTGGCCCATTGCAGCGTTTTGGCATTGAGACCATAGTTGTCATGCCAGTCACTGAAATTCACTTCCAGTCCGACCGGCAGGCGTTCTTTTTGAATCCGCAACATCACCACCACATCACTGTCCTCCAGGGCATTTTGTAGGCTGCTGGCGGCCAAGTATTTCAAGTCTGCAGGGATCATCGTGGGTGGGGCGTACAAACTGATGTTTTCGGTGCCCATGGTGGCCAGCCCATCCAACAGAGAATTGGCCACCCTGGAATGTTTGATGTCACCAATGATTGTCACCTTCAGGTCTGGAAAAACAGCTTTGTGTTGGTGGATGGTATAGAGGTCCAGTAAACCTTGCGTGGGGTGTTGGTGGGTGCCATCGCCAGCATTGATCACACTGGTTTGTCCAGCCAACCATTCAATCATTTGCTCGGGCATGTGATTGGTTTGGTGACGGACAATAAAACAATCGGTCTGCATGGCATCGAGGGTCAATAAGGTATCGGCAATGGACTCGCCTTTTTGGGTGGATGAGCTGGCAATGTTCAAGGCCGTGAGGTCAACCCCCAGTCTCTGACAAGCCAATTGAAAGGACACCAATGTCCGTGTTGAGTTTTCGAAGAACAGGGCCATGGCGGATTTGCCCTGGTGCCACTGTTGGGTGTCTTGCACCGCCATTTCAGACAGCTGCGTCGCGGTTTCAAATAGACTTTCTATATCGGTTTTAGCTAAGGCTTTGATATCAGTTAAATGTTTCATGATCAGTCACAGTGGTCCAGCCACGATTGTAATATGATTTGTGCCGCTTTGGCATCGATGTTGTGTTTGTCTTTGGCTTTGGTCAGTTGCATTTCACGGCTGGACTGGAACTGCCGTTCTGCTTCGTATGAAGTCAAGCGCTCATCTACCCAGTGAATGGGAAGTTGGGTGTGCTGGTCCAGGCGGTTGCGAAATTTCCTGGTTTGTCGGGTAATCTCTTGATCTTCACCATCCATATCCAGTGGCAGGCCCAAAACAATTTGGCTGATTTGCCACTCTTCGATGATGGTTTTAAGGGCATTCCAAACACCACCGTCGTTGTTAATGGTGGTGAGTGCACTGGCTGCTTTGGTTAAGGTTTGACCGACTGCCAGACCAATTCTTTTTTGACCAAAATCAATCCCCAGGATGTATTCAGGCATGGCCGATGTCACCGCTCAACTGATGTGGCTTGATGCCCATCAGGGCCAGTGCCATGTGCCATTTGTTGTGTTCATGATCAAACACCAGTTCATTTTGACTGGGGGTGATCAGCCAATCGTGTTCAGCAATTTCCTGTTCAAGCTGACCGCTGTCCCAAGTGGCACAACCCAGTGCCATCAGCCAATTACCATCGATCTGATCGGCTGCTATGGCTTTGATGATGTCTTTTGATGTGGTCAGGTGTATTTCCTTGGCTATTTGAATGGTGCTGTCAAAAATGGGTTCGGATTGGTGGAGGATAAAGCCGCATTGGGTGTTCACTGGTCCACCTTCGTAAATGGCATGTGGCAAGGGTTTTTCAGCCGCATCAATATCCAGACTTTTGAGGATTTCGTCAAAGGTCACTTCACTGGGTACATTGATGTTGATGCCCAACGCACCGTGCTCATTGTGTTCACAAATCAAAATCACAGCCTGGGTAAAACGGCTGTCTTGCATGTCAGGCGTGGCTACGAGTAATTGGTTGGTTAAATTCATGGTTGAATTTTAACCGGTTTAAGCTGAACTTTCAGTGAATTCGTGCATTAGTCAGGCCAAAACAGCCTGTGCCATTTTATTTTTCTCTGAGCAGGTGGCCAGGTAAAAATTGCCAAGTTCGGGTGATGTACAAGACATCAACCGGTTCATCGGTATCTGGCAAAGGATCAAAGGGTTGTGCCAGCTGGACAATGTGTTTGGCAGCCTCATCCAAAAATTGGTGGGCAGAGGGTTTGATGATTTTGATTTCATGGATGCTGCCATCCCGATTGATGCCAACGGACAACATCACATTACCAATAAAGGATTTCTTTTTGGCTTGTTCCGGATAATTCAAATCGCCGGTACGCTCTATTTTTCTGACCCAGTCATTGATGTAGGGCGCATAGGCATAAGCTTTGGTGTTACTGGAGACGTATTTGCTGCGTGGTTTTTTGGCGTACTTTTCAATTTTCTTGGCGATTTCATCCTGCAATTTGGCCATTCTTTGTTCAGGCGTCATTTGTGGGTCATTGGTTTTTTGGGTGACCTCCTTATCCGGCTTGGGCACACTCAAGGCTTGGCGACTGGCTGACTGGGCAGTGACCAGTTGGGTGTGCACTTGTTTGTCTTGTTGTTTTTTTTGTTCGGGGGTGGATTGTTTGCTGAAACCTTCAGCCACTTGAGATGGGCCACTGAGTTTGTGGGTTGGTCGACTTTGTTGTTTTTGGTCACCGCCACCGATTTGATTGTTGGCAGCCAGGTAATCTGCCTCTTCCGGTGCCTCCAGATTGGATTTTTTTGAGAGGATCACATCCATGCTGTGCACCACATTGGGGTTGGGATCAGAGTGTCCGAATGATAAGCCCAGAATCAGTACCGATAAGGTCAACACCGACAAAGTGAATGTCATGACATTCTTGTCTTTGCTGGTGATGGTGGTTTTCATAGGATTTCTTGTTCAATGCAATCGAACAAATCGCCAGCAATGTCCAAGTCATAAATGGCATCGAGTTCTCTGATACAGGTGGGGCTGGTGACGTTCACTTCGGTGAGGTAGTCACCAATGACATCTATGCCAGCAAAGACGATACCCATGGCCTTTAATGTGGGACCCACCATCTCTGCGATTTCGAAATCGCGTTTTGACAAGGGCACGCCCTTGCCGGTACCACCCTTGGCCAAGTTGCCTCGGAAGTCACTTCTCGATGGAATTCTGGCCAGTGCGTAGGGTACGGGTTGGCCATTGATGAGCAGAATTCTTTTGTCACCGGCATCTATTTGCGGGATGAATTTTTGCACCATGGTGGTTTTGGTGCCATTTTGTGTCACAGTCTCCAGAATTACCGGCAAATTTTTGTCACTTCCGCTGGTTTTGAAAATTGAGTTACCTCCCATGCCGTCCATCGGCTTAACAATCACATCGCCCATTTCTTTGATGAAAGGAAGCAGGATAGCAGGGTTCCTTGAGATCACATTTTCAGGGGTGCATTCGGGAAACGCTTCGGTAAAAAACTTCTCATTGGCATCGCGTAATGCCTGTGGTTTGTTGATCACATGGGTGGACTCTGAGCTGGCGTAATCAAGCACATACGTGTCCATGATGTACTCCATATCAAACGGCGGGTCCTTGCGCATCAGAATGACATCAAACGCTTGCAGGTCAGTGGTTTGTGTCTCACCCAAGGTAAACCAGTCGCTGCTTTGGTCCCGCACTTGGATGGTTTGGCTGTTGGCCTGTGGTCTGCCATGTGACATGAACAGTTGGTCGGCAGTGATGTAATGTGTTTCATGGCCCCTTTTCTGCGCTGCGAGTAGCATGGCAAAGCTGGAATCTTTGTGTGGTTTAATGGCTTCTATGGGGTCCATGACCACGGCAATTTTAAGCATATTAAGGGACGCATCAATTGTGAATTGTAATGAATTATAATAAGCTAAAGCGCTGGGTTAAATAGCACACGTCAAATAAACATAAATATTTGACACACTGATCTTCATTGGGTTGCGTGTTCCATTGAAGAGCAGGTGACAGTATAGGGTAGATTATCTTGTAGAAAGGGGTCCCCAAAGTCACATTTGAAAATCAAAAAAATCCCGTTGGCCGACATTTGAGTTCATTGGCTCATTTGTATTTTATCGGCGAATTAGATAAATTTGTTTTGTAATCAAGTAGAAAATGAGTTATTTTCTTGAGAATGACATACTTACAAGGGTAATCTCATGAATATTGTGAATATCAGTTTTTTGCCTGGGACAAAACATCGTTTGGAGAAATTATGAATTTAGAAGGTTTAAAAGTGATGGTGATTGATGACAGTAAAACCATTCGCAGAACCGCAGAAACTTTATTAAAAAAAGAAGGATGTGAAGTCATCACAGTAGACAATGGTTATGAAGCCTTGTCACAAATTTCAGATTTAGAACCCCACATTATTTTTGTCGACATCATGATGCCGCGTCTGGACGGATACAAAACATGTGCACTGATAAAGATGAACAGTGAACACAAATCAACCCCAGTCATCATGCTTTCAAGTAAGGATGGTTTGTTCGATAAAGCCAAAGGACGAGTGGTGGGTGCAGAGGAGTACCTGACCAAACCATTCACCAAAGAAGAGTTGATTGAAGCCATTGAAAAACACGTTCAAAGAGATTAATTCAAATGAGTAGACAAATCATTAAACCATTTGAGCTGTTGCTCGAATATGAAAAACGAAGTGTTTCTCATGCGCTGGGAAGTGCGGAGGAAGAAACTGATTTGGGCGATTGGTCCGGCATTGGTTTCAAAATTGGTGAACTGCACCTGATTACGGAAGTGGACGCCGTCAACGAAGTAGTGATCTTACCTGAATTGGTCAAAATCCCTGGGATAGACTCTTGGGTGTTGGGCTTGGTGAACATCAGAAGCAACCTCATCCCCGCCATTGATTTGCGGTCTTTTTTGACTGGTGAGTCATCTAAATTAACCAAACACTCCAGGATGTTGGTAATCAACCAACCAGGCGGACAGGCCGGCTTGGTGGTGGACGAAGTCTTTGGACAACGTCACTTTAAAAAGAGCCAATGGCAGGATGTGGAGGGTGAGGATGATGCCCGGATTTATGCCTATTGCGATAAATTTTTCAGCCAAGATGATGTGGAATGGAATGTGTTCGAAATGGAACAACTGGTGCAGGACACGAAATTCCAGAACGCATCGATTAAGTAAATAATAAACGAGGTAGAAGTAATATGAGCAGTTCAGCTGTAGATGTAGATCAAAGAACCCGAACGCTGCCGCTCTGGCAGCTGATGGTGCTGGTGATTTTGGTGCTGTCATTCTTCGGTCACACCTATTGGTTGTCGACGATTGAATCGAATCGTACCGATCATTTGGCCGAGACCAATAAAATAAGCATTAAGGCACAACAGTTGGCCCAGTATGCCAACCAAGCGTCCTCTGGCGATGTGGATTCATTTGATGAGTTGATTACTGACCGCAGGATTATTGATGACACCATCAGGTCATTGCGCGATGGTAACGATCAATACCCAGCACTGCCCACAGATGTGTTGCCCCGTTTCAATGCTTTGATGGAAAAATGGGATACCATCAACGAAAATGCACTGACCATCATCAATCAACGTGAAAGGATTGAAGAGCTGACTGATATTTCAGATAAGTTTGCTGCCGAGATTCCTATTTTGCAAGCCAGTTCAGACGCCGTGGTTAAACGGCTGGTTGCCATCAATGAAGACCGCGGCATGATTTATTTGGCTTCTCAACAACTGGTACTGGCTGACCGGATGTTGCGTCGCATGAGTGAGATTCTTAAAGGCGGTGCTGCTTCGATTCAAGCAGCAGACTCGCTGGACCGAGATGCCCGCATGTTCCAAGAAGTCATGACCGGTATGTTCAATGGCAATGATCGCATGAAAGCCGTGACTGATGACCAAGCCATTGAATCACTGGGACGTGTTTATGCGGCCTTTGACAGTGTGCAGGCAGACATCAGCTCGGTGTTGGGTGCCATGGAGTTATTTGATGCCCAAACAGCGGCAGCCGATATCGAGATTGATACCGAATTATTTGTGGAAGATGCTGAAGCCTTGAGCGAACAGCTCAGCAGCCGTCAGCAGACATTCCCTTCAGAAACGGTTGGTTGGGTCATCGCTGGCCTGTCCTTCCTGTGGTTGTTGTGGATTTTCAGAACACTGTCCAAGAATGACCGCGTACGGGCTGCCGTGGCGCAGGATCAGAACGAAAGAAACCAACAAGCGATTTTGCGGCTGCTGGATGAAATGGGTTCGTTGGCGGATGGTGACTTGACGGTTAATGCCACGGTGTCGGAAGACATCACGGGAGCCATTGCCGACTCGGTTAACTTTGCGATTGAAGCCTTGAGGTCGTTGGTGAAAACGATTAATGACGCCTCGGTGGGTGTGGCCTCAGCGGCCCAAGAAGCCCAAGCCACGGCGATGCATTTGGCGGAAGCTTCTGAGCATCAGGCCACCCAGATCACCAACGCATCGGCAGCGATTAATGAAATTGCCGTTTCTATTGATGAAGTTTCTAAAAACTCCTTGGAGTCAGCTGACGTGGCGCAACGTTCAGTATTGATTGCGCATAATGGCGCAGAGGTGGTGCGAGACACCATTAAAGGCATGAACAACATTCGAACCCAGATTCAGGACACCTCGAAGAGGATTAAACGACTGGGTGAGAGTTCGCAGGAAATTGGTAACATCGTAGAACTGATTAATGACATTGCTGAGCAAACCAACATCCTGGCATTGAACGCTGCGATTCAAGCGGCATCTTCAGGTGAATCTGGTCGTGGTTTCGCGGTGGTTGCCGATGAGGTACAGCAATTAGCGGAACGTGCATCCAGTGCGACCCGACAAATTGAGGGCATTGTGAAAACCATTCAAACCGATACCAACGAAGCGGTGCGATCGATGGAACAAACGACATCTGAGGTGGTGGGCGGTGCCCGCAAAGCCGAGGATGCCGGTGAGGCATTGACCGAAATTGAAACGGTATCGAACGATTTGGCGGAACTGATTCAGAACATTTCTGAAGCGGCGCGTCAACAGTCGGTGGCGGCCACTAACATCTCTGGCACCATGAACGTGATTCAGGAAATTACCACCCAAACATCGGCAGGTACACAGCAAACGGCTGAGTCGATTGGTAACCTGGTGGAATTGGCAACCGAGTTAAGAAAATCGGTAGAAGACTTTAAACTGCCAGACGACGAATTCTTCTGATGAAGTGAATAAGAAACTGCCTGATGTATAAAATGTATAGCAACAAAAAACCTTTCATGCAAATATCGCCGTTGACCGATGAAGATTATTTGCGTTGGTCGGGTTTGTTGGCAGAACGATTGGGCATCATCGTTCCCAAGGAACGCAAAATGTTCCTGCAGTCCAAAATTTGGTCGAGAATGCGGGAAATTGGCTACCAGGATTATAGTAAGTACTGGGATTACATCAATTCAGGCATTGAGGGTAACCTGGAGTGGTCACAGTTGGTAGACCGACTGACTGTGCATGAGACTTCCTTCTTCAGACACCCGCCTTCATTCGAACTGGTTCGGGAAGATTTAACCGACAAAATTCTCAAAGCCAAAGCGACCCTGAAATACAAAATTTGGTCGGTCAGTTGCGCCACTGGAGAAGAAGCCTATTCTTTGGCCTTGTTGGCGCATGCGGTCTGTAAAAGCAGTGACAAGAAATCCTATTATGGGGTGACCGCCACTGATGTCAGTAGCCCAGCAGTGGCACTGGCCAAACAAGCCTATTTTTCGATGGACAAGTTGGCCACCATCGACCAGTCACTCCATGGCGGTATAGAAACACTCAACCACGGTTTATTTACCATCAAAGAAGTCATCAAACAAAGGGTGGCTTTTGGGGTATTTAATTTGCTGGATGTGAACAAGCCCTCAAACATCAAATACGATGTCATCTATTGTCAAAACGTATTGATGTATTTTGAGAAGTCAGTGAGGGAACAAATTCTCAATGGCCTGGTGGAATACCTTAACGAGGATGGTTTGCTGATTTTAGGTCAAACTGAAATCAACGCCTGGTCACATCCAAAAATGCAACGCGTCAATAAAAACAGAACTTTGGCATTCAGATTGAAATAATATGAGTAATATAGAACAAATTGATTTTTCAACTTTAACATGGGTTAAAACCGAGCTTGATGAAACACTGAATCGGGCCAAAGAAGCATTGAAGGCTTATGTTGAAGATTCAGAAGACACCAATCAGCTCCAGTTTTGTGTCACCTATCTGCATCAGATTCAAGGCACATTAAAAATGGTTGAGCTGTATGGTGCTGCCATGGTTGCTGAAGAAATGGAAGGTGTTGCCAAGGACTTGATAGATGGCAAAATTGCCGATGAAAATTCGGCTTATGACGTGTTGATGCAGAGTATTTTGCAGTTACCAGATTACTTGGAACGGATTGAACTGGGTCACAAAGATGTGCCCATCGTGTTACTGCCTTTGGTTAATGATTTGCGTTCGGTGCGCTCTCAACAATTGCTGTCTGAAAGTGCCTTATTTAACCCCAATCTGGATTTGGGCGTGCCTGAGCGAGTTTTAGAAAATGACGTATCGCTGAAAGGCAACCAATTGAAAACCGCCTTGTTGAAAATCAGGTCAATTTTCCAGGTGGCTTTGTTGAATTGGATTAAAAACGAAGACAACAACAAAGGATTGGAGAACATGCAATTGGTGATCTCCAAGCTGCAAATGATTTTATCACCAGTCTACCTGAAACAGATGTTCTGGACTTATTCAGGATTGATTGAAGGGTTGCTTAACGACTCAATCGAAGACAATGTGTCCATCAAACAAATAGGCAGTAAGGTTGACCACTTGATCAAAGAGTTGATCGATGACCAACCTCAAACCAAGTCAAGTAGCCGCGCCATCACCCGTAACATGCTTTATTACATTGCCATCAATGAAGCTGATGGTCGGGTCGGTAAAGAAATCAAATCATTTTTTGAGCTGGATCAGTTCATTCCTGATCAAGATGAAATCAAACATGCCGCTGGCAGTTTGTCAGGTAAAAACAAAGAATTGTTGCAGACCGTTTCTGATGCCATCAATGATGATGTGTTGGTGGTTCAAGAATCATTGGATTTGTTTATCAGAAACAAATCTGCTCCAGTGGAAGAGCTTTCTCCATTATTAGATAATTTACAGAAAATTGGCGACACCTTGGGCATCCTTGGTCTGGGCGTTGCCCGCGATTCGGTCATCAGTCACCAAAGTGAGTTGAAGCAGATGGTGGCAGATAACCAAAGGCCAAGCGATGAACAACTGCTGGATGTGGCCAAAACCTTATTGATGATAGAGTCACAATTGGGTGATCACATTCAATCACTGGGCATAACCGACGAAACGGTAGATGAAGACAGCTCCAGTATTCCGAAATCTGAACAACGTGCAATCTTGCAACAGCTGGCCAAAGAGTCAATCATCAACCTGCAACAAATCAAAACAAACTTTGTGGCATTTATTGAGTCACCTTGGGACAAGCAGCAAGTTAAAGACAATCCCCGGTTACTGAATGACATAGCCGGTGCTTTGAAAATCCTGAACTTGCCTGAAGCAGGTGATCATCTAGACCAAATCATAGAATACGTCAATGCCGACATTTTGGGGTCAGATGCCAAGCCATCGGCCTTGCAGCTAGAACAATTGGCCACAGTGATTTCATCACTAGAATATTATTTGGAAAACCTCGATCAAGGACAACGCATCAGGCAAAGCTTGTTGTCAGAAGTGGGTAACCAAATCAAAGAACTGAAACAACAAGTGGCCCATGATGTTGAGAACCAAGAGGAAGTGGTAGCGGAACAGCCCATGGCTGAAGAAATGCCTGAAACATCGGCTGAGGACGCACAGGAAGCTGAATCCGAAGTGTCAGAAACAGCAGAAGTGACAGGCCAGGAAGGTGACACGGCTACTGGCATTGAGTCTGAAGACGCCCAACCAACAGATGAAAGTGAAGGGGCATCAGATGAGGCTGAAGTTGCCGCAGCTGCACCCGCAGCTGACCCGTCTGCAGAATCAGATCTGGTGGTTGACTTTGGTGATGATGTCGATGATGAAATCAAAGAAGTCTTCCTCGAGGAATTTGAAGAAGAGTTGGCCAACATGCAGGAAAAGCATGCCAGCTGGAAAGAAGATCCGGCTGAGCACAACAATGAATTGACAGAAATCAGACGAATATTCCATACCCTCAAAGGCAGTGGGCGTTTGGTGGGTGCAGAAGCCATTGGTGAATTTGGTTGGATGCTAGAAAATATGTGTAATCGCATGTTGGATGGTGGCATCAAGCACTCTACAGAATTCCGTCAAATTCTAGGCGAAGGTGTGGAGATGGCTGAGGGCCTGTTCGAGGCACTCAAAAACAAAAGCCAAGTACCACCAGGATATGCCCTGTTGCTACAAAATGCTGAACATGTGGCCAATGGTGAGTCCATTCAGGCCGCTCCTGAAGTGGTGGCAGAGCCAGTTGCGGAACCCGCCTCTGAACTTACCACTGAATCCCCCACTGAATCCATGGAAGAAATGGTCAGCGATGAGGCCGCTGCCGAGACAGATGAGACCGAGACCGCAACTGACGACAGTTCAACTGAAGAGGTTGCTGGTGATGCAGACGCAGAAACTGAAAGCGATTCATCTGACACAGAAGATGAAGACCTCAGCCTTGATTTTGTTCAATATGACATTGAAGAAGTGGCCAAAGAACAGGCAGAAGCTGAGAAAGCTGAAGCCGATGACAGCGATGAAGCTGATGGCGAATCGGATGATGAAACAGCTGAAGCTGAAGAAGACTTGACACTGGATTTTGATTTAGGAATCGATGCGGTTGAATCAGATGATGAGACTGAAATTGATGCTGAAGCTGAAGCAGGAGCTGAATCCAATGACGAAGAAACCACCCTTGAAGATGAGTCAGAAACTCTGGATTTAGGGTTGGGTGATGATGATTTGGCTGACCTTGAAGCCGAACTCGAGGCTATGGATGATGATGAATTCAGTCTGGATGAAGACACAACAACAGATGTTGATGATGCGGCTGTGACCCTGGCAGATGAGGATTTCAGTTTAGAGGACATCAGCGGTGAAGATGAGGTGGATGAAAACACCATTTTGCTTGATCTGGCCGATGAAGAAAGTGAAGATTCTGAATCAGAAATTGAAACGGAAGAAGCCGCAGAATTGTCAGCAGGGCTGGACATAGATCCGGTATTCGTTGAGATTCTGCAGAAAGAAGTTGGCGGTCACCTGGCAGAAATGTCGCAATTTGTTTCAGACTGTCTGGAAAAAGACCAGCCCAAAGTGAATGATGATTTCGTTCGTGTGGTGCATACTTTGAATGGTGCTGCCAGCATGGCTTCGGTAGATGGCATCACGCAAATGACCACACCGTTGGAAAAAATGGCCATCATGTTGATGGATCGCAAGCAAAGTTTAGCTCAGGAAGACATCGAACAAATTGAAAATGTTATTCGTCATGCCAAGAGCCAATTGAATTTATTGGGTACTGGTGACGTGCCAGTTGATGAAAGCATTGGTGCTTATTTCAATTCACGCATTGCAGAACTGCATGCCAACAATGAGGCGCTGAAAGACGCCGAAGATTTGGTGGTCGAATCCAACTTAGATGAAAGTTCAGTAGTGGCATCAGAGGCAGAATCAGCCTTTGAAGAAGCTGTTGACGAAGTCGCAGAAGACGATGTAGCTGGAGAAGAAACAGCTGAAGACGAAACAGCTGAAGACGAAACAGCTGAAGACGAAGACGCAGCAGATGAAACTGCCGAAGACGAAACTGCGGAAAACGAAACAGCCGAAGACGAAACAGCTGAGGACGAAACCGCAGAGGACGAAACCGCAGAGGACGAAACAGCCGAAGAAGAAACAGCCGAAGAAGAACCAGCTGAAGACGAAACAGCTGAAGAAGAAACCGCACAAACCTCTGAACCTGAACCACAGGAAGAAGCACCCAACCCATTCCAGGAACAAGACGCCGCAGATGCTGGCCTGGATATGAGTGAATTGGATCTGGATGATGAGTTGCTGGAAATTTTCAGTGAAGAGGCTTCAGAAATCTTTGACCGCGCCGACCATTTATTGGCTGAGCTGGAAGAAAAACCAAACAGCCCTGAAATCATTCAAGCCTTACAACGGGATCTACACACCCTCAAAGGTGGTGCACGGATGGCGGGTTTGAATCAGATTGGTGACTTGTCTCATCAATTAGAATCTTTATTCGAATCCATTGCTGAGAAGAAAGTTGAAGTGACAGCGCCACAGCATGAAATGATGTCGCAGGTGATGCATAAGCTGCATGGCATGGTGACTGCAGATGATTACGGGCTCACCACCAACATTGAAAATGAAACGGAGCAGTTGGAGGCCATACTCAGTTCAGAAGGCGGCGAAATCAAAGAAAAATCCAAACTGGATGAGGAGTTCTTCGATCCTTTGACGCAAGTTGATTCTCCGCTGGCCGGAGATGACGAAGAGTCAACCGAAGAAACCGTGGTTCAAAAGAAAAAAGCCAACGTGTTATCTGGTGGTCAAATCAAGGTCAACTCCGAGCTGCTGGATAAACTGGTGAACTTTGCTGGTGAGGTGAGTATTTATCGATCACGCATGGAACAGCAGTCAGCTGAGTTGAAATTAAACATTGATGAGTTGGAAAATACCGTAGAAAGGGTCAGACGCCAGCTGCGTGAACTGGAACATGAGACAGAAGCGCAAATTATCTCCAACTACCAGATGGAGGGCGAAGAACTGGAAGAAGATTTCGACCCGCTGGAATTAGATCAGTTTTCTACCATCCAACAATTGTCACGGTCGTTGTCTGAGTCGGTATCGGATTTGACCAACATTCAAACTTATTTACAAGAATCAGCGCGGTCATCAGAAACCTTATTGATTCAACAGTCTCGAGTAAACACGGAATTGCAAGAGGGTTTGATGGAAACCCGCCTGGTGACTTTCAATTCATTGATTCCCCGGTTGCGACGCGTGTTACGTACTTCGGGTCAAGAGCTGGATAAGAAAGCCAAACTGGTGGTTAAAGGTGCTGAAGGCGAAATGGATAAAACGGTACTGGAAGGCATCCAAGCGCCATTGGAGCACATGATCAGAAACGCCATGGTGCATGGCATTGAAGACGATCGCAAAAAAGCCAAAAAGCCAGAGCAAGGCATCATTGACATAGAGTTAAGTCGTGAGGCCACAGAGGTGGTGATTACGGTTAAAGATGACGGTGCCGGCATCAACACCAAAGTTTTGCGTAACAAAGCCATTGAAAGAGGCATCATTGATAAAAATGCCAAGCTCTCAGACAGTGACATAGTGCAATTGATTTTACATTCTGGCCTGTCCGCAGCGGAATCGGTAACCAAGTTGGCCGGCCGTGGTGTGGGTATGGATGTGGTTGACAATGAAATCAAGCGCCTGGGCGGTAGCATCGAAATCATTTCAGAAGCCAATGTGGGAACCACTTTCGTAATCAGGCTGCCATACACGCTGGCATTAACACAGGCCATCATTGTACAAGTGGCTGATCACCGCTATGCCATCCCGGCATCCGGTGTACAAGGTTTGATTCGAATGAACATCAATGAGTTCAGACGCCGCATATTGGAAGGCGACTTAGGCTATGACTATGCCGGTGAACAATACCAGATTCAAGAGCTGAATAAATTATTGAGTGTCGACTCAGAAGCCATGATTGAAGGCAATCAGGTGCCGCTGGTGATGATCAAATCAGGTGACCAGGGTGTTGCATTGCGGGTTGACCAAACCTATGGCGGTCGTGAAATCGTGGTCAAGTCAGTGGGAACCCAGGTCGCTTCTGTGCCGGGTATTTTTGGCGCCACCATCTTAGGTGATGGTGCTGTGGTACTGATTCTTGACATCATCCCAATGCACCGGGCCTATATCCAGAAACTGGAAAGAATGGAAGCTGAAGGGGTGCAAGTGGTTGAAGAGGTTGAGGAGGATCGCCTGACCACCATCATGGTCGTCGACGATTCAATTACCATGCGACGTGCTGGTGAGCGGATGCTGACCAGGAATGATTTCGAAGTGATGACGGCCAAAGACGGTCTCGATGCTTTGAATAAATTACAGGAACAAAAACCAGATTTGATGCTGTTGGATATCGAGATGCCAAGAATGGATGGATTTGAATTGGCCACCAACATGAAAGCATCAGATAAATTCAAAGACATTCCGATCATCATGATCACCTCAAGAACGGGTCAAAAACACAAAGACCGGGCCAAAGAGATTGGTGTGGAAAGGTACCTGGGTAAACCCTATCAGGAATTGGAGCTGTTAGATAACATCAAAGACTTATTACAGTTAGAAGATGCATGACCGACCTGTGGTTGGCTTGGTTCACATCGGTGAACACCAACCGTCTGCTCAATTTTTGATTAAGCAGTTAGAAGTGACTGGTTATCAGGTTAAACAGTTTGATGTGGATGATTTGGTGGATTTTGATGATGACATCACCACCTACATCCTCAACCTGTTTGATAATGAGTTGAACATAGATGATCTGATTAATCACCTGAGTGATCAGGATGCCAGGTTGATCTTCAATGATGCCCGAATTTCCAATGAGCTGGTGGGTTGGAATAAAAACCGCTGGTTGCGGCATTTGTTACATAAGATTGATCAGGCCAATGACATCCTACCGAAAGCGGCTGTGAGTGAAGGCCATCAGTCCACTGGTGTTGATTTGGCCCAATTCGGTATTGAGTCGGTTTGGATTTTAGCGGCCTCTATAGGTGGCCCAGAATCATTGATTAAGTTCCTGGGCGAATTTAACGGCGATGAACCTGTTTTGTTTTTGATTGTGCAACACATGGACAGTGAGTTTGTGGCCATGATGGAAAAACAGTTAGATAAAAACGGCCAGATTCCAGTTAAATTGGCTCAAGCGGGTGACCAGGTTGCCGCTGGAGAAGCCCTGTTGATTCCCGTGGATGAAGACATCATCATTCACCAGGATGGCACCCTGGGCGTTAAAGACATCAATGAACACAGGTTAACAACACCTTGTATTGATGATGTGTGTTACGACATGCTTGAGAACCTCAAACAGGTCAACATGGCGGTGTTCAGTGGCATGGCCAAAGACGGTATCAAAGGTGCCACCAACGTGTTTGAAAACGGTGGCCGGGTGATTACCCAGTCTGCCGACAGTTGTGTGGTCTCGGCCATCGCGCAGGAAATAAGAAACTTGAAAATGTCCATGTTTGACGGTGAACCGGTCGCCATGGCACAATACATTAAAGAAACATTAACGTCATAGGTAAACAATATGTCCAACGAAATTCGTGCAGTTTTGATACCCATAGAAGCCGACAGGAAGCTGTTGTTACCCAATGCCATGGTGGCAGAAGTTCTGGGCATGCGTTCAATTGATCAACTTGACAGTGACGTTGACTGGGTGTTGGGAACCGTTTCTTGGCGAGGTTGGGACATCCCTTTGATAGATTTTGCGGTGTTGACTGGTGCGGATACCGATGACGATGTCAACAGTGCCTATAATCTGGCGGTATTGAAAAGCATCAACCACCCGGAAGAAATGCCTTATTTTGCGGTGTTGTCCCGAGGTATTCCAAAACTACAGCTGGTCTCACGTGGTGACATGCAATTACACGAAGAAAAGTCCATTAACCACAATGCCATCGCGTCGTTGGTTTCCATTCACGATGAAATGGCTGACATCCCCAACATGAACTACCTGGAGACCAACTTGGTTTCCATCATTCATCCAGCGGCTTAAAATCACCAAATAGCACATGTAAGCCAGCCAATATGACGGGAGCCACGGTTTCTGTCCTCAGTACCCTTTGGCCCAGTTGCACTCCCAACAAGCCCTGGTCTTCAAAACCCGTGATTTCTGTGGGTGAAAACCCGCCTTCCGGGCCAATGAAAACACTCAGGCTGTGTTGTCGAGGGTTTGGAATTTGCTGCAAATGTGTGGTTGCTGTTGGCTCCAGGTAAATACCCTGGTTTGTTTCATTAACCACATCACTCAAAGTTTGAATGGCTTCAACCTGCATGATGTCGCACCGTCCCGATTGCTCTGATGCGCCGATGGCCACAGCCTGCCAATGCTGCAATTTCTTGGCCCTTTTGTGTTCAGCGATTTTAACTGAACAGAAATCTGAAAATACCGGAATCAAACGCCTACAACCCAATTCAGCGGCTTTCTGAATGCTGTAATCCATCCGGTCACTGCTGCTGATGCCTTGCACCAAGGTGGTGTCTAAACTTGAGGCGGGTGCGCTGTCGTTCAAAGCTTCAATGATTGATAAAGTCACTTCATGTTTGCTGATGGTGGCAACTTTCGAACGGTATTCGGTGCCGGCTGGAATGAAAAAATTCAATTCTTGTCCCACCTTCAGTCGCAAGACATTGCGGATGTAATGGGCTTTTTCACCCGCAACCAGGACATCGGATTCAATGGTTTCGGCATCCAGTGGCAAGTAAATTCTTGAAATTCGCATGGCTGGGTAAATTGGCCACCAAAGGTGACAGCATCAAGTAAACGGCATATAATCTTAACCCAAAAACAACTCATGAAAACAATGAAAACACAATCTTTGCCAACTTCATCTCTGCAACGCTCTGGTGGTTTTACGCTGATGGAAATCCTTATTGTTGTGGTCATCATCAGTATCCTGGCAGTGACTGTGGTGCCCCAGTTTATGGACGAGCCAGACCGGGCCCGTGTTGCACAAGCCAAAGCAACCATTAAAAACCTGGAAACCAGCTTAAGTCTATATAAATTGGATAACTTCACCTACCCAAGCACATCTCAAGGATTGGAGGCGCTGGTGAGTAAACCATCTGGCTCACCTGAGGCCAAAAACTGGAAGCCCGGTGGTTACATCAATAAGTTGATGGAAGATCCTTGGGGTCAGCCCTACCAGTATTTGAATCCTGGCAACCACGGTGAATACGATGTGTATTCGCTCGGTGCTGATGGCCAGCCTGGTGGCGATGGCATCAATGCCGACATTGGCAACTGGTGAATTCAAAGTCAACCCATTCATTAGTTCTCATCAGACAACAGGGCTTCACCTTGTTGGAAATGTTGTTGGTAGTGGTTATCATTGGCATCATGTCGGTGTTGGGCGTTAACCTGGTCAACAGCCAATCGATTGAACGGGTTGTGATAAACCAAGCGCAACAAGTGGAAGCCAGTTTGAAGCTGTTGTGTGAGCAATCGGTTTTCGAAAACCAAGCACAAGGCCTCGAAGTTTTGACCACTGGCTTACAAGTTTTGCGCTACCAGCAACCCATTTGGCAAGCCCGAGATTTTCAGGTTCCTGGTGCCTGGGAATCGCAAGTTGAACTGTATATAGATGGCCTGTCACAACAATTATTACCTGAAGCCACCGACGAACCACACATCATTTGTCAAACCGATGGTTCGTTCAGTCAATTCACCCTGCATTTTTTTGCCGATCCTGCCACGCCTGAGGTTTACTATGTGCTGGAGACGGCTGGTCCTTGGGAACTGACGGGAGGTTGGCATCATCCGTAATGTCAACAAGGGGTTCACGCTGTTGGAAGTGCTGCTGGCACTGCTGATCATCAGTGTGGGTTTGATGGCCTTGGTGCAATCAGCACAAACCGGAGCCCAGGCAACCACCAATCTGCGAGTTAAAACAGGCGCCTATCATGTGGCCGATCAGGTGATGTGGCAGTTGTACCGCAGATCCGGGCTGGATGTGGGAACCCACCAGGGTCAAATGACCTTTGCTGACCAGGAATTTCACTGGCGAGCCGAACTCAGTCACACCGACAACAACCGCATCGATCGCATTGACCTGATGGTGGGTACCGACCGTCAACTTGACCATGCCGAAGCACGACTGACGGGCTTCAAGAAAAGGTGATATCCATGGGGCAAAGGGTTTGAGAAGCGGTAGACGACATTTGCAACAAGGCATGACCCTGCTTGAGGTATTGGTGGCCACCGGGATTTTGGCACTGATTTCTGGTTTGGCCTTTGTCAGTCTGGACAACCTGATTCGATCCAAACAAAGTTTGCAAGAAGCCAATGAGTCCATCAACCAATTCAACCTGACCATCTATCAATTACAATCTGATGTGAAACTGGCCGTTGCCCACGAAAGCCCTTTGGTGTCATCACCATGGCCTGAATTCAGTGGCGACAGCCAAAGCATCAGTTTACACCGATTTGCCAGTGCCAGCGTGCCGGTGACCCGCAGTCGACAACAGGCAAATAACCAGTCGTCACAACCCCTACAAAGAATTAGGTGGGCCGTGCGTAATGGCCAATTGATCCGCTCCAGCCAGCCAGCAGCAGCCCCACAAAACAGCAACCAATGGGTGGAACGCCCGATGTTGGCAGTCAAAACATTTCACTGCAGTTACCACGGTCTGACCGGTCAAAACCAGCCGCGGTGGCCAGCGACAGAAAGCCAGAACAATCAATTGCCGGAGTGGCTGGTCTGTGAACTGACCACAACAGATGATCAACGCAGCGTGTTACACCTCACACCCATGCAGCGCGGAGGCTTTTTGTGATGCGTACAAACAAACAACAGGGCATGGCCATGTTGATGGCTTTGGTGATGTTGGCGATTGCCAGCACCCTAGCGGTGTCTATCTGGTACAGCAATCAGTTGTCCATAGCCCGCATGCAAAACAACCAACAGTCATATCAAGCCAGCCACTACGCCCAGGGCCTGATGTTGTGGGCCAGTGATATCCTGCGACAAGACTATGCGCAAGCAGACAGCGTGCTCCATGACAGTAACCGTGACGGTTGGTTGCAAGGCATCGAGGGCATGGTGGTTGAAGATGCGGTTTTGTCAGGGTACTTGGTGGGTTTAAGTGGCCGCTTCAATGTCAATAACCTGTATTTCAATGGCGCCAAGCAGGAAGAACACATCGCCATGTTCAGGCGCCTGTTAGTGGCTTTGAATCTGAATGTCAATTTGGCCGATCAGGTGGTAGATTGGATTGATCCGGATCAAGTGCCCGAACCCAACGGTGCTGAGGATTTTATCTACCTGGCCCGTTCTCCTGGCTACCAGACTGCTGGACGGGGGTTCAAGCATGTGGATGAGTTGCGCTTGTTGGATGGCATGACTGATGTTGATTTCGCCACCTTGGCCCCTCATGTCACTGCCTTACCGGTCAGCAACCAAGCCACGAAGATGAATGTGAATACCCTGTCACCGGTACTGCTCAAAGCTTTGCATCCGCTGATCACCGAAGAAAAAGCCTTGCAGTTGTATCAGGAAGGACAGGCTGATTTTATGCGACTGGATGATTTTTTTAATCACCCGGCCATACGTTTTGAATTGCAGCAAGCACAGCGAACCCAATTGCAGGCCATGGTCGGTGTACAAACCTTGTTCCTGCAAGCCCAGTCATTGGTGCAAATGGGTGACAGCCAATACGTTCAGTACGCCTTACTGGCTCGCAGCAGCGACGGCAGCGCCCAAGTCATATACCGTTCAATGAGACCATTTTTACCCACAAAGCAGGTACAATAAAACCATGAAAATTGCCTTTTTAGCCAGCGAAACGAAGAAGTCTCAAGATTCACTTGAAGTCATGGTCAAGCGCTATGGGCAACACGAAGTCTCCGAGGCTGATGTCATTGTGGTGTTGGGTGGTGATGGCTTTATGTTGCAATGCTTGCACCAATTCATGCACCAATCGACACCGGTATTCGGTTTGCGTCGGGGCACCGTGGGGTTTCTGATGAATGATTACAACGAAGAGGATTTGTTGGCTCGCATCGAAGCGGCCAAAACCACAGTACTGCATCCGCTGACCATGATTGCTACTGGAGAAGACGGAAAAGTCACCGAGTCACTGGCCATCAATGAAGTGTCGTTGTTGCGACAAACCAAACAGTCATCCCACATTGAAATCAAAATCAATGGCGACAGTAAAATAGAAAACTTGGTTGGTGATGGCGTGCTGGTGGCCACGCCCGCTGGCAGCACCGCTTATAACTTGTCAGCCCACGGGCCGGTGATACCTCTGGGCAGTGAAATTTTGGCTTTGACGCCCATCAGTCCTTTCCGACCCAGGCGTTGGCGCGGCGCCATCATTCCATCTCATGCTGAAGTCACTTTTGTGATCAACGATTGTAACAAAAGACCGGTATCAGCCACCGCCGATAACACCGAAGTCAGGCACGTCAAGAAAGTGGTGGTTAAAGAGGCCAAAGACATCACCATCAGGGCCCTTTATGATGCCAAGCATAACCTGGAAGATCGCATCATCAACGAGCAGTTTTCCTGATGTTAACCCTGGCCATCTCATCGCGCACCCTGTTCGATCTCAATGACGCTCACCAGATTTACTTGGACGAGGGCATTGAGGCCTACCGCACCTACCAATTGGCCCATGAAGAAGAACCGCTGGAACCCGGCGTGGCTTTCCCGTTGGTGCAGAAGCTGTTGAACATCAAGCACCCAGATTCACAGGAACCTTTGGTGGAAGTGGTGTTGGTTTCCAGGAACAACGGTGACACCGGTTTGCGCATTTTCAATTCCATCGAGCACCATGGCTTGGACATTTCCAGGGCCGTGTTCAGCAATGGCGGTTCCCCTTATGATTACCTGCCAGCGTTGGGCGTAGAATTATTTTTATCAGCCCACCATGCCGATGTCATCGGCGCCATCAAGGCCGGACATGCCGCGGCCCATTTGATGACCCGCAAAGCCGCCGCACAGACCGATGCCGTGGTGCGGATTGCATTTGATGGGGACGCGGTGCTGTTCTCAGACGAATCCGAACAGATTTACCAGACCAATGGCTTGGAAGCCTTTCGAGAAAATGAGCACAACCGCCGCAATGAACCCTTGAACCCAGGACCTTTCAGTGCGTTCTTGAAAAAGCTGCATGATTTGCAATCGGTTTTTCCCAGTGGTGAATCACCCATTCGCACCGCCTTGGTCACCGCTCGTTCAGCGCCTTCCCATAAACGGGTGATTCTGACCTTGCGAGACTGGGGTATTCGCATCGATGAAGCGCTGTTTCTGGGAGGCCAGGACAAGGCCAAATTTTTGCGTTCTTTCAGAGCCGATATTTTCTTTGAAGATCAACTGACTTATGTTAAAACAGCGTCTGAACACACCGCCACCGGCCACGTGCCCTACGGCATCACCAATCAAAAATAATTTTTGGGAGTAAACCAATGAAAACCATAAAAACCCTGGCCCTGTTGCTGTTGAGCTTAAATGCCGCTGCTACGGTGGTTCGATTCGAGACTACAGTAGGAAACCTAGACATTGAAATGTATGATGAAGAAGCTCCTGTGACTGTAAATAATTTTCTTAATTACGTCAATGATGGGGATTATGATAACACCGTTATTCACCGAACAGATCCAGGGTTTATTATTCAGGGTGGGGGATACAGGTTTCTAGGAAACAGTAGATTTGAGTCTATCCCATTAGATTCGAATATTGTGAATGAAGCGCAAATATCCAACACCATTGGCACGATCTCAATGGCCAGAAACACCAACCCTAATTCAGCGAACAGTCAATGGTTTTTTAATATGGCCAACAATACTGGCTTAGATCCAGCCAACAATAATGCAGGTTTTGCTGTATTTGGCAAGGTCATAAAAGGCATGGATACCTTGTATTTAATAGAGTCAATGCTGCGCATAAACTTCTTTGACGCCTCACCAGGAGGAAGCGCGGTTTTTGGTGAATTTCCACTTTATCGATACGATGAAGGGACTAACCCAAACTCAAGTAATCCAATTTTAGATGAGAACGTCATTAAAATTATCCGTGCTTATGTGTTGACCGATGAATTCCAAATCACCGAAGGCTTATCTGGTGCTTGGTTTAATCCTGAAACCAACGGCCAAGGATTCTACCTGGAGGTGCTGCCCAGTGCCAATACCATCATTCTGGCGTGGTTTACCTATGATGCCACAACGCCCGACCCTGAAGTGCCCTCGACTGTTGGCGATGCATCTAATCGCTGGCTGACCGCAGCGGGATCCTTCGACGGCAATGTTTTTGTTGGCCAACTGCTGAAAACTGGAGATGGCTTGTTTGATGATCCCACCGCTGTGGTTAATACCGTTGTTGGAGAAGTCAGCATCGTATTTCAGGATTGCGGACATGCCATTTTGTCTTACGTGTTGAATGAATCAGGGTTGAACAACACCGTTGATATTCAGCGCATTTCTGGCACCAATATCGATTTTTGTGAAAACCTGGCTGATCAAGCCAATCCCGGCATCACCACTCAATAACGCAGTTCAGTGATGCCACGCAACCGTTCTGGTTGCCATTGATCGATGGCCCAATCCAGGAGACTGGATTGGGTTTTTTTTGCGGCAGTCGGTGGCGTCATTCCCAACAACTCCAATGCCACACTGGTGGTGGCCATTGGGTCTTCATGAGTCACCGGTTTGGCGTGGTTCTGTTTGCTGAGTTTTTGCTGTTGGGTATCCACCACCACCGGGAAGTGGGCATAGTTCGGTTGGGTTAAACCCAACAACCCAATCAAGTACATTTGTCGAGCCGTTGAATCCATGATATCGATGCCCCTGACCACTTCGCTGATGCCCTGATCGGCATCGTCCAGCACCACCGCCAGCATATAACAGAACAGGCCGTCTTTGCGTTTGATATTGAAGTCACCTGATTGGGTGGCCAGGTTTTGGGTTTGCACACCTTGAAACAGGTCATCAAAAGTAAAGGACTGGTTTTGGGTTTTGACGCGGATAGAGTGCGGTTTGTTGGCTTTGCTGGGCTGGTTCCTGCAGGTGCCTGGGTAAACACTGCTGCCGGCCAGTTGTTTGCGCGTGCAGGTGCAAGGAAAGGTCAGTTGTTGCGTTGTCAGTTGTGTTAGGGCCTGTTGGTAAACGGCTTGTCGCTGCGGGTCAGTTTGGTACATCACTGGCTCATCTGAATGCATGCCAAAGGCTGCCAGGGTTTGCAGTATCTGTTGGTCGGCACCGGGGATGGTGCGGGTTTCATCGATGTCTTCAATGCGAACCAACCAATCACCGCCATGCTTACGGGCTTGTAAGTAGCTGACCAGCGCTGCCAGCAGCGAGCCAAAATGCAAATCACCGGTGGGTGAGGGGGCAAAGCGACCGCGGTAGCTCATGATGCAAGTTGGGTTTTATTCAACCTGTTCCATGTTTTCACTGGGTTCTGCAATGAAGTTACCCTGTACAAAGTTAACCGACATTTTCCACATGATGCTCATGGTGGATGCATCTTCAATGAACTCGCAGATGACTTGTTTGCCTTGGTTGTGAGCCTTATCGACAATGCTCTTCACCTTTTCCTGGTTTTCTTCGTTATTGCCTAAGTCTTCCATAAAGCTGGAATCCACTTTCAGCATGTCTACCGGGAAGTGTTTGAGGATGCTGAAAGAGTTCAAGCCGGAACCAAATTTTTCCACCACAATTTTGCAATGCGTGGCTTTGATCGATTTGACAATGGGTTTCATTTTACCGGCATAAGTGACCAATTCACTTTCGCGAATCTCAAAGGCCAATTTGTCACCGGAAACACCGGTGGATTTGAGTTGTTCTGCCAGCCAATTAGGGAAAGCCGCATCGGTGACGGTTTGGTGTGAAACTTTGACAAACAACATCACAGGATTGGCCGAATTTTTGATGGCCTGTAGTGCCTTATTGATGACCCATTTGTCGATGTCAGCAATGAAGCCATATTTGTTGGCCACTGGGATGAACTGTTGCGGATAAATCAACTGATCGTCTTCAGCTTTTAAGCGGATTAACACCTCATAATGTTCTTTTTCTTCGCCATCAATATTCACAATCGGTTGGAAATGCAGCACAAACTTGTCTTTTTCCAGGCCATCGGTGATGCGATCGATCCAAGCTTTGGAGGCTGCCCGGGCTTGTTTTTCTTCTTCGGCTGGGTCGAATACTTTGATGCTGTTGCCACCGCCTTCCATTAATGCATCCAGATTTTCGGTGAGTGTTTTGGTGACTTCAGAAGCCGATTCACATTGTGGAGTCAATTGGGTAACAGAGATACTGACGGTACAGTTCACCGAGGTGTCGCCGGCGCTGAAAATCTGGTCACTGATCAGGGCCCTAATTTTCTCGGCCACTTTCTCTGCATTTTCTATGGAAGTTTTTATTTTCAGGATGAATGTGGTGTCTGAATAACGACAATAGACCACATCCTTACCCAGTTTACTTTCCAAAAATTCCGCCATGCTGACAATGAATAAATCCAGGTTGCCGATACCGAGTTCTTTTTCATGGCGATTGGCTTCATCAATACCAACCATCAGCAGGCTGTCACCGGGCTTGTCTTTGGCTTTGCTTAACGCTTCACCCATCAATTCATTGAAATAGGTGCGGTTGTAGAATTTGGTCAACAGGTCTTTGTTCTTGATTTCAAACAGTTCTTTTTCTACCTGTGGGTCGGTGGCTGGCATGTTGATGATGAATTGGGCGCACTGCTCACCATTGATGGTCGCTTTGGAGACGCTGACTAAGCCATCAAACTGCTCACCATCTGAAGTCACCAGTTTAAATTCCAGGTCGTCTTCAGGCATGATGTTTTTGTTGATGTCTCGCAGTACTTTTTTGGCTCGGTCGATGTCCGATTTCGCCACCATATTCAAAAATGGCGTCACTTCTAACTCTTCGAAATCGTCGTATTCAAATAATTCTTGATACGACTGATTGGAGTAGACATGCATGCCATCATGGATATAGGCAATGGCTTGTTTGGATGAATCCAGCAAACTGTCACAACGCTTTTCTGTGTTGCGCAGTTCCAACTTCAGTTTCACGTTTCTGCGCCGATCGCGCAGGGCGCTGACATCGCGATGAATCACGTGGCGCATGTGCTCAGGTAATTTCGGGGTGCAATAGGAACTGGCACCGACTTCTATGGCTTCTTGGATCAGGTCGGGATCAAATTCCTTCAATAACGCAATCACTGGCAAGTCAATGCCCATGCGTTTGATGTGGTCAACCACGGTCTGGCATGGCAAATCATTTTGCAACTGTTGACACAGCACCAAATCCAGTGGTTTGCGCTCGAGGATGCCAATCAGGTCTTCTTCATTGGTACAGCGTGACGGTCTGACCGCCATTTGGTAATTTCTCAACAGCGAGAGGATGCGCTCGGCTTCTTCTTCAGACTGGTGGATGATGAGCAAATTGATGGACTTTTCTACGGCCAATGTCTTGTTCCTTTGTTTGTTTTCATTTTTATTTCTTGCCAACAGGGTGACAAAAAACGTCGCACACCCCATCATTATAAAGGTATTCGCCGTAGCTGAACAGTGCTGCTGTCACAGTATTCAATCCTGTGGCGAATTATTTGCGATTTTTCTTGAGGTCTGATTCAGAAACTGAGCACCAAAAAATCAACAAGCCAGACCAGATTTGCTGGCTTCACCAGCCACTTCTTTGACCAGTTTGGGCACCAGGTAGCCGGGTAATCTGGCTTTCAATTGTTGGTGAATTTTCAGGGCTCGATCAGCAGGTACGATAAAGTGCGCGGCATTTTGAACCGGATCCATTTGGTGCAGGTAGTAAGGCATCACCCCCAAGTCGAACAATTGTGATGATAAGTCGGCCAAGACTTCAGCGTTGTCATTGACACCTTGCAACAGCACACTTTGATTCAACAGGGTGAAACCGGCTTGCTGTAAGGCAGCGATGGCAGTGCGAGCTGAGGCAGATAACTCTTGGGCGTGGTTGCTGTGTATCACCATGACTTTCTTGCGCTCCCATGCATTTGCCCATTGTAAGAAAGCTGGGTCAATTCGTGCAGGCAAAACCACAGGTATGCGGCTGTGAATGCGCAGGGTTTTGACATGTGGAATTTTTTGCAAGCCGTCAGTTAAGCGGTGCAGGGATTTGCTGTCCAAGGTCAAAGGATCGCCACCACTGAGGATCACTTCATGGATGCTGTCCTGTTCGGCAATGTATGCAAGGCTGGCACGCCAACCATTGCGTGGGGCAAAATTCTTTTGGTATTCAAAATGACGGCGAAAACAGTACCGACAATTCACAGCGCAACTGCCGCTGGCCACCAGCAACACCCGGCCGTGGTACTTGTGAATCAGTCCAGGCACTTGGGTGGCATTGATGTCACCCACGGGATCAGCCAATAAACCATCGGTCTGGGTCGTTTCCGCTGCGGTTGGCAGGAATTGTTTCAATACCGGGTCCTGTTGATTTTCCCAGTTAATGGTATCCATCATGCTGGCAGTCAAAACCGGGGCAAACATAGCGCCTGCTTTGGCATCGTATGCCGGAGAACCATGTAAACTGGAGGGTTGTTTTTGTTGCAAGGCCAGCTGTAATTCGGTCTGCCAGTCTATCGGTCTGGTTTTTGTCAGGGTTTGTGGTGTCATCAGGCCAGACTCATAAGCGGTAAAGTGGACCGGGATTTTACCATGCGATGCAGGCATATGACAGTCAATGAAAAACCGCATTGAGAATACCGTTGGCCCAGTTTTTTGGAATCAGCCTTGTGCTATAATTGCGTTTTTTTAAAGTCGCAAGCAAAGGAGCCCACATGTCGGTATACAGCACCTCACAATTTAAAAATGGATTAAAAATATTGATCGATGGTGATCCATTCAGCATCGTTGAAAACCAGGAAGTTAAACCCGGCAAAGGCCAGGCGTTTAATCGGGTCAAGATGCGCAACCTGAAAACCGGTCGGGTGATTGAAAAAACCTTCAAATCCAATGAAAAAGTCGATGCCGCTGATGTGATGGATAAAGACATGCAGTACCTGTACACCGATGGTGAGTTTTATCACTTTATGGATCCAGAGTCTTTTGAGCAATTTGAGGCCAGTGCCACTGCAGTGGGAGACAATGCCAAATGGCTGAAGGAAGAGGACGTGTGTTTGGTGACTTTGTGGAACAATGTGCCGTTAACGGTTGAACCACCTAATTTTGTCGAATTGAAAATCACCGAGACTGACCCAGGTTTGCGCGGGGACACTTCTGGTGGCGGCAGTAAACCCGCTACCCTAGAAACCGGTGCCGTGGTTAATGTGCCCTTGTTTGTGCCTGAAGGCGAGGTGATCAAAGTCGACACCCGTTCAGGTGAATACGTGGGTCGTGTGAAAAAGTAATCGGTATGACCGACAATTGGAAATTCCAAAGCCCGTTGGCTGTGTTGCAACAACGGGCTTTTTTGTTGTCTGCCATTCGGCGCTTTTTTGATGAGCGCGGGGTCATGGAAGTCACCACGCCAATTCTCTCATCCTGCGGCAACACCGACATCAACATTGATGTGTTCAGCACCGAGGCCATCTCCGCTGGAGATGATGTGGCCTTTTTGCGCACCTCGCCGGAATTCTTTCATAAAAGGTTATTGGCCAGTGGCTCAGGCGATATTTTTGAAATTGCGCCAGTTTTCAGGCGCGGTGAAAGCACACCACTGCATAATCCTGAATTTACTTTATTGGAATGGTATCGGCTGGATTTTGATTTACAAGACTTGATGGCTGAAGTGGCCGAGCTGATCAAGACTTTGATCGTTGCCTTTGGCGGTGCGGACTTACCGATTAAATACATCAGTTACCAAGAATTGATGCAAAACTTTGCCGGATTGGATCCATTCAACACTTCTGCAGATGCGTTATCGGCGTTGTGTGACAGTCATGGTTACACGGGCAGTCCATTGACACGCACAGCGGCCCTGGACTTTTTGTTCGCTGTGGTGGTTGAGCCCCAACTGCGAGCAACGCCTGTGCAGGGCTGGATAGTGCATCACTTTCCGGTTGAGATGGCAGCGTTGGCTCAGGCTGAACCTGACCAACCTGACCGATGTCGGCGGTTTGAATTTTTGTGGCAGGGCATTGAGCTGGCCAATGGTTATCAGGAGCTGACTGATGCCACCGAACAGCAACAACGCTTTGCGCAAGACAATTTACTGCGCCAACAAATGGGCAAACCAGCGATTCCAGTAGATCACCATTTGTTGGCAGCCTTGCAAGCGGGGATGCCTCCTTGTTCTGGCGTGGCCATTGGGGTGGAGCGGTTGTTGATGTGTCTGTTAGGTAAAGAGCAGTTAACTGAAGTGGTGGGCTTTCCTGCCGCGTCCAGCTGACCAGGCCGTTGGGCTAAGTGATTAAAGCCACCAGGTGGCCACCGAGGCAATCACCACGGCCCCAATCAAATTCAGTTTAAAGCCCTGGCGCATCATGTCTTTGATGCCCACTTGTTCTGAGCCAAAAACAATGGCATTGGGAGCAGTCGCCACCGGCAGCATAAACGCACAGCTGGCACTGATGGCTGCCGGTACCATGATTTTAACGGGATCAACCCCCAGGGCATCGGCAGCTGACATCAACACCGGCATCAAGATGGCGGTGGTGGCGGTGTTGCTGGTGATCTCTGTTAAGAAAGTGATGCTCAAACAAATCACCAGAATCAACCAAAACAGATGCAAGTTTTGCAAAAACATCAGCTGTTCTGCCAACAAAGCACTCAAGCCGGTGGTTTTGAACGCGGCAGCAATGACCATGCCACCGGAGAACAGCAACAACACGCCCCAAGGAATGGTGTTGGCAGTTTTCCAATTCAATAGTTTGCCTTGCTTACCATCGCTGATCAAAAACAAAGCCACCACGCCTAACAGTGCCACTGAAGCGTCATTGGCCTGTGGTAAATCAAGCCACACTCGCCAGCCGCCAAAGGGGGCGGTGCGGGTGACCCAACACAATGCGGTGATGGCAAATACCCACAGGGTGCGTCGTTGGGCAGTGGTTAAGTTTTCCAACTCAGGGAGTGTTTCAAGGGCATGACTTTGCTTGCTGACTTGTGACGTCATCAGCCACAACATCAGCGGGAAGAATATCATCACCATCGGAAAAACCTGGCCAATCCAACTGACAAAGCCAAGGGTTTCTCCGGTGCCAGTCTGATAGTTCTGAATCATGATCAAATTCGGTGGCGTGCCGATCGGTGTCATGGTGCCACCCAGTGAAGCTGCGTAGGCAATACCCAACAACAGCATGCAAGCAAAGTGTTTGTCTTGTTGCTTACTGAGCATGGCCAAAGCAATGGGTAACAGCATCAATGTGGTGGCGGTATTGGAAATCCACATGCTCAATAAAAAGGCCGTTACCATAAAGCCGGCGATGACTTTTCTGGGGTTGTTGGTGCCGATCAATTTGAGGGTGCGGTGGGCGAGGTATCGATGGGTGTTACTGTGGGCCATGGCGCTGGACAACAAAAAGCCGCCTAGCAGCAGAATAATCAACGGGCTGCCATAGGCTTGACCCACCGCTGCAGGGGTAATCACGCCGAGCATTGGGAACAGCGCTATGGGCAACAACGATGCCACCGGAATGGGCAACCATTCGGTGATCCAAAAAATCGCAGTGGCGCTGGTAATCAGCAGGGTAATGAACTGCAAATGATCAATGATTGTATACCATTTCAGGGCATAAATCAGGGTAAAGGTCAGTGCAAAGGTGAGGATTTTTTTGCCGATCATAAAGTCGATACTGTTGCGTATGTTTTATGGGTGAAATTTAATGTTTTTTTAATATTTAAGCTTGTAATCTTACCCGAATAAAATTTATGATGTTAGGGTTTATTAATTTGGGGACACAAATGAAACTAAAACCAATCCTATTGACCTTAACGTCTATTGTTTTGCTGCAAGCTTGTAGCAGCAGCAATAACTCACCCCGGGCGGTGGATGCACCACCAGCCACCAACCCTGGTGGCGGCGTGGTAACCGGCGTGATTGAGGCCATCTTCAATCCAGCTTCCGGAGACCCGACCCAGGTACCCATTCCTACCAACCTGTTTTTCTCTGGCACGGGTGACCTGACCTTAAATATTCCTGTGACTGACCCCACCGATGGTTCAGACCCGCTGGTTGCCTTGAATGCGCTGGATGGTTTCAGTACAGTGGCCCCATGGTCAACCAATTTTTCTGCGCCAGTGGCGCCTGCTTCGGTTAATCCAAGCAGCGTTTTTGTTTATGAAGTGACCCTCAGTGGTCCTGGTGGCGCGGTTGTCGCCGTTAACGACGCATTGACTTTTGGTGTTGATTTTGTGGCGGTTGCCAAAGACAGCAGCATCGCCATTGTGCCCATCAAGCCTTTGAAAGAAATCACTTCTTATATGGCAGTCATCACCAACGGTGTTACCGATACCGATGGCAATGCCGCCACACCTTCACAAACCTATTTCCTGTCTAAGCGTACCTCACCACTGGTAGATGGCAATGGCAACAGCACTGATCCGTTGTTGGACAATGCCACGGCCAATGCTTTGGAACCGCTGAGACAACTGACCAACTTCCAGGAAGCTGCTGCTGCCGGACAAGGCATCGACCCAGCCAACATCGTGTTGTCATGGTCAATGACCACCCAGTCTATTACGCCGGTACTGACAGCTGTGAAAGCCATCAGCGGCCCGGGTAGTTCGACGCTGGCGCCTACTGGTTTGAATACCACTGCAGTGGGTGGTTTTGGCTTGGCTGACATCTACATCGGCACCATGAGTTCGCCATATTACCTGTCTGCCCCAAGTGCAGCCAATCCTGTGGCACCCTTGAACAGTCCTTGGCAAGCTGCCCCTGGCGCTTACCAACCGCCTTTCAATGGTTTTGGTTTGGATCCCACTTCAACCAACTTGACTTATGCCAATCCGGTGCCAGTGGCGACCAGCACGCAAAACCTGCCGGTGCTGATGACCGTGCCCAATGCGGCATCCGGTCAAACCAAGCCCGCCGATGGCTGGCCCATCATGATTTATCAGCACGGCATCACCCGTGACCGCACCGACATGCTGGCAGTGGCTGACACCATGGCATCAGTGGGTGTGGCAGTGGTGGCCATTGATTTGGCGTTGCACGGTATCACCGATACCACCAATCCATTCTATATGGGTAACACACCATTTGCTGCGGTTGCCAGCGAACGAACTTTTGATGTCGATTACGTCGACAATGCCACCGGTGCACCAGGCCCTGACGGCATGATTGACTCATCGGCAGCACATTTTATCAACTTGGCTAACTTGTTGGTTTCTCGTGACAACACCCGCCAGGGCATGGCTGACTTGTTTACTTTGAATGCCACCATTCCCAACATGGACATAGACGGTGACAGCGCCGGCGATTTCAATGCCGATCAGATTTCATTCACTGGACAGTCATTGGGTGCCATCACTGGCATCGGCTTTTTGGCCTTTGACCCGAACGTACAAAGTGCGGTCTTGTCGGCTCCAGGTGGCGGTATCGCTAACTTGTTGATAGGTTCGCCGACTTTCGGTCCAAGAATCGTCGGTGGCCTGGCTGCAGTAGGCGTTGAGCAAGGTACTGCAGAATTTGATTTATTCGTGTTGGCAACTCAAACCGCCATTGACGCGGCTGACCCGATTAATCTGGGACCCCATGCCACCATGTTCAATAACATCTTGGCGCATGAAATCCTCGGCGACCAAGTCATTACCAACACCGTTCCTGGCGCACCATTGTCAGGCACCGAGCCCTTGCTGGCCGTGATGGGATTAACCTTTTATTCTGACTCCGCCTTTAATCCTGAGGGTTTGGATGCGGCTTTGAGATTCACTGCAGGTGATCATGGTAGTCTGCTGAGTCCAGCAGCTTCTCCAGCAGCCACGGCTGAAATGCAAGGCCAGATGGCAGCCTTCCAGGTAACCGCTGGTACCACATTGAATGTGACCAACACCGATGTGATTCAATAAGGAGATGAACATGAAAAATACAATTAAAAAGCGTGGAGTACAAAAGATGGCTCATAACAACACCCGATTGAAATTAAAGCCTTTGCAGCTGGCCATGATGGCAGCCACACTGGGCGTGAGTGGTTCGGCCATGTCGGCGGAAATATTCAACAACGGTGATTATTCCTTTAACATTGATACCACAGTGTCCTACGGTGCTTCATGGCGAGTCGAAGACCGCGATGAACGGCTGATTGGAAAAAGTAATCTCAATCCACTGGTCTCAATCAATTTAGCAGCAGGCCGAGCATCGAATTTGGGCGAGCGGATTGCAGCACCTGGCCGCTGGTCGATCAACTCAGATAGTGGCAACTTGAATTATGATCAAGGTGACTTGTTTTCCAATGCGGTTAAATTCACTTCAGACCTGGCATTCAATGGACCTACATGGGGTGCCTTTATGCGGGTTACCGGATTTTATGACTTTGAAAACGCTGATAACGATGATTTGTCCAGAACCGCCAAAGAATTTGTTGGTGAGGATTACCGCTTACTGGATGCCTATGTCTACAAAGATTTCGACATCGGTAACCAAATAGCTTCGGTGCGCTTGGGTCGCCAAGTGGTCAGTTGGGGTGAATCAACCTTCATCCAACAAGGCATAAACGTCATCAATCCGGTCGATGTTTCAAAAATCCGTGTTGCCGGTGCTGAGTTAAAAGAAGCTTTTCTCCCGATTGATATGATTTCATTCTCGACCAGCATCACCGACAACTTGTCGATGGAAGCGGTGTATCTGCTTGAGTTCGAGCAAACAGATCCGGACCCTGCGGGTACCTATTTTGGTACCAATGACTTTGCTACCCCTGGTGGTGAATATGTGGCCTTGGGTTTTGGCATAATTCCGGAATTGACGCAAATTCAAAACTTCATGAACACCCCAGGGTTTGAAAGTTTGGCCAGTAACATCGCTCGCTTTAATGTGCCTAGATCTTTTGTCAAAGGTGCCGATGATGACGGTCAATACGGTATTGCATTCAGGTACTATGCTGAAAATTTCAACAATACTGAGTTTGGTTTGTATTACCTGAATTACCATTCTCGCTTGCCTTTGATCAGCGGTACATCGGTGGGTAATCCCAATGCCGAAATGGCAGATTATTTGCAAGGGCTGAATTTACCTGGTTATCTGACCGATCCTAGCAGCGACCTGTACGCCTTCGGTCCGACTTCACCCAATTCCGCCACTTACTTTACCGAGTATCCAGAAGACATCGATTTGTTCGGTTTGAGTTTCAATACCACCATCAATTCACTGGGTGTTTCTTTACAAGGTGAGTTATCTTACCGACCCAACGTGCCTTTGCAGATTGATGATGTGGAAGTGTTGTTCGCTGCCTTATCACCCTTGAATGCCGCCATTCCGGCACCGGTTGATCGGTTTACATCGCAGCTGGGTGATGTTGCGCCCAATACATACATTCGTGGTTGGGACCGACATGAGGTTTCGCAACTCCAATTCACTGCCACAAAACTGTTTGGCCCTGGGTTCATGGGTACCGATCAGGTTGTATTGCTCGGTGAAGTGGGGTTTACCAATGTCTGGGATTTACCTGATCCCGACGTACTGAGGTATCAGGGACCAGGCACTGACACCGGTGGTGGCGCCAGCGAAGCCACAGGTGGCTCAACCAGGAACCCTGTCACGGAACCCAGAAGGTTTTTTGCCACATCGTTCTCATGGGGATACCGCTTGGTAACTCAGTTACAATACAATTCTGTATTTGGTACCTCATGGAATTTGGCACCGCGGTTGGCATTCAATCATGATGTGGAAGGCACCACACCGGGACCGGGTGGCAACTTCATCGAAGGCAGAACGTCTTACACCGTTGGAGTCACTGGTACCTACCTGGAAAAATGGAGTGCAGACCTCAGTTATACCAATTTCTCTGGTGCAGGTATTCACAATCTGATATCTGATCGGGATTTTGCATCTATTAATATCAAATACTCGTTCTAAGAACAGAGGGGACATTACATGAAGTTATACAGAAAAACAGTTATTTCAACTTTGCTTGGTTTGACCGTAATGGCTGGCTCTGCTCAGGCAGGACCGAAGCCGAATGAAATTGATCGGTTGTCCAATGACTTGACTCCCGTTGGGGCGATCAGGGCTGGTAATGAAGCAGGTACCATTCCTGCCTGGACCGGTGGCATCACGTCACCGCCAGAAGGTTATCAGGTCGGTGACCACCACCCGGATCCTTTTGCTGATGATAAGGTGTTATTCACCATCGATGGCACCAACTACCAGGAATATGCCGAAAACTTGTCGGTTGGACAAATGGCCATGTTTGAGCGATATCCAGAAACCTACAAGATGGACGTTTATCCAACGCGTCGTTCGGCCTCATTTCCAGAACGCATTTATGAAAAGACCCGTGAAAATGGTCGCACCGGAACCTTGGTTGCTGACGGTGAAGGCGTGGCCAATGTGGCTGAAGGCTTTCCCTTCCCATTTCCTGAAAATGCCTATGAGTTGATATTGAATCACAAACTGAAATTCAAAGGTTCTGGCGGGGTTCGATACAACAACCAAGTGGCACCTTCCAGCAGCGGTAAATACACCCTGGTGAGGTTGCGTGAGGAGTTGTATGGTAAGTATTACGTGCCAGGCAACACCATTGATGACATCGACAACATCCTGTTGTACTTCTATCAGGTGGTTGAGTCACCAGCACGTTTGGCTGGTCGCGTGTTACTGGTTCATGAAACCATGAATCAAAAAGAAACGCCGCGTCAAGCTTGGATTTATAACCCCGGTCAGCGTCGTGTAAGAAGAGCGCCTAATGTGGCTTACGACAATCCTGGCACCGCCTCTGATGGTTTGCGTACCAATGACATGACTGACATGTTTAATGGTGCCATGGACCGCTTTAGCTGGGAACTGACAGGTACTCGTGAAATGTATGTGCCTTACAACTCATACAAAGCCCACAGCTACGACTCCAAAGTAGAAGACATGGTTCAACCAGGTCATTTGGATCCAAGCTACATGCGCTATGAATTGCATCGGGTGTATGTGGTTGAGGCCAAATTACGCGATGGTTTCCGACACATCAACAGTCGACGTACCTTCTACCTGGATGAGGACAGTTACCAAATTCTGTTGACTGACCATTACGATCGACGTGGTGAGTTGTGGCGTTTTTCAGAAGCTCACAGCATCAATTATTATGAGGTACCTACATTCTGGTCGACCATCGAAACCCATCATGACTTACAGTCTGGCCGTTATGTGGCTGTGGGATTGGATAATCAGGATCAAGTCAACACTTTCAACACGCCATTGAGCGAAAACAATTACACGCCAAGTGCCTTGCGCAAACGCGGAAGACGCTAATCAGTGTTAGTTGGTTGAAGTTTTCAAATAATGGCTGTGAACAATTGATGTTCATGGCCATTTTTTTTGGTGTTATTTTATGAATAAATTCAAATTGAATGTGGTGGTGTTGGTCTTGATGACTGGCATGTGTTTTCAATCCGTTGCTCAGCAACCTGCCGAAGTCATGCCATTGGCTGACGAGTCATTAATCTTATCAGTGACCCAGGTCGGTGATGCCATCATCATGGTGGGTGAACGCGGACATGTCCTAAAGAGTGAAGACCAAGGTCAAACTTGGCGGCAAATTGCTGGGGTCCCGGTTAACATTGCCTTGACCAAAGTGGTGGCGGTCAATGACCATGTTTGGGCTGTGGGGCATGATGCGGCCATCATCCACAGTGCCGATGCCGGTGAAACTTGGGAACTGCAGTTCTATGACGCCGATCGGGAAGTGCCACTGCTATCCGCTTACTTTACCGATGAGAACGAAGGTTTTGTGATTGGAGCTTATGGCACCATATTGACCACCACTGACGGTGGCCAAAACTGGGATGATGGGTTGATTGATGAAGAATTGGATTACCACCTCAATGACATGACCCGGGCAGCCGATGACAATTTATACATTGCAGCTGAAGCTGGCTATTTTTTCAAGAGTACCGACAATGGTGAAAGCTGGGAAGCCATCGAACTGCCCTACATGGGTTCAATGTTTGGTGTCGAAATGCTGGACCAGTCTATCGTGTTGTTTGGTCTGCGAGGTAATTTGTTGATATCAGATGATCAGGGCTTGAGCTGGGAAGAACTGGAGTCGGACATTCCCAACAACCTGTTTGGCTCCACCCCATTGGGTCAGGACAAATTGTTGTTGGTTGGAGCCAATGGCGCCCGATTGATTTATCAGAATAAATCGCTTGAATCATTGTCGGATGCCGATTCAGGCGATGATTATGCCGATGTATTGGTTATCGGCAACGAAGTGATGCTGGTGGGTGAAGCAGGTGTCAGCAAACAGACAATGAGTCAATAAAGGGTAACCACAATGAATCAAACTACACAAACAAACAAATTCACAGCATGGTGCGAATCTTTGTTGTTCAACAACAAGAAGATCATCATTTTCTTATTGGTGCTCATGACTTTTGCTATGGGTTATTTCGCCAGTAAGCTGAAAGTAGATGCCGGTTTTGAAAAACAACTGCCGTTGGACCATGAATACATGCAGACCTTCATGGAACATGAAAAATTCAGAGGGGCCAATCGCATACTGGTGTCTTTGATGGATGACAGTGGCAACATGTTCAATGAACAGTTTTTTGAAAAACTGGAAAGAATGACCGATGCCGTGGTGTTCATACCTGGCGTTAATCGTGCCAGCGTGAAATCTATTTTTACTCCCAACGTCCGCTTTGTTGAGGTGGTAGAAGATGGTTTTGCCGGAGGCAATGTGATTCCGGCCGATTTCAGTCCGTCAGCACAAATGTTCGAAACGGTCAGGGGCAACATCGTCAAGGCCGGTATTCTGGGCCGCTTGGTGGCTGAGGATTTCAATGGCGCGATGATTTGGGCCGATTTACAGGAAAGAAACCCGCAAACCGGTGAAAAAGTAGATTACCAAAAAATCGCCAAACAACTGGAGGCAATCCGTACTGATTTTGAAGGCGATGGCCAAACCGTACACATCATTGGTTTTGCTAAAATCATTGGCGATGTGGCCGATGGTGCCAAGTCGGTGCTGTATTTCTTCGGGCTGGCCATATTCATCACCGCCATCTTACTGTTTTGGTATTCTAAAAACTGGAAGTTGACCCTTTATCCTATCCTGTGTTCACTGGTTGCTGTGGTGTGGCAAATGGGCATGTTGCAATTGATGGGAATGGGCATCGACCCGATGAACATACTGACACCGTTTTTGGTGTTTGCCATCGGGGTCAGTCATGGGGTGCAGATGATATCGGGCTGGACCGATCAAATGATCAAACAGCCGCCGGAGCAAAAAAATGCGGGTTTGGCTGCGCGCGGTGCTTTCTGTGCACTCCTGGCCCCAGGCGTGATTGCTTTGTTATCTGACACCATTGGTTTTGCTACCATCTATTTTATCAACATTGAAATCATCCAGGAATTGGCCATCACCGCCACCGTGGGTGTGGCCCTGATCATCATCACTAACCTGATTTTGCTGCCTTTGTTGCTGTCTGGCGTGAAGATGAAAAGTTACGATGGTTTTTGTGCCAAGTTCAAGAACAGTGGCCAACCTTCAGGCATCTGGAGAGGCATTGCGGGCTTCGCCAAAAACCCGCTGGCCAGTGTGGCTGTGTTGGTGGCTTTGGGGTTATTTGCTTTTGGCTATTTCAAAAGCCAGGACATGCAAATTGGTGACTCGCAAGCCGGTGTGCCGGAGTTGCGACCAGATTCCAGGTACAACACCGATGCCATGAAAATCAGCAATGAGTTTTCCTTGGGTGTGGACATGATCAATGTGATTGCTGAAACTTCACCCAATGCCTGTACCGAAAGTTACCAGGCCATGAAAAACATTGACCGTTTTGCCTGGCACATGTCCAATGTCCCTGGCGTACAAAAAGTCATCACCTTGTCACAGTTCGCCAAAATCATCACCGCCGGATGGAATGAAGGCAACATCAAATGGCGGGAGCTGTCACGCAATAACTATGTGATGCGACAATCGCTTTCAGGCATTGAAACCGATACGGGCTTATTGAATCAGGATTGCAGTGTGATGCCGGTCACCATCTTCACCGAAGATCACAAAGCCACTACCATCAATCGGGTCATTGATGCTGTTAAAACTTACCAGGCTGACAACCCTTACCAAGAAAATGAAGAAGGGGAGCTGCAAGAAGGCGAGGTCAAATTCAGATTGGCCACCGGTAACGCCGGGGTCATGGCTTCCACCAACGATGTCGTGAAAGGCGCGCAAATGCCGATGCTGATCATGGTCTATGGTGCCATCATCTTGTTGTGTTTGTTGACCTTCAGGTCCATCACCGGCACCATCAGTATTGTGTTGCCGTTGGCTCTGGTGTCGTTGTTGGCTTATGCCTTGATGGCCTACTTGGGCATTGGTCTGAAAGTGAATACGTTGCCGGTGGTGGCTCTGGGCGTGGGTATTGGTGTTGATTACGGTATCTACATCTTCAGTCGCTTGCAGTCGCTGTTGAAATCAGGCTTCAGTTTATTCGATGCCTACCAGGAAACCTTACGCCTGACAGGTAAAGCCGTGTTGTTTACCGCTTTGACATTGGGCATTGGGGTCGGTACTTGGATGTTCAGTGAGTTGCAATTCCAGGCTGATATGGGTATTTTGCTGGCCTTTATGTTTATTTTGAACATGGTCGGTGCCTTGTTGTTATTGCCTGCATTGGCTTATTGGTTGATGCCTAAATCCAGAAAGGGTTTATAATACGAGCTCTTTCTAACAACAATTGCCCACTGGATGTTTAAGCAACAACTGTACTTTCACAACCAAGCAATCAGCAGCGCCATCACTGGTACCAGGGGTGGCGCTTGCTGGCTAGTTGAACCAGCGAAGACAGTTGTGCCAGGAACGTTGGATTTTCAAATCATCAATTTAGTTTCATGACCAGCCACTATTTACTCAAAGTTGATCAGCAAGCCCAGCCTCATGCTTTGTTGGTGTTTGATGACCAAACTCGCCAGTGTCAGGTCATCGACCAGTTATCCTGGGATGATGAGCGGCTTGCCGTAGATGACATCAAATTACTGGTACCCGTTACCTGGTCATACCACAGCACCACTCACGTGGCGTCTAAAAACCTCGAAATACTGGCCAAATCCATTCCCTACGCCATAGAAGAAGAATTGAGTAATGAAGTGGAGGATAATTATTTTGCTTTCCGACTCAACAGCGATGGCAGTCAGGATGTGGTGGCCACCAATCAAAATCAAATGCAACGATTGCAACAGACCATTGAGGACAAACGGTTATCAGTTGCTGCCATTTATTGTGAAACTGAATGGTTGTTAACCGCTGAGGATACAGTATGTCTTTGGTTTGATGAGGACAGTGCTTTGATTAAATTGGATGCGCAACAAGCCATGCGGGTGGCCAAGCATCAGGTTGCTGACATGTTGCCGGTCTTTGCAGCAGATAAAAGCCTGTTGCGAGCCAACCAAAACATCGATGTCAATGCAGGTCAATGGCAGTTGGGCCCACCGCTCACCGCCGCACAATGTTGTGAACATTTACTGTCATCAGCACCTTTAAACCTCTATACCGAAGAATTGAAATCAAGCCAACAGCCACAAACCCAGGAATCCTGGCGGCTGGTGATTGGTTTGGTAGTCGCGGTGTTGGTGAGCTGGGTTTTGATTCAAGCCATTCAGTGGTACCAACTGGATCAGGACATCGATGAGCTGAAGGGCCAGCAACAAGCGTTGTTTCAACAAGTCTATCCAGATGCCGCGCCAGCAGAATTGACCGACCCGTATGCTGCTTTACAGTCGCGGTTGAAGTTAAGCAGTGAACAAAACCGCGCCGGGTCACAGTTGTTTTTGTCATTGGTTGATCATTTGGGTCAAGCGACATCACAACATCCCTTGGTTCAACTCAGGTCATTGCGATTGGTTGATGACAAAACAGAGGTACAAGTGGTTGGTCCCAGATTAACGGTGATCAATGAGTTTCATCAGACATTGCAGCAACAAGCACCTGCATTCAATGTACAAATTGGCGTCAATGAGCTGAATGATGACAACACCTACAATTCAATCCTGACTTTGGTGCCGCGATGAAAAAATGGTTCATGACATTGTCTCAAAGCGAACGCCGTTTGATGGTGGTGGGCGCATTGCTGATTGCTGCTGCCTTATTTTGGGTCATGGTTTATCAACCCCTTAACAGGCACCTGGACAGCCAAGTTAAAACCAAAGCCAGGTTGGCTACACAGTTGGCACAAATGCAACAATTAACCCAAACTGTCTCAACCAGCCAAGTCTCACCCGTCCAACCTTTACCTGCTGGTACGACCTTTTCATCCTGGGTGGACCGGCAGTTGCAACAAGTCAATTTGCAACAGTTGGTGAACCGAACCGAGCCGGTGAATTCCGATGCTTTGGTGATATGGATGCAAGGCGTGCCCTTTGATCAATTGGCCGATTGGTTACAACAAATAGCCATGACTTATGCCGTCACAGTAGACCAGATTGACGTGAATGTGGTTGATACGTCACTGGGTATAACCAACATCAGAATGAGGTTAACTAAACCATGATAAGTGCCAGCGATCGTCTCGGAAAATTAATTAAGTGGTTGTTCATATTGATTTTACTGGTGCTGGTGGCAGTGGCGGTGACACCGTTGAACTTATATTATGATTATGTCAAACAATACGCCAGGCCCTTGAATTTAGATGGCATCAGTGGGTCCTTGGTCAAAGGCAGTGCTGAATCGATGAATTACATGACGGCGCCACTGGGTCAGGCAGATTGGTTGTTGTACCCCAAATCATACAATGCACTCGGTGGACAACTCAGGTTGCGCGATCAAAATTATGACCTGAAGTTTGACCTCAAAAAAATGAACGATGATCAACACCATTTCAATCAGGTCAACGGCTACATTGATTGGGATTTAATCAAACCTTTCGTCCACCTCAGGTACGGAAAACTGGATGGTTATGCCCAATTGAATCTGAGTGGAATTGAATACAGTCGATCAAACGGATTGACCAGAATGTCAGGCACGGTGGTGTTGCAGGATTTTAAAATGACGCAACCGTCTAGCAAAGACCTGGGCTTGGTGACATTGACATTTGAAACCCTGTCCTCAGGTATGGTGGTGGGAAATTTCAGCAGCGACTCTACGGTATTGAATGTCTCAGGTACCTTGTACCTGCATCCGCGACGTTGGCAATTGAATGTAGACATCATTCCCAAGGCTGGCCACTTCGAAGTAGATGCACTTTTCAATGGGGTCGGTGAGGCCAGGCGTGGTGGTGGCCGCAGACTGAATTTAGCTGGTTTTTATTAACGGGCGAGGCCGGAACAAAATCCACAAACCAAAGCCAATGATGGGCAAGGTTAACAGGTGACCCATGGTCATCCAATCAAAGGCAATAAAGCCCCGGTTGGCATCCGGTTCGCGGAAGAATTCGACCACAAAACGGGCGCAACCATAACTCAACAAAAACACCGCTGAAACCGTGCCCCTGCGTTTGGCGTAATGGGCTGCAATCCACACCAAAACGAAAGTCACCAAACCTTCACCAAAGGCTTCATACAGGGTGGAAGGGTGTCTGGCAAACACGTCCAGTTGACCTTCGTTGTACAGTTGTTGCCAGGCTTCTGCCGACAAGTTTTGGGGTTGTAGTTGCGTCGGCAATGAATCTGGAAATATCATCGCCCAAGGGTGCTGGGTTAGCCGGCCCCACAACTCACCATTGAAAAAATTGCCTAAGCGCACAGCCAAGATGCCTGTGGGCACCAATGGTGCAACAAAATCGCTGATTTCAAAGAAGGTTTTACGGGTTTTCTTCTTGAAGTAAACCATGGCCAACAGCACCCCAGCCAAACCGCCATGGAATGACATGCCACCTTCCCAAACCCTGAACGGCAAAGTGGGGTCACTGAATATCGATACATCGTTATAGAACAACACCCAACCCAGGCGACCACCAGCAATGATACCAATGGCACCATAAAACAAAAAGTCTGATAACTGTTCGCTGTTCCAGGACGATGGGTAATGCTTCAAGCGGTAATGGCCGAGCACATAATAAAAAATAAAACCTATCAGGTAAGTGATGCCATACCAGTGAATACTCAACGGACCCAGTGAGCCAACCAGGGGTAAATCAATGGGGCCCAAGGTCAAAAAGACCGGGTCAAAATCAATGACTGGAAAAGAACTGGCCATGCTTAAACAGGTGGTTTCATTTAAAACAGGCCATTATAAGCAAAGCCAATGAACATGTCTGAAAATATTCCACAATAAATTAGGGGTTGGGTTGCCCAAATGCCTGTGGTTACACACATTTCAGGGGTTTAAAGGGGGCTTTGATATGATAAGATAAATGCAGTGGGACAGGTGCCCGCAGCAACAAATCAAAAAACAACTAAAAAGAGGAAATTATATGAATCAAGAAATGATCCCACTGTTGGTGGGTGGATTAGGATTGCTCATGGCATTTGTCATCTTTCTGATGGTCAATAAAATGCCAGCAGGTGAGGGCAAGGTCAAAGAAATTGCTCAGGAAATTCATGAAGGAGCCATGGTGTTCATGCGCAGGGAGTACACCCTGTTGTTGCTCTTTGTCGTGGTCATTGTGATTGGACTGTATGTGGGTTTTGGTGACTGGCATACGCCATTTGCATTTATCCTTGGGGCACTGTGTTCAGGCATTGCCGGTTACTTCGGCATGTTTTCTGCCACCAAAGCCAATGTCAGAACCACGGTGGCAGCCAATGAACACGGGGCGGCCAAGGCGCTGTCTGTGGCTTTTTACGGCGGTTCCATCATGGGTCTGACTGTGGCTGCCATGGGGCTGCTGGGTCTGGGTACCTTGTACATGATGTTCGGTGGTGATCCACATACCGTTGAATCCATCCATGGATTTGGTATGGGCGGCTCAGTGGTGGCGTTGTTCTCGCGTGTCGGTGGTGGCATTTTCACCAAAAGTGCCGATGTCGGTGCTGACTTGGTGGGCAAGGTCGAAGCGGGCATTCCAGAGGATGATCCCAGAAACCCCGGTGTGATTGCTGACAACGTGGGTGACAATGTCGGTGATGTGGCTGGCATGGGCTCAGATATTTTTGAGTCGTATTGTGGCTCAATGATTGCCTGTATAGCCATCGCTTCTACCATGTCTGTGGGCATGTATACACAAATGGCAGAACGTCAGCAAGACCTTATGTTTTTGCCATTGGGACTGGCCTCAACCGGTTTGATTTGTTCTGTTATTGGTATTTTCTTGGTAAAAATGTTTTCCGGTAAAAAACCGGATGTGGCGCTGCGGTTCGGCACCATAGGTGCCACTGTGGCATTCATCATTGCTGCCTATTTTGCCATTCAGGTGCTGGGCATCAGTACCGCTGTTTGGCAGTGTGTGCTGCTGGGTGCTGTGGGCGGTATGGTCATTGGATTGGTCACTGAATATTACACCGGCGGCAAACCAGTCAGAGACATCGCTAAGGGCGGTGAAACCGGCCCAGCTACGGTGATGATTTCAGGATTGGCTGTGGGCATGGAGTCGGTGGTTGTGCCGGTCATCACCCTGGCTGCCATCATCTTTGGTACGGCTTTGATTTTGCCAGAAGGTGCAGGTGTTTATGGCGTAGGTATAGCGGCTGTGGGCATGTTGGCAACCGTTGGTATCACCATGGCCATTGACGCCTACGGTCCGGTGGCAGACAATGCCGGTGGCATCGCTGAAATGGCCGAATTGGGTCCGGAAACCCGTGCCATCACCGATGGTTTGGATGAAGTGGGTAACACCACGGCAGCCATCGGCAAAGGCTTTGCCATTGGTGCAGCAGGCTTAGCGGCATTGGCTATCATTGCAGCCTTCATTGAAGTGATTTCCAATGAAGTTGAAGGATTCAGTCTAGACATCGGTAACCCCATGGTTTTGATGGGCATGTTTTTGGGAGGTATTTTCCCATTCATTGTGGCAGCCATGACCATGCGCGCAGTGGGCGATGCCGCCTTTGATATGATCAAAGAAATCCGTCGGCAATTCAAAGAAATTCCGGGATTGATGGAAGGTAAAGCAAAACCTGACAGTAAAAAGTGTATCGATATTGCCACCAAGGCTGCCCTGCGACGCATGATGGGCCCTGGTGCATTGGCTGTGTTGGCACCAGTGGTGGTGGGTTTTGGATTGGGTGCTGCTGCATTGGGCGGCATGCTCGGTGGCGCTTTGATCACATGTGTGCTGTTGGCACTGACCATGGCCAATGCCGGTGGTGCCTGGGATAATGCCAAAAAATATGTTGAAAAAGGCAACCTGGGCGGCAAAGGTTCAGATGTGCACAAAGCCGCTGTCGTTGGTGACACGGTGGGCGATCCATTCAAGGACACTTCGGGTCCAGCCATGAACATCTTGATTAATGTGATGGCCATTGTATCGCTGGTGATTGCACCTTTGTTGGCGGCCAATCCTCAAGGACTATTTGGATAATGCTTGATGGCGACCCAAAAGCCTGTTTCAGGTCTTTTGGGTCGCCATTCTGCTTGACATCAGTTAAAATCATAAAGGGGAATTGGTATGACGTATCACATTCAACAATTCAAGCAGGGTGAAATCATCTTCCATGGTGGTGACAGCTCTGACTGTGCATACATCATTGAAGCTGGACAGGTTGAAATTTTTTCAGCCAACAAAGGCACCATCTTTGACATCCTCCATGAAGGCGAATTGTTCGGTGAAATGGGCGTTCTGGATCAGTCACCACGTTCAACGTCCGCCCGCGCAGTGACACCCGTCACCTTGTTGGAAGTGAAAACCCAGCAAATCACCAACAGACTTTCTGAAAGCGACCCCATCGTCAAAGCATTGGTCGGGGTGCTGCTGAAGCGTTTGCGTTCAATGCTACCCGGTCATGGTTTGGGTACCGAGAAAAACAGCTTGTTAGATCAGGTGGCTTCGGTCATTGAACAAGCTGGCTTGTCAAAATTCAAGTTGGAAAGCGAGCTGCGCAGTGCCATCAATGCCGGTGACATACAAACCGTCTTTCAACCCATCAATGACATTCCCAGCAACGAATTGGCCGGATTTGAAGCTTTGTCACGTTGGACCCATCCACACCGTGGTTTTATTTCGCCAGTTGAATTCATCGCTTTGGCTGAAGAAACCGACCTGATCATTGAAGTGGGTGATTTGGTATTTACTCGCGCCATTGATTTGTTGTCAAAATTACCAGAACATGTGTTTATTAATATCAATGTCTCGTCTAAACAATTGGATGACGAACAGTTCCTCAACCGGGTATTAAAAAAAGTCAAAGCCAACAACATCAACCCCAGTCGCCTGAAGTTAGAAATCACCGAAACCATGGTGGTGGATTTTAAATTGGCCAAGAAGTGGCTGGAAAAGTGTCAAAAAATTGGTTTTCCGGTGTGTGCCGACGATTTCGGTACCGGTCATTCAGGCATGGAGCAGCTGGTAGAGCTCAACTTTGACGTGCTCAAGGTCGATCAGGTTTTCATACGTAACATGTTCAAAAACAAACGTTACCAAACCATTCTGAACAGCATTGCCACCATGGCCAAAGACCTGGAGACCAAGTTGGTTGCTGAAGGCATCGAAAACGACCAGGAATACCAAACACTCAAAAAGCTGGGATTTGATTATGGGCAAGGATACTTTTTCGGCAAGCCCATGTCAGTTGAAGATGTTTTGAAACTGACAAATTGAATCGATCTTTCTGAGAAAAGAACTTCTCATTTAAATCCTTTTTGCTTACAATGATTACGTGGGTAAGAAGTCGCTACATCGTTGGGATATGGTCAAAGTCCCGGTAGCGACATCAGGTGAAGTCATGTTTCATGACGACACCTTTGTTGGCCGGGTTTTTTACCCGGCCAACCTTTTCTCTTACTGCCACCATCATTTTCAAGATTAACCGCACATGCAACAAGCCCAACCATTCAGTCTGCATTCATGCGCGTTTTTATAAACTAATCACATGTTCAACAACGACCTCACGGGAGGTGCACATGTATAAATTGATGCTAATGGCTTTGGGCTTGGGTTTGCCTTTGATGGCAAGTGCCAACCGTTACAATGATGTTCAATACGGCCGCGTGGTCGAAGTCGAGCCCATTTATCAATGGGTTAACATCCCTCAGGATCGTCAGGTCTGTGAGCGCATAAGAAGACCGCACAACAACCACAATCAACAACGCCGAGAACGGGTGGGTAGTACCATTTTGGGTGGCATCATAGGTGGCGCCATCGGCAACAAATTTGGTCGCGGCAGCGGCAGAGACGCCTCAACCGCATTGGGCATTCTGGTGGGTGCCAGTATCGGCAGTGCAAAGGCCGATCGCCACTCACGTGGCAGCCGCTGTTATGTAGAAACTGATTACCATGAAGAGCAACGTTTTATGGGTTATGACGTCACTTATGAGTACAACGGAGATTTGTATTACACCCAAATGCAAGAGCACCCGGGAGATCGCATCAGGTTGCGTGTTGATGTCGAAGTGATTGACTGATTAGCCAACCGTAAATGAATAATAAAAAGGCACCCATGGTGCCTTTTTTGGTTGCAAAACAAAACCACAGAAGGTCTGGCATCGGCGCAGTCATTAAAATGTCATACAATGGTAACAATCTATTTTTGCTTAAGCGTTAAAATATGATTTGAAAAATGCCAACTTGGAATTTAAGATGATTGGTCTTGGTGATCAACATCAGCGCCTGAACACTGTTACCCTGATACCTCAAAAAATGAATGAAGAAGTCGGTTTGAATACTGAACAAGCCAAAAAACTGTTGCTTAAATATTCTGATCACAAATTTGTGATGAAACAGAAGAACAACATTTCGAGCAAAGAACTGCTGCGCCTCAGTTATTTGGCAGGTGAATACCCCTATGATGAAAAAATGGGGTTAATCGACTATGAAACCGAGAAACACCTGTTACAAACCGAACTGCTCAAGGTTCAAAGTTGGGTCAAAGAAACCGGTCAGCGCATTGTCTGCCTGTTTGAGGGCAGGGATGCAGCCGGTAAAGGGGGAGCCATCAAGCGATACATGGAGCATTTGAATCCCAGGGCTGCGCATGTGGTGGCATTGGAAAAACCAACCGAACGGGAACGGGGTCAATGGTACTTTCAACGCTATGTGGCACAGCTACCAACCCGCGGTGAAATGGTGTTCTTTGACCGTTCCTGGTACAACCGCGCTGGGGTGGAGCGGGTCATGAATTTTTGTACTGAGGATGAGTATGAAGAATTCATCACCCAAGTATTTCCTTTTGAGCAAATGCTGGTCAATTCTGGCATCATTTTATTTAAGTTTTGGTTTTCCGTGACCCGGCACGAACAATTGCGCCGATTTCACAGCCGCAAAAATGATCCGCTTAAGCACTGGAAACTCAGTCAGGTCGATGTCCAGTCTTTGGGTAAATGGGATGACTATACACAGGCCAAAAAAGACATGTTTTTTCATACCGATAATCCGCTGACTCCTTGGACAGTGATCAAATCAGACGACAAGAAAAGGGCACGGATTAACTGCATGCGCTACTTTTTAAACCAATTGGATTACCCCAACAAAAACCTCAACATTGTTAAACAGTACGATGAAAAAATCGTGGGTTCGGTTAACGCCATGTATCCTTACAACACATTGAGGGCGTTGAATAATGAAAACAGCTGAAGTACAAGCCATGCTCAAAGAATGTCAAAAACTCCTGGCTGATGTCAAACGTGAATCGAAAGAGATTAAAGCCATGCACAAAGACATTTTGGAAGTCAAAGAACTGGTTAAAGACAACTTGAAGATGGCCACCGAGCTGGACCGAAAACAGCAACAGGAAATTAAGGAAAAAGTCATCAAAATGGCCAGCAAAGCCGCCAAAAAAGCGGCCAAGAAAAGTATCGCCAAGGCTCGTATCAGGGAAGCCTTTCAATCCATCGACAGTGACGATTAATTATCAGCTAAGACAGTGATATTGCAAACAGGGCGAATGAACGCCCCATCAGCAGCTGTGCCTTGTTATTTCAATAAGTCTAATCCGGAATCAATGACCGCTTGGGTGGTGAAGCCAAAATGATCAAATAATTCGTTGCCAGGAGCCGATTCACCAAAGGTGTTTTGGGCGATGATTTTGCCGTTTAGGCCCACGTATTTATACCAAAAATCTCCTTGGGCTGCTTCTACAGCGAGGCGTTTGGTGCAACCGGCAGGCAGCACTTCATTTTTGTAATCATCGGGTTGTTGTTCAAAAGCTTCTGCACAAGGCATGGAAACCAAACGTGCGGCATGACCTGCTTGTTGTAACGCTTTGACACCTTCGGCAGCTATGCCCACTTCAGAACCGGTAGCAATCACCAGCAACTCAGGCTCGCCATCACAGTCAATCAAGGTATAAGCGCCTTTGGCAATTTGTTTGATTTGTTGGTCATTGCGTTGTTGGTGCTGCACACCTTGTCGGGTGAACAACAGGCAACTTGGGCCATCTTGTTTTTCTACGGCTTGTTGCCAAGCGACCACTGACTCAACGGCATCACATGGTCGCCACACATGCATGTTGGGGATCATTCTCAGGGTTGGTGTCTGTTCCACTGGTTGGTGGGTCGGACCATCTTCACCTACGCCAATAGAATCGTGCGTATAAACAAACAAGGTGCGAATTTTCATCAGCGCTGCCATGCGCAAAGCATTCCTGGCATATTCTGAAAACATCAGGAAGGTGGCACCGTAAGGAATGATGCCGCCATGCAAAGCCATGCCATTCATAATCGCGCTCATGGCAAATTCGCGCACGCCATAGGACATGTAGTTGCCGGTGAAGTCGCCGTCATTGATGGATTTTGAACCTGACCAGAAGGTGTTGTTGGAAGGCGTTAAATCTGCTGAGCCGCCAAAAAATTCTGGCAGCATCGGACCCAAGCCTTCCAAAGCCAGTTTGGAAGCTTTGCGGGTCGCCATTTGCGGTGCTTCAGCAGCGGTCTTCTGGATGTATTGCTCAACCTTTTCAGACCAGTCTTTCGGCAGTTCGCCTGCCACCCGCCGACTCAATTCAGAGGCCAGTTCGGGGTAAGCAGATTGGTAGGCTGCAAAGGCCGACTGCCAGTCCTTTTCAGCCAGGGTGCCCTTGTCTTTGGCATTCCAGGCAGCATAGATATCATCAGGGATTTCAAAAGGTCCATGCGGCCAATCCAAGGCTTTCCTGGTGGCAGCAATTTCTTCAGCACCCAGCGGTGCCCCATGACAGTCATGAGAACCGGCTTTGTTGGGTGCGCCATCACCAATCACGGTTTTGGCACAAATGATAGAAGGTCGGTCGGTCACTGCCTGGGCTGCTTCAATGGCCGCTTTGACGGCGTCGGCATCATGGCCATCCACATCGGCCAGTACGTGCCAGCCATAGGCACGGAACCGTGCGGGGGTGTCGTCGGTGAACCAACCACCAACCTCGCCATCAATGGAGATGTTGTTGTCGTCGTAAACCGCAATCAATTTGCCTAATTTCAATGTGCCAGCCAGTGAACAAGCCTCATGGGAAATGCCTTCCATCAGACAACCATCACCCAGGAACACGTAAGTGTGGTGGTCAACGATAGCATGCTCTGCGCGATTGAATTGATGGGCCAGTAATTTTTCTGACAAGGCCATGCCAACGGCATTGGCGATGCCTTGTCCCAAAGGACCGGTGGTGGTCTCAATGCCTGGGGTGTAACCATATTCTGGATGCCCTGGGGTTTTTGAGTGCAACTGTCTGAAGTCTTTTAAGTCATCGATAGACAAATCATAGCCTGATAAATGCAAGGCAGCATACGGCAACATGGAACCGTGCCCGTTGGACATCACAAAGCGATCACGATTCATCCACTGGGGGTTGTTGGGGTTGTGCTTGAGAAAGTCATTGAACAGCACTTCAGCAATGTCAGCCATCCCCATGGGAGCCCCGGGGTGTCCTGAATTGGCTTGTTGAACGGCATCCATGGCGAGGAATCGAATGGCATCGGCCAGCTTTTTTCTGTCAGTCATGTTTGGTAGTTTTGTGGTTGGTTTTGAATGGCCAAATGGCATCCTTACGGGAGTTGTATTTTATGGACTATCACTGATTTTAACAATCAGTAATGCGCATTTTTCCGTAAATGCAAGCTGTGATTCTTGATTCCATGATTTTTTCTGAATCGGTTAGTGTGTTTGCTCTATAATATTGACGATAATAAGCAACATCAAAAATATTGTAGAGGAAATCATGGCAAAGAAGAAAACATTAAAAAAATCAGCTTCGACTGAAAAGAAACCAGCGAAACTGGCAGAAACTTTGGTTGGTTCGGCCAACGAAATTTGGCTGGCTGGTTTGGGCGCTTTTGCCAAGGCTCAATCAGAAGGTAAAAAAATCTATGACAAGTTGATTGATGAAGGCAAAGACTTTGAAAAACTGTTCAAGACAGTGCCACAAAAAGCCGTCAGCGATGTGAAGTCAACGGTGAGCTCAACGGTTTCAACCGCCAAAAAACGTGCTTCTGAAAGCTGGGATAAGCTGGAAGATGTGTTTGAAAAGCGGGTTGAGAAATCTCTCAAAAACTTGGGCGTTCCCAGCAGCAATGAATTGAATGAGTTGATGTCACGAATTGAAAAGTTGACCAAAGAAGTGGCCAGTTTGGCCAAAGAGTCAGGTGCTGAAGTCAGTGCCTCGGTATCTAAAGCTGCCAGCAAAGCGGGACAGGCTGTAAAAGAAGCCGCCAAGCCTGCACCTAAAAAAGCCGCTGCCAAGAAATCGACCAAGAAAACGACCAAAAAAGCAGCCACAAAAAAGGCCACCAAAAAACCGACAGCTAAAAAATCAACTGCTAAGAAAACCACCAAAAAAGCGTCGTCAAAGAAAGCCAGCGCTAAAAAAGCAACTACCAAGAAAACTGCCAAGAAAAAAACCAGTAAAAAATAAACGCAGTAACAGGTTGTAAAATCAACGACCAGAAACTAAAAAGCCATCCGTCACTGGATGGCTTTTTTTTTGGGATGAAAAATCGTAATCAGCGTTGTTGTTTGATCGATCGCTCCAAAGAATCCAATGATTCATTGAGCATATTAGACCAGGATGATTGGGCAGGTTTGCCTTCCAGGAAGTCATTGATGTTGCGGTTTTTCTCGCGCAGGTTCGCCAGGTTCAGGCTCATGCCATGCCGATGCAAAATGGGCTCAATGGTTTCTTTTTGGTTAATCAGGTGTTGACGAGTTGACTGGTAAGCGTAGTCGCATAACTGATCGCGTTTGGAATAGCTGAATAAATTGGACTTAAACAATGTTTCATCATTGGCGTCTGGTTCCGCCAGAATGATGTCCGCATGTGGAAAGAGACTTTCGTATTTATCCAAACCTGATTTGAGGCGTGATTGCACAATGGAGCGGAAAGTTTGTGATAACACCAGCGGTAAGCCGCCAGAAACCAAGCCCTTTTCATCCATTTTGAGGTCGCGTTCAAAGGGTACGATGGGATTAACCGCAAACAGCAAATGGGTGTCTTGTTTCAGTGCCGCCGATGCATTCATGGTCCTGCGCAAAGCACCGTCCACATAAAACTTACCTTTGATTTTAACCGGTGAATACAAGCCGGGCAGTGCTGATGAAGCTTGTACTGCCTTAGATATGGGTACATCATTGTTGCTGTGGTTGCCAAAGCCAGCAATTTTTCCGCTGTTCAGTTCACAAGCCACGATATAAAGCTGTTTCTGCAATTGTCTGAAATCGTTGGTGTGTCCATTTTCAGTCAAAATGGTTTGCAGAAAAGCTTCGAGTTTTTCATTGTTAAAAACTCCTGCTGGTAATATTTTTCCCAGTGTTTCCAGTAAATCCACCACACTGGTTTTCAATGGGTTCTTGGCCCATTTAAGTAAAGTTTGTCCCAACAACGAAGGTGATTTGGCTAAGTTCAAAACATAGTCTTTGTAAGCTGGCTGCAGGAAGTGGTCTGGGTTAAATGGCGTGGGGTGTTTTTTATTGAAAGCAAATATGTTGGCCATGATTTTTAAATCTATGCCATTGGCCAGACCGGCGGCGATAAAGGCACCGGCACTCACACCCACATAAACATCCAGTTCAGTGATGGTCAGCGGGTGCAATGAATCCTCTAAGGCGCACAAGGCGCCCAACTCATAAAATCCACCCAATGGGCCGCCGCCAGCCAGGGCCAAGCCGAATTTTTGGTTGCTGGTGATGGGGTCTTTTGCGGCTTTCACTGTAATCATGGTGGGGTATTATAACGATGTCTATGGGTTATGCCATCTTGCTGAGGTAATTTGCTTATATAAAGTGTGTCGCAATGGTTTTTTGCTTCCTGTGGATCAGATAATTGTTAAATTTATGTGAATTACAGCACACATGACGTCAGTGGTCTTTTATAATGTAAGCGCAAGGAGACAATCATAAAAAATTAAAAACAGTAAGAGGGCAGGTATGATTAAAGTGATGTTGGTTGATGACCATGACATCGTCAGAACAGGGATCAGGTTGGTATTGGAAAAGGTTTCCGGAATCAGCATCGTTGGAGAATGCAGTGACGGCAGGGAAGCGTTGCAGATGGTTGAAACCGCTAAACCAGACGTGTTGTTGATGGACGTCAATATGCCAGGGATGAGTGGCTTAGAAGCAACCAGAAAAATTTGTGACATAGACCCCTATGTGCGCATCATCATCCTCACCATTCACGCTGAAAACCCATATCCCAAGCAATTACTTGATGCCGGTGCTCAAGGTTACCTTACCAAGGGTTGTGCGGCAAAAGAGTTGGAGGAAGCCATTCGCAAAGTGTATGCTGGACAACGCTATGTCGGGACTGATATCGCTCAGCAAATGGCCTTGTCTATGTTGCCAGGAGGTAAAAAAGATTCGCCATTTGATGTGCTGACATCTCGTGAAATGGAAGTGATGATGTTGTTGGTAAGGGGCAAGAAAGCCAAGGAGATTGGTCACATACTGGGATTGAATGACAAGACCGTGGCCACTTATAAGTACCGCATTCTAGAAAAATTGGACTTAAAAAATGATGTCAAACTGACGCACATGGCCATCAGGCATGGCATCCTTGATCCCAGTGAGGTCGGTGGGTCAGAATAACACTGTTCAAAGCCTGATTTAACGGATAGAATAGCGCTCACAGGTCAACAAACTCCTGACGGGCCTTGGATTCGCCACCCCAAACCACTTAATTGCAGCAAAAAACAGTAAAAAACCACATTTACTGTTGTTATCTGTGGGTGGTTTCCATTAAAATTGCCCGTCTTTTTTAGCGCCCCGAATATTCAGAGGTAAATTATGGTTAAAATTAAATTAGTTAGGCATGGCGCCAAGCGTTCGCCTTTCTATAAAGTTGTGGCGACAGATTCGCGCAACGCCGGAGATGGTAAAGCATTGGAACGTTTGGGCTTTTTTAACCCAATGGCCCGTGGTCAGGAAGTTAAATTGAACTTGAACATTGAGCGCATCAATCATTGGATTGGTCAAGGCGCACAAATCTCTGAGCGAGTTGGCTCATTGATGAAGCAAGCTCAAAAAACTGCTTAAAAACAACGTGACGGATGACTTGTTAACGGTCGGTAAGGTTACCGGTCATTACGGCGTAAGAGGTTGGTTGAAAATATTTTCTTACACCCAACCCATGGAAAACATTGCCAGCTACTCCACATGGTATGTGGATGGTCAAGCAATCAAAGGAATCAAAGCCAAAAAACATGGCAAAACCATGGTGGCCCATTTGCCCGGTTGTGACAACCGTGAGCAATCGCAACCACACATCGGCGCGGAAATTCAAATCAGCAGCGAGTCTTTAAAGACTTTGGCTGAAGATGAATATTACTGGCATCAACTGATTGGTTTGACCGTCAAGGATGAAGCAGGCAATACCCTAGGCAGTGTGGGTTCACTGTTTGAAACGGGTGCCAACGATGTGATGGTGGTGAAGCAAGCCGATGACACAGAACTGTTGATACCTTATGTGCGTCAACAAACGGTCAAGCAAATTGATTTGCATGCACAAGTCATGGTGGTGGACTGGGCTCTGGACGACTGATGAGATTCAATGTCATCACGTTGTTTCCAGACATGGTGCACAATACTTTGAGTTTTGGTGTCATAGGAAAAGCCATCGAGGCCGGGTTGTTGGAAATTAATTGCGTGAATCCGCGAGATTACGCAGCCAATAAACACAATCGGGTAGATGACAAACCTTTTGGTGGTGGCGCCGGCATGGTCATGATGTATGACCCTTTGAGCCGGGCAGTTGAAGCCATTCGCTCCCAGGGTGGGGGTACCCATGTGGTGTTTATGTCACCACAAGGACAACAGTTAAAACAAAGCCATTGTAATCAATGGGCCGGTAAGGCTGAGATGACTTTGGTATGTGGTCGTTATGAAGGTATTGATCAACGTTTTATTGATCAATACGTAGACCAGGAAATTTCTATTGGTGACTATGTCATCAGTGGAGGAGAGATGGCCGCTTGTGTGGTCATTGATGCTGTGGCACGTCAGTTAGATGGGGTGCTCGGTGATGATGAATCGGCAGCGACCGATTCATTCATGAATGGACAGCTGGGCGTGCCCCAGTACACCCGTTCGGAAATGTTGGGACAATCAGGTGTCCCGGATGTGTTACTCAGTGGACATCACCAGGCCATAGAAGCCTGGCGAAAGCAACAAGCCACTGAACAGACTCACATCAGAAGACCTGATTTAATGGCAGGCACCTCTGAGAGCGAATAAGCTGCTCATGTACCCAGAATCAATGAATGATTAAGAGAATAAATCATGAGTGACATCATAAAACAAATTGAAGCTGCCCAGCTGCGCAGTGATTTACCATCTTTCAGCCCTGGCGACACCGTTGTCGTTGGTGTGAAAGTCATCGACGGATCGCGTGAACGTGTTCAGAACTATGAAGGCGTGGTGATTGCGGTCAAAAACCGTGGTCTCAACTCGGCATTCACAGTGAGAAAAATTTCTTACGGTGAAGGTGTAGAGCGTGTATTCCAAACCCACAGCCCCATGATCGACAGCGTGACTGTTAAACGTCGCGGTAAAGTCAGAAGAGCCAAGTTGTACTACTTGCGTGGATTGGAAGGTAAGGCTGCTCGAATTACCGAGAAGTTGGATTCCAAGAAGTAATCACTGATAGAGAGAAATATTATGTCTAGAGTATGCCAGGTTACTGGAAAAAGAACCACCGTAGGAAACAACGTTTCCCACGCGATGAACAAAACCCGCAGAAGATTTTTGCCTAACTTGCAGAACCACAAGTTCTGGGTTGAGAGCGAAAACAAATGGGTCAAATTAAGGGTCTCAGCCAAAGGCATGAGAATCATTGATAAGAAAGGCATCGATGCTGTATTGGCTGAAATGCGTCACCGTGGCGAGAAGGTGTAATCATGAGAGATAAAATCAAGTTGGTTTCAAGTGCCGGTACCGGTCACTACTACACCACCGATAAAAACAAGAAAAACACACCTGACAAAATGGAAATCAAAAAATACGATCCAGTTGTCAGAAAACACGTTGTTTATAACGAAAAGAAAATCAAGTAATTTGATTAAATAGCGTTTGTCACACCCAGGTGCGGCAAACATCAATGTCTATCAGATTCAGAATTCGCAGCAGGGTGCTCATTAAAGTTGAGTTGTTGCGATTGGATTTGGTATTGAAGTAACCCTAAACAAAGGAAAACTAAAATGGCAAAAATTTCTGTCAAACAGCTGCTGGAAGCTGGTGCTCACTTTGGGCACAACACCAGATACTGGAACCCTAAAATGGCCCCTTACATCTTTGGTGCCAAGAACAAAATTCACATCATTGATTTGCGCAAAACCGAAGAATTGATGAACGATGCCATGAACTTCATGGGTAAAATCGCATCAAGACGCGGTAAAGTCATGTTTGTTGGTACCAAGCGGGCAGCCAGCAAAGCGGTCAAAGAAGAAGCCTTGCGTTGTGGCATGCCTTTTGTATCACACCGTTGGTTGGGTGGTATGTTGACTAACTACAAAACTGTTAAAGCTTCTATCAATCGATTGAAAGACATCGAGTCCATGCAAGCCGATGGTCGCATCGAACGCTTTGTTAAGAAAGAACAGTTGAACATGGAACGTGAGCGCGCCAAACTGGAAAAAACCCTGGGTGGTATCAAAGACATGAAAGGTCTGCCTGATGCATTGTTTGTGTTAGACACACGTTATGAGTCAATTGCCATCAATGAAGCCAAAAAATTGGGTATCCCTGTGGTTGCTGTGGTTGATACCAACAACAATTTTGATGACATTGATTATGTGATCCCAGCCAATGATGACGCCATGAAAGCAATTCGCTTGTACACGGCCACAGCTGCGGACTCTATTTTGGAAGGCAAAGCTGCCATGCAAATCGAAGTCAAGGAAGAGGCGCCTGCCAAGAAAGCTGCCAAAACTGAAAAGAAAGCAGCTGATAAACCAGCTGCCGAAGACAATGAGCCAGTGGTTCCTAAAGTCAAGAGCAAAGAAGTTTCAGCAGCTCCGGTAGCCGATAAGATTGAATTGGAAACCGAAGAAGTCAAAGAAGCTGTGACTGAAGAAGCAGCCGAAGACGATCAAGCAGCTGAGAAAAAAGTAACCAAGAAAAAAGTGGCTAAGAAAAAAGTGACTAAGAAGAAAACCACCAAGAAAAAAGTCACCAAGAAGAAAACCACCAAGAAAAAAGTCACCAAGAAGAAAGTGGCCAAAAAAACTGAAGATTAAAGCTGTTCAGTAAAACCCATTAAGATGTCCGGCCCTTGTATGAGGGCCGGGCTATTTTCACCCATTTAACGAGGACATATAAGATGAGCATTACAGCCTCCATGGTAAAAGAATTACGTGAAATCACCGGTGCCGGTATGATGGAATGTAAAAAAGCATTGGTTGAAACCAATGGTAACATCGAAGTGGCAATTGAAAACATGAGAAAGTCAGGTGCCGCTAAAGCTGCCAAGAAATCTGGTCGCGTAGCCGCCGATGGCATCATCAAAGTGGCTGCATCAGCCGACAACAAAACAGCTGTTTTGGTTGAAATCAACTGCGAAACTGACTTTGTCGCCAAAGATGAAAACTTCTTGGGCTTTGCTGAAACTGTCACCCAAGCTGCCCTGGATAACAAGGCAACTGACGTCGAAGCAGTCATGGCCACAGAAGTCGATGGCAAAACACTGGAACAGTCTAGAACTGATTTGGTCGCTAAAATTGGTGAAAACGTGCAAGTCCGACGCGTACAGTTGGTCAGCAGTTCTGAAGGTCAAGTGGGTTACTACTCACACGGTAAAAACATTGGCGTGGTGGTTTCGGCCACAGGTGCTGATGATGAATTGATCAAAGACCTGGCCATGCACATTGCAGCAGCCAACCCTGAGTATGTGGACGCTGATCAAGTGCCTGCTGCCCAATTGGAAAAAGAAAAAGAAATTCTGATTGCGCAAGCACAGGATTCTGGCAAACCTGCTGAGATCATCGAAAAAATGGTTGGTGGCCGAATCAGAAAATACTTGGCTGAAATTACTTTGAAAGGTCAGCCATTTGTTAAAGACCCAGACGTAACCGTTGAGAAATTATTGAGCTCTAAAAACGCAGATGTGGTAGAATTTGTGCGTTTTGAAGTTGGCGAAGGTATCGAGAAGAAAGTCGATAACTTTGTCGAGGAAGTCATGGCTCAAGCACGTGGAAACTGATTCGATAAAATACCAAAGAATTCTGCTGAAACTCAGCGGAGAAGCATTGATGGGATCTGAGGATTATGGTATTGATCCAGAGGTCATCAATCGCTTATCAAAAGAAATCGCCCAGGTTCATAACCTGGGCGTTCAAATTGGCATCGTCATTGGCGGTGGCAACATCTTCAGAGGCGCCGGCCTCAGCAAATCAGGCATTGACCGGGTCACCGGTGATCACATGGGCATGTTGGCCACTGTGATGAACTCTCTGGCTTTGCAAAATGCCCTGGAAAAACAAAACATCAAGGTTCGGGTGATGTCTGCCATTGGCATCCATGAAGTTTGTGAAGACTACATACGCCGCCGCGCCATCCGCCATTTACAAAAAGGCAACATCACGGTTTTTGCAGCGGGCATCGGTAACCCATTCTTTACCACCGATTCAGCAGCCAGTCTCAGGGCCATCGAAATCAATGCCGATATTGTGCTTAAAGCCACTAAGGTTGATGGCATTTATTCCGCTGATCCGGTATCAGATCCCAATGCTTTTAAATACGATCACCTGACTTACGATGAGGTGATTGAAAAGAAATTGGCGGTGATGGACACCTCGGCAGTGGTGCTTTGTCGTGACCGCAACATGCCCATCCGAATTTTCAATATGAACCAAGAAAATGCCTTGATGGATATCGTCAAAGGCAGCAACATTGGTACCATAGTGACTGCAGATTAAAGAGTGAATTATGATTGATGACATTATCAAAGAAGCCAATCAACGCATGAGTAAAACCATTGAAGCTTTACACAATGAATTGAAAGGCGTACGCACCGGTCGAGCCAATACCAGTTTGCTGGATGGCATCATGGTTGATTATTATGGGTCTGCTTCGGCATTGAACCAGGTCGCCAATGTGGCAGTTCAAGACTCCAGAACCCTGACCGTGACCCCTTGGGAAAAAACCATGATTGAGCCCATTGAAAAAGCCATCATGACTTCAAACCTGGGACTCAACCCTGTCAGTGCTGGCATGGTTATTCGTATCCCACTGCCACCGTTGACAGAAGACCGCCGAAAAGATTTGGTGAAATTGGTCGGTCAGATTGCTGAAAACAGCAAAATTGCCATCCGCAACATACGCCGCGATGCCAACACCCACCTGAAACAACTGTTGAATGACAAAGAGATCACCGAAGATGATTTGCGTGGTGGTGAAAAAAGTGTTCAGGATGTCACCGACAAATTTGTCAAACAAGTGGATGATGTGATTGCCGATAAAGAAAAAGAATTGATGGAAATCTGAGTCAAACCGGAACCGTCATTTCAGCCGCTATGAACATTCAGCACATCGCCATAATCATGGATGGAAACGGGCGCTGGGCAACGCGAAAAAACAGACCCCGAACTTTTGGTCACCAGGCTGGCGTTAAAACTGTTAAATCAACCATAGAAACCTGCGTCAAATTAGGCGTATCCCACCTGACGTTATTTGCATTCAGCAGTGAAAACTGGTCAAGACCTGCCGCTGAAGTCAGTCGCCTGATGGATTTGTTCATGCGTTCATTGAACAAAGAAACCCCAGAACTGTTGCGCCAAGGTGTTCAACAACGATTCATTGGTGATTTAAGCCGTTTTTCTCCGAAGTTACAGGCTAAAATGGCAGAAGTGTCAAAACAGCAGCCAGAAAACTTGAAGATGACCCTTAACATTGCGGTCAATTATGGCGGCAAGTGGGACCTGACTCAGGCTGCCCAAAAAATCGCCCGACAAGTACAGGCAGGCCAACTGACACCAGATGAAGTCACCGAATCTGTCTATGGACAGCAGTTGATGCTGGCGGAACAAGCGCCAGTTGATTTACTCATTCGCACCGGTGGCGAGCATCGAATATCCAATTTTTTATTGTGGCAGGTTGCTTACGCTGAAATATTTTTTGTGGATGACTTGTGGCCTGATTTTACTGCCGAAGTGTTCACCCGCGTGATAGACGCCTTCCACCTCAGAGAACGCCGATTTGGCCAAACCAGTGAGCAAATCAATGAGCAAATCAACACTTAAACCAAGAATCATCACGGCCTTGTTGCTGGCGCCGGTGTTGTTGTTACTGGTCATTTATGGTCAATCTTATTTCGGTTTTGTGATTCTGATTGCCGTGTTACAGTTGACGACCACTTATGAGTGGCTGAAAATTTGCCAATTGAATCCCGGCCTGGCTGCTGTGAATGCCTTGGTGATCACCCTCTTGACCCTGTTGCTGGTCCAGGTATGGCCTTTGTCTCCTAACATTTGGGCGATTGGCTACGGTCTGATATGGTTATTGGCAGTCTGTTGGTTACGAAATCACCGTTGGGGTTATGAAAACCACACGATGCAGGTGTTATCCAAAGGTTTGTTGGGGGTGTTGGCCATCATGGTGTTTGCCATGGGTATGCATCACCTGTTTGCCTTGCCAGATGGTCAATGGTGGACCTTGTCCTTATTTTTCCTGATTTGGGTGGCAGACATTGGGGCATACGTCAGTGGCAAGACCATGGGCAAGCACAAATTGGCCATCAACATATCGCCGGGCAAAACCTGGGAAGGGGTGATTGGAGCCAGTATCTTCGTGGCTTTATATGCAATCATTATCAGCCAAATGCTGCCTATTGTGTGGTGGCATGCGGTGTTGATGATGGTCCCGATAGCTTGGATTTCCGTGGTGGGAGATTTGGCTGCCAGCTTGGGTAAACGGCAGGCCAAGGTGAAAGACAGTTCCAATTTGTTACCTGGTCATGGTGGCTTCATTGACCGTTTTGACAGCCTGATTGCTGCTGCTCCGGTATATGCCTATTTACTGCCTGAATTGTTGTGAACACGATCAAACAAGTTTGTCTGCTAGGTGCCACCGGTTCCATTGGTGATTCTACATTGGCGGTGATTCGCCGCCACCCTGAAAGATTCAACATACATACTTTATCAGCCCATAATAACGCTCGCAAAATGGCCGCACTGGTGGCTGAGTTCAGACCCGACCATGTGGTCATGACTGGCGATGATGCTTACCAAGAATTGCCAGCATTACTCAGTGACCACAAACCCCAAATTCACGCCGGAGCCGATGCCCTGGTGGCAGCGGTTAAAGAACCTGAAGTTGAATTGGTGGTGGCTGGCATCGTAGGTAATGCCGGGATGGCATCGGTTTTGGCTGCCGTACAGGCTGGTAAGACCCTGTTGTTGGCTAACAAAGAAGCCATTGTGGCAGCTGGTGACCTGGTGATGTCAGCTGCGCGTGACCATGGAGCCAAAATCATTCCACTGGATTCTGAGCACAACGCCATTTATCAATGCCTGGGTCCAGACTACCAACCAGGCAATCGGCCCAAAGACGTTAAAAACATCACCTTGACGGCATCCGGTGGGCCATTTTGGGAAACCCCTGTGGATCAATTTGCCCAGATCACGCCAGCGCAAGCGGTAGCCCATCCCAAATGGGACATGGGAGCAAAAATATCGGTCGATTCTGCCACCTTAATGAACAAAGGTTTGGAAGTGATTGAAGCCCATTGGTTGTTTGCTGTTTCCAGCACCGACATCAATGTGGTGGTCCATCCGCAAAGCATCATCCATTCGATGGTTAATTTTATTGACGGTTCGGTGTTGGCGCAAATGGGTTGTCCAGACATGCAAATACCGATAGCCCATGGCTTGGGGTTGGGAGACCGGTTAACTAATGACGCCGATTTTTTGAACCTGATTCAGCAGCAAAATTTGGGTTTTTACCAAGCCGACAACGAAAAGTTCAGGTGCTTGCAACTGGCCAGAGATGCCATTGAAGCAGGTGGCACAGCGCCGGCCATTCTCAATGCGGCCAATGAAGTGACAGTAGATGCCTTTTTGCAAGGCCGTATCCGGTTTGACCAAATCGCCACATTCAATGATAGAATACTCAATCAGTCTGATATCACGCCAGTGGAATCACTGGCTCAGCTTGAATCATTAGACCGACACATCAGGCTACAAGCAGCAGGTGTGATCAAAGCAGCAACCATTTAACGCATATGACAGATTTTATTGGCAGTATTTTTTGGCTGATTGTCACCCTTGGGGTGTTGGTCACCTTTCATGAGCTCGGACACTTTTGGGTGGCCAGAAAGTTCAAAGTCAAGGTGCTGCGTTTCTGCGTTGGTTTTGGTAAGCCCATTTGGTCCCGATATGATCGGCACGGCACAGAAATTGCGGTGGCGCCGATTCCTTTGGGCGGTTACGTTAAAATGCTTGATGAACGTGACTGTGATGTGAGTCAGGAAGAACGTTCCCAAACCTTTAACAGCAAAACCTACGGGCAAAAAATGCTGATCATGGTGGCTGGTCCCGCGTTTAACTTCATCTT